>BNJT01002453.1_pt1 | contig 583805 bp, 768 predicted proteins | sample 8540491 | NCBI WGS metagenome assembly BNJT01 (sample SAMD00202455, study PRJDB9452) | human saliva metagenome | host: Homo sapiens | reverse complement strand
ATTTTCCCAAATATAATAGTTGACATCTACCAAGATTGAGTGAGTACCATGATGATGGCAACTTCTGTGAAATAATATTTCACTAAACTCTGTAACCACATTTTTCGGAGGAGGAAAATGTGAAAGAAATCGCAGGAGATTGATGGCAGGCTATAGCCCTTCGCATCGGCGGTTACAATGCTTAGTGCCTGCGGTGGCAGCGAGACAGGGACAAACAGCGGCGTCATCAGGCAAGGCTTCCACAGCTTCCACTACAAGCACCGCATCAAAGGCTTTTCAAGTGCTGCTTCGCAAACAAAAGGCAGATGACAAAGCCTATCGAAATCAGTATGTATATGCCTGGTAACGCTACCCTGCCTTATAAGAAGGATTGCAAACACCTTTGAGACAGTTCAGAAGAACACCAATGTTAAGCTTAATGTAGAGGCTATTCCAATGCCGACTATCAGACCAAAGGTTTCACTTGCATGAACACAGCCGACAACGCACCTGATGTTATCCTTTATCAGTCAAGCGTTGGTGAGAATGCCTCCTCTTTGCATTAAACGGTACATCGTTCCAATCAGCGACTACTCAGAGTGGACACCTAATTACAATGCCTGGGTAGAGAAGCTTGCCTTAAGGAAGGTCTTAGAACAGACTTAAGCTTAAAGATGGCAAGCTCTACTATATGCCTGCTCTGATGGTAAGCCTTTCTATGACGGTGGACTTCTTCTTAGAAGACTTCCTTGAGAGGATTTTTCCCCGCACCTAAGACCTTTGATGACCTCTACAAGATCTTAAAGGCGTATAAGGAGAGAATCTAAGTCTATCCCTACCCTACCATACTTGCAGGACCCTAGAGTTCTTTACAGATTTACCATGCCATCATTTGTAGCATAAGCGTGAGGTGAGAACAGCTCTTCAGGCTCATACCTTAAGCTATGACTGATGACAAGAAGGAATACTTCACGGCGCTATGGGTGACAAAGTGCAAAGAGTACTGCTTTTCTTTGCAAGCTATCGTAAAGAAGGTCTCTTAGATCCTGAAATGGCAGATCCTATCGAGTGGTGACCAGTGGGCAAAATGCCTCGCAGACGGAACTTCAATAGCTTCTTGGGCATATTATGACCAGATAGGCGGAGTTACAGCATCCAATATCAAAGGCTTCAAGCTCAGATGTACGCTCCTCTTGAAGGACCAAGCAGTGCTCACACCCAGCCTCGTTCAAGAACAGTGGGCAGAATCATGTTCCCAACTATCAACCAAGAGAGCTGACTTCGAGCAGGTTGTAAGAAAGATTGATGAAATGTTCTATTCAGAGGAAAACGCTAAAGTATGGTGCTTAGGCGTTGAAGCGTTACCTATAAGATGGAAGGCGACAAGATAGTTTATAACGAAAAGAAATACAGAAGGCTCCTAACGGAATCTTCAAGCAGATGCAGGTTGATTACGGTTGTGGTGCAAACGGAACTCAGCAGGTATGGCTCCTCGACTTAGAGCTTACAAAGTATGATGACAACTTCAAGAAGAAGATAAACGAAGAAGTTGCTGCAATGCCTGATGCAATTCAGTCCGTACCACCAGCACCTGCCTTTGATGATGTGACTGCTGAGGATGCCGCTTCATCCTCCACCCTCTTGCTGACAAGGTTTTGAGGTATGGGCAGATGCATTTATCACAGGCAAAAAGAGCGTGCGATAGCGACTGGGATGCTTATGTAAAAGAAATGAAGGATCTCGGAATCGAAGAATACTGCAAGATGTATAACGATAACCTTATAATTTAATCCCAAATCATTTTATCCTAGTGCTAAGGCAGAATAGTATGTCTGCGGCAGGTTGGATGAATGATTGGGATATCTTAACATTTTATGTGGCTGCTTATAAAAGCAGCCACAATTTCTAAAAAGGATAACAGTGAAGAAAGAAAATAAATCAGCTGAAATCAGGAAAACACCGTTAAAGATATTTGAAAAAGATATGGTGCATTATATCTTGTGCTCTTATCCCCTCATCTACTTCACCTTGTTTAAGTATGCACCATATGGCGGGCAATGTACTTGCTTTAGAAGATATCAGCCGGGTAAGGGTATGTTTGGAACTACCTGGACTCTGAGGTATTTTCAGAGGTTCTTAAAAGATCCAAGCTTTTGGCAGGCATTTAAGAATACCCTTGTCATTTCTCTTACAAACTTAGTAATTAACTTTCCGTTGCCAATTATTTTTCGCAATACTGGCTAATGAAATTACTAATAAGACCTTTAAGAAATTTGTGCAGACAGTTTCTTACATCACCAAGATTTATTTCTACAGTTGTAGATAGCTATAATGAATGAAATACTCTCTCAAGCTCAGGTATATTAAATGAAATACTTAAATCACAGGGTATGGATCCGATTTATTTTATGAATGAGCCTGCATTCTTTAGGCCTCTTTACATCATTTCAGAGCTTGGCAGTATACCGGCTGGACAGCCATTATCTATCTCTGCCGTCACAGGCATAAGCAGTGACCTCTATGAGGCTGCGGAAATAGACGGTGGGTAAGCTTCAGAAGATATGGTATATAACTATTCATTCCATTCTTCCAACCATTATGGTTATACTAATCTTAACATAGGAGGCTCTTAAGCCCTTGGATACGGAAGATTCTTCTTATGTACACCCTTCCAACTCAGGTGTGAGCGACATCATAGACACCCTTGTTTACAGAACAGGTCTTATGAACCAGAACTACTCCCTTGCCACAGCCATAGGTCTTTTTGGCGGTATCTGATCTTGTACTGGTGTCGGGCGCCAATAAACTAGCAAGCAGATTGAAATTCTTTTGTATGTGAGAGAGAAGAAAGATGATGAAAGAAAAAGAAATCTGTAAAATCGAAAAAGCCTCAAAGCTTTACCAGTAAGGTATTTAACTTTGCCATCTATGTAATAATGGTCTTGGTGGTTATCATCTGCGTGATACCTTTCATATATATAGCTTGCCCTGTCTCTTTCGGCACCAAGGGCAATACTTAATAATCAGGTTCATCTCCTGTGGACTTCAATGTAGATGCCTACAGACAGATATTTGAATATCCTAACTTTTCAGGGCTTATGGAAATACATTTCTTTTACACTATCCTTGGTACTTCCATAGCTATGTTTTATGACCATTATGTTTGCTTATCCACTCTCAAAGGTTGACCTTAGGGGACATGTTTTTATCAAGCTGGTGGTATTTTCAATGATTCTTTACAGGCGGTATGATACCCAATCTACCTCCTTGTAAAGCTCACTTCACCTGCAGGCACAAGGTTTGCCATCTGCTTCCTGCCATCAACAGTTCAACCTTATAATTACGTGAAACTCCTTCCAGTCCTTCCCACACGAGCTTGAAGAGGCCGCACTTATAGACGGACTGGGCTGGGGGATACTTAGAGAGTAGTCATTCCGCTTTCAAAGCCTGTAGTTGCAACCATTGCCCTCTACTATGCAGTATTTTTCTGGAATGACTGGTTTAACTCACTCTATATACCTAAAGGCGACCGTATCCTGTAATGCTCTTACTTAGAAATATAGTAAATGGAACCCTTATGGTGGGTGACGGAGCAGGCTCTGCGGACAAGGCACCATTAGTATAGCTATAAAGACTGCTGTAATTATAACTTTCAACTTTACAATAATTATAATATATCCGTTTTTACAGAAATGCTGTGTAAAAGGATTGACTGTGAGGGGCTGTGAAGGGATAATGAATATGAAAGATAATATAAATTTGGATGAAATCTATACAGAACAAAGAAATCCGCATAATGCACATTGATGAGGAAAGCACAGAGGATTATAAAGACTTTATCAGACGGCGAGGATGCAAAGGTTGCTCTAGCCGTAGAAAAAGGAAATTCCAAACATCGTAAAAGGCTGTAGACTTCATCACAGAGGCTATCAGAGAGGCGGCGGACTCATATACTGTGGCTGCGGTACTTCAGGAAGACTGGGGATACTTGACGCAGTGGAATGTCTCCCTACGCTTCAGTGCAGATTCTACAGTCATAGATGCTTTTATGGCGGTGGAAATGATGCTCTGTTTAAGGCTGTCGAGCACGCCGAGGGACAGCAAAGGAGCTGGCTGTCAAAGACTTAAAGGAGAGACATTTTACAGCTAAGGACATACTCTGGAATAGCCGCTAGCGGAAGAACTCCTTATGTCATAGGGGCTATGGGTATGCATAAATCTCTTAGCGCCAAGGTAATATCAGTAACCTGCGCTAAGGACGAGATAGACAGACTCGCCGACAGGCAGGCATTGCTCCTAAGCTTGGAGGAGGTCGTTACCAGGCCAACAAGGCTAAAGGCGGATTTGCCTGCTCAGAAGATGATACTAAACATGCTCCACCGCAACCATAATTGGCTAGGCAGGTCTGCAGCAACCTCATGGTGGATGTAAAGGCTACAAATAACAAGCTTGTGGAAAGATGCATAAGGATAGTTATGGCTGCTACGGGAACCGATAGAGAGATGCTCTAACTGCCTTGAAAAATGGTTTTTCTGCAAAGACTGCTATAGTTATGATACTCTGCGCTGTGGATGCGGGCGAGGCTGAAAGCTTCTAAAGCTCTAATTACGGATGAATTTCTGATATACTGAGGAAAGAGTAAATGAGAGTATTAAATGGAATAGACCATGAAGATGCTCATGGCTACTAAAGGTAAGCGAATGAGACTGATAACAAGCTCTGCCGGTGTAACTGTAAACTAGAGCATAATACCTCCTATTTAAGAGGCTTGGCTACCATATAGAGACACTTCTTGCACCGGAACACGGAATTGGGGAAATATCCGCAGGCGAGGGTTGTGGCTTGATGGCACAGACAGGCTTACCGGGCTGCCTATAACTAGCCTCTACAAGAAAGATAGATCTTTCTAAAGAAGTACTAGAGAGGCTTTGATATCATTGTCCCTATGACATTCAGGATGTCGGGAAGCAGGTTTTACACCCTATATCACTACTTAAAAATGATGATGAATGACTGTAAAAAGCCGGTCTTCCCTCCTCATATTAGATAGGGTGAATCTCTATCAGGCAAGGTTGAAGAAACATCCTCAGGAGGAGTATTTTAGCTATGTAGGCTGTTTCTCCCTCCACAAAGATACGGACTGACTGTGGGCGAGGTTGCAAGGCTGTTTGACAGTGAAATAGGGCAAAGACAATCTCCATATCTTGGAGGTATTAAACTGGAACAGAAATATAGCTCTTTCGAGACAGGTCTTACCTTCCATGCCTCCAAGCCCAGGCCTCAAACTTTGAGACAGCCCTGGCCATGCGGGGCTTTGCCTGCTTGAAGGAACCAACATCTCTGAAGGACGGGGAACCACCCTGCCTTTCCTACAGTTTGGCCTCTCCTTTCATAAAGGCAGAGGCGCTGGCAAAAGGAATTAAACGGCCTAGGCTCCCTTCAGTCATCTTTACTCCTGCATTTTCACCCTACATTTTCAAAATACAAGGGAGAACTCTGTGAGGGAGTTTTTGCTTCATATCTCACTACTATCACGAGTTTAGGGCTGTAGAAACAGGCTTTTAGGATACTATATACCCTAAAGCGGCTATACGGAGACGACTTTAAGCTCCTGCCAAAGGAAAAGGAAAATACTCACAACTTCTTTTCTGCTTTGCTTTACGGGAACCGGAGCTTTTTACCAAAAGAAAACACAGATATAGAAGAACTGAGTTTCGAAATTTTTAGGAAAGATAGTGAAACATTTTAAGTGCTTGCAAGAAAGAGTATATTTTATGATACAAGTGCTGAAAGTATACAAAATTGAATGTGGCTCTCCCACGAGAGAATTATTATCTTTTAAAAGCTATATATTACACAAGGAGGAACAATATGTCACAGTATGCTTGTAAAGCTCTATGATTTACCTGATTCTGCGCCTATCTACAAGAGATGTAAGGACACGCAGGGGTGCAAGATGAGGGAGCAATGACTCCTGACTTAAGACGGATGAGTTAAATGGGTTGGTGAATATTCATGGCTATGCCGCAGGGGAATGTGAAAGCTGCTTTGGGAAAAGCCCCGTCTCCTGCTTCACTTAGCGACAAGAGGCAGTGAAATAGTGGGCTATGCCTGCACAACGCCACCGCCAAGGACTTCTTTCAGCCCTACCCGTGTACTTGATAGCGAGCAGGGAAAGAGATAGGTGCAGCCCTTCTTCTTAGGTCACTTGAGGGCTCTTAGGAAGAGGGCTACAGCTATCCTATCATCGCTCTGTAAGACCAGCTGACTTCTATAAAAAGGTGTGCAGGGGCAATCATAGTAGAAGATTCAACTCCAGCATTTACAAGTTTCTTAAGAGGCTAGTTAAATGGAAAATACGATATTTGACATTACAAAATACAGATGAAACTAAGTTTGCCATCGGGCTCAATGAGCGGCACAAGCGTAGACGGGATGAGACGCTGCCCTTGTGAAAATAAGCGGTGCAGGCCTTGCCGCACCAAAGGTAGGTCTTATAAGCTATATCACACTACCCTTTAGCGAAGAAGTTAGAGCTCATATCCTCTCCCTTGCTGGTGGGAATCAGACAAAGTATGGAAGAGGTCTGCAGGATGAATATGTTAATCGGCGAGCTTAGCGCTGATGCCTGCGAAGTCCTTATCAGGAATAGATAAAAAGAAATAGCCTTTGTAGGAAGTCATGGTCCAGACTGTATGGCATGAGCCTGTAAAGGTTGATTTTCTAGGTAAGTGCTTCAATTCTACCTTACAGATGGGGATTCCTCTCCTATAGCTGAAAAGGCTTGATACTGTGGTTGTAAGCGATTTTTAGGGTGAGGGATGTGGGCTGCGGAGGAGACAGGTGCACCGCTCGTGCCTTATACGGAATTTGTCCTCATAGCGACAGTAAAAGAAATGTCGCCCTCCAGAACATAGGAGGAATAGGCAACATTACAATACTTAAGAAAGGCGGCAGCCTTGACGAAGTTTTTGCCTTTTGATACAGGCCCCCGGAAATATGCTGATAGATGGCTGTATAAGTCGTATCACAGGCGGTGAGCTAAAGTATGATGAGGGAGGAAAGCTGGCAGAAAAGGGCGAGCCCAACAAAAAGTAGCTGGACTTCATTATAGAAAAATGATGACTATATAAGGCAGACACCTCCTAAGAACAGCGGGCGCGAGAGATATGGCTCAAAGTTTTTGGATAGGATAATACAAGAGGGAGAAAGGCTTTCGGTGGCAAGTGAAGACCTTCTATGCTACAATCACTGATTATACGGCATTTACCATATATTATTCCATAAAGAATCATTGCAAGCTGACACCCGATAGGCTGATAGTAGGTGGAGGTGGTGCCAACAACCTCACTCTGATGAGTTATATAAGAAAATACCTCCTGACACCGAAGTTACTATAACCAATGAGGACTTGGGGCTTAGCGGAGATGCAGAAAGGGCTGTGCCTTTTGCCCTCCTTGCAAATGACTGCCTATACGGAAGATGTAACAATGCACCAAGGGCAACAGGAGCTAACCACCCTGTAGTTATGGGCAAGATTACAAGATAGAAAGCCCCAGATTATCAGATACATAGTAGGAATAGACGGAGGAGGCAGCAAGACAAACCTTGAGGTAAGATTCTTTGACAGCCTTAATTCTCCTTGATATACTTAACAAAGAAAAAGGAACTTTAAGAGCGGTCCCTTTAAATGTAAAAAAACATAGCCTCGGCAGCCTAAACGAAGCCGTTCTTAGCATATTAGAACTTCTTAGAAGGGCTTGAAGGCGGACTTAAGCCTTCAGGAAATGATAGTATGGGCACAGCAGGTGCAAGCAACCCCGAAATAGTAGAAAACATAAGAAAGCATTTAGCGGGAACGGTTACAGCGGAAAGCTTGTCATAGTTGGAGATGATATAACAGCACTTAAGGGCGGTCTCTCCGGAAGGGCTGGCGCTGTGCTAATATCTGGCACAGGCTCTATATGTAACGGCATAGACAGTAAAGGGCACAGCCTAGAAGCGGGGGCTGGGGCTATCTCTATAGACGATGTCGGCTCGAGGCTATGCCATTGGGCGTGATATACTTAGCCAGGGTAGTGAGGGAAAATGATGGAAGAAGCGAGAAAAAGCGTACTTACTGAACTAGTGTATGAAAGGCTAATATATCTTCAATCCCTGAACTAATTTGCCTATGTCTACTCCGAAAACACAGGTAAGAATGATATTGCCGCCCTCGCCCCCTCATTGCAGAGGAATGGCAAGGCGATGAGGGCATCTATAGATATCTGCGACAGGGGCAGTCTCTGAGCTTTTGCTCCTTAGCTGAGGCAGTTATAAAAAGGCCTAGATAGTAGAATCCGGAGCTTATGCTAAGCGGGAAGCATACTAACTAAGTTCCTCCCTGTGAGGGGAGAGATTTATAAAGGCTTTTAAGTCAAGAAAGTGAAAATGTAAAGATTAGTGAGCCTGAGACACAGCGCGCAGAAACTGGAGCTGTACTCATTGGGGCTGAGATGATATGGCTACATTACAGTAATCAGTCAAAGAACACTTGTTAGAACGACAGAAACATCGTTGTAATCCACTTTATCAATGGTTTACAGCACGATGTTTTATTTTCAAAAGCTATTATATACAACAATTTGCTCATCCAAACTGCAGGAAAGCTTACTAAAGCTACGCTGTAGCAATCCTGTATCAATTGGTGTCAAATACTTTTGACACCCACATTAGTACCATGATTAGGAAGAAATACTTTACACTTGTGTCATTATACACTTATATCAAAACTTACGCCCTGAGTGAGCTTTCGCTCCACTTCTTGATTTCTCGGGATTATCCACCTTAGATTCTTCTCCCGAAGCCTTATCTTCTGCATCTTCTGCCTTCTTAAGTTCTTTTTCCTTTTTCTGCTTTTTCAAGCTCTTCTATAAGATTTCTTATGTTTTTAATCTTTTTGGAATTAGCCATCATCGTCGCACTCTTTGCACTAATGTAGAGCTTCTATGTCGTATTCCATAAGGGCACTCGTCTTTTGGTGAAACCTTATCTCCCTTGATATCCTTCTAAATATCTCTAAGACAGCTCCAAAATCTCCTTGCTTCCTTGCCCTTTGCCTCAGCCTCCTCTTTAGCTTCCTCTGCCGCCTTTTTCAATTCTTCTGCAGCTGCCGCTGGCTCTTCCCTTCTTTATCCTTGCTGCCTCAGCTTTTTCATCTTCCTTAGTGCTGTCACCTTCAGGAATAATTTTATTCTCTTCACTTTTTAGCGGTTTTTGGATTTATCCGACTTTCTATAGCTGTAGTTATTAATCAAATTCCCTGTATCTTCATATCACACCTCCCATCATACGATATTGTCTTAATTCATATATCGGATTTGTTGGGATATTATTTAGGTATTCATCACTTACTTCTTTATCAACTCATACCATATTGACCTGCTTCCACCATACTGCGCAATCAAACCATTATCTACCATTACTTTTCAAAACACGACCTGCTGGTTGATTGGCTGGTTTCAAGTAGCTCCTGTGCCTTTTTCTTGTTATTATTTGGTGTTCATTCAAATAATTTAAGATTTTCTCCTCCTTGAACTAAGATATGAACTTCCCGACTCTCTGACTACACCAATAACTTCTGGTTTGTTATTTACATAATTCAAATTAGGAAGAGTAATTTTAAATGCATTGCTTGTTGCTTGTATCTGAGGTTGCACCGCTCGAATCAGCATAGGCTTCCAGTATTTTTCATGCTCGCACCATAGGCCTCAATAAGCTGTAATCGATAGAATATATTAGCTAGATGTGGATTTCTGCAGACAGAAACACCCCACCAACACGTCGTCAAGTTCCAAACCGGAGATGAGCCCACCAACAGACACAAATTCGATTCTGTCATCATAAATGCTTATCAATGTAGCGGCTCTAAATGAGTAATCACGATGCACAAGCGTGTTCATAAGTGCTTCACGAAGAGCTACCTCCGGGTAATCTCTGGCATCAATACGCAGGAGTTTATGGAAGGTTGAATAAGTCTTATTGTATAAGTCAATATAATTATAGACCTCATTCATTTGCTGCATAATAGAGCCACAAAACTCTCTTCTGTCCTTAAACACATTTTGGTTAGTTCCCTCAAAAACTGCTGCCTTTATGGTGAATGGACATTGTTCAGACAGTAGCAAACCAAGATTTGTATACAGACCATCAGCTGAAATTATTTTAAGTGTTTGCATTTGTGGCAAGCCATATGTAACTTTTCTTGCCTTAAACTCCTTTTTAGCAGTTTCAAATGTTAGTACTTGATTTAATGAACGCATATCCTCAAAGCTGTCGCCATCTGTTTCTTTTTTGATGCTTTCCTGTACTATAGCTTTTAACTCAATAGATTCAGTTTCTCTAAACTCCATTCAACTCACCTCTTTTATATTCTACTCATATTCTAATCATTATAATCAATTTTGTCAACATTATGATTAGAATACAGGTAGAAAAGGGAGCATAAAATTAGGGCTTATTTCAATCCCAGCTCTAAGCTTTTTATCTATTATATAACTCTATGTAAAACAATGGTTCTATATTTACAGTCTTCAAAACTCCCTTCAAGCAATGTCTTTTCTTCCTAAATTCAGTCTCAGGAACTGCCGGAAAATAGGTGTCAACATCCTCATACGCCCTGTCGTACCTGGTTAAAATAACCTCATCCGCATATTTTAGGCTCTCCTCATAGACCCGTCCCCCACCTACGACGTATAGGTCTTTATCAGAGAATTTTTGCTTAGAATATTCTACAGCTGTCGTAAGACTCTCGAAGGTAATCACCCCGTCATTTTCATACTTCTTGGTTGTGAAATTACGATATTCACCTGTCAGGCAGGGTTTACAGCCATAGGGATTCAAAGGTTTTCTACCCATGAGGGACAATGTGTCCTATGGTTAGTCTTTTTAAAAGCTTTAGGTCTTCAGGGATTTTTAAAACAGGAGGTTCCCTGAGTTGCCAATGGCGAAGTTTTTGATCTACTGCTGCTATTAGTTTGATTTTCATAGTTTTTTCCTTTGTCTGTGTAATACTATGGGAATATTTATACTACCTTATTACTAGCTATCCACCCAGTTCTCTAATCTTAGCCCATCTATCCTCTCAAATTCTTTAATATTATTAGTGACAACAGTATAGCCAGAGACCCAGCATGCCCTGCTATCATCATGTCCAATGGGTCTATGAGTGTACCCTTTCTCTCTAATTCCGCACGTATCTCTCCATACCCTTCTGCCGCACTGATATCAAAGGGCAATATTTCTATATCTGTAAGCAACAATGTAAGAGCAGTACGGTTTTTGTCAACTGCTTTACTTTTTTCTACTCCATGTATAAGCTCAGCGTAAGTTACTGAAGATATGCATATTTCACTTGTATTATGCTCTTTCAGTCTTTCAATAACTTCTCTTGGCTTATGCTTTATGGCATATATGCAAATGTTGGTATCAAGCATATATCTCATAACTCTTCCCTCTCCTGAGCTCTCTGGTCTGCCCTGCCTTCAGCCATATAATCTTCCGAAAACATATCAATGGCCTGCAATACAGACTCCCACTTATCTGACTTGGGAGAAAGCAAAACTATATTCCCGATTTTTATTGATTGATACTTCATTGGCATCAAATCTATATTCCTTTGGCAGCCTAACTGCCTGACTTCCACCATTTTCAAATATTTTTGCTGTCATCATATCCATCAACCTCCTTTTTATTAAATATATATTAAAGTATATACTAAAAGTCAATGCTTATTTTTAACCAATAAGAAGCTTAACTCTCTATCCCATATCAGTTCTTATTTTTCGCTTACTAAATAATTAAATAAGTCAAGACTTTCATTTTAAAAATGTAAAAGATGGGTGAATTGCAAAAGTAACTTCCACGCCTAAAGTTTAAATTTTCTTTTATTTTGGCTACGGTACGGAAGTTACTTTTTCAAATAACACTGCGAGGCAGCATTTTTATATCTAAAAACTTCCCATTTACATTAAATGGTGTATAATAATTATAGTTTGTTTGATATTTAATTTAAATTTACGATAAAAATATTGGTATATGAAGGGAGAGCACAAAATGAGTTATCAGGAAATTGCTAAAGATATGATTGATAAAATTACCGGCTGATAAGATGATTTATGTCATAAATATTTTGGAAAATTTAGGTGAAATGTATGGGATTAGTCTTTATCCAAATTATGAGCCGAATAAAGAAACCTTAGAAGCTATTAAAGAAGTAGATATATATGATAAAAGAAGGAGTAGGAGAGCATTTTTGAAGGGAGTACAACAGAATTTTTGAATGGAATTTTTAGGGGAGTAAGAGTATGCTAAAACTTAATGTATCTACTAAATTTAAACGAGATTATAAAAGTATGTAATAAAAGAGGATATAATCTACAATTACTGCAGATAGTGATTGATATTTTTGCGAATACCTGAATTTCTTTGATATAAAAGACCATAAGCTAAGCGGGAACTATGAAGGATGTAGGGAATGTCACATTTTTACCGGATTGGCTCCTAATATATCGTATTAATGATGATGAGCTGTATCTTGTTCGTACCGGAACGCATTCTGATTTGTTTGGGATATAATGATAGATTTTCAAGGTAAGTGTAAATCTTCTCCTCCTTTTGGAAAAATAATGAGTTGATTCCAATCATAGAAATTAATGGACGATTTACTTTATCAACCTATGTTTCCTTTGTACAAGAAAAAGAAACTTGCGAATGCTGTATTATTTTCATTTTATACAAAAATTCCATTGGTGAGTTATATAATTACAGTGGACTAAAAAACAACTTCAAGAAAAACATCTGGTATAAAGACAATCTATGGATTGTTTGTATATAATTCAGAATCTATTACGAAGCGTAGAGTTGGAAGAATGGCAGAATGTTTGGTATACTTATGTGAAACTTTAAATGTTTCACAAATCAAAAAGTTGTCTAAAGGAGATTAGCTATGAATTTTTAAGGTTGCAATAGTACAGAAGCGCTCTATACATAACCATATTAGTGAAAACGTATCGGATGTTATTCGTATGATGGAAGAAGCCTCAGTGAATGCAGCTGATATACTTTTTATTGCCAGAATGTTATGTTACTGGATTTGGCTTTCCCGTTGTTTATGAAAAATAGTATTGCAGAAGATGATTTAGCGATTGAAAAAGTATGTGATGCTGCAAAAATATAATATAGGTGTGGTTTTGACTTCTTTTTACAAAAAGGAAAAAGTCGACCACAGAATACAGCTTTTGTAATAGGAAAATCCGGTGAAAAATTTATGAAATATTCCAAGGTTCACACTTTGCGACTTTGCTGACGAAAGAGAACTCGAACCAGGTACCGAATTTAAGGTCTGTGAATTCGATGGGATTAAAACTTGGAATTATGATTTTGCTATGATCGTGAATATCCTGAAAGTGCAAGAATTTTTAATGTTAAAAAAGGAGCAGAGATTATTCTCGTTCCGAATGATTGTGAAACAATGAAGCCTAGAATCCAGGCATTGTCTACGAGAGCCTATGAGAATATGGTTGGTATAGCGATGGCCAATCCGAATGGAGATAATAAGGGATGTTCCTGTGCATATAGTCCGATTTGTTGGGATCGAGAGGGAATTAGTGTTGAGAATACGATTGTGTTAGCAGATGATATGACCGAGGGGATATTCTATGCTGACTTTGATATAGACACAATCAGAGATTACAGAAGTAAAGAAATGATGGGCAATACATTTAGAAAAAGTAGATTCCTATAGAGAATTACTGAATAAAAATATAAGCGAACCTTTTATTCGAAACGGTCAAGATAGAGAAACAAAATAACGAAAGTGCTACAAAACAGTCACACGATTTCGTGTGGCTGAAGAGATTCTTCTTTTTGTATCAATGATTATGCCTGCTTATATTGATAATATGTATTGTAAATCTGTTCAAGGCATCAATACATTTAGGAATCATAATACAAAGGTCGAAACAAAGCTGAGAGAGCTTGGATTTATTGAGTTTTCATTATAGGACTAATCTATATGACATGCACTATGCAGCGGGGAATATGCACTAAAAACACCGGAAAGCGTGTCACATACTCCCTCCTTTGAACTTAAATAATCTCTCGGAATCTCTAAGCCAGTAAATATAAGGCTTTTAGATTCCTTTTTATTAAAAATCCCCCACTTTTTTTGCCAAAAATACTTGACAAATCCATCGAAAAATGCAGCGCTACGCGCCCTTGTTTATAAGATATATTTTTCGATTGAGGCGATTTTATGTTACCTGTTAACTGCGGCAGCTCATGCTGACTACCATACTAAGTTTGACTTCTGGTTATGCAGCATTCTTTATAATATCCTCTTCATTATAGGCTATAGGCACATCACCCTGATAGTCCATCGGTGCCGCAGGATACTTAGATGCATCCCATGAATGGTCCTTTCTCATACTTGCATCGCCTTTTAAATAATAATCCCTATTGTTAAAATATTCATACTCAGAAGTATCTTCATAATGCCCTCTATTCCAAGTATTATCAAGATGATACCAGGTTCCGTCAACCTTTACCATATTCCAGCTATGAGCTCCACCTGCGTCACCTACAATATAAAAGCACTTCCAACCCTGCCTCTTTTGCAAGTCTATAGAACATATTAGCCTTAGAGTTGCATACCTCGCCTCCTCCGAAAAGTAGTGCAAATGAGCTATAAACTGAATATTTCCCAAGTTTTTCTTTTCCTAACTCATCTCCAAAAAAGCTCTCCTCTATCTCCAAAAGTATAGCGGTATGCCCTTACCATAAAGTCATTAATCGCTCTAACCTTTTCTTCATCAGTCATCTCAGACCTTATGTTATCCGCCACCCACTTAGTTATACTTTTCTTCAAATACTCGATATCTTCTTTTGTAATCTCATATTTCTGAGAACTCGTCAATTTAAAATATCCTTTGTAAAGCTGCATAGAATTGGTGGCATTGTTTAAGTGATGAGCAATATCATTAAATTCCGGTATGGCATATAATCTATCCCATACATCTTCATTTTCATCTTCAAAAATTAACAACATCGGAAGCAATATTCAAAGAAAATTCCTCTTCAGCATTTTCAGTTCTTTTGACAATCTCTTTTAGCAACTCATCTTTAGAGTGAATAATTGGAGTAACTTTTGCTAAAATAGCGTCTGCCTGTCGCTTAGTTAGCTTGGTATCAAGATTGAATTCAAGCACTCCAAACTTTGGATATTCGCGTGAAGACTGAGTAATCCATACCTTTTCTGCCAAATCATTGTACTTTGGTTCATCTTCCAATGAGTCCACAAAATCACTGTTAAATTCTTTATAAATAGGCTTGCTCACTTTGAATATGAACTTCTTATCAAGTGCATAAAGGTTATCTAAAATGCTTTTCTTACTTCTTCACTGCTTTCTATTACAGGCTGCTTTTTCTACCTTCTTTAGATTAGCTACAATTTTAATCCATTCTTTATGCGGTGCCTTGTAGGTTATTGTAATTTTAACGAAAAGAACCTTTTTAGTTGAATTATAATCATAGTTATAGTGCTTTACATGACTAAGTAATTCCGAAGCTATAAAGCTTCTATTTCCCTTTTCCCAAAAGACTTTATCGAAACTTTCAATATTAGAAACCACCTTTCTGTCAATCTGATAGCTGATTTCTAGTTCTTTTTAATAAGGTTTTCATCAAGGCTCTTTATCAACTGTTTCTTTGAACTAATTTTAATAATCTTTTTCTTCTGACCCTTGCTTGCGACAATTCTTACATTCTTTTTCGCGTCCGCAAGAGCTTTTTCACCTGGTAAAGCCACTGTCAAAAAGGACAGAAACAGAATTAGATATACTATCTTTTTGTCTCATTGTTGTTTTCATTTGCCATCCACCTCTTAATTTCATTAAATAAAGCATCATGTATGATATATCGGATGGTTTAGCTGTCTTGATTAGAGTTCTTTACCACAAAGCACCACTGCCTTCTCTAGTCCATCACAAATCCTATCACTCCCTTTATGCTTCACTTCAACAGCCTTTAAGCTAAAAATCATCGCATAGGGATTACAATACTTTTATCATTAGCCTTGCTATCCTAGCCAAGAGACTCAAAGGTTTTTTTCTCCCTCATGATGACAAAATGTCCTGTGGTTAGTCTTTTGAATAGTTTCAGGTCTTCGGGGATTTTTAAATAGGATGAATTGAAAAAGTAAGTTCCACATCTTGGCCTCAATATTTATATCTAGGCTAAGAGTGGAACTTACTTTTGACAGTGCCAGATTATGTGATTGTGGATGTGGGCCATAACCTCCTTGAAAAATATACCACTTACCTATAGAGGTCCCCCAGCGTAAACAATGTAACCTCTCCTGCATTTCTGCCTCCAACAGTGTCGGCGTAAATCCCCCTTGGAAAAATATAATAGTGGAAGATTCCGTTCTGGCGAAATACTGCCGCATATCTGCGTAGCAGTTCCAATTCCTCGATTCCAATCTTCTCATTCCGATATTTGCAGGAACCAATCAGATACTCGTTTCCATCTACCGGTGCCCCCACAATGTCGATCTGTACCTCCCTACGGGTCTTAGAATCCGTTCCCCACCACTGTCCCACATTACTAAGCAGAATCGGTAGGGTCTTTTCGCATAGCGAAGCAAATATTCCTGGCACATTTTTTTCAAATACTAGTCCCATATAATCAGGGTAAAAGCGTTTCACCGCCTGTTCATAGATAAGACGCATCCGCCCGGCGCTGATGACAGACATATTCCGAGGAACGAAACGATACCAAAAATCGAAAAAGTTATCGTCAATGGCATAGATCGTTTTCTTGCCGGGCTTCTCCGTAATCGGCGTTTCCTTTTTCAAAATTCCTAAATCCAGCAATACCTTCAAGTACTTCGCACATACGCCAGATTCCAATCCGACCTTTGTGGAAATCTCGTTGGAGTGGCTGGCTCCTGCGGCAATCGCTGAAATGACAGAGTTGTAGATGGCCGGCTCCCGCAGTTCCTGCTTTAACAAATTTTCCGGCTCCTCAAACAGGTAACTGGAGGTGCTGAACAGGTTATCCAAAAGAGCTTCGTCCAAATTGCTTTCCACATCCAGTTTATTGATATAGTGCGGAATGCCGCCAGTCACGCCATATAAAAGCGCCTGGTCGGCAGCTTTCAGTTCGGGATGAAACTCAGTAATCTCCCGGTAGGTCAGCGCCTGAATCTTAAACTGCGCCGTGCGTCGTCCATACAGAGGGCTTTCATACCCCAGCACCTGGTATTCCATAAAGCTCATAGAGGAGCCACACAGTATGAGATAAATCCGGCTATCCTGCCAGCTGTGGTCAATGATATGCTGGAGCCTGGAGGAAATCGACTTTTCCGCTTTCGCAAGATATGGGTATTCATCAATGACAAATACCAACCGTTTCTCCATCGCCATCTCGCTAATAGCCTCCAGTGCGTCCTCATAGCTCCGATATGTAGGAGTACTGGTGCTGTCCGATTCTGACAGGTATAAATCGCCTTGGAGAGTGCTTCCAGATTTTTCCTGTGAGGATGCGTTTAGGGCGGAAAAAAATAGACGGTAGGTTTTCCTTTGCAAAATTCGTTGATCAGGGCGGTTTTGCCTACGCGTCGTCTACCATAAATGACAACACACTCAAACCGCCCCTTTTTATAGCGGTTATTCATGGTGCGGAGTTCTTCTTCCCTACAATAAAACATAGTAACCTCCTTACTTATGCAGATTGCTGAGTTACGAGTTGGTGTATTACGAGTTTATTATATACATTATTACGGTTTTGTCAACTAAAGGGCCTTGGACCTTTTAACGTAAAAAAAGATACTCTACAAGCAATTAACCTGTAGAATATCTATTTATTTTTATTCTCTTAACGATTTACTTCTTCAACAACTCATAACGTATGGAACGGCTTCCCTAATTCCTAAAAAACTCCCACACAGCTCTAGCTGCCCCTTCATTCATGCCTTCCACAGCAGCCAGTTCTTCTTCTGTTGCCTTCTTTATATCCTCCAGAGAGGCGAAATGCTTCATTAGAGCCTTTCTTCTCACCTTTCCTATGCCTTTTTATATCATCCAGTACAGAATGAACCTGATTCTTGCCTCTTAGGAGCTTGTGGTATTCTATCGCAAATCTATGGGTTTCATCCTGTATCCTCGTGATTAGCTTAAAAAGCTCCCCGTGGATGTCTATTGGCTGCTCTACATTGTTATAATATATGCCTCTTGTTCTATGCCTATCGTCCTTTACAAGACCTGCTACAGCAATATCTATACCCAACTTCTCAAGTACCTTCAGGCAAATATTTATCTGCCCCCTTCCACCATCCATAAGGATAAGGTCAGGGAAGTTTGAGAATTTGCCCTCCTTCCTGTTTCCTGACTTTTCAAGGATTTTAAGCTCTTCCTTTTCTCTAAGCCCATGCTCAAATCTTCTGGTAAGGACTTCCTCCATAGAGGCATAGTCATTAGGGCCCACTACTCCCTTTATTTTGAACTTCCTATAGTCATTCTTCTTAGGCTTGCCGTCTTCAAAAACGACCATAGAGCCAACATTTTCATAACCACTGGTGTTGGATATATCGTAGGATTCTATCCTCTTTATATCATTTGAGATGCCAAGCAGATCGCGAAGCTCCTTAACCGCCCCAAGAGTCCTTGCCTGCTCCCTCTTATTCCTCTCGCTGTCCTGATTAAGTACCATAGGCAGCATTCTTGTAAGCAAGCTCCGTAAGCCCTGCCTTTTCACCTCTTTTAGGCACCAAGATATTTACCTTACTTCCCCTTTTAGTCGCAAGCCATTCTGACAAGAGCTCCTTCTCCTCCGGCTCATCCGCAAGCATAATGTCCTTGGGTATGAAAGGGGTTCCGGTGTAATACTGCTTTATAAAGTCTGTATAAATGGCTCCCTTTTCATCGTCTCCTACCTCATCTAAGGAGAAATGTTCACGGCCTATAAGCCTGCCTCCCCTTATGAAAAATACCTGCATCACGGCTTCTTTCCCGGCCTTTGCAAGAGCCAGCACATCTCTGTCGTCTACATTTTCATTGGAGTTTATCTTCTGCCTGTCGCTAAATCTCTTTACATGGGTTAGCATATCCCTGTAGTTGGCGGCCTCTTCAAATTCAAGCTTTTCAGAGGCTTCCATCATCTTGTCGGTAATCATTTTCAAGATAGGCTCATAATCCCCATTTAAGAACTTGATTACCCTCATCTATCCTCTTTCTGTACTCGCTAGGGCTCCACATAGCCCTGACAGACTCCGTCACACCTGCTCTATCTGATAGTTGAGGCAAGGGCGCTCCTTTCCTATGTCTTTGGGCAGATTTCTCCTGCAGGTTCTTATCTTATATATCTTGTGAATGAGCTCCAAAGTCTCGCTAATATGGGCAGGATATGGGCCAAAATACTTCGCCTTGTCCTTTCCCCTCTTTCTGGTGAACATAACCCTTGGATACTCCTCATCCACTGTCACCTTGATGTAAGGGTAACTCTTATCATCCTTCATCATAGTATTGTACTTAGGGCGGTGCTCCTTAATCAGGTTACACTCCAGTACCAGGGCTTCAAGCTCAGAATCAGTTATTATGTATTCAAAATGGTCTATATTCTCAACCATCCTCTTTATCTTTGGAGAATGTCTGTTAATGCTCTGAAAATACTGGCGGACTCTGTTTTTAAGACTTATCGCCTTACCCACATAGATAATTTCATCGAGCTCATTGTGCATAATGTAGACTCCGGGCTTTGTGGGCAGCTTCTTAAGTTCTTCCTCTATGTTAAACATCTGATACCTCTCTTCTTGAGGTTATTTTATATTTAAATACTGGCAAATGTCAAATATACTGTGACATCCCTGTTGATATATAAAATGCAGTAACATGTTATCGCATAATATGTTATTGCAAACTCCATTCTTCAATTACTGAAACTACTTCCACTTCCTATCCAAATGATTCCTTACTATCTCGCATTCAGCCAAGTGGCGGTACTTTGGCAGGTTTTCATTGATAACCGTTAGCAAAGCTTTAGCATCGGTCTCTTCATTGGTATATATAGCAGCACATATCTTCTCATCCCTTTCAAATACCTTGCAGTTCTCAGCCTTAGTCACCTCTAATATAACAGCCTCAATCTCCTCAGGATAGATGTTTCTCGCATTCTTCCCTATGATGACCCTCTTTTTCCTTCCTGTAAAGAACAGCTTATTTCCTCTTAGATACCCCATATCCCCCGTTCTAAAGTATCCGTCTTCAGTAAAAAAACTTCCTGTAATAGTCCTCTCTCCCATAGTAGCCAATGAAGATGTTCTCGCCTTTTACAAGGATTTCACCGACTCTGTTTTTCATCATCCTCATCTATTCTTACATCTTGATTTTCAAATACCGTCCCCCACAGAGCCAACCTCCTGTTCCCCGGATATTCCACACTGATAAGTGAGGCTGTTTCAGAAAGGCCATAGGCATTTAGCAGGGTTATTCCCTCCTCTGCCATCATTTCACGAAGATGAGGCTCTAGAATCGCACCACTGCAAAAATACAATCCTTGCCCTGCCTCCTAGCAAGGTCTTAACAGAAATCCCCTTTTCCCTTTTTGCAAGGTAGATTTTCTCGAGGAAGATTGGTACTGTGCTAAGTATGGTAGGTTTCACTTCAAGAAGTTCCTCCACTATTTTTATTCTTATCACTGCAAAGATAAATCTTCATACCTGTATATAGGGAATAAATGAAATTGCAAAGTCCTCCGTAGGTATTGCTAAGCGGCAAAAAAAGGTAGGCAGAGTCCTCCTTTGTCATCAACGCCCTTTTTAAGAGATTTTCCAGGTTCACAAACATATTCTTCTGAGAGAGCATAACCGCCTTGGGTACCCCTGTAGTTCCCTGAAGAAAATACGATTCGTGAGCAGACTCCATCATTCACCGGATAAGGGGTAGATCTGCTTTTTCTTCTCATTTTCAAGAAGTTTTTGTAAATGAAATAAGCTTTTATTTCCCAATTCACGGTGTCAAAATCCAAGAAGTCCTCCTCTTTTGATGAATCATAGAGTATGGCATCCACATCCACCGTTTTCATTATGTGTAAAAGCTCTTTCTTAGTCCACTGAGCTACAAACATCACAGAACAGCCAATAAAGGCCATTACAGCTACATCTGCCACCATAAAAGCGTAGGAATTTGCACCAAAGATGGCTAATCTCTTCCCCGTCAATCCCTCTTCCTTAAGATAGGCGGCAGCCCTCGTCACATCCTCATAGAAATCTCCATAGGTGTGAGGGACAAATTTGCCCTCCACTTTTTTTCAAAAAAATATTTATGATCCTTCCATTTCTCGTGGTTTTTTTAGTCAGTATCTCTGCAACTTTATTTCCCATTGTCTTTTCCTCATATCTTCTCTTCTTGTCTTTAATTTTCACTTTTACTTTTATTATTTTTTTCTTGGGCTTTTTCTTGGGCTTTTCTTGGCATCTCATTTTTATCATTACTTTTTATTTTTTACTTTTTTTATTTTTTTGCTTTACCTTTCTTTGCTTTGTCTTTCTTTGCTTTGTCTTTCTTTGCTTTGTCTTTCTTTGCTTTGCCTTTCTTTGCTTTGCCTTTCTCTTGCTTTACCTTTCTTTGCTTTTACCTTTCTTTGCTTTACCTTTCTTTGCTTTACCCATCTTTTATTTATTTCTATGATATCTTTTTCAGCTCATCTCGTTCTCAGCTTATTATAATTAATTTTACTGTGATGCTTTGCATCGCAGGGGATTTGGGGTAAGAATGTAATAACCACCTCTTCTCCTATATCCCATTCTTTCACAAGATTTCGCAAAGCCTCTTCCTCACAGCTTCCCTCCACAAAGAGAAAGTTCTTCCCTCGTGATAAAAAACCGCAGCTTTTTCTTATACCTGAAAACCTTCTTACAACAGCCTGTTCCAAGTCATTTGAGAAAATATCTCCCTTTTTTCCTCTTACAAATACATCTTTTCTACCCAAGTAAAATAGTTTCCCACCTACTATCCTTCCCAAATCTCCTGTTTTATGCCAGTACAGCCCATTTTCATCCACTACTCCACGCTTGTTTTCAGGGTTTAGATAGGCTGTAAGTACCACATCGGAGTGTACCTATGATTTCATTACTCTCATCAGTCTTGATACATACTCCCTGAAACTGCCTCACCAAGGACAGTCTGTCCTTTTTCAGGTTATTTATATATTCATCCAAATCAGTCTTACATATAAGGTTACATCTCAGTTGCGCCGTAGATGTAGGTTATCTTTGCATTTTGAAATTTATTTCTGATTAGCTCTGCCTCATAGAGGTTTAGTACGGCACCGCCGATATATACCTCCTCAACCTCCTGAAAGAGAATCTCAGTCTCCAAGCAAAAATCCGGAGTGGTTATAACCACCTGTGCAGGCAGTTTTTGCAGGCGGCTAGCCCCTATCAAACAGCCTTAATATCTTTGGCTTTTTTTGTAGGCATTATTATCCCACTGTAAACTATTTAAAACATTTACAAAATGATACATAAATGAGGTATTTAAGACTATCGTGTCTTCACTTCTCGCATTTATATTGCGCCTTACAAGGTCTAACTGGCGGTAAAGGTCATCGTGGCTTCGCAAAATTATCTTAGGTCTTCCCATAGAACCCTGTAGTCATCGTAAGCACAGCTACCTCATCACCTTCCACCTCTGTGCAGACAGGTCTTTCCTTCATTTTATTACCCTTTTTCATCCTCATTTCCAGCAATTATTTTCTCTATAAGGATCACATCCTTAATCCTTCTAAGCTCGCCAAATACAAGCCTCACAAGCTTTGTCCTGCCCGAGACCGCTATGTAGTCAGCCCTATATTCCTCTAAAGTCCGGCGTATTAGCCTCTTCCCAGCCCAGATATCAATTATCATAAGGGAAATCCCAATCCTGAGGCTGGCAAGCATAAAGACCAAAAGCTTGTATGATGGGGCTACAAAAAGTACCACCCTTTCCCCCTTCTTCATCCCTTTTTGCCATAAGAGAGGCACAAGCCCTGTCAACATATGTGCCCTTAGCTTGTTAAAGCTTATCTTCTTCATCTCCCTGCCCCTCATATCTATAAAGGCGGTTCTCTCCCCATACTTCTTACAAGCATCATCAAAACAATCTACTATCCTGCTCATATCACTCCTGCTTCTTATACACCGAAAAATCCCTGTAAAAATACGATTGGTTCACCCTAAAAAGCGACTTACTCTCCTCTTTCAAAAAGGGTAAACTCCTTCTTTGGTAAATATCTTCTGTTTTGCATATTCCAAACGGCAATCCTGGAGCCATTGTCGCTTATTTTCTTAAGCTTATCTACATTTCTCTTAAAATCCTCCCCACTCATATACTCGAAAATATCTGAGAGATTGAAAAAATCAAGCTTCTCACTTTCAGGGATGTCCAAAAACGAGCCATGTATGAGCTTAATCCTAGACAGTCTTTCCCTGATGACAGGTAGATTCTCTTTCTTCAAATAAAGTGGTATGGCAGTTTTGGTAAATTTCCCCCTCAGTATATAGCTTAGATACGGATTGTCAAAGTTTGTGCTATTAAATATGCCATACTCAAAGCGTTTTTTTGATGTCTCCCGCGACATCCCTCTTATCTGCCACATACTCATAAAAAAACTCTTATCCCTGCCAAGGCTTCCCATTACCTTTATCCCAAAGAACACACGAAATATCGTACGAAACCCTAAGGTTATCTATGTATCTTTTATAATAAAAATCTCTGCTCCTTTTAGTAAAGATAGAGAGCAAAACAGTCGGAGTCTTGCTTCCCTGCAAAAATAAAGGGCAGACGAACTTTCTAAATATCTGAAAATATCTCTCGAACTTTCCAATATGGATGATTCCCTTTACAATCAGCTCTCTCTCTGATTAAAGTAGTTAAAGCCTCTTCGTCCATATATTCCTTTTAGAGAAAAAAATGTCTTTAGTCTGTCTGTACTCTCCTTAAGCCCAAAGAAGGCCAAAATCTCGCCATAGTTTAGTCTCTATCGCAGCCATCTTAAGCTTCATCAGGTAAAGCTGGGTTTTATTGATATCAAAGGCATAGATTTCCTTAGGATTAGACAGTAAGAGTGCAAAGGTGTTGTCCCCTCCGCTGACATGGAAACCCCTGTTTCTCCCTCTTTTATATCTAAGGCCTTTAAGAGAATATTACTATCCTCCCAGCAATTTGAGTAACGTATAAATGAAAAATTTATCCCTTGTCTTCATCCCTCTCATCTATCCTTTTCCACCGTTCCCTTCACACCGTCCACACGAACCATCATCCCATCCTTTATTGTCTCAGTCAGCCCTCTAATGCCTACTACAAGCGGGATTCCCATTTCTCTTGCTATGACGGCAGAATGAGAAAGCACACTTCCCCTCTCTATGATAATCGCTTTTGCCATAGGGAAAAGATGGTCCAGCCCGGGTCAGTCCTCTTTGCCATAAGGATGAGGCCTTCCACATCTGCATCCTGTGGGTTTTCTACATATTTCACCCTTCCTGTGACAGCCTTTCCACCGCCTGCAACTCCCTTTAATACACCATCTTCTAAGGACTTTGTTTCCTGCCTCGAGAATATAGGAAGCATATTTTCAGACCTTACTTCACCGTAAAAATACATTCTTTCAAATATTTCTTTATCTTTGTTTTCTTCAAGTTCCCTTTTTCTTTTCTCTAGCCTTTCCCTAAGTAAGGCTATATTTGGGCTTTCTCCTCTGCTATCCTAAATACCTCCTCCTTGGTAAGAAAGAAGATATCCCTGAAAATGAGCAATAACCCGGCTTCTTCGAGATTATGCCCTATGCGGAGAAATATCATCCTCACAATATCATAAATATAAGTCCTGTAAAGCCTCAGATATTCCCTGTTTCTTACAAAGTACTTCGTTATCTTCACAAGCTTTTTAAGAAAGAATCTCCTAGGAAATGATACCTGCCTGTAAAGCTCTTCCTCATCTATCTTATGGGGCTTATACACAGATGGCCTTTCCTCCATTTTGCAGGTAATTTTTAAGCGTCTTAAAGAGAAAGTCAGGATTTTCTTTAAGGGTGATGCTTTCAAGCTTTAATTCATCCATTACCCTCGCTCCGAAGCGCAAAATATAGTCTCTTAAATGAGCTGAAAACTCAGTATCATAACTTAGATATGACTTAAGCTCTTCCACCGGCTTTGTGCGGAACGCTTTGGCTAGTTCCTCATTTTCCCATATCTCATCTACAAGCTGAAGAAGGGCAAGACTTTGCTTCACGCTTTCCACATTTCCCTGCTTGCTTAGAATCTTCCCAAGAAGTCCCTCGGCATCCTCTACCCCATCTTTTTTAAGGACTTCATTTACCTTTCCCATAAAGACCATGATAACCCATAGTCATTTACTATAGGTGTAGTAAATTCATTCAAAAATGGAGGCCTCTATATCCTTATATACCTTAACCAGACTTTTGTTGTCAAATCCTTCAAAGTCATTATTTCTATAATCCTTTGTCACCGCTTCAAACTTATTGGAAAAATGCAGTAGTTGCCCTCTTCATGTTAATAAGTTTTTTTGATAAAATAAAAATATATCTTAAACAGACGGAACTTGGCTTCCCTCTCATTTTCCTTAAGCTCCACCTTTACACCCATCATGTTTTCCATATAGCGTTTGTTCTTGTTGTAGCCGGGGTAAAGCGCCGTCATCTTATACCACCCATTTAGGCGGTAGTATATCTTATTTTCGTAAAAAACTATCATATTTTCAAGGTCGTAGGCAATGCTATCCACTGCCTCTTTATCAATGAAAAAAGTTCCCCAGTGTCTGGCGGTAAATCTTCTCATAGACCTCCCTTGCAAAGCTAAATGTGAGCGGTGTAGTAACTCCTGAGTAGCTTTCATGATATTGGAATTATCAAGAATGGTTCTTTCTCTATTCTTTTCAATATGGCTGACATTTGTAATAAGGCGGTTTTGTAAGAGATATACAACCTCGTCTTTAACGGAGAATCTCGATATCTCCCCTGTTTTTTTACATCAATATCCTCTACCCTTAGCCCAAGGCTCACGAGCTCCTGTAAGATATTCTCAGAGAGCGGCATAGCCTCATCCACTTCCACTCTGCTGCCAAAACGGTCATAGACTGCATCAAAGCTGTCCTTTTCTCCCGATACCAAGGCCTCACCAAGCCCTGTAACCACGCTGATTAGGACTTCATCAGGATTGTTGGTAAGAGGATTGCTCGTAAACATCACTCCCGACACATCAGCCTCCACCATTTTCTGCAAGATGACAGCCATCCCAATATTTTCATCTATTAGTCCATTTTCTTTCCTATATCTCATCGCCCTCTCAGAAAAAAACAGGAGAGATAGCATTGTTTAACTGCTGTGAAAATCTCCTCTCCCTGCCTCACATTCAGATAGGATTCCACTCATGCCGGGCAAAGGAAAACCTCTCCCCTGTCCTCGTCCATAGCACTAGAGCGCACAGCAAGGAGGCAGTCTTCTCCAAAATACTCCCTGACCTTAGAGATGACCTCCTCCTTCCAGTCCTCACTAAACTCCCTGTCTCTGATGATTGCACAGATTTCTTCCCTGTTTTTCATCCTTGTATTCAGAAAAGCAAACTCCTAAGCACTTCTCTCTCCTCACCCAATAACTCAAAAAGTTCTCCCCTGTCAAAACCAGGAAAGGAGGCACCTTAAAAGCCTGCCTCGCAAAGCTTAACAAGTTCAAGCGCTTTCCCCAAGTTCACAGGCTTCCCTTGATTTCCCATTTCAAAAAAATCATCTTTTCTCCTCTTTCCCAGGCTAAACCATACGGAAAAGCATATCAAAGCAGCTAAAAACACTCCCTCTTTTATGCCTGATTTTTTTCCACAGAAACAGCAAAGTAAATATAGTAAATCCCACTGACAGGTGCAATTAGCGCTGGTATAACAGGCGAGGCTTCTTTAATGATGATTAGAAAAATAATTCCCACGCTACATAGCCCAGCAATGCCAAAATACAAGAGATTGAGCACCACAAACAGCAGAGCAGTTAAAAATTATAAGTATTCTAAGTGCTTTCTTGCTTAGCTGCATTTTTCCCTATCTTCGCATCCTTTTCATAGTCCGCACTGTCATCCATAAACCGGATAAAAAACAGCTCAGTAAAGAAAATAAAAAATAGTCTAAGTTCTTTTATTTCACCTGTAAAACTCACGAAAACGAGGGCCAATATAAGGGATGCCAAGCTGCATATAAACAATCTCTTCTTATACAAAAAGTATCTTATTACTTCCATTTACTCACCACTTTATTGTAGATTTCTGCCTTTATCCTTGTAGGAATCTCACTTTTACCTATGTAGTTAAACAGCTCCTTCATCTCTTCCTTTGGCTTTTCGTGCAGGACTTCACCGGCAAGTATCTTCTTAGCCTCATCCCTTGTAAGCTTGCCGTCTCTTACTAAGAAGCTGATTTCAGGCAGGATATGAGGTCTTCCCTCAGCGCACTGGTATATGTACTTCGTGGCAGGGTGAATCCTGCAATCATAGTGGTTATACTGCTCTCCCACAAGCCAGGAAGTGTTCTTCCTTAAAAATGATACAATTTCCTTTTCATCATAAGGATGATATAAAAAGTAGGCTACAAACTCCCTGAAGTCATCCCCCTTAACATCCTGAAATAGAGCCTTGTTCACCTCATCCCTTAGGTTCTTATCAAGCTTTTCATCTATTTCCCCAAGAAGCCCCGTATACAGGCTTTGTAAGTCTAGTTCTTTCACAGAGGATAGTCCCGCCCTCACAAGCTCTGAAAAAACATCCTCATCATAGGCACGAAACATCTGCTCAGGGCTCCTGCCGTGGACTATCATTCCTGCATCTATCCTAGAGGCCAGATTTATCATGGATGCGTAGCCTATATAAGAGCAGGCTACGCAAGGCACCAGCCATTTCTTTATGGAATAGGCATAGAAGCGCTTTAATAGGCCCCTCTCAAAGTCTATATATTCGTGTTCCACACCAAACTCTTTTACAAGTCTGTCTATGTTCTTCTTCGCTTCTTCTGAAAGAAAACCGTTGTCTCATGGTAAATGCTTTAACATGCAGCTTGTAGCGGTGAGTCAGTTCATATAGGACAAATACACTGTCCTTCCCACCCGATATCCCTACAGCTGCATCGTATGCGTGTTTCCCCCTAACGAGGTCAATTCTTTCTTCAAACAGTGATTTTAGCCTGTCATAATCTGTAAGCCTGTCCCTGTCACGAAGGTAGGCTTCACAGAAGTTACATAGTCCCTCTTTGTTAAATCTAATGTTCCTAACGGTCTCGTCATTTAGGCAAAGTGTGCATCTTTGTCTCATTATAGCTCCTTTACATATACAGCGTAGCGCTTCTCATTGTCTTCCACGTCCTCGTCAAACCGCCTGAAAGTATCTTTTTGCTCACACTGAAAATGATAAAGCATAGTGTCATAACCTTTATTTTTGACCAACTCACTCCCTAAGTAAAGGAGGGCTAGATAAATCTTTTGTTTTTGATACTCCTTTTTTACTGCACTTGTCTTTGATATAAAGTCTTTTCCATAGCGGTTTTCATAGCCAAATACATAACCTATTGCTTCTTTCCCATGGAAGGCAACAATCAAAGAAATATCTATTTCCTTTACCCACGAAAGATATAGCTTTTCAAAAACTTCAAACGGGATATCCGAGTACAATAGAGCATCTGAGAAGGCATTTTTTGAGATTTCATACACCTCTTTCACATAGGTAAAAGCCTCTTCTTTCTCGACTGTAATAAAACTGTATCCCTCTTCCTTTTTTTCACTATAAACCTGCTTACCTACCTCATTTAGCGGATTATTTATTGCGATTTCGGCGCTCCTGTAGGTATAGAGCTCCCTGTAGCCAAGCTCTTTTATGTATTCAGGGTAAAATGGCGGGTTGGTGCAGTCCGGAAATAGTTTCATGTCAAACCTGCTTATAGCCCAGCGATAGCTCATCCAAGTACAGTAATTAAGCGGCCCAACAAGGCTAGAATATCCCATCTCCTTAGCCTTATCTTCCATTCTGGAAAATATCTCTTTCCACTCTTCTTTATCTTCTCCAAGTTCTGCAAAGCCAAACATAGCCTTGTAGTCCTTCATTTTTTTCATTTATTATCAGGTAGGCAGATGAAGCCCCTGCCTCAAATTTCTCAAAGTAGTCTGCAAGCTGTAAAATGCCTAATTCTATGTCCATTGTTTTCTCCAATTTGTGCGGTTTTCGAAGTTTCAGTTCCTAATGTGTAGTACCAAGAGTAAGGCATACTTAAAATACCCTCATATCTTTAACCAATTGTTTCTTTTGCCAGTATATCATCTTTCATGCTTATGTCAATAAATGAAAAATTGAGGCCACAATTTGCGACCTCAACTGTAATTATAATTAATTTAACCTTTAACCGCACCTGCCATTGTACTCTTTAATATCATTTTAGAGCAGAATATAAATAACATTAAAAATTGGTATCACAGATAATGTAACTCCCAAATATATTACCCCATAGTCTGTCTTATACACTCCCTGCATCTGTTGTACCAAAATAGGTAAAGTAAATTTGTTCTGAGAGAACAACAAAATAGATGGCTGAACGTATGAGTTCCAACAACTTACAAAGGTGAAAATTGCCTGAGTAGCAACTCCCGGAATAATTACCGGGAAAAATAATTCTATTAAAAAATCATGAATTCGTTACATCCATCCATACGTGCACTTTCAAGTAACTCATTAGGAACATAAGCATCTATATACTGTCGAATCCAATAAACCATTACAGGGGTAGCAAAGCTTGGCATAAGTAAAGCGATATAATTATCTAGTAGTTTTAATTCATTCATTTCTTGGAAGTAACCAATTATTCCAAGCTGTCCCGGTAACATCATTGTAGCTAGAACAATCCAAAACAAAACTTTGTTACCTCGAAATCTGTATTTGGCAAAACCATAAGCAGTTAATGCCCCAATATAAGTTGATATCATCGTATACACCACAGATAAAAATACGCTGTTACCAAGTCCTCTCCATATATTCACATTATCCTGTAAACGGCGGTAATTATCTATCAAATGCGAACCTGGAAATATCTGAAATGAAGTTGATAAAGCCGCATTATCATGAGTACATCCAATAATCATATTGTAAAATGGAACTATACTTATAACTGCCAACAAAATTAAAATTATATAAGTCAATATTCTATATATCTTTGCACGATTCTCTTTTTTATTCATTAATCACCGCTCCTTTTTGCCTGCAGTGTATTTCATGAAAATGATTGAAAAATATTATAATTATAACGAATAATCCATATGAAATTGCTGCACCATAGCCATAATCTAAATTCGTAAATGCGATATTATACATATACATTACCATTGTAAGCAGAGATGACTTTACTCCACCAGTTGCGCCACCAAAAGTATATGGTATATCAAAGATTTGAAGTCCTCCTATAATTGATGTTACAAATGCAAATGTCATTATAGGCCCTCATCAAAGGGAGCACAATCTTAAAGAAAACCTGCACCCTTGGATGCGCCATCCACTTCTGCTGCTTCAAAAAGCTCATACGATATTCCACGAATTCCGGCAGTAAAAATTATAGTATAATAGCCAAAAATACTGCCAAAAATAGCACTCATGGCAACAATCAACTGCGATAACAGCGGATTTCCTTTCCAGTTAATAGGCTCTTTAATCAGATTTATCGCACTAAGAATCTGATTGATACTACCTGCTTTCCAGTCAAATAATAAGCTGAATAAAACACCTAAAGATACGGCTGTAACCAGATTAGGAAAATAAAATACAGTCTTAAAAAAATTACTTCCTCTAAGCCTTTTTCTGGTTTAGCAAAAATGCAAGAACAAGCTCAAAACCATCTGTGGAAGCATGGCTAACAACGCCATAAATATTGTATTCCCAATGGCTTTAATAAACATTACATCTTGAATAAGTCGCTGATAGTTTGCAAGTCCAACAAATTCAGGTGTGTTGAATCCGTCCCACGACATAAAGCTAAGCTTAAATGTATATAGAATTGGATACAATGTAAATGCCAAAAAAACGATGAAATATGGTGCAATAAAAAAATATCCCACATTATTCTTATTTATCTTGCTTTTTCTTTGATTTTTCTGCTTAGTTCTGACACTACGTCTTCCTCCTTTTTAGTAGAGAAAAAGCTGCTTGGGAGTTTTTTTCTCCCGAAAGTTCTCCTCAAGCAGCTCTTCTTATTTAGTTCAATACGTATTAATCAATGTTAATCTCAGGATAAATATTTTTCATTTCCTCTTTAAAATCCCTTTAACAGCTTCTTCCAGGCGTAGCCTGACCTGTTGCAATCAAGTCCATCTGAGCACCTGCACTTATCCATGCTCTGACGGTCATATTTAGTCATTGGATCGCCTTTTACATTTTTTTAGCTGTTTCATAGAAATCAGAGAAGTACTGCTGGTCACCTGTAACAACATCAGTGTGTCCTTCTTTTAATACACCTTTCAATTGCAGGAATGTAGCCAGGAAATCACCCCATGTACCTGCAAGTCCATTCACAAGATAATCTTCATTTGAAGTCATCGTCTTAATCCATGCTCAAGCAGCATCCTTATTTTTTTGAACCTGAATACATTCCATACCAAGTACCTCCATTCTGATAAGGAATAGGAGCCTGCATATAACCCCAAGTATTGGCAGCCTTATCCATTTCATCGGCAGGAATTCCAGGTTTAATACAGAAGTTCAATCCCCAAGTTGGTAAACAGGTAGTATGAACATATCCTTTGCATACATTCCTGATGTCCAGCCTGCTGACCACATATCAGCTTCAGCATCTACTTTGTTTTTTTAACAACAGTTTCCATCATTTGGAACATTTTTTTAACATGTAATCATCGTTAATTATATGTCCTTTATCATCAACCCAAGGCTGGCCCTTATATGATGCATAAAACTGTAATACAGACTCAACATCATCTAAAAGTGCAACCTTTCCTCCTGATTTCTCATACACCTTTTTACCCACTTCTACAATTTTATCCCAGTCGGACAACATCTTATATAGCTCTTTCGGATCATCTGTTCCAAGATATTCTTTTTGCAAGTGCTTTCTTATACCAAAACCCTCCAGGTGTTGATTGCCAAGAAAGTCCTTTGATATTACCGTTTTTATCCCTAGAGAGCTCATCAACATATGGAATCATTTTCTTAGAAACTTCCTCTGCTCCATATTGATCTTGGCTTAAATTCTCAAGTATTTCAGTATCTTTATAAACTCCGAGGTCAGAAATTTCAAATGTTGCCACATCAGGCGCATTGGTACCTGTTCTAAATGCATTCTGTAACTTAGTCCTATACTCCTTAGAAGGCATTACAGTTACATTTACCTTTACCCCAGGAACAATTTTTATTGAATTCTTTAACATAAAAAAATTCATCTCGTCCTGACTTAAATTAGTCCATACGTCAATAGAGCCTTTCGTTTTTGAAACATCCTGCGTAATGCTTTGAGCATCTTGTTTTTTTACTGGATGTTTTTTTGCCCTCCACTTCCTCCACATCCGGTAAATACAGTTGTTGCCGCCAATACCATTGCTAAAAAAAGCCTGTAACTCTTCTCTTCATTTTTTACACTCCTCCTTTGTAAAAAGTAATTGTCATTATATTCTAAGTTACAAACAACGCAGTACAGATAAAATCATATTTCAGCTAAATTATAATTTTTTTATACAAGTCTTTAGCCTAATTTCATGATAAAATATCCATATTGTTAGTTTGTATTATATACTAACTAACTGTCTTTTGTCAATTTTAACTTTTAAATCTTGAATTATAACTGCTAATAATATATATTTTTGCTTAACAACATTAGACAGACGGGTTTTCGACACTTTAAAAACTACATAAAACTCTATAAACCGCAGAAATGCGGTATTTTTGTCAAATTTCTTAAATTTATTCGTTGTATGGTGTTGTATTCTTATTAAAAAGTATGATATAATAGATGCATGAAACTATGGTATGATAAAAAAATCCAAGGATCCAACCTACTTTATACAGCTTGGTATCCGTAACGGAAAGAAAACAACAACAAAAAATGTAGCACGTATTGGAAAGCATTCTGAGCTTCTAAAGATTACCGACGACCCACTTGCATACGCAAAGGACGAGGTTAATAAATATAATGAGGTTTATAGAAAGGAAAACAAGGTATCTTTAGAGATTAAGGTTGATTTTTGCTGAAAAAAATAAAGTCTTCAAGCTCAACCTGTTCGCAGAGCACCCTTTTTAAATATTGGCTACCTTTTTCCTTCAAAAAAGTTTTATAAGGATCTTGAGATTGCATCTTTTTGAAACGGTTACTGCTGATATGAAAAAAACGAGTTTGACCCAAACCTGGTTAACCGCTTTCTTACCTGCTCACGCATTCTTGAGCCTGATTCAAAACTCGGAACACATCAGAACCTTAGCAGGTATTATGAAAAGCCTGATTTTGACTATGTGCATATTCTTCGCACCATGGATATTTTAGAGGAGCATTATGATGAGTATATCAGCCATCTTTATGAAAAAGCTGTAAGATTGTGAAAAGGGATACATCGGTCTGCTTCTATGACTGCTCAAACTATTACTTTGAAACCGAAACTGATGATGAGGATTATGTAGACGAGGTAACCGGTGAGTTTATAAAGGGGCTTAGAAAATATGGCCCAAGCAAAGAACACCGCCCTAATCCTATTGCGCAGATGGGTCTGTTTATGGATAGAGACGGAATCCCTTTGTCCATGTGTATTACATCAGGTTCTGACAATGAGCAGACTACAGCTATACCACTTGAAACCAAACTGACAAAAGATGTTTAAGGGTAAAAAAATTCATTTACTGCGCAGACGCAGGACTTGGTTCGTTGAACATACGCAGCTTTAATTCTATGGGTGGAAGGGCTTTTATTGTAACCCAGTCAATTAAAAAAAGCTGTCTGAACAGCTAAGCAGGCCGTATTTAGCGACTGTGATTACCGCCTGCTGTCAACTGATAAGCCAGCAAGCATAAACTCTATGAAGAGCTTTGACAGGTTTGATGAAAAAAATATAAGCCTGTATAACGACAGAATATATAAGATTATTCCTGCTGATAAAGCTTTTTGATTTGGGGCTTTATGAGGAAAAAGGTATGTAAAAAAACGGTGCAGTTAAGAAAGTGAAATCAAAAGCGGTAATTCCTCAAAAATATTATCGTTTCATTTTCAAGAAAAAAATGATGGAATATCAGAGAAATATAAGGAACCGTCAGATTGAACGTGCAAAAAAACTTCTAAAAAAATATTGACCCCGAAACCTATAAGAAAGGTCCAAATGATGTAACACGCTTTATTAAGCGTATATCAAAGGTCAAAAATCAGGGGAAAAATGTTACTGATACATATGTACTTGACCAGTCAGTTATTGATGAGGAAGAAAAAAATTTGACGGCTTCTACGCTGTTGCAACAAACCTGGAGGATTCAGCAAAAGACGTACTGGCAGTAAGCGAAAAACCGCTATAAGATTGAAGACTGTTTCCGTGTAATGAAAACAAATTTATCTGCACGCCCTGTTTTTCCATCAGAAACGAAACAGAATAATTGCACATTTTATGATTTGTTACACAGCCTTGCTAATCTACCGTCTTCTTGAGAAGAAGCTTGATAATTATGGCACACATTTTACAATAGAGAACACAATAGAAACGCTAAAAAAATATGAATGTGGCTAATCTGGAAGATATGTGCTATATGTCAACCTACACAAGCTCAGATTTGTGTACTGCTCTAAATGCCATTACCGGCCTTGGATTAGATAAAAAAATACTATGAACCAAAAAGAATTAAATAAAAAAATTAGAAATATTTTTGAAGTAGCATTTCCATACAACGTTTTTTAGTTATAGAAAGTGGCGTAAACCCAGTAGATACAAGGGTTACCGCCACTTTATTCTTTTTAAAGTGTCGAAAATGGGATTATATACTAACTAACTGTCTTTGTCAATTTTAACTTTAAATCTTGAATTATAACTGCTAATAATATATATTTTTGCTTAACAACATTAGACAGACAAGGTTTTATATAGTATAATTGTTATATATGCAGTCGGGAGGTTTGCCATGAATAACAAAAAATACGCCTACAACAATGAAAATGCCAGAACTGAGAATATCAAAAAAGTTATATCCACGCTAATTGCAGGGGAAACTTTGTCGAGGGCAGATATCGCCAAAAGATTTAACTTAAATAAAGCAACTATTTCAGACATCATAGAAAGACTCATAAATGATAACCTTATTAAAGAGGTTGGCTTTGGCTATAGTAAGCCAAATGGTGGCAGGAAGCCTATTTTATTACAAATAAACAAAGATGCAGGCCTTCTATTTAGTTTTGAGTTCCAATACAATAAATATAGATTTATGGCGACTTATCTGGACGGTGAGTTAATTACAAAGACCAAAACAGATACCTCTGTAAATAAAGACAATATTGTGAGCTTAATACAGGATACAATTACTGATTTCCTTTCAAATCCCAAGTTTAAAGGTTATAAGGTTTTTGGTATTGGGATAGCTGTACATGGAATAGTTGAGGGTAATAAGGTTATTTTTGCACCATATTACGATATTTACGAAATAGACATAGCTGAGAGCATTGAAAAAGTCACTTGGAATACCTGTTATTATTGAAAACGAAGCAAATCTATGTGCTATTTTTTTGAATCTACAGCCAATAGCATGTACAAAGATTTAATTGCCATAAATATAAGCAGTGGTATTGGCTCTGGTATTGTCCTTGACTATCATTTGCATAAAAGGAATTCTTGGTGATGCCGGAGAAGTAGGGCATACAACCTTATATCCTAACGGTAGAAAAATGTAGCTGTGGAAAAAGTGGATGTTTTTGAACAATATTGCTCTAAACAGGCTCTCTTAAAGGAATACGCTTTATTAAGCGGCAAAAAAAGAGCCTGCCCTTTCTATGCTTAAACAGGATTATCTAAACAATGACATTAATGTAAAGGAACTTGTTGAAAACTATAAAAAAATAACCTAATTATTGGCCTGGGGAATGTAGTCACCTTATTTTCCCCTGAGATTCTCATTTTTAAAAATCAGATATTTTTATAGAATTCCCAGATATATTTGAAGATGTTAAGAATAGCCTAAAACAGTATAATAAAAACGTTCAGGTTTCATTAACTAAGTGGAAGGAATACTCCACCTTATTTGGTGCTATAATTCTCGTATTGCAGAACTACTTTGATATTCCTTCCTTTAACTCGTATCTACCTGGCAACTAATCAAACCTCGATATAATCTCCCTTAGCCCCATCTCCCAGTTACTTAACCCTGAATACCAAAGGCAATCAAACACATCATCATTAAATCTAACCGATGAACAGATAACAATAGGAAGATTCAATCCTTCCTTTTTTTACAAAAATTTATAAACTTATAGCCTGTGTCACTCTCTGCATATCCTCCTGGCTCTACCGGATAATACATATCTGTTATGGCAAGGTCAAAATGATTCCCATTTTTAGCCTCTTTTAGCTCAAAAAATCCCGTCCGCCAGGTTCATAACCCAGACTATATCCTCGGATTTTACTCCGCAAGAAAGTAGTACTCCCCTTTATATCATCATATTTCCCAGGCGAATCTTCTAAATGTAATATTCTCATTTGTTTTCCTTTCTCATAACCAGGACAACATAAGGAGCCTAAGACATATACTCCATTAGCATAAGCCCTAATCAAATTCTTTATTTTTGATACCGCTATTACCATAATTAAATCACAATATCATTATAATAGTGTTATTTGAAAAAGTAAAGTCCGCATTAGTATGGATTTTACTTATTCTAAATACTCATGATTAACGCACTGGATTTTACTTATTCCAAATATTGTATTTATATCTATGGACTTTACTGATTACATGTTTTAAAAATATTTAAGGTGTGAGAACTCATTAGGTTAGGGGTTATATATTATAAACCAAAGGAGTTTTTAACTATGAGCAAATACTTACATCTTTCTTTAGGCATGCGTTCCGATATAGAGGTTATGCTGGCTAAAAAATTAAGTTTCAATAGTATTGCGCAGGCCTTAGGAAAAGATAGTACGACCATTTCTAAAGAAATAAGGAAAAATATAATTATTGAACAAAAAGGCGGGTATGGGAGGTCTTTTAATGACTGCATAAAAAGCTGCAGAAAAAAACCTGCACAAAGAAGCACACCTGTGGCAGATGTTTAAGCAAAAAGCAGGAACTGCATGAGCTGTGGTAAATGTATACCGTTATGTGATGAGTACGTTAAACGCATCTGTCCTCTTCTACTTAAGCCACCTTATGTATGTAACGGATGCCAAGATAGAAATAAGTGCCGTCTGGAAAAAAGATTTTATAGGGCAAAGGAGGCAGATAACAGGTACAGGAAAACATTATCCGTGTCAAGAACAGGTGTTAACATAACCGTGGAAGAAATTAAACATTTAGACGGAATAGTGAGTCCGCTTTTTGCTAAAAAGGACAGTCCATAAGACATATTTTTTTAATAACCATTCCGATGAAATCATGATTTCTGATAAAACACTTTACTCATACGTTAACAACAGCCTGTTTACCGCCAGAAACATTGATATGCCGCGCACTGTAAGAATGAGTCCAAGAAAAAACAAGAGCAAGACATTAAAGGTAGACAAGGAGTGCAGAAAAGGCAGGACTTACAAAGACTTTGTGAAATATATAAGCGAACACCCTGATTCTATCGTATGTGAAGGTGACAGTGTGGAAGGCAAAAAGGAGGCAAGGTGCTTCTTACGCTATTCTTCGTACAGCAGAACTTACAGCTTGCCTTTATTAGAGACTACAATGATTCCAGGTCGGTTACAAATATATTTGAAAAAGCTCTACATTGAGCTTAGGTCTGATATTTTCGGGAAAAATATTCGATGTGCTGCTCCTTGATAACGGAAGTGAGTTCTCAAATCCTGAAGCACTTGAATACGACATGCGGGAAACAGAAGGCTGAGGGTATTTTACTGTGATCCTGCCTCTCCTTATCAGAAAGGCGGTTGTGAAAATAATCATGAAATGATAAGAAGGATAATACCTAAGGGTGTGGACTTTAGTAATTACACACAGGAAGACATAAACCTGATGATGAGCCATATCAATTCTTATTCTAGAGCGAAGTTTGGAAACAAGAGCCCTTACGATATTTTTGCGTTTCAATACGGCAAAAAAATATTAAAGAGCTTAGGAATACAAAAAAATTTCCCCAGATGAAATTACCCTAACCCCTAAGCTCCTAAAGAGATAAACCGGTATTTCCGGTTACAAGATGAGTTCTCACACCACAATAAGGGAGGGGGCGGAAGTTACTTATTCCGGATTCTGGAATGTAGCCTCGGCTCCTGTTTGCTATGCGGTAAAATAGAGAAATCTATACTTGTAAGGCTGATTATAGCATTTTTTTCTGACAAAGTACATATTTACTCAGAAATATTTTTTTAAATTTAGAAAAAGTAAGTTCCACTCTAAGCTTAAATATAAATATTGAAGCTCATGATGCGGAACTTACTTTTTCAATTCACCATCATTATAATAGCAGAACTAAATATTGTCATCAGTTATGTAAAAAGATTTTAACCATACCATATATTGATTGTCAGAATAGACGATTAACTCCGGGAGTAAAAAAATCTGCCGAAAGCTTGATATAATCTAATTTTTGCCTTATAATAAGTGGGATTACTTAAACAAGAAATGATGCCTAATATAATAGATTGAGAGAGGTACAAAATGAAAAAAAGAATAAGCTTATTCCATTTTCACTGTTATTTATTGCCCTTGTTTTTTTAGAGTTTTTGCATAGTTAAATACTCTGATGTTTACTATTTCCCGCTCTGTGTAGGCCTTACTCTAATCGGCTCGGCATATCTTCTTTTTACGGAAATGGAGCATGTTGTTAATAACTATCTAAAGGAAAGTGAAAAAGCTTCTAAGCCTGACGAGGCTACTGTTGCCAGAAGGGAGGAGGCTTTCAAGATTGCCAAGGCTACCTATGTCCTTGAAAAGAGAATTCTCAATCTTTTAGATGAAAGAATACTGACTCCCGAGGAAAAACATGGATAATTTGAGTTCACTAGAGGGTGATATAGTGCATGCCATCAAGGCATCTATCAAATACGGAAGAGACAATACCAATCATTTATCCGAGGTTATCTCTGAAGCTTCTGCTTCTACTGCTGATTATGAAAGTATTCTTGCTAAGTTAGACGAGCTCATCCTGGTATTAAAGAATAATCAGATTGCAACCAGTCCTGTGTATGAGCCGGTTCATCAGGGTTGGCTACGGAGAAGTACAGGCTGAGCCTATGATGACTCAAGAACCTGAAATGACAGCCGCTGAAGCAATGATTGAAGAACCTGAGATGGAAGTTGGCTTAGATTCTGAAGAAGCTCCTGAGTATGTAGATACTTTAACAGTGGATGCAGCTCCTGAAATTGAACCTGATATTGAGATCGCTCCTGAGCCTGCCCCTACAGCTCCGGTTGACAGTGATCCTAACAAGCCTATGAGTCCTGAGGATATCGCCGCTCTTATTGCTGCTGCTGAAGCACAGTCTGAGACTGAAATTGAAACTGAAATTGAAGTCTCTCCTGAGCCTGTAGCTCCTGTTAATGATGATCCTAACAAACCTATGAGCCCTGAGGATATCGCCGCTCTTATTGCCGCTGCTGAAGCACAGTCTGAGACTGAAATTGAAACTGAAATTGAAGTCGCTCCTGAGCCTGTAGCTACGGTTAATGACGATCCTAACAAGCCTATGAGCCCTGAGGATATCGCCGCTCTTATTGCTGCTGCTGAAGCTCAGTCTGAGACTGAATTTGAAACTGAAATTGAAGTCTCCCCTGAACCTGTAGCTACGGTTAATGACGATCCTAACAAGCCTATGAGCCCTGAGGATATTGCTGCTTTAATTGCTGCTGCTGAATCAGGCGCTGCGCTTGGAATCGACACCACTCCCGAGCCTGCAACTCAACCAGCACCTCAGCCTAAAGATGATCCAAACAGGCAGATGAGTCCCGAGGATATCGCTGCTTTGTTTGCCTCCTCAAATCTTGAGCTTGATCCGGAACCAACTGCCACCAGCCACAAGACAGCTATAGAGGCTCTTTCAAAAGCATGAGACTTCTCCTGCTTTCGGATGATCCTAACAAACCAATGAGTCCTGACGATATCGCAGCCCTTATTGCTTCCTTAGGACAATAATAATATGGAGATAAAAATGAGATATATAGTTTTTGACCTTGAATGGAACTAGGATATCCCTCAAAGGAAGAGTCCGAGAGGCCTCTTCCTTTTGAGATTATTGAAATAGGAGCTGTGAAATTAGATGAGAATTTCAATATTCTCGACACTTTTCACAGGATAATAAAACCGGTTGTATATCCCGAGCTATTTAAGTATACAAAAGAGCTTATTTCACTGACTGAAAAGGACCCTAAAAAGGAACTGATTTTGTGACCGCCTGCAAAGAATTTTTAAGGTGGTGCAGAAAGGGTGACAGGAATTACTTTTTGCCACCTGGGGAACCCTTGATCTGCTCGAATTCCAGAGAAATATGGCTTATTACGAGGTACATAACGGATTTTCGAGACCTCTTTATTACTTTAATGTTCAATACCTTTTTAATATTTTTATTGAAAAATATGACGAGAGTGTATTCTCACTTGAAAATGCAATCAAATACCTTGGGTTAAAAGAGGATAAAGCCTTTCACAGTGCCATTTCCGATGCGGAGTATACTGCTGAAATCCTTCAGATTATCAGTGGTGTAAATGTTCTTCTCTACCCTTCGGTTGACACCTATAAGTTCCCTCTTAATAAAAAAATCAAGAGGTAGACATAGTCTATCCCGACCATAGACTGAGCATAACCAGAGCCTACAACTCTAAAGAAGACTTAAAAAAAGCCTCTGACAGAGAGCCCTACTGCTGCCATATCTGCGGTAAGCGCCTACGCCAGCTGGTTCCCTGGTATTCTCCCAATTCAAAGAACTACTATTATGTTGGAGAATGCAAGTATCATGGCTATATGAAAGGCAAAAGACTTATTAAAAATCCTGATGACCATCACTATTTCGCAATTTCAACTCTAAGATCTCTTTCTAAAGAACAGGCAATGATTATGCTCAAAAACTACAGCAGTAGAAAGTATAATCCGTAAAACAAAAATATTTTATAAATTTCATACAAATCGGGTGAGAGGTAGATAATCGTTTTATCTACCTCCTCAGTTTTATATTCTCCTATTTCAAAATAGGCAGTTCAATTGTAAATAGAGTGAACTCTCCCGGATTGCTATTCACTTCTATATATCCTCCTACGCTTTCAATTATATTTTTTTGACTATGGAAAGTCCTAGTCCAAGAGAATTTTTTTATTGGATGTTCTTGATTTATCCGCCTTATATAATGGGATAAAAAAATCTTGCTTATATCCTCCTTACCTATTCCCATTCCATTATCCTTAAATTCTATTTTCACTCTATCATCAGAGCATATTGCATTGATTTCAATTTGCAAGATTGTTTTATTGTTGTACTTTACAGCATTTGCAAAAAAATGTTCTCAATTATAGTTTCTAATTCTCTGTAGCTTAAATTTAATCTAATTTCTTTAGTAATACTGTTATTATAGTGAAATATACCTGTAGACGGCTTAATTGAGTTCATTAAATCATAAACAATTTTGTCCAAAGCCTCTTTTAAGACAATACTTTCCTTTAAAAATCGTGATTATTTTTGTTATACACACTATAATTTTTTTAAGGATTTTATTCTTTCATCCAATTGCCTTATCTTGTCGTTTATTACTTCTATATACTCGCTCTGCTTTTCTTTTTGTATTCGCAATCCCATCACTTATTCCATCAATATGTGATTGGATTACAGATAGAGGGGTAGATAAGTCGTGTGTTATAGATGCAATTAAATCATCCCTCTCTTCTTTCTCTATTATTTCCTTTTCTATACTCTTTAAGTGAAGTAATCATTTGATTAAAATTTTCAGCAAGAACACCAATCTCATCTTCTCTATTCACTTCAATATATGTATCATAGTTTCCTTCACTCACTTGTTTAACACTTTCTACAAGTACATGAATAGGTTTAATGATAACCCCTATCTACATATGCTAGGAAAAATAAATAGGATAATAAAAAAATAGGTACCCCAATTAATATTGCCAACGCTGTCAGTGACAATATTACACTATTAGGCTCTTTTTTTCAGGTATGCCCGTTAGCAATAATACTGCTATTATAATTATTAAAATCGATAATACAAATGTTGTTAAATTCTTCTTTATTGATTTAGTTTTCAAATTTATAACCCTACTCCCCATACTGTTAAAAATGTGTTTTGGAGTTGCTGGATTTTTCCTCTATTTTTCTGACGAAGTCTGTTTATAGTTACAGTAACAGTGTCAAGATCGCCATAGCTGTCAAGTCCCCATACTCTCTCATATAAGTGTTCCCTCGTAAATACTTGTTTTTGGATTCTTTTGCTAAAAAAATAATAAAAAGTTCAAATTCCTTTTTGCTTAAATCCATATTTACGTTATCTTTTTTTCTACTTTATATTCTTTTGATAAATATTCTTATATTCCCTACATCTATCACTTCCAAGTTGTTCTTATTAAACACCTGGCTTCTGCGTATCAGGGCATTAACCCTTGCTACCAATTCTTTCGGTCTAAAAAGGTTTTGTCAAATAATCATCAGCTCCTAAATTAAGTCCCATAACTTTATCAAATTCGTCTGTTTTGGCTGATAAAATCAATATTGGTATTACTGATGTCATCCTAACATTTTTTTACATATTTCATAACCATTCATCCCAGGCAGCATTAAATCAAGTATAAGTAATGAAGGTCTATACTTATTAAAAACCTCTATTGCCTTGTCTCCTTCAGTACAAATTTCTACATCAAATAGCTCGTTTTTTTAGATAATCCTTTACCACATTTACAAGTGCAGGCTCATCCTCTACAATCAAAAATCCTATTCATTTTACCTCCTCATTTTTAATATTTCCATCATCCGAAAGCAAAAATATTAACGATAACCAGCACAATTGCGATTATCAATGATATCAAAATATAAATTGCGGGTTCAATTGAACCACTGCCTATTATCATAAATGATGGCAATTTGTAAATGTATTTTATCAGAAATAAATACCTTGTTTTGTCTGGACTTATTATACTAATAATATAATACAAAAATCCAATACCCATTACAAGTGAACTTTTTCTCACCAATGAGGATATAAATACCATAAGAATGCCAAATGATATAAGAGGGATAATAATAGACAATTCACTAATAACCACAGTAAAAATTGCTTCTATCCCTTGGATTTGCACTCCCTTAGCCAGTATATTTTGTCCGTCTAAAACTAATGTTGTCCCCTGTTTTAATAATAACTTACCCACAATATAGGACGAACCAATGTCAAAAATCACAAGTAATATTATCCATATAATAAGACTTAGCATCTTAGCTTTTATCAGTTTTTTTCTTTCCCCATTTACCATAATAGGAAGCTTTAGACTCCCCTTCTCATATTCTGAAGCCACTAAGTCTGTTGCCAAAAAAATATCGTAAAAAAGCACCAATAACAAAACCGTCTCCGGCACTGACAGTAAAGGAAAAAGATGCCCAGTTAATATCCGTATTTACTAATGAAATAGCTTTTAGCGATATTAGATGCTAAAATAATAATAAAGAATAGATAATAGTATTTATTTCTCTTCTGTTTATAAACCCTCAAATCTCAAGTATCCTGCCATACCGTCATCTCCCATCTAATAAGTAATATCCTGTTTTTCAAGATATATATTGTTTATTACTACCAGCATAACACTTATGAACAACAAGATAAGGCTCAATCCTATACTTTCACTACTAGTCAGACTGTCTCATCATAGTAAATTTCATTCCTATTTCTGTGTGAAAAATGAATATTAATCCTGTTATGGAAACTAAGTTCGCAATAACTGCATTTTTAAATATTATTCCTAAAAAGCATAGTAAATAATCCATACACGAAAGATGGTAGGATTGTCATTCCATAAAGTATTAGTGTACTACTAATATCCGTCAGTATATTTACTTGAGCTAGTGGTAAGCCTATCATGTTTTTTTATAATAGATAAATACTAAAAATATAACACATTAAGATAAATGCCAATGTTCCTATTGCTAAAAAAATATAATAAAAGCTTATTTGTTTTTGCGATTAAGTTCTTAATCCTTGAAGGCTCTCTTATAAGGCTTAGCTTCAGTGTTCCATCAACCAAATCTTTTTGTCACCAGAGAACTAACAAATATTGGTATATAAAACATTAAGATTTGTATATAAATATCTACTAACCCTTTAGGAAATGTATATAAGCTATCAGTTTTCCAGTCACATAGTTTTGGATCATACATAATGATATTTAGCCATATTAATAATGCACCTGATAATAAAAAAATCCAAATACAAGCTTAGACTTTAAGATTTTCTTATTTTCATTGGCCACCAAACTTATCATTTTTTTCACCTGCTTTCTTAAAAAAATAATTCTTCAAGGTTTTCTACATTATTATCATTTATTAGCGTACGTACTTCGCCCTCTATGCATAGTTTCCCTGAATGTAAAATTCCTATTCTATTGCATATCCCTTCCATTTCATGAAGAAGATGGGAGGAGATTATAAATGTTTTGTCACATCTTTTTACTAAAGATACAATAAGATTATTTATTTCTTTCATTCCATATGGATCAAGGCCATTTGAAGGTTCATCTAAAATGATCAACTCAGGGTCACCAAGAAGTGCATTAGCTATTCCCAGTCTCTGTTTCATTCCCATAGAATATTCTTTGAACTTGTCTCTTCCTCTGTCTTTTAGTCCAACCAAGCCAAGCACGTTTTGAATGTCTAGATCACTAACACCCGGCGTAATTTTTGCCATTAATTCTAAATTTTCATATCCACTCATATTTTCGTAGAATTTAGGGGCTTCAACCATAGCACCTATATTTTTTATAGCCTCATTTTTACCGTTTATAACGGATTTCCCATTGATGATTATATCACCCGAATCAGCCTTGATAAGTGAAGTTATCATTCTTATAGTTGTGGTTTTACCCTCACCATTGGCGCCAAGAAAGCCATAAATATCCCCTTTGTAGACGGTCATATTCAAATTGTTAATAATCTTCCTTTTCCTGTAGGACTTATTCAGCTTTTGTATCCCAAGCATAATATCAGACATATCAATACCTCCTGTATTTTAATAAATGAATTATAGGAGATAAAGATAACAAAAACTATAAAAAAATATCATAAATTAATAATTATAAGAATTTAAAAGAAGAAAACCGGCTTACCACTTAAGCCGGTTTCTTTTTATTTATGCCTGTTTTATGTTTTCTGTATTTTCTCCTTGCTATACGGGTAGGTCTCCTGTAAATGAACAGATACCACATAAGTACCATAATGATGAGAAATGAGCATACTATCATAGCTATTGCCATTACCTTGGACTTCTTATTGTCCGTGCCCTGTCTGCACACTGTTATTCTACCGTCTCTGGCTTATTAAAAGAATAAGCCTTAGCACTTGTATATATAAGCTCTGCATTTCCTATGCACTTGCCATCATACATATATTCAATGCCACCGATGCAATTAGCACCTACAGAGATACCATTTATGTCATCTTCCTTTACACGTGTAGTAACTCCGTTTATATCGCATTTCTTAGGCACAGCTAATGTGGCAGCCCCTGATACCGTAAACTGCGCTGTTGGGTCATTTTCAAGTACACTCGCATATACCTTCCCACCGCTTTCATTTAACTTAAGAGGTATCTTATCCGCCTGCAACATTCTAAAGCGCTTAAATGTATAGTCTGCAAGCTTCTTGGTATTGGTGTACTCCACCTCTTTACTCTCAGCATTCATCACCACGCAGACTATGTCCATAGTACCTTTTTTTACATAAGAAACCAGATTAAACTTAGCCTCTGTAGTGTAGCCGGTCTTTCCCGCATAGCAGTATTCATAAGCATACTCAGGATGCTGCATAGGGTTAAAAAAAGCTGATGAGTGTTAGATAAAGGTCTTTTTTCCTTCATCAGATTAGTTTTAGGCAATACGTATTTTCTTGTACTTGCTATTTCCCTAAATGCATCGTTTTTAATGGCTGCTCTGGCGATCCTTGCAAGGTCTGCCGGGGTTGTGTAGTGCTCCTTTTCATATAGTCCGCTTGGATTGCAAAAATGAGTATGGGTACATCCAAGCTCCTTTTGCCTTTTCGTTCATCATATCTGCAAAAGCTTCGATGCTTCCTGCCGTGTGGATAGCAAGAGCATTGGCAACCTCGTTAGCTGAGGCAAGCATAAGACCATAAAGGCATTCTTTAAGAGTCAGCTTCTCTCCCGGAGTCATGCTCTATGCTTGAGCTTCCCCTATTTGCAGCAGCTATTGCTTCTTTGGTAAACTCCACCTTTTCATCAAGAGACTTAGATGTTTCTATTGCCAGCAAGGCTGTCATTATCTTGGTTGTACTTGCAGGATACCACTTCTTGTTCTCGTTCTTACCAAACAATATGGTTCCTGTTGCAAGGTCCATAACAACACCCTCTTTTGCCTTTTATAGATGGGCATTTAGGCCAGGATGAATTATTCTCTGCAAGCACAGTATTTATATTTAAGCCTGAAAAATAGGCTTACAATTATTAAAAATTAGCGCAAAACTTCTTTTTTTATATAAATTTTTTTCATAAATTTCTCCAAACTATTCGTCAAAAATAACTATTACCTTATATTTAACCATAGAAAGAGCGCTATTTCAAGGGGAAATTATAAGACTGGAAAAATCACTTGACAATCCCCTATATTTGTTGTAAAAAACTCTTTAGCGATAAGAAAAATAAGTTAAATGTGAGGTCATCATGAGATTAAGAAATGTACCGGGTTCCAGAGAAGACATAGCTAATAGTGAGTTCGTGATACAAAAATCCTGAAAAGCACAGAGGTGAGATTGTATCCTTATTTCCATCTAAGCAGCCGCTCTTTATAGAAATAGGTATGGGCAAGGGGCAGTTCATAACTACTCTTGCTAAGAACAATCCGGATATAAACTACATTGGCATCGAGAAGTATTCAAGTGTCCTAGTTAGGGCAATAGAAAAGCAGACAGAGCTTGAACTTCCTAATCTCAAGTTTATCCGTATGGATGCAGAGAATATAAATGATGTTTTTTTGCTGAAAATGAAGTGGATGGAATTTATCTTAATTTTTTTCCGATCCTTGGCCAAAGGACAGACATGCAAAGAGGAGGCTAACTTCAAGACAGTTTTTGCAAGGTACGAAAAACTCCTAAAAACCCGAGGGTAAAATCCAGTTTAAGACCGATAATTCTGCCCTTTTTGACTTTTCACTGGAAGAAGTCGAAGCTACTAACTTTAAGGCTACTGAAGTATCCTATGACCTTCATAACAGTGAATGGAATGAAGGAAATGTAATGACTGAGTATGAGGAGAGATTTTTCTGCAAAGGGGAAACCCTATTAAGAGGGTGGTGTTTGTGAGAAGGTAAAAAAACAAGTACAGTATAAGGTAAAATAAGTATGAAAGTCTTTGTCAGGATATTCCTCCCTTTATTATAATAACATATTTTAAAAATATAGACTTATTTCATAGTCTCAAGAAAGGATACTGTCACCATGCAGACACTGAAAAACCAGAAATTTTACAAGCGCCTAATAACCACATTTATTATCGTCAGTGTTCTTCCATGTATCCTTATCGGACTTTTTTTCTAGTATTCTTGTAGATCGTGCAATACAGGACCGACTAATCCACGAGGCTTCCCTTTACTACTGAGAATGCTATTTCTTCTATTAGCGATCCTCATTGCAAAAATATACTGATGCACTTGAAAAATTTCAGTATGAATGATTCTGTATTATCTCTCCTTTGTTCTTCAAATAAGGATGAATCTCAGATTAAGACTATTTATGCTGAAATGTATAACCTTCAGACTTCACTCCATCCTTCCGGAGATGTTCACATCATCCGTTCATCTGATAATTATACAATCTCTCTGCATGGAACACCTAACCTTTATGATTACCCCAAAAATCAGAATTGGGGCAATTTTCGTCTTGCTAACGAAAGTGACTCTGTGATAATATACCCAACATTATATACCAATCTTCAAAAATACAGAAATGGCAATTTCTGTTATGAGAGACTATTCGTAAACAGGAACAAATTATTGGCTATACAGCTCTGGATATTCCTTTAGATGCCGTCCGCGAACAGCTTAAAGGAACCCACGATCTGCTCCTCAATACATTTTTACCTTGATGACAACTCATTATTACGCTCTTTTTAATGATATAGGGTTAGATTCTCAAAATAGTTTCATCACCTGGTTCTAACCGTTCCAATACCGAGAATTATAATTATCAGATTGAGCATATAGACAAAAAAACCGTATCCTATATACTTACCAGACTTCCACACCATATAACCTGGTTCTCGTAGGATGTTTGAATATCGAACTAATTCTTGGTAACCTTTCACTTATTACCTATATCCTGGTTGCTACAATTTTAATAAGCCTTCTAGTCTGCATTTTGATTTCATTCATTGTATCTAAACGCATCAACACACCTGTACAAAGTATGGTAGATACTATGAGACTTATGGAATCCGGTGATTTTAACCAGAAAATTGAGGTTCGAAGTAATGATGAATTTGGTTATCTGGCTAATCAATTTAATATCATGTTCGATCACATCAAGGATTTATTTCAGAAAAATCAGGAGAAGCAAGAGTTTCTGCGTATAGCAGAAATTAAAAACCTACAGGCACAGATTAATCCTCATTTTCTATATAATACACTTGATTCTATCAAGTGGCTTGCTAAAATTAATGGAGAATCAGAAATCTACATTATGGTTAAGCACTTGAGTATTTTACTTAAAAAAATAGTATTCGTCTTTCTAAAGAATTCGTTCCTTTAAAAAGACAGTTTAACTCACTCTGGAATCTTATATTACCATCCAGAATATAAGATTTAACAATAAGTTTGAAGTTATTTTTCAAATAGAAGATGAAGTTCTGCCCTACAAACTTCCCAATTTGCTCTTACAGCCACTTGTTGAAAAACGCCATGTTTTCATGGACTGGAGGCAAAACCAGGTAAGGGCGAATTGTATATCCGTGGTTTTCGAGAACAAGCTAACCTGATTCTTCAGGTTCAAGATAATGGAATTGGTATGACAGAAAAAAACAAAAGCAGGAACTTCTCGCTTCCCTGTCAGTAAAAAGATTCCACATTGCATATAGGTGTCAAAAACGTCCACCAGAGAGTCCGTCTTTATTACGGCGAGCCCTATGGTCTTACAATAGAAAGTGAACCAAATCAGGGTAGTACTTTTCACTCTGACGCTCGATGGTATGCAGAAGAAAGAGAGGTATAATGGAATGATAAGATGCGTTGTTGCCGAGGATGAACATATTTTAAGAAAGGGACTGATTCTAACTACCGACTGGAAATCTCTCGACTGTGAGATAATTGGAGAAGCTGAAAACGGTGAAGAAGCACTTAATCTGATTCGCCGTCTCCATCCGGATTTGATTATAACTGATATAAGAATGCCTATTTTAGATGGTCTTTCACTAATTCAGGAAGTACAATCATTTTATCATCCGGAATTTATTATCCTTTCCGGATATCATGATTTTTCATATGCTAAAACTGCTATTCACCTAGGTGTCTCTGATTATATCTGTAAACCCGTTGATGAAGACGAATTAAATCGTGCTATTAAGAATGTTGCGAAAAAAATCCGGAGCAAACTCCAACAGACTGTTTTGAATCCAAAGATAGAAATTGTAAACAACTGCAATTTAATACTGTTTCGCGAATACTTAGCAGACACTAGTACCTCTAAAAATACTTACATCGTACGTGCTGTTAACTATATAAAAGAACATTATCAAGAAGATATTTCTATTAAAGATGTATGTAAAGCTTTGTTAATAGCGAGAGTTATCTTACAAAGCTTTTTCAAAGAACATACCAGTTATTCCTTTATTGATTATCTTACAAATTGCCGTATGAAAAAAAGCCTGTGAACTTCTGAATGATGATACCGTTAAAAATATATACGATTGCAGAACTTGTAGGCTATAAGGATCCACGCTATTTTAGTGCACTTTTTAAAAATATGTCGGACTGACGCCCAGGCAGTTTTTCGAGAACGACAGTCCATTTAAGCAGCTTATAATGTGATACTTCTTCCACCAGACAGCTTCGTGAACAATAGCACTGAAGCCATACTTGTGATAGACAAAATCACTGCTAATGCTGCCGCTATTCCAAAAGTTACCACGCAAAAACTTCTGTATATACTGATACTGCTATAGTATTTGTCTTAGACGTATACAGCATGACACTGGAACTTAATTCATTAATAGTCGTAATCCAGCTCATAATTGCTCCGGAAAAACCTGGGAATCATAAGGATTGCTGTTGTTTTAAAAACGTTTTAATAGGTGATACTCCAAGGTTAATGGAGGCTTCTTCAATCGAAGGATCAATCTGATAAAGGATTGCGGATGAAGAACGTACCGTGTAAGGCAGTTTGCGGATGACATATGCAAGAACCATAATAATCCAAGTTCCTGTTAAATATAATGGCTGTTTATTAAATGTTAGAAGAAGTGCTATACCTAATACGGCGCCAGGAATTACATATGGGAACATTACCAAAACGTCCAGCACAGTATTTTATATTATTTTTTTCTTACGTACTGATAGGTATGCTATTAAAATGCCAACTACAATCATTATAATTATTGCAATTGTTGCATAAGCAAACGTATTTGCAACAGACCGTCCCAGCTTATTGATGATATTACGATAGCTATCCAAACTATATCCTTTTACAAATAAAGGACCACTAGTCTTTAAAAATGAAGTATAGAATACTGTAAGCTGTGGCAAAAAGCCAATGAAAGCTACCAGGTAACATATCCCTTGTTGCAAGAGCACGTTTTCCACCTTTCAACTTAATTTCTTCCGGTGGACGTAACATGCTCATCATGTAATTTTTCCTACTAATTACGAATTTTTGAACTAAGAGCACAATCAAAGCGCAAAGTATAATTATTACACTTAATGTACTTGCCATTGTTGCGTCTCCACCCTGTTTCACTCAAGTACTGTTGATAAATCAGTACCGGTAACACTTTATAACCTTCCCCGATTAACATTGGTGTTCCAAAATCAGCCAATGTTGCCATAAATACCATTAACATTGCCGCAGAAATCGTTGGGAGAATCAGTGGAAATGTAACTGTCATAAAGCCGTTTAATTCGTGACATACCCAAATTCTCTGATGCTTCTTCCAATGATGCATCAATAGAACCCAAAGCACCATTTACATAAAGATAAATCATTGGAAAAATTTAACTGCAAATACTATAACAATTCCTCCGAATCCATAAATAGAAGGCACCTGATTCCTATTGTTTTAAGAAATGTAGTCACTGCTCCATTTCTTCCAAAAAGAAGAATCCAAGAATAAGCTCCGATAAAAGGAGGCGAAATCATTGAGATGATAATAATCATATCTCATGAATTTTTTTACATCCCACATTATAGCGGCTGGCAATATAAGCAATTGGAACTCCTATGAGTGTAGCAATGATAGTTGAAACACTACATACCAAGAAACTGTGACCAAGTGCTGATGTATAATATTTTTAATGTAAAGAAGTCTACATAATTGTTAAGCGACAACTGTCCATCTCCATTAAATACACTCTTATAGCAGATAGTTATCAATGGGTAAAGTAAAAATACTGCCAGAATGATCGTCAAAATCAAAGAAAGCAGCTTCCAGTAATCCAAAATGCCATTCCCCTATAATTTCGTTTTTTTACTTTTTCCATTCAATAACTGCCTCCTTTCCACTTTCTGAATATATATTTATTTTATCCTGCTGTAATTTCAAATTAACCTTATCTCCAAGAGAATATTCAAAAATCTCGGTCATTTCCATATTGATTTACCTCTACAATCTGTCCATTGCTTAACTGCACCTCATAATTTACAAAATCTCCAAGAAATGTAAGGAACACTATTTCACCACACAATCCCTTATCCTGATCCATTCCAATTAAAAATTCTTCCGGTCTTACAGATAGTTTAATATTTCCAGTTACCCCTGTTTTTAGTGGCATCATAATTTCTGTTTTTATCTAGTACAGAAAGTTTAGCCATACCATTCTCATTCTCTATTACTCTTCCTGAAATAAAATTTGATGTTCCAATAAAATTAGCTACAAATTCATTTGCCGGTCGTGAATAAATCTCCCGTGGTTTCCCAATCTGTTGAATTACACCATTTTTTTCATAACAGCAATTCGATCCGAAATAGCAAGTGCCTCTTCCCTGATCATGTGTTACATAAATGGTGGTAATCCCCAATTTCTTCTGTACTTTTTATTGTTGCTCCCATCTGAATACGCAGTTTCGCATCAAGGTTCGACAATGGTTCATCCATCAAAAAGAATGTCTGGATGGATTACGATTGCTCTTGCCAGTGCCACACGTTGTTGCTGACCTCCAGACATATTAGCCGGTTGTCTGTCTCTAAGATTTTCAATTTGCACCATTGCAAGTGCTTCCATTACTCTTTTTCTATTTCTTCCTTCTTTATTTTTCTAGCTTTCAATCCATATGCCACATTATCAAACACAGACATATGAGGAAAAAATTGCGTAGTTTTGAAATACCATCCCAATATTTCTCATATGTGCAGGGACATTATTAATGATCTTGTCACCAAATGAAATGCTCCTCCATCAACACTGTTGAAGCCGGCAATCATTCGTAGCAATGTTGTTTTACCGCATCCAGACGGTCCGAGAAGTGTAAATAATTCTCCAGAATGGATTTCCAAGTTTGCATGATTCTACCGCGTTAAAAATTCCTGTATGTTTTTACTGCGTCTTTAATCACCACATTTCGACTCATATTATTTATTCCCCTTTTTAAAAAGAAAAGAGGTGTCTATAGTTAAAACACCTCTGTTCCCTTTGTTTACTTGTTTTTGTAATAATTATTTTGCCAATCACAATATCATTCCACTGCTTGATATTGCTTTCCTTATTTGTAGATGCTCCCAAGAAATTGTAGTTCTTGAGAAGAATATCATTATGGAACAAAAATCTCCTGCCTCATCTAGATCTGTACGTACCTGACGATATAAATGTTCAGGAATCTTGCTCTGTACTTCTTTACTAAGTACAAAAATCAACAAACTTCTTTGCATTCTCGCTGTTTGGTGCGCCCTTTACAACAGAGATTGCTGATGGAATTGCTCCTGTTCCTTCTCCCTGATAGACAATTCCTATATTTTCTGCACCGGCTTTAATATACTGAAGCACAGACTCTTCAGGTGTGATACACATAGAATACTCACCGTCAGAAACCCCCTTATGTGGTGCAGAAGAACTTGAAAGAATATTTCCATCCAATGTATCTACATACTTACGAATATAGCCCCCATCCTCCATCTCCATTATCCATTGCAGTCAGAAGAATAGAAAGCGTAGTATACGCAGAACTGGAAGATGTAGGATCTGCAAATGCCAGTTTGCCTTTCCATTTGGAATCTACCAAATCAGCCCATCCCTTTGGCACTTCGTTCTCTGCTACCAAATTCTTGTTGTACATAATAACTGCTGGTGAAACAAAGGCACCTGTCCACAAATTTTCTTTGCTACGGTATGTTTCGTTTACATTTGCAGCCTCTGCAGATTCATATACTTCAAAATATTTTTATATGCTTCCATAGATTCTGCTCCCTCCACCAAACATTACATCTGCAAGAGGATTCTCGCTCTCAGACTGGATTCTTGTCAGAAGTTCACCTGTTCCTGCCTGAATCAACTCTACTTTTACACCTGTTTTATCCTGAAATTCCTGAATTATCATCTTAAAGCCCTTCCGGTGCCGGAGAATATACAACCAGTTCTTCAGATGATGTACTCACTTTTCTTTTTCTGTTGACACCGAACCTGTTGTGCTCTGTGTCTTCTCTCTTTGTTTTTTGTTCCCACATCCTGCAATTGCTGATACTGCCAATCCCATTACAAGAAACATAGCCAGTGCTTTTTCATAAAACATAACCTCCCTTGTTGATACAACTATCATATTATCTTTTGCAATCACAAGAATAGCACGTTTTCACCAACAAAAACAATGTGATAAATCAGTACATTTGTTGAATATACCATACTTATATTATATTTCTACATTTGTATCACTATTCATTATACATTTTACCCAATGCATTTCCCCGTTTATCTTGATTTTGCATACTTTTGCTTGTTTTGAATATATAATTGTACTAACTACCTTCGAATCCTTCCAAGAAAATTGTAGTTGAAATCCACCACGCACACATATACCTTTTTAACGATCCTTCTTTCCATGCTTTGTGGCAATGCCGGTAGCAATTTATATATTCATTATGACTCTGCACAAGCATTTCTGTAATTGCTGCTGATGCGCCAAAATTTCCATCAATCTGAAATGGTGGATGTGCACATAAAAGATTTTCATAGCTTCCTCCGCATGTATAGCTCATATTTTTCTGTGTGGCAGGAGTCAACAGATTATTCAAAATTGACCAAGCTCTCTCTCCATCTCTTAACCTTGCCCTACAAGCATGCCTTCCACGCTTTTACTCCATCCGGGACCTTCATCTGTTCTCCGATTTAATGTTATAATACGTCCTTTCTTAATTCTGTGTTACTGTCTACATCTAGATCTGCTGCCGGATATAATCCATATAAATGGGAGATGGCGATGTGTTTCTAAAGCTTCCTGAAAGTTTTCCGACCACTCACTTATGCCTCCGTATTGGTTAATGCTATATGGTAATAGCTTTGGCAGTACTTTTCTTATCATTCTCGTTGTGTTCGAATCTTGACCAAGTACTTTTTCAGCCTGAATACAATCCAAAAAAAGTGTTCTAATTATTGCAGTATCCATAGTACTTCCAACAGATACTGCACAAAGATTCCCATTTTCATCAAAAAAACTGATTTTCCGGTGATGTAGATGGTGCGGTTACATAATAACCATTATTTTCTACCAGATAATCCAAATAAAATTCAGCAGCTTCTTTCATAATAGGGTACCAGTTTTCTAGAAATTTCTCATTCCCTGTATATAAATAATGTTCCCATATATGTCTACAAAGCCATCCTGAAGCAGTTGGATAGTATCCATACTTTTACAGGTGGGCGTGCAGCCAAACTTCCCACAGGTGATGTCTGTCTCCACAAATCTATATTATGATTTAATGTCCAACCCCTGCAGCCAAATTGATTGCGAGCTGTCTTTTCTCCCACTATCCATGCAATCTCTAACAAGATCAAACATCGGTTGATGATACTCTGAAAGATTAGCACCTCTGCCATCCAATAGTTCATTTCCACATTAATATTTGTAGTATAATTACTGCTCCAGGGTGGACGTACTTCACGATTCCATATTCCCTGTAGATTAGCCGCCATACTTCCCTGGGTGCTGAGGAACTTATCAAAAAGATATCTGCTTTAACTGATACCAAAGTTCAAAAATTCCTGTGTCTTTTTGTTCTCTTTGGTACCTGTATAATCTTTCATCTGTAGGAAGCAACGGTTCTACACCAAGATCTAAAACTACCCTCTGCATAAGACTTTTGTAAAATTCACGGTGTGTTCTCTCGACATCCTTCCAATCCACATTTTCCAGTTTTTTTCTAATTTCTAAACACCGAATATATAGTTCTTCTTCTGTATATGTCGGAAGATTTCTAACCTTATCATAACCAGTTTCCCTGTCAAACGAATAATCAACTTTGTTGCATCTTTTACTTGCAGATTTCCACCTGACAATTTATATATTTTACCATCTGTATGAATTCGTAGCATAATACAGCATAGCATCCCTGGTGTATCTATATTATATTGTACAGCATCTTCACATTCATAGTAATTTGGATATACTTTTAGATGGTGCCTGTTCAATCATATAAAATCCATTTTTGTTTTAGCGAGTTATTTTTGTGTGAAATGGACCTTTCCAACGCAATTTCCCAAGTTGTCTTTGCTTTTTATGCTGTGAAACTATTAGGCAATCATACTCTATGTGATACATAACTTTTACGTATTGTTTCATCCTGACCATTTCCAAATATAGTTTGGCAAATCCCTTCCTCGATATTTAGTTCTCTTTTATATGTACCTCCTTCTTCTCCACTCTCTTCTATGAAAAAGGCTACCAGCTGGAAGATATGATTCATTCCAATCATTCAGAAAATCTTTTTGTAATTCTTCTTCAGCTGCATGGTATTTCCCTTCAATACAAGTTCTCTAGATTTTTCTAATACCTTCCACCCCTCTTCCCTGACTTTTCTCTCTCCTGTTCCAGACCAAAAGGTATCCAGATTTAAATCTATTTGTTCTTTAAGAGTTCTACCATACACCATAGCACCCAATTTCCCATTTCCCAGGGCAGTGCTTGTTCCACGACTCTGCCGGTTTCCTAAACCAAAGTGTCCTATTTTTTTCATTATTCAATATCCCCAAACTTATATTTACTTTACCATATAGATGATTCCCCTCAACACACAACCCAATAAATACGGATAAAAGTAGAAAAATATGTCACTTTCATATCATACATTCTCTAGAAAAATATTTCGTATAACAAACTCAAAGTCCTTACTTTAATAAGTGACTATGTATCTTAAATTCAATAAAACTAATATAAATATAGCAGAAAATCATCTGGCTAAAAACTACAATAAAATTTTCTTCCTTTATATTCCCTTATATTTTTGTAAAAACTCTGATAGCAACAAAACTCCGCTACAGGTTCAAAATATTTCTTCCCTTTGCACCCTCATATAAAAATGTATTTTTGTAATTTTGCACCCGCTTGGTGCAAAATTAATTCAAACGCTTTTCTATATCTTCAATCGAAGGAATCTTATCCTGCAATTCCTTTTGCAATCTGATTTGATAATTTATACTCACTAACTCCCATAGGCTTATTTACATCTTGTAATGCATATTCTGCATGACCATTCTATCTTTTCCTTTACAAAGCAAAAAGCCCTATAGTCGGATTATCAGTGGGTGCTTTTAATTCACCATCAATCACAGATAAATAAAACGATAATTTTCCTGCAAACTCTGGCTCAAAAATCTACAGTTTTCAATTCTACTACAAAAATAACAATGCAATTTCACATTGTAAAAGAGCAAATCAATATAGAAATCTCTATTGCTAACTTTAATCGGATACTGTCTTCCCATAAATGCAAAGCCAGTTCCAAATTCAAGAAGTAATTTTGTAATCTGCTGAACTAACGCATCTTCTAATTCAACTTCCTTCATTTTTCCTTGTATTTGGAATAAAATCAAAAATATACGGATCTTTGATTATTTCCTCGACCTGTTCATTAAATGGGTCTGCTAACTGTGTTTTGAAATTTGTTGTTTTATCTACTAAAACTTGTCGCTCATATAGGTTACTTTCTAATTGATGTGCCAAAACAGTAGTTGACCATCCATTTTCAAGACACTGACTTGTATACCATAGATGTTCTTCTAGTGTATCCGTCTTATCAATTAATGTTTTGATTGCTTTCCAGCTAATTTTTGCACCCACCTGGTGCAAAATTTCTTCAGATGGAATCCTTCCTGCAAACTGTTTCATATAATTCAAATTTCTTACAGAATATCCCTCAACACCTGGATATATCATTCTTAGGTCTTTAGATAGCGTTTCAACAAAACGGTTTCCCCAAGAACTATACTCAATAATCACTTTACCGATATTCCAATACAGAATATTTCTCTCGACATTTGCAGTTGTCATAACTTGATTTTGAGTTTGAATTATTTTGTTTTTTACCTTCTCAAGAGCATCAAAATAATTCTCCATTACAATTTCATTCTTTGCCATATTATAATCTCCACATATCAGTAAGGTTTATTTTCAATCTTGGCAAGTGCCTCAAGCATACGCTTACCAATAGCCTCTGGATCATAATTCTCTGCTGCACAGATTAATCGCAGACCATCAGAAGTAAAGCAATCTGCCGTACAGCTTATCTTCCTTGTATTTTTTTGGTATTCTTCATATTCCTTATTGGTTAATTGCTTCACATCTATCACGCTCCTTAATTAACTCAGTCCTTTATGACAAGTGGTTTTTATACCACTCAATAACGGAATCTCTATCAGAATCAAAGAACTGTGTCGAAACATAAACATCTTTACCAGCATAATTTATTGGCTTTGCCCTATATCTCTTCTGAGTAGAATTACCCATATTATCACTTCGACTATTCGCAAATGCGGGATAATCTTCTTATACAATGGCTTGTAAATCAGTGCATCTTCAAATTCTTTATCTGTAGGCATGCGGTCATTGGCACGAATGTCATTCAAGAAAACTACAAACCTTTCAAAATAGTTTTCATAACTATCATCGATAACTCTCGCATATAACGACTTCATGAACTTGGCCATATTTTTATTTATCTCGCAGGCATTTGTACGAATAAAATATGTAAGCAAGTAGCTTAAGACCTCGCATAACACATCCTCAGTGATAAAATCCTCTTCATAGTCATCAAAAGATTCTAAATATCAGAGGAAGAATTGTGGTCTACTTGATAGTATTAAATGCGTTCAAATATTTCTGTATCTCAGTGCTGTAGCACCTGTTTTCTCCTAGTGTCTGTTAAACATTACTTCTTCTATTTCACTTTCAACTCTGACAGAAACATCTTTTGATGCATCATAAAGTGCTTTAAGAAGAATATACATAGTTGTAATACGCTGTTGTCCGTCTATAATTAAAACTTCGTTTAATCCACTTCCACCATTATTGTCATCAATATATACCACGGTTCCAGTAAAATGCTGACAATTCTTCTGGCTTGCCTTCATTATATCCTGGTACAGTTTTTTTCACATTGGATGTTAGTCCAATCATAATTTCTCTGATATACGGGTACCTTAAAAACTCGTTTATTTTTTTCTCCAAAACATCTGAAAAAAGCCACATTCTATTTTGCTTTCATTTGAACATCTCCTCATATCAAGGTTAGGTTTTGTTTTTACCGGGACTACTAAACGTAACCACCGTAGCCCCGGTACCGCCCTCATTGTACTCGCCTTCCTGAAGCTCTTTACATACTTACACTTCTTGAGGTAATCAGAAACCATTCCCTTAAGGGCACCTGTTCCACGACCATATGTATTATCCTTACCTGTGGAAGGTGGGCAAGATAGGCATCATCAATGTATTTGATAAGCTCTGCCCTCGCATCGTCATACCTCATACCTACAAGGTTCTTCTCTACTCTACGTTTAAGCTCTTGCTCATTCCTATGCTGCCCTTGCCTGATGAAGACTTGTCCTTAACCATCTTTACGGAGTTATCCTCTTCCACAAAGGCAAGATCTTTGACATTGACATTGGACTTCATTATACCCATGGTAACTGTGAGGTTGCCCTTTGCATCAGGGAGGGTACTTACAGTTCCCTTTATTCCCATTGTAAGCACAAGCACCATATCCCCTATGTGGAGCTGTTTGTTGCCTACTCTATTTCTCTGGCTTTCCTTAGCCCTTATGCCGTTAGTCTTGGTTACAGCATCTATCTTCTCACGGAGTTTGCTCTCTCCTCTTCCATCTCTCTTGCTGTAGCACCGCCTAGCCCCCACTTGTTGTATTTCTTAATGGAAGCGTCCGCCATTTCCTTAGCCTCGGAAAGTATCTTAGATGCCTCTCTCTGGCATCTGCAAGCAGACTTTCTTTCTTCTCTACAAGCTTTTCTACATCTGTCTCCAAAGCCTGCTTTTCTTTTCTCTATTTCAGCTCTTCTCTTCTTTTATCCTTTCTCTTCTTCTTCTATGAACTGACGGCTTCTGTTAAGTTCGGCTATCACATCTTCAAAGCGCTTATCATTGGTATCTATCCTGTTTGCCGCATCTTCTATTATCTCATCAGATAGTCCCAGCTTTTTGGATATGGCAAAGGCATTACTCTTACCCGGTATTCCTATGAGGATACGGTAGGTAGGCATAAGAGTGTCAATATTGAACTCAAGACTTGCATTTACTACCCCCGGAGTAGTGAGTGCATATACCTTTAGCTCGCTATAGTGGGTAGTCGCCATTACCCTAGCATCCCTTGCCTGTAAGTTCGTAAGTATTGCCATAGCAAGGGCAGCACCCTCTGTAGGGATCAGTTCCCGCTCCAAGCTCGTCAAAGAGTACCAGGCTTTCCCTATCGGCCTCTTTTAATATATTTACAATGTTTACCATATGAGATGAAAATGTAGAAAGACTCTGCTCTATACTCTGCTCATCTCCGATGTCTGCGTATATTTCCTTAAATATACCCAGTTCCGACTTGTCAAATGCAGGGATATGAAGCCCCGCCTGTCCCATAAGGGTAATAAGTCCTACAGTCTTAAGCGAAACTGTCTTACCGCCTGTGTTTGGTCCTGTTATCACAAGAAGCTCAAAGTCTTTTCCAAGGTTTATGTCAATCGGCACTACCTTTTTCTTGTCAATGAGGGGATGTCTTCCTTTTTTGATATTTATCCTTCTATCAAGATTAAATATCGGCTCAGTGGCACTCATCTCCTTAGCAAGCTCTGCCTTTGCAAATATAAAGTCAAGTACAGGAAGCACCTCAACATCGTATCTTAGCTCATCTATGTAGCCTGCCGCCTCGTTGGAAAGAGCCGCAAGTACCTTCTCTATCTCCTTTGCTTCCTCTATCATAAGCTCGCTAAGCTCATTGTTGTACTTAACCACTACAGCAGGCTCTACAAATAAGGTGGAACCGGTTGAAGACTGGTCGTGAATGAGACCGTCCACCTTGCTTCTATGCTCATTTTTACAGGAAGACAGTACCTTCCATTCCTCTATGGTCACCTTATTATTCTGTAAGAAACCCTTATCAGCCGCTGAGTTTACAAGGCTGTCTAACTGTTCTCTGATTTTAGCATTGGTAAACTCTATCTTTCTTCTTACATTTTTAAGACTGGGACTTGCATCATCAGCCATTTCCTCCTCGGAAATGATACAACGCTTGATTTTCGTTATTGTACGGAGAAAGAGGCGCAAGCAGCTCAAGTCTCTCTGACAGGCTGTCTGCCTCAAGCGAGCTATCTCTCTTTGCACCAAAATTCTTCACGCGAAGAGCCACATCAAGAGTCTTGCTGATATTTATAAGCTCGCCCATGCTAAGAGTTGAGCCCACCTCAAGCCTTTACAAGAGAGTCACCTATTTCTGTAAGCCCTGAAAATGATATATGTCCCGACTGATACAGCCTTGCAAGGGCGTCAGCAGTTTCCTTCTGAGCATTATTTATCTCCTCTATGTCAGTCATAGGCATAAGTGAATTCACCCTCTCCTTAGCCTTTGGAGAAGAAGCAAGCTCTGAGAGCCTGTCTAATATCTTGTCAAACTCCAATGTATGTAAAACTTTTTTTATTCATATATTTCCCTTTATACTATATTAGTCTATATTCTGCCCACTATGAGGATTTCCTAAGATTTCCTTCAGGGATTTCTACAAAAAAATCTTACTCTGCAGTGTTTTATCCCCGTGTCTGCCGCATACACGGCATTTGCATAAAAATGGAGCTGCTAAAAGCAGCCCCCAGGTATTACGCAATCATTTAAAACTCGATGTATTTATTTTCTGCATTATCATTGATTACATAATAAGCTCTACGCTCATTTGCATTGATGTAGATTTTAACTGACTTTACATCATCAATGCTGTTACCCTCTGCCAAATAAGCTGCTCTAGTTCTCTGAACCATCTCATCAGAGCTAATCTGCATGCCGTTAAATTCGAAGTAAGTCTCAAGCTCTATCCCCACAATCGCTTCCTTGTTTGCTTCCCTGTTAATAATCATACTTCCTCCTTCGAAAAATAAACTACAGTTACTTTATGTAGAAAGGCTTTCGCCTTACCACCAAATTATCTGCTCCACTTAAGCCTATGCAGATTACCTTTTAGTTTCATTCCTTCAAAATCCTGCTGACGCAGGCTTCATACAGAATAATAGATACTGAGTTTGATAAGTTAAGCGACCTTATCTCCCCCTATCATAGGTATTCTTACTGAGGTTTCTTCATATTTTACCAGAATTTCCTCCGGTATGCCAGCACTTTCTTTTGCCAAACATAATGAAGTCATTTTCTGTATATTCTACTTCAGTATAAGCCTTTTTAGCCTTAGTGGTAGCCATGTATATCTTCGCTCCGGGATTTCTTTCTATGAATTCCTCAAAGTTCTCATATACGTGTAAGTCTAATTCTTTCCAGTAGTCCATACCTGCTCTTCTTACAGCCTTATCCGATATATCAAAAGCCTAAAAGGCTTAATCAGATGGAGGCTTGTCCCCGTAGCCACGCAGGTTCTTCCGATATTTCCCGTATTTGCCGGTATTTCCGGCTCATGTAAAACTATGTTCATATCAATCACTTGTAATCGCTATGTTCATGTTTATGCATTTATCTCCATCATAGGTAAGAGGTATGCATAGATTCTTTGAAAATGCAGCGCTAAAAGCCTCATGTCACCCCTTCCAACTGTAGGGTGGTGTGATATCTATACCTATACCTTGACTTGAAAATAGTGTAGCTGCATTGCCAAGTACCATATTGCCTAGCTCACAGATAGCACTAAAGCCTATTTCACCAAGCTCCGGAAGTGGTCCCTGCATCATCATTTTTTTCCTGCTATATCGCAAGCTACCGCATTGTTAAACTCTATGATTACCTGTCCTCTTACGTCACCTGTTATTCCTATAATAATTATCAGTGAATCAGACGAAAATTTTCATGTCTTTCAAACCCGGTTTGCCAATTACAGTTTCAATCATACAAGTCTGCTTGAGTATGGTTGTGGCTGCTGCTAAGGAAGGGATTGATGTATTCAACACTGAGTCCTGCCATTTTTCTACCTCCATGTTTTTTTATTTGGTACCGAATTTTTCAAATGTCTCTTAGCAAAGTTTTCTATTCTTGACATTGCAATCCTTAAATTATCTATCGAATATGCGTAGGATATCCTTATGAATCCCTCTCCACATTCTCCAAAGGCTGTCCCCGGTACTACTGCAAGTTTCTCCTCTTCAAGAAGTTTTGTCGCAAACTCCTCGCTTGTCATTTCAAATCCTTTGATACAAAGGAAGATACATAAATGCCCCAAAATGGTCTCGAAAGCACTCTATTCCTATCCTTTTAAGTTCAGATATAAGAAATCTTCTGCGCTGATTGTACGCCTCACGCATACTTTCTCTACATCTGTATCACCATTTTTTTAGTGCTTCTATAGCCGCATACTGACTTGTAGTAGGCGCGCACATAATAGCAAACTGGTGAATCTTTTAACATCTGGCTTATAACCCGCTTTGGGACCTGCAGCGTAGCCCATACGCCAGCCGGTCATAGCGAAAAGCCTTTTGAAAAATCCATTTATATAAACAGTTCTTTTCCTTCATCCCGGGAAAATGACGCTATAGACACGTGTTTTCCCCTTGTAGGTAAGCTCTGAATATATCTCGTCACTAATGACAAATATATCTTTTCTCTATGACAAAATCCACAATAGGTGCGAGCTCTTCCTCTGTCATTATGGCACCTGTAGGGATTGTTTGAAATGGCATTATTAAAATCTTTAGTCTTATCTGTATAATACTCCTCAAGTTCTGCTCTTGTAAGCTTAAACTCATTCTCTGCCTTAAGCGGTATAGACACCAGCTTCCCGCCTGCAAGATGGGTACAAGGGCAGATAGGATACATAGCAAGGCTCCGGGAATAAGCACCTCGTCATCCCTTATCAAAGCATGGTTCTGAGCGCTATGTCTATAGCCTCACTGCCACCAACAGTGACTATAATCTCATCCTTTTAGCCTCATAGTCAAGGTTGTACTTTTCTCTTTACGTACTCGGAGATATTTTCCTTTAAGTTCTTTAAGACCGGTATTGGAGGTATAATGCGTCTTACCCCTTTTCAAGTGAATATATACCCTCTTCTCTAATATGCCAGGGTGTCTGAAATCAGGCTCGCCCACACCCAGAGAAATCGCATCCTTCATCTCGCTTACTATGTCAAAGAACTTTCCTAATGCCTGACGGGCTTTTATCTCCTGTATAGCGTTGTTTAATATTTCTCTCAAGGTGTAATTAACTCCCTTTCATCTTTTTCTTCTTCCACATAGCTCATTCCATGCTCTTTGTACTTTTTAAGCACAAAATGCGTTTCGGTACTGATGACTGATTCAAGTGGGGAAAGCTTACTATGTACAAACTTTAGCTACCTCTCTATGTTTCTTGCCTTCAACTATAACCATAAGGTCATAGTCTGCTGACATAAGGTAGACATAAGAAACTTCTTCAAAAACGATAAATCCTGCTTTGCCATAAAATCAAAGCCTTCATCCTCTTAGAGCAAACCTTTACCTCTATGAGGGCAGTCACAGTTTCATTATCGTCTATTTTTCCCCAGTCTACAAATGTAGGATAACCGCATATTATTCTCTCAGCTTCGAGAGCCTTAATCTCAGCCACTCACAAGCTCTGCGGGATACTCCCAAGCATAGCTCCGAGGTCTTCTGCAGATAATTTACTGTTTTTCTCGATAGCCCTTAAAAATCTCAAGTCTCAACTTTTTATTTTCCATGCAACCTTTCCTCACAAAAAACAAATATAGTAATATAATACTATAACTTTACCATTTCAACAAGTGCAAATTCATTTCAAATGGCAATAGTTCTGTATTTTAGTAACTGTATTTTGGGCAGCTCAATGAACTCTCCTCGTCATCAAAGACTATGACTCTCTTCTTATCCTCTGTAGCTCTGCCTATGCAGACAGCAAGTAAGCCCGGCATTCCTAAGTGCGAAGACAAGCTCCTCACCCATATCTGTGGCGAGAAGGTAGCAGCCCTTTGAGTTAAGCATAAGGGGATTTAGGTTGAAAATGATTGCAAAAGCTCTATGGTTTCCTGTTCATAGCTAAGGCTGTCCGCATATACCATAAGTCCGACCTTTTCTCTGTCACCCAAAGCTCCACAGATCCAGAAAGTAAGCCACCCGACACCTAGAGGAATCATAGCAGATGTTTTTGTAGAATGCCGCTGTATTGGTTTCAATAATCGGAAGTCTGTCTGCCCTCTTATTCTTAAGCTTTCTCTATAGTAAGGCTCAGGATAAATGGCTCTAAGCTCTTCAAGTTTCTCACTGAAAAAGCTTTTTAGTCATACCGTATTTTCCAAGGCTTCCCGTAAGGATAATGTCCTGTCCTGCAAATAGCTGCCCTCTTCAAGGTGCTTCAGATGAGCTTTTTACCTGACCCCTGCCTAAGATAAATACAGTCTGCTCCCTTTCACCTGTATCAGATAAGCTACCGACACCTTAAAATCTGTGCTCCAAGCCTGTCTGCAACCTGTTTTAGAGAGGAAAAAACTGCCTAAGTTCACTCTCTATAAATCCTCCCCTTTAAAGACTATTTCAGCCCCTTATCTCCTCGAGACTTCCCTCCTGCACACATCAGCTCTCCTTATGATGTCATTTAGGGTCTTCTTCCCTAAGAGTCGGGATTCTCCTTAAAGGTCAGGACGCTTGAGGCTTCTGCAAAGTATCCGCTATCTTCCTTTCCCCGGATATAGAGACAGAGTAGGCATTCTTTTTGGAACAAATGCCTACTCCTCCTTCAAGTATAACTGCTTAAGTACACTTCTTTCGTAAATGTAATCAGGAAGTTCTATCATCCTTTCAATTCCTTCTTCCGAATCATCACCGTCACTTGGTACCGGTTTTTTTCGGACTGGTATTTTTGTCTTTGTTTTCATTATTTTCGGAAGATTTATTTTCTTTTTCCTCTTCCTTCTTCTTTTCTTCTTCCTCTTTCTTTTTCTTCTCTTCCTCAGCCTTCTTCTTAGCAGCTTCTATCTCATACTCGTGAGGGTCTGTAGGAGCTGGTATTAACAAGCACCTTATCAGTAAGCACTCCGTCCTTTGTAGATATATTTATAAAAGCTGTGCCCTGCTTCCATTTTTCTCTTGAAAGCACTACTGAGGCGAGTTCAACCTTTCTGTGAGCCACATCTCTGGTCTCTATGTCCGTATACATTGAAGGTAATTATTCCGCCATTTGCTATTCCCTCTATATATATCGGATATTCTGTCGTATTCTTGAACTTTTTAAATCTTTCCAGGTTCCTGCAATGGCTGCATCCCTTGCCAGGTCTACATAATCAACACTCATAGAGTGGTTCTGTCTCTGTTCTACTCCGAGTTCTGAGAACAGGACAGTCATTGTAAAAGTGTTGTAGATACCTGACAGATACCTCCACCCATATCAGGCACTATTTTGCCTCTCTACGTAGGCTGTACCCATACCGTAGCCGTTCTGCAGTGTATATGGTGCCATCTTTGCATTGGCTGAAAGTGTTTCACCCGGCATAAGAACAGAGCCGTTTATGAGTCTGCAGCCATTTGCCACGTTCTGTCCTCTTCCGCCTGCAGGATTGAATCTTGTAGAGTAGCTTCCAAGCAAAGTCAGTTACCATACTGAGCTCTTCTCTGCCATATCTTAGGCTTCTTGGTAGTCAGCGCACTCTGCCTTTTTAGTGCTTTGTAGCAATTCCTTCAGGAAGTGACTCTATATAGGCTTTTACATCTTTTTGCTATAGCCGCCGCTTCCTTTGTATTGAGGCTTCTGCCGTTCTTACCGCCTCCTACCACATAAACTGTCCATTTGTTCTTGTAAGAGTAGCATTTTCCGGTGCTAACATTATATTTTTTAGCAACAGATTTTTACAAAGCCATCTATTTTTCTTTGGAATCATAGCTAAACTCAAGGTTGTACTCAGGCTTATTTCTCCTTTAGCTGCCTTAATATCTTTGTATCTCTCTATTATATTGCCTACTTCGCCTATCTTAGATATCTCTTCAACTATGTTGTGAGCCTTTGCCTTTCACTCCCAGGTCTTTAAGTGAAACCGACTCAGTTCCCTGTACTTCACCGTTTTTCGGTAACAGAAACCACAAGTTCTTTACTCTGAACCTTAGCAATATAGTCAGCAATTATCTTCTCCGCCTGCTCTTCTGTCTTGCCACCGACATCTATCCCGTTTACCCTTATGCCCTCACAAATGATGCCTTCTTTCTTAGAGCCAAGTGCGGATACGGTAACCACAAGTCCTGCAGTGGTGATAACAAGTACAGCCAATATCCCGTAAATCGAGATAATCAGCTTCTTTTCTGCTATTTCTTTTTGCTACTTCTTCTGCTTTTGCTCCTAGACTTACTTTCCCTTTTCATTTTTACTCCTCTTATACATTACCTAACATACTTTTGCTACCATTGGGATTAGCATCGATAGTATTACTACTATGATGATAATCTTTGAAATCAACTTTTGATTTTTTATTATTAAAATCCATTTCTACCCCTCCAAATTATCTTTCAAACTTCTATTTTTCATTTCTATTCAAGCCTTTTGACCATTAACACTGTATATGCTATAATAATTTAGTGTCAAAAATATGAAAATTCTGCAAAAATTATTTTTTTCATAAACGGAGGTCAACTATGCCTATTTTTCTTATATTTCATCATACTTTTTCGTCCTCTGGGTTAGATACGAGACCCAGAAAAGAATTCCAGAATCGAAACCGAGGATAACCAAGGCTTTCCTCGAGAGAGAACGTCAGGCTAATTTTACCAGAAAAGCCGACCTCACGAGACCTCGACTACATAGCTGTTCCTCTAGATGAACTCCCTTTTTGCAGGAAAGCTACGACGAGGTAAAGCTCTTCATATTCACTCCCCGAGGGCTTAAACGAACTCACAAAGAGCGAAAATCCTTGACTGCGAGCAGAAGATAATCGCTCTCAGCCACAAGAAAATATTGAAATCTTGGGCATATGAGCAACACCGACATCAAGATGGAATACGGGGGTTGCAAACCTGCAAATCCTAATCCAGTATGATGAAAAATTCCTCTAAGCTCTCAAGGCTGCTTGCCAAAATGGGGCAAACTCCTCTTTTGAAAACGGTGAAGAAGAGCTGCTGAAAAAGTCCTTACTTACGCTGTTTCCTGCAAAGTCAGACATAGAAGACATATGTTCATCACCTTAGCTAAAATCTACCGTGATAACGGCAACGAACTTGGGTATTAGTGACCTCGTGGAAGCCTGCCAGTGTTTTGATGAGCTTAGGAGGGAAAAATATCATCAACCAAATCACCTCTATTTAACTATTTTAGCTCAACCTCTCCTCTCATACAATAGGAGTTTTTGCTAAATTTAAGCCTCTATTTTTGATGTTTTTTTATATGATACAAGATTGCTACGGCTGTGCTTTTGACACCCACATCACTATATAATCACTTGCAAGACGGACAGACATCTGAGAGGAAGCATCTGTCACACTTTTGGGAGCTCTGGCTGTGCAAATTTTCTGCCAAGGGCTATGACATCGAGATTCCATATTATCCACGCGCTTTCAGGCAGTACCTCCATCAGCTCAAATTCTGCCTTAACGGGGTCTTCAGTAGTTGTTATACCAAGTTTCTTTGATATTCTCTTCACATGTGTATCGACAACTATGCTTGGAATATTAAATATATTCCCTCTGACTACATTGGCAGTCTTTCGCCCTACTCCGGGAAGTACTATCAGCTTTTCCAGTTCTTTTGGCACCTCTCCACCGTATTCACTAAGAAGCATCCTTGCACAGGCTATGATATTCTTTGCCTTATTATGATAAAATCCCGTAGAATGAATATCATCTTCCATCTCCTTAAGGTCTGCTCCCGCAAAATCTTCCAGAGTCTTGTATTTCTTAAACAAATCCCTTGTAACCATATTTACTCTGGCATCTGTACACTGGGCACTCAATATGGTTGCAAAGAGTAACTGCCAGGCATTCTCGTGTTCAAGATAGGTACGGCTCTCCCCTCCATAGCGTTCTACGAGCCTTCGTATTATCTCGTCAATCCTCTCTTTTTTCCTTTTTTTGATAGTTTCTTCATATTTGCTCCAATAAAATTTAATTTGACGCAATCTAATATATCACAAAAAGTAAGTTGGAGTCTAGAGGTGTTAGGGAAATTTATTGCAGTTGGAGTCCCCTTTCATGTCATTTTATAGTTCTTAAAACCCCTTAATTTCTTTTGCTAAACTAAACGGAATAATATCTTTATCATTCGTCTTCTCATACGCAGTTTCTTTATGCATATATTCAACTATCTCCCTTGCAGTAAAAGCTTCAAATTTTTTAATAACCATGTCCAATATTATGATATCATCATCCGTTAAGCATTTTTTTATCAATTGAATCATTCCCAAGAAAAATGAAAGGCTGTATTATCATATCCTTCCTCTTCCTGCATCTTAATATTCTCAAGCCCAACGATTTTTGTAATGACCTATAGGCAATGCCCCCATGGCTTCATGGCAGTATACTAATCCCAGCATAGATACGCCATGTTCTTTAAAGTTTAACGAATCCGCATACCATAACATCTTCATAAGCTTTACTTTATAGAGATTGCCTATGTGTTCTGCAAAATAAGATACAACAGCCTCCAATTTATCAATATCAAGCACCTTATATCCATTGGCATCACAAGGCTCTTGATAATTAACATATTCACTCTCTAATGATTTTCTTTGGAGATATTCCCGCCCATCCTCATCAAGATTCGCCATTATCTTTTCTTTAATTGCATTTTTCTTTAATTTGGTAAAATGCTCACCATTTTTTTGCAGTAAATCCAACACTGCCAGAGGATTATCTCTAATAATTCTAAGCATGTTATCATACGCATCATCTTGTATTGCTTTGCTTTCATATCTGGAAATAGTGGCCTCTCCCCATCCCAATAGTTTAGCAAGATCCACCTGAGATAAGCCATATTTTTCTCTAATTTCTACAATATCATCAGAGGTCAACAGGTTATGAGCCTTTCTATACATATTCCGAGCATTTAAAAAGGTTATCATTTTCCATCTTTCCAGTCACAAATTCTCTCTCATCTTCATCACTATTTATGCAAAAGTAATAGGTTTCTGCATAATCAACTTCTTCGCCTTTTGATTATGGTCTTAGCAATTCGCGTTCTTTCTTCAATCTCATGAATCTTATCACATATCGGACAATCCATTTGAATTTTTCTAATTAGGGTGCTTTCGCTCATTACCGTATCTCCTTTCATCTATACTCGTTATTTGTATGGGAACTTCATATCATATTTTGCATAATGAAACGACAAACATAGTACTTTCTTGTTCGTTTCTCCCTTTATTTTAAGCTTAATATAGACCAATTTAGCATTTATATCCTTACCGAATACAAATAATAATGGTGGTTTATCATCATCCTTGTCCAGCAAAGTTGCGGAATATTCCGAGACTGTTAATTCTTTTAGCCGCTCCACAATATCAAACGAATCATATTCCAAATCTACTATTGTATATTGGGTGGAATACTCTACCTCTTCTTTACTAGACCTAATAACTAATAAGTCTTCATCTATCTTAAAATCTTCTGATTCCAACACTTCTTTAAGTTCTTCCAGAAAGGCTTTTATAACCTTCTTATCTGATTGAATAGGTATTTTTATGATTTCCACCTCCAAACATCAAATTGTACTCCACTATCAATTGATAGTATACTCTATCAATTGATAGTATGTCAAGAGAAGAATAAAAATTCAGGCTTCGGTTACTTTTATAACCGAAGCCCAAATCCTCATAATTATTTAATTATCTGTTTTCTAAAAACAAAGCCTAAAGCTAAAAGACCAAGTCCCGCAACAAAGTATAGCTGTGTTGGGATTGCACCTGTTTTAGGAAGACTTGTTTTTCTCCGCAGTATTATCTGCATTGCCAAGCGGCGTTCCGTCCTCTTTTTACATTTTCTGTATCAGAGTTCTTTTACTTTTCCATCTGCTGGCTTCCTTGATTTTTACTGTCTTTCCTTCTTCCTTGTCTTCTTCTTCCACATTTGCCTCAGTTGCTGTCTCTGCTTTCCCTTCTGGAGTAGCGTCATTAGTAACTGCTATGGTTTCAGTTGAACCGCTTTCGTTATTGACAGGGGCTACAGGCACAGCTGGAATTGAAGGCAAGCCCGGGGTAGCAGGTATTGCAGGTATTCCCGGAGTCGCTGGAATTACTGGGACAACAGGCTGTAAGTTATTATTTCCTACAGGAGGCACAACTCCAGGATTAGGATTTGGCTGATTATCCTGTGAAGAAGCAGTAACCTTTATTGCTTCATTGCCAAAGTCAGGCATAGGTGGTTCTTTACCGTTATACTTCCAATAATATGGCTGGTCAGTATCCATAGAAGTGCCAATAGTTTTACCCACTAAAACCTTGCCTACAGGATTAGCTCTATTGGCAGTTTCTTTTATAACCACATTTTTATCGAGTCCCTCTCCGCCTTTTCCTTTCTTGTTGTAGGTGTCTCCACCCTGAATGTACATATTGGCTACAGCTAAACTTCCATTGCCGGCTACCGCCACCTGACCGTTTTCACTCGGCATAGTACTTATTCCGGCTAATGCTATCAGCCTTCCTTCACCCTCTATCTTTCCATTGTTTAACTTAATGGCAGGAGCTGCAATAGAAGTCAACACCGTTCTTCCACCACCATAGGTGCCAAGCACTCCTCCCTCGCTAATGGTTAAGGTAGAGTTCTCAACTCCTAGTGCAGGCTGACCTGTATAAAGTTTTCCTGTTTCAGGATCTGTGCCTGTAGGAGCTTCTTCACCCTTAATGTATACTTTCCTCTGATAGTTGCATTTCCAGTCACTTTTACAACAGGGGATACATTATGTCTTGTTCTGTTTCCATCAGATAGATAGTTAGTATTTGAATAAATAAGGGAATTTTTCTAAAATTCCTCCCTCTTTAAGTTCAATCTGACCATTGATTGATGAACCATTTCCAAAACTCTTATCCTTCGGATTGTAATTAACCTGAAGCACTCCACCGTTCTCCACTTCAATCTTTCCATGAATTGAAGAATCCATAACATTGAGTACACCACCATCTTTTACAATTATCTTTACACTGCTAAGGACTTTCATATTTACTAAGGTAAGATTTGTATCCTTGCCAACAATCAATGTCTGAGTAGCATTACCTGAAGATGTTCCCAGTTCTCCGTAAGTTCCGCTTGTATGCGAACCGTACCATGCTTTTTACATTCTCAGGTACAGTCACTGTTTCATTTGTCCCACCAAACCTGCTTATAGACCAAGGCTCCATATCCCATATGTACTTGCCGTCATGCATTTTCCTAAAGAAACTACCGTATTTTTCTATGTTCAAATACTCTTCTAAGGTTCCGTTTCCGTCATACACATTGAATTCAAGAGAATTACTCTCTGTAACCCTGCCTGAAGTCTCATTTAGGACAGCCTTCACTTCATATTTTCCCTTTTTCTTTAGGGCGTGCCGTTTAAAGGTAACCTCGCTGTTATAAGGGTTGTAAAACGCCCTTCATCCCAGAAGCGCTGTCAATTGTTATCTCAGGTGAAGGAAGACCAAGCTCCTTAAATAGCTTCCAGTCCTCTTCAGTAGGATTTTCTTTCTCAGCACCCTGAAGAACAACATTGCTATTCTTGTTCTGAGTAATGCTCAGGCTTGCTCCTGCAATACCGTCATAGGGCTCTCTGACCTACCATAGCACCCTCAAATGCACCTTTAAGACGAAGTTTAAGTACTTTTTGCAACCTGAACCTCATCTGATTCGGATATCTCAGCTGAACCCCTTTTATAATCAAAACTATGTTTCTTTTCATCACTGTAGGTAAGTGTGATTACAGCACCGTCTCTAGGCTCAATCATATATAACTTACCATCTGAATAGTAGTAGTTATTACCACCTAGAAAAAGGTGCATATTTACTTGTTCCAGCCTTATAAACAGCCTCATCAACTGATACACCCTTTAACTCATTTCCTGTGGCTTAGGAGATATTTCAAAAATAAAAAAATCATTTGAAAAATCTTTCTCTTACAGGCTTCAGGGTAATCTTAGCTGAAGTCTCAGGCTTGTTTCCTTCAGTTCCACCACTTCCTTCTGTGTTTTTAACAAATTTTACGCTTGATTTATCGTGAACGCCAAAGTATCCATTGGGATTAGATATTTTTACCTCAAACCAACCCTCTGCTGTTATAAACTTAACTATATCACCAGCCTTTAATGCATCCGGTAAGCGATAATAATATTCCTTTTTGCCTGCATCACTTTTTAAAATATTTATTACCGGTTACCCCAATACTATTATTAACTGCAGAATATTCAGTATCATTTACACTTACTGCCTTAACACTGTTGAAATAATCTGCATTACTAAAAATTAAATTGCAACATCTGAGGAATAGTCTCGTTGCTACTGCTTTTTAAAGCCAGTTGTCCTTTTTCTGTCGCTCCATAAACCGTAAAGCTCTGAAGTATAACCGCACATAATAAAAATACTATTGCGATTAGTTTAAATCTCCTATTTTTTTCACAAAAAAACCTCCCTAAAATATTATTTTTTTCGTGGCTTCATTTTTATTTATTAGAAGACGCTCATTTTTAGTTTGCATGAAATTATAAGTATTGTAAATACTATACTTGGAATTAATTTCTCATTAATGAGAATCAGATAAATATTGCTTTTTAGAATAATTTTCATTAAATTCAGTATTTTCCATTGAATAACTATTCATTATATTATATTATAGATACAAGTGTAGCTGAGACAATACTATATAATATATTCCTCAGGAGGACGCCTATGTGGACAAGGAAAACTCTCAAATTAAATGCGAAAGTAGCATTCAAAAATAACTACCCGGAAACAGTAGTCGTTTCCTTGATTTTTATTTTTGTGTCCTTTTTCTTTGATACTTCCAACCCAAATATAAATAGGGCTACAGCCATATTTACTGGAGATTTATCTGGCAAGCTACATTCATTTACTTCAATCTTCCTTGGTCTGTTAATCATCATGGGAGTAATTGGGATTGCATTAAAGGCTCTCGTATATAATCCCTTTGAGGTCGGGTTCCAAAGATTTTTCATAGAGAACCACAATGGCAATCCTAAAGTTGGTACTATATTTTATGCATTTAAGACGAATTATATCAACATAGTAAAGACCATGTTTCCTAAAGGATATTTACATCTTCCTTTGGAGCCTGCTATTCATCATTCCCGGGATAATTAAGTCCTATTCCTATCGTCTAGTACCCTTTATACTAGCTGAAAATCCCGATATGGATGCTGATGGTGCTATCAGATTGTCAATGGAAAATGATGAACGGAGAAAAGTTAAACGCCTTTATACTTGATCTTGGTTTCATACCTTGGCTTGTACTCTCAGCATTTACCTTTTATATAATTGGAATATTCTATGTATTCCCTTATATAAACGCTACCAATGCTGAGCTATACCTGGCTATTAAAAACGGTGATTATTACAATGACCAAGGTATGTTTAGTGACAACTTCTTTCAAAAACGGCGGTGGTTATTATGGTTGGTTTCAGACATTTATTCGATAACGGAAAGGTAATACATACCGCAAGCTGTTACAGGGGATAATGACCTTGAAGTTGTGGAAAAGACTGAAGACGGCGAAGCTATCCGCCTTCTTCTTGTAAATGGTGCAAGGGAATCAGCCACATACATTGATAAGGCTCACAGAAATGACCTTGTGTTTAGATATGCTATTGGCTTCAATGATGTATTTGAAATAAACAAGAACTTAAAAAGACTGCCTCCTACTGGGAGGTGCAGGCTTTTCCTATCCCAAGTACTTCATAAGCCGCTTCCCTGAGAAAACCCTAGATGTGGTTGAGATAGACGAGGTGATGGTAAATGTGGCTTTTTAAGTACTTTTATTTGGATGAACTTTATGAAGAATATAATCTCTATGAAAAATGAGAGGCTTAAAATCTATGTCATGGACGGGCTGAAATTCCTATCAACCATGCTTAAGTCCTACGATGTCATCTTTAATGATGCTTACATCTCAGACTCCCCAGCCGAGGGGCTTATGAGCTATGAGGCAATAAGCCTTATAAAAGCCAGACTCAATCCTGGTGGAATCTACGTGTCAAATATGATAACAGCTATGGCCGGTGAATCTGCCTATCCTCTCTTTTCTATCCTTGCCAACCTTAAGCAGATATTTAAGTATACGAGATTTTGCAAATGCCGTAATGATGTACCTGCAAACGAAAAAACAGAACTGTCTGATTTTTGCTTCAGACAGTCCCATTTAAGTTAAAAAGTCCACCTCGTCAGGGTTATGTGCGTGTCCCCCTATATAGGGCAGTTTATTAAGAATCTCCATATCTTCTTCATCAATCCTGATAAGCCCAAGATTTTCGCTCATCCTATCGGGTGAAGTGGTTTTGGGAAGAGGGATGATACCTCTTTTCCTAAGAAATGAAATGCAGATAGCTGAAACAGTGGTTTGGTACTTTTCAGCCATCTCCCGTAATATCTCATTTTTCAAAGAGAGCCCCTGTACCTAAGGGGCTGTAGCCTTCTGTGATTATTCCGTTGTTATTGTTGTATTCTACAACGTCTTCCTGCATATATCCCACATGAAGCTCTATCTGGTTGACCATGGGCAGAACTTTTGCGCTCTTTTTTAGCTCCTCTATGTGGTGAGGCAGAAAATTGCTCACTCCTATACTCTTCGCCCTTCCCTCTTCGTATAGCTCTTCAAGAGCCTGCCAGGTTACTGCATTTACCTCATCAGGGTTCTTATAGCGTACTTTATTGGCCGGCCAGTGTATGAGATAGAGGTCAATATAGTCCAAATCAAGATTCCTCATAGACTTGTCAAAGCCCTAAAAAGCCTTGTTATAACTGCGGTTCGTGTTCCATAGCTTGCTTGTTATAAAGATATCAGACCTCTTCTCTATAAGCCCCTCGCTAAGAGCCGCTTTTACACCAAGTCCCACACTTCTTTCATTCCCGTAGGCTCCTGCTGTATCTATATGTCTGTATCCTGCCTTAATCGCTTCAAATACAGCCTTTTCACAGTCTTCTCCATAAGGGATATTCCAGGTGCCAAAGCCGATATCAGGTATATCTATTCCATTTCTAAGTATCATATTACTCCGTAATGTATGCAAGAATGAGAGCGTAGGTATTGTTCATTCCATCTATGTGAGAACGCTCGTAGCCGTGGGTTGCTCTTGTACCAGGCCCCACACAGGCATAGCGGATATCATGTCCTGCAACTATGGAGTATCTCCATCAGAACCGTAATGTGGGGTGAAGATATCCAGTACATAGTCTGCTCCTGCCTTCTTCGCCGCCTCTATAAGCTCATTATTCAACTCATAATGATACGGAAAGCGGCTGTCCTTGCAGAAAAATGCTTACCTTTCTCTCATCTGTGGTCTGCTCAGGGTCCCACACAGGCTATGTCCACACCCAGCACATCTACTACATCGTCAGGAAGCCAAGAGGTGCCATGTCCTATTTCCTCATAGGCCGCAAAAATACATATATACCTTACGGTTTAACTTAAGCCCCTCATTTTTTTAAGAGCCTTCATTATCTCTATGAGAATAGCAACCTGGGCCTTATCATCTATGAAACGGGCCTTGATGTAGCCGTTTGAATACATATATCTTGGTTCTAAAGCTATCATATCGCCTACCTGCACACCAAGAGCCTCTGTATCCTTATCGCTTTTTACATCCTCATCTAGGGATAACTACTACATTTTCCTCGTACTTAGGAGCTATTTCAAAATATTTATCAGGAGTTACATGAACTGAAGCCCTGTCTCTTTGTACGGCTCCTGTGATAACCTTGCCATCTCTTGTATGTAGTCTTATATTCTCTCCAAGGGCAGACTCAGCGTGAAGTCCTCCTACAGGGCAGACCATGAGGCTTCCGTCTTTTTTAATGTGCCTAACCATAAGTCCTATGTCATCAAGGTGAGCAGTTATTACAAGAGGTTCTCCCTCTCCACCAAGGCAGGCGAGAACTCCACCCTTTCTGGTCTCTATGCACTCATATCCAAGACCTTTAATCTTTTTTACCATATAATCGTGTATTTCTCTAAACTGTCCTGTAGTAGAGTCAATGGCAAGCAAATCCTGAAATTCTCTTAAGAATTCTGCTTCATCCATCTTCTTCATACGACTTTCTCCTCTTTTTCCTTGAATAAAAATATGCCAGTGTATAAAAAGCCTTTGATATCAAATAACGTGCGCAAACCGGGTAGCGGCTTTTACTATTAACACTTGTATCATATGATGTAATCTACTGTCACACTTTCAATTTTATCAACTATATCCTGAACCGTAATTCCGTCAAGATACTCATTTACAACCTTGTAGAGCCCTTCCCACACATATAAGGTCTGGCAAAAGTTCTTTCTCTCACAGGGGTTGACCTCTGAATCCAAGCAGCTCACAGGTGCAATGCTTCCCTCCGTGATTCTTAATATATCTCCAACCGTGTACTCCTTTGGCTCCTTAGCGAGCTTGTATCCACCTCTATTACCTCTATTGGTAGCAAGAAGTCCTGCACCGTTTAACACTGGTACTATCTGCTCCAGGTATTTTTTAGAAATGTTTTGTCTCTTTGCTACATCTTTTAATGCAATAAATCCGTTGTCCTTATGTTCAGCCAAATCTACCATCAGTCTTAGTGCATATCTTCCTTTTGTAGAAATCTTCATACTAATCCATCCACTTCCTCAGTTAATCTTGTAATATACTTTTTCTTATCCTTAAATGACGGAAGAATCTCCTTGTAAATACCAAGAAATTCAGCTTTTAGCTCCGACCTTGACGGTCTCGCATTCACCGGCAAAAAAAGGACATTGTATTCTTCATCAGAAAGCACAGGCAGGATGTCCGTCATCAAGCTCCTATCTTTCTGTAGAAATCAAGCGCCATTTCTCTATTTTTTTATGGCTTTCTCATCAGTCTTACCCACTCCCTCAAGCTCTATAAATATGCCCAGCGGGAACTTATACTCACTTGTCTTGTGTTCTTCCTTGTGTTCTTCCTTATCTTTTTCCTTGTTTTCTTCCTTATCTTTTTCCTCCCCCTCTTCTTCCTTAGGGATGAGTACTTCTTTTAACATATCGAAGAATATCTCAGGATAATTGTAGCCTCTGTATTTCTTTAAGACCACAAAATAATCAAGGAGCATTACCCTTTGCTCTATATCATTAATAAAAAGTCCAAAGCAAAGTAGATGCTTTTTATCATCAAAAAGGCCGTAACAGCTGCATATCTTCCTTGCTATGAGCCATCTTATAGCTGATTCTGATATAAGAAAGCCGTCAAATTCCTCGTCAAAAAATTTGGTCAGACATCTTTTATATAAAGACAAAGTCTCTTTCTTATCCAGTTCTCTTAAAGTGAAGTCCATCACATCACCTCTCTTAGCTGTCAATCTTTATTTATAATGAAAGCCTGTTATCAGATATCCGTCCTTGGTACTGCTAACAACCAGATTAGGCTCAGAAAGCCCCAATAAAAATCCGTCACTGTAGGGAATTGGTAACAAAGAGATTGGTCTTCGATACTGAGCTTACAAGCCTCTTGGTAAAATACATCACTCTTTTTGAGTGAGATAAATTCCTGAACACTGCCTATCCTTCTGTCAGTGCCGGTATCAAATACCAGAGGATATTCACATAGCCTAGCAAGGCTGCTCTGGTCTTTGTTCCTCACTGCAAGTATAATAGAGCCTGCTGCAACAAGGGCTTCCTTACTAAGCTGTGGAAGCTTCTCAGAGTCAGACACCTTATTTACCTTTACTTTTTTGGCAGATTCTCCCTTAAGCTCACCCTTATACTCTACCTTTACGGCTTCACCTGCGGCGATTCCGTCCTTAAGACCCGTAACATCAACGTCTTTATTAAGTCCAAATCTAACAGTAGTGCCCATATCACTCTGCAGTGTCATGTGTTTTTCTGAAGCCTCTATGATAACTCCGTACATTATTCCATTGCTGCTCATAGGCGGTACTTCCACACTTACTGCACCGGAACTAGCGGAGCCCTGTTCACTTGCAGCACTGCTTGTGGCTTTATCTGCCTTTTTCCCGCAAGCTGCGACTACACTTGTAGAAAGCAAGATTATGCTCAATATAATTATCGACTTAAATATCTTATTCTTTACCAAGTTTACCTCCAATATTCAGGCCATTCACGCATAAATGCCTGATAAAAAAATGGTTATCCCTACATAATACTATGTTTAAAAGGTTTTGACAAGTAAAAAGTCCATCTCTAACTCTAGAAAATGGACTTTTAATATGTCTCATAAGCAATAAATATGTTGATTTACGCCTCCATTATACGATATGAGTATCAAAAGTATTTGGTACCGTATAATACAGGGGCTTCTACAGCTTTGCTAAATACTTGCAAAATATCTAGTATGTAAGCTTATCAAGCTCCTTTACATGCTCTGTTGTATTGCTGCAGGTGTGGCTTGCCTTAGAGGCATAGTTTTTAACTGAAGCTGTTGACTTTACTATGGCCTGCATGGTTCCCGGACCTGCCACGCAGCCTCCCGGACAGCCCATTCCCTCAAGAAGATAGCCATTGTATTTGCCTGCCTTTGCAGCCATAAGCATCTTGCGGCAGTCTCTAAGTCCTTCTGCGTTGTCGGTCTTCACCTCCATATCAGGGTGAATGCTCTTAATTACATTTACTACAGAGGTAGCAACTCCACCTGAAACCGCAAAGTTACGGCCATCGGTTGAGGCATCGTTCACTCCGTCAGGATCTTCTTCAATATTCTCGATATCTATATGCTTTGACGCAAATATCCGGCCATTTCTTCAAAGGTGAGTACAAAGTCCACCTCTGAGCGCACCTCATCCCACATGGCTCAAGCTTCTTAGCTGAACAAGGCCCGATGAATACCACCTTACCCTTTGGATTGTAGTGCTTTATAAGCCTTGCTGTGAGTGTCATAGGAGTAAGTGCCATTGAAATGCACTCCTTCATCTCAGGGAAGAGCTTCTTTGCCATAGCCGCCCAGGCAGGACAGCAGGAAGTGCCCATGAATGGCAGCTTGTCAGGCACTTCTTTAAGGAAGTCGTTTGCTTCTTGGGTAGCACAGAGGTCTGCACCTACAGCTACCTCAAATACATCAGTAAAAGCCTAGCATCTTCATAGCCATACGGTTTTGCCGAGTTACCTTCGCACCAAACTGGCCTACAAAGGCAGGGGCAAAGGCCGCATAGATATGCTCTCCCGACTGGATTGCTCGAATTACCTGGAATATCTGAGATTTATCTGCAATTGCCCCAAAAGGACAGTTTACAAGGCACTGGCCACAGGATACACATCTCTCATAGTCTATATCAGCCTTCCCGTGTACATCTGAATGTATGGCATCCATGCACAGGCAGCCAGCACAAGGTCTTTCCTGTTTGATAATGGCGTTATATGGGACAGACATCGGCACATTTTCCACATAATGCAAAGACTCTGATCTATTTCCGACCTGCCGTTTGTCCTGTCAAGAGAAACGCAGGTCTTTGGACAGACTTCCACGCAAGGGTGGGCAAGACAGCCCTGACAGCCGTCAGTTACAAACACCCTCTTCTCGGTACAGCCGTTGCAGGCAAACTTAATCACATTGACAAGTGGGGGAGTATAGTAGGTCTCAGGCCTGTCAGCAGCCTCCACATTGTCGGATATCTTAGCGTGTTCACTTGCATCTCTACAGGGAAGTCCCTCATGGCAAGTCTAAGACGCTCTCCAACTATAGCCCTCTCAAGGAATACGTCACTACGAAAGCTTCCTACTTCACCGGGAATTATCTTATAAGGCAATTCCTCGATTCTCTGGTCAGTTGGCCATTCTGTGTGGTATGCCATCCTGGCAACCTCAGTAAATATACGGTGTCTGATTTCCTTTATTCTTGTTTCAATGCCTCTCATTAGTTTTCCTCCGCATTTTTCCATAAGCCTGCCCCTTGTAGACGGACTTATTTTCCTCATTACCGCTTCATTTACAATAGTATCTGCTCCACTTCCCAAGGCCCTTTTCACTATAAAGTGTGAGTTCATTATTTGGCTCATGGACAGCTTAAGACCTATGCTAATGAAATCCTTACCCGGTGTTTCATCTAGTTCAAGAAGAATCTCATTAGCCTTAAAAATGTATCTTTATTATCCTACTTGCAGCCTCTTCTGTAAAAGCTAAGTATCAATTTTAATACATTTTCGTGCTCTTCATTTTCCGTATATTCGCCCTTAAGTGCTACATTGTAAGGCTCACCATTTAGATTAATGGTCGAATACGCAGGCTTATGAAAGGCCCTACTCTATTTTGTGGACTTCATCCCCTTCTTTTAGCTTAATAAAAAGCGTATGATTTTCATAGGAGAATCCAATTTCACTTATACCCTCAGTAAAGTTATTGTGGGTAAGCTGTAAAGGAGAGGAAATACTCCCTGGCACTTGTCTTCAAGCTCGTAGCTTCGTCCGTTAAGCCACATAAAGAAATCATGTTTAAGCGGATGAGGGCTTGTTGCGGCTTGATATCTGAGCTCGAAGGTTTCCCTTTCTTTCCCAGCCTCCAGCCATAACAGGCTTTGTATTAAATGCTCCGCTTTCAAGCTCTGATATAAGTTTACTAAGATTTACATTTCCCATAGGATTAGGAGGGAGGGCTTTATCTGAAAACTTCTGGATGCTCCATGTATTTTTTTCAATAACAGCGTCTGCCTCTCCGCTATGGAAAAACCACAGGATCTCCTGCAAAAATTCACTATTATCATATCGAGGTCAGGGTAAACTCTCACATCCTGCCCCATCATACCATCAAAGAGGTAACTCTCAGCCCTACAGCCCATCCAAAAGCTGGTAGCCATATCCAAAAATGTTCGTTTTTCTATCTGCTTTTGAGGTAGCCATAGTTTACATATTCTTCGGAAATAAGCTGTTCGCCCTCCCATTTACCCTTGTTAAGGTATAAAAGTCCGAGCTTTGCTGCATCTTCAGGCCGTATAAACATACCCCCAGCCACCCTTGGTAACGCCCTCAGGACTGGTCTCCCAAAAGCATTGGTTGATTCCAAGCTTGTTAAATATCCTCTCCTGTAAGAACTCATACATAGGCTTTCCTGCAAGCTTTGATACAATGGCCGAAAAGCATCTTAAGTATTCATACTGTTATAGTCAAATACCTTTCCTGCATTTTTCCTTTAAGGACGCTGAAAGAAAGCCCTTAATCCACTCATCTCCAAACCATGGAGCCACCCTCATTGAAGTTAACACCGGTAGTCATAGTGAGGAGGTTCGTGGCTGTCATATCTCTTAAACTTCACCATCTGCCATAGGGTTTGTGAGGGTCACCAAAGATGTCTACAATCTTGTCATTAAGCTTTAGCTTCCCGTCATCATAGAGCAGACCAATAGCCATTCCTGTAAATGTCTTGCTCATAGAATAAGTGGTATGCCATTCTCCCCTTCTGTACGGCGAAAAAGAAGACTCACAGATGACTTTACCATGTCTAAGTACCAGAAAATGATGAAGTTCACTCTTTGCAGAGCCAAGTTCGAATAAGAGGTTGTAAAGAAAAGATGTAGGTACCCCCTCTGCTTCAGGAGTACTTCTTTCCAGTGGCTTGGCATCTTTCTTATCCCAGTCAAACTGCGGTTTTTCAGGCTTAAATGTAGCCTTACCTATGTGTCCTGTCTTGCCTGTAAGTATATCAAACATTATAGTGGCTAGAGCTTTTTCAAAATTGGCCATATTACCTCCTAAAACTCTCTGATTCCTTCTTTTTCCTTCATCCTTGGTCTTTTTCGATATTTTTGATAACTACATCATAGCTTACCTGTTCATTTACCTTTACACTGACTGTATCTCCCTCCTTGTGTCCCATCAAAGCCTTGCCCAGAGGGGATTCTATGGTTATGAGATTGCTTACTGAGTCTCCTCTTACTGAGGTTACTATCTTGAAGGTTTCTTCCTCTTTATCCTCCACAAAGTAGACAGTTACAGTATTATCAAGGCCTACCTCGTCTTCTTTTGAATCATCCTCTATTATCCTTGCAGTCTTAACCATCTTCTCGAGGTAGCGTATCCTGCTTTCATTCTGATTTTTTTGAACCTTTTTGCCGCATAATACTCAAAATTCTCTGAAAGGTCGCCATATTGCCCTTGCTTCCTTTACCTCAGCAATGGCCTCTTTTCTTACCACCAGCTTTCTATGCTCAATCTCTTCTTCAAGCCTTCTTATATCGTTTTTTTGTAAGCTTGTCGTACATTTGTAGACCTCCTTGATTTCGTGATAAAGCCTTCCTGCAGGTAAGCCTACCACTGTAGAATAATCTCCGTTTATCTTTTCTATATAAGCTTGAAATCTTCCCTGAATAGCATATCCACCAGCCTTATCATATGGCTCTAAGGTGGATATATACCCCTCTACCTCTGCCTCATTCATAGGATATACGCTTACTTCGGTTTTTTCTGAGAAGGTGCGTACAATCAGCTTATTTTCACCTAGCATGGCTTTAATTATGTTTCCAATTTCTGCTGTCTCTTCATTATTATCGGCTTCTTTCATCTGATTTTCAAGAATCTTAAATAATTCCAAGTATTTGTTTCCCTCTTTAACTCCCCTATTTTCCAGGACTTCCTTAGGGATATAGATGAGGGTAACCCCTGTGTATACCTCGTGGCTTCTGCCCTGAATAAGCTCTATCATACGTCCGGCATCAGCCTTATCTCTAGGGCTTTTCAAGGATTTCGCCGTCTACAGACACTACTGTATCTGCACCGATAACTATGTAGGCGTCTCCTTCTTCTGTTTCCTTAGTCAGAATAAGGCTTTCAGCCACATCAGCAGCCTTTATAAATGAAAGCTCCTCCACCTTTTCCTTTGGGTGAAGCTTATTAAAGTCATTTTTTAACTTCTCCTCAGCCTCACTTACCTCAGTCGTAAATTCAAAGCCAAGCTTTCCAAGTATCTCAACCCTGCGTGGTGAAGCCGAAGCCAATATATATTTTGTCATAATCATCCTCCTTTTTTATCTTACCTTCGCCGTATTTTTTTCATTTATTTTTTAAGCATGGTATCTAACTTATCGGTTTTTCATTTTTTTCTTTGACTCATTTGTAGTCTAATCTCATCCTGCTTACTTTTTCTCTTTCATATAGGAAAAATATATCAAGCTGTTTGCATTCATTTTCAGCCAGATTCGATACACCTACTCCAACCAGCCTAATGCCATCATTTTCGCTAAATAAGCCTCTTTCTCCAAAGCAAAGCTCTCTCATAAGTATAAGGGAAGTGCTTTCTATATCCTTGACATCATTGGTTGGTTCTACCAGAGTAGTCTGCTTTGACCTCCTCTTAAAGCTGCTTGTTTTGGCACTCACACTTATAGTATAGCCTGCTGCCTCATCTTTTGTAAGCCTTTTCCCCACACTTTCTGAAAGCCAATGTATGACAGAGGGCATTTCTTTATCGTAGGTAGACACCCTGATGTCTGTGGGCAGGGTGGTCTCGTTTGAATAGCTCTTAGCAGCCTCCCTCTCCCCCGATACCGCATCGCTTCCTCTGCCGTTAGCACTCTCATAGATATATTCTCCTGACTTTTTCACCTAGCAGAGAGCAAAGCAGGGCTTTATCGAGCTTAGCTGCATCTCCTATGGTCTTAACTCCTATATTCTTAAGTTTTTCAGAAGTCTTATAGCCACAGCCATGGAGCTTTTCTATGGGAAGAGTCCACATTTTCTCCTTTATTTCCTCAGGATAAAGAGTGTGTACCTTGTAGGGCTTTTCAAAATCGCTTGCCATCTTGGCAAGGAGCTTAACTGTAGAGATTCCAATATTTACTGTAAATCCAAGGCTTTCATAGATTTCAGTCTTAATTTTTCTCTGCCATAGTTATAGGGTTCATCTCTTCCTGTCATATCAAGATATGCCTCATCAATAGACACCTGTTCTACTGCTAAGGCATATTTCTTAAGTATATCTATAAACTTCGCCGAGTATTCTCTATAGGTCTTAAAGTCAGAAGGGAAAAGTCTTAGACTCGGGCATTTTTCAAGGGACCTCATGACAGGTTCACCTGTCCTTACTCCCTGCTTCTTGGCAGGAATCGAACAGGCTGTGATAACTCCATGTCTTTTTGATACATCCCCTCCTATGGCAGAGGGTATGGTTCTAAGGTCAATGCTTCCCGGCTCTTCTTTAAGCATCTTAACTGCCGTCCACGAAAGAAAGGCTGAGTTTACATCCACATGGAATATCAGCTTGTCCATTTCTTCACCTCCAAAGTGAATCTACTTCAAATATCCTCTCTTGCCTAGGAATGTTCTATATCTTTCTCTCTGGCTCCTTATGATGTTATCTGAGTTAACAAAGTCTGCGAATTCTGCTTCGCTTATCCATTTATAGCCAATAGTCTCGTTTTTCCTGCAAGGTTACGCAGTCCTTCAGGGCAGTCAGTCCTTGTATAAAAAGTCTTCAAATATACATTTCCCATGTATAGTCCTGCCAATGTGTTCAAAGTCTTCTGCTTCTATTCCGGTCTCTTCTTTTTAGTTCCCTCTTTATGCAGGTGAGCTTGTCCTCGCCTTTTAGTGCGCTTCCTCCTGCTGTGGCTTCGTATTTGCCGGGATTGGTAGGCTTGTTTAGGTCTCGCTTCATAAGTAGAAAGTCGCCGTCCTCATGCTTTGAACCAGCACTTCGCATACCAGATGATAAAGCCCATCAGGTATCTTTCTCTCCCCTAACCAGGTCAACACCTGCAAGGGTTTCGTCTCTATTATAACCGTCCCAAATTTCCATGAGTTCCTCCAAAACTTCTGAATAATATACTATTTCATACTGTGTGACGCCCGGAATGATAGAATTTCAGACTCGCTCCGGCATCCGCTTCGCTCCGCCTAATACGCTCGCTTAGAATTCTATCATTCCGGGCTGTGAACTGAAAAGCATGACTTTAACCCTTATTCTTTCAATGTGCTTACTTTTGTACTTCTAATTAAACAGCCGAAACTGATAATGCCGCATAGTTCGCTGTTGCCGCTCTGACTTCGTGCTTCGCACTCGTAGGTTGCGGACAGCTATTATATAGGCAGGACTAACGCACTTTGCTTCGTTGCTTCGCACCTTGCAAAGTACGAGTCACTGCCAAAAAAAGCGAGCGCATTAGGGTTTTTCGTCAACTACACAATTCTAAAATAGCCTCTTTCAGAAAAAAACCGGAGCGAGTCTGGAAAGTTTATCAGTGACAGCGTGACTTAGTCCGCATATTCAAAAAAAGCGAGCACATTGCCCTCCCTTTATTGTAGCGGATTTTTTTGCTTGGTTTTCCACCCGCACGAGGATATTTTTTTCGGAGTATTTTTTTATCTTTTCTATAGAAAATCAGCACTCTGGTATAATCAGTATCCTTTATGGTAAACTGTGCCTTATCCTTTTATTTCTCCACCAAGCACCCTAATAGCAGTCTTTGATGCTTCGATTTCTTCATCAGCTCCAACTGCCTTATAAGCCACAAATTTCCCACCAAGCCTTTACATAAGGGAGGCAATATTCGCTAAGGGTTGGGAGAGCAGATACAGCCCTTGATACGCATAGGTCAAAGCTTTCTCTGTATTCTCCCTTGGTCTGGAGCTCCTCAGCACGAGAGTGTATAGTAGCTATGTCTTTTAAGCTCAAGTTCCTCAATTACCTCATTTAAGAAGTTCAATCTTTTATTGAGGGAGTCTAGTAATAAAACTTTGGTTTCAGGAAATACTATCTTGATAGGTACACCGGGAAAAGCCTGCGCCTGTACCGATATCCAGCACAGTCATAGGTGTAGTCATATCCATTACCTTTGCTATCATAAGGCTGTCTACAAAGTGCTTGATGACGAATTCTTCGTAGTCTATGATAGCGGTAAGGTTCATTACCTTGTTCTTCTCGATTACCATTTCATAGAACCTGTAAAGTTTGTCACATTGCTCTGAAGTGATTGTTATTCCTTCATTTTCAAGCTTTTTTTATAATAAGTGATTTATCTTCCATCAGTCATCCTCTCTCATGAATATAATCATACCTATAGCCCCCGTATGATGTCCAAATAATTTTGTATCTGCCCAAGCACCGCATATACAGTAACTATCTTTTCCTTTATTTTATAAAAGACAAGATTTTTTTCAAGAATTAATACCATATAGCCCTGTCTTTTAAGTACATTGTATTTTGGTGTAGTTCCGATATAAGGATTGTCCCCTAAAGATAATATAGCTTCTTCAAGTTCATCTAATTTCTTCAAAGCCACGCTATTTCCAAAATTTTCTGCAACATAAAGTATAATTTCCCTTATCAGAGCATCGGCTGTATCAGTTCTTATAATCCCATATTTCAAATCCTCTCCTCCTTAAGAATATCTCTCAAATCATCAAAAAGTATCCTTAATAGGAGCAACTCTCTCATATTTAACATCTTCATCAGCTTCTGCAAGTATTTCTAAAAAGCTCAATTCGGGCTTTCATTCTTTTATATTCCTCATATCCGATGGAAACCGTATCTCCCCTTCCGTTTACGGTAATTATAACTGCTTCCTTCTCTTCCCTGCATTGTCTGGATATTTCATTATAATGATTACGCAGGTCTGCTGACGGCCTGATTGTTTCCTGTTTGATAAACATAGGCTTACCTCCAAAAAAATATAGACATATTATATCTTAATATGTCTATAAAAATCAATTGACCTTAACTGGCGTCATCTATATTTTGCCATCTGTAGCATGAACAATCTCAATATTATGCCTTCACCAAAAGGTACCCAAAGCTCCATTTTATAATCAGAGCTGTGCATATCGCCTTTGAAATAACATTAGTTTTAACTCCCTTTCGATTATTTTTCATAATAACAATACTCATTAGTAAATGTTGACTTTAGCATAGAAAGTTGGTAAGATAACTCGGGATACAATGAAAACGAAAATCATTATTGTATGCTGAAGAAAATTATATTATAACATCATAGGAGGAGCAATGAGAAGGCTTAAGAAAAAAATAGCAACAGCTATGATAGCAGCTATGTCACTTAGTATGTTGCCTGCGCAAATGTGGGGAACAACAATAAGTGCTGCAACAACAAAGAAGGTAGCAACAAAGAAGATTGAGATGACAGTAAGTACTAATAAGGGGCTTAAATCCGCACTTAAGAAGGGCAATGTAAATAAAATAGTACTGAATACTGTATCATCTAAAAAAATTTCAGAATACCAAAGGGTAACTATAAGGATAAGATACTTGTTATTAATTCATCAGATAAATCTAAGGTTTATATTCCAAAAAGGAACAAAAATTCAAAAAAATCATCTATCTTGGAACAGTTAAAAAAATGCAAATCTTGTTATAGATGAGACAGGAAATAAAAATTGAAATAGCATCAAAGATTACACTTAACATAAGCGGTAAGGCAGCTTATGCGGAACTTACATACAAGACAGGGGCAGAGTCCGCAAAGGTTACTTCTAAGATTGAACTTATAGCGTCAAATAAGACTAAGAAAAAGTATAAAGGCTACAATCTTAGGGCAAAAAAAGTAATAATCAAAGCAGGTGATACCTATGCAAGCTCAGATTTAGATATAGATTCTGATGATACTCCACAGGGTACAGCCAATATAGATGTAAAGGATGACAGTACCCACAGGGAAGTGCTGTTACCAATGAAAAACGAAAAATACAGCCGGTAATACTACCAATACTGGAAGTATAGGTGGAGGTTATATAGGCGGAGGCTCAACCGGTGGTGGAAGTAATACAAATTCAGGCAATAATACTCCTCAAACTCCGGCTAAAGAAGCAAATAAAATTGTAAATCCTGAAAAAGACAAAGGTCATAGATGCTACAAGTTTCTTAAGATATGTGGTTGTTAGCTTTGTAAATGGTTATACAAAGGATAATGCCACAGTGTATGTAGATGGTACAGATGTTACAAGTGAGCTTAGCAAAGTTGACACAGAAGGAACTCTGTACAAGTGGGAAGTATATGGAAAATATCCTGCTGAAGTGAAGGTTGTAAGCAATAAGGATAAAAACATCAGTCAGACAGTAAAAGCTTGACAGACCAACTGATGCAAAGCTTGTTACACCTATAGTTACCAATAAGCGCAGAACCCTGAGTTTGTTATAGGAAGCAGTAGGATTTCAAGATTTGATTATTATCTGGATAACTTTGATAACGAAGGCAACAGACGTATAAAGCCGGGGATTACTACTTTCAATTCAGATTTTAAGGCTTCACAGAAAATCTCAGAAAGACCTTATTATGCACCTGATGTAGAGGTAGGTAAGGATCTTACCGTGATGTTTAATTATACATCTGAGGATGATAAAAAGTGGTTTGACAATATCCCTAAGACCGGAGCCCTTCAGCTTGTTGAGGATAGTGATAACCAGTATACCATAAAGAAGGATGTTCAATATGAGAAGACATTTGTAGATCATGGCGGTCAAAAAGCTGCTCTGATTATAAAGACAGGAGGAATGAATTTCAGAACAGCAGGTTATTTCAGACTTAGGGTAAAGTCTGAGGGCAGTAAATCATACATGCTCCGTATCAGACTTGAATATCCGGGACAGCCTGAAATTTTCTTAAGGGAGCCTGTATTAGAATCAGGCAAGAATCTTCACTTCGATGTTGAAGGTGTGACTTTGGGGGTAAAAAATGCTGTTGAGAAGGTAGAACTTACCTTGCCGAATAAGGAAGTTAGAACCCTCAGACATAATATTGATTATTTCTTCTTTGGAAACTTATTTGTCTTATACAATGACGTAACAAAGGGTAAGGAAGAAGACGGTACAAAGGGTATAAATAATACACTTTATAAGGGTGAGTATAGTCTTAAGATTTATTTTTAATGAATATAAGCCTGCTACAGTTGGGTTTGACATACCGGACGGACAGGACGCAGGGAAGAAAAACGAAACTACTGCAGATAAAGTTACGACTATGGGAAGTAAATCTTCACTGCTTTCCATGGATGGTATGAAATTTGATGCCGTTGCAGGTGCAACCAGAAAGCCCTACTCCGGGAGGAAACCGAGGAGACTATACAGGCTCACTAACGATAGTAAGAGATCTTATTTTTTTGATGTGGATCTTCTTGCCAATGCCGAAATATTTGATGAGCTTGGAATCAAAAATGACTATGCTAAGGCAATAGTTGACAGATTTGAAAAGGAAGTTACGGTAAAAGCGGTATACAATCATAACAGCGATTTCTATGATTTTGGATACTACAATACTACTATGATAGCTAAGAGGGACGATGGGATGTACCTTTCTTTCTCTGATTATATGAAGCAGGATGGTGTAAAGACTATAAACAAGATAAAGAAGGCTAATGCCGTACTTGAAGATAACCTGATAGGTGGGGTTCTGGATGGAAACCAGCTTGGAGAGGAAGCTCCTAAGTTTACTATCCCAAATGAAGGTAAAGTCAGCACCGACGGTAAAATCACCCTACAGGCGGATGCGGCTTATCTTGCTAAGGTTAAGGCACTTCATCCTGAAAGGGAAAAGGGTCAGAAGTACTTGTTCACAATGAGTTCTGATTACTATAAAGTAGACGGAGATAAGCTTACCATAAGTGGAACAGGTCTTATAAACCGCTATTTCCCTAATCTTAACACTTTGCCAAGAAAGGTAAATGTAATAGTTGTAGCTGACGGATATCAGCCTCAGACGATAGAGTTAACTGTGGTAAAGCCTGATGAAAATGCATTAAAAAACTCTTGAAATGCCTGATAAGTTTACTACTTTCCACATTGGTAATACTCTCTCATTTGGAACTACTTTTGGGAATACGTAATGTCAATGATTGGATGAAAAAAATATTGTATCCATTACAGTAGGTGGAGTAAAATATAATAGAGTACCAAGTGGAAGATATTCTGTAAAAAAATGATAATGAGTTTTTATGTTGGTAGCAGTGTGGAGATAACCCTTCCTAATTCAAAGTCCAACAACATTCCTATGGTAATTGAGGCTACAGGCTACAAAACATATACATTTACAATTGATAACAGCGGTAAACAAGCACAGATTGTAAAAGGTGAGGAGACCGATGGTACAGGTATAATACCGAAACAGCCTGAACAAAAAGAACCCTGAGACAGGTAAAGAAACTGAGACACCAAAAATTTAATCTTGATGAAATAGTCAGGACTGAGACGGCTAATGATGCTCCCTAATGCAAAAAAAGCCTCACCATACCGGAAGGCAAGAAGCTTTTATGTACAGGCAGGACACAAGAAGCTTTCAATTGGTGCAGCGTTTACCGGCAATGGAGCGGAAGTAATTGCATGGTTAGAAAAGGTAAATTCCGTTAAGGTTGATGGGGTTAATTATACCAAAGGCAGCGGTTTTTGGACTTAAGGATAAGCAGTTTAAATTTAGCTTTGGCTCTATGGAGATAAATAGACCTGAAAAAGAATGCTGTTATTCCTATGGTTATAAAGGCTGAGGGATATAAGACCTATGTGTTTACTTTTAACAGCAGTTCAGTAGACTCAGTAATGGATACATTTAAGCTTATCAATGGAAATAAGACAGAACAGCCAAAGCCTGATGATAAAAAGGATAATCAGACACCTGCACCGGGACAGGATGACAAGCAGACTCCGGGAGATAAAGAGAACCCTAAAGATAAAAAGGAAGATAATCAGGGCGGTACCTTACTTGAACTCCCACTGCCACAGACTTTCAAAGTAGGAAGAGATTATGATGACAGATTTACCATTAAAAAATATTTTCTGGGAGATGCTAATAAAGAAGCTACTCAAAAGTGGATTGATATGGTAACAGAGGTTACTGTTAATGGAAGAATCTGCACATATGGTAATGATGATGAAAGAAAGAACCTGAATGAGTATGAGTTCAGGAAGGTAAGAGGAAACTTCGGTGATTTAGAGCTTCAGATAGCAAGGCCTTATGATATAAAGGGTGATACAAATAAGGCTGTTTCTTTAGAGATAGAAGCTAAAGGCTACAAAAACCTACATATTTACTTTTGACAACAGTAGTTCTAAAGTAGAGGTAATTAAGGGTGAAGAGAAGAAAACCGTAGCTCCGGCTGAATCTGATAAAAGGATAGCTTTTGTTAGAGAAATAGAAGGCTAATTACAATAAAAAAGGAGTAGTGCACTAAGGAATTAAGCACTACTCCTTAATTTTATCCTATGCCTTCACCAAAGGTACCCAAAGCTCCATTTTATAATCAGAGCTGTGCATATCGCCTTTGAAATAATACTCGAAATCAGGCTTTCCTGAATGGATATAGCCATGTTCCGGGAAGAATACCTCCATCAGGTATTTCCAACCGGCATGTATGCACTCCGGTACCTTTCCGGTTAATTTAACTACTGCATACTCTGCCTCGTCAACCTCTAAAACTTCCAGCCCCATAGCCTTAGCCTTTTCTACATCTGTAGTAATATATCCTGCCATATAGTTTATTCTGTCAGGACTTTCCACGTCATGACAAACTCCTACACTTTCTCCTGTACCGATTCCTGCCAGTTCTTCGCGGCTGTACTTTCCATATAGCTTATCCCATACGTTCGGGCATAGTGATGAGTTTATATCCTGCTCATTATACCCTGCTACCTTAAATGCCTGTTTCTTCTCAATCTTAATATCCATGCTTCTTCCTCCTTTTACGCTAAGTGCTAGCTGAATTTTAGAAACCAGCTTAAACGGCTTTCCTTCTTTTACTTCAGAGGGAGTAAAGCCATGGAATTTTTTGAAAGCAGCACCAAAAGCGTCAGGCGATTCGTAGCCGTATTTCATTGCTATATCAATTATTTTTTCGTCTGTGTCCCGCAAGTCTATCGCTGCCTCAGTAAGCCTTCTACTTCTTATGTATTCAGAAAGTGTAGTTTCTGTAAGCATAGAGAAAAGTCTGCTAAACATCGGATAAGAGTAACCGGATAAGCTTGAAATCTTCTTCTCATCAATCTCGCCATCAAGTACTGTTTCTATATAATTCACAGTATCATTAAACAATTTTATGATATTCACTTTAGCTCCCTCCTTCCGATTATCATTTTAGCATTTTGGAGGATAGTTTACCCTAGAAATTGGGTACAAATTTGCAAGGATGGTAATACAGTGTTAATACCCAATCCTAAAATAATCCAAATGAGCCTTATACCTATCCTGTGCAGTTAAGCAGGTATCTCTTAGATACCCTTTTTCTGTTTCCCATTCTGCAAGACCACGGTAATAAAACATTTTCAAATCATCTTCTATAATAAATGGTATAATGTTGTATTTCAGACATTCCTTAAACATAATCAGCCTTCCGACACGACCGTTTCCGTCCTGAAATGGATGAATTTTTTTCAAATTTTACATGAAAAATCCAAAAACATCATCTAAGCTTTTTTTCTTCTTTTGCATTATACTCATCTAACAGCTCTTTCATCTTCTCAGGCACTTCTTCGGGAAGAGTCGTATTCATTCCACCTACTTCGTTCGGGAATTTCTTATAGTCGCCTACTGCAAACCAGTCTTTTCTAGAATCACTAGTTCCATTTTTTTAAGAAGTAAATGAAGTTTCTTGATAAATTCTTGTGTGAGCGTAGACTTTGCATTATCAATAATGAGGCTTACCAGGCGGAAATGATTAGCAGTTTCTATCACATCATCTACATTGAGACTGCCATTTTCTACATCTATAGTATTGGTTTCGAATATATACCTGGTCTGTTCGTGAGTCAGACTGCTTCCTTCAATATGGTTAGAATTATAGGTCAGCTCTATCTGAGTTTTTATGGTATATCCCACCCGCATAGCCCGAAGATTTTTTTCTTTCTGCAAGATATCAAGCAGTAATTTATTCCTGTTTTGCAACATTTCCTCCATTATTTATCTCTATAATGTGAACCACATTGAGCTATTTCAAGCATATTATCGGATATCTTAAATACAATACGGTTCTTATCATCTATACGGACACTCCAAAATCCTGCAAGATTTCCTGATAATGGTTCAGGCTTTCCTGTGCAATTATATCCATTACGGTTTATATCCTCTAAAAGACGATTAATTTTTTTAAGAGTTTTTTTGTCTTGTGACTGCCAATACACATAATCTTCCCAAGCTTCATCTGACCAAATTTTCTTCAATCTTCCACCTCTATCAGTTCATGTTCTTTACCTTTTCCTGCTTTAAGCTGTTTCACTGATTTTTCAAGTCGTTCCATATTAGCAGCACTATAAAATGGGTCCGCTTTTACCTCAAAAGGAAGCCTCTGTTCTCTAATAACCGTTTTTACAAACATATTGACAGCAACCGAAGCGTTCATACCTACCTGTTCACAAAAGTTCTCGAAACCTTTTTTATCCTCGCTATTAATTCTTATACTTAAAGTAGACTGTGCCATACATATCTCTCCTTTTCAGTCATTATAATTAGATTGTCAAAAAAACAATAAGTACATTTTAAATTCATTCCTCATTATACTGCAAAAATATTACATTTGCAATACAAAGTAATATAATAGTGTTTTATCCCCTACATCTGCTGCATCTCCATCAATTCATAAAAGCTTCCCCTTAGCTCCATAAGCTCCTCATAATTGCCAAATTCCTTCATACCGCCCTTTTCCATGACCGCTATTTTATCGGCATTTCGGATGGTGGACAGTCTGTGCGCTACTACAAATGTAGTCCTGTCTTTTGATAGCTTCGCCACAGCCTCCTGTATCTGTCTTTCGGAAACCGTATCAAGCGCAGAGGTAGCCTCATCTAGAATCAGCACCCTTGGATTTCTTATAAATGCCCTTGCTATGGAGATTCTCTGTTTCTGTCCTCCTGAGAAATTGCCTCCATGCTCCTTTAAGACGGTCTCAAGTCCGTCAGGCAGGCTGTCTACAAGCTCTCTTAAGTTTGCGGCGTCTATTACCTTTTGAAGCTCCTCCTCAGATACATCATCCAGTCCATAGGTAATATTTTTCCCTGAGTGTGCCGCTAAAAAAAGTATGGAATTCTGAGGTACTACAGCCAGCTTCTTACGGTAATGATGGAGGTTCATCTCCTTTATGTCACAACCGTCTATAAGCACCCTGCCCTCTGTCGCTCTCATAAAGCCTATTACAAGGTTTAGTATGGTAGTTTTACCTGCTCCCGAGGCTCCGACTATGGCTATGGTTTCACCGGGACTTGCCTTGAAGCTAAGACCGCTAAAGAGAGGCTCATCGCTGTCATCATACTTGAAACCTACATTGTCAAATTCTACAAAGCCCTTAATCTCAGGCTTAAGCTTATTTTTGTCACTGCCCTCGATATCATTGCTTAGCATGATATCAGAAATGGATGTTACCGACTCAAGTCCCTTGGTTACAACAGGCACAAGACCTACTATACCTGCTATACAGCCAACTACAGTACCAAAGTAAGACTGGTACATAGCCACATCGCCTATGCTTATTTTCTTGTTAAGTGCCATAAAGGCAGTAAATATAAGGCAGAACACTCTAAACACCTGAAATACTACCCAGCTCCATGCACCGAAGTAAGTCTGTATCATATCAAGCCTAAAGCCCTTGTCTGCCACCTTTACAAGCCTTTTCTCCATCTTGTTAAGCTCTCTTCTCTCAAGGGCATGTGCCTTTGCTACAGGTATCATCTCCATCATTTCAACCACTGAAACTGTAGTCTCTTCCATTTCTTTACGAAAGGCTGTATTGTAGTTCTTTACCTTCTCTCTGAAATAAAGCATAAGCAAAACCGCCACAGGTACAGCAGCAAGAAAGAATCCAAAGACGATTTTACTCTTGGTTATAACAATGACAAGGGCAGCTACTATATTTACAACTATATAAAGCACAGTTATAAATATCTGCGAACTAAGGTTCTCTATCTGCTCCACATCCCTCATAACCTTGGACTGAAGCCTGCCTGACTCCATCTGGGTATGGTAAGAGATGGATAGCTGCTGGAGCTTTCTAACCAGAGCACATCTTAACTCCTTTTCCACCTGCCTGATGGTCTTGGCGTAGAAATACACATGAATGTAACTTGTAGGAACATTTTGTACCGTTAGAAGTATGATGAAGACTGAGTTTAGGATAATCTTCTTAACAGCATCCTCATCAGGCTTTGTGATTATATCAATCATCGCAGCCATTACAAGGGGAGATATCCAAGACGGCGAGTCTTTTATAAGGAAAAAGACTACCGACCAAAAAAGCTTGACATACTTCCCCTGATAAATGGCTATCAGCGTTTTTAACGGTTTACCTTCATTTTCCCTGAATATACTTTCATAATCCGGTTCTTTGTAGGCTGTTTTCATAAGTCCATCCTTTGCTAAATGATATTACCTAACCAAAAATCCTATTTCTTCAACTTTATCATACTTTTCACCTAGTATGATAAAAATCTCCTTCAAATTCCAGCTTAGAGTACTTGACGGGGAGAATCTCCTTACCTCTTATATCAACAACTCCCATGTTCCTATCTTTGTCCATGACACTGAAAAGTCCATCCCTATAGTCCACTATTTTATCCCATTTATTCTTAAATTCAGTAATTTTACCCCACTGTGCATTGTAGAGCATTACCTTCTCTGTTTTTTTATCTTTTTGACGCAGACTTATCTTTTTACTACAATATACTCTCCTGTAGATACTCTCTTTATAGTTTTTCATCGTGATTAAAACTTAAGAGCTTCTTACCATATTTATCTATAATTATTTCTTCTACATAACCGCCTGTCTTTCCATATTTTTTTAATACCAAGCGAAAAATACTCCCTCAGCCTTATTTAATATTCGGAAGAATTCATACTTAGGTTTGTACAACTCTTTACCATCAGCGGCAATAATACCGTATTTTCCATCAAACATAGTTATGAGTAATGGGCTTACCTGATACTTTATATTCGATAGCTTTTTAATATTGTCGTAGGTTTCTTCCAGAACTCTTTTCTTTCCTGCTTTATTTATATAGATGTAGTCTCCGCCTTTTTTAACTATCATTCCATCGGAAATGTCCTTATTTTTAGTTACACCTACTTCATATGCATTAAAAAGAATTTTCCAAATCAATCTTCGTAGCCACAAGCTTACTATAGATTGGCTTAACAAGCTCCTTGCCTGTTTCTGAAATGATACCATACTTACCGTCAATCTTAACTACAGCCTTACCGTTATGGAAAGTAAAAATTTTGTCATATTTTTTAGAAGTCAATGTCCTTCCTTTATAATTAACAAGATACTGTTTATCATCCTTATCCTCGACTATAGCCATATTCTTATATGTCTTCAATATCCCATTATATTTGTATCCCAGCATCATTTTCCCATCATCTCTGATTACACCATATTTGCTAGTATTTCTGTCAAAAATGGTAATCAATATATGAGTGCCTGCCACTTCTTTACTCGCACCCTTATATGGATAACTGCCCGGATTAAAACCGTATATTCTTGCTTCCAAACGATTCCCGGCAACGTTACCTATTTCCTTTCCTTTACCACTCCAAAGTACCTTACCTATAGTATTTATAATTTTCGCTTTATCGCCGTCGCCGGAAGCATATATAATTTTGTATTCTCCCGCCTTGTTTATTACAAGTTCATCATTTTTATAAAGATTTTTTGCGAGAATCTCAGATGCTCCTGACTTTTGTGAGAGCCATAAAAATCCAAGCTTATCCTTTAGTTTATCAATTATACGGATATGCCTTTTATTATCTACTTTATTCTGATAAATCTCCATATAAGGATCAAACTCATATCCCTTATATGTATTTATTATCTTGCAATCATTCTCGGTATCGAGTATTACTAAGCCCTCTTTGGTTTCACCGCAGATATACCTATCCTTCTCCAAACCTTTGAACACTACCCCGTCATGATAAGATGCTCTTACTTCATCAGCTATATTTTTAAGTCCTGAATAGACTTCATTCCCCTCTTCATCAATTATCATACCATTATATGAAGTCCTGTTGGTGGTTACATAAAAGAGTTTACCATCTGCAAGAGCCGTAACATCTTCATATCTAAATCCTGATTTTTCCGCGGTTGAACCAAAATATATCTGATATCTTTTATTTGCAGATGACCAATACACAATATTTTTACCGTGTGCGGATTCTACTCCTCCCCTAACACCACTAAAGCTTGACGAATTGCCATTATGCGACCCTATCCAGACTATATCCTGTTCCCTTAACGAAGCCTGCACAGGAGCCACAGCTCCAATAGCCATAGTTATAAAGCAAGCCGTTGCCACAAGTTTTTTTAATTTTCCCATAAGTTCCTCCTTAAATTTGAACTTAACTGCCCTTATAGGCGTACTTATATTTTATCATTATTTACTCAGGAATGATATAGTCTAATATAAGTAATCCCTTTATTTTTAAAAATACTCCGGCTAATCTAAAATCAGACTTTAGATTAGTCGTAAAAATCATTTTAATATGTATCTAATACCTATGAAGTCTGACTAATAAATGATATAATATGAGCACTTAACGAACTGATCGTCAGGTAAATATAAACTTAATGCAAGTGCTGCCTAAGCACTCAGCAAAAGTACTGCCGATTTTGGCTAAAAATTGAACTTGGTGTTTAGGGGTATAATTATATCTAAGAAATGTAAATCAGGAGATCACTATGGATAAGTTAAAAGAATTTTTGGAAGCAGTCAAAAAGCAGATTATGAAGCCAAATACAATGCCCCATTTTTTTGACTGATTATGATAAGTCTGTTCCTTATTTTAAGAAAAATGGAAGAGCTCTTACTTGAGATTCAAAAAGAAGATGAGAGCAATGTGGATGCAGCCTGTCTGCTTGCTTCTATCCGAATGGAGCTTCGTGAGAGTTACGATACCTGTGGAGAGCTTTTACTTGATTTTCTTGATGGAAATGAAAAACTGCTTATCTGAAAGTGATAAAGCAAGGATATACACAAACATCGGATATTACATTGATTTTGAGTCCTCTGCTCCTAAGCATTTACTTAAAGCTGAAGAGCTGGATTCTCAATATTATGAAACTTATGAAGGTTTAGGCTTGTATTATTTTAGCGAGTATGAAAGAGATAATGGTGAGAAATACCTTGAAAAAGCCATTAAATACTTTGAAAAAGCAAGGGAGCTCTCCAATAACTATGTGAATCATTTTAATTATGCTGCGGGGCTTTATGAGAATAAGGAGTATCAAAGGGCAAAAGCAATTTTTGAAGATTTACTTATAGACTACCCCGGTAGAATGAGGCTGATACTGGCACTGGCCTATTGTGAGCTCTTTCTTGGGAATAAGGCAAAAGCAAAGTTCTATCTTTCTCAGGTAAAAGACGGGCAGGATGAGAATTATTCACTATGTACGGATGATATTTCTGATTATCAAGTCTATGACTCCTACTATGTACTTGACGAATACGATACATTTTTAGAAAACTGCAAAGCCGTGATATGCGATTATTATACCGATGACTGGAAGCATTATTATTATACTCTGTGGATTAAAAACCTTAAGGATGATTTTTATAACTTGGTTAATTCCACCATTTCAAGGCTTGAAGAAGACATAAAAGAAGCTGAGATTGATGAGGATTATAGCAATTCTGAGGAAAAAGAAGAGTATATCAAAAGCTACAAAGAGGATTTAGTAAAGTATAGGGCTATGATAAAAGATATAGAAGATGGCTGTAAAAAGCCTGAAATAACTCTCAACCTCTACCCAGAGTATGAGTGTTTTCTAATAGACTGCCTAAGACATAAGTTTATGGACTAATATTATTTTAAACTGTTTTCGGCTAATCTGTACTCTTGTTACATTTTAGCCGAAAAAAACACTTTTAGTGGCAAGTCCATTTTTTTATTCCTACAAATGTAAAAATATCTATTCGTTTTGTCCTTGAAAATGAACTTGCCTAAGTAACAAAAATTTAGGAGGAGACAGCTCTAAGTTTTGCCATAAGATATTTCTCTAAGTACTCATTTATGCCTGTAACTCCATTTTCATCATATTTAGCAAAAGAGCCTATGTTTCCTTTTTTTATTTCTTCCTTTGTGATACTTAAGGCCTCTTTATAATTTCCTTCTGCAATATAACACAAGATTATACCCAACACACTATGTTCATCTTCTCTACCTTCTAATTCAGACTTAAAAAGAAGATATATCAGTAAAGCGTTTATTATATTCATTTATTATGCTGTCTGCCTCTTCAAATATTCTTACCAAGGCATAGTTTACCTCATCAGGTGACCCGACTGGAGTATTATACTCCTTTATTATCAGCGGATAAGGACTTTCTGACGCAGAAATATGTGGATTAATTGAGGTTGTCCCCAAATCATCCATTTCATACACTTCCCAGAATATATTGTCAATTATACGCGGCTTAACAGATATTTTTGTGCTTATGTATTTCCCAAGGCTTGCGGGGTAAACATCTATATTTACCAGATAGAGATAATCATTTACCACCTTATAAATCCAGCCCGACAGCAACTTGTATCCGAACTCTTTAACAAGTGATTTAAGCGTTTTTAGCTACAGTTTTTTTCAATTCTCTTACAGCCTGCTGCTCCTTATGAGTCATATTTTTTACCATTCCTTTCGCTTCGCTCAAGGCACAAACAAGTTATGAAAAAATGTTGTGCCTCTCCTCGCTTTGTCTTATAATATCTATATAGGATAGCAATATACTACAGAGCACGGGAGGAGGAGTGGCGAATTTATTTTCGACCCCGTATATTTATATGTGCCGTCATCCTTACAAGCACAAACAAGTGGGACATTGAGCCCGGACTCTTATCATTGGTAATAAACCATGTTTATTCAGTCGCAGGATGACAGTCAATGTTGCTATCCTTTTTTTATAAAGGTGGTGATACTTATGATGAAGTTAAAATACTCCATCTGCTGTGGGCTTGATGTCCACAAAAAAATGTTATCGTTGCAACCATCGTAATCACAAATGCTGATGGAATCTCTGAGTACAAGCAAAAAAATCATTTTCTACTTTCAACTCAGATATTAGAAAAATTTCACAGCTGGCTAATCGAGAATAATTGTTATCATCGTATGTATGGAATCCACTGGGAAATATTGGATTCCTATTTTTAATTATCTCGAGAATGACATAGAAGTCTGCCTTACCCATCCTAAATATGTCAAAAGCCATCAAGGGAAAGAAAACTGATAAAAAAAGACTCCAAAATGGATTGCTGACCTCTACAAATTCGACCTTGTCAGATGCTCGTTCATTCCCCCTAAAGACTTCAGACAGCTGCGTGAAATCGCAAGATACCGTTTCAAACTGGTATGTATGAAATCTTCTGAGAAAAAAACCGCATACAAAACTGCATGACTGTTTCCAATGTCGGCATTGCCAGTGTACTGTCTGATCCTTTTGGCAAAACAGCCACAGAAATCATGTCGTATCTTCTTACACATACTTCTGATTCCATTGATGAAAAAAAGCTGTCCGCAGACTCATTAAAAAAAGGGGCAAAAAGCTAAATCCGATGAAATCATTGAGGCAATCAGGGGGTATAACATAGAATCTGATCAGGCTAAAAAAAGCTTGAACTTGCCCGCAGCCATCTGGAGTATCTTGATGGCATGATTACTCAATCTGAAGTTGAGCTTTATGTAAGGATGAAGCCTTACTACAAGTTCGTTGAACTTGTTTCTACAATGCCTGGGATGACCGAACTAAGTTCAACAATCGTTCTTGCCGAAACAGGCGTAGATATGAGCATCTTTGATGACGCAAAGCATCTGTGCTCATGGTGTGGGCTTTCACCTACTAACAATGAGTCAGCCGGTAAAAAGAAGTCTGTGCGGATTTCTAAAGCAGGAGATTACTTAAAGCCTATGATGGTACAATGTGCGCTTGCAGCAATCAAGAGCAAAAAGCAGACCTATTTTGCAATCAAATATGGTCGAGTTAAAAAACGCCGTGGTCATAAGAAAGCAATCATTGCCATAGCACGAATGATGATAGTATGCATTTATCACATGGTTTCAGAAGAAAAACCGTTTAATCCTATTGATTATGAAGAACTTATGTCTCCGAAAAATCAAATAGAGCGTGTGATTCTAAATGAAAACAATGTCTTTGCTTATCTTGAAAGCCTTGGTTATGATAGCTCAAAGTTAGTAAAACGCAACGATAACTAACATTTATTTATATAGTTACCAATTTTAGGGATCTTGCGACCCCTTATATAAGTGCGCCCAATAATATAAGTTATTTTTCACTCTTTTCCTCTCCCTTTTTAGATATTTATTCTGAGAATATTTTTATCTAAAATCTATTTATATTCCAACCCCTTTTTTTCCTTACAACCGCTGCCGCAAGTAAGAAAGCCAATGCATCTGCCACAGGCTGAATCATATACAAGCCCTTTTTGTCCAAAAGAGAGTGTTAGGAGAAAAAGTGCAGGTATATAAAATATTCCCTGCCTTGAAATAGAAATAATCAGGGCAGTATAGTACCTGCCTATGTTTTGCATATACATGCTCCCTGTAGCAAAATAAGCCATCAACGGCAGGGTAGGGACATTGGATTCTAAAGTATGTCCACAGCGATATTTATTACATCCTTATTCCTTGACAAAACTTCTGTAAATTCCCTCGCAAATACATATAAAACGACTGCTGATACGCTCATAAATACCGTTCCAACTCTCACATTGTACTTAAATGCCTTCCTCACCCTCTCGTACTGCTTTGCACCAAAGTTCATAGCACATATTGGCTGAAATCCCTGTCCCCAGCCTATTACAAGCATGTACGCAACTGCTGCCACCCTTTGGCTTACAGTTAGTGCCGCTATTACCTCTTCTCCAAAGCCTGCTGCCACCATATTGAGCAGTACTAAGGAAAGGCTTGTGATTCCCTGCCTTGCAAAATTAGGCAGTCCTCCTACCAAGATGTGATAAACATTTTCCCTTGTAAACCTTGCTTTTGTGAGGCTTATAGCAATATTTCCATTCTTTCCTGCTAGTATAAAAAGCACCAAAGCACCCACTGCCTGTCCTATCAAGGTCGCATAGGCCGCCCCGATGAAGCCCATTTTAATGCCAAATATAAAAAGAGGGTCTAATATGATGTTGGTAAGCATGCCGGCAAGTAAGCCCTTCATGCCATCCTTTACATTGCCACAGAGCCTAAGTTGATTGTAAACAGTGAATGAAAATAGTACAAAGGGCAGGCTTATGGCAATTACCCTCAGGTATTCTCCCGCAAAGCTCTGTAGGCTCTCAGAGGCTGAGCCTCCTATAAGAGTTGTTAAGGGAGATATGAATATTAGTGAGGCTGCAGAAACAACGAGCCCTGTAGCCAAAGCCATTACTACAGCTGTAGAAGAGTAGACTTCTGTCTCTTCATTCTTCCCTGCTCCAAGGCTTCTTGACATAGCATTTCCACTGCCATAGCCAAACCAAAAGCCTAGAGCCTGAATCAGGCTTACATAGCTAAACGTGATTCCTATCGCTGCTGTCATTGACTTATTGCCTAGCATTGCAATGAAAAAGGTATCTGTAAGGTTGTATATCATAGCCACAAGCATACCGATGATGGTGGGAACGGCCATTTTTATGAGGAGGGGAAGAAGTGGGGCAGTAAGTATGTATTCCCTTCGAAGTTCTTTTTTGTTTTCAGGCTGTGTTCCTCTGCTGTTTTCTTCGTTATTTACCCTGTCCATACTCTACCTCCTCTCGCTATTTAATTATCCCGTATTTCTGCTAAGCTATGCATATCCACTCTCATAATCCTGTTATAATTCTCTCCTACCCCTACATCTTCTCTAACTTTTCAAATTAAGTCTTTATCTCTAATTTTCCATATATATGATGTGGGTGTAAAAAGTATTTGACACCAAGTCATGCCTTCCTTGCCACTCCCTTATCCCCGTCAACCATGACTTGGTCCCCGTCCTTAAACTTAGTAGTAGCATAGCCCACTCCCAAAAACGGCTGGAATACCGTATTCCCTTGCCACTATGGCTGCGTGGCTAAGAGCCGAGCCTGTATCCGCTACCACAGCACCTGCAAGGCTAAAAAGCGGTGTCCACTCAGGATCGGTGAGATGGCATACTAAAATACCTCCCTTTTTCATCTTGTAGAATTCCTCAGGTCCCTTTATCAGGCAGGCCTCTCCAACAGCCACTCCTCTGCTGCCGCTAACTCCCTTAAGCACCTCTCCGGCAGCGTCAAATACAAGTCCTTTGGATGCCTCCCAAACCTTTATTGCCAGTGGACGGTTCTTATTTCTTTTTTCTATTTTCATTTTATCATCTTCATCTAATTCCCCTCTTCTCAAGGTTTCTATCAACTCTCTAAAAAACAGATTGGCTAAGCCTGTCTTAAAGTCTTCATTTCCTAGGAGGAGAACATTTGCCCTTTTAACACATTGTCTCACATAGTAGAATAGGGTTTCCCACAGATACTGGCTTTCTTCTCGGACTATGTGAAAATATCTGAAAGCCTCTATCCTTCTCTTAATCTTAGGAAATTTATCTCCATAAATCTTCTTTATCCCTGACAATATCCCCTCAAAGTCCGCCATATCCCCCTTTTTCTCATCTTCCAAAATTACAAGAGGCTTCATAATATTTAGCAGTCTGTCAGGCTCCTCCACAAAGGTCTTCGCATCTATACAGTAGCAGTTATAGTCTGACTTAAAGCCGTTTTTACGGAGAAAGTTCTCTGTCAAGCGCTTAAAATCAGGGTATTGCTTACAAATACTCTCATAGCTCTCTCCTGATATCAGGCTTTTCTTAAGCTCTTCATTTTTCTTAGCTTCAGCTGCAAGCAGTTCGACATCTCTTGATACTACAGCTGTCTTATTGTCAAGGTTTCTATAAAGGTCGTAGACTGTATAGCTTTTCATCCACCTTTTTTTCACCGCCTTTTTCCAAGTCTTTTTACGAGTACTGATGGAAACAGAGCATACTTAAACCTGTTATAGCAGAGCCTTTTGGTAAGTTCGTAGCTGTAAATAATAAAATCCCTGCACTCCCTAACATCCATTTTACTAAAATCAAGCTTTTTAAGCCCCTCTATTTCCTTTTCATAGTCCTCCATAAATGCCCTGCATTTGCCCTCGCAGTAGTCGTAGTCTCTCATCATTTTAATAAGCTTAAATATATTGAATATGCGTATATTTACACCATTTTTTGACTTTGGAAGTGTTTCTATCCCGTCATCATCCATTCTGGGATTTGTATCAAGCTTTTATTCCGCCCTCGGCAAACAACCTGACAGTCTGGTCATTTATAGCAACCATATAATCATAGTCGAGCGCTCTGTATGCAAATGGCATTTTTTTCAAGGATAAATGCGTACCTCTCTTTTGTATATCCTTTAACTCTCACTCCTTTTAGATAAGCCTTAACTAACTCATCCTCGTGATTATCCCTAAGGGTGGTAATCTCTCTCGCCTGTAGGATGTACACCTCGCCACCTCTTATAGCCCATTCTACATCCATAGGGTTTACCATAGTGCTTCTCGATGGCATTTCCTGCCTGTACAAGCGCCCTAACCTCATCATCCGTTAGGGCAGGCTTTCCTCTAAGTTCCTTACCTACCTCTGCCTTTTTTTGTCTCCCTGTCAGCATATATAATCTGAGTTTCCTTTGTACCCTAGGGTGAGGCTTATAATCGTGCCTGATTTGTCTACTATGTAGTTATCCGCTGTTACGCTTCCGCTTACTACGCTCTCCCAAGGCCATAGCTTGCATTTATCTGCATCTCCTCCCGGTTTTCATTGACAGGGTTGACTGTAAATAAGACTCCTGCCTTTTCGCTTTCAACCATGGTCTGAATGACAACTGCAATAGCAACAGATAGCTGATTGTAGCCCTGATTAGCCCTGTAGCTTACCGCCCTGGTGCCCCAAAGGGATGCATAGCAGTCGACTATGCGAAGTAGGACTTCCTCCACGCCTCTTACATTCAGATAGGTCTCCTGCTGTCCTGCAAAGCTTGCATCAGGCAAGTCCTCCGCTGTAGCGGATGAGCGGACTGCCACCCTGACATTTTCTCCAAGCCCCTCATAGGCATTTTTTTACCTCATTTACTACAGTATCAGGCAGCTTCCCTTTGCTTATAAGTTCCCTTAGCTTCTTTGCAGTTTTAACAAGTTCCGCCTCGCTTTTACCCACCTTAGAAAGTTCTTTTTCAAAAACTTCATTCAGTCCGTTTATTTTCAAGAATTCTCTGTAGGCATCCGCATTTACTACAAAGCCCTTTGGCACATTTATACCTGCCAAGACCATTTCCCCAAGATTGGCTCCCTTGCCACCTGCCGTAAGTACATCTTCTTTTCTAATCTTACTAAAATCAATTACCATAATACCCCTTCTTTCTTAGTAACTATCTCACCTCAATGTACCTTTCTACCATAGCCGTGATGAAAGTCCTCAACGCCTCATTAAAATACTCTTTTTCAAACTTGCCGTAATTTGATAATAATACAAAGCTCCCTATAAATGTATTTAGGAGGCCTCTTTCATCTATGCTTTTAACTGCCCCCTTCTCCCTCCAGTAAGCAGCTATCTTCCTGATAAAGGCTGTATATACCTCACTTATCTCATAGGTCTTACCCTCATTTTTCCTTGCAAGCATAGCCAAAGCCTCCGCATATATCGGCTTTTTCTCACATTTTTTTCCTTAAAATCAACTGAGTACTCATAGATAATCTTAGATAAAAAGCCTACCGGGTTGTCTAAAGACTTACTAAATTTTTTTTCAATGGCGGATAGCTTCTCGGCTGACCTATACTGCATCACATCGAGAATGAGAGCATCCTTGTCCTTCCAAAAGTTGTAAAAGCTTCCCTGAGCTATCCCCGTCCTGCTTGTAAGCTCCTTTATACTAAGCCCCTTTGTGCCGCTTTCGTGAAAGAGCATAAGGGCTATATCCATCATCTTCTGCTTTATCTCGAGTTTTTCTTCTTCATTAAATGCCTTCGCCATATCCTACCTCTATGAATATTTTTGTTATTTGTTCATAGACATAGATAAACCTTTAAAAGGAAAAAGTCAATGAATATTTTTAGAGATATTCATTGACCTTGGGTTTTGTTTTTTACTATGTGCTGCTTAAGCATTCTTTTTTAGCTAATTCTTGCTCAAGTCTATAATCCATTTCCAAATTTCGGTTTTATTATTCTCTCCACATCCAAACATAAAAAATTTATGTGCTTAGTTACTTCTACAAACGAACCTGATTCACTTGCTTTGAATTCGTGAATATTATTCACCCAATACAGAAACCCTTACAATTCCACTCAAAGGCACAAACGGATTCCATATCCTAAATTCTTTGTAAGAAATTATCATCTTTAGCAGTTGAAAAAAATAATTATTATTGGGATAAATACTAGTTTTTCTCATTCTCGTTTTCATCTATCTGACACTCCTATTACTAAAAGGAATTACTAACCTGGTCATTGTGAAAAAAAGCATATTCATTTTATCGTTTTTTTGGCAATGATATATATTTTTTTGTAAAAAGGTCTTCCAAGTAATAAAAAAAGTACATATTTGTATAATTAAGCATAACAAAAAAATTCACTATTGTCGCAGAAAAAAACAAAAAAATAAAAAAATGGTAGCTATAATACTTGTGCCTATCACACATATTACAATTGCCAAAAGCAATCAATTTTTTTGTATACATAATCGCTGTTCTTTCGATAAGTGAATAAGCGTTTCTTTGTTAATAGCTCCAATTTGAATATCTCCCCTAAAGCGTTCTAGTTCCTTTGAAGATAGTCCACATGAATAAAAATAATGTGATTCCTGTACATAGTATCGTACCTGGAAAAAAATTAAAAAAAGTATTCCATATTTCTATCCTTCCATTTCTTTGTTTATTATTTTTATTTTTCTACCATTTGTCCTATCGAAGAGTTGCTAATTTTTTTCAACCATAACCGTGCCTCCTCATATTAAGTTCAGTATATCAATCTTTATTAGGAACGCAATACCTATTGCAGAAATCGAAAAAATATTCAAAGAAAAAAATCTTACTATTAAAAATTATACTGTGATTTTTTTCTATAATATATTTGTACGCTCCTTGAATGTCATAATTTACATCAATTCAATATTGTGATATGATAACCCTTTTCCCATCATGCGTTGATTTCTGCATTATTGAAAAATAGATTTATTTTCACCGTTTGATTTCAATGCTCTTTGCAACACTTTCCAATTGTTCATCAGTTATTCTATCTTGGTCAAACTCAAAGGCGACATAAACCAACATATCCTTGTTATACGACACAATTCCCTTTATTGTGCTTTTCTTTTTCCATCATTTACTGCTGCAGAATAATACACCTCTGTAACAGCAGTGGCTCCTGTTTTGGTTTCATTTATTACTTTGTAAGTTTCCCGAACATCAAAATGATAATCATTTCCCAAAGCTATCTGATTATAAATAGCTGCCGGTTCATTCTCTGCACCCTCGTAAACTTCATATTTATTATAACCTGCAATGCCTACCAAAAACCTTATCTTCGTTTAAGATATTATACTTAGAGAATGTAGACAACAGCTTAAACTTGTCTTCTACCATTTCCTGCTTTTTTACACTCCAGCCATTAGGAAGAGTTAATGAGACAGAAAACGGTTCTTCAGCGTAAACCCTGGTATTAAACTCTGTTTTTTTGCATAATCATCCACCGGGAATGTAAGTGTAGCAACGTCACCTCCTGATGAACTACCACATGATATTACGAAAACCACTGTCACAAGTATGATCAATAAATTGATTGCTTTTTTCATAATATTCTTTCCTTTCCAATTTTATTACGTTCCTCATGCTTTCTCTAATTGCAGTATAGCATCTTTTTAATCAAATAAGATATGATTCCCTTATTGCATTTTTTTCTTTTTCTATCATTTACTGCTGTAGAATAATACACATCTGTAACAGCAGTAACTCTGGTTTCGGTTTTTATTATTCTCTCCACGCCCAAACATAAAAAAATTATGTGATTAGTTACTTCTACAAACGAACATGATTCGCTTGCTTTGAATTCGTGAATATTCTCAGAGATACTATCATTATCCGTCTCTACTGGTTCATATCCTAAATTTCTCATATAATTTTTCTAACTTAAAAATTTTTTTATTTGCAATAATAATTTTTAGGATATTCCTGAATCTCATAATATTCTTCACCCAATACCGAAACCCTTACAATTCCACTCAAAGGCACAAACGGATTCCATATTCTAAATTCTTTTGTAAGAAATTATCATGTTAGCAGTTAAAAAAATATAAATATTAGTTGGATAAATACTAATTTTCTCATTAATCTTTTTTTCATCTTTTTCTTTCCTAATCTTGTTGTTTTATACGTTTCGATGCATATATACAATACTACAGAAATTAAATACGGCATTAATACAAATACATATGATCCTTCAAGCATGGATGCACTCCTTTGTACATAAGCCGAAAAAAACCAAGTTGCAAAAAAACTCCAAATTCAACACCCCAAATACCACCAAGACTTATTTCACAGTATCTTTTATATCTGTAAACTGAATATAACAGACATCCTGCATTTATTGCAAAAAGTTACCAGATTATAAATCCATACAAGCTCATAAATGGTAGTACTTGAAACATTTTTTTATATACCAAGGAAAGATAACATACAATGCCGCCTGAATCGCAAGAGCATCAATCAAAGTAACAATAAATAAACATCTTTTGATTGATGTTTCTTTCTTAGATATTTCAAAAAATCGTATGAATCTTATATCTTTTGAAATCACATAATACATTGCCGTAAGTACAACAGGTAGGGCGTAAATTGCAAATACAGACATATTAGCCTGAAGTATACCACGCACTAATATATAACATGTACAAATAAGTGTAAGTAAAATAAGTATCTCTCCAATAAATTTTCGTCTTTCAGATATCCATTTTCTCAAACTGTTATTTTGCTCTTTTTAATTTGCCCAGTATACTCGTTATATCTATATCTAGAGTACTATCATCGTTTTTTTCATATGTTCCACCATCTCAAACATATTATCCCTGACATTATCTACTTGACACCAGGCAATTTTATTTTTACAAAAATACAGTTTCTTTTTTTCATCTGTTTTCATACAAACCTCCTGATTCTAAAAAAGTTTATCATGTTACTATTAAATATCACCGTTCTTATACCTCTGTGGACTTAAGCTTTTCATCATCTGCCTTCAGTTGTCTTTTCTTTTGGCTTACTGTACGCTTAGGCTGATGTACCTCTAATTGCAGTATAGCATCTTTTAAGATAATATCAATACCTATTGCAGAAATCGGCAAAATACCTATTGACGCAAGCTTCCTTAATAATCAAATCAATATTTTTCAGATATGTTCTGCTGTCTGCACTAAGCTCCACTTCCAGAATAGGGCGTTCATTTACTGTATACATACTCACCTCTTTCAGAATTAAATGGTAATAACTTTATCGAACTTCTTAGATATCTTTTTATCATGTGATATCGCAATAATCTTCCTACTCTTTAGTGAGAGTAGATTTCCTATAACTTGTGCTGCTGTTTCATCATCTAGATTAGCGGTACATTCATCCAATATGAGAATCGGCTTTTTCTGAATCAATGCCCTGGCAATTGCTATTCTCTGCTTCTGTCCACTGGACAAGTTCTCTCCATCTTCTTGAACTACGGTATCAAAACCAGCTTCCTTTTTGCATATTTCATCATAAATCTGGGCATCTTTGGCTGCTTTTATAATTTCATCTTCAGTTGCTGTGTTTCCAAACTCTATATTGTCTTTAATGGTACCTGTAAGAATAACAACATCCTGTGGTACAACTGAGAATAATGATTCTGTATTAATCTTCGAAACATCTGTACCGTTGATCTGTATCTTCCCAGTATAACCATCGAACAATCCCATTAGAAGTTTAATGATCGTACTCTTCCCTTCCCATTTTCTCCGATAAAGCACACATTTTCTTTTCCTATTGTATTAAAACTGATATTATCTAAGACTCTATCGGAATCATCACTATAAGAAAAAGACACATGAGTCATGGAAATAGAATCAATATCGTTCAAAACTTTCTTTTCAGAAATCATTTCTTTTTCATCTTTCAGGATGCCGACGATTCGTTCCGAAGCAACAATTGCACTTTGAACATTATTGATATAATCACCTACACTACCAAACAAGAACAGAGCACCAATTTTTCAGTTCGAAAACAAACATCAGTTGCCCCAAAGTTATTTCATTGACGGAAATCAGATAACAGCCTAAAATAATAACTCCCAATCCAACAACCAATTCAGATACCAGATTGACGAGGAAATCAATCTTATTCATATTCATGTAGATGGAGTATTCAGTCTCACATTTTGCTGTATTCAATCTATTGAATTTTGTACGTATCTTATTCATCATATGATATATATGAAGAATGATACTGTTATCCAGAAGTTCATTAATCGTATTAAGTCTATCTTCTATTAATTCACGAATCTGACTGTCTAATTTATAGATGTTCTTAGTAAAAAGTTTATTAACGAATAAAAAGTGTCATGGAAAACACCAGCAAAAAAACAAGAAAAAGTTTCCGGCTGATGAGCAATACAAGTAACATTGATCCAACACCAGATACTAATGCCTGCAACAACGCAACCATGTTCCATCCATACAATTCACTGACCTCAGACACATCATTTTGTAGAACCGTGATGATCTCACTAGGATCAAAAGAAGTCAGCTTCTTGTAACTTTTTCTAATTATTCTGTTAAAGATATTGATTTCCATCTGCGACTTAATAGTTGCCACATTTGTATCCTGTAAATATGTCAAAAACAGGCAAGATAAATATCAGATACAGAACACTAACCAGTAAAAATAATGAACCCACGGTTCATCATCCTATCATTTGACATGGTTTGCACCATCAATTAGCAGTTTGATTGAATAACCCAACCCAACACTTGCTATTAAGCTCTGAAATGAGTTCATGATAAAGGATAATTTCCAAGAGAATTTCTTCTTTCCAAAGAGCTTACCAACCATCTTATAAGTTTTCAGTAATTTCGTCATATGTTACCTCGCAAATCTTTCCCTCATCAACTTTAAAAGATCTTGTCACATTTTTTTCCAGCATATCTTTTTCTATGTGTCACAATAATAATAGTTTTAAACTTGCACATATCAATCGTGTCAATCAGACGTTGCTCGCTTTCTTCATCGAGAGCACTTGCTGGTTCATCAAAAATCAATATGTCCGCATCTTTATACAGTGCACGTCCAATAGCTATCTTCTCCTTTTGTCCACCGGAAAGATTGACTCCACCATTTGCCACCACTGTATCCAAGCCTTGCTCAAGCTTTGTAATATCTTTATTCAGATTTGTTCTGATCAAAATGTCTTCTACATTATCTGCATCAACAACATTGTCCTGAAATATGTTATATGCAACAGTTCCATTCATCAGGTATCTATTTTGATCAACGTATGCAATGTGCTTCCAAATATCTTCCTGTGCCAAAGTTTTCATATTACTACCAAAAAAGGACACTTCACCTTTATATTCTGTAATCGCACCTAGTAAGATATTGAGCAAAGTTGATTTTCCAGCCCCAGTTTTTCCAACAATACCTATGTGTTGATTCTTTTCTATTGCTAATGAAATATCTTTTAATACAAATTCGTCCAAGTATCCAAATGACAAGTTCTTTATCTCATAAGCATATTTTCCATTTTCTTGTATCTTGTCCAAACTTTTGATATCTTCTTTCTTTCCGATAGCAAACAGTGTATTTTCTAGTCTCTTCACAGTTTCAATTGTGTTCTTTGTTTCTACAATTGTCTGAGCATATTTACTCATAGGTAAAGAAACTGTGGTGAATAATTGTAAAAACCGCTACAAATCCGCCAAAAACTTAAACTCCCGTTTCTATATAAGATAACTCCTCCGATAACCGCAATTGCAACAGGAAGATATTCATTAATCAAACTAGGAAAATAGTTGATTGACTTTCTTTTTATGTATTTTTTACTACTATTGAGAATATCAAGCGAAGCTTCCTCATTTTTTTGGGACAAGTAGTTTTCATTTTGATACATCTTTAGAGTAATAACATTAGAGAATATCTCTTTTTGAACGGTTAATCGTTTTTGCGTTTTCTTCGTTTCTTTGATTATTAATCTTTGACAAAGATTTACTTGCAAAAATAAGAGATAACAATCGTAGTCATCATCAGAATTGTCATAATCAATGCAAACGCAGGTGCTATTCCGCACATGTAGATAAATACCCAAATGAACAAAAAAATGGTTGATAGGCCAAATCACAAAGATAATAGAAAAATATGTCTTTATCTGACTGTTTTCATTCATCAACAATGAAACAACATTACCTTTGCCATTTTTTTATAAATATCTAACAAACTCGCATTGGAAACTCTCGTAATTACATCTTCATAGATATTCTTTTCATAAATAGTTACTATACGCTTGTTCAACATCGCCCTCGTGTATCGAATAACTAGATATGCAGCAATAACGAAGAGAAAAAAACAGTTAAGTTGAAATAGACATTTTCTTTATCAATTATACTGTTTACTAGACTGGCTGTTTTTGAAGAAATCAAGATCACCATTACTGTTTCAAGCAAAACTAATATAAACAGTTCGATTATAGAGCTCTTTCTATCCATATATTTTTGAATAAAACTAAGCATTTTTCTCATATTCGTTCTCTCCTCTGTACCTATACAATCTGCAATTAGGATCCTTACGGCAAATTGACTGGTACGCCTCGTAGGCAAGTCCCATACATTCGGTCGTACAGTTTTCTATCGGACATGTTTTGCATTCTTCCTTATCTTTTCGTCTAATTCCTGCTATATATAATGCCTGTTCAGAACTCCAAATCGTAGAAAACTGTTCTCGTAATATATTTCCCATATTAAATAAAGGAAACTTCAGGTTATCACACGGATATACGTCGCCATTACACTCAATATGTAACCGAGTTATACAGCAATTACATTTTTCTCTGAAATAGATATTTTGTTCTTGTTCTGACAGCCTGCTATTCATTATCATGCTACTACAATCTTCGCTGGATGAATACCCTAGACTTGCAAACACATCTGTCACGATGACTGTTTTTCAGAATCAATCATTATAGTATAAATATCATCAACATCAAGTCAGTTGCTAATTTTTTTCAACCATAACTGCCCCTCCTATTAGACTCAGTATAGCAACCTTTATTAGAAAAAAACAATACATATTGCAGAAATCGCCCATTTTTTTGCAGAAATCGGCAAAAAAAGTGACTAGCATTTGCAAATCACTTTTTTTGAAGTTTGGAAGCATTATTGAAAAAAATAGAATTCTTCCTTATTATTTTTGTATGGTGTATGAACCTTGATATTTTTTTCTATGACATCTATAATATTCTTTATTCCAATTCCATGTTCATCATTATCATATATTTTTTTGAAGTTTGTATCTCTCCATCCCTAATCTCCAGCTTGCCATTATAGGTGTTTTTTTAACAGATATAATGATATTGTCTCCATCTTTTATAAACTTCAATTTAATCACTTTTTTTTGCCTGAATACTTTTTCACAGGCCTCTATTGCATTACTTAAAAAGATTAGATAATATAACAACAATGTCTTCATCATTAATGCTTATCTTTGATAAGTCATTAAGCTGAAAGATAAATATGATTCCTTGTTCTAATGTTTCCCTATATTTACTGTTTAATATGGCATCTACTATCACATTATTTGTTTTAATATAATCCAGCTCTGTACTTAAATGACCGCTTATATTTTTTTATGTAGTCCTTAAGCTCCCTATAATTCCCGGCATTTATCAGAGATTCAATGCACAAAATCTGATTTTTATATTCATGTGTTATCTTACGCTGTTTAACAAAATTTTCAGAAATAGACCTATACATATCTGTTTGATTTTTAGCCCTCAATTGAAAAAGCTCACTTTCCCGTATCCTAATCTCACGCTTTAATATATCATTAATTATATAAAACACAAGCAAATTCATTCCGGCTAAACACAAGGATATGGCTAAAAAAACACATTGTTCTGCCTCTGATTTTCAATACTTCCGGAGGTAATAATTAATGCCATGATGGTAAAGATAGTAAATATCGGAAAAAACATAAACCGAAGCAAGTCTGCATTGCTTAAAGCATCCGATGTTTTATCTCCGATTTTCTTTCTGATTAACACAGCTATTAAAAATAACAATATTTTTGATACAACTGTAATCATACTTGCGCCAATTAAGTGTGACTCGTTTATATCTGCAAGACTCTTAAAAAGTGATAAATTTACCCAAAGTGTCAGGTAATCTACAGAAAGCAGTAATCCCTGAAATAATAGGGATAAAACTATAGCCTTAATTAATTTGACCTTGACATATACACTCATAAACAAAGCAATCATTACAATTATCAATATCTGTTTTATAATGAACTTGTTGTAAAGAGCTAAAACAACTAAGTAACAGCTTATAATTGTGCTAAGAATAATAATACAGTTCCGTGTACTGCTTTCATACCTTTTCTTTCCAAAACTTTCGAAAAATATTTTACAACATATTATTTCCAATGCTGTAAGCATAATGCCTTGTACATAGTTTAACATAAGCTACATTTCTCCTTTGTATGAAACAAACTTCTCTTTTACTGACTTGTATCTGTCTTTTGAGATTTTTAATCTGATACCGTTATTCAACAAGGCTTCATACCTGTTTATACCCACTATGTGTTTCATATTAACCAGATAGCTTTGATGTATCCGTAGGAATGCTTTATCTTGCAGCTCTTTTTCAACTTCATCCAGTCTCCCATATAATGAATATTTATTTAACTTATCCTCCATTATATAGAACTCAAGTTTATGCAGCTTGCTTTCAATATACAACAATAACTCAAGCGGAACATTCTTTATTCCCTCGTTAAACTTAAACTCCTTCTTTTTCACAGTATGTTTCATCACTTTACTTATTGCATCTATACATTCAAATATTAAATCCTTCATGTTCTCATTATTCTTCAATATATATCTTATAGCATTTACGCTATAGCCCTGTACTGCATAGTTAACAAATGCAGTTACAAAGACTATGAAAATATCATTACTGACTTTTCGTATTTCCAGAGCAGTTTCTAAGCCATCTATTTCATCCATGTTTATATCAAGAAATACAATGTCATACTTTTGCCATATTTATTCCCAAGCTTATGAAATCCTTGCCTGAAGCGAATTCATCAACTTCACAGGGACAGCCATTCTCATCCATGTATTTCATAATAATTTCATAAATATTTTTTTCTGAAAAATCTCTTCATCATCGCATATTGCAATTCTAAACATAGCTCCACCCTTCCCCACAAAACAGTGTCTATCTGCTTATAGTATAATATGACACCCTGCAACTAAGCAATATGATTTTCGTATTTCCGAGTAAAAAAACAGGACAAAACTCTATCTTAGAATTTTGCCCTTAATCATCATAGAAAAACTGATTTTATTTTTGGAAGCCATTTTTTTGCATCTATTCTCTAGGCTTCTAACAGCCTTAATTTTTTTAGCAGAAGTAACAGCTCCTATTTTAAATTTTATTACCTCCCCAAATTTCTTGTTAAGAACATATACATATGAAGCTTTGATATTTTCACCAAATTTTAAAACTACAAAATTATCTTTGTACTTTACCGGATAATCACAGTTCCTCATCATATTACTTATTTTTTCATATTCTCCCTGTTTAACCTGTTTATATGGAGATGTTCCCATATTAATCTTTGTAATATCGTCAAGCTTAGAAAGAGCATTCTCCCTAAATGAATATACATAGCCATTCTTCTTAGAAGCTTTATGAAGTATTAGATAATTATTATCTGACTCTTCCAATATTGCCTCATCTCCTTGAGTTTGACTAAACCCCAATCCAGCAATATTAAGTACTGTATGCAGTTTCCCATTATTTCTATCAAAAAAATTAGAATTCCTTTCAAACAAAGAACTCCTATGTATTTATCATTCACGAAGAATATTGTTGGAGTATTCGCTCCCGGTTCAGCATCTAGAACTTTATTCTGTAATTTTTTTATCAATATATGCGTTTAGAGAAGTATCACTCACAAATTCGTAGCCTTTGTTTAATTTGCCTGTTTTTTTGCATTGTTAATCTTAATCAAATACGCATACGTTGTTATAAATGCCGTATCATAAACAAGAGTATCCATATCTACTAAGGAAGTATCCTTTTCCTTTACATAGTCTTTTATCTTTATCTTTACATCTTTTGGAGATGCGAAGATGTCGTAGGTAAAGTAGCACAGTGTAGGAATTTTCTCCAATGTAAATGTTGTTGCATCTGTCCCAGCACTTTCATAATTTACAATGCCAGGAAAATACTTCTCACACTGCTTTTTAAGCTCGCTCTTATCTTTTTTAGATGCAAAGAACATCTGCTTTCTCTGCTTCTTATTGCCTATGGAATTGATATTAACTACACCGTATATATTATCCTTTTCCTCCTTTGACAGGCTTGCTACAAAGTACCTTGAGCCTCTCCTTAGGTGTTCTGAATCAAAGAAAACAAATTCAGGGTTGTATGAGAGCTCTTTATCAGAAAGAATCCTTGCTACAGTATAATTTTTTTCATACTTTGACTTTCACTTAGAATGGTATCCAAGCTGCTCTTCGCCTTTTGTCTAAATTCATTACACCATCTTATTATAATACCCCTCATATACAAACTTCTCAGGGTGGGATTTTACATAGTTTACCTCATACTCACTATCATAATCATAGGTATCATATACAAAGCTGTCTGCCTCCTCCAGAAGCTCATCAAAGTCATCTTCAAGGCTCTCCATTGCCTTCCAACGCTCTTCCCTGTCAAATGGAATCTTACCTCCAAAGGCATCAATCACCCTCTTAAAATTATCAGCAAAGATACCCATATCGAAGGCCTTAAGCCCATTTAGGGCATCTTCCCAGACTATTCCTGTAGAATTGTCCAAAAACTGCTGGTGCCCTCCGTTGTTTACCTCGATAAAGTACCAGGATACTGCATTTAAGTATCTCTGCTCCAAGGTAAAGCCCTCAGCAGACTTAAGATAGTTTTCATGAGTTCCATAAATGTCAACAGTCCAGTAAATCGGATCTAAGACACTCCAGATTTCATCCATTTTTTCGATATCTGCCACTGTGATTTTTGCGTAGGTTTTTCCACTTCTTGAATTACCGGACTCTGAATCAAAAAGCTTAGCTTCCTGCTCTTTATAATGCTTGTAAACAAGCGGGAATTTCTCTTTATTAGCTTCAAGTATTCCCTTAAATCCGTGAAAATCTACAATTTCAATACAATATTCAATAACCTTATCATCCTTTGCAAGCCCCATAGCCTTCTCAAGCATGGCAAGTGAATTTAAGCTATCTTCCTCTACCATGTAATTATTGTTTGCTGATAGGGCTGAATAAGAACAGCCGTAGCGGTAATACCAAAGAGCATCTCTTTCCTCTTCAGGAATCATATCAAGCACCTTCATGGCCTCTTCTATCTGGTCGTTATTATTGTAGGCTCTGGCTAGTTGTCCCTTTAGCGTAGTATTTAAGTTCTCCACTCCTGTAAAAGTAAGAAATTCTATAACGCTCTCAGTATCGCCCTCATCACTTAAGTTGTCGATTACCCTTTCTTTTATTTCATCGCTGTACTGTGCAAATTCTTCCTTGGTAATCTCTTGTGAGGTAATAGTCAGTCCTTTTATAAATTCTTCAAAATTATCCGCAAGTGGATGTATCTTAAAATCATCCTCCTGGTCAATAAGCACTACCTTAGGCTCTCCCTCTTTTCCACACTCCCTATAGTCAAGGAACACCATGTGATGGCCACCTGAGATAGTATCAGCCACTGCAACACCAATATTAGGATAACCCCATTCATTAATCCAAAGCTCATTACCCATCTCACCACAAAGAGAATTCATCTTCTCCTTATCAGTGCCGTAGATGCCTGTGATATACACTGCATACTTGCCATTGCTAAACAAGGTTGCATAAGGAGTCCCTCCGTTATGTATTTTGACAAGCTCTATATATGATGTCGGAAGCTTGTAGCCAAGTTCTTTTTCAATTGACTCTATTTCCTCATCAGTAGGCTCTTTGCCAACATATTCCTCAAGTGAGTATTCATCATCATCCCAAAAGTGAGAAAAAGTCAAAGTTTTCAAATGGTTTCATAAGATTTCCTTTCTGAAGAGGTTTTTAAGCACCCTAATCATCATATATTTTTCATATCCTTATTTCAACTCAGCAGCTTCACAATATCCTTCACCTTTGGTACTCTTCCGCTTATAATCAGCTTACCATCCACCATGACCGAAGGGGTGGTCATAACGCCGAGCCTCACTATGTCCATCAAATCCTCTACCTTTTCAATCTTTGCATCCAAACCTAACTCCTCTATGGCTAAGAGGGTGTTTTCATAGAGTTTGTCACATTTTTCACAGCCTTCACCAATTACCTTAATCTCCATATTTACCTCAATTCTTTAATTTCATCGGTTTATCCACAATTTCCTTCCAAGCACTGTCGATTGTGCGGATAACCTGTGGTCCTGTTTTTTTGATAAAAAAATACAAGTTCTGATTTTTTTCACGCTCGCCAGAAGGTTTGAAGTCAATCAATTCTTCCACCACATCTACCTGCCGCCAGCCTTCATCCAACTTAAAAAATCCCTTAATCCTGTAGCAGGATGGAAGCACCTTTTTAAGAAATGTCATCAATATCTCTTTTGACACCACTTCAAGGGTTTCTAAAGATATAGTCTTAGGCTTGTTATCCACTGTATTTAGACTATCTTCGGACTCTGCCCATTTTCTCACAGTCAAATCTTCATTCATAAATGAGAGGTCAGTTTTGCCAAAGGAAGCTGTGATTATATCACATACAGGATTAACCTCGCGCACCAGCTTCTTCACCTCTTCAAGCTCTGATAAGTCAAGCCTATCCACCTTATTTATTACAGCCAGATTGCAGTGGGCAAGCTGTCTGTCAACAGTTTCCACATCCTTTATCTGATTCTTAAAATTCACTCCGTCAACAAGGCAGATAACCCCCTTAAAGATGTAATTATCTCCCGCCATTACCCCTACAGCTCCGAGGATTTCCTCAATATTAGACGGATCTGCAAGTCCTGAACTTTCTACGAACACATAGTCAAGGTCCTTTGTACTCATTTCCGCAAGTGCCTGTACAAAAGAAAGCTTTTAGGCAGGAGCAGAAGATGGAGCCTCGGCTTATTTCAGTCATTTCTATCCCATTTCTCCTGATTATTTCTCCGTCTACATTTATTTTTGCCAAATTCATTTTGAATAATTCCTATTTTTTTTATCCTTGATATTGTCCAAAAACATTCAGCAAAAAAATGAGGTCTTTCCTGCTCCAAGGAAGCCCGTAAGTACATATAAATCTTTCTTTTTCCATACTACCTCCTGTTAAAATTGTGTCAAAAAAATATAATTAAATAGATATCCCGTTATAATAATCCCTACTGTACATATCCCTACAAACAAGGCTAACAGTCTTGGTTTAATGGCTTTTCTAAGCATAATCAGCGATGGAAGCGATAAGGTAGTAACTGCCATCATAAATGATAATACCGTACCGAGCTCTGCTCCTTTGGTATATAGTGCTTCTGCAACAGGTATGGTTCCAAATATATCCGCATACATTGGAATTCCAACCAAAGTAGCTAATATTACAGAGAAAGCATTTTTACTTCCAAGCACAGTTACTATAAAGGACTCCGGTATCCAGTTGTGAATGACAGCTCCTATACCGACTCCTGCCAATATGTATGGAAATACCTTCTTAAGTGTGGAACAGACCTGTTCACTTGCAAAATCTAGTCTGTCCTTAATAGTTAGTTCCGGGCTTACAGAGTTCACATTTCCCGCTTTTTTGATATATTCTTCTATATAATCTTCCATCTTCATTTTATCGATAATAAGTCCACCAATCACCGCTATAATCAGTCCAAGTACTACATAAAGCAGGGCTGTTTTTGCTCCAAATACGCTCATAAGCAGAATTAAAGAACCCAGGTCAACCATAGGTGAGGATATGAGGAAGGAAAATGTCACTCCTATCGGTAAGCCTGCACTTGTAAATCCAATGAATAAAGGAATGGACGAGCAGGAGCAAAAAGGGGTTACAGTACCAAGTAAGGCGGCTAATACATTTGCCCATATTCCTCTATGTTCCCCCAGTATTTTCTTGGTTCTCTCTGGCGGGAAGAAGCTCTGAATGAAGGAAATAGTAAATATAAGCACGCAGAGTAAAAGTGTAATCTTCGTTACATCGTAGAGGAAAAACTGAACACTCCCTCCTACTCTGCTCTCCATATCAACTCCAACTGCTGATAAGCCCTTTCCTATCAGCTCATCCAGCCATTCCATCTTTAAGACTTGATTTTTGAATGAAATCCCACAGGGTTTGCATAATTCTATTCCCCTCTGTACTTTACTCTTCTAGTTAAACGCCTGCCATCAGTGATTATTCCTATTATAATCTAATTTGGAAATGCTGACAACTATACCACCATGACAATACAAATAGTTTGTAATAGCACCGCATAATCGTATACTGAAAATGGTCTATCCTGCTTAGTTTGTAATTATAATTAGCAGATACTACCTTAGTTTGATAGTTTTCAGATGAATTGTTAAGGAGCCTTGCCCTTGCCGAGGAAGGCTCCTTTTTACTCAGTGTGTCTTATTTCTTTTTTTAATTTTCTGTTTTCGAAAACAGCATAAGTACCCTCTTTGTCCGTCTTAAATATCAGTTCCTTTCTCTTCTTGTCGTATCTAGCCTTATAGCGCTTACCTGTCTTTATATCTGTAATTATAAACCTGTAGCCTTTTACAGACTTCTTATAAGGTATCCTTATCTCATTCAGCTTATATTTGCCGGATTTACCGTCTAAAAACATATAATTTAATCTTATAAACCTGCTTAGTAAATACTTTCTTAAACTTCTTTTGCAAGCTTTGTTAAGACTCTCTTTGTCTTAACTTTTGTTAAATGGTACTTCTTACGAGCGCTGTTATTACCAGAGGATCCTGTCTTAGTATCCTTATTAACCTTACCCTCATTACCTGTCTGTATTCCGGAATTTGGTGATAAAGGTGTAGTTTCATCAACTATTGCAGTAGTTTCATCTTTTTTACCCTCTTCCGGTACAATCGGTATTACCGGTATGATGTAACCACTATCGCCCTTTCCCTCATCTTTTTTTATCTCTTCCCACTTTGCATATAGGGGTGAGTGATGCTGATATAGGAAAAATCAAAAATCAAAGCTTTGACTAAGTGCTTTGTCCACATACCAACCTGCAAATACATAGCCCGCCTTTGATGGTGTTGCTGGTTTTACAGCTTTTTCATCTTTCTTAACAGACTGCTTATCTACCTTTGAACCACCATTTGTTTCAAAGAACACATCCAGATATTCCTCTTCCTTGTCGATATATATAACTTCCTCTTCCTTTACAGAATTTAGGTTCACAAAGTCATCCCATACGAAATTGATAACCTTAACGGTTCCTTTAGGAAGTTTCAACCCGTTAGTAATCTGATCCTGTGAAAATGCTTCAATGTAGTTTGTAGCAGCAACCATATTAAGAAGTTTATTATCCTTACCATAGGCACAGGTAATTAAGGTCAAAGTCTTTCTTTCCAGGTGCTTGTTATATACATCCCAGGTTGTCTCTATCTTGTTATTTTCTATCTTATATTTGGATTTTATCTCAAAGCCCTGTATAAGATTCTTCTCTCCAACATTTACTTCCACAGCGTTCACGCCAAGGCTTTTTCCCTGACTGTCAAGAGCTTCAACAATCACTGTCTGTTTGCCAAGCTCTGAAAAATGACAGTTCAAATTGTTCTTTCTCTGTTTCTTCTAAAAGATAAGAGGTAGCATTAAGATAAATCCTATAAGTTACTGCATTGGGACTTTGATAGTCTATGATTACTTTTTCTTGTAATTCCGGCTTTGTTTTATCCACTGATAGCTTAACAGGTGAATTTTTAATCGAAATTATTGTGCCCTCTGCAGTTCCCATATTACCTGCATAGTCCACAGCACCTACATAGAGCTTGTGAATACCATTCTCCAGCTCTCCAAGGCGCAGAACTTTTCTGTATTCTCCATCTATTTTATCAAGGTAAAAATACGGTGTCTCCATCTTCCTTATATCCGCTTTTTATCAATGACAAAGACAAAGTGTGATATGTCTGTATGTGCAAGACCTCTGTCTTCACCCGTCATTGTTATTTCACAAACATCAGTATCTGTAATGAAGGTTCCTGTCTGCACTGTAGGCACTGTCTTGTCAATCTTAACAGGGAATCTCAATACCTGCTTTTTTTGGCACCATCTACTACAGGTGTCCCTTCAATAACGTAGTAATACTGCCCTTCTGGAGCTGGGATTTTTAGACCCTGTTTCTTGTCATAATATGTGCCGTTCCATCTCCAGGCTTCAGACATCTTATATTTTTCTTTTTGGTCTGAAGTAACTTCTTTTCTTAGAAAATTTGTCGCATACAAATATGTAAACATTTGATGCCTGTCATTTTTTCTATGTAAAATCTCACATCCTTCATATTTCTAAGAAGAGAGATTTTAGGGAAGGCAGTCAACATCCCTGTTTTCACTTCCCGGACTTATACCCATATTTTCTGCCTTAGGCTTCTTTCCACCCACAGGAACAAGCATTACCTTGTTGCCACCTACACGGTATTCAGAATACAGTCCTTGTTCCTTATACCTTGAATTAGGCTCATAAAAGTTTTTATCAAATACAGAGAGGTTCTTAAAGTCACCCGAATAAGCTAAAAATGGTATATTGGACTGTGTTTTACCCGTCTTTGCCAGAATAAAAGCCTTCTACATAGTTGTCTGCTATAGCCTTTAACTTAATTGTAACCTTAACCTCTTTTTTGCCGCCTGCCTCAAGATTAAAGCTCTTTGGCTCAATGGTTATTTCGCCATCCAGCGCTTTTTCCTGTGCACTGACTAAGTCCATAGTTAATAGCTTTGATGAAGATAAGTCTACCTTTGTAGAATGATTTGCAGTGTTTTCTACCTGAACCCTAATTACCTTTTCTTTCTCCATCTCGCCCAGTGAAATCTTTGGAAGTCCATTAAAAAGTAATCTCAACTCATGATTTTTTTCATGTTCTCAAAGTCGATTATTCCCGCTCCTTGCCTGCGAACAGCGTATGGAAGTCCTTGTGAGTTATTAAGTATTTTAGCACTGTTCATTATAGCTATGCGGATATCTTCCGGTTTATACTGAGTATTTTCACCGTTCAAATAATTCACATAACAAAGGCTGATACCCGCAACATAAGGAGCTGCCATGGAAGTACCGCCCATAGTGGCATAGCCATGGTCATTTGCGAGTGAATATACTGTTCCCCCTATACCAGTGATTTCAGGCTTAATCTCCAAATCGTTAAGAGGACCATAGCCTGAGAATGCACTCATACCCTTAAGAGGATTCTGTACTTCTCCTACCTTGTCCGTAAAGCTTGGGCTAATTTCAAGATGAGATAATAGCTTTTTACCATCTGTGTTTGACACAAAGATTACAGGGATGTCCTCTTTAATCTTGCCTATGTTCTCCACATAGCTATCATCACCTTCCTTGTTGTAGATGATAACTGCCTTAGCACCCTTATTGTAGGCATTTTCAATCATCTTGGTAAACTGAATACCAGAACGGTAAATGATGACTATGCTGGGATTTTCTTCAATATCATCGGCATTTCCATTCCCACCACTCGTCATCTTCATTCCGTTTACTTTTTTTATGTCTCCGTTTAACTTTGTGTATTTTATAGTTTCTCCATTAAAATTAAACTCATATACCTTACGGTATTCGCTCTCATATGAAGCTACAGAGATTGCTCCATCTGCCACTCCAGGTGAAGATATTGTAGAGTTGTCTATAGTTGGTTCATTAGGATATCCTGCATAATAAGCATTTCCTGCGGCAGCTACTACCAATATTCCCTTTTTTTCTTTTGCCACATTAATGGCTTTTTTTGCATAAGATCTGAGTCATCCTTTATTCCTGCCGGCACTCCGAATGAAAGATTCATTGCGTCCACTTCAAGGCTTACTGCATCTTCAATCGCACTGATTACAGCTCCCTCCGGAGCTCCGTCACCCTTTCTGGGATTATTATAAAAATATCTTCATAGATACTATCTGTGCCTGTGGGGCTACTCCACGTACCCTCCCCTTATCATCTGCAGGTCCATTACCACCTATGATTCCTATAACATGCATACCATGCCCATAGCCTATTGCATTTTCATTTGTGTCCTTTATATCATTATCATTGTCTGCATAATTGTAGGCGTATGGAATTTTTCGGATTATAGTATTTTCCCTTCAGTTTCTTTTTCTTTAACCTTCGCTTCAGTTAGCTTTGGAGATTCTACATTAGGCGATAAATCCTTATGATTTATATCCACACCGGAATCTAAGACTGCTATCACAGTATTTCTTCCATCATATCCCTTATCTTCCGTAGTATGTCTTAATCTTTGTAATATCTCTCCGTTTACTTCATTCACCTTTTCCTCTTTAAGAGGGGTAAATACCTGTTCAACTTCAAAGTCAAGGCCTTTCTTTCGAATTGCCTCCAGACTTGAGCTCTTTACTTCAGCTACCAAGGCATCAACTATCCAAAAATTCTCTTGTAAGCCTTGCAGTAGGATCCACCTCAGATATTTTCTTAAAATTCGAGCCTCTTCCCTTAACTATGATGGATACTCTTTCCGGCTTTGCGGTATCTTGTAAGGTCTCTGCATTAACTCCGGATACTCCCATCACAAATACTAGGAAAAAGGATAATATAATACTTAACCACAATCTGTTTTTCATTGTTTATCCCCCTTATGGCAATTCAAAGTCCTTATTTGTAAGACCGTCATATATATCTGCTAACACAGAAATGTCAGTAACCGGATTGCCCTTTAAGTGTAAAACTTTAAGCGTATTCAGGTCCTTAAGTGGCTCTACAATACGAATATTATTATTCGCAAGAGTAATTTGCCTTATCACAGGTTTATATCTAAAAGCTGATACATCTTCGATGAAATTATTGTCAAGATATACCACTTCAAGCTTTTTCAGTCCACTCAAAGCACTTATATTCTTTACCCTTCCGTTCTTAATATACAGAGTATTAAGTAAAGAGCATGTCTGCAACTGCACTTATGTCGACAACAGGATTATTATTCATCATTAAATGAGTGACAAGGCTCTTTCCCTTCAGTGGCGAAATATCAGAAATCTGATTTTCAGAAAGAGCAATGTAATTTATCTGTGATAGATTAGCAAGTCCTGCAATGGAATTGATGCGGTTATTTCTTGCAAATACGCTCTTTATACCGCTTACATCCTTTAAGAAGTCCAAATTATATATGCCACTGTCTTCTATCAGCATGTCTGCAAGTGAGGTGTTGTTCTTAAATGCCTTTGCTTCAATCTGTATCCCCGGATTCTCATCAAGTACAAGCTCTCTTAAGTTCTTCAACTGATCTAAGCTATCCTCACCGATCCTTGTTATTCCACAGTTAGCAAGGTCAAGCTCTTCAAGCCTGTACATAGTGTTGATTATTTTTAATTCTTTATCTGTAACCTTAATCCCATAAAGACCAAGTTTTTTAAGGCCTACAAGATACTCCAAGCCGCTTAAATCTTTTATTTCCTTATAAGCCAAATCCAGAACCTGGAGATTTTTCACATCTTCAAATAAAATATCTCCATAAGGCTTTATCCACGCTGTAGCGGATTACTTCCTCAAAAAAACCTTATCCTTAAAAATGTATTACTTCCTGATCTTTATCATTTTCACCGAGAAATCTTGCAGTTATCGTCTGCCCGTCAACATGTCCTGTGATTTCAAGATGCTCCTCAACTGTTCCGCTCTCTTTTTCCCAGTTTACAAAGACAATCTCTCCGTCTTTTTTTCTACTCCATAAGGCAGATGAAATTTTTTTCTCCTATAGGAAGATTGATACTGATATATCCGTTTTTCAACTTTCAGCAAGTTTATATCAAATGGTTTTTTTGAGATTCTTATTGTACTTTGCTATTGGAGTTAAATCACTTACTTTTTGAATGCAGCATAAGCTCAGTCAATTTATCTGTATACCTAAGAACCTTGATATCCACTATATTCTTGCACACAAGGTTTAATTTTTTTAATTCTCTCAGTCCCTTAAGTGAGGTTATATCAGATAATGGATTGTCACCAAGATTCAAGTCCTGTAAGCTTTTAAGCCCAGCTAGTGCTTCAATGGAGCCCACTTTATTTGAAAAAAGATTAAGGGTTTTTAGCTTCTTAAGCCCTGATAATGGGGTAATATCCTCTACCATATTGCCTGATAAATCAAGGGTTTCAAGGTTATTCATTTCCTTAAGGTCTTCAAGTTTTAATGAAGCGAAACCAAAGGAGAGGTCTATGTTTTTAATTGTCTGAAGGTCTGAATAAATTATATCCTCAACCTTTTTATTCAATATGTCTGCAACTGCATCCCCTATAACCTTTTCTGTAAAGGTGTAGCGTGCATTTTTGTCAAATTCTTCGACTGAAATCACCAGCTTCGCTTTTAACTCTGTGCCCTGAACAGTTCCGTAAATACTATATGTTCCAACAGTATTGTTATCGAAACTACCGCTCCACTTAACCTCACGGTTATCTCTTGTGCTATCTTCGTACACAACCTCCACTAACTGCGGAAGTACAAAATCTTCGCCTTTTTTCAGTTTTTTGATTATCTCAGGAATGTTCTTTATTTTTCTTCCTTGGAAGAATATTAAAAACAGCTTCTGCATCTGCAGAGTATCCGTATTTGGGGGCATATATTCTGACAGGAAGCTTGATTTTAGTAGGCTTTGAAGTATCTAAGACTGCTCCCTTAAAATCAAGACTTACCTTCACGCTTTTACCATTATTTAATACTGCTAAAGCAGTTTTTGGCAAGGTATAAGCCTCATACTGCAAAACATCATATGTTAGCTCCTGTACATTAACTACTTTTTCCTCAAAAATAACCACCTTTTAATAGGAACAGTAAGTTCTTTTTAGTATGCTCGAAGATGCCACATCCTCTACTCTTATTTTCACAGCATAAGGAAGCTCCGCAACCTTGGTATAGCCATCAAACTCGACTGGAAATCTACTACTACTCCTTTTTTCAATACGGGTTAAATTGATATTGCGATCCATGTAATCTACCAGAATGAAGTCCACCCGCAACATTCTGCTCATGTCATCTTTAACTATGACCTTCAAATCCTGTATTGAGCGGTTTTCCAATGATGGTTTGCTTACACTTATGGTAGTTTCCGCTTGTGCTACCCCTGCATAAGTTTTTTTTCTTCGTGAGTAATTACAGATGTGAGCAGGAATAACATCAGTAAGACCCAATAGATTTTTTTCATCCTTTATCCTCCTACTGCAAGCTGATCGACTTCTTTCTTACAACTCCCTCTACATTGATATAGATGGTGTACTCGCTTGCGTCTTCATCTTCTAAATATAGAGATATACTCCTGTTCTTTTTCTCAGGAACGCCTACATATACCAAATGATCTCCTGAATCACGGATGATAAAATTTCCACCCTTTGCATTCTGGCGAATTTTTATATGGACAAAACGCCCATCCTGTGAAATATCAATCAAATCAGCAATCTTCTGAAGTTTAAATACTATCTCCTCATTTTTCTTTGAAAACGAAATAGTTTGCCTTTTTTCACCTATTACGCGATATCCGTCTGGAACTTCTTTGATAAAGACTTTTATTTCATCTGTCTCCTCTAAAGAAGATGGAATCAAGGTAGAGTATTCGTATTCTGCGGTTTTATAAGTTAAGACATCCAATATGGGAACCATGGTCTTAATGACTACATTAGGGATTTCATTACCCTTTTCATCAACAGCCTTTACCTTAAGCTGCACTCCCTTTTCTAAAGACATAACTCCTGTTGCATTCTTAACTGTTGTATTTACACTTAGATATGACGGTACTGAAACATAGCCTTCAGCGATATTCCTTACACGAACAGTATATTTCCCCTTAGGTGCTTTCACGCTGTACCAGTCACTTGCTCCGCTGTGTTTAAGAATATACTCCTTTCCCATCTCATCTACTGCATACAGTTCAGGTACTCCTACAGACCCTGGAAAAGTAAACTCAATATCTATGCTTCTTTCAGTCTCCTCTTTATTTACAGTTACCTTAAGCCAATACTCCAAAGCCACTGGTTCTTTGGTGTTCTGCACAACCCCTTCAGGTAGGGAAAATGAGGCTCTGATTTTGTAAACTGATGGTTTGCTACCGTCATAGGAACCAAGATACCATTTTACCGGTACAATGTGCTTGTCTTCCTTATTGTCCACTATGGTCACCGTTGTAGGAAGTTTCTGTTTAAGTGCTTCCTTGTCAGTACCAAAAGGTACATTTATGTCCTTAAACTGATGTATTACTTCCTTGGCTACAACCTTGTCCTCAGGCTTAATCAGGTTAACAACCTGTACATATTCTTTTGCATTTGGAATAACACTTATTTCAGTAGTAGCTGTTTCATATCCTGAAGGAAGATTATCCGGTTTTTACAACTGTCTCTTCATTGATATGAAAATACTTGTCTCCAAGCTTATATGAGGCTTCTGTAGTCTTTATGACCTTACCCTTGTATCTGTACTCAAAAGCAACTTTTGCAGGGTTAATGATATGAGTGATACCATCTTTAAGCCCGTTTGGATTCACATAGCCTTTCACATAAACATGTACTTTTTTTGTCTCAGGATGTCCGTTTGCCTTGTAAAATGCTTCCTTATGAAGCTCTTTTAAGGTCGTAGGGACCTCAATTTCCGTAAATCCTGCCCAACCAAAGGCTGCATCGTCTATTTTTTCAACATTTGCAGACATCTTAACTTCTTTAATTCTTGGCTCTTTGACCTTTGGTCTTGCTGTAAATGCCGAAACGCCGATTTGCTTAACAGAGTCAGGGATTACTAGGGAAGTTAATCTTCCGTAACCAAATGCCTTCCTATCCAAAACTTCAACGGTATTCGGTATCTCAAGATGTTCAAAGTCTGACCACTGGCAGGCTGCATCTCCGATTTCAACCAGGGGTTCTCCGTTAAAAAGAAGCTGGAACTACAAGCTGTTTGGATTTATTTACCTTCTCTTTACCGCTCTTTTTAATATCCTTTAATATGACACGTCCATTTTTTTCTTGGTAAAGGTAAAATCATCTTCGCCTAAAGGAATTTCTTTTTTTCTTTTACTACTATCTCGGCTTTAATAACAAGATAGTCCTGCACTCCATCTATGCTGTATTTACCATTAAAGCTATAGCTTCCCGGCTTTTCAGGATTATAGTCAGTAATCTCCCACTCAACAGGTACCTCTTTAATATCTTTACTGTTTGTGAGCTTCACCCTAATGGTCTTTTGGCAAAAGTTTGCCCAGTTCTTCTTTTTGTTGTACCAAATTTAACTTCTACAGGCTTAATAGGATCAATGGACTCAATCAAAAACTTCAGAAGAATTCTCACCGAGTCTTTCTACTTCAATCCTAAATTCCATTACATTTTTTTAAGGTCTTTCTGCTCAGGGATACTTTCCTGTAAATGTAACTGTATCTTCCTTGTTGTCAACAAATTCAGCTATGCTCCAACTAAGGGCTACTTCTCTCTTTGTACCGTCTTCAAGTGTCAGTTCACCCTTTGCAGGGAGTCTTTCAATCACCTTTGATTTGCTGAAATTTGCAGGTACTTTAATCTTATCAAAGGCAGATACCTTTGCAATACTCTGTTTCTTTACAAAGTTAAAGCCTACGACTGCAGAATTAGTCTTAATATCTACAGACTTCACCTTTTTCTTTTACTATGTAATTGTCACTGTCGTAGTCTTTAACTTCTACCTTTACTCCCTTTGTCTGAGGTACAAGCTCCGGCCTAAAGGATAGACGCTTATATGCCCAGGAAGAGTCCAGTTCATTGAGATAAATAGAATATTTTGGTTCCCTTCCTTCATACCCATGTGTCACTATCTTAAGAGTGGCTTTTTTATATGCGTACAGATCTTTGCTTAGTAATGAACCCTTTGCCTCGATCTCCGGCGAATAAACAAAAATACTCCGGATTTTTTTACCTTAAGAGTATATTTACCATAAGGGAGTTTAGCTGACTTCATGAACATTTCATACTCATTGTCCTTTTGCGTCAAAGTTAAATTCTTTTTCCCTCTTCATTAACCGCTACAAGATTAAAGTTAGCCTGTTCATTCTGATCATCAGGTTTGAATACGGTAAGTTCAACCTCGCAGGTCTGAGCAGACAGCCTTTTAAGCTGCCAGCCCGCCCTTTTGTTCGATCTATTTTTTTACTCGCAATCAAAGAGTTTTTGCTGTACTCCGCTTCTGATTAACTTGTTACTTGCAACTGCCTCAGTTACAGTTAATGTAGATGAAAAAAACACAAATGGAAATAAGTACTAATATAAAACTACGAAACTTCTTCATTCTTACCTGCCTTCCCATCAATAATAGATATTGGATATATCAAGATTCACTTAATGCATTAGTTCATTTCACCTTTGAAAAAAATATCACCCCAATCATTTTTTTCTGTAAAATAGCATAATTTTTTTTCGTATATATTTTATAGTATATTGTGAATAATTGATATAGTCAAATTATAATTATCTATTCCTCTTGTTATTTATAGTTTTTTTGTATAATATGATACAAGCATTATAAATTTACTAATATTTAACTTACATAAGATTTTTTTGACAAACAATAAAACGAAAAAAATATTATCCCAAGGAGAATATCATGAAAATAACCCTTCAAACCCGTTCAACCACCCTTAACTATGCCAAGACCGAGCTTTCTTCCTATCTGGCAAGCCTGCCCATCCCTTCTTTAGAACTTGATAAGATAGATATTAGCATTAAGACCGACAAAAATATTACCAAGGTGAAAGACTATCTCTTAGATGATGCATTTAGGATAGACATAGTAAACGGAAAAGGCGAGATAATCGGCAATAACGAGAGAAGTTCATTACTTGCCGTATACCACTTTTTATATAGAATCGGTTTTAGATTCCTCACCCCTGTTAAAGAAAGTGAAATAATCCCGGATATCTCATCTATCAAAGAGCTTACCTTGACAGAGAGCCACATTTATCCATATAGGCATAGGGGTATATGCATAGAAGGTGCTTCATCTCTTGAAAATATTTTAGCCACTGTAGAATGGATGCCAAAGCTTGGATACAACTGCTTTTTCAGTCAGTTCAAGCTCCCATTTACATTTATGGAACGCTGGTATAAGCACCAAAATAACCCCCATCTTGTGCCTGAGGAATTTAGTTTAGATACTGCTGCGGAGTACACCGAGAAGATATTTAAAGAAATAAAGAAAAGAGATATGCTCCTTCATACAGTAGGGCATGGCTGGACAGCAAACGCGGCAGGCTTTCCTGCTCTTGGCTGGGATACACAGAGTACAGACGGTGAGGCAGATAGTAGTTTTTTTGCAATGATAAATGGCAAAAGAGAGCTGTTCCACGGAATTCCAACCAATACAAACCTATGCTATTCCAATAAAAAGGTTATAGATAAGCTGGCTGACCTTGTATTAGATTATGCTATCAACAATAAGGAGGCTGACTATGTGCATTTTTGGCTTGCTGATGCCTTCAACAATATCTGCGAATGCGAAAACTGCGAGAAGGAGAGCTTATCCGACCAGTATGTAACCATTCTTAATAGGATTGATGAAAAGCTTAGTGAAAATGATTTGAAGACTCATATAGTATTTTTGCTCTATCAAGAGCTTCTATGGCCTCCTATCATAGAGAAGCTAAGGAACCCTAATCGTTTCACCCTTATGTTTGCTCCTATTAGCAGAACCTTTGAGGAGAGCTACCCTGAGGATAGCGAGAATAAAGCAATCCCGGAATTTAAGAAGAATCACATCTCACTTCCTGTCAATATAGAAGAGAACCTGAATTTCTTGTTTGCCTGGCAGAAGAAGTTTAACGAAGACAGTTTCGTTTATGACTATCCTCTTGGCAGGGCGCATTACGGTGATTTTGGCTACTATCATATATCTAAAATCCTGTTTAACGATATTATGAAATTACCGGCTTTAGGGCTAAACGGATATATAAGCTGCCAGGAGCTTCGTTGTTTCTCTCCTAACAGCCTGCCTAACTATGTGATGGGATACGCTCTGTCAGGCTTATGTAATGACTTTGAGGCCTTTGTTACTGACTATTACAGAGACTTTTATGGGGCATTTTTATGAGGAAGCTATGGCCTACCTTAAGGAATTGTCCTCACTTAGCCATCCTGATTACTATAACAACAAGGGAGACAGGGTGTCAAAGTCTATAAATGCTGATTTTATATGCATTTTAGAGGTGCTTAATGGCTTCCTTCCTACCTTTGACAAGGTAAAATCATCTGGCGGTTTTACAGTCCACTGGGAGCTGCTTGCATTTCACAACAGTTATCTAAACAGGCTTGTTAAAGCGCTTATTAAGCTTAGCAGCAGGGGATTTTTAACAGGGCAAATGAACTGTTTAAGGATTTTTGCTGGTTACATACAGGAAAATGAATTGAAGTTTCAGCCATATCTTGATGTATACAGGTTAATGGACATTTCAATGAATTATACGGGATTTAAGAATATTTAAAAGCTAAAAACAAAGTGACTAAGGCCTGTTCTTAGTCACTTTATTTCGATTTAAGCTTATTTATCATAAGCAAAGGTAAATTCAATATCGTAGTCCTTAAATTCAGCTAGAAATACTTTTTATTATGCTCTTAAAATTCTCATCGGCTCTGGTATATATACCTTTTGCCTCCACTTCTTTAAGGCCTTCCTCTTCAATCTCATCAATGAGCTTTCTATACTGCTCAAAGTTTATCGGATTGAATATGCTGTTCTTTTCGCTGCTTTTTATACTGTCCCATATCAGGTAATTGCTCATTACATTTCCCTTTGGTATCTTTACATGTATGGTTGAGTCATTAACGCTTACCTCTATATCAGACATGTTGTAGCCTATCTTGACCTTACCGGTACATTCAAGGGAAATGGTATTCTTTGTTCCCGGAATTTTTATATCATCAAAAATATATCTTGACTCATCAACTGTCTTTTTAATGTTGTATTCACCTGAATATGTGGACAACTCACCTATCTCATATATCTTGGTCTCTACTTCTGCCTTGGTAACTATTCTTTTCTCTGTTGTCCCAAACAGTCTTTTCCCAGGGTTTGTCACAAGCTCAGCCTCCGGCCCGTGGAACATCTGATACAGGCTCCATGCGCCAAATATAGCTAAGGCAATCACCACTACTGACAAAAGGTTAAGAAATATCTTAACAATCTTCTCGCCTATTTTGCTCAAGTTTCACCTCCTAAATCCATGCAGTGATTAAGAGAAAAAGGAAGAAAACTAAAATAACTAAGGCAATGCCTATTAGTATTCCGAATAGTAATCCAATCTTCCCTTTAGTTTCCTTGTCATCATTTTTTTCTTAAACATAGTTAACTCTCCCTTCTTTATTAGAAGCTTTCTCCTGCATATTATCAGCAAACCTCCTTATTTAATATTTCAGTTTTTTTATTCTTATCTTCCATACCAGTATAGCTTACACTACTTTTTCCATTTTTTTGTCTAATGTAATTTTAATCTTTATATACTATAATGGTACAGGGGATGTTTTACTCACTGATTATAAAAGGTTACTTTAACTTTGCTTCTCCAGTACTCAAAATATCCGCAAAATACCCATTTATAAGGAGGCTATATGCGCTTACTATACGCAGAAGACGAAGAGACCTTAACAAAGTAGTTACAAAGAAGCTTACAGAAGAGGGCTTTAGCGTGGACAGCTGCTTCGATGGCAGGGAGGCCATTGACAATGTGCAGTTTACCGAATACGATGCCGCCATACTGGACATCATGATGCCGCATGCTGATGGCTTTGCCGTATTAAAAGAGCTTAGGAAGCTAAAGAAGAATACACCTGTGCTTTTCCTTACTGCAAGGGATTCCATAGAGGATAGGGTGACAGGACTTGACAGCGGTGCCAATGACTATCTGGTTAAGCCATTCTCATTTGAAGAGCTACTCGCAAGGATAAGGGTATTAACCCGTGAAAAGCATAACCTTACTGAAAACATCCTTAGCATAGCTGACTTAAGCCTCAATCTGTCTTCTCATACGGTTACACGCGGTGGTACCGAGATAAATCTAACAAGCAAGGAATATCAGCTTCTTGAGTACCTGCTCTACAATAAAGAAAAGGTATTAAGCCGTGAAAAGATAGAGAATCATATATGGAATTATGATTATGAGGGTGGTACCAATGTAATTGACGTGTATATAAGATACCTCAGAAAGAAAAATAGATGACGGCTTTCCTACCAAACTCATACATACGGTGCGTGGTGCAGGCTATGTCATCAGGGAGGGAAATAATTGAAACTATCGATAAGACTTAGGATTATACTTTGGTTTCTGCTCTCTACATTTTTTATACTGTCGCTTACAGCCACACTCGTATTTCTTATAAGTAACAGTGTGATGAGAAGAACTACCAAAAATTACTTCATAAGTGCTGTGGAAGAAAATACTGACAAGCTGAAAATGCTGTCTGAAGCCGAATATGAAACTGCAAGCGAGTTTGATGCAGACGATATTTTCATCCACTATAAAACAGGCTACCTACAGATAGATGACGACTTCCTTATGACACTTAATTCTATGGAATTTGGGCTTTATACTGCAGATGGGAGCCTTCTCTACGGGAAAAACTCGATAATGAGGGAAATAATAGACCTGCCTCTCAAAGACTCCCGTATCATTTCATATAATGCGGCGAACGGAAGCTACCTGATATATGATAGAAGACTGACAAGCGAGGGCTTTCCCGAGCTTTGGATAAGGGAATTGCTCCGCTAAAGGATACCTCAGCCCAGCTTTTTGACATAGCCGTCTACCTGGCAGCCTTCCTCCCATTTCTCATCATCATCATTCTTTTAAGCGGTTATCTTGCCGCAAGGGGAATAGTGAGGCCGATAAAGAAAAATAGAGGAGACGACCACAAGCATCACTGATGGGGATAATCTTTCACTTAGAATACCTGATACCGGCAGCAATGATGAGCTTTCCGCCCTTTCTTCCAATTTCAACAAGATGTTAGACAGGCTCGAGACTTCCTTTGAAATGGAAAAAGCGCTTTGCTTCAGATGCTTCACACGAGCTTCGTACACCGGTTTCAGTAATTCTTGCACAGACAGAATTCTCCCTTGAGAAAGAAAGGGAGCCAGCAGACTACATCGAGTCTCTTGAGGTAATCAAGAGACAGGGAAGACGAATGCACCAGCTGATTGGCAATATGCTTTCATATACCAGACTTGAGCAGAGGATAGATAATTATCCATTTGAAAGCCTAAACTTCTCCCGCCTTGTGAGTGACCTTTGCAGCGATATGATGCCGCTTATGATAAATGATATAACTATTGAATATGATGTCGAACCGGATATCATGCTAAACGGCAATTCAGAACTTCTTGCCAGGATGCTGCAGAACCTCCTTGAAAATGCCTATAAATACGGCAAGAAGGGCGGTCACACCAAGGTAAAGCTTGTAAAAGATAAGGATAAAAATAAAAACTTTCAGTTGAAGATGACGGCATAGGAATATCAAATGACCAGCTAAACCTTATATTTGACAGATTCTTTAGGGCGAGCAATAAGTCAGGTATTACAGGTTCAGGGCTAGGGCTATCCATAGTGAAGAAAATTGTCGATATGCATAAGGGAGTGATTGAAGTAACAAGTAAAGAGGGAAGTGGAACCACCTTCACCATGACCTTTGACCTTAAAAATTAGAAGAAAGGAGAGCCTATGGCTAATCTAATAAAGAATAAATACATTCTAACCATTGCAACAGTAATAATCTTTGGGCTTACCATAGCACTTGGTAGCCTTTTATGCCAAAGACAGAATTGAGAGAAATGATATACTTACTGAGTCTGATGCGGTTAAGTTTGCCTATGTAGATGCAGGGATTTCCCCTAAAAGTGCGCCTTCTTATGAAGCAAAGCTTCTAAAGGAAGATGGGATATATGTGTATAAAGTAGTCATATCCTCTGATGATACAAAATATAAATATACCATAGCTGCAAACAACGGAGAAGTTATTAGCAGCGAGTCAGCGAGGATTGCTCAAAATAAGAAGAATAATACTTCTTCAAGCGATACTACAGGTATAGAAGAAAATGACTCTAATAATGACTCTAATAAAGCTAACACTTTAGAAAAAAACCGGCAAAAATGTCATTTCTAACGCTAAATCAAAAGATAAACCTAATGCTAATAAGACCACTGATAATCAAACTACGGGAAGTAAGCTGGAAAAATGATGTGTCTGAGACTGACAAGCTCCCACAAGGCAAATCAGATATTAAGAATGTAGCGGATAACATAAATTCAAACAATAATTTGGATGATAAAAAGCCTAATAATAAGAACTCTGATGATAAGAACTCCAATGACAATATAGATGGTAAAAAAGGCTTCAGGTAAAAAAAGCTTCAGGTAAAAAGAAAAAGCAAAAATGCGGTGGACAATAATAGGCACCATACGAGTACGGATAATGATACTAATAATACATCCACGGGCAAAAACCCCTACCGTAAGTGAGGGTGGCAGCTTCCAGGCATTACATAAGCATGGATAAGGCAAAAATCCATAACCCTAAAAAGATGCGGGACTTAGGCCTTCATTTGTTACATTTGAGAAAGCCCTGCTAAAGAAAGATGATGGAAAAAAATTATATATGAAATAGAGTTTTTTTACTTCTACATACGAGTACGAATATGAAGTAGATGCTTACACCGGAGCCATTCTTTCTAAGGACGTAGACCCTCTTTCTCCTTCTGATAAGACTGAAAAGGTCAAAGAAAACAGCTCTAATACCCCTAAAAAAATGCTGATTTAGAGGATTATGAGAAAAAAGCACGACAAAGACGATGACGATGATGACGACAAAAAGAAAGATAAAGATGACGATGACGATGATGATTAATAATACCTCTAAGTTCTGATATTTTCCTAACATCTTGTGAATACTGTAATAAGATTCTAAGGTCTGATTTTGGTATTTCACAAGATTTTTTTATATTAATAATTCTCTAATCTAATTTTAATTTTCATCCTTTATAATACAAAGCATAAGGTAAGACAAACCAAACACAAAGGAGAAAAAACTATGAAGAATTCAAAGAAGTTAATCGCTACACTCGCACTTTTCGGTCTTGTATTTACAAGCGGTGCTACCACCTCAGTTTCAGCAGCAGGCAGACTTATCTCAAGAGAAAGTGCTAAGAACGCTGCACTTACAGCAGCAGGAGTATCACTTAATCAGGCAACAGCTATTGAGATTGAGTACGATGCAGATGATGATGACTTCGGTCAGGTATACGAGGTAGAGTTCAAGGCAAACGGTTACAAGTATTCTTATGATATCGATGCCAACAACGGCAGCGTACTTAAGAGCAAAAGAAAGTTACTTAAGATTAAGAAGCCAGTTAAGAACTATGCACAGTACATCACCGCACAGTCAGCTAAGCAGATCGCACTTAACCACGCAGGCTTAAATGCTGGCAGAGTTACATTTACAAAGGCGAAGCTTACCACAGATGACGGTGTTAAGGTTTATGATATAGAATTCCGTACAGCAACTACTGAGTACGAGTATGAAATAAATGCCAAAACAGGCAAGGTAGTCGAGTTCTCTGTAGAGCCAATCGACTACGATGATGAAGACTAATTGTTAACCCTCTTCCTTCTTATCATATATCCAATAACAGTGGTAATAAGACTGATAAAGATACAGATATAGAAGCTCATTCCCCTGCTTAAAAGCTCGGTGTGAACAGCAACCGGCTCAGGCATGAACTGGGAAAAGCCCTGTATCATAAGATAGTCAACTACACCTTGCGCTCCCGGAATGGGAGCGCAATTTGATCCTACAAAGGCAAACGCCTGTGAGAACCATATATCTGCCATATGTCTGAACTTGCCACCAAGTCCAAGGTAGACAAAAACAGTTATTGATATCTGAGTAACACGCTGAGCCAGATTTATAAGAAATGCCACAAACAGCATTTTCCCTTTGCCTAGAGCAAGGTCGGATACAGTGCTGTATTTTTTAATTGTCTCTTCCCATTTTACCCTTTTCTTCTCAGGTTTTCTAATTATCTTAAGCTTTCCCAGGATACTTATTCCCCAAAGCCCAAGTTTATCCATCCACTTTGGCTCTTTGAGCAACATAAAAAAGAAGAGAGTCAGAGAAGTCATAATGACAAAACCAATAACTATAAGCACCTTACCAAAGTCATTAAAGCTGTTAAAAATATCAGGTCTTACAACAAAGCTAAGTACTGCAACGAAATCAATTGCAAAGCTGTACATAAGCAGGTTAAGCACAAGACACATGGTAGCCTTTGAAAATGAAACTCCGTCTTTGCGCATAAAGTAAAAGCTTGCAGGCTGTCCACCTGAGGCAGATGGTGTAATTGCAGAGAAATATATATCTGCCGCAGAGTACAAAAACGCCTGACGGTGGTTCACATTTACAGAAATATGCTTAAGTATGTATTTGATAGCCACACCTTCAAGGTAGATATAGAGAAGAACGGAAACCATGGCCAAAGCCATAAAACCCTTTTTCCCATGTCTAATCATAACCCAGGCATCCTTTATGGAAAATCCCTTTGCCTGGCTGGTTATTGCAGTAATCGTGAGTACGGCTATCACTATGGTGACAAGCGACCACATTATATTCTTAAGTACGTCTTTATTACCTTTTTGTTCCATCTATAAAAGTTCTCCTTAGAGTTTATCTCTAAAGTATAGCATAAATTTGGTTTTTAATTCTTACGATTATCTTAAGTTTTGGTGTAAATCAGGATATATCCTCATTGCTTATCTCTTCCTTATACACATCTGCAATATATGACGGACCATTACACCAAAGTTTTGAATCGCTATCATACAATGCCCTTCCAGTCTTGGACAATAGAAAATCAAGCAATATTTCTTTAGGGTCACGGCCCGTATCTTCAGAGATTTCTTCTACAACCATAGTAATAAGTAAATCAATTGTATACTCCTGTCTATCTCTACTAATCATCGTTTCAGACATATTTTCTCACTTCCTATATGTTTTATGCATTTCAATGCTTTATCAGTTTTAAAACAATATTGGTTCTTAAGTTTATTTGGTAGTAATTGTTTGATACAAAATTCATCAGCTTCATTACTGCCAATCTCTCCAAAAACGCCTGCGATATATGCGGTTAATACAGCGTTTGTAGCGTCATCTGCAATCTTCCCAACAATAACATCATACTTGTTCATTTCTTTTTCAATTCCAACAAAAGAGTTTTTCTTTCTATGCGCCGCTATACAGTGTAACCAACCTTTGTCTGCCTCTTTGAAAATATTAACTTTTATATCATTAACTATACTTACTTCAAAAGTCGAAATATAACCAAAATTTTGCTCTTTTAATATTCTCCCTTCAGCTATTGCCTTGATTATGGATATATTTAGGAAACTTTCTGCCTGTTCTTTAGATGATGTGATGTAAAACCCCTGACCAAAGTCCTTGTTTTTGGCACATTTAGTTATATCAGGCTCTTTTACTTCGCAATAACTACCATGATACAAAAGTAATCCATCTGATAAATCAAGCATTTACCTGTATCCCCTTTCTTCTGACAAACTCTGATACATCTTCCAAAACTGCCCCATCACCTTCACAGTGAAAAAAATTCCATAACCATCTTCAATATAGCCTAATACTTCGGCTTTTTTAAATATATCAATAACTTTCTCAATTGATAGTTTCCATTCTTGTGCAGCCAGTCTAATCAATCTTGTTTGCATAAAAATAATCTCTGATTTTTTGCTCATTTCTAAGATGCTCCTTAAAAATCGTTTATCATTTATAAGTTATTATACACTATTTATATATTTTTTTCATATTATCTTTTTATTTCAAACTATAAATGCTTATCTTAAGTTTTTATGATTTATCTTCCGATACTTTTTACTCTTCATCATCTAACTGCTTATCTATCTTTTCCTGCTTTTTTTCTTATTCAGGTAATACATGACTATCGATATTATAGAAAAATATCGTTATCCAGCTCACTGAATAAACTATTGCAGTCATTTTTGAATCTGCAATTCCAATCCCAGTATACTTTTTTAGATTATCATTTAGTATAATAGATATTACCGTTGCAATGATGAGATTTTTATTATATCTGTTAGTGCCGTCATTTGGGTTAATTGACCATATATTGATGCCTTTTAAATAATTGGCAATAATCATATAGAGCCCGCTTCCAATTAAAATAATCAACTCGGATGCATACATTTTAAAACCTGCATCCATAAAAACCATTTTAATCACAATAGACAGCACCAGAGCGTAAATAATATAAGAATAGGCTCTGCTCTGTATCCTTCTTCTTTCAGATAAAATGCGTTCATCATTAATATTATTATTCATTTTGCACCTCCCAAAATAATTCATCAAGTGTTTTACCGAGTGCCTTACAAATGCCTATGCATAGGTTCAATGTAGGATTATAGTCTCCCGCCTCTATAAGCCCTATTGTCTGCCTTGTAACACCAACTGCCTTTGCCAAGTCTTCCTGCTTCATATCATTTTCAATTCGTGCAATCTTCATTCTTTTATTCTTCATATACTCACCTCTATATTACATAATATAATATATTATCGTCATAATGTCAAGTATATATTGCATTTTGTTTTTGAGTTATTTAGTTTTAAGACAGGTGTCCTGGTGTCAAACGGACAGCTGCCAAATTTAGCCAAAACTTCTTCTCCATGTAAAAAGCTGAACATACCGCAAGCACGACGGTTGTTCAGCTTTTTATTAATCGATGTAGTTCATCCCTAATGAATTAATGTCTACTTAAAGGGATTTCCTTATCTCCTCAAATTTCCCTTAACATCCCCTCTAAAACTAAATACAAATATCTTTCCATTTTTGTCAGTTACCCTTATAAATGGCTTACTTTCAGGTCTGAGCAGGAGTGTGAGATTCTCATTTCCATTTCTAAAATCTCCCTTTAATAAGTCGTCAAATGAAGTTCCGTTCACCCTTACCAAATCATCCGGAAGCTCGTTTTTTAGCTCTACATTCTTGATATCGGCTAACTTTATGCGGTAATTACTGATGCCTTGGACTGCCTGAATCTCATCCTTTGTTAACTCTATCTTAATAGGCTGTTGGTAGTAAGCATTCATAGCAGGGCCTGTGAAAGGCAAACACAAAAATAACACAAAAAGTATAGCTGTAATTACCTTGCCTGAGGTCCGGGCTAAGTTAAGAGTAGTATTCATACCCACTCTCTCATTTACGATGAGCCTGCTGTCATTGGGGTTGTAGTAAATCATGCCTCCAACCCACTTGTCATCCTCATCCACTATCACTCCCACGCCACTTCCCTTTGTAAGCCTCTCCTGCATCTTCCTAAGTTTAACTTCAATAGCCACAGCTTCTATACAGATTGCTCCTGTAGCAATAAATATGAGCGCCAAAGCCATAAATGGATGACTTATAAATAACAGTCCCGAAAAGCTAAGTGGTATGGTCAGCCAAGATGCGACTATCCAGATCTTAGACCAGTTATAATGCCTTATCTGAGTAAGCACCCTTGTCAAATCCCTCTCTTCATTTACTTTTTCTGAGCGGTTCCTGTAAAAAAATAGCGGTATGAAAAACCAAAAATACAAGTACCGATGCCGCTGAGGTTATATAAAGAACGTAAAAAGTTCTATCCCAAATAAGAGGCAGGAGGCTTATAATGCAAGGGATGATGAAAAGCAAAGGTGAAATCTCCTTGAAATTAGGTATGTTTTCCATATCTATCTCAACTTTTTCTCCTGAGTGCTGTACCCAGCCCCTTCTCTTTTTAATCGCTTTTAAGTCTTTGTTGCAGAGGTAAAACGGTATGGCATATATGAATATGGTTACATCTGTCCACACAAGGTAATAGGTGAGCAGTATCCAAAATTTGGATACAAACACCCCGGGAATTATAGCAAGCAATAAGACTATCGTAATCATTTTAATCTGCTTTTTATATTTATTAAGCCTTGAAATGACCTTTGCATCCTGCTTGCCCTCTTCCATAAAGGTTACGCCAACAGCAATGTTTTTCTTGAACTTTGCGTTATTGGTCATTAGATATCCTAAAAGCGGTGCAATCCAAAATATACTTGCCCACATAAGTATGTTAAATAACAACATTACAATCCCTCCTTATAGTATTCTGTACAAATGGTAAGCACTTCATCAAGAGACAGCCCCGAAAGCTGGAGCTCTGAAATGATTACTCTTAATTCTTTAAGCTTTTCCTCTCCCACAGGACTGGTCTTAATCTTGTTACTGATAAGCGTTCCCTTCCTCCTGTCAGTTACTATATAGCCTTCATTGTTTAGCAGTTGATAAGCCTTGCTCACAGTCATCATATTGATACCGCTTTCATCCGCAAGCGCTCTGATTGTAGGAAGCTTTTCACCTGGAGTGAGTCTCCCCTCGGCTATCCCTACAACGATTTGGTCTCTTAGTTGCTGATAAATTGGGGTTTTACTTTCAAAATCAAATATTAGCCTCATTTCTCCTCCTTTCAGCCTTATTCACATGTGAATTATATGTCTTATTTGTATTATATCGTATAATGCAAAAATGTCAAGAAGAAAATTGGACTATATTAAGCCCAATTTCTTCAACATTTTTAATTCCCTCTGCATCAGTATACTTGTATTCAAGCAAGTTTTTTTAGCGTCATTCTCACTGATTAAACCATCGTTAGATGACATTTTGCTTCTATACTCTGATAGGCTGCATCCCAGTCTTTTTCTTGATTATCCCCGAGAGGTATTTTGCATCTGAAAACCCTCCCGCAATGGCTATCTCGGTCTGTGAAAGCTTTGTGTTAAGTATCATTGTCATAGCCTTTTCAAAGCGAAGATTGTTCAGATAATCTTGAAAAGAAATGCCGTAGTAATCCTTGAATAAATGTGAAATATGAGTAGTTGTAAGCTGCTCCATCTCCGCTATTTCAGCAAGTCTGATAGGCTCGGTGTAATGGTCATTTATATAGGCGGTTATCCTTTTCATTCTTTGAATCCGCTTTTCCCTGATTGAATGGTTATGTTCATCCATAATGCAAAAATCAAATTCCTTCATAAGTCCGCATAGAAAGCCGCTTACAAGTGAAACCAGTTCCATTTCAAAAAGTGGCTTGGCCTCAAGATAGCAGAGTGCTATTTCCATCATTTTTTCTTTGATAAACTTTGTATCATTTGAAAATGGCTTATTTGCGAAGGTTATACTCGAAAAATAAGGAAAGTAATCTCTGCAAAAATGCCTTGATACCTGCAAAAACAGTCCAAGCACAGCCCCTCAGACTGTATTTCGTGAGGCTCATAAGGATTTATAAGTACAATCGAACCTTTTTCTTAGCTCTATAGAGCCTGTTTGAAGAGATAGCCTACCCTCTCCGTCAAGTACAAAAAGGAGCTCAAATGCATTGTGTGTGTGATAATTCCTGTATTTTTATTTCATTTAAAAAAATACCTTTATATGGTGCAAACGACTGTATCTGACAAATTCGTATTCCTGACTCATTAAATGTCCCTCAAGTTTCTCATATATGACTAAAATCTTAAGTTATTGTGGCTTTCAAAGGTGCATGTGGCTTTCAAAAGTATCTAATGACTTGGGTATGTGATTTCTAAATCTTCGCCTCACACGAACCTTGCAAGGATTAAGTATACCACAAAAATCGCATAATTATCATTTAATTTTTAATACGAATGGGTCTATAAAGTATGAGTCAAAAAAATTTTTGCACAATTTATTGATAATAATTATTATTATTTTTTTTGCTATTTTTATGTCGTCATCAGTCTTTAAATAATATTACGATTGTGTTAGCATGAAGCAGTAAACAATAACAAACCGAAAGGAGAGTTTTATTATGGAAAGAACAATGAATATTTACTTATCAAATCTTGTACATTTTTATCACAAATTACAGAGTTATCATTGGTATGTGCAGGGAAAGACTTTCTTTCAGTCACACGCTAAACTTGAAGAGTATTATAATTTTGTTAACAGACAGATAGATGAACTTGCAGAACTTATGCTTATGGATGGGAAAAAGCCTGTTTCTACAATGAAGGGCTTTGCCGAGTTAGCTACAATCAAAGATCCTGCCGGAGATTTCGTTCAGGATATGCACGCTGTATTTAGTGACGTTCTCGCTGACTTTGAGACACTTCACGCAAGTGCCAGACTTCTCAAGGAAAAGGCTGATGATGAAAACGATACCCTTGTAAGCGCAAAGATGGATGGCTTCCTTGAGGACTACGCAAAGATTCTTTGGATGTTAAGAAGTACTTTGGCATAATACCAGAACAACAAAAAACTCATGGGGCTAAAAAAAGGCTCCATGATTTTTTTCTTTTATCTATTTAACTTCTTGCTTATCAACTTATTTATAAATACAAGTACGATAACAATGATTATAAAACTAAGCCAAATAAATACATGATAGTATCTATTTTCAAGAACTCGTATCTTATCAACATTCGTTTCAGTGGCTATCTTTGCTCTAGATAGCTTTAGGATATATTCTCCCAAAACCTGTCCCAAAAGTATACCAATTATATTTCCAATTGCTATTGCATATGAATATAAGTTCTTACCAAACATTGTAAATATAATCATTACAACCCATATATAGGCAAAGTTATTGTGTATGAGCCAACCAAAAAAAGTACCGGTCTCTAAGCACAAATGATATGGAGTATGTTATTCCAAAAAAACAATCAATTGAATAATTAAAGGTTTCAATCTTTTTAAGCATAATCTCCTTCATATACATAGCCCCTCTTTCACTCTGTTACCAACCACTCGCTGTAAATTGTAGGAATATTGGTTCACCTGTCTGTTTAAAATATTATTTGAGCTTCCTTTACACTGTCTATATAGTCATCAATGTCTTGTATGATGCATATGTCTCCCGTTGTGTGTAGGGATTCAAAATATTTTGTTATATAATCATAAACCCTGTACTTTTCAAAGAGTTTAGCTACTTCTTGACCTGACAGCGCTTTGGAATGACGGTACCTTTCCACACAATAAACTAGAAATTTAGCTTCTTTGCTCATTTTATGCCTCCTCCGGATAAGAATATGAGCCTGTCAGCAATTCATCCTGATACATAGTATATAAGGTCATTGGCCCATAGTGCCATAGCTTTGACTTCTCATCAGACAACTCTTCATAAAGTTTTGACTTGTAGAAAATATGAATTATCTCGTTTTCCTCCAAATTGCTATTCTTAGCTATTTGTTCAATTATAGGTGGAACAATAAGTGTCAACTATGGCGCTAAATTGATCTTCATTCATACAAGCTCCTTTCCTTCAAAGCTTAAGTATTCTAAAGCTTTTTTTCTGTCGTAAATACTAATTGGTTAAATAATTTACGCACCTTAAGTGCAGTCAGTGTCTGCTCTTTATTGAGTATACCGGTTATATATAAAGTAATAGTTCTATATACATCATCATTGGCAACAGCACCATAGACCAAATCATACTGTTCCCCATCATAAATTCCCTGTCTATTGGCAGCCACAAAGTTCAACCATTCTTCATCCGTAGCGTCAAACTTAAGTAGCTTACATTCCTTAAAAGCTACTTCTTCATCAAAAGAATAGATATTCAAGGTAGCCTTGCCATTTTTACTTCTTTCCACAACCTTTCCTGCAAAATTTGCTGCTTGATCACGATTTGAAGTTGTATAAAAGCCAAAGCCAAAATCTAAATGGCGGTTCTGTTTAATCAGCTTAGGATGCTCTACTGACATATTACTTCCATGGTATAAAAATCATCTACATCATCTCCCATCATTATCCTTTTTAATAATTCTACCACATTTCCTATATCTCCATCAATACAAATACTTCTATCCTCAATAGCCTCCGGACAGAATGCTTCTCCGTAGTTTATGCAGGCGTAGGTAGCATTTTCTTGTCAAAGCCCGCCGGAGTACATATCACTAATTCCGTATTCCCCTGCAAAATCAAAGAAATATTTATTAAGTCTCTCTCCACTGTAAGTGAATCCCGCAGATGTTGAAAGCCCTGTACCCGCACCTATAACTATCGATTCTGCAGAAATAAGTGCCTTTTTAACTTCGCAATCTGTTCTTTCTTTGTTCCTGTTCCCTCTGACATACGCTCTCTAAAAAATAGTTCATATCCTTTTCCCCCTTCATTGGATAATTTATGTTTGATTATTGTTAACTTAATCAATTCACAAAGCCGTTGTAATCTTAGCCATTTCATCTTTCAATGAAATATAGCATATTTTAGTTGTAATGTCAATAGTTACATCTGCGTAAATAATTGTTATCAAAAAGCCAACCAAAACCCAGTATGCACTGTAATTTCGGTTGGCTTTAATATAATCTGTTCTATTGTACAAACACTCCCCATTTCCCAACTGTAAATATCCAAAATTGTTATAGCTTATATTTCGTACCTCTGCATTTATTATTTTTACAAATTTAACATAAATGCATTCCATACATTTCAACTTTCACAAACTTCATTGTCACAAACAACTGCTTTAAGACTGCCTAAATATAGTCATTATGTACGCAGAACAGCCAGGCAAACTTTACTATAGTAAGCCCAAAATCACTCAGAAAGACTAAATTAGCAGCCTTAGCCACCAATTTAGTCTTTCTACTCATATATTTATATTTTATCAATCATCTTCAAGGCATTGTTTCTGCATATATTCTCAGCTTCTTCCAGAGAAAAGTCCATTTCATTAAGTATTTCAAAATATTTGTCATAGATTTCCTTTGGTTTTAAGCATCTGCTATCCGGGAAATCCGTTGCAAAAACCAGTTTATCCACACCTATCAAGCGCAGTATCTCATTTGTCCTCTTTATTCCAAATCTATTTACATAATCAGGCAGGATTGCGGAGAAATTAAAATATGCATTAAGACCATACAAGTCTTCCACTTGAAATCCTCCCAGATGAGCAATTGACAGCCTTACATTAGGGTATTTCTTTAATACATTTTTAATCCGGCTTGGAGAACATACATCATCCTGTAAATGTTCCTTAGGGTAAGAATGAATTTCAACTAAAATATCTTTTTTGCTTGCATATTCAATTATTTTTTCATAATAGCATCCATCTATGGGATATCCTGCATTACTGGGATGAAGTTTTATTCCTATGAATTCATCCCTGGCTATCACCTTATCTAATTCATTTATTGTTTCATTGATATTTTTTCTAATGTCAACATCCGCGAAACAACGCAGTTTCAAAGGCATCTTCTGTACCATTGCAAGCATATTGGAATGAACAGTTTCAACCTTAAAATCCATGGAGAGCATATAAGGATCATTAAATGGCATGACAATAGCCATTTCAATATTATATTGCTCCATTATCTTTTTATAGTCATCTACACTGCCATAGTCTATAAATACATAGCCATGTCCCGAATTGGCTTGAATCACATCTTCAGGCATCAGATGAATATGTGCATCAATTTTAAGAATATCCTTCCAATTTACCAAAAAGCCCTACCTCCATATTTATACCAGCTTAATCTCCTGCATTATCAAGCTGAAAATATCCGATATTATCAGAAAACATAGTGTATTCTTGCCTCATCAAAGATCCTGCTGCTTACCCTCTTCCGCAGGATATCCCATAGGGAATAGCGACGCTCCGAATGATAACATTTCAGACTCGCTCCAGCATCCGCTTCGCTCCGCCTAATGCGCTCGCTTAGAATTTATCATTCGGAGCTGGCACCTTAAATTTATACAAATAATAACTAGAATACCGAATGAAAGACAGCTACCCCACCTGCCCCCAATGTGGCTGATGTGATTCTTTAATAAAATCATAGAAATCAGCTCCGTTTTTTTGCGTTGCTCAGAGGCGCATTGCGAAGCAGCTAAGCCTATGAGCAATGCAAAAAAAGGTAGGAGCGTCACTTAGATTACAAACAATCACATCAGCCCTACAAATTAGAATTATGCAATTGCTTCATAAATCTCCCTATCCTCATCCTTAAACACATTGAAAATAACTCTGTCAATCTGCCCTTCATTCTCTGACAGCCATTCTTTTACAGTCTTAACGGCTATCTCTGCTGCCCTTCTACCAGGAAAGCAGAATACTCCCGTTGAAATGCAACAAAAAGCAATTCTTTAGCCAGATAGTCCAGTCTCTCTCTTTGAAGATTTGTAATATTCATTTTACGCTTCTTTCTTAAGCAGTTCCTGCATTCCGGTATGTAGGTCTGAAAGTGTATATTTTTTCATTTCATTTTCCATAGCTGACTGAATGGACTTTAACTTACCGTCAAGAAGTCCATGTATATTTTTTCCTACAGGACAGTTTGGATTTGGAGCTTCATGAAAATGAAACAATTCTCCATTTTCAACCGGCTCGATTGCCTGATAAACATCGTAAAACGATATGTCCGACAAAGGTCTTGTAAGTGTAATCCCACCTGTTCCCCTAGCAACAGTGATAAGCCCTGCATTTTTAAGCTTGGTTAGTATATTCCTTATAATGACGGGGTTTGTATTGATACTGCTTGCTAAAAAGTCACTTGTAATCTTGTATCCTCCCTTAAAAGTGTCCACACAGGTAAATATGTGTAGCGCCACTGTAAACCTACTTGATATCTGCATTAATCTTCCTCCTGAAGATATTTTATATCTAATTAACTGTAATATTGATAATTACAACTAGGCTTATAAAATAGCTACCTAACATTAGTTCTAGTCATCATAGCATTTTTTATCTTGTGACTGCCAATAAATATAATCTTCCCATGCCTCATCAAACCATATCTTTTTCATTTATTCGGCCACCTCTATCATTTCTTGTTCCACACCATTTCCCGCATTAAGAGCAGCAATACCTCTTCTTAGATGTTTCATATTACTCTCCGAATAAAACGGATCAGCAGATACTTCAAATGGAATTCTTTTTTCTCTTCCTACTTTTTTTGCAAATATCTTAAATGCCGCACTCATAGAAATCCCCATTTCTGAGCAAGCCTCTTCCATGCTTTTCTTAATATCCGCATCTAACTTGAAATTAACATTAACTACCTGTGCCATGATAACTACCTCCATTTTTTATACTGATTATAGTATAAGCTATTATAAAGAAAAAGTAAAGAATAATACTTTATCAAAAATAGCCCCACCTATTCAGGCAGGGCAGCATATCTTACTTATTTATTTTTGTAATTTTTATATCTTACGCAGCTTCATATACTCATCATTTGCTTCAAGCAGCTTCTTATAATAATCATCATAGGTTTTACTAAATTGCCTGATAAGAGGAATTGATGTCTTCTACAGCTTTAATCTTAGCATTGGTTACACCCTTTAATTCATTTATACCTAAACCAGCAGTATTTTTTTCAATGTAATCTCTTTCTTCTTCAGATAATTCAAATGTTGGCAGGCTGTCCAGATAGTTTATATACTCATTATAAGCTGAAGTTTCTGATTCTTTTAACGGCTCGCTTAAAAAAAGGCTGATATGCGCTAAATATCATCATACCAAAATATCCCGGAAAAGCTCTTTCAAGTCTCTCATAAATAGTCTCTTCATTTTCAAGAAGTGCAAGTCTTTCTTGAATTACATTGTCGTTTTCTTCATAATACTCTATTGCCTTTCTCGTAAGACCGGTCAATTTTTGTATTTCATTTCTTAACATAGTCATCACCTCCTGCCTACAGTGTAGTACAGTCCCTAAGGGACAGGTCAAGGGATTAATATCTTTAGTAAAAAAATCCAAAGTTTGGCTTAAAAACTCCTTCACCTCATCAAAGATCTCAATCATCCTGTTCTTATCAATCGCAAATTCATCCGGAATCAAGTCTAATATTTCAGAAAGGGCATCGTAAACCTCGTCTCTCTCTATAGTTGTAATAAAGAATTTTCGTTTATCCATCTTGTTAAAGCCCTCTGCATAGGTTCTTACTAAGGCTTCGATATCCTGCTCAAAGTCTGATGTAGGTCCCTCTATGAGTTTTACCACCTGAGCCCTTGTCTTTCTGTAAAGGTCAGCAGCCTTTTTAGCATTTGCAGGAGTGATGCCCTCTCTGCCATCCCAGGAGCGGAATGGGTTGTCTAGGTTTTGTGCCAGCCATTCAGGTTTTCTTGCCTTCGTAATCCAAAGGTGTAGTCCCTCTTTAGCACGGTTTTTATAAAGTTTCTTCACCATCTTAGCTGCGTCCTCAGGCAGGCTGTCCATCCACAGGCTGCAAAGATTAGGGAAACACTCAGGCTTCGGAATATCCTTCTCAGAGAATCCAAACAATTCCATAGTGGAAAAGAACCTCAGCTTGCTAAAGCCTGATAGCTTGTCAAAGTTAATCAGGTTGCCGGGTTTCCCCCATAGCCTTAATTCCAAAAGGTCAGGATACCTAGACAAAATCTCCTCTATATCAAGTTCCATTATACTTCTAATATGCAAGCTCCCTAAGTTATCAAGACCTGACAGCCTTGGAAGCTTTCCGTCAACGTATAGAATCAGGGTACTCCCATTATCCTCAGTCCTTATTTTGCAGTTGTCTGAAACTTCGCCGAACAAAATAAGATGCTCCATACCGTCATTTAATACAAGCTCTTCTACCCCTGTCATATCAACGGAAAGCCTGTCTATATAGCTTTTTGAGAAATCAAGCTTCTTCTGCCCATGGTTATTAAGCTCCAGCTCTCTTAAGAACGGATATCCCTCTAAATATTCATATAGGTTTTTATACCATTTATGTAAGGTAAGATGGCTTAAACAAGGAAAAACCCTAAGACTAAGCACATCTTCAAAATGCGACCACTCATCACTCATATTTCTCCTTGATATTCTACATTCCTCTCCCTCTAAAACAACCTTTTCTTCGCTTTTATCTGCTGCCTTAAAGGCATCTCTCTTCTCCTTCGGGATTTCCTGCCATTTTAACTGTCTGTATACTATGTCGCCACTACCCCAGCCATATGAATACGAGTCTGAGCTCTCATTCATTATAGGAGTCACATTTCCTACAAAAATATATTTTTCCGGAACGTCTACTTCCACATGATTTATGTCCAAACTGTTGTCCCAATACATATAATCAACATAAAGCGGCTTTAACTCCGACAGTTCTGCCTCCTTAAGGGGCTCCTCTCCCGACCAGTCAAGAGACAGCTTTACTGCCATTTCTTTTCCATCTTTATCTTCTACCTTGGTTATCTGACAAGCCGTATATTTTTTTAACTTCTCATTGTAAACACAGTACACATCCCCAGCCTTTGCCTGCATAATGTTATCTCCTTTTACTTAAATGATATGGGTGTATGAATTATCTACACCCTACGGTACAGCTTTGTTTCTCTCACTTTTTCAATAATCTAAGCATCACTACAAGTATATAATATTTCAATCTCTATTCCAACATCATCTTCAGGGCTTACATCACATTTTCACCTTTCACTCCATATAATTCATCCACCAGACAGTTTATTTTTCTGTAAAAATATGTTATTCTTCTTATTTGTAGACTTACTTAAAAATGGGGGATAAGCAATGAATTACATAGGTTCAAAGTACTCACTTCTGGATTTTTATTGAAAATGTCATTGAAAATGTCAGCGGATATAAAACAGGGGATAATTATGTCTTTGCCGATATATTTGCAGGTACAGGAGTGGTAGGAAGTGCATATAAGGGAAAGGGTGCCTATGTGATTGCAAATGATATACAGTACTACAGCTATGTCCTAAACAAGCATTTTATCGAAAATGTCCCTCCGTTAAATAATGACTTAGGAGTAGTGCTTAATTCTCTTAAGCCCCTTAAAGGCTTTATTTACAATAATTACTGCGAAGGTTCAGGCTCCGGGAGAAATTATTTTACAGACAGTAACGGGCAAAAAAATGTGATGCTATCAGAACTTTTTTTGGAAGAAGCACATAGCTCAGGGGAAATGGGTGATGCAGAGTATTTTTACTATCTTGCAAGCCTTATCAATTCAATAGATAAATATGCAAATACGGCTTCTGTCTACGCAGCCTTTTTAAAACACATCAAAAAATCAGCAGCAAAGGACTTCACACTATCCCTGCTGCCCGTCATTTCCGGGCAAGCCGGCAAAGTATATAACGAAGATGTAAATATTCTAATAAAGAAAATAAGTGGCGATATCCTCTACCTTGATCCGCCATATAACACAAGGCAGTATTCTGCCAATTACCACATCCTTGAAACCATAGCAAAGTACGACAATCCTGCCCTTCGTGGCATAACAGGGCTTCGTGGTTACGAACTTCAAAAGAGTGATTTCTGCTCCAAGCGCACCGCCTCTTCTGCCCTTGATACACTTATTAAAAATGCTGATTTTGGCTATATTTTCCTAAGCTATAACAACGAAGGCCTTATGTCTGCTGACACCATAAGAGATATTATGTCTGCTTACGGAGATTATAGCGTGTATACCAGAGAATACAAGAGGTTTAAGGCTGACAAAGACGAAAATAGGAGGATAGCAGGCAGCGAGGTCGTGGAGTATATACATTGCTTGAAGAAGTAGGGGAAGTCCTTACTCCAACACATAGACCTCTTTCCCCTCAATGATTCCCGCTTTTTTCTTTATTTTTGCTAAAGAATCGACACAAAATGCCGGCCGGATTCCATGTTTACCAAAAGAATTGCCAAGACTAAGTTTACCATCAAAATTTACTTCACACACTGCAGAAAGATATGATGTCACAGGGGTTCTTAGTAACCATCCCATTGGAGTCCCATCTAAATAACTAAGTCTGTTATCCGGATTTCTAAAATACCTCAGTGCTTTACCTTCTATTCCATAACCATATAATAGTTCCTTATCTGAGAGCAAAAATATATTCCTGTTTATATTTTCAGTCTCGTCACCTGAACATCCAATTGAAGCATCTGAGTAAATTTCAACCGCAGTACTCTCTATAAGGGAGTGAATTTCTTTAAGATTCTCATAATATGAACCATTCAAGTACCTGTCTATTTCGCTGTCTTTATAGTACTAGCTATACTCATTCATCCTTTTTGTTTCAGCTAGTATTTCCTCCCTTAAAAGAAGGGTACTTCCTTTATCATATCCATTATCTATAACCAAGAACGGCACATACTTACCATCTTCCTTGATATAAACTCTATAATCATCTTTGCTTTTTAAGCTGGAATACGCTATAGAGCTGATTGTATCCTGCCTTATATGTGTTATATAACAGTTTATCCCTATAAATGCAGATATTATTGATAATAAGATTATGATTATTCCCTTGATTGATAGAGATTTCATTAGTTTACTCATTTTGACCTCTCATTGTGGAACTCTATGTAATATTAGGTTACAATATGCTACCCATATGCACCAATCGCATCAATCTCTACTCCAACACGAAGACCTCTTTCCCCTCAACGATTCCCGATTTTTTCTTTATTTTTGCTAAAGAATCGACACAAAATGCCGGACGGATTCCACACTTGGTATATGCGTTCCAAGAACCAAGCGCTCCGTCATAGGTTAAACAACATACCACAGAACGCTCCCAGGTATTGGGAGTTCGCAGTAGCCAAGATACGGATTCTCCACTTAAGTAACATATCCTATTGTCAGGATTAGAGAAATAGCCTAGCCTTTTACCTTCCTTTTCCATATCAAACCCAAGTTCATAGGCTGAAAGCAAGAATACATTTCTATTTATCTTTTCGGTTCCATCTCCAGTTGAACCAATTGCCTCATCCTTAACAATTTCAACCGCAGTACTCTCTATAAGAGAGTGAATTTCTTTAAGATTCTCATAATATGAACCATTCAAGTACCTGTCTATTTCGCTGTCTTTATAGTACGAACTATACTCATTCATCCTTTTTGTTTCAACTAGTATTTCCTCCCTTAAAAATAAGAGTACTTCCTTTCTCATATCCATTATCTATAACCAAAAAACGGCACATACTTGCCATCTTCCTTGATATAAACTCTATAATCATCTTCGCTTTTTTTAAGCTGGAATACGCTATAGAGCTGATTGTACCCTGATTTATGAGCAGCCTATAACAGAATACTCCAATTACAAAAGTCAAAGCTACAAGTATTATTATAATGAGTTTGCCCGGACTTTTTTTAATCAACTTGTCCATCCCGACCTCTCAATGTGAATTTTTTAAAATCTGTTTTCAATATATACACCCTCAAAAGTGCTTCTCTGAATATCTTTAATCAGTGCATTAATCTACCTCTATCAAATCATGCTCTGCAAAATTCGCCTTCCCCTCTTTTATATCTCGAACGATATTTTCAAGATAACGTATATTATTTTTCAGAATAGAATGGATCCAGTGACACTTCAAACGGTATACGCTTTTCTCTGCTGACTTTCTTTGCAAAAATAGTAAACGCAGCACTCATAGAAAGTCCAAGTTCAGAACAAGTCTGCTCCATGCTCCTCTTCACATCCTCGTCTAATCTGAAATTCACATTTACTGTTTGTGCCATAACTAACACCTCTTTCTACACTAGTATGATATTGTATTAATCAATCATTCTAAGCCAATACTTCTACAATTTATAGTTTAATAGATATAATTCTACTAAATTTTAGCCTCCTCGGCAACTATTACCCCTTCATCTCACAATCATTTTAATATAATATCAGTAAGTACTATCTCCTCCTCTTCCTCACCCAAACAACCACCAGTACGACTACAGCCACTACACCCACGATAATGGGCAAAAATTTGTAACAAGCCAAACATCAACATTCCAAGAATATAAAATGTGCCTATATTACTTTTTCTTTCAGGTTTTTCGACTGTGCTAAGGGAGAATCTAAGCTCTCCTTCAGGGAGTCCGTTTGATTTAAAAATGGTATCCTTTTTGGGTTTTGGTAAATCCACTCTGATTATTCTCAGTCATAAAAAAACGGTGTATTTATATCTACATTCAGATTTCCAAACTTCGCCCAGGTTGATGCAGGAGATAAAAAGATAGTTGTATCTGTAAACGCCCGGATCATATTCTGCGTCTATTGTGGGATACATGGGTGCTTCTATCGTATTGGTTATCTTTTCTCCGGGAGTCAGGGTCATTTCATACTCATACCAACGCAGGAGAAATTTTGGTATTTCCTCAACATCATATGCAGACATAAATATAGCACCTGCATTTTCTACTGTAGCCTGCTTATATAATTCAACAATAATATTGTACCAATCAGACTCCAATATCTGTCCATTTTTGTCAAGCTTTGCTAGTGCAAATTCCTTAAATGTCATCTTAGAAGTTGATTTAAGCTTCATTTCTCCTTTGATTTCTTTGCTTTCATTACTACTGCTTTCATAAAATTTCCACTTTGGTAAATCTTTGACAGGCTCACCTATTACATAAAACTCCACCTCTTCACCATTCTCTGCACCTACACCTATCCTGGTATTCCCTTTGTCATTTGTTGTAAAAACCATAGGATGATTGTTCAAGATAGTATCTTCTTTTTCCCATCAAAGGCAGGAATCTCTATCTCTGCTACTTCTCTGTTATAAAGCTTTTTATCAACTCCACCAATCTCATAGACATATTTTTGTAACAGAAAGTTCAGGAGAATAAAAATCATCCTTTATATAGCCGTCACTAAGTAGGCTCATTTCCTTATGAATATCAAAAATCATAGTCGCTATAATAAAGACTATACCTCAGATTTTTTTGATTTCCTTACCATTTATTTTTTTATATCAAACTTTGCAGTATCATCTGTTCTTTTTGTACACCTGATTTTTTTCATCGTATTCATCAGGCCCATATTCAGGATAACATCCGAATGGAAACACAAGCTTTGCAGTTACCTTATAATCTGCAGGATTGTAAAATGTATATTTTGCAGTCACCTTGCCATTATATTTTAAAAAATCCCCCTTTTTTTCATAGTAGCTATTAGGAAATTCTGATATATCAAAGGTTAGCTGCTCATCTTCCACTTCTATCGGACAGTTTTCACCCTTTACCACAGTCCCCGTCATATCTACTCCATACCAGATTCTCCTTGCGGAATTGGCAAGAGCCGTCAGCTTAAATATATCACTTACTAAAAAAACAGTATCAGACAAAGCGCTATAAACCCCTTATTTTTTTCATAGCCAGCCTCCTTTTGCAATATCTTATATTTGTCCTTACCCTAGTATAACATTTTTTACTGTTATCAGGTAGAAGTATTTTGGTAATATCATAGTTTGCCACACCTGTAACTGCTGCGCCCATTACTTCAACATCCCACCAATGCTAATACCATAGACAATGCTACAATTCTTGTTAAGATCTTTTTCATAAATACTCTTCTACTTTATAAGCTATAGGGATTATCCCATATAATCCTTTTTATGTCTTGCTTATTTATGATTATAATAAAAATATCTCCATATTTTTATTTGCAATTATTTTACTTTTTCTTCAAATTGTTATGTTTCAAAAAATCTTTATTGAAATTTATTATATAAATTATTTGACATTTCTTTTTAATAATTTGCGTTTTTTTCACACAGTATTGACATTGAATACAGACTATTATATGATAATTTAGCATGGATACGGTTTGCCATTTTGTGACAAATTCATTCATTACAGTTAATCATCTATACATTACAGGAGGCTGATATGAATACTAAAAAACCTAATATTATTTTTTTATTTTATCTGATGATCAGGGCATATGGGCTATGGGATGTGCTGGAAACAAAGAAATTATAACTCCAAACCTCGATAGATTAGCAAGTGAGGGAATGTTATTTGACAATTTCTTCTGTGCTTCCCCTGTATGCTCTCCAGCTAGGGCTTCACTTCTAACAGGAAGAATCCCTTCTCAGCATGGTGTGCACGACTGGCTTAGAAATGACAACAAAAAGCAGGAGGATATCGAATATCTTCGTGGCATGAAAGCCTCATACCGATGTCCTTGCTGAAAACGGCTATATATGCGGTCTGTCCGGTAAATGGCATCTTGGAAGCAGTGCCAAGCCTCAAAAGAGTTACTCTCATTGGTTTGCTCACAAGTCCGGCGGAGGACCTTACTACAATGCACCATTGTATAAAGACGGAGTACTATATAATGAACCTCGGTATGTGACTGATGTAATAACTGATGATGCTTTGGAGTTTATAGATGAAAACGCCGGAAAGCAGCCATTTTACCTTACTATTGGCTATACGGCTCCACATTCTCCTTGGGTTAATAACCACCCTAAAGAATACACTGATTTGTACAAAGACTGCCCTTTTGACTCTATTCCAAAGGAGAAGGAGCATCCTGACAGTATTTATCTTACTAAAGAGGTGGCAAAAGACCTGCGTTCTAACCTCATAGGTTATTTTGCTGCTGTTACTGCTATGGACGCCAATATAGGCAGAATAATAGACAAGGTCGAAAGCCTTGGAATCAGGGAGGATACACTTATTGTATTTACCAGTGATAATGGTTTTAGCTGCGGTCATCATGGCTTTTTGGGGGTAAGGGAAATGGTACCTTTCCAATCAATATGTATGACAGCTCTGTTAAGGTGCCTTTCATTGCTTCACAGCCTGGCACTATTCCTGAAAAATAAGATTTGTGATGCACTTGTTTCAGCATACGACTTTATGCCGACACTCTTAAACTATGTAGGAATAGAAGATTACGAGGATGAAACCCTCCCAGGAAGAAGCTTTGCTGCTGCCTTAAAGGGCCTGGACTTTGAGCAGGATGATAAAAATCGTAGTTCTTGATGAATATGGTCCAAATCGAATGATTAGAAACAAGGAGTTTAAGTACATAAAACGCTATCCTTATGGACCTGATGAAATGTATGATTTAATAAATGATCCTGATGAAAAAAACAATCTCCTGCTAAAAAGATAGTCATGATGAGCTTGCCGCCGAGCTTAGATATGAGCTTGAAGCTTGGTTTTAAAAAAATATGTTAATCCTGAGATTGACGGTGCAAAAGAAGCAGTATACGGCTCAGGACAAATCAACTTAGCAGGACTTTGGTCAAAGGGCGAAGTGTCACATAGCTGTGATGATTACATTAAAGAATCCCCTAATTACAAGCCTTATAAGATAAAATAGAGGGCTGCCCACAACGGACAGCCATTAACTTTCCTCTTACCTTTCCAAAAAAATGCTTTTTACCCTTTCCCTATACTCATCCGGATGAACAAGTATTGACTCTGCATGTCCTGCATCCTCTATGAGATAAAGTTCCTTATAGCCTTTGGTTCTTGCTGACATGTCTTCAGAATTCTTTGGAATGATGAAATTATCCTTTGCTCCATGCATAAAGAGGATAGGTATTGTATTCTCATCAAGTGAATCTATAGGGCGCATTTCAGCCAGTGAATAGTGGTAGCGAATCTTCCCCGTAAAATTGGCTATGTCAAACAAAAATGTAGGCATGCCGGCATTTTTATAGCCTAGTCTTAGAACATTTTCAATATCTGAGAATCCACAGTCAGCTACGACAAAGTCGACCTCAGGCTTGTACTTCAGGCTTGTGAGTGTGGTGGCAGCACCAAGAGATTCTCCATGAAGTCCCAGTACAGAGATATCCTTGTACCTTGCCTTGGTATCCTCGATGAGTTTTATCAGGTCTTTGCCCTCCCTTATCCCGTATGTGGTAAAGGTGGGTTCATTTTCACCATGCCCTCTAAGGTCATAGATTATACAGTTAAATCCGTAATCCAGATACATCTTAACATACTTCAATGAGCCCATGCGGTTATCCGTATATCCATGAGAGAGAATGATGTACTTATCTGTATGCCTTGGATTCTTAAGAAACTCAACATGAAACACGTAGTCTTCAAATCCTTTTTATAGTATAATCCGTTTTCTCCAGTCCTTTATAAAATGAGGTGTCGTAGTGCTCGCTCTGCTAGGTAAATGCTTCTTTTAAGGTCTGTCTTTTTTTCCTGTCATTGCAAACGATGGTAACCAGAATGCAAATGCTGCAAATGCTATAATTATTAGACAAATAACCACTAAAACAATCTTTAACATAATCTTTCCTTTCATAAAGTCCTCCTACTTACTACTCTTTCTTTGCAGCCTCCCCGTATTTCTCTCCCAGAATACGCCATCTGCATAGCCCTGGATTGTCTTATCCTCTTCAGCCATTTCCAGTCTTTTCTCAGCCCAGATACAGTACTGCACATTCTGCTCTATCCCTATATAATGCCTGCCCAGCTTCTTTGCAGTTACCGAGGTAGAGCCTGAGCCTAAAAAAGGATCCAGAATCACATCTCCCGCATTGGAGCTTGCAAGAATGAGCTTGGCTAAGAGCTTCTCAGGCTTTTGGGTAGGATGAGCAGTATTCTCAGACATAGACCAATAAGGTATGGAAATATCATCCCAAAAATTAGACGGATAGGTGTTTCTAAAGTTTCCCGACTCCGTTTCTTCCCAGTCTTTTGGCTTTCCATCTACCTTATATGGCGCAATCACACTTCTTCTCATCTTAACAGCTTCTACATTGAAGGTATACTTAGCAGAATTCGTCACAAACCAGATATCCTCCATGCCATTCTTCCAGTTAGTTAGAGCTCCTCTACCCTTTTCCCTCTGCCAGGTTATGCGGTTTTGCACATGAAAATTCTCCTTAAGCACCATAAATATCGGTGAACTGGAAATCCAGTCGCAACAGACATATACAGTCGCATTTGCCTTAAGCAGAGGCTTTACAAGCTTTTATCCATTTTTTTCTGTATATTCCAAGTAGGTTTCATCACTGGTTTTCTTAAATTTATTTCCATGGAAAATCCTTGTCCAGATTGTAAGGAGGGTCCACTATTAGCAAATCCACGCTTTCTTTAGGCAACAGCCTAAGCACTTCAAATGTATCGCCAAGTATGGTTTTGTCCAAAACATCCGGCAATTCTGCCTTTTTATCCAGCATAAGGCACTTTTTCAGATATTCATTTCCTTCTTCCACAGATAAATCTATTGTCTTATTTCTACCCGCCTTCATCTCATTTTCCTTTTTAAATTTTCTATTACAAAAAAACCAGTCAGTTGCAACGCCGACCGGTTATCCATAACACTATTTATCTTTACTGCAGAGGTCTGTTCTTAGCTCTGCGCTTTTCCATCTGTTTCTCATTTACATACTTGCTAAGCTCCTGATTAATAGCTAAGAACTTACAACCTATGGTTTTCCTGTTGATTGTATCTACAACTCTAACTATCTTAGCTTTTATAATAAATTCTATTCTCTGGTTGACTTTTTCGGACTTCTCCACACTGGCTCCGCCATTCATAGCCTCAATAAGTGAAATCTGCTTCTTAAACCTGGCAATATCTTTCTCTATCTTGGTTTCCGGCTGGTGAGTAGGAGTCTTTACCTTGAACATCTTCATATAGTCTGAAAATGTTACGAGAATATCTTCTCCCGCTTCCACAAACAAAAACTTTGGTACAACAATACCAATGCCTACAGAGCTCAAATCCTTAAGACTGGCCTTATTAAGCGTATCATCACTTCCAAGTTTTATATAGCAATCATTTCCAAGGGGCACTCTAAAGCTGTTCCTCCTGTTGAAAGGCTCAGCGTCAGCTTCTGAAATGACAAGGTGTGCAGGCCCATAGTTTTCAAGATTAACCCTGTAAACTCTTACATTATGCCATTCATAGGGCTTAGAGTCCAAAATTCCAATAAAATCACAGGATATCTCATTGTTGTCAAAGCTTAGTGGATGTCCGTTAAAGGTGAACATCTCTGCCACGACATAGGGAAAAAGACCGCCTTCATGTCTTTCAATAAAAGCCGGCTATCTCTTTTCTGTCCTTTGGACTGGTTATCTCAACTGCTTTTGAGCTAAAGCTCGCAGTTTTAGAACCAATACGCGCTGTGAGCGTCAACTCACAGCCCTCTAACAATTCATCAATAAACATCTAATCCCTCAAAAATGTGAAACTATTACTCTGCATCTTCATCAGTCTCAACTGTGAGCATAGGAATTACAATGCTGTCTGCATCATAGTCATAAAGCTCTTCAAGCTTGTTAAGAACTTCTTCACACTCGGACTCAGACCTTCCTGTCTCCTGCATAGCCTTCATGCAGTATGCAGAAATAACATTGTTAAATGCTCCTGTATCCACAAGTGTAAGTAAGTCAGAAAGACTCTTGCCATTCATTGACTTACAAGCCTCAAGAAGCTCACCAATGCGCTTCTTGCCTTCCTCTGACTCCTCCGCACTGAGTTTTTTCTCATACTCTCCAATAAGAAATTCAAGATCTAATGCAAAGCTTTCTGCTCCTAATTCTTTAGCCATAATAAATTTTCCTCCTAAAACTGTTTAATGTCATTATATTACTATATACATGTGTCAAATATTTTTCAAGTTAAATTTTTTTATATCCTATGAAAAAGTTCCGAAATACTGATAACAGGCACTTTATCAAAATAATCTAAGTACGATTTTACAATCTCATTTATATGCCTAGTTATGGAAAAGTTTCTTAGTCTGGTATTTTGGTTCGCAGGTCAGGTTTATACCCAGTTTGGCAAGTGTACGCTGATCCTCACTTGAGAGTATAACTGAGGAATGTGCCTCACATCCCTTTAGCTCATCAAGCTTTGCAACCACCTTTGCTGCGTTTTCATCGGTTCCTGCACAAATGGTAAGGGCTATAAGCATTTCAGCTATATGTAAGTTTGGATTGTGGTTGCCAAGGTGCTTTACCTTTAGCTGCTGAATAGGCTCTATTACACTTGGAGAAATAAGTCTAAGCTCATCAGGCAGTCCCGCCAGTTTCTTAAGTGCATTAAGAAGCATGGCTGAAGTAGCTCCCATAAGTTCTGAAGTCTTGCCTGTTACCACGCTTCCATCAGCCAGTTCAATGGCACTTGCAGGCTCTCCGGTTACCTCAGCATTGGTATTGGCTGCAGCAACGCATTTTCTATCCTGTACCCCTGTTCCTGCCTTCTTCATAAGCAATTCCAGCTTGTCAACTACCTCTTCCTTGGTGTTCCCCTTTCTTAGCTCACATCTTTCCTTGAAATAACGCCTTATTATCTCCTGACTTGCTGCTGCCCTTACAGCCTCATCATCAAAGATGCAGTTACCAGCCATATTTACTCCCATATCTGTAGGAGATTTGTATGGGGAGGAACCGTATATCTTTTCAAACATAGCGTTAAGCACAGGGAAGATTGCTACATCCCTATTGTAATTAACTGTAGTAAGACCATAAGCCTCAAGGTGGTAAGGATCTATCATATTTACATCATTTAAGTCAGCTGTAGCCGCCTCATAAGCAAGGTTTACAGGATGTGAAAGAGATAGATTCCATACCGGAAATGTCTCAAACTTGGCATAACCGGCCTTTATTCCATGCTTATGCTCGTGGTAGAGCTGCGAGAGGCAGACAGCCATCTTGCCGCTTCCAGGTCCCGGTGCTGTAACCACCACAAGAGAGTGCTTTGTCTCTATATAATCGTTTTTACCATAGCCTTCATCACTTATGATTGTAGGCACATCATTAGGATAGCCTGCTATAGGATAGTGCCTATATACCTTTATCCCCAGCGCTTCAAGCTTTTTCTGATACCGGATGGCACATTCCTGTCCTTCAAATCTGGTAAGCACTACACTGCCAACGAAGAGGCCGTAGTTTCTAAAAGCGTCTATGAGCCTAAGTACATCCAAATCATAGGTTATTCCAAGGTCTCCGCGCACCTTATTCTTTTCTATGTCGGCAGAGTTGATTACTACTACAACCTCTACATCTTCCCTAATCTGGGCAAGCATCCTTATCTTACTGTCAGGTTTGAAGCCGGGCAGCACTCTCGAGGCGTGGTGGTCGTCAAAGAGCTTACCGCCAAATTCCATATAGAGCTTACCCCCAAAGCCCTCTATACGCTCCATTATCTTCTCTGACTGCATTTTCAGATACTTGTCGTTGTCAAAACCTGCCTTAAACATAAAATCTTCCTTTCTAGTCTACCTGACTACGCTGTTCATTACAAGCATGTCTCCTTCATTTAACACTATATTTCCATTAGGTATGATGACATCATCCCCTCGTTTAATAAGTATTATCAATGTATCTTCATCAGTAGGTATCTCAGAGATTGCCTTGCCAATGTAGCTGCTCTTCTCATTAATATGTATTTCACTTAGCATTGTACCCGTCATATGCTCCGGTACAACTGCTGAGAGAATGACCTTATCTCCTATATTAAGCACTGTCTGACCGTTTGGAACCTTTGTCCCCGACTCATTTGTTACTGAAACTATTATGGTTTCGGGAGGAGTTTCTATATCCATAAGCGTCCTTTCAGCCCAGGAATGTCCCTCAGGTATGGTAAACTGGATAAACTGAACAGGAACCTCTTCTGTATAGTCGGTAAATGTCTTCATAACGTCTCCCTGATAGTCTATCATATCAAGGTGCTTTGCCACCTTCGGCAGAAATGCACCCTGAAAAATAATCGAGAGGAGGACTATGAAAAATGTAATGTGGAAAAGGGTTTCATCAAGTTCTGAGCCAAGTACAGCCATAATGGCAAACACTATGGATGCCGCTCCCCTAAGTCCTGCAAAGGACACAAGAGCTATCTGGTTTACCTTACTCTTAAAAGGTCCTAATATTGCCAGCACTGCAAGAGGCCTGGCTACAAAGGTCATAAATAAAAGATAAATATTGCAGGAACTGCAACTCCGGGAAGCTTTGAAGGACTTGAAAGAAGTCCCAAAAGGAAGAAGATTAACATCTGCATAAGTCCTGTAGTTCCATCAAAGAAATGCACAAGATTCTTCTTATCCCTAATACGGCTGTTTCCCATTATTATTCCTGTGATATATGCACTTAAATAGCCATTTCCACCTATTGCACCCGCTCCTGCATAAGAAAGCAGGGCTACTCCGAATACAAAGATAGTGTCAAAGCCGTCTGCCTCTGTAAGTATATTGTGGAGAACCCAAATGGCCACAATAGCTGCTACCACTCCTACAAGCACTCCAAATCCAAGCTGGCTCAGTACCAAAACTACGGGATTTGAGGTGTTTTCACTGTTTTGCAACAACTGAATGAAAAGAATGGTGAGCATGTAGGCTATGGGATCGTTACTTCCGCTCTCAAGCTCGAGCATTGAAGCTGTATTGTATTTTAAGTTTAATTTTCTTGAACGAAGTATGGAAAAGACTGAGGCCGCATCTGTTGAGCCTAAAATCGAACCCAGAATAAGCGACACATTCCAGCTTAAATGAAGTGCATAGTGGCAAAAATACTGCAGTTATAAAGGCTGTGATAGCAACTCCAAAAGGTGGATAAAAGACCTGATTTAAGTGCTACAGGCTTAGCCTGCTCCCAATCCGTACCGAAACCACCGTAAAATATAATAAATATAAGGGCTATGGAACAGATATTTTCCGCAAATCCGTAGTTCTCAAACGGAATCCTAAATACTCCGTCTGAACCAAGCAACATTCCAAGGAAAATAAATGCAAGAAGTACAGGCATGCCTATTTTTTTGCAGATATTCTGTCAAGGAGAACGCAGGCAAAAAAATTATTATCGAAAAACAGCAACAACAGATTTCCCATAAGTCCCCCTTTCTTACAGAAAACCGATACAGGCTTTCCCTGCATCGGTTAGATTTGTATTTTACTTTTTCTTTGATTTCTTTTCACTGCTTATAGCTGCTTCAGTAGCAGGTTCAGGCTCTTTATGGCTGCCAAATACAAATTCTAAAAGAGCCTCTTTATTAGGTTCTAAATCAAAATCCACTACCGAAACACCATTTGGCCTCGCTTCGCGATATGTACCATCAATAGGAATTCTGAAATTATCTAGAGGTACTCCATCTAGACTAAACTCCATTATCTCAGCCAGATATGAACTTGCATTGCTTTTCTTTATATCCGTCTGCACCTGTGAAAATATTGTGTCAAGCAGTTTCACCAGAGTTATAGGATTACTTTTCTTTACCTCTTTGAATATAGCACCTATTACCCTTCTATGTCTGGATGTTCTGCCAAAAATCATCTACGGAACCATCAAGCGTAGCTCTGTACCTTACTCTTGCATATCCAAGAGCCTGGTTACCGTTCATATGATTCCACCCCGGTTTTAAATTACGATTTGATTTTTTGGAGACATAGTTTTTAGTATTCAAATACTGAGCCTCAGCAGGCGTAATTTCTATATCAATTCCACCCAGTTCATCTATTATCTTTTGAAAGGTCTCAAAGCTTACTATTGCCGAGCCATCAACTCTCAAATTATAATTATATGCTATAGTCTCATATAAAAGATTAATTCCACCATGACCAAAGGCTGCATTTATTTTAGTTTTATAATATCCCGGTATTTCTACATAGCTGTCTCTCATGATTGAAGTCAAGCCAAGAGTTTTTTTGCTTTGTATTTAATGTAGCTATCATAATAGAGTCCGTACGTCCTGAAGCTACGCTGTTATTTCCTATGGCCTCCACTCCAAGAAGAAGGATATTATACACTCCGTCTTCGTGTCTGGCATTCTTAAAGGTGTCTGACATATGAGAAAGGTCTATGTTCTCTGTGATTTCACCCACCTTAAGGCCTTCTTCTTCTTTTTCCTCTTCCTTTACCTCTACTGCTGAGCCCGATGCAGATTTAGCAGGCTTTTCACCGTTTTTAGCATTCTTTCCCATCCTCCAGTAAGCCCATTCTACTGCAAGATTTGACATTATCTTTCTTCCCGGTCTTGTAAACACGAGGAAAGAGCCTCCTGCAAGTATAATAACTAAGAGGAAGATTAGTATCTTGATAAATATATTTAGTTTCTTCTTTTTCTTTGATTTCTTTTTTTATCTGCCATATTGTGTCTGTCACCCTTTTTGTTTAGCATCCATTTCTTTTTTTACCTGCTCTGCCAGAGAGTTGCGTATTTCTTTCAAAAATTCATCTTCATTACTCATCTTGTTTCTTCCTTTACCACATAGAGTTAAATCCAAAAATATACATTTCATTATATAACATATGATAAGTGTTAATTACAAGTGACCTAAGTTTAATCTTTTCTTACAATTTTTTGAAATTTTTTTGTTGTCGGTTAATTCTGCTTGTTATGAACAAATAATTGTGATATTCTGAAACAGAATATAGTAACTAAAGGAGAATATATGACAAACTATTCGCTCATATCAAAAGAAATAGAGGCTCTTACCTCTGACGTAAGCGACCTCATTGCCAATCTTTCAAATGTATCAGCCCTCTTAAATATTGAGCTTGCTGATATCAACTGGGTTGGCTTTTATCTGCTTAAGGATGATAAGCTAATCCTCGGGCCTTTTCAGGGCAAGCCTGCCTGTGTAAACATTCCTGTAGGGAAAGGTGTCTGTGGAACTGCTGTATCTACTGACAGCCTCCAATTAGTAAAGGATGTTCATGAGTTTCCGGGCCATATTGCCTGTGACTCTGCATCAAACTCAGAAATAGTCCTTCCTTTACACGATAAATCGGGCAAAGTAGTCGCTGTACTTGATATCGACAGCCCTACTTTAGGAAGATTTAGCGAGGCTGATGGAGATGGTATACTGCTTTTACAGCCTGTTCTTGAGGATATATTTAATCATTAGTAATGCCGGATATTATGAGCTTATATCATCGTTTAGTGCAACCGGATATTATGAGCTTATATCATCGTTTAGTGCAACCGGATATTATAAGCTCCATATTACCTTTAAGTTCATAAGCTCCAAAGCCATAAGGGAGGATGAAATGTTCTCCCTTTTTTATATCATACTTTTCTCCGCTTCCACTAACAAGCACTCCTTCACCCTCTAGCACGCTAACCAGGGTGAAGTCTGTCTCCTGCGTGAGTTTTACCTCTTTTTCAACCTTGATGTAGCTTACTTCAAAGAGGTCGCATACCACAAGATTTCTAACAACAGAGCCATCTTCATAGGTCTTCTCTGCTCTGTGAACAGGTTCTTTCCCCTCAAAAGGACAAGTTATCACATCAAAACACTTGTCAATGTGGAGCTCACGAGGCTTTCCGTCCTGAAGCCTGTCATAGTCATACAGTCTATAAGTTATATCACTGTTTTGCTGGGTTTCAAGGATAACGGTGCCTCCCTTTATAGCGTGTACAGTACCCGGCTCTATAAAGAAGAAGTCCCCTTTTTTACTGGGATTTCTCTGATAAGACCTCTGAAGTTCTTATCATCCATATATTTGTGGAGCTCCTCTTTGTTCTTAGCATTATGCCCTATTACTATGGTTGCACCTTCTTTGGCATCAGCCACATACCAGCACTCTGTCTTACCAAGGGAGCCGCCCTCGTGCACCTTTGCGTATTCATCATCAGGATGGACCTGAATGGATAGGTCTGTTTCAGCGGAAATAAGCTTAGTTAAAAGAGGAAACACCTCCGCCTCCCCTGACTTACCCCAGAGTTCTTTATTGTCTTTCCAAAGCTTACTAAGTGTCTTTCCTGAATATTCGGACTTCTCTCTGGTTTCTACTATGCAGTCACCATTTTTTTATGAGCACTTATCGCCCAGCATTCTCCAGTCTTGTCGCTTGGTATATCATAGTGAAACAGCTCTCTAAGAGCTGCACCGCCCCATATCATTTCCTTAAAAATCGGTCTTAAAAATAATGGTTGCATGAGTTTCTCCTATCTATGAACATTTATCTTATTTTTTTCTTTCCTATTGCCTCTGCAATTGCAGCTGCCTCCTCCTCAGCAAGCTCCACATCTGCAAGCCCGTCTGTTATTTTCTTAACATAGATATAAGTGCCTGCTGTAGTGCTGTGTACAGAGTTGATGAGGAAACCGTTATCCCTTTCATCAAGCATTACAACTACCGAGCTTAACTGACCTCCCATATCGGCAAGTGAGTCATATCTGTAAATAGATGCTTTCTGATAAGTAGTTTTAAGCCTTCTAAATATCATTTCAATGTCTTTGCTGTTCTTGCTTTGAACCTCTTTAAGCTCGGTAATCTGAGCAAATTTCTCTGCTATCTTATCTTCAAGACTGCCCTTGCTGCCTTCCGTAAGACTCGCAATTCTCTTTTTAAGTCCTGAAATCTTAACAAATTGGATAATATCAAATATAAAGAGCAGTAATATAACTCCTGCCAATCCACAGATTATATATTCCGCTATAAAATTATAACCAAACAATTTCATTTTGCTTACCTCTTGTATCCCTATTTCTTTATTGTAGAAAGCAGTTCCGCTATTCTATCCAGTTCTTCCACTGAATAATAGTCTATCTCTATCTTTCCCTTGCCATTGTTTCTGCCCTTTATGCTTACCTTACTACCCAAAATGCTCTTTAAGCTCTCTTCAAGCTTCTTGTAGGCAAGCTTTTCGGAAGTTTTCTTCTCTTTCTCAGGCTCTTTATTCTCTAAAATATGTTTAACCAGCTTCTCAGTCTCTCTCACACTGAGCTTTTCATCAAAGATTCTTGTAGCGAGGTTATGCTGCTTATTCTTGTCCTCAACTGCAAGGAGAGCTCTTGCATGTCCCGGTGAAATAAGTCCTTCCGCAAGCATTGACTTAACTCTGTCATCAAGCTTAAGGAGCCTAAGCGCATTGGTGATTGCAGAACGACTTTTAGACACTCTTTCAGCCAGGTCGTCCTGCTTCATTTTGTACTCATCTATAAGATTCTTAAATGCTTCAGCCTCTTCCACGGGATTTAAGTCCTCGCGCTGGATATTTTTCAATAAGGGATACTTCCATTATTTCTTTGTTGGTGTAATCTCTTATTACCGCAGGAATCTTCGTGAGACCGGCAAGCTTTGAAGCTCTCCAGCGCCTCTCTCCCGCTATTATCTCATAACGCTTTCCTCTTTTGGTGAGGATGATGGGCTGAATAACGCCATGTATTTTAATGGATTCTGAAAGCTCTAAAAGTTCGTCTTCATCAAACCTTTTTCTTGGCTGCCCCATATTGGGATCTATTTCAGATATTTTTATTTCTAAGAATGATTTATCGGCAGTTTCTTTTAGCTCTGCCTTAGTCTTTTTTTCGGGAATCATCGAATCAAGTCCCTTGCCTAACCCTTTTTTCATTGCCATTTCTATCCTCTTTCTACTAGTATCCTGTTACATCGCTCTCTATAACCTCATCAGCTAATGCCCTATAGCCCTCTGCACCTGCTGATTTGGAATCATAGATATTGATTGGCACACCATGACTTGGTGACTCTGCCAGCCTAACATTTCTTGGAATTATCGTCTTATATATGTTCTGCTTCAAGGTATCCTTTACATTCTCAACCACCTGAAGCGAGAGGTTGGTACGCGCATCGTACATGGTAAAGACCACTCCCTCTATATAAAGCTTTTCATTCATCCTAGCCTTTACAAGCTCTATTGTATGTATCAGCTGGCTAAGTCCCTCAAGCGCATAGTATTCGCACTGTATTGGCACTAGCACCGAATCAGCCGCAGACATCGCATTTACAGTAAGAGTGTTTAAGGACGGCGGACAGTCAAGTATAATAAAGTCGTAATCTGCCCTTACAGTTTCGATATGCTTCTTAAGAATATAATGTTGGTCAGGTATTCCTATAAGTTCTATCTCAGCCCCTGCAAGATTTACATTTGCAGGCACAATCGAAAGACCATCATACACATTCTCTATGATGCAGTCACTAAGCTCACTCTCCCCTAAGAGAAGCTCGTACACTGTGTTTTCAGCATTGTTCTTATCCACTCCCAGCCCACTTGAAGTGTTCCCCTGTGGATCAATGTCTATAACCAGTACCTTTTTGCCCTTTTCCGCAAGGCAGGCTGACAGGTTGATTACTGTAGTTGTCTTGCCCACACCGCCTTTTTGATTTGCTACCGCAATTACTCTCCCCATGTCTTCCTCCAAGGTTGGATCTATGCTTAATTTGTTAATTTGTTTCTAACTTTATAATGATATCACAATTCCTGCTAATAATCTATAGACAGTTAGGAGGCTTCCTTTAGGGAAAACGAGTCATAACTTTTTCTGCATCATCAGGTAATGCCTGTTCCGGTCCCAGAGGATAGTCAGCATTAGCGGCAGGGTATCTTGTTCTGTCCCAGCTGTGATCTCTACTCATTGTAGCATCTCCTTTTAAATAATAATCTCTGGTTTCAAAGTAATCATATTCTCCGCTTCCATCATACTGCCCTCTATTCCAGGTGTTGTCGAGATGATACCAGTTCCCGTCAATCTTCACCAAGTTCCAGGCATGAAGCCCATCATCAACATTACCAGTTATATAAAGGACATCAAGACCTGCAGCCTTTGCAAGCCTGTAGAACATCTTAGCCTTTGCATCACATACCCCTCCCTTACCATAAAGCAGAGCGAAGCTTGTGTACACAGAATATTTCCCAAGGTTCCCTCCCGGACAAGATAAAGTATCCGTTGACGAGAGTTTCTTTTTCACCATAGGTATATCTGTATTCTTTAACCATAAAGTCATTAATTGCTCTCGCCTTCTCTTCATCATTCATTTCTTGCTTTATATTTTCTGCAACCCAAGATTGTACAAAAATTATTCAGATCAGCGACTTCCTTCCTTGTGATATCATACTTTATTTTTTTGTTTTCCACTTAAAATAGTTCTTATACTGAATAAAATCCGAATCATCTCCCTTACTGTAGTGAACTATGTCATTAACTTCAGGCATTGCGTATAATTTATCCCATAGCGCATTATACTCTTTTTGATTGTTATACGATAAGACTCTGTTATCTACGTTAATAGAAAATTCTTCATCCAGATTCTCTGTATGTGCAACTATACTCTTAATAAGCTCTTCCTTAGTCTTTATAATGGGCTGAATATTGGCTAAAATAGTCTTTGCCTCAGCCTTGTTTATCTTGTAGTCAAGTTTTAGTGTGAAATAATAGTACTTGCCTCCATTGTCTTGTTTTGATGTTTTATATCCCTTTGTGTGTGACATTATCTCGTTATATTCAACACTTTCAGAAAGTCTATCAAATATTTTATTAAATTCATTATCACTGTTTTTTTGACTGCTTTCTTTTAATATTTTTTTAGCCTAATATCCTTATCGAGGTTGATTACATGCTTTTATAATCGAGTTTATCAGTTGCTTTTTTTGTATTGATTATTTTCTGCTGTTGTTTAGCGTCTTTACTCTTTTTTTCTGTACCCGTCACAATCCTTGATGTACTTGCATTTACACTATTCACTTTAGTGTATCCGCCGCTTGTTAAGCACAAAATCAGCACGAAGCTGAATATAAATGATATCCTCTTCATTTTACCCTCCATAGCATTTAGTTCTGACCACAATATATTATCATAAATTAGTATTATTTTTAAATAAGTTTGCTTTTGAATTGCTAAATAAATGAGAAAAAGAAGCCTGTTAATATTCTAGGCTTCTTCCCTTGTTACATTTATTTAATGATACAAGTGTCAAAAAGTATAAAAAAATTCGATGCAAGCTTGCTTGCAAGAGAATTTATTATCTTTTGACACGCAAAAAAATATGAGTAAGTAGCCATTTTTTTGCAAAAAATGAGCGGATTACGAATATTTTTTTGCAAGGATTGCGAAAAGCGCAGCTGTAGCAATCCTAGTATCAATGGGTGTCAAATACTTTTGACACCCACATCATTTAATATTTAGTTTCTAATATAACACTTCTTTACAGGTTAACCTTCAAGATGAACACTGCTATGAAAAGAGCTTCTAAGATACTGGATAATCATAGTTTGCAGCAGGGTAGTTCTTAGCCTTCCAGCTATGGTCTTTCCTCATCGTTGCATCACTCTTAAGGTAGTAGTCCAGTCTTGGAACGTATTCATAATCACTCGTTCCTTCATAATGCCCTCTATTCCAGGTAACATCAACGTGATACCAGTAGCCGTCAATATTTACCATGTTCCAAGCGTGAAGCATTCCTCCTGCACGACCTGTAATGTAAAAGCACCTTTATTCCTGCTTTTTTTAGCAAGTCTATGGAACATCTTAGCCTTTGCATCACACACTCCGCCTTTCCCGTATAAAAGGGAGAAGCAGGTATATACTGAGTATTTGCCAAGCTTTCCGTCAGGGTATACTTTCGCATTTTTTTAGCAGGTGGCTTAACATTGTCGCCGAAGGTATATCTGTACTCGCTTACCATGAAATCATTGATAGCTCTTACCTTCTGTTCCTGTGTCATCCCTGAGTTTATATTATTTGCTACCCAGTTATTTACGAACTTGTCTAAGGCTTTGATTTCTTTCTTGGAGATATTGTACTTTTACGCGGATTCTCCACTTATAATAATTCTTGTATTTCTTATACTTATCATCAAAGTTAATTCTGTAATGGTTTATATCACTGATAGTAGGGTTAGCATATAACTTATCCCAGAACTTGGTGTATGATGCTTTATTCTCTATCTTTACAAGCTTACTGCTAATGTTTAAGGTGTATTCACGGTCAAGATTCTTAACATGCTTTGCTACCTGCTTGATAAGCTGTTTTCTCGACTTAATTATAGGCTTAACCTTAGCAAGAATCTTCTTAGCCTGAGCCTTGTTTATGGTGTACCTAGGTCTGAATTCCCATACATAGTAGTTTTTATTATAATTATAACTGTCGATATCCCAGTATGAGGTATGTTCCATTATTTCGTTGTATTTCTGATTGTCTGATATCTCATAAAGCAATTTCTTATACTCGTTGAAGGAGTACTTCATTGCCTTTCTGTTTACTAATAGTCTGATTCTACTGTCAAGGTTAATCACACGTCTTGCAACCGCTTTCTTAAGCTGCTTTCTTGTGTTTACCTTTTCAAGCCTTCCGTATGCAACTACATTGCTCTTTACAGTAGCCACAGCCCCACCTGTATCCGCACTAACACTCTCATAAAAATGTTGGCAGGAATGAAAGGCTGAGCATTATCATCATCGACAACAACAACTTAAAATAGACTTTTTCTCATTATTACCTCCGAATTTCTAATATTGACGATGATATTATATCATATATAGTTTACTTTTTATTTAAATAATTTATAACTTTTATATTACGTTTTTAGTTCGGTGTAATATGAAAAAACCTTCTCTATAGGATTCATCACCTTAGACAAGGGTATAGCAAAACCCCCGGCTAACCGAGGGCATTAACAAATTTTATTTACTTTTTTTCTGTACATACTTCAAGCAGTCAAGAGTTACGGCTACAAGTATGATGATACCTTCAAATACGAACTGTAAGTTGGTATTGATACCAAGGATGGTGAGGGAGTAGGTAAGTGCTGTAAATATAAGCACGCCGACAACTACACCTGAAATCTTACCAATACCACCTGTAAAGGAAATACCACCTACTACGCAGGCTGCAATAGCGTCCATTTCCCAGCCCTGACCATAAGCCACCGAACCTGAACCTACCATTCTCGCACACTCAAGCCAAGCTCCGAATCCGTAAAGGATACCTGCAAGGATGAAGGCACCTAGGGGTTACAGCAAATACTGAGATACCGGAGCTGAAGCCGCTTCAGGGTTACCACCTACAGCGTAAAGATTCTTTCCAAACGGAGTCTTATTCCAAATGAACCAAACTACTGATATTGCTGCAACTGCCCAAAGAATAATGGTTGGGAAGCCGTTTATCTTAGGAATTATCATGTCTGGTATGCTTGACTCGATAGCACCAAAGGATACACCATTTGTAGCGTAAGTAGCAAGACCGAAGATAACAAGCATGTTAGCCATGGTTGAAATGAACGGATGCATCTTAAACTTTGCGGTAAAGAAGCCCGCTATGGATGTAAAGAAGGTACAAAGCACTATACACACAACAAGTGCAAGTATAACTCTTAGACCGACAGGAAGACCTGTAAAGTCAAATGCATAACCAAATACCTGACCTGTATTTACGCCCTGATGCATTATTATAGTTGCTACAGTCATACCCATACCTATCATACGACCGATAGAAAGGTCGGTACCTGTAAGAAGGATGAGTCCTGCAACACCGAGGGCAAGGAACATCTTTGGAGATGCCTGCTGCAACACATTAAGCACGTTGTTATAGGTAAGAAGGTGTGAACCCTTAAGTACAGGTGTAATTATACTCAGCCCTATGAATATCAGGATAATTGCCAAATACAAACCATTCTGTAAAAGGAATTTCTTGATATTGAAACTGTACTTATAATTCTCAAGCTTAATCTTCTGGTTCTGCATAAAGGTGAACTTAGACATTCTAAGCAAGTCAATGAGATGGTACTTGTGGCTGAATGCCTCCATCTTCCTGTCCTTTATGTCCTGAACCTGCTTCTCATACTCAAGCTTTGCATCAAAAAGACGGTTTTTGTATACATAGTTCTCGTCTTTTATCTCCTGACTGTCCTTAAGTCCTGCAAGATTCTCCTTATGCTCATCAGCAAGTTTCTCGAGTTTTGCCTGATAATCAGCCTTGGCTGCTTTTTTTGCTTCATTACAGCTTGAGACTAATGGATTGTAGTATTCTTTGTCAAAATGTGCATCTATATAAGCCTCTGCCTCACTTATATACTTAGCTATCTGATCCTTATTTTCTCTCTCGACTTCCTCAGCCTTTTTAAGCTTTTCCATAAGTTCTGAAAGATCCGAATTCTTTTCATCGGCAGTAAGAGTCTTGTCTCTTTTAATACTCTCCATTAAGCTCTGGATAGCAATAATCTTGTCTGTTCCGTCAACTCTCAGCGCATCGATTTTTCCCCTGTATCTCACCCACATAATCATCTATAGGCTTTGCGAAGCTTTTTCTCTTCTTCCACTGTTAATATTTTACTCATAAACTTTATCTCCCTCATTTATAGGTATTTTGAACTTAGTCTAAGAAGCTCTTCCTGATTGGTTTCTTTGGTACTTACTATACCTGAAAGCCTTCCGTTACTCATAACTCCGATACGGTTTGTAATACCAAGTATCTCAGGCATTTCAGAGGAAACAACTATGATAGTTTTACCTTCTTTAGCCATCTTTATAATAAGCTCATATATCTCATACTTTTGCACCAACGTCAATACCTCTGGTTGGCTCATCCATCATAAATACCTGAGGCTGACGCTCAAGCCATTTTCCAAAAATAACCTTCTGCTGGTTTCCACCTGAAAGACTAGAAATAAGGTCTGATGGTCCCATACACTTTGTGCTCATTGTTTTTTTATTTCTTTAGAAGTTGCTTTGACCATTTTCTGATCTGATAGTACAGCTCCTGACTTATACTGGCTTAAGTTCGCAATTGTTGTATTGAAAGTAAGATCACCCTTAAGGAAGAGGCCATTTGCCTTTCTCTCCTCAGTAATCATTGCAAATCCACTCTCCATAGCTTCTATAGGGCTGTTAAAGTTCATTAGCTTATTCTTAAAATAAACTCTTCCCGATGCCCTGGTTCTAACTCCGAAAAATAGTCTCTAAAAGCTCAGTTCTTCCGGCTCCTACAAGTCCGTAAAGTCCGAAGATTTCTCCTCTTTTTAACATCGAAGCTTATATCCTGAAGCTGAGGCTTAAACTTTGTAGAAAGATTTTTGATGGAAAGTACCGTATCCCCGGGAATATTGTCCACAGGAGGAAAACGATTCTCAAGCACTCGACCAACCATCGCTGTTATAAGCTCATTCATATTAGTCTCTGCTGACGGCTTGGTCATAACCAGATTACCGTCTCTTAGTACCGATATTTCATCACAAATTTCAAAAATCTCATCCATCTTATGAGAAATGTAGATAAGGGCAATTCCTTCTCTTTAAGCATTCTCATCATTTCAAACAATTTATTTACTTCCTGAACATTCAGCGAGGAGGTTGGCTCATCTAGTACAATTACCTTTGAATTGTAAGAGATAGCCTTTGCTATTTCACACATCTGACGCTGTGAAACCGACATTTTACCCATTGGCTGAGTCAGGTTTATAGTCATGCCCAATTTACGAAAGAGCTCTGAAGCCTCTTTCCTCATTCTTGCTTCATCTACTATACCTAACGAATTTACGGGGCATCTGCCTAAGAAGAGGTTGTCTACAACACTTCTTTCCAGACATTGATTGAGTTCCTGATGAACCATTGCTATTCCATTTTCAAGCGCATCCTTAGGCCCTGAAAAATTTACTTCTTTTCCATCTAAAACAACTACTCCATCGTCCTTTTGATATGTTCCGAAAAGGCACTTCATCATGGTTGACTTACCTGCGCCATTTTCGCCCATAAGTCCCATAACCGTACCGCGTTTTACATCCAGATTGATATGCTGTAAAACCCTGTTTCTACCAAAAGACTTACTCATGCCGCGTATAGATAAGATAGTCTCATTGTTTTTTTCTTCCATATTCATACCCCTGTTATATCTTATTCAAATACTTAATTCATTCACATTTTCCACAATAATGCAACCTTATCTTCCCACTACTAGGGCGGATTAGGGCCTTTCACCCTTTAGAAACGTGCGCCGCTAGGCGCACTATCTAAAAAGGCGGCGGCATGAGCCGCCACCTAATGCCTTTAATTCTTTATAGCCTTTCTTAATTCTTAAGAAGAGCTGTATAAGAAGCTGCATTGTCTGTCTTAACCATGTTTATTGCGAATGCATCATACTCGCTTGGGTTGCCAAGTCTGTTTGTGATATTAGACTCTGTCTGTCCATCACCTGCAATGTACTCAACATTGAGGTTTAATAACTTGTCATACTTCTGAAGAAGTGGCTGATATGTAGCACCTAAGAAGTTATCAGCTGAGTTGTAGATATTGAGCCATACCTTCTTCTCAGGGCTCTTAGCTGCGTCAAGCTGCTTAGCAACTGCTGCAAAAGGAACTGTAGCATCAAGGAAGTTCTGGTAGTTATCTGCTGTTACAGCAAGGTTTAATGCATAGTAAGATCTCTGCTCTGCATTGTATACATAGTCCTCGCCCTCTTTAAGTACGTTACCTGCCTCATCAGCAGTAGCAATACCTGTATTGATATCAACGCCGTCTAAAGCATTACGAAGTACACGGAGTGTTAAATAAGCCTGTACGTCTGCGTGCTGGCTGATAGTTCCGCCGTAACCATCTGCAATTGCAGCAACTGCATCACTGTTTGCATCATAACCGAAGGTAGGAACCTTGTTCTCTTTTGACCAAGCATTGAACATAGCCATACCCATACCATCGTTGTTAGAAGCTACTACATCAATCTGGTCGCCGAAAGAAGATGACCAGATTCCAATTCCGTTACCTGCTGTAGGTGCATCCCAGGTAGCACCTGCTGCTGTCTTCATTTCCTGGGAAGCGAGCTCACGAACCTTATATTTCTTTCCACCGAGTTCAAGCTCGCCGTCTTTAACTACTGTAGCCTTACCGTCTGCATTGGTTCCAACAGGATCACTTACTATTGTACCATCCTTCTCTACTGCTGTACCAAGTGCACTACGAACACCTCTTGTACGGGCAATTGAGTCATTGTGGCCTACGTCACCGATAGCGAGTACATAGCCGATAACTCCATCACCGTTACGGTCAATCTTATCTGCATTCTTCTCGATGTATTCTTTAATCATTTTTCCCTGTAATTCAGCACCCTGAGCAGCATCAAAACCAACATAGTAGGTGTTCTCGTTGAAGTTAAGCGCTGTCATATCAAGCTCACCTGTAGTACTGTTAGATGGCTGACGATTGAACCAAACTAAAGGCTTCTTTGCGTTTGCAACCTCTCCTGAAGTCTGTGCTACAGATGAAGTCTTAGATGCAGAAGCTGTAGTGCTGCTCTTAGCTGCACTTGTAGCCTTTGTGCTTGAAGTTGTCTTTGTAGTGCTGCCTCCGCAAGCTGATAAAGAAATCGCTGTAGCAGCAACTAACATAAGTGATAATGCTCTTTTTTTCATATTAAATCTTTTCCTCCTTTTTTTACAAACCCTATATATGTTGGGGTTCAATCATTTACAATGACGAGTATATCAAAGTTTGAAAAAGTTAATATATAGAATATTTTTTTCTGTTTTTTTATATGATTTTTTTAGTTATTTTGACAAGGCAAAGACTAAAAATATCCTAATTTACCTATAAAAATAGGCTCATAAGCCTCATTCCAAGAAATACTAATGTGTAATTTTTTTGACAGGCTTTCCACAGTCACCGTATACTGGCTTACCTTGTAGTATTTCCCATCCGGACACTTATCTTTTTATATCCTTAGGAAGCTCATTCCCTGTAGCCTTGGCTATGGCAAGCTCTATAATTGCTCTGGCATATTCCGGCTTGTCGCTTGAAACACTGCCAAAAAAAGCTCTCCCTTTTTGATTGCTTCAAGCGCAGGCTCAGTGGCATCCACCCCTACTACCTTAATATCTTTAAGTGACTTTTTCATTTTTTTAAGAATGTCGATAGCTCCAAGTGCCATGTCATCATTATTTGATAGGATTAGCTCTATGTCATTTCCATATTCCTTAACCCAGTTTTCCATAAGTGCAGCCGCCTGACTTCTGTCCCAGTTAGCGATGTCCCCTGTAAGCTTCTTTATAGGAACACCGCCGCTTTTTAGGGTTTTTATAGACCATTCCGTTCTCACTATGGAGTCCTGATGGCTGGCTTCCCCCTCAAGGAGGATATAGCTCACCTCTCCATCACCATTTAGATCTAAAGAGCTTTTGTCATTCTTGTAGGCATCCACCAGAATCTTCCCCTCAAGCACTGCAGACTCCTTAGGATCAGCGCCAACATAGCAGAATTTGTCCGAGCGTTTCATATCATCTTCTACAGGTTCTCTGTTAAAAAATACAACAGGTATATCCGCCGCAATTGCCTTATCTATAATCACTGAGGCATTTGCCCTCTCCACAGGGTTTATACAAATCACATCGTAATCCAGAGAAATAAACCTGTCTACCTGCTTATTCTGAGTAGACTGACTGCCTCCCGCATCCACTATTTCCATGCTAAGTTTTATTTTATTTCCTTTTTCATAATACTTAACATAGTTCTCCATCTCCTTCTTAATACTGGATATGAAAGTGTCGTTGAAGCGGTAGAGGCTAACTCCGATTCTTATTGTTTTCTTCTCTACGGTTTCTTTCCCACCACGCATAAAAAGCATAAGTGCAGAAATTATAACCATTACAACAAGTAAGGCTGCTATCAGACTAGTGGCTGCTCTCTTTTTCATCATTTCCTCCTTATCCGCTTATAGGATAGAGTATTTTTAATGTACTTCTCATTCTTTACATCATTTTCAGTAAGATAAAATGTTTCTATTTCTTCTTTACTTATTATTTTTACTATCAGCAAGCAGATGAATGAGCTTTTCAATCATCGAATAGCCCATATCATACTCATTCCACGCTACAACTCCTGCTATCTCTCCCTCTTCAAGCTGGCCAAGCAGATAACTTGTAGCTCCAACTGTGTATATTGGGGATTTGCCCTTTTTTTATTTCATTGTCTTTGGCATATTTAATAAGCCTTGGGGAGCTTTCTTTGTCGAGAGAAACAAAAAAACAGTCTCTTCTTTATCAAACTCATCCAGCCTTTTTTTCAAGCTTCGGGCCTTCTCCCTCCGCTAAACTTACCTTGTATCCCGCAGTTTCAAATTTGTCGGTCAAACTCTTACTTAATCCCATAATATCATCATCTTCAAGACTTGTTGCAACCAGACATATCTCATTTTCCCTGCCCTGATTCTTCTTTATATTTTCAAATAAAAACTCGGATATACGGGTATTATCTAGGGAAATATCTCCCTTTTCTCCCAGTACCAACACAGGAAATTCAGGATGTTTTTTTCCCTTATTTTTATCTGCAACCTCACTTTTTTTGTGCATTCCCTAAGATTAGTGCCTTAGCACCTGTCTCTATCTCATCCTCTGCTATCTCCACCTTTTCTTCCAATGTAAGGTTTTCGGCTACTGACGGAAATCTCATATCCACGTTATACTCGTAGGCAGCCTCATCCATTCCCTTTTTCATATTTTCAAAATTTTCCCCCGATATCCCATCCACCAGTATGGATATAGAGTAAACCTTGGTTTCATTCTCTTTTATTATTAGATCCGTAGCCGAGAGGATGTATAAGAATATGAGGATGGTAGCATATAAGACCCAAAATATTATTGACTTTTTGTTCATAAGTTTTCCTCTCACAATATCATTATTATAGTCCGGCTCTTTACCCGCAAGGTAACTAGATATTATCTCCTCTAAGCCTTTACAGGTAAATGTATCGTTACCTTGGTACCTTCATCCGGCTCTGAATCAATGGTTAAGCCGTAAGCCTCTCCAAAGTAGAGCTTTATCCTCTCATTTACATTCTTAACTCCTATGCCTGAGCCGCGCCCATTTCCTGAGGAGCTTTTTCCGGTAAGTATCATTTCCACCTTATCCTCAGTCATACCAAGACCATTGTCCGCCACAGAAAAATAAAGCTCATTCTCTTCACGCCAAGCCTTTACCATAATCAGACCATCTCCGTCCATAAATTCCATACCATGGTAAATGGCATTTTTCCACCAAAGGCTGTAACATCAGCTTAAGGGACGGAAGTTCAAGCACATCCTCAGCTATGTCAAATTCATAGTCAAATTTATTCTTGAACCGCATATGCTGAATCATAAGATAATTCTTCACATGGTCTATCTCGTCCTTGACTGTAACTATGTTTTTGCCCTTACCCAAAGAAAGCCTGAAAAATCTTGCAAGGGCCGTCACAGTATGTACGGCTTCAGACTGCTTTTCATTTTCAATCTGCCAAACTATGATATCAAGGGTATTGTAGAGAAAATGCGGGTTAATCTGCGCTTGAAGCGAATCAAATTCACTCTTTCTCTTCTCCTCGTGCTCATTTACAATGTCCTGCATGAGCCCCTTTATCCTAAACTTCATATCCTGAACAGACTTGCCAAGGTGCTGCACCTCGTAAGAGCCACCCATGTAGATATCAGCATCGAGATTGCCCTCTTCAAGCTCCTTTACAGACTTTTCAAGCTCTCTTATCGGATTAGTTACCCTAAATGAAATATAAGAATTGATAATGATGACTATGAAAATGATAAGGAGGATGACAAACACGATGAAAAGCCTTGTTTTAAGCATATTTAACGAAATACCGGTCCCCTTTATCACACCGACAAGCTTCCAGCCTGTATAGCCTACAGTCTTTGTTACCACCGTCTGGCTAGTACCGTTAAATACTTCTTCCCTGCTGCCATCATCATAGCCTGCTGCCACAAGATTATTTTCCTTCACCCTGCCTGAGGCTATGAGCTCAAATTTCGGATGCCAGATTATCTCACCCTTTGAATCCATAAGGTAGATATAGCCGCCATTTCCAAGTGTCACCTCATCAAGCACTTCTTCAATCCCCTGATATGCCATTTCTATAAGCAAAACCGCCTGCTCTGTACTTCCTCCTACGGTTATTTCAACTGCTCTTGACATACTTATTACCCAGTTGTAGCCATTATCTCCCTTTTCAAACATTTTCTGAACGTGAGGGAGGGTGAAATGTATGTTTTCGGTTTTATTAAGTGCATTTACAAACCATTCCTCCTCATTGGCTCTAAAGTTTTTCCTAAATCTTGCCGCAGGTACTACGTTTATTGGCTCGCCCTCCTTTGAAATGAGGGCGATGTTTGACACCTGTTCCTTGTTATTATTGTAGAGAAGAGTCAGTGCTTCGCCTATTGAACCTTCGGAAAGATTGACATTCTTTATGATTCCGTAATAGATTGTGTCTGATAGCTTCATTATGTTTCTAAGATACACTTCCATCGAGGAATCGACACGATTAACAAGGCTTATATTCTCCTGCTTAACCGTATCGGAAAGCTGGGAAGAAAGCCTTGAATAGATAGATATCACAATCAAAAAGCACCGCAACAAGCGAGGTTATTGTAAAGTAAATGAAGATTGAATTTCTAATGCTACTGTTATAAACGATTTTCTTTCTTTCAGCCTGCATCTCTTATTTTCCTGTTCTGTATTTGGTTGGTGATACTCCAAATTTCTTCTTAAATACATAGCTAAAATAATTTTGCTCCAAATATCCAACCTTTTCGGCTATCATATAGGTCTTTTCATCTGTTGTATTTAAGAGTTCAACAGCCTTGTTGAGCCTTATATCGGTGAGATAGTTGATATAGGTCTGCCCTGTTTCTTTCTTAAAAAGGCTTGAAAAATAGGCAGGACTAAGGTGTAAATGCCTACAGATAACTTCAAGTGAAAGCTCCGGATTGGTGTAGTTATTTAAAATATAGTCCTTTGCTTCTTTCACAATCTGCTTTGAGGTCGATTCTCTCTTTTGCTGCATTCCGAGATTGATGTTGTTGCAGATTCCAACCAGCCATTTCTTGAAGCTTTCCCCGTCTTTCATCTTGGAGACTGTTTCTATATAGTTGTCAAGCTCCGAAAGGCTGATTTCATACTGTTGCATAAGGTCCATAATCCCCGTCAAAACCCTCATCATATATGCCTGATACTGGTTTGAGTGTACCTTAACTTCGTCTATTTTGGAAGCAAGCACTCCGACAGCCTCTGCAATCTTCTCCTCACCACCAAACTTGATAGCTGAGATTAGCTCTCCCTCTTCCCTTTCATCGAGCCTTAATACTCCCGTACTCACAGGCTCCATATCGTGGATGTAGACTACATCCTCAGCTCCTACTATTTTCTTATAGCCTACAGCATCAGCAGCGGTCTTGTACGAACTCGAAATGTCAGAAAGCGTCTGGCTGCTCCTTCCTATTCCCACAGTAATGCCAACTCCCAAGACTCTCTTCGCACTTTTACATACATCTCTCATTACATTTGTAAGCCCTGTCTGGCTATTTTCATCATCTATAGCCACAATGATGACAGGCTCTGCATCCTGCACCGAATCAAAGACCGCATTTCTGTAGTAAGGGGTAAGCTTTTCCTCTATAAACTTTTTAACATAGATAGGTATCAATTCCTTTTCTTTAAGGAGTTCGCCATTTATTTTCGCATTTTCAAGCTCTATGTTTACCGCACAAACCACCCATTTATTAGCACCTCCAATGTTCATACCATATTCTTTAAGATAACCGTCTATAGCATTTTCATCATAAAATCCCTTTTTAATAATAAGCTTATTTAGAAACTGTTCTCTAAGCACAGGAAGGCTTGCCTTGTAGCTTTCTCTAAGGCTGTCTATGTTTCTTGCAGACTCTATTTCTTCATCAAGTTTTTGATCTGACTTTTTGAGGATTTCAGTGAGTTCATCCACATTTACAGGCTTTTAGGATATACTCCGTCACCCCAAGCCTAATCGCCTCTTTTGCATAGGTAAAGTCATCAAATCCGGAAAAAATGATAACCTTAATAGACGGAAATCTCTGTCTGAGGCTTTCCGTAAGTGCCAGCCCATCCATATACGGCATCCTAATATCCGTAATTATCACGTTTGGCTCTAAGTTCTCAATCTTTTCAAGCGCATCCCTGCCATTTTCAGCATCTCCAACCACTTCAAAGCCATTTGCTTCCCAGTTGATTTTCTTGATGATGCTGGTACGCACTTCTTCCTCATCATCTACAAGCATTATTTTATATAAATCCATGTTCTTACCGGCCTTCTAATTTGTATTCAAATCGTTATGATAATTCTAACTTTGTCCTCAGCTCCTCTAGTGCATGCCTAGCATCCTTTATCTGGTCTTTTTCTATCTGTTTTTCTGATATTTCTATATCTCTGTACATAGATAACTGTTTCATCGTCTCTTCATAAGTGTCCATACTCATAATAACCATATCTCCATACCCATTCTTTTGTAATATAGATTGGTTCTTTCGTCTTTTTACACATATCAGAGATTTCAGAAGTATTTTTTTCAGGTCTTTAATTGGTATTATTTGTGGCATAGTTATACCTCCTTATTGATATTAATTATACCATAATTAATATTGATTTCAACTTTTATATTTAAGAGGCCCTGCAGAAAAAAATTTTACTTTTTTTAACTTACAAGTCAAAAAAAGTTGTAAATTAATCATTTTTTTAACTTGCAAGTCAAAAAAACTTGATTTCATAGCAATTTTATAGTATTATAAGTACATAATTCACTAAGGAGGGTGTCATGAGAAATTTAATTGAAAGACCTGCTTATCTAAATGAGCTTATAGAAAATAAAGATGTTGATTTGATAAAAATTATTACAGGTATAAGAAGGTGTGGAAAATCAAGCCTTTTAGAACTTTTCAGGCAATATCTCGTAGAAAGCGGCGTTGAAGAAGGAAAAATTATTCATATGAACTTAGAATCCCTAAAGTATAGCTCACTAACTAACCACCTCTCTTTTTACCAATATGTAAGCGATAAGATAGATAATACAAGCAAAACTTACCTTCTTTTTGACGAACTTCAGGTAGTATCCGACTGGGAAAAAGCCATAGAATCCTTTAGGTTGGACTATGACGTTGATATATACATTACTGGTTCAAATGCCTATTTATTATCTTCAGAGTTTGCTACACTTCTTTCCGGCAGGTATGTTGAGATAAAAATGCTACCACTGTCCTTTAAGGAATTTCTGGACTTTTATGACTTTAAGGATAGTAAAAGCCTGGATGAGAAGTTCATTTACTACCTTAAGTTTGGAGGCATGCCAGTACTTAGTGAATACAACTTTAATGAACTTAGGATAAATCAGGCATTGGAGGGGATATATTCTACTGTAATCCTAAAAGATATTTTGCAGAGGCATAACCTTAGTGATCAGCTGACATTAAACAAAATAGTGCATTTTCTCGCTTCAAATATTGGAAGTATAACTTCTCCGAATAATATCGGAAATGTTCTCTCTAACGAGGGTGACATAGAGAAAGTAAAGGTTTCAAGTATTGCAAGCAAAACTGTTGATAAATACATTTCACTGTTAAATAATGCTTTTTATTTTTTTATAAGATTGGCAGGTATGATATAAAAGGAAAACAGCTGCTTAAAACTCTTGATAAAAACTACATTGTTGATTTAGGCTTTAGAAATATGCTTCTTGGTTACAGAGATGCAGATAGAGGACATATCCTGGAAAATATTGTATTTCTAGAGCTTATAAGGCGACATTATAGGGTTTTTTTATTGGAAAAAAATAGGAGATACTGAAATAGACTTTCTGGCTGAAAAACCTAACGAAAAAATCTATATTCAGGTTACAGAGAGCCTTGCCTCCCCAAAAACAAGGGAAAGAGAACTCCGCCCTCTCTTAAGCATAAATGATAACTATGAAAAAATCATACTGACTTTCGATAGAGATTTCATTACCTCCGAAAAATGGAATTAAAATAATCAATGTTATTGATTGGTTGATAGAAGATATTTAATCAAATTAGTAAGTTCAACTCCTGTATTCAAGTATTTATTTGAATAGTGGGTTGAACTTACTTTTTTATAACCAAGTAAAACTCCTACCCCACAAGCACTGCCACTCCCCAGTCTTCTAGCCTTAGTTTATCCCCCTTTACATAACTTATTCCGGTAATAGCATCTGTGCACCCCTTCCCATCCTCTACACATATCCCTACTTCCATAGGCTTACAGGAGTAGTTAAATACATAGGTTAACTCCTCATTCAGTCCATTTACACCTCTTCTGGTTATCACCGGGAAAACGGTCTGCACAGGGAGATTTTGTCTCTCATACACAGCTTTTAATGCCTCTCTTAAGACATCCTTTAGCACAGTTTTGTCCAGATATGAAGCTATATAATAAGCCTTTCCCCTTCCGTATTCATTGCAGGTTACGGCAGAATAATTATTCCAGTATATATGCTCATAAGGATTGATTTCTTTAGCTGTATCAGCAGTTACAAGCTCTGCCACATACTTTACTTCTTTTCCGCCTGCTGCCATGTTAAGAGTATGTGTAAATTCATCATAATGTACTCCAAAGCAGTCAGTAAGCCCTGCAGGAAGAGTTTTAGTATATACACTAACCCTTCTGTCTGCTACAAAGGAGCGAAAGCTCCCTATGAGGATACCACCGTTTTTCACAAACTTGTCAAGCTTTGTAGTAAGCTCTTTAGATACACAGTAAAGTGCAGGGCAGATGATGGCTTCATACTCATCGGGATTTGCGTACTCGGAGAAAATGATATCACATTCGAGGTTTTCCTCATAGAGGCTGTCATACATATATCTTACAACATCATTATAACTAAGCTCTTTATCGATGGGAAACCACTTAAGCGCACTTAAAGACAGGGTATCAACCAAAAGGGCAATCCTGTTTTTCTTCTTTATGCAAAGCTTTTCCTTTGTAAGTGCCTTGATTTCATTGCCAATCTCGGAAATCTCATTGTATATTCTGGATGGCTTTAAGTCATGGCTTAAAATACCTTTCCAGTAAGTCTCAAAGCTTTGATGGATTGAATGCCAGTTCCAGTACATTACTCCATCTGCACCAGATGCAATATGGCTGAAAGCGTGAAGCCTGAGCTGTTTTGGGAATGGGCACCAGTACTTAAATGCCTGTGACTGGCATTCAAGCACAAAGTAGTTGTCATTTTTAAGACTTCTTATTTCATCTCCACAAAACGCTATCTCAGCACCTGTCAGCTGAAATCCAGTAGGGTGATAGATGTCAGTTCCCGCGTGGGTAAGGGCATCAGAAGCTCTTAGGTGATGGATACCATCCTGTATCCCATAAGAATAGCCATCCTGAGCTATATCAGCTCCAAACTTTCTCCATTCAAAGTCAAAGTTGTGTGTAATAAACTGCTCCGGTTTTTTATATTCATTTACAATTTCTGCCTGCATTTTAAGGAAGTTAACCGCCATATCTCTCTGGAATTCTTCAAATTCACAGGCAAGGCTTGCATTTATTGTCCCGGAAATGTCAGGAAAATCCTCCCACGAGTGTATACTGTTACTCCAGTAAGCAAGTCCAAAAATCTTTGTTAAACTCCTCTATGTCTGTATATCTGCTTTTAAGCAGACAGATGAACGCTTCCTGAATCTCTGCTCCGAAGTTGTCATAATGCTTGGTTTCATTGTCTATCTGAAATCCTATAACCTGTGGATGCCTAGCTGTATGCTCTAAGAGTTTTCTGATTATTCTACCACCGTAGAATATATATGTATCTGACAAAAGGTTGAATATCTGCCTTTTACCATATTTTACATCGCCGTTTTTGGTATGGACAAGTACGTTTTTATCAAGCTTTGCAAGCCAAGATGGTACTGCATATGTAGGAGTGCCAATTATTACCTTGAGACCGTATTTCCCGGCTCTTTTTAGAACTTCATCAATATGGTAAAAATTATACTCTCCCTCTTTTGGCTCTAGGGTACTCCAGGTAGATTCCGCTATTCTTACTACATTCATCCCAGCCTTTTGCATAAGGGCAAAATCTTCGTCTATCCTCTCATAAGGCATATACTCAGGATAATATGCACAGCCGTACAAGAATTCATTCTCCATTATCGTTCTCCTTATCAGGTTAAATAAAACATCTGTAGACAGTATAACTCAAAATGTATGAAATTACACTGCTACAGATGTTTGAAATCATCAATTAAGCTTAAACTAAAATCCTATTACTCTTTGTTAGTCACACTAAAATAATCAAAATCAGCTTCCTTCTTGTGGAACATACTGTCTACTGCGAATATACCTATCATCGTGCCCGTAAACTCACCGTATTTGCAATATTCATCCGAAAGCTTATCCGTAGCAAAAACAGGTCCAATAGGCTTGGTATCCTCGCCCTCATATCCCCATTTGAAATAGCTTTCTCTGCCCGATACGATTAATTCAAATCTAAGCATACGGCAATCAACAGCTGTTCTTGTGTCCAGATGTTCTTTCTTCTCACCATTTTCAAGGGATATAATTGCAATAGCAGGCTGCTTAAGAGTATCTGAATAATACTTCCTAAGAGCTATATAATTCATCTTGTCATAATAAAGCACCAGCCCTGCACTATGTTGATATATCTCAGGGTTAAAATCTAATCCTGCTGAAGCCTCAATATCTACTGATGGCAATTTTCTACAAAGAAGACTTACTCTATTAAGTGAAGACAAAGATTCCTGCCCCCTAAGTCTGATAAAGCCTTCCCTGCTTTTGCAGTCTGTAAATTCACTAGGGAATATTCTTGGGGAATAATAGTCCTTTCTCAATACCGTCTCATCAAAATCATCTCTGTCCGGTAGTATCTCTGCATCAAAGACAGGCAAATCTGCTTCCTCTGTTTCAACCTTAGCCAGATTAGTGCCATCTGCCATTCTAAGCCATCCATCATCAGTCCATATCATTTTCTGAATAGCACTTTCCCTCCCCAGAGTACATCTAAGCTCCGGCACAAACGGCCTTGCACATAGATGAACCAGATAAGCAGTTTTTTCATTCAGATTAACATAACTACCATGCCCTGACTTTTGTAAAACCGACTCAGGATTATAGTATCTTGGCTTAAGGTGGTCCCAATCTGCCCTTTCATTTGAATTATTTGGCGATGAGGTCAGTATGGGATTCATAGGGTCCTTTTCAAACGGTCCATATGGAGACTTTGACCTTGCCATAGTAACACAGTGATTGTATCCCGTTCCGCCTTCTGCACACATTAGGTAGTAATACTCTCCCCTTTTAGTAAGGTGAGGTGCTTCAATACAGCCTCTATCAGTACCACCGTTGTATACCCGCTTAGGATATTCCTTCAGGCATTTGTTCTTAGTATCATACTCTGCAACACAGATTACACCTGGCTTTTCATAACCGTCTCGTATCTCCCACTCCAGAGAAACTATGTATTTTCTTCCATCATCATCGTGTAGTATAGACGCGTCAAATCCCGCAGAATGCAGATATACAGGTTCTGTCCAAGGACCTCTTATATCCTTTGCTTTTATGAGGTAGTTATCTACATCAAAGTATCTGGCATTCATAGAGTTCATCACACCATAGATAACATAAAAGCTATCCTCTTCCTCACAATAAGTGAGAGAGGGTGCCCACACTCCTTTTGCAGATGGAAGCTTTCTAAGTTCAACCTGCGAATTAAGAGTTAATACATGTGTGTATAACTCCCAGTGTTTCAAGTCTTTGGAATGATATATGGGGATTCCGGGTAACCATTCAAAAGAAGATACTGCTATGTAAAAATCATCTCCCTTTCTGCAAATGCAAGGATCCGGATTAAAGCCTGTAAGTATTGGATTCTTTATCATAGTCTACTCCGTTTCAAACCACCCAAAGGCTGCACTTCTGCCAAGATCCCAAGAATCCCAGCCTTCCCAGCCTTTGGTATTTACAGTATCTGTAAGTAACTTATAGCTCCAGTAATAATATCCACTTCCTTTATTCCAAGCCTTAAGCTGTGCCTTACAAAGAGTTTTGTAAATATGCTTTTTTTCTTCATCACTAAGCACTTTAGTTATATCTTCCATCTTACCATTTAATACAGACCGACCGCCCTTTGTATCCCTTCCACAAGCGAGAGAGTTAAAAAGGCACCACTCTCCGCAGATTACAGGAAAATACTCCTGCATTTCCTTTACGTCCTCTTCATACACATCTTTTATATACTTTACATAAGAATCAAGAGTTTGTGCGGCTCCCTGCATCTCAGCCACCATCAGATACTGATGGGTATCAAGGACAACATTTTCAAACCTATCCTCCCTCATAAAGTCCTTCCACTCTTTGAGGCGGAAGCCATCGTGAAATACTACATATTTTTCCTTAGGTAGGTATTTTCTTAGCCTGTCATAAGCTTTTACATAAAACTCACGTAAAAATTTACTTGTAACAGGACCTGAGCCCTCAGCCTTTTTACTATCAACAGGCGGATATCTCTTTTGAACCATGTCCCACAAATCCTCAGATACAGGTTCATTTATTATCTGGATGCCCCAAAGTCCCTTTCTCTCTCCATAGCGGTGTGCAAGCCTTTCAAGTACAGTCAGCACAAATTCAACCTCTTCGGGTTCGCTAGACCACTTGCATACTCCACTTATTCCGCCATTGTCAAAGCCGTTCTGACTATCAGGTGCAGTATGCAGGTCTATAAGAATACTGAGCCCATATCGCTCTGCCCAGTTGAATGCCTTGTCAAGCTCTTCAATACAGCCTATAAATGGTTCTCTGTCACCAAATATGAAGTATGGAACGGGTATCCTTACTGAATTTAAGCCAAGAGACTTTATGTATACAAAGTCTCTCTCAGAAATATACTCAGCCCTGTGCTGGCGTATTCTTGCTTCATATACTTCTTTTTGGAAGCTGTGTAGGAAGATAATATTCATCTTCCGCTGTAGTCCCTGCAAAGAGCTCCGGGCTCATCCATTTCTCTAGAACCAGCCAGTTCCCTAAATTTACACCTTTTTACTTTATCAATTTTTGTATTCATTTTTTACCTTTCTAATAATTGCTAGTTTGTTAAATGTATCACGATCTTTACTTTATAAATATCAACCCTTTACAGAACCCACTGTAATACCTTTTACAAAATACTTTTGTACAAAAAGGATATACAAGGAGTATAGGGCCGGTTGCAACTATTGCCATTGCCATCTTAAGACTGTTAGACGGCAAATCAGCCACACTGATGCCGGACTGCGAGGCTATTCTTGCGAGCGCCTGCGTCTGCTGTAAGAGATTGTATAGCATATACTGTAGAGGGAACTTAGTATTGCTGTTTATATAAAGCATTGCGTTGTACCAGTCATTCCAATATCCGAGTGCCATAAACAGTCCTACAGTAGCAAGGCCCGGCTTAAGAAGCGGGAAGACTACCTGGAAGAAAATCCTGTACTCCCCTGCACCATCTATCTTTGATGCCTCTATAAGTGATGGCGGTATTGTGTTTACAAAGCTCCTCATTATGAGCAGATAAAATACATTGAATAATCCAGGCAATATGAGAGCCCAAAGGCTGTCCTTTAATTTCAAATACTGAATGTAGAAGATATAGGTTGAAACCATTCCACCGTTAAAAAGCGTGGTAAAGTAAAAGAAAAATGAAAAGTGGTTTCTGTACTTAAAATCTTTTCTACAAATTACATAGGCTGTCATAGTGATTAGTAAAGTACCTAAGATAGTACCAACACCTGTTATTAAGATAGATATACCATAGGCACGAAATACTGTAACCGGATTCCTGAATATGAGACCATAGGCCTTGGTTGAAAAATCATTGATAAAAAGGCTGTATCCCTGTGTCCTGATATAGTTCTCGGATGTAAATGAGCCTGATATCAGCACTATAAACGGTATTATACATATGAGAGCCATAAGACCAACACATACATAGGCTAATATATAAAATAACTTTGAAGAAGTGCTTAGCTTAACCTTAGAGCCTAAGCCACTGCTTTCCATGTCTTTATTTTTAGCTGCCATATTTTCCTCCTTTAGAATAAAGCGTTTGATTCATCTACCTTTTTAACTATCTTATTGACGATTATAATTATTACAAAACAAAGTACCGACTGATACAGCGATGCCGCCGCACTCATCCCCAGGTTCGAATTCTGTAAGAGGGAGCGGAATACGTAAGTATCAATAACATCGGTTGCATTAAACAATTGACCGTTTTGTCCAACTATCTGGTAAAAACATTTCAAAGTCTCCACGAAGAATACGGCCTACATTTAGAAGAAGCATTGTGATAACTGTTGCTCTTATCGATGGTAGGGTGATATTTCTTATCCTCTGGAAAATATTTGCTCCATCAACTGATGCAGCCTCATATATCTCAGCATCTACACCAACTATTGCGGCTATATATATAACTGAGTTGTAACCACACCATTTCCAGGAGTTAAAGCAGGCTATTATTACAGGCCAGATACCGGGCATTTCATAGACATTTACCGGATCTCCTCCAAAGGCTTTTATGATGCTGTTTAACAAGCCTGTTTCATAGTTAAATATTGCAAATACAAAGGTTCCTACGATTACCCAAGATATAAAGTAAGGCAGGAAAATCAATGACTGAGACACTTTCTTAAATACCTTTTTGTTTATCTCAGAGATGAAGATTGCTATAGCTATCGCAAGCAGCTGCGAGGTTATAAGATTAACCAGATTATATACTATGGTATTCTTTGTAATCAGCCATCCCGTTCCTGATTCAAAGAGATATCTAAAGTTCTCTATACCGTTCCAATCACTTCCAAATACTCCAAGGTCAAACCTATAGTTCTTGAAAGCCAAGACAAGTCCTGACATAGGAAGATATGCCATAACAATAGTAAGAATAACTGCGGGACAAATCATCACAAACAGCGGTTTTATTTTTTTTAAACTCCGCTAAAAAACCGTTAGTTTTCATTGCTACCTCCTCATAATATTTCATTTTCTTAATTGTAACTTTTTATCAAACGAGATTACACTTACATAATTATGAAATAGGGGAAAAATTTAAGCTTTTTAGTTCATCTATGCATAAGTCCTTTAATAAAGGAAAAAAAGCACAGCCCATAATAGGCTGCACTTTTCCTGTCATTTTATAAATTTTTTTATTTACCAAGACCTGCTACATATTCATCAAGCTGTCTCTGTATTTCAGCTCTAACCTTGTCAACACCTGCTGCCTTCATCTTTGCTTCATACTCAGCAAGACCCTTGTCAATATCGGTATAACCAAGCTCTAGTGGCCACCAATACTGCTGATGTACGCTGTTGCAGGCTGCATATTCTGTCTCAATCTTGGATGTATCTATAATAAAAGATGAGAACTTTTCTGCTGTATCATCAGCCTTTATCTTCTCTTCCCATTCCTTACGGAGTGTCTCGTAGGAGTCAGGATATTTAGCGTCCATACGGTGAAGCTCATTGGTTCTTACAGCCCACATAGCTGATGTGTTGTAGTTGTTGGTATCAAGCAATGTGAAATGTCCCTTGTCGTCAAGCTCGTAGCTTGTTCCAAGTACACCAAAGTAGAATGCATCGTAAACTTCTCTATCAGTGGTTACAAGATTCCAGAATGCCAGGGCTCTCTCAGGGTTCTTTGAGGTATGGGATATAGCAAGGGCATCCTGTGTATAAGGAAGATGTGCCTCATACTTAACAAAGTCAGCAAATTTAAAGTTCCAGTCAGGATGCATTGAATAATACCCTCCATAAGTGTCTATGTTGTGAAGCCTTGTAGCTGCTACACCATTCTGCGTCTTTGTTGCGTCTGTGTCAGACAGAGCTGACTTTGAGAAGAAGCCTTTTTCATTCCAACGCTTCATCATAGAAAGATAATCCTTTACCTGAGGATACTCATAATATGTGAAAAAGCTTAGGATTTGCTTCCTTAGGGTCGAAGAAAAGGAAGTCGTTTGTAGCACCCTTTGAGTTGCAGAAACCATTGATGTACATCCAGTTATCATCAGCTGCTGTTCCTTCTGCATATACTTCAAAAAGGCTGTATTCCAGGCTCATTCTCTTTTACCCAGTCTAAATATTTCTCATAACTTGCAAAGTCTTTAACTTCTTCTTTGTATTCCTTGCCATCGTCAAACTTTGTACGATAGATAGGACCATAGCCCTTATAAGTAGCGAGCTGGGTAGGGATTACATAGTAGTGGCCATCTACCTTTGCCTGTTTCTTAGCATTGTCAGTGGTTGCCTTAAAGTTATCAGGTGCATACTTCTCCCAGAGGTCATCAAGGTTCATAAAAGCACCTTTTCTTGCAAGCTGTGTCCAGTTAAGCCAGTTTGATGTATAAGCCATGTCAAACTCTTCTCCTGAGGAGAATAAAAGCGGATACTTGTTTGCAAAGTCAGACCAAGGTATCCAGTTAATAGTAAGAGTTGTATTCATCTTCTCCTTTAAAAGCTTGTTGAAATTCTCATCTATTAAATCCTGTCCTGCCGGTCTGTCACTTACAACATACATTGTAAGGTTTACTTCATCTGCGAACTGGTTTGCAGCACTCCCTGATTTTGCTGTGCTTGCAGCAGTTGAAGCTTTTTCTGTGCTTCCTTTACTTCCACAGCCCACCAAACTGCAGGCTATGAGACAAGATGCAACAAAAGCAGATAATAATCTTTTTTTCATTTTTTTCCTCCTTTTTACCGCCTTAAAGTTATTCATATGGGATTACTGTTGGTATAATTTTAATTTATTTTTACCGCATTTTACACAGACGATTTTTAAGAAAAGGGGGAAATTTTTTTGTGTATCTACATCAATGCTTCTTCGAGCTCATTTATTGTAAGTGCTTTTTATCCTTATGGTTACGTCAGTTCCATGAGGATTTATATTGTCATAATGTATGCCGTAATCTTCTCCATAACAGAGCTTAAGTCTAAAGTTTACGTTATTTATGCCAAAGCCTCTAAATCCTCCAACAGGCCGCTCGTTAAGGAGCTTTTCTATCTCTTCCCCGTCTACGCCCAATCCGTCATCAATTATATGAAACTCTATATCATCCTCTAACTTGTTAGCGGTTATCTTTATATTTACCTCTTTGATGTCAGGATGCTCAGCTATTCCATGTACTATTGCATTTTCTACAAATGGTTGTAGAAGTATGTTTAGACAGGCGAAATTTTTTATATCTTCATCTACCTCTGTATCAAGGTGAATGGCACCTTCATAATGTACATTTTCAATTCTTATAAAGCACTCTACATGTAAAGTTCCTCTGCTATACTTATAACGGCACTTCCATGGTTTAAGCTAAGCCTGTAAAACTGCCCCAAATCTCTTGCGATTTTGGCAACTGATTCAGCCCCGTAGTCAAGTGCTCCCCAGTTGATTAAGTCGAGTGTGTTATATAGGAAATGTGGATTAATCTGTGCCTGTAATGCCCTCATTTCTGCTCTTGTCACATCTTTACCAAGTCTGTACTGCTCTTTCATAAGCCTCTTAACTTCCGATACCATGAATTCAAAGTTATTGTAAAGCTCATCCATTTCATCCTTTGTACTTGAATCCACTTCTTCATTTATAACCGATAAATTACCTTCGGTTATATCATTTACTCTCTTTTTTAGAGCAAATATCTTACCTGAATAATACCTAGAAAACACAAAAAGAAATAGTGAAAAACTATTGCAATCATAATTACCGTTGCTGCTATGTAGATTGTTGTCACTATGCTGCTCTGCTTTTTTTAACTTCCGACTTGGGTATAAGACCTATTATCTTCCATCCATTTTCCATAACTCTCTGAGTATAGTAAAAAGCACCATCCTTAAGCTTTACCAGACTCATCGCTTTGTATTCTTGTAACTTAGGCAATTCAATACTTACTCTGTTATTCGGATGAACCAATACAGTACCTTTTTTTCATCTACAAGGTACATGAGTGCTCCTTCCACACTCTTTGCACTTTCAAGCACCTTCCTTAACTTGTCTATATCTACCTGCGACATGACAGAGTAGATCTTCATCTCACCATTTGTCTTTTTAACGTTGTATTTAGTGATAAAGCTCAAGTATTCATAATCTTTATTGTTTTCCTTTACTTTCAACATAGTATAAAAAGTTTTTTTCTACCGGCTCTGAATGCACAAATAAGTCTGATTCAGGAAAAAAGAAATGATAATTACCTGAATACAGTATTGAATCCTTTAGAAACATACCAATCCTGTAATTAGGATGTGCAATTTCAATAGAACTAAATGCAGCACTTAGTGTAAGAAACTCCCTATAATTATCTCCCAAGTCCTTCTTATTACCAAAGTTCTTATCTGCAAGCACTCTTCTTATATCCCTGTCAGACTTAATCTGGTCTGCTATAAATCTTAGATTACTAAGGTAATTACTAATAAATGCATCCGCCTGTGTATTTGCTCTTTCTATGCTGTAATTTATTTGTTTTTTTATATAAACTTTCAAAAAGAGAACCCATACCTAAAAGCAGTACTCCCAAAAGTAGAACTATCGGAAGCACAAAAGATATATGCATCTTCTTATTCATTGGGAGAGCATTAAACTTATTTTTTAATTTGACTAAGAGTTTCATGGCATATTATCCCTGTATTCTGATGGTGTTAGTCCCATCTTCTTCTTAAATGCTTTGGCAAAATACTTGGCATCATCATAGCCAACCATTTCAGCAACCTCATACTGCTTATAAGCAGGATTCTTTAACAACTCACATGCCTTATTTAGTCTCATTTCCTGGATATAAGAGCTTATTGTATTACCTGTCTTCTTGCGAAAGAGTGCACTCAGATAGGTAGGCGCAAGGCAGGCAACCTCAGAAAGCTCAACTATTGATAGGTCAGTTTTTGATATGTGGCTGTTTATATAGTTGCAAACTTCTTTGATAATATAATTACTTGAGACATTTTGCTTTACAGCCTTAATTTCCTTAATGTAACTGCATATATAATCACAGATTTCCTCTACCGACTTTGCTTCTTCTATGAATACATAACTGCCTTCATAAATAGTATCTTCAGTTTTGCTTCCATAATGCTTTTCAATCATATTATGCAGGGTATAAAAGCTATTCTTTACCGACAAATTCATGGCGGCCCTATCCTGTATCAGCTTGTTACACCAGTAGTTTACCCGCTTTATCATACCCTCAGTATCACCTGCATTTATCAACTTTTGAAAGTCTGCAAGCTCTACATCCGATAAACTAACATATTTATCAACAGCCTCATCATCCTTTGTGGATATTTTATTCCAACCAAGATATGAAAGTGAATTAAGCTGTTTCTTTAATCTTGCAATTTCTTTTTTTAATTCTTCAGGTTCAGGGCAGGCAAAGCCTTTCATCTCACTGCCAAGAGCAACAAACCATTGCTCATCATTTTTTCTGACCGAGAGTAACTTTTCACCAATCATCTTGGCGTTAATATCACCCAAACTCTCATTGCTCTTAAGAAGAATGAGGTAAACATTGCCTCCAAGAGAGTCCGTGAGGGCAGTGTACTCCTTAGCTGTTCCTTCTGATAACAGCCCTGTAAGGCCTTTAGCTACCGAGCTAAGGCTTACAATCCCTTCCTTAGCTGTAAATAAAATTGGAGTAAAAAAGCCTTCCGCCTCCCCGTTTTGATGCAAAGAATCCTTTATAGCTTCTTCCGGAAGTGTAAGCACACTATGTAAAAGGTTCTTATGCTGTCTGTTTATCTTAACTACAGCATCTACAGCTTTTTTAATCGACTTTTTTAACTCTTCAATGTCAATAGGCTTTTCAATATAGTTAACTGCACCCAAAGAGATTGCGGTAGTCAGATACTCCTTATCCGAAAATCCGCTTATAAAAATGATTTGGCAGTCCTTTGCCTTATTTTTATAAGTCTTGCAAAGCTCAATACCTCCCATCCCAGGCATCCTTATGTCTGAAATAATGATATCAGGCTTATATTCGCTCATAATCTCCAGTGCTTCTTCAGCACTAGAGGCACTTCTTACTTCATCTACGCCAAGCTCCGCAAAGGGAACATGTCTTATGATTCCGTTCCTTATCGGAGCTTCATCTTCAACAACCTGTAGTCTAATCATCTTTTTATCCATTCTAAAATCCAAACTGTTTATTATAAGACTCTATATCCTCCATTCCAATTGTCTGGAAGATGACCTTTATAAGTCTTGCCGCGCAGTCTCTTGCTATGCTTCTTGGAAGAGAACCGTCCTTAAGTGCAGCCATTATGTTGTCAATGTCTATCTGATTTGCAGGCATTATAAGATCATTACCTGCTATAGCGCAAGCCGATGATTTGCTTCCGCCCGCAGTTGTCGTAGTCCAGTCTGTCATTATTATTCCTTCAAATCCCCACTCATTTCTTGCTACTATCGTACAAAGGTCATAGCTGTTTGCTGTATGTATGCTGTTGATGAGGTTATAGGAGGTCATAATGCACATTGGCTGGGCTGTTTTAATGGCTATTTCAAACCCGCGGAGATATATCTCTCTTAGGGCCCTTTCAGATACGATACTGTTTGAGCTCATTCTGTTGTCTTCCTGATTGTTGCAGGCAAAATGCTTGATTGTAGTACCCACACCCGGAACAGACTGTACACCAAGTGTAATAGCAGCCGCCATCTCCCCTGAAAGCAGCGGATCTTCTGAAAAATACTCAAAGTTTCTTCCACAAAGAGGATTTCTGTGAATATTAAGTCCCGGAGCCAGCCACCAGGCAATACCAAACTCAGTCATTTCATCCGCTACAAGCCTACCGAGATTTCTAACCAAATCAAGGTCAAAGGTCTGTGCAAGATGAGTGCCTATAGGAATAGCAGTCGCGTACATGTAGTACTTGTCTACATCCTCATTCTTATAGTCCTTCCTAAAAAGGCCGCCTTCAAGGCTTCCTATAAGCCCCACTCCATATATTTTCCCGGTCTTTCTGTCCACATCGTAGCTTCTAAGCACTCTTAAGCCGGCAGGACCATCTGCCATCGATATACCGGGAATACCATACTTTTCTTCAAGCGCACAGGTTGTTTCCCCTGCTGCTCCCGGAACACAGATACCTGTTTCAATCAGTTCATTATCCTTTATGTTGTCCTGACCCTTGCTTATTTCTCCCATTAAAAGAGCTGTAAGCTCTTCATCTGAGAGCTTTGCTGCCAATTCCTTAGAAATAAGGTCAAGGTCAGTGCGCCCCTTCTTTGCTCTTTCTTCTGTAACAGGAACAAAGGTGATGGCTTTAATCCCCTTATTTTCTGCTTCTTCCTTCCATTTCTTTGTAAGCTCACTTATCACACTGTCAGGCCTTACTATTTCTTCAAGTTTCTCCTGAAGCGGAAGAATGTGTTCAACCTTTTCTATTACATAGTCTTCTTTAACTGATACCATTCCAGCTATTTCTGCGTTGTCAGAAGAATTGCCAACAAATATACCGTATTCCCCATTTTCAAGCATCCAGTGGCTCTTCTCTTCATCAAATGAAGCAAGCGCTTTAGAGTAGATAGTCACCTTTAAGGCTTCACTTTCACCGGGCTTAAGCTCTCTCGTTTTCTTAAATCCGACAAGCCTCTTAAATTCTTTTTTAATACCTGTCTGAGGGCAGGCAGCGTAGACCTGTACCACCTCACGTCCACTATATTTGTTACCAACATTGGTGACTTTAGACTCTACTGTGATTTCCCCGCTGCTTACTGATATATTCACATCAGAAATCTCAAAGTCCGTATAAGAAAGACCGAAACCAAAAGGAAATGCAGGTTTTACGTTAAAGCTGTCAAAATATCTGTAGCCAACATAGATGCCTTCAGTGTATCTCTCATTTTCAACATCTCCATTATTATGGCTAAATGTCGATGCATTTGGATAATCCTTGTAAAGAAGAGCCCATGTAGCAGACAACTTTCCACAAGGAGCTTCCTTGCCAATTACCGCATCAGCCACAGCATTGCCTAGCTCCATACCCGGCTGTGATATATTCATTATAGCCTTTACGCTCTTGTTGCTTAATATGTCACTTAGGTCAACAGGGCCTCCTGCATTGATTAGAACCACTATGTTATCAGTGTATTTCCCCAGTTTGTTAAGCTCTTCTTTTTCTATGTCGCTTAGGTAATAATCGCCTTTCTCTAGGACTCTGTCCTTTCCTTCACCCGCAACCCTGCTAACTACATAGAAGGCAGCATCAGAAGCCTTTACTGCTTCTTCATCTATAGGAACCCTCTTAAAATCACGTCTTTTCTCACGCATAAAAAGTTCAAAGAAATCCTGGCTTGATATATTTGACATATTGTTAAATATCTTATTTACATATTCAGCCTGTGCATCCTCATAATCCGTGGTAGAAGAGAGGATAGCCTCTTCATTTACAACTGTAAGTCCCGCATTCTTAAATCCAGTCAGAATGCTTACTACTTCTCTTTCATTAACGTCACCCGAGCCTGTTCCACCCTTTATGGCGTGAACCGCTCCCGTACCGGCTAAAAATACCCTTGCATCACTTATTAGTGGCAGTAACCCATCATTTTTTAGAAGCACAAACCCTTGTGTAGCAGCATATCTGGCTATTTCTCTATGCTTTATTTCACGGCTTGTTACTTCTGCACTCCTTACACCACTGTACTTTCTTGTTCTTTTTTGCATTATGACCTCCTTAGGTGATTGTTTATAACATCTACACTATCTCCCACATCCTATCAAGACATTTATCAAAAAACATCTTATAGCTTAAGCAAAACCTGTTTTCATAATCCCCTGTAAATTCGTTCTTCACCCTGTTTCTCATACATCCTCCTCTGCAAACTTGGATGTATGGACAGGCCTTGCAGGACTCAGGAAGAGGTATGGAGCGTTCTATGAACCTGCTCTTTTTTCTATTTTCATTTATTATATCAAGGTTATCCGTATTGAAATTGCCTAGCTTATATTCATCAAGGGCGTAGAAATCGCACGGATATACACTTCCGTCAGCCTCAACAGTATTCTGTATGCCGCAGACTCCACGCTGTTCGCAGGCCTCAGGCATGTAGCCCATCAATATCCCTACATAGTTTTCAAAGCTTCTTATATAGGGCTGTCTTCCCTTTTTCCAATCCTCAAACCAAAGGTCAAAGAGTTTTATGAGAAATTCGCCGTAAACTTCAGGGGTAAGTGCGAATTCACCATTCTTAGCATCCTCTGTAAATGCCTCAAGACAGGGAATATACTGCTGGTACTTAAAGCCTTTTTCGGAATAATCCCTGTATATTTCTTCAATGTTCTTTGCCACATCTGCAGTAATAACAGTTAGTATATTGTATTCCACTCCAAATTTATCAAATAGTTTGGCTGTTTCATAAGCCTTGTCATAGGCTGATTTCCCATTCAAATGCCTGTATTTATCGTGGGTACATCTATTTCCGTCAATGGAAAGTCCGACAAGAAAATTGTTTTCCTTAAAGAAAGCACACCAAGCCTCATCAATGAGGGTGCCATTTGTCTGAAATGCATTGTTCACCCTCACGTTATTTTTTTGTTATACTTCTTTTGCAGCTCCACCGCCTTTTTGAAGAAATTAAGCCCACGAAGAGAGGGCTCACCACCTTGAAATGCATAGCTTGCCACCCCTTCAGCTCTAAGCAGAGTCTTCCTTATTACATTTTTAAGTGTTTCCTCCGTCATAAAGCCAAAGGATGCATCGGTGCGGTTCTCCATCTCATCCTTGTAAAAACAATAGTCACAATGCATATTGCAAAAGCCCCGAAGCGGGTTTTATAAGTACACTGATTGCGGGCATTTAACTCTCCTGTCTGTATCTCTTAAAAAACTATCTATCAATATAAATGTCAAATGAATTTATCATCTTTTGACACCTTTACGATTTATTCCATTCCCATTATAAATATTTATATCCGTTATTTCAATTGTCTTTTGACGCATAATATCCTCGAGAAAAAAAGGACTAATATCCTATGCCTTTACACTTTAGAATACTAGTCCTTAAAAATTATTCTTTAATTATTAATCTCTACCTTTCCTTCGCCCGCAGCCTCTATCTTCTCTATCAGCTTTTTCGCCAGTTTCTTCCTTATCTCCAGAGTAGATTTGTCATTTACGAGGTTGTTTAATTCATAAGGATCCTTACGTAAATCATAGAAGAACTCTTCCTCGTAGACATCGCTCCTATCCTCATCCCAGCCGTTACTTTCAGGGGCAAATACGCTGTAAAGATAGCCCTTGCTTCTTATACATCTTCCAAGCCTGCTTTCGCTAATCTGGGCATATACGAACTTGTCCTCGTCTATAGGCTTATCTATAAGGGTTTCAAGGTTTTCACCTATCATATTATCTCCTACATCAACTCCAGCCATAGCTAGGATTGTCTTTGGAAGAGAGCAGGTAGAAACAACCTCCCGGACTACCTTTCCGCCCTTAAATGCACCTCCTGCAATTATGAGAGGTACCTTAAGTGCAGAGCTGTGGCAGGTTCTCTTGTAGTCATCAGAGCCTTTCAGGTAAGTCTCTCTGTTTCTTGTCTTAAAATGAGAGCCGTGGTCTGAGGAATATATTATTATCGTGTTGTCATATAAGCCTTTTTCTTTTAGCTTATCAACTAATTTTCCAAAATTATCGTCTAAGCTCTTGCAGCAACCCAGATAATCAGGATACATCTGTCTTGCATCTCCACCAAGCACCTCTAAGTCCTTTGGAAGCTTACAATCCTTAAACCTCTCCTTAGAGCCATCAGGTCCCTCATAGTCAGCTCTGTCATTTTTGATGATGTGGCTCAATGTGTGAAACGGTAAGGAAAAACGGCTTTTTACCATCATATTTGTCAAGAAATTCAAGCGCAAAATCATTAATCCTGTCAACCCTGTAGCCCTTAAAGTCAATCCTATTCATATTTTCATCAAATACATAGCCGTCATAGCTATGGGAGGTCGCTTCAAGCACATCAGACACCCTCCAGAAAGCCCGTTATATCCACCTCTTCTATCCTTAGGTATGGCGTGCGTCTCATAGTCAGGATTTGCAGGCACGCTGTAGCTTGCCCTGTCACTTGCCAGATGCCATTTGCCGACATAGGCATTTTCATAGCCCTGCCTCTTCCATATAGTTTGCAACTGTCTTGATGTCTCTTGGGAGGGACTGTCCGTTTCTGTAGCAGCCTATTTCCGTAGGATATTTGCCACTCTGAAATATTGCTCTGCAAGGGCCGCACACCGGCTGAGCGGTAAAATGCATCTCTAAATAGCACTCCCTCATCCGCAAGTCTGTCAAGGTTAGGGTGTTATATCAAGCTCCTGCCCATAACAGCCCATGGTATCAGCCCTTTGCTGGTCAGAAAAAATGAAAATTATATTTGGCTTTTCCATAATTACCTCCGAAAAAAATAAAAATCTCTATGACGCATGTCTTTAATAATAACTATGCCTGGTTAGATTTAGCATTAAATACATTTTGGCTAAACTTTAACTTTCGTCAAATTATTTATCTTCAGACATTGTATTATTAAGCCATGTGACTGTCAAGAGATTATGTTAAATGGTGTTGGTTTAGGTTGATTTTACCTTTATTTTACTATAGGTTAACTCAAGCATTCCGAAGTTGATAATGGCAAAAATCAGGAGATATGTAGGCATAATAGCTATGCCGATTTTCTGCTGAAGAAGCCCAAATATCATAGGCATAAAGGTACTTCCAACATAGGCTGCTGCCATCTGAAGCCCTATAACAGCTGCACTGTATTTCTTCCCAAAATTGGCAGGTGCCATGTGCTGGATGGCAGGATAGACAGGCCCCATGCCGGTTCCAATGACGACAAAGCCTGTCGCTGCAACCATATAGTTGTCAATCGGCAAAAATACCATTATTATTCCTAATAATTCCACGAAAATGCCTATGCGTATAAGCCTTCTGTCTCCCAGTTTATTTGAAATAAATCCTGAAATCAGCCTTCCAAGCATAAGTCCGCCAAAAATAAGCGAGCCAAACGAAGCTATAGTTTCAGCACTAAGCCCACTCTTTGTGCCTGCAAAATAACTCGGAGTCCAAAGGAAACAGGTAGCCTCTCCCGCACAGTAAGCGTAGAAAGCAATCAAAGTGAAAATAACCGCAGGCACCTTCAGTGCTTCTTTAATTCCAACACTGTCTCTATGGTCTTCTTCCATTTCTTTTCCTTTAGCTTTCCACAAAGGAAGAGAAATAATGCACACGAAAAAAGAATGAAACATCTGGATATAGGATGTCCAACTGTAGCCCTCATTCCACCTTGCGTATTTAAGTGCGAGTGCCATAATATACGGACTTATCACCGCTCCTACACCGTAAAAGCAGTGCAGAAAGTTCATAACCGAGCCTGAATAATTATTTGCCACATAGTGGTTTACCGAAGCATCTATAGCTCCTGCTCCAAGTCCATAAGGAATGGCAAATATAAAAAGCATCCAGTACCAGCTGCACATTGAAAATCCTAAAAGGCCGGCTATAGTGAGCCCTATAGACACTATTGTAATCCATTTTGTATGGAAGTGCTTTATCATACGAGGGCTTAGAAGTGCTGATATGATTGTCATAAATGATATAGCCATCGACACATAACCCGCATAAGACGATGGCACCGAAAACACTGCCTGCATCTTAGGCCAGCCTGAGCCAAGAAGTGAGTCAGGCAGCCCCAGGCTTATGAAAATGAGATAGATGACAGCTAAAAGTAGTGTAGACATGAATTTCCTCCGGTTTTAAAAATAATGTCAGTAAGCAAAGAGCTTATGCTGATCCCTGTAATTTTTGAGGCGGGATTATTTTTACTAATGCTTTGTTGTTAATTCCTTTTCAGTAATCCTTCACAGCCGGCGAGTACGTCTCTATACGTAGCTTCAAAGTCACCGGTATACCAAGGATCTGCTATATCACCGTCTTTCCCTGCAAAAGAGAGTAGCTTTCTTATCTTCTTTTTCGGATCTCCATTTAGAATTCTATCCAGATTTCTAAGGTTGTTTGTATCCATAGCGATAATGTAGTCAAAATCCTTATAATCTTTCTTGGTTATCTGGGTAGAGGTATGTGGCAGAACAGGTACCCCCACCTCCCTAAGCTTTTTCACTGTCCCGTAGTGGGTGGATTCTCCAAGTGCCTCTGTACTGGTGGCCTTTGGAATCAATGAGGAACTCGTCTGCAAGACCTGCTTTGTTAATCATGTCTTGGAATACAAAGTGCGCCATGGTGCTGCGGCAGATATTGCCATGGCAGATAAAGAGTACTCTGGTCATTAAATTTCTCCTCCTAAAATGCAGTGAATTGCCCTAATTTGCAAGGTTTTGACAGGTCTATAAAATAGGGTTAAACCTACAGATATTTTGGCTAATCTGTAAAACAAGGCAAATTGTGGCAAAATGTAATAGTCATTAGTAGTCATATCGTAGTCAACGATAGAGGGGTTGACTACTCACCTTTTAACGGTAGAATCGTTAAAGGGGTTTCAAATTTAGGGTTATCGTTATAAGGTATGATTAGTTGTTTCTATTCTACCAAAAAAACTTTAAAATTGATAAGACTTAATACAGAAAAAAACAGGCGGCATTTTGCTTTGCCACCTGCTATAAAGTTATATGAAAATGTAGTTATCTTTGGTTGAGAGATTAGTCGGGTATCAGGCGTCATACTCTCTAATTCCTTGACTTGCTTGACTTTCGGACAAAACAATAGTAAGTAGGTTTACAAACTGTGATTTGTAAGCATCAAGGTCTATAAAAAAATAAGGTCCGCATTCTTCCTCATGTGTCTTCATATATGTCCATGACCAATCGGATGCTACTACATATATTTCGCTAAATCTATCTATATATTCGGAATCCATTCCTTTCTCAAGAAATTTAAGAGATGGCTCATCTTCCCATAGCGAAAAAAATACTTAGCTTTTAGATTTATCAACTTTATCAAATTCTTTTTCTTGCACTATCTCCGATTAAATACTTATCTTTATCAATAATCTCCCAAGAAAAAAATGTGCCAAAGATAATTACCCCCTCCTACAACTCTTTTTTTCAAAAAGTGATTTTTGATATGTTATTTGCAAAATGTAATAGCCATTCTTTTTTTCAAAATCCATAATACCTCCTAAAAATTCTAATTAGTATAGCGAAAAACTTTTTTTAATACCTTTTTATCATTTTTTTATATTGTTGTATCGCGTTCCATCCTCCAAAATAAAAGCATTAGGAGTTTCTCCCACTTGGATGAATCCAATTTTCTCATAAAGAATTTTATAATCTCACTTCCATCTTTTTTTATTTGAGTACAATGCCAAATCATTTCTATTTCAATACATTTGTGCTGTTTTTTTGCAGCAAGTTACCTCATTCCATCATAATATGTCCACGTACGCGCAATCTTCAATATTCCTTTATATTCTACCACTCCTCTTCCGAATTATAAGTTGTACACTCAGAAACATATTCTTCTCTGGAGTCCAAAATACTTTGTGTCATACCTGGTATGGAATTAAGGTATCTGAAGAAAGGATGAGATCTGCACTCTTATAGTTAGCCATAGCTTTAGCAAGTATTTCTATTCTTAAATCATCAACTCCCCTATGCAAGCCCGGAGTTTCTTTGCAGGTACCGGGAGAATTCAGTACTCCGTCTACATCTAAAAAAATACAGTAATTTCACTCATCTTCTTTTTTTCCTTTTCATTAAATGATTCGTACATCCTCTCTTTTTAAATAGTGAGCTTATATTTCAGATCTATTAAAAGTTAGAAGTCAGAATTTCTAGAAGCCATTCTTGTTTATACAGGATAATCGATAGTCCTTGTTCATACTGTCTTCAGCATCAATAAGTGGCTTCAATGGATTGTTTTTTTATTAGTTTAACGCATTTATCAGTTCCTCCAGTTCTTCTACTTCATTGCCTTTAATCATTCTATCTTTATATCCATCTTCATCTAAATAATCTTTTAATTCTTTTTAATTCTTCTTTTAATTCTTCTTTTAATATTTCTTTTAAATTTTTTTCTTTTTAATTCTCCCTTTTACTTCAAATTTGTTGCAGAATTTTCTGAATATTTGTTCAAATTTTTTTCTTCTTGTTCCTTAGATAATTTCCCTTCTTTTATTTCTTTTGTGTTTTAAAAATTCTATAACCTCTTTTTCATTATCGCCTTTGAAGCTCTGTAAAAAAATATAGATTCCACTCTTTTTTTCATTTGTTTTTTTATTTCATCTATTTTTTTATTTCTTTTTTTCTTTTTATTTTTATTTTTCTAATTCACCTCTCAGTTTTTTTCTAATTCATCTGAATTAAGAAATTTAATTGCCTCAAAAACTACCGTTGTTTTTTTGAAAAACAAAATCTTGTAAGTAATGATTATTAATAAAAATTTCTTATCCATTCTTCTCTTTTACGTTTTTTTCCTTTTTCATCTTCAGTTTCATCTCCTGTTAGTTTATTCCCAACAACCTTTGTCCATTCGTACAAACCTAAATACTTTGGAAATTTATTCTGAACTATATCAAGACCTCCATTAGGGTTAAACCCAGTAGGCCAAGGCATAACATTTCCAATTGTCGTTACTAAATGAAAAAAACAATTTTTGCTAAGCTAGATATTTGTCCAATGCAATTCTTACATTTTTTTCTACATTTTCACTATTTTTTTCGCAGCTTTTTTTCGTAATCTTTCTTTGTTTCTTCGTTTTTTATACTTAGATACATCAATTCCATTCAGCTGACCATAAGAATAGTGCATTGTTTTTCCAATAAAGTTTTTTTCTATATTAACTTTATCTATGTCATCAATATAGCTCCTGATAATACCTTTAGTCGAATTTAACACTTCTCCTGTTAAAATCACGCCATTCTTTTCATTAAATAAACGATATTTCGATTTATATCCTCCCTCCCTAGTCTTTTCATAATCTTCCCAGACACCATCATAATCATCATTATCATTTTTTTCCACAATAAATTTGTCTTTTTAAAATCATCTTTTTAAATAACACTCATATAGTTTATAACTTAATACAGAATAATAGCATTTATCTAATATATACTTGAAATCTTCGTCAAGCAAATAAAAAAAGCGCATCTTTTTTTCCTCATTGTATGTTTTATAAAAATAAGTTTGTTGTTAGATTAATTTCTTCTCTCATTACATCAATTTCTTCTTGTTCAGTCATATACATCTTCTCCATCTCTAAATTTTATTTTGCATCTTCTAAATTATACCACAATACCCTGAAGATAACGAGAATAATTCCTCATTTTCTCCAAGTTCTGTGAATGTAGTAGTTTTCAACTTAAATGCAACATAGTGTTGCACTTACTCTGACAGGTACCTCTGTTGCATTTACATTGAAAGATATCGTTGCACTTACTTTGAAAGTGGTATTGCTTTTAGTCTGAAGTACATAGTAGCTCTCCAAATAAATCCTTGTTTTTATTCATGCGCAACTAAAAATACAACAACAAAAGGAGTTCCTATGAACAAAAAGAAACATCTTCTGCTCTGAAATCCAATTATCATTTGTTATGGAATTTGCCTGTTATAAGGCATTATATTATCTAATTCCTTAAGTTCTGGATAAAGTGGAATTGAGTAAGATTATAAACTGGGAGTTAACAGCCAAAAAATGCATTTAACTCATCGCTCAATTGCTTAGGATTATCCTTATTTACTTCATGTCCAGCGTTTTTGGATTACCTTTACTGTTGATGTATTTAATAATTTTTTTAATTTTTTTGAAGCTTTCACATTTGCTATATCTTTTTCTCCACAGACAACAAGTACAGGACAAGTTATTTTTTTCTAAATCATTTTCGAAATTCAAGTTTATCATTGAATTGGTAAGCGAAATAACATCCTTCTTTGATACTCCAATTTTTTTCTAAAAAGACTCTTCAGGCATTATTTTAAAAAAATAATATTTTTGGAATTTCATCAATTTTTTTAGGGATACGATATTGAGTTCCTATAAGAACTAATGAATGTACCTTGTGCGGATTGTTAATAGCATAATTCAATGCAAGTATTCCACCTAAAGACAGCCCACATATGTTTAAAGACTCAGTATATTTGTCGCAATATTTTTGAAAATGTTCTGTATAAATTATTATAATTTAATTCTCCAATATATAAATCAAATAAATTAGGACACTCAATATTTGTTACTATATTTAATCCATTAATGGTTTTTTTCTCCAACTGGATGAATTCTGACCTAGTCCATGCACAAATATATAACTCAAATAATCTCCCTCCCACAACTTCTAATTTATCATTATTATATACTCAGAAAGCTAACCGGTCAATAATATCATAAGTTAACTCGCCCCTCATATCTAGCTAATTAACTAACTCTTTCAAGTAATTATTTTACTTCAACCATTCTCTCATAACAAATCACAAGCTATTTTTTTAATATTTGCAATTCTTAAATCATCCTTACAAAAAAATAACCCCAGTAGCATATTACCACCGAGGTCATCATCCTAATTTCCTATTAAATTACCTTAAACATTTTCTGACTTATAGGTCTTTCCCCCGCTTACCTTTTCAACTTCTTTCTTTGCTGCATTAAGTTCCTCAAGTCTTACCATCTCATCCTTTGCATCGTCAAATCCGAGGTGGGTGTAAACATTCATTGTTACGGAAATGTCTGAATGTCCCATAAGGTACTGGAGTGTTTTAGGATTCATCCCAGCTCTTGCTTGATTCGAGCGGTAGGTATGTCTAAATGCATGAGGCGTGATGTTTGACATCTGCACTCTGCGGAAGTCGTTATACCTTATAACAGAAAGTTCCGTGTTCATTGCAAATTATTCGTTTTTCTTATTTTCTACCTGAATACTAAACATTTCCTTCTGTGTTTCAATCTCAGAGCGTAATTCTTCTTCCGTTGGAAGATATAACTTATATTTCGATGCAAATAACTGCTCGTTTCCATGAAGAATTGAATACTTGGCTATATCTTCATCTGTATCCGCACATAGCACAATACCAAGAGTGGGATTATCTCCTTCCCCACGTTTGAAATCATCATACATTCGAATATACATATCCATCTGACCTATATCCTGATGCGTTATTTTATTTGTCTTCAAATCAATAAGTACAAAGCATTTCAAAATATAATTGTAGAAAACAAGATCAATATAATAATCTTCCTTCTCTGTATGAATGTGCTGCTGTCTTGCTACAAAAGCATAGCCTTTTTCCAAGCTCCATCAGAAACTTTTGAAAATTATCTATAATACATTGCTCCAGGTCAGACTCCAGATAAGACGTATCCTCTTTCATACCCAGAAATTCAGCAATAACAGGGTTCTTAATGAATTCAAGCTTTGTCTGATATTCGGAAGTAAATTCCTTCATCTCAGTTTCTACTGCTGATTTATCCTGTGTTTTAAGAATTCTATAGTAGTATTGCGAAGATATATTCCTTTGAAGTGCCTTTTACACTCCATGTTTCCCTTAATGCTTCATTTTCATACCATTCTCTTGCAATCTCATCCTTAACCTGTAACAATACCCTATAATGAGTCCAGGATAATTTTACATTAGATTTTCCACTTTCCGAGTGGAAAAATCTCTGGATACATCTTATAAAAAAAGAATAAAAAAATTATATAAATTTGTTTTAGTGTATCCCTTTTCCATACTGTGCGTTTTAAATCCTTAGACAATTTCTTAATTACTTCTGCACCGTATTCAGCTCTTGATTCACCATTCAGTTCTTCATCAGCTATTCTCTTACCAAGAAGCCAATTTCTGTGAACAAGCGTTAAATCAACCGCAGAGTATGCCACTTTCTGAGCAGTTTCAATAATATTACAAGCATCTTCAAAAAAACGCTGCCTGTTTTTACATATTTCAATAATTCATTTGCCATAAATCACTCCATTTTGTGTCACCACCAGTAACATAAATACACTTATTTAATATATTTCTTATGCATAATTTCATTTCCCCGTATACTCAAAAAAATTCTGCCTATCTTTTTAATCCACTTATTTAATTATAGTACTTAGTGATTATACTTTCAATCTATTTTTGGCTTTAGAAAGAGTGCTTAGCGACTTTATATTCATTGAATAAAAACTCTTTCAAGCACAAAATGAAGTCCTCTTCAGTTTCTACACCCCTCATAACTATTCATTTTTTTATCGTGGGCAGTCAAAATGTTAATTAACATTTTATCCAATTCCTTGTTTTGCTTAACTTTCGAATAAAAGCAATGTTGAGTAGGTTTTACAAACCGGGAGTTATCAGCCTTATTTGGCTTTCTTGGGTTTCTTTTCCGGAAGTTCAGCATACATACCATCCAGAAGTTCCAGAATTAGAGCCTTATCATCAAAAATTATCAAATACATGCATCAAGGTCTTTGAACCTTCGTACGGATAACGCAGTTCGGAATCTACAAGCAGTCTGTCCGATGTCGGCGTTCTCTTTAAAAACAGTTCATTATTGCAAATGTCACCTATCAACTTACAATTAAAATATACAAGGTATCCGCCCATCATAGATTTTTATAACAATATCGCCGGATTCAGAAAAAAACTATTACGAACATATTCATTAAATTCATTCACCTTGATTATCCCCCATCAAATTAAAATTTATCGCTTTCAAATTATTTAGCAAAGTTGACGCTCCGAATGATAACATTTCAGACTCGCACCGGTTTTTCGTCAACAGAATAATTCTAAAGCAGCCTCTTTCAGAAAAAAACCGGTGCGAGTCTGGATATTTATAAGCAAAAGGCATGACTTAGTATGACAAACAAGCACATTAGCCCCACAACTTATAAGCTGTAAATATTAAGACCTATAAAAAAATAAGGTCCGCATTCTTCCTCTATGTGTCTTCATATATGTCCATGACCAATCGGATGCTACTACATATATTTCGCTAAATCTATCTATATATTCGGAATCCATTTCTTTCTCAATAAATTTAAGAGATGGCTCATCTTCCCATAGCGAAAAAAATACTTAGCTTTTAGATTTATCAACTTTATCAAATTCTTTTTCTTGCATTATCTCCGATTAAAAAAACTTATCTTTATCAATAATCTCCCAAGAAAAAATATGCCAAAGAAAATTACCCCCTCCTACAACTCTTTTTTTCAAAAGTGATTTTGATATGTTATTTGCAAAATGTAATAGCCATTCTTTTTCAAAATCCATAGTACCTCCTCTAAAATTCCAATTAGTATATCGAAAAACTTTCTAAATACCTTTTTACCATTTTTTTATATTGTTGTATCTCGTTCCATCCTCCAAAAATAAAAAGCATTAGGAGTTTCTCCCACTTGGATGAATCCAATTTTCTCATAAAGAATTTTGCCTCTTTCATTGCCTGAGAAATAATCCAGTTCAAGTTGGGAAAGCTCCCATTCCTTAGCATAGTCTTCAAGACATATAAGCAACTTCTTTCCTATTCCTAAGTTCCAGAATTCTTTTCAGAACAGAAACAGCGACATTCCCCCGATGGCACATTTTCTTTTTTTACTCAGCCGTGTAATCGTGCCGTTTGCAATCAGTCTTCCATCCATTTCGACAACAAGCATAAGGGTATTATCAGATTCATTAAAGCCTTTTTATTATTTTTTCTTCCTCTTCTGTAGACATGGTTATTTCTTCCGGATAAGAATACAAAAAATCAGATTCTCCCATAACTGTTTTCAAATATTCAATAGTTTCTGCAGCATCCTTTACTTGAATCTCTCGAATTTTGCAAATTCTACCATCTTTTTAGTTCAAAATTTATTGGTGTGTATTTCATATTTATAACCTCACTTCCATCTTTTTTTATTTTAGTACAATACCAAATCATTTCTGTTTAGATGTATTTGTATAGGTTTTTGTGGCAATTTACCTCATCCCATCACAACGTGTCCACATACGTGCCACCTTCACTATTCCTTCATATTCTACATCATCTTTATAAGTCTCCTGAGCATAAACTTCGTATACTAACCTATGCTGTATATTTATTCTTCTTGAACAGAAACCACTTAGATTCCCAACCAGTCTCTCATATGGTGGTGGTTCTTTGAATGGATAATCTGCTATGATATTCAGAAGTTCTTTTGCTTTTCCATCAAGCCTTGCACCCTTTAACAGTTTTTTATCTTTATCTGCCTGTTTACTAAACTTAATTAAATACATCTACCACTCCTCTTCCGGATTATAAGATGTACACTCAGAAACATCTTCTTCTCTGGAGTCCAAAATACTTTGTGTCATACCCGGTATGGAATTAAGATACAAGGTTTCCTGAATCGCCAGCCAACCATCTTCTGATACTAATACTGCATTTTTCCCTCTATTATTTGTTATGGTTATAGGCTCAGAGTATTCATTTACATCTGAAACTGTCTTATATAAGTTCGCTCTTGCCTTTGTTATACTAATTGAAGTCATGACATCATCTCCTTTCGCCTTAAATATAGCGTACTTTTTTTAACATACGTTAAGTCGTGGTCAATAACAGTTTTTTTAATTCTAATTGAATGTTACATTAAAAATATAGGACATAAAAGCACCCCGTCTAATATATAATTTATCATAGCATAACACTTTTTGCTTTTTTTCTATCATCAAAAAAATAACCCCGGCAACACATCATCACCGGGGTCATCATCTTTTTTTATTAAATACAAGTTCCTAGGTCAAATACCGTTTGATTCCTACAATATCACTTAATTTTTACTCTATATAAACATATCCGAAATTAAACTGTGAATTGGATATTACCTGTTTCAAATTTGAATTTGTGTGATTAACTTTTTGGTTTTCTCACCATTGAAACCTCAACTGTCCAAAGCGGTACAATTCCTCTCTGGTACAGCGCAGGAAATGTGTCCAATTTTCTCATAAAGAAATTTGCCTCATTTTTTTATTCTCATGCTATCATCTCCATTCACTCTCTATCTCTCCCCTAGCCCTTCCCAATCACCGCTATCGCACAAGGCAGCTTCCCTTTATAAGCTTATATTGAACCTCTTCAAAGCCTGCTTTAGCAAAGAACTGCTTGTAAGAGTCAAAGGTAAACTCCTTCTTAAAATCTGCCCCTAGTTTTTCTAAGCATTTAACAACAAGTTTTGGCTTACCCTCAGTCTTATTATTGATATATGTTGGAACGATGACATATCCACCATATTTGCATACCCTTATTAGCTCCTCGAGGGCTTTATAGGGTTCATCAAGCAAATGTATAACATTTCCTGCGACAACCTTATCAAATGCTTCATCCTCATATCCAAGGTGCATAATATCAGCTTTTTCTATCTTCACATTCTTTAAGTGAACGCAGTTCTTTCGCGCCTGCCCTAACATGCCTTCAGAAAAGTCTGTTGCCACAACCTCTCTGCATCTAGGTGAAATGCCCCCTGTTATCATACCGGTTCCACAGGCACATTCTAAAAACCACATCATCCTTTTTCGATTAAGCCTGCAACTTCCGCCACAAGCTTTTTTTGTTCACTTCCCCATTGAAGCATTTTTTTCAAAAAAATCATAAAATCCCGCTATCTTATCCCAAAACATTGCTACCCCCCTTAGTATTAAATTACAGCCAAGCTCCGTATTTTCTGGTATAAAACTTCTTTACAATCTCAATTGTGACGCTGTATAGCACTAAAATTAGTATCAAGAACACAAAAGAATTCTGGCGGCATCTTGGTAAATACGGCATTTGAAGTCCTGTCGAATATGAAAGGAATTGAGATAGCTGCCAGTATGCCAAGTGCAGATGCCAGTCCAAGTCTTGCATCACATCTTGATTCAATAATAGGTCTCTTGGCAGTACGTATAAACTGAACTATCAGTATCTGCGAAATAAGCCCTTCAACAAACCATCCCTGTCTGGAAATAGTTCTGCATTCCAAGTGTGTTGTAACCCAGAACGAACCAGAGAACTAAAAAAAGGTCATTACATCAAATACTGATGACACACCGCCCATAACATTCATAAATGACACAAGTGAGGCACTGTTCCACTTGTGTGGTCCCTGCAGGAACTCATCATCAACATTGTCCCAAGGTATCGCAATCTGAGTGAAGTCATATATTAGGTTCTGAATCAGAATCTGCAGAGGCAGTATTGGTAAAAAAATGGCAGGAAAAATGGAAGCAATAAGCACTGAGAATACATTTCCGAAATTGCCTGAGAGAGCCATTTTTCATATACTTAAGTATATTGCCATAGATTCGTCTTCCCTCATAAATACCGTTTAATATGACAGTCAGACTCTTCTCTAAGAGAATGATATCTGCACTTGCCTTTGCTACGTCTGTTGCATTATCTACTGATATACCTACATCCGCATCGTGAAGGCTTGGCGCATCATTTACACCATCTCCCATATATCCTACAACGTGGCCGTTCTTCCTTATGGCATCTACCACACGCTTCTTCTGCATTGGAGATAGACGTGCAAATATGTCATTGTTCTCAACAACGGATGACAGAGCCTCATCACTCATATTTTCAATGTCAGAGCCTGTTATGGCCTTCTGTCCATCTGTCCTCATTCCAACCAGCTTACATACGTGTTCTACAACTACAGGTGCGTCTCCCGAGATTACCTTTACGTGAACTCCTGCATCGTAGAGACCGTGTATTGCTTCCTTTGCATCAGGCTTAGGAGGGTCAAGAAATGCGACAATTCCTAAGAATGTCAAATCATTTTCATCCTCTGCATGAAAGACTGTTGGAGCGTCAATACTTCTTTTCTTTGCTGCAACCCCAATTACGTGCATACCTTCTTGATTTAGCCTGTCAGCCAGGGCTTTTATCCTATCCAAATCAGCCTCACTGATATTGTTATACTCCCCCTTCACTCTAATACGGCTGCAGCACTCAAGTACAGACTCTAGGGCTCCCTTTGTAATAAGCACCTCTTCATTTGGCTTAGGAAGCAATTCCTCAACGCCTCCGTCTAAGTGCATTCCTCCAGGATTAGATACAAGCACGCTCATTCTACGGCGCTCAAAGTCATAAGGAATCTCGTCAGTCTTTACATATCCTCCCGCATACTTATTTACATCATTTTCTTGCCCATAGGCTAAAATAGCCCTATCAATCAGGTTCTTAACTCCTGTTGAGTAATATGCGTTCATCCACGCATAATTAAGTACCAGATGTGATTCTTCACCGTTAATATCATAATAATTCTGCAAAATTACATTGTCCATTGTCAACGTTCCGGTCTTGTCTGTACAAAGAACGTCAATCGCGCCAAGATTCTGAATGGCTGACATGTTTTTAACAATCGTTTTCTTCTTTGCAAGAAACTTCGCACCCTTTGCCAGAGTACCATTTACAATCATTGGGAGCATACCAGGCGTAATGCCTACTGCAACTGAAATTGCAAAGAGGAAGGCCTCAAGCCAGTTCTTCTTAACCAGACCATTGATTAGAAGCACAAATAAAACTACAACTACCATGTAGGTAATAAGTATCCTTGTTATCTTTGCAAGACTGCGGTCAAAGTCAGTCTCTTTCTTCTTTGTATGTATTGTGGAAGAAATTCCCCCAAGATATGAGCTCTTCCCTGTGCGTACCACAACACCAAGGCCTGTTCCTGAGTTAACAGTAGAGCCACCAAGGCATATATTGTTTAACTCAGCAGCATTTACATTTCGTAAATCTGCACCAACAGTCTTTTTCTACAGGAATTGATTCCCCTGTAAATGCTGAAACAGATACAAATAAATCCCTGCTTTCAAGGAGATATAAGTCACCGCAGACAATGTCTCCTGAGCCAATTAACTGTATATCTCCCGGAACAACCTCTTCAACAGGCACCTCTCTTACTTCAGGACCATTTTTACCCGGAACCTGTATTCTAACTGTATCATGTTCCATCTCCTTAAGCTTTTGCATGTCAAGGTAAGAACCGTAGTCCTGCACAAACCTTATGACTGCACTCATGCAGGCAAGAGCAAGTATAATTACTCCGGAAACAACATCCTTCTCAACAACGAAGGTAACTAACGACAATACAAGCAACACCAAAATAAACGCATCAGTGAAGCTGTGAACTATAAAAATACAGCCAGCTGTGCTTTTTGATTTGCGGATAAGTCATTGTATCCGTATTTTTCAAGTCTTTCTTCCCTTTCATCATCACTTATTCCCTTATCACTGCAGCTAAGCTCTTTAAGAATCTCTGCCTTCTCTTTTGCGGCAATACCCCTAAACTCTGCCTCAACCCCCTCTGATTTTGATACAGAGCTCGTTATCTTTTCATCCATTAAGCCCATAGTTTGAATCCCTTTCCTTTAGCAGGTAGTATCAAAACTATCTGTTTTGTTATTCATTTCTAACTTTGGAGTATATACCTCTTTGGGGGAATAATCAATAAAAAATGTTAGCTCCTTTATCTAAATCTTTAAGTTAACAGCTGTATCTGCGTTTAATTTGCATAAAATAAGAGAGAATCCTGCTTCGCAGGATTCACCGCCTGCGGCGGGTCGCGTGAGCGACATCTACTTATCCGCCGCAGTGCGATCCCTCGGAGAGATTATTATGTGACAGGTAATTTTGGAGAAATTTCCTGTCACATAATAAAGCACGCCCTTATGGATACATTAACTGTAAATGCCATAAAGCCGTGCTTACAATATACCTAATTACTTCCCAAGTCTCTTCTTTCCTAAAGCATCTGTTGCAATGATAGCGCAGTAGAGTTCTTCAGGGGTTACGTCTCCCGCAAGGTTGTGTATGGTTTCTCCCTCTACACAGGCATTCTTAGACATAGTATGGATGTCTTCATCTGTGAAATCGCCAAGTTCAGAAAGTGTGATAGGAAGCCCTACCTCAAGGCAGAATTCCTGGATATCCTCAAACTCAGCCTTATCTGCTCCCTCAAGAGTAAGCTGCACTAGGGTTCCAAATGCTACGCAGTTACCATGGTAGGCATCATGTCCACTCAAAGATGTAAGACCATTGTAGAATGAATGTGGCGCTGCACAGTTTACATTATCAGCACCTACGCCTGATAGATAAACAGCTGCCTCTATAACAGCATCAAGAGCAGGAGTAACAACATTATTCTCACAGGCAACAACTGCTGCCTTTCCATGAGTTCTTAAAGTCTCATAGCAGGTCTTTGCAATAGCCATACCGGCTCTTGTGATACCGCCACCCTCAAGGCTAGGAGACTCAGTACGAAGTGAAGCTCTTCCCTCGAAGTAGGTGCCCAAAGCATCCCCCATTCCTGCAATCAAAAACTTAACAGGAGCCTTTGCTATTACGTCACTGTCTACCAAAACTGCATCCGGATTTTGTGGATAGAAAAGGTATTTATTAAAGCTTCCATCATCATTATAAATAACTGAAAGTCCGGTACAAGGTGCATCTGTAGCGGCAACTGTTGGGATAATAACTATTCTCTTGTTCTCATAATAAGCTGCTGCCTTGGCTGCATCAACTGCTGAGCCACCACCTACTGCAACTACTACATCTATCTTATCAGCCACAATTATATCCTGCATCTTCTTTATCTCACTGATACTGGATATCCCTCCGAATACCTCATATCTGCGGTAATCATCCTTATCCTCAAAGCTCTTTTCTAACTCATCGTGGCAGCATTTGTAACCGCTGTTGGAACAGACAAATAACCATCTCTTGCCCATGTATTCCATTTCTTTGTGAAAGTGAAGAAGGGCTCCTTTTCCCTGTACATACTTTTAGTGGTGCACGCATCATTCTTAAACGTTCCATAACAAACCTCCATTTAATTGTTAACATAATACTTTAGTAAAGTGTGTTAAAAAAATTTAACATTTATTGATGGAAGTTATTCTAGCACATTAATAATTTTTTTGCAAATATTAATTTTACTTTTTAGAAAATTTTGCAGTGTTATTTCAAATATTTCTGAGAAAAAAAGGGCTATATCATCATCTTTCATTGTCAGCTAAAAATTGACTCTAATCGTGCTTTTGTAATATTCAAATATTCTTTTTCTATATCAATGCCTATAAACATTCTGCCATAACGATTTGCAACAACACCTGTTGTCCCCGAGCCACAAAATGGATCAAGTATGACATCCCCTGGTTGGGAAGAGGCTAAAATTATCTTTTCCAATAAATATTCTGGTTTTTTTGAGTTGGATGTTTTCCAAACTTCTTTTTCAGATGGCTTAGTTAAGCTGCCTGTCCAGACATCTTTCATTTGTTTTCCACCATTCTGCTCTTTTTATTAGTTCATAATTAAAAAAATGTCGAGATTTTTCTATCTGATTTTTTTGTGCCCAAAGTATGGTTTCAGTAGAATGTGTAAAAACATCTGCAAAGCAAGGTTCGGTGGAGGATTTGTTTTTTTGCCAAGTTATATTATTAATTATCTTAAATCCTTCCTGTTCAAGTGCCATTCCAATTGAATAAATATTATGTAATGTTCCGGATATCCAGATACTGCCATTGGGCTTCAGTACTCTTTTACAGAGTTTTATCCATTTTCTGTTAAACTTGTGTTTATCAGTAATCTGAGTTGTAGATTCGCCAATTTTGTCCCAATCTCCTTTGTTCACCGAGACCATTTTACCACCCTTACAGGTCACGCCACCATTACTTAAAAAAAGTATGGAGGATCTGCAAATATCATATCTATACTTTTCTGGTTTTTATTTTTTTGGCAATATCTTAAATGAATTACCTAAAAATAATCTTAGCAAAAACTGTTTTTCGAAAAATTTGTCATATTATCAAAAAAACTTTCCACTTAGATCTCCTCCAATTAATAATTACATATAATTATTTCTTCTCCAGTTCTTTTAGATGCATCTGAGTTAATCAATCTTTTTACGCTAACAACATCCATTTTATATCCTTTATTACTATAGAGTTCATTAATGAAATCTGTATTGTGATTTGTTAGCATGCAATAACATCCTCTTTTTGTCAACTTGTCAAACAGTTTTGCGAGTCTCTCATGGCTCTCTACATCAAATCCTTCTTTTGTGTATGATTCAAACGATGATGGATTTAATGGTGCGTATGGACTATCAAAGAATAAAAAGTCACCTTTCTTTGCATCCTCGCAAGCTAATTCAAAGTCCCCAAGCATAATTTTCACGTTATTTAAGTATTCTGAAGCTGCAATAATAGCTTCTTCATCTATGGACCCATTCTTGCTATTGTTATACGGTACATTAAATAGGCCTTTGCCATTAACACGATATAAACCGTTAAAGCAATGTTTATTTATAAAAACAAAAAATGATGCCAACTCAACATCAAATTCTTCCTTCATCAATTTATCATTGTATTGTTCTCTAATTGAATAATAGTATTCTTTTCCACCATCTATAATATCTAAGTCAAGTTTTTTTAACATTGTCTATAAATTCATGCGGTTTATCAGTAATTATTCTATATGCATTAATTAAAGATGCATTAATATCATTAATTATTGCATTTTGTGGCTGTAATTCAAATAAAACAGCCCCTCCTCCTATAAAAGGTTCGTAATAATTATTATATTCTCGAGGCAATCTTTCAGATATTTTGTCAAGTAACTGTCTCTTTCCACCAGCCCATTTTACAAAGGGTATAGCCTTTTTATTCGACATACTTATCTCCTCTTTCATTAAACTTCAACCTTATTATACGAGAAAGAGCCATATTTATCAATGCATTCTTTCATTATTTGTGAAACTTGTTTACTTGTAAAATACAAAGATGTACTCGTGCGCAAGAAGCAAAAAATTCCTATCAACACTAGTCCACCTGTTTGTTGACCTGCAGTTATGTTGTTCCTTAATAACTATTTCCTTCAATTTAAATCCTGTATCTAAAAATTTTTGCATCAAATTAAAACCCAAAGGCACTATGCTTCCTTTAACCCTCTTGTCTCCTATCATTACTGCACAATATTTACCCTTTTTTAGGACTCTATAAGATTCTTTTGCAACTTTTGTAATTGCTCTAAAATATTCCTCATCATCCAATAAAGAAATATCTTCATTTATATTTGAGCTGTATTTAACAATGTTGGAATATGGTGGATGTGTACATATAAAGTCAATATAATTATCCTTTATGAAATATAGATCTGTAGCATCTCCATTTCTTATAAAAACCTTGGATTGTGTTGCACATTCAAAATTAAGATTTGTCTCTGATAAAGATACTGATTTTGGATTAATATCTATACCTACAGCATTTCGGTTAAGTAATTTTGCTTCAGCTAACGTTGTTCCACTACCTAAAAATTGATCCATGACCCAATCACCTGGTTTAGAATAACGAAGAATTAGATTCCTGGGTATATATGGCGACCAATTCCCACGATATTTTCCTGCGTGCGTAGCCCATTTCCCACGGTCCTTGAACGACCATATTGTAGTTTGCTCAGGGCTAAAGTTACTTGGTTCTAGTACTATAAACATCCCCTCCCTTTATTTAATATATATCTATAGTACACTATTCGTCATTAAAAGTCTAATACTTTCTTAAGGCAACTTTCACTATAGGTGAATTTATGCTTAGAGTTAAAGACTATATAATATTCATAAATAGTGAAAGGAGTTTGCTATGCAGTTTTTCAGTGAAGCTGAACTATATAAAGTTATTGGTTCGAATATAAAGCACTTTAGGCATAATGCCGGTCTAACTCAAGTTCAACTTTCAGATAAGCTACAAATCAGTATTAGCTATCTTTCAAAGATTGAAGCTTCGGGATGTGCTAAAAGTCTGTCCATTTCAGTATTGAACCATATTGCTAATACTCTAGATGTAGATATAAGAGAATTTTTTGTAAAACGATAGGGAGGAACAATGAAACTAATAGAAGCAAAGAAGAAAATTGATAGCCTTACAAATATACCTTTTAAGGATTACATATCTCAGGAACATTTCAACGATATTATTAAAAATAAAGGTAAAACCGGTCAAATCCTAGAATTGACAATTGGTTTACAATTATCTAATACAACCCTTGATTTCGAAGACGGAGAGTTAAAAACTAATAAATGTGACCGATATGGCAATCCTAAAGGAAACAATGTTTATCACGCAGACAGCATCAATGATAGACGAAATTCTATATAGGAAACCATTTAATTCAACAAAAACTGTATCAAAAAAATTACAAAACATTCTCTATGTTCCTATAAGCAAAGACGGTAATCCGTCTCAGTGGATGTACCTACCTTGTATACAAGTTGATTTATCACTACCAAAGTATAACACTTTATCAAAACAACTTGAAGCAGACTATTATACTATCTGCGACACAATGAATGAGCAATTGTCAGTTTCATCAACTGCTACTCTTCATACGGTAAGCGGTAATTACATTCAAGTGAGAACTAAGGATTCTAAACCGTATCATCCTATCTATTCTGAAAAATATAGTCGTGAGATATCCGATAAAAATAGAGCATTTTATTTTAAGAAAGAGTTTATGAAATATATTGTAGGATTGGGCAATTAATCATTTATAGAGGGTGGTGTCTAGCAAGATTTTCACCCTCTATATCTAGTCAACCTACCTAATCATAAAGCTAACATTGACATACAAACAATATTTTTCAAAAATGAAGAACCTCTATACATTCCACAGCTGGATAAAATCCTAATAAAGAGCAGGATAATCAAATGTATTTTTGTTCCAAATTACTCCCTAGGCATCATCCTATCACTACCATCAATTGCAAACTTCCCACCAATTATTACATTCTTCAATAAACACCCTCATTTTATACCTAAAAACAATTTCCCATCTTTGACACTTGTAACAATCAAAAAGGCTCTAATCCATTTTATAATCTGGGTTTTAGAGCCTTTATATATGCAAGAAAATGTGGCTATTTTTCTTCTTTTTTCATCTTTGTAAAAATTTTTTTCATATTTCTGTTTGACACAATCTCTAAGTCAGTTCTGAAACCTGAAATTTCATGTAATGCATCTGTAAGGTCTGTTCTTTCATAAACGGGAATATATCCATCACCCAGAGATACCAACATGTTCATATTTCTAAGTGTTTGTATGATCTCATGACATGAAAAAGCTTACTTCAGGGGACTGCGCTGTAAGCCTCTTCTCCAGAATCCGATATAGTACAAGGGAAGCATAACAAGTTAGGAAATGAGCCTTAATTCTGTCTTCTCTTGAGAGGTAAACAGGCCTTGCCTTAAATTCGGTTTTCATAATACGAAAGCACTCTTCGATTTCCCAGCGCTTGTGGTTGATTCTAACAATAGATTCTGCATTGTCTTCAAGGTTTGTACATACAGCATAAAAGCCATCATACAGTTCTTCCTCAGCGATCTTCTTCATATCTAACTTTATGAGGGATTTTTCTGCCATCTCCCCATGCCTTGTGATATGCTCTTGTGATAATAGGCGTTTATAATCGTTTGCGGACCTTTTTGTAAGGGTTGAAGGGTGGTCAAGACAACTGCTCGCTTTTTCAATCTGTCTTCCTCGTATTTTTCTCTGGTAAGCCTGGTATTTTAGAGAAAATGTAATAATAAGATGCTGTTCAAGGCCGTCTTCATTAATCCACCTGTCTTTATAGAAGGTAGTATGGTAGTCTTCTACAGGATCAAGCTCACTTATTCTGTAAGTTTTTTTACTTCCTGTCTTTCTCCACCCCTCATCTGAAAGGCAGAACTCTTTTAAGAAGTCTTTTAACTTTTTAATTGACTGCGTAGTGATAAACTTTCGCTTTTTTGTATCATTGAATCTCCTGTTTGATGCAGACGAGAGACCAGAGTCAGTACATACAACAAGTTTATCGATACCGAAATCTGATATGATCTTCTTCTCTAAAGGTGCAAGAGACGGCTGTTCGTTCTGGTTGCCTGGAAACATGGAGAAGGCAAGGGGAATGCCGTCAGCATCCATAAACAAGCCCATCTGAACAATAGGGTTTGGTCTGTGTTCTTTGGAGATGCCATATTTCCGAAAGCCATCTTCTTCCTCTGTTTCAAAATAGAAGTTAGTACAGTCGTAGTAAAGGATATGTTTATTTCTCTCTATAACGGACATGGAGTTTTCATAAAGTTTTTTTTGTATCAGGTCATTTTCCTTTGCAAGAACTTCAAGAGCACGATAAACCTGATGAAGGTCAAAGTTCCTCTTCTCCAGGAAATTTTCTGCATAGTGGAACGAAGCTTCCTTTGAAGACGGTGAAAGAATTCTTGTATAAAGGAGGGAAGAAAAAATGTCATCTAAGTCATATGTTATCTTATATTTCTCAGATATTTCCTCTACTACTTTAGGAAGCCTTAGTTCGTTGTAAATCTTCTTTAGGAAAAGATAGCCCACATTAACAGATTTCCTGACATTTTTATCAATCTGCCTGCTTCCGGAGTACTTAACGGTGATATCTTTCCTAGATTCTTTTTCAGAAAGGGTAAGTTTTTTAACATACTCCTTTGCCCATTCAATAGGATCCTTATCACCCGCTCGAGCCTTTAGCTCTTCAATAGAGCCAAGGCGTTCTACTGTCTTTGTGGATGTTTTATCACCTATCCTATATGACTTTTGAACATAGTATGTAGTTGAATTTTTTGAAGAAGACTTTGTAAGTTTCATAGTATCATACCTCCACCTCCCATTATATCATATATAGACACATATAGCCACATAAAAATTTGAAAAAAATTTGACAAAAATAAGCCTTAGTTGGCTTAAATAAAGGATTATTTAAATTTGGTGTTATGAGTAAGTGTCAAACTCCCGTTTTATTTTTAAGAAAGAGTTTATGAAATATATTGTAGGATTGGGCAATTAATCATTTATAGAGGGTGGTGTCTAGCAAGATTTTTCACCCTCTATATCTAGTCAACCTACCTAATCATAAAAGCTAACATTGACATACAAACAATATTTTTTTCAAAAATGAAGAACCTCTATACATTCCACAGCTGGATAAAATCCTAATAAAGAGCAGGATAATCAAATGTATTTTTGTTCCAAATTACTCCCTAGGCATCATCCTATCACTACCATCAATTGCAAACTTCCCACCAATTATTACATTCTTCAATAAACACCCTCATTTATACCTAAAAACAATTTTACTAAACGCCACACAATCGTTATCCTTAAAATGTTATATTTCGGAGATTGCACCAGGCAAAACTATGAGTGACAATCCTTTTTAAGGTATAACTATCACAAATCCGGGAGGAAAATAATGAAGAAGAATCTGAAAATGTTGTTAGCATTAGGCATGGTAGCCTGTATTACTGTGGGCTGTGGAAGTAAGGCTAGTGATAATGCCGCCAGCTCTGCAAAGAGTGCCACAAGTTCTGCAAAGAGTACAGTAAGCGAGACAAAGAGCGCTTCATCTGCCACTTCTACCACAAGTTCAACTAATTCAACAGCAAGTACAGCGACAAGCTCTGTAAGCTCTGCAAAGAGTGAGGAGAAGCAGTCTGTCGCAGGTAGTGTAACTAACGTAATTGATATGACCAAATACGAGAAGGGCAAGAAGGTTCGTGTTTGGCTTCCTGTCCCACATAACAGTGATTATCAGACAGTTGAAAATGTTGCTTATGATACTGGCAAGGCAAAGGCTGAAATGAATACCGATTCAAACGGCAACCAGATACTCTATGTTGAATGGGGTAAGGATGTGGAGCCTGCAGACAGGGTAATTAAGCTTAGTTTTGATGTAAAGAGGGACGAGGTCCTTCGTCCTGAACTTAAAGAAGATGATAAAGAAGAGCTAACAGATGAAATAAAGAAATATCTTGAGCCTTCTAAAAACCTTCCTCTTAATGACCAGGTAAAGAATAAGGCTAAAGAAGTTACCGAAGGAAAGACTACTGACCTTGAAAAGGCAAGAGCCATCTATGACTGGGTTATCGCCAATATGAACCGTAACGAGGATGTAAAGGGCTGTGGAGAAGGCGATGTCTGCGCTCTCTTAGATACAACAATGTCAGGAAAATGTACAGATATCAACTCAATGTTTGTGGCACTTTGCCGTGCATCAGGCATCCCTGCAAGAGAGCATTTCGGTATCCGTATAAACGCAGATGACATCACAAAGAATCAGCATTGTTGGGCGGAGTTCTACTTAAAGGGAACAGGCTGGGTATCTGCTGATCCTGCAGACGTATTAAAGGCAGTCCTTAAGAATAACTGGACTAAAGACCAGAAGGAAACAAAGGAGAAGCAGGAATATTACTGGGGTAACTGCGATGCAGAAAGAATCATACTTGCAGACGGTAGAGACCTCACCCTAACTCCAGCACAGGATGGTGAGCCACTTAATGACTTCGGTTATCCTTATGCTGAGGTTGACGGAAAAAAAGGTTGATAATTATACTCCTGATCAGTTCATTTATACCTATAGTTTTGTAAAGAAATCTTAATATAGTAAATTCAGTCACTCAATTAGCACTGATAAAGCCGGCCCATTTGTACGATGGACCGGCTTTATTTATTAACAACAGGATTTATTTAAGTAAAACATACTTCGTAAAAGTACTTCTACTTACCAAGTTTATTCGGTAAAATCAGGTAATCTGAACCCTTTGATATCTTAAGAGTTATCACTCCCTTGCTCACAGCCTTTACTTTACTTCCTTTAGCTTTTTCTATCTTATTTTTCTTCTCATTGTATTTATATACATAGAGCTTCGTATTCTTAGGATATTTAAGGAGCTTATCGTGAAGCTTGATGGTAGCAGTAGCAGGGAATTTGCCCCTATGTGTAAATGAAACTACAGCTCCATTCTTGCCTTTAAGCAATGATTTTAAGCCCTTTATTTTCCTGGACGGAACTACCTTCAATGATAAGTTGATATCACTAAGCTTGCTCTTTGATTCAGCTAATTCCTTTTCCTGCTATTAACCAGGAATAAAGCACCTTCTTACGGTTATCCCTTATTGAAAAGGCTTAAGTCTGCTGATTCTTTGACAGCTTCCACAAGTACTGCCTTTTTAACCAATATCTTTGAGAGCTTAGCAAGTCCTTTTTTCACTTCTTCTTTTTTAAGATTAAAGTTAAGCCTTATCTTTTTAACTGCTGTATTCTTCTTTTCTATGGCAGCGTTATTGCTACTTCCATCTATCACCTTACCCTCAGGTGTCTTATCATCGGCAACCTGAACTTCAGGTGTAGAAGGTTTCTCAACAGGAATTACAGGGATTACAGGAATACCTGTAGGAGTTGAAGGCTTATTTGTTTTTAATCTTACCACAGCATAAGAGGTATCACCGTTTTTACCTGCAGTATTCACAACAAGGTGAACCTTTCCGTTATTGGCGGCTACAGTAACATTAGGATCTGCACTGATAACCTCACCAAATTCCTTGTCGATGTCTACTTCAATTGTACCAAGATTTTTCATGGTAGGATCGGATACTCCGATTTCAACCACATCTCCACTCTGCTTCACAATGATAGAGGATTTCTTATCACTGCTTATACCATTTACACCGGCTACCTTATCCTGCCAGAAGTTTGCACCGATTACACTCTTGTTCTTGTAGCCTACAGCCTGTACTTCATCGTTATTTGCAAGGATTTCTACAGAAGGATTCTTCTCATATTCCTTCATCTCTTCCTCAGTTCTACCCGGAAGAATTACATATGAATACTCGGCATTCTGAGGATTCTTGCCATGGTCAAACCACAGTTCAAAATAGTTTTTAACTACATCCGCAGTAGCTGTAAGGTTGATATTGCCCCAGTTACCTGTGCTGGCTGCTATCCTTGCCTTTAACTCTCCCGCTTCCTTAGGGAAATAGAATCCAACCTTATCTCCCTCTACATTGCCCTCAAGGTGAACCCACTTAACATTCTCAAGTGCCTTTCCTTCCATGGAAGCCACTCCTGTGCCAAGTCCTTCACCCTTTACTATTTCAGCCACATTTACACCTACAGGTGCAAGCTCAAGCTTATTTCCATTCACTGTAATGCGGTTTGAAGCAGCATCATTTAACTTTCTGTTTTCAACAGTTGTCTCTGTGATGAAGTTGCTGTCGCTGTCATTTATACCTGAGCCTAAGCATACTATTTCATCACCAAACATAAAGTATGACTTAAGTGCTCTAAGATTTGGCTCATATTTTGTTTTGGTTCCGCAGTCACCTGAAAGTGACATACCGTTTATACCATAGCCACCAAGCTCACTTCCGCCAACCCAAGCCTCTTTAGAAGTATAATCACCTTCCTGGTAGAAGCCACTGCTATCCTTCACACCGTTTCCTATATTCTTTGACACAGTTGTAGTTCCCGGAAGTCTGAAAGGATTGATTGTATTCCAGTAATTATCGTTATAATAGGATGTATCCTTTCCGTAAAGATAGGTCATACCATCACTCTGGTGCCATCCATAGAGGTTCTCGCCGTTCATAATCTCAGTATTTTGTATTCTTTCAGAAAACATACTGAGGGTAAATAGCCAATTATCAGTTCTGTGAACTGCCCTATCCATCAGAGGATAGTTCTTATGAGCACTTTCAACAACACCTGAGATAGCGGCATTTCCTATTATTTCCTGAGCCTTTTGCTTTACAACGATTTCATTCAGTTCCTTTAGGGTGCCAACAAACTCAGAGTCTGCAGTCAGCCAGTTCTTAAGATAGTTCAATAAGGTCTGTCGCCCAGTTTCGCTAACAGTGTCTAGTGACTTGATAATATATGTCATTACCTGGCGTCCAATTGATTTGTCAGTAAGCTTTTCTCTTGAAACAGCCCTGCCTCTTAAGTTATCTAACATTAAACCATTGTAAACACCCATACCATAGGTTTTTACAAAGATATTCTCCAATATATTTGCCTTGTCTGAGCTAAACTGCCAAGGAGAATTGCTTAAAATAGCAGAGATATTCACTATACCCTCAAGTACAACAATTCCATAAGAGCCTGCATAAGGAACGTTTTTATGGTCTATATAGGAACCGTCTTTATAATATCCGTTTGGGTAACCTTTTTCTGCAAGTTTTGTGCTATCTTCAACTGAAACAAATTCAAGTACAGAGGATGAGGCTTCACTTGCAAGATACACAGACTCATTGTCTTCAAGCAATAAGCCTATTCCAAGTGCAGTCATCGAGTTATCCACCCTATTAGCTGCATACTGCATGCGATATCCAAGTACATGTGTAGAGCCGGTACCAATCGATCCTCCATGATAAGGGTCAGGCTGGAAGAATCTAACTCCCTCGGTAAATTTTATCTTCTGCTCCTTAGTTAAATCATCCGATAAAAGAATGAGTGTTGGAACTATATCCTTAGGAATACCTATCTCCCAGGTCCACCAGTTGTCAGTCTGAGACTGTGGACGATAGCAATTGGTAGTCAGCCAGTCAAGTATGTTTATCATGTCATTAAGCAAGTCTTTGTTGTTATGCAGCGCACCATGCTCCACACGATATGCTTTTGCCATCAAAAGAACATTCTTAAATGTCTGTCTGAATTCAACCGCATCCCTTGCAAATTCAATTTTCTTATTACCCTTCTTGCCGATTTCATCAGGCCAAGGAATATCTGCGCAGGCAGACTGTCCCTTATATCTGTAACTATCCCACAATGCCTTAGCCTGTTTGTTTAGACTATTAATTGTCTCCATAATGGCGGCATCATTCGCATCAGGATTTTCTCCTATCAGCTGTGCTGTCCATTTTCCTATGAGCCTCTTATAGTCCTCAGAAGTTACTTTTGGAAGATTTTCTTTTGCTGTATATAATACATTGACCTTCCACTCTTTGCTATTACCTTCACTGTCAACAGCCTTTGCATATACCATTCCTTTTTCAAAAGCAGTTATAAGCCCGCCTTCTGCCTTCTTCTCTATCTTTGCTATATGGTCTGTATTTGCTATTCCCTCTGAGCGGTCTCCGTCTGTATCAGTCTTTTTTAGTTCGTCCTTCTTATTATTGCTTCCTACATTTTTAATTGGATTACCATCTGCATTCTTAAATAGTGTAGTCCAGGTGATTGGCTCCTTAAACCCCTCAGGAGTCTTAATTAAGGCTGTACTTCCTCTTACAACCTCAATACTGTTTACTTCACTTTCTGTAGCGCTACTTTTATCCGACATGGTTGTATCCTCCGCCAAAGAAGCCTTTGCAACTACAGGTGTAGAAGGCATAAGTATTTGTGTACATAAAACGAGTGCTAAAATCCAACTGACTTTTTTTCTTACCCCATTAAGTTTCATAACAGCCTCCATCAAGAATGTTTTATTTACAGTGAATCTTTACACAGGATTCCTTTGTTAAGGCTGCTTTCCGATGTACGCAAGTATGCCTCCATCCACATAGAGGATGTGGCCGTTTACAAAGTTTGACGCATCAGATGCTAAAAATACTGCAGGGCCTGCCAAATCTTCAGGCTCACCCCAACGTGCAGCAGGAGTCTTGGCAATTATAAATGAATCAAAAGGATGTCTTGAGCCGTCTGCCTGCTTCTCTCTAAGAGGAGCTGTCTGAGGTGTAGCAATGTATCCAGGTCCTATTCCGTTACACTGGATATTATGCTCGCCGAATTCAGATGCAATGTTCTTGGTAAGCATCTTAAGTCCGCCCTTTGCAGCTGCATAAGCACTTACAGTCTCTCTTCCAAGTTCGCTCATCATTGAGCAGATATTGATTATCTTTCCATGTCCCTTTTTAATCATGCTTGGTATTACAGCCTTTGACATGATGAAAGGTCCGTTTAAGTCAATGTCTATTACCTCTCTGAACTCTGAAGCCTTCATCTCGCACATCGGAATACGCTTGATGATACCTGCATTGTTGACAAGAATGTCGATGATTCCAACCTCTTTTTCAACCTTTGCTACCAGCTCTTCCACTGCATCCTCATCTGTTACATCGCATACATAGCCGTAGGCCTTAATTCCCTCTTCCTTGTAAGCCTCAATTCCCTTTTCCACAAGTTCTTCTCTTCTGTCGTTAAACACTATGGTCGCACCTGCAGAAGCAAGTCCCTTAGCTATGGCAAAGCCTATTCCGTATGAAGCACCTGTAACAAGTGCCACCTTTCCTGTCAAATCGTACTGTTTCATTATGTTTTCCATACTCTTCTCCTATCTCAAATCAGTAGTTGCTATATTGTCCATATCATCAAATGCCTGATTCTCTCCACCCATAGCCCATATAAAGGTATAATTAGATGTTCCCGCACCTGAATGTATGCTCCAGGATGGTGAAATAACAGCCTGTTCATTCTGCATTACAATATGTCTTGTCTCCTGTCCCTCACCCATCATATGGAATACAACCTGATTTTCAGGTACTTCAAAGTACATGTAGATTTCCATTCTGCGCTCATGTGTATGTGCAGGCATGGTATTCCATACACTGCCCGGCTCAAGTACTGTCATGCCCATTGAAAGCTGGCAGGTCTGAAGCACGTCAGGATGAATGAACTGATTAATTACTCTTTTATTAGAAGTTTCCATACTTCCAAGAGGCTTTTTTGCCGCCTTTTCAATAGATATGAAGGTGGTCTTGTATGAGGTATGAGCAGGTGCACTTACCATATAAAATTTAGCAGGATTTTCAGGAGAATTGCTTTCAAATGTCACTTCCTTTGTACCCTTTGTAATATAAAGGCAGTCCTTGTATCCCATTTCAAAAACTTCTCCATCTGCTTTTATCTTACCTGCTCCACCTATATTGAAAATACCGATTTCACGTCTTTCAAGAAAATAGTCTGTACCGAAGTTTGCCCATACATCTATGCCCTTGCTGATGGAAACTGCCTCATTTACAGGCATACAGCCAAGTGTCACCATTCTGTCAACGTGGGAATATACTGCAACTACCTCATCCTTTTTATACAGATTCTCAATAAGGAATTCTCCCCTTACTTCCTCTGTGGTATAACGCTTGAAATCTCTCTGATTAACCGAATATCTAATATCCATTTTATCCTCCTACAATAAATTTGATAGAGTATTTCTACTCCTTAGCAATTTAAATAATACTTGTAATTTGTCCATTTCTTAAAGGGCTGTTTCCTACTCATATTTAGCCTATGTTTCTACGCTTCAACTCCCCAGGCCTCTATCTGAGTGAGGGCTGGGAAAGGTGATTCTCCTTCAGCTTTTATAAGCTTGTCAAGCACAAAGCTCTTAACCTTCTTTTCCTTTATCCTAAAACACTGTGGCTTCTCTGACTTTTCAAGCTTTAATACCTCTTTGCTTCCATCGTCAAAGGTTACCGTTGCGCTTACCCAGTAATTATCGTGTGGATAATCTGCTCTTAGGGTAAGCCTAAGCTCTCTAATCACTACCTCTCTTCCAAAGTCCACAGTGAGAGCGGCATTAGGATCTCTGTTTATGCCCCAGCTCTGATAAGGATACCTTCCATGTGAAGTATTGGCATACATTCCATCAACTGCATTTCTTGCTGCAAACACAGCCTCTCCTCTTGTTTCCACATTGGCTGATGCGTGAGGGAAAAATGTAGAGTTTTCGTGCTGGTCATATACATTTAAGACCAGATTTTTTTCCTTTGCAATCTCTTCCTCTGTAGCGTAGCGGGCCTCTATATAGTGCATTGCACCTGTAAAGCTCTTTGGTGAATAATTAGGTCTGTTGTTAGCAGGTGGTATAAAAAATGCTACATTTCTTTCTGGTACATAGATAAATGCTTCTCTCATACTGTCTTCAAAGCGTACTACACAGTATCTTCCTGCCCTATCCGTATCAAGCACTATCCTGTCTCCGTCAATGTATTCGCTTGTATACACAAGTTCTGCCCTATCCTCGCCTTCAAAACCGCAGGCCTTTTCTCTTTCATCCTTACCAACAATCTTTAGTTTAATCATTATTCTACTCCTGTAGTTGTTTTACCAATATATCTTCCAATCAGGTCTTGCAAGCCTTGTGAGTGCCTCCATAAAGAAATAATCTCCCCAGATTACACATTCATCCACACCTCTGTTCTTACAGGTGTTATAAGGTGTCTTCCTTGCATAGGTACCATGGAGGAGCTGTCCGTTGGATACAGCCTTATCCTTTACCTGATAGTTCTCTATAAGTGAGTGCATAAGCTTCTTTGCAACCGATATATAATAAGCGCTCTTCTCATCATCAAGGTACTTGCTCATTTCAAGGAAACCACAGATTGCTATTGCCGCTGAAGAAGAGTCTCTTGGCTGTTCTGCCTCATCCCCGTCACCAAAGCAGAGATCCCAGTAAGGACAAAGATCCTTTGGAAGGTGGCTAAGGAAGTATCTTGATACTCTCTCAAAGTATTTAATGTACTCAGGATCACCTGTATTCTTATAAGCAATTGCAGTGCCATATATGCCCCAAGCCTGTCCTCTCGCCCAGGCAGACGCGTCCTTATAACCCTGGCAGGTAGCTCCGTGTGAGAATTCACCACTGTCTGGATCAAAAAATATGGTGTGCCAGGTAGAATCGTCATCTCTTATTACGTGCTTCATAGTGGTGAGAATATGATTTTTAGCTATATCAGCGTAGTGACCATCCTTTGTTTCCTCACTTGCCCAGTATAACAGAGGTACATTTAACATACAGTCTATGATGAGCCTTGCATTGTCCCTTGCCCACATCTCTCCCCAGGCCTGGATGTACTTTCCTTCGGGACGGTATCTGCTTACAAGCTGGTCGGCAGCCTTAAGAGCTGCTTCCTTTCCGTTTTCATAGCCAAGCAGACGGTAGGCGGCAACACAGGAAGGTATATATAAGAATCCCATATCATGGTGGTCTATATAATGCCTAATGTTGATTCTCTCTAAGAATGAATCAGCCTGCTTCTTCCCTGCCCTTTCAAATAACGTCTTGTCTTCAGGATTTGCAGCATTTTCATAGGCAAGCCATACCTCACCTGTCCAAAATCCGCTTGTCCAGTCAGTGTTGATATCAGGCTTATAAAAAAATTCCCCTCGCTGTTTGCAGGAGGAAAATGCTCCTCAAACTCCGGAAGATTGTTCTTTACCTGATTTGTACAGGTATCAAGAGCATTTTTAACCATTTCATCCGCAGCTTCCGGATAGTTTTTAAGTAAATCAACATCAATCCATTTTTCCACTTATCCAATCTCCTTTATCTTAATCACAAGACTATAGTCAAACCATAATCTATGATTTTTTTGCTGATTGTAATCTATACAAAGTATAAGTTAACTACCATCTTAAAACTGTCATATACTCAGGTTTTTTATGGAGAGAGGCAGCCATAGTCTGTCCAATTCCATATACTCCCTTGATTCCGTTTAAGTCTCTTCCGTTTCCTACATCATCCTTGTATAATATAACACTGTATTCCTTTTCACCTCTGGATATTAAGTATCCCTGCACCTCATCATCCTTAAGTACGGTTTCATTGGTGAGGTTATAAACTTTCTCTTTGTTTATCACAGTCTTTTCGCCTGCCTGATTCTTTACTATAATTGTAGTAAGAAAATGCGAAGCTTTCGTACTTAACCTAAGAGCCTTGCTTTCACCTATATGGTTATAATGCCTTGACACCTTGGCTGTGACTATGTCCTGATCCACCTCTCCTCCTTCATCAAAGCTCTTTACCACAAACTCGCATTTAACTCCCTTACCTCGTGATTCTCCTACTTCTTTCTTTAAGTCAATATCTTCAGCAAAGGCAAAATGCTGTGAAAGTTCATTCTTCTTATTTCCTATAATTTCATCGCAGATTACGATAATGTCTGGCTTTAGGGCAACAACTCTTCTTCTAAGCAAAACTCCTGCTTCCATATAGCCACAATGTGCACCTTCAAACAGTAAAAATCCGTCCTTTTGTTTGAAATAATTCCCGACTGATAAAGGCAGCTTTTCATAAATCCATGAATCTGCACTCGGTGCATATTCAAGATTGTTTATTATCGGTACGTTGTGAGCCTTAGAGCCTTTTAGTTCATATCTTTCTTCTACATGTTTATACGTATATCGTCCGCTATCCCTTAGTATCTGTTCTCCTTCAAACCACAGCTCTAAATGAAGCTTATCCTGGTGCCCGTGGCCTCCCCCAAGGCAACCGTTTCTAAAATATATAAAGTCAGCATCTTCATTATACGAGCTTCTCCAGACAGCCTCTCCACTTTCATCACTTATATGAAGCCCTCCAATAAGTTCAGTAGTTTCAAGCTTTTCATAGGTTTCTATTCCTTTAGTTCCAAAAAGCCAGGCTCCTTCAAAGTCTAGTTCCTTATATCCTGCAGACTTTAGGGTAGAATCCTTAAAAATAACCGCTGACTGGCTTAATAAATCCCTCACATCTGTGTCATCCGAATCTCCTGTCATCAGCTGATGATGATTAGGATAGGTTCTTACAAGGGTAGAGTATGCCATTCTTTTAACAATCTCTCTCTCATCCTCTGTAAATGGCTTATCTCCATAGATTTCAGCCACCCTAAGAACTTCAAGATAGGCCGCAAGCACCTCATTGTGATACATAGGAGAGGACTCCCACTGGAAGCCGTCATCATGTATCTGAGTATGTAAGCCCATTTTAAGGAAATAGATTGCTGTTTTTTTGTATTCTTCATTGTCAAGCACAAGGGAGAGAATATAAAGTCCTGTATACTCCATCACTCCCCAGTTACTTTTCATTGAAAATCCTTTTTTAGGATTTGCAGCCAAATGCCCTGCGTGTACTAAAAGAGCCTCAAAAAATCTTTTCTTTACATCCTCTGTAATAAGTGGGCAGTCTGCAAAAAGAGCCATAGCCCTTACCCAGTAATCAGCCCTTAGTCCCGTTTCAAGCGTTCTCCAAATCGCTTTATCAGCTTTTTCTATGTCGATGTTCTCATCTATCCAGTCAAGGAGCTGCCCTATAAATGCTTTTACATACTTTTCATTGCCTGTAAGTCTATAGGCCTGTCCAAGGCTTATCCAGTATCTATGCCTGTTTAGCTGAAAGATGAATTCCTCGTCTTCATTTAGAACATAATTCCACTTGATTTTCCTGTCAAAATGTACGACTTCACTTGTGGCTTCCATATCCCACGGAAGCCTGAATAAAAAGGTATTCTCTGCAGTTTCATCAGCTGTCTCCATAACAAGCTTCATCATTGCACCGCAGTTTTTCAAGCAGAAATCTGCTATTTTTAAGGCTTCCTCTTTTTCATAACCCAAGTGTTTTTGAAATTCATCCCACAGCAATTCTGTATTATTCATAAGCCGTTTCCCTGCTCCAGTTATCCATAAAGCCGTCATTTTGGCGTTTCATCCAGTTTATAATCTTTGCTTCAAGCTCCCTTGCAAGCATTTTATTCTCTTTAGTATCCAAGTCAAGTGGATGAATCTGCTCGGGATCTTGCTGGTTATCATAAAGGTATCTCTTAGGCTTACATATTACATCATAGCCTAATTCAATTACATAGGTATATCTCTTGGTTCTGACACCCCTCCAGCCGTAAGTCGCTGGATCCTTGCCTGCCTTCTTAAAATTCTCCACAAAATCAGCCCTGCCGGGACTTGCACAAAGAAAGCTTACTCTCTCCTCATCCTCTTCACCCTTTATAAATCTCTGACAGTCCTCGCCCTCTACCGTATCAGGTATAGGGCAGTTTAAGAGTCCGAGGATGGTCGGCATCATATCCTGGCTTCCTATACAGGTACTGCATCTTCTGTTCTCATTTCCCGGCACATGCACGACAAATGGGATTCTAATTGACTCCTCATACCAGACATGCTTTCCCATAAGTCCGTGTGAGCCCATCATATCGCCATGGTCAGCCGAGAGAATGACTAAGGTGTCATCATACAAATCATTTTCTTTCAGATAATCTATTATTCGCCCAAACTGCTTATCCAGTCCGCTTATAGCTGCAAAAATACTGCTTTGTGGTAAGCCTCATTTCTTCCTCAGTCATCCCTGCTTCTTCGCCTGTGTGGTGATGAATCCCTCCTAAACGGACATTATTTTTAAGCTTGACGTTATCATAGAGCTTAAGATATTTTTCAGGAACCTCACTATATATGCTATGTGGAGGATTCCAAGAAATGTAAAGGGCAAAAGGCTTTGATTTATCCCTTTTTTTCTCCAGATATTCAATCGCCTTATCAGTCTCATGTTCGGGAGACCACTGATGAATTTGAATCATTTCATCTGTATCCTCCCAGTAATGAGGTGATAAATGCTTATCGAATGTTCCATAGGAATACCAGTAGTCAAATCCATGTCTTCTGACACCTGGCGGAGTATAGGCATCCCAGTTTCTGGCTCCCGACTTTGGCTCAGCACAGTAGGTCTGTTCAGCCTCATCCAAGTGCCATTTTTCCGATATAGGCCGTATCATAGCCTTCCTTCTTAAGTACATCTCCCACACAGATTTCTTCATCTTTAAGTCTTAAAGACAAGCCCTTCTTGCAGTTGGTGAAAAACCCTGCGGAAAGAGGATATTTCCCAGTCATAAGGCTTGCTCTGTGAGGAGAGCAGACAGGAAATGTACTAAAAAGCATGGTCGCAGTAGGTCGATTCCTCACAAAACCTGTCCATAAGCGGAGTTAGCACAGGATCTTCCTTTGCATATCCCATGGCTCCAGCTCTCCACTGATCCGCAAAAACAAATATCAGATTCATTTAGCCCTTAACGCCTCCTGTTATACCACCAATAATCTTCTTTGACAGACCTATGTAAAGTACAAAGGTAGGGATGAATACTATAATAACTGATGCGAAAAGTCCTGACCAATCACCGCTGTACTTCATTCCGTTGATCATTGAGAAGAGTCCCAAAGCTACAGGTCTTAGCTTCTCTGAGTTTACGAAAAGCAGTGAGAGGAAGTACTCATTCCATATAGCTATGAAGTTAAATATTGTAACCGTTACAACGCCGCCCTGTGCAAGAGGGAATACAATCTGCCAGAAAGTCTTTACCGGATGGCAGCCGTCTATGGCGGCAGCTTCTTCATAGGCCTTTGAAATATTGGCAAAATAAGCCATAAGGAAGGTAGTTGTATAAGGTATCTTAACTGCCACAAAGAGCACTACAAGAACTATTCTGTTTGAAAACGCATTACCAAGTACGCCGGTTCTTGCAACCCAGGTATAAAGAGGAATAATTACCATGATGATAGGAATGCCCATTGTACCTGCAAGTGCTGATGTTAATGCTTTTCTTCCCCAGAATTCAAATCTCTGAAGTACATAGGCATAAGGCGCGCAAATCAAAATGAGAAATGCACATGACAGGACTGCATAAATAAGGGAGTTGGTAAAGAACACCGACACATTTGACGATACCCAGGCCTTTTTATAGTTTTCAAAATGAAGTCCTGTCTTAAATCCAAGGATATCACCCGAAAAGATATCTGCTGTGGTTGACAAACTGGCTGCCACTACCCAGCCGAGTATAACTACCGTAAAAATAATCCAGGTAATTATAATTATATATCCCGGCAAAAGCTTAATTTCCTTCTTGAAATTAAAAGGCACAGAATTTTTTTCTTTTTTTGCAGTTTTAAACATTTTCATAATCTAACCTTTCATATTTGACTATTAGAACTCTAAATCATCGTCCCTAATAAATTTGTTGGCAAGCTTGAATATAATCAAGACTAAAGCACAAAGGATAATACCGATTGCCGCACCGGCTCCGGCATCACGGGAAATTATATCTGCAGTTTCAGCGCCAAATACCTTGGTATACATATATACCATAGGAACTACAGTGGATGTATCCGCTGTAAGTGGAGAGAAGAGCTGTGACCAGATAAAAAATCCTGCTATTCTTATGGACCACATGATAATATTTGTTCTTAAGATACCTCTAAGGAGAGGGAGGGTAATATGAAAAAACTGCTGAACCTTATTGGCACCGTCTATTCCCGATGCCTCATAATATTCCTTGCTGACTCTCTCGATACCGCTTATCCATATAAGCATATGGTGGCCTATCATTCCGAAACAGTAGGAAATAAGCAGTGCCCAGAATTTATGTTCCGCGTCTAGCCACTGTATTTTAGCAAGGCTCTCCAAGCCCAACATATTAAAAAATGTTGTTAAAAATCCGTAAGAAGAATTAAAAACATACTGGATCCACATAGTAGCCATTGCTACTGCACTGATTACATTTGGAAGATAAATAGCCGCCTGGAAAAATCCCTTGAATCTTATTCCGCTTGTCAGGATTATGGCTAATAATAAGGATACAGCAAGGGTTATTACACCACCTATTGTCCATATCTTGCCTATATTGATAAGAGACTGCCTAAAAAGCGAGGCACTAAACAAATCAATATAATTGCCAAATCCTCTAAATTCCCATCTACTAACCGGGTCTGTAATCTCCACAATTCTAAAAAAGCTCATGATTACAGTTCTGATTATAGGATAGACAAATACTCCAAAGAACAATAATGTTGCGGGAAGAGTAAATGCTAAAAATCATACTTTTTATTGCGCTTCATAAATATTTTCCCTTCTGAACAAACTACTTTAGTATAATCCCTTATTCCGGGATAAGTAACTTATAAAACGGGCAGGTCAAATAACGATAAGTTACCTGCCTGCCCCTATTATGTACATTTGCAAATTTCAGCACAAATCACATATTGGTTGCAAATAAGACTTTTTAGTTAGTCTTACTTTCCTGCAGCTGCCTTCATATTGGCAACAAACTCAGCACCTGTGATCTTACCTGAGTAAAAGCTTAATCAAGTTCTCCTTTAATGCAGGTGTAATGTCAGGATTGCTTTCTGCTCCACCCATAATCTCTGTACAGTTATCAAAGTAAGGCTTTACATCTGCAAGCTGCTCTGGCCAGTTTTTATTTTTCTGTATCTGCTGTAATACTGATACTTTCTCTACCTAACTTCTCGTCAAATTCGCCTCTTGTCATCTTCTCAATGAAACCAAAAAGCTGCTTCAACATTCTTACACTTTGAAGTAATAGCAAAAACTCTGTCCACCGATAACCATAGCCTCTGTTCCGTTGATTCCATTATTTACCTCAGGGTAAGCAAAGAAGCCCCATTCAAAGTCAGGTCCTGTGATGTTCTTAACTTCATTAACCATGTAAGTTCCTACGCAGTACATCGCAGCCTTTCCTGTTGCATACTCAGTATTCTGTCCTGTAGGATATACGTTTGATGCAACAAGCTCTGAGAAATATCCCTTAGCCGCAAGATCTGCGAGGTCGTTAGCTGTCTGTAAAACCTCAGGTCTATCCCAGCCGTTCTCATTAACTATTTTCTTCAAGCCTTCGCTTCCTACAAGTCTTCCAAGGTGCATACCAAACGCCTGTGGCACATAGGCATCATCAGTAGTAATAGGTGTGATTCCCGCGTCTTTAAGCTTCTGACAAGCAGTTAAAAACTCTGACCAGTTAGCAGGTGCCTTCTCAATTCCTGCCTGCTTGAAAAGTTTTTTATTGTAAAGATATGAATTAGCCTTAAACTGGAAAGGTATTTCTTTAAGTACTCCATCATTATAGCTTCTGAAAAGTTTCATCATAGTAGGATTGGAACGTGGCTCGTAATTATGCTCCTTAACTATGTCCTCAAGGCTGATAATACGGTCACCGTAATTACTCTTGTTTCCTGCACCATCGAAGAAATCTATCTGCTGGTTTGCATCAAGAGCAGGAATCAAACCTTCTTTAATTCCCTTACGTCCCTTAAACTCAACTTCAATATCAACACCAGTCTCCTTCTCGTAAGCTTCAATAGCCTCTGAAACTACCATACCCTGTGGCTCAGTAGCTTCCCAGCTTGACCAGTATACAAGCTTTACTCCACTGAACTTCTTTCCCTCAGAACCTGTTGTAGCACTACTTGCCCCTGACTTTGCAGCACTTGCAGAACCTGATTTGTCTGACTGTGAAGCTCCGCATCCAACAAGTGTAGACACTATCATAGCTCCTGAAATCACAGCAACCCCAATTTTTCTGTAACATTTTTCTTTCTCATCAAGAAATCCTCCTTTTAATTGATGTTTACATTTATATGAGTTTTTGTACATCCATAAGTTTGACTTTATGTACAAACATTTCATAACAGCTTAATTTTTCCTACCCACATCCGGTTATAGTAGTGATTTGAACAAATATTTCACTGGACATTGTAGAGTTCTGCATTGTTCTCAAGTGCTATATCTATCTTACATAGCATCACATCCGGCACAGGCAGCTTTTTGATAAGGCAGTCAACCATTGCATTAAATGCCATATAGCCCTTTTTTTGTAAGGATTTTTGGTCTATAACCGCAACCATTTCTTTTTTTGTTTTAGATACTCTAGGGTTTCCTCATTTAAGTCAGTTCCAATTATAGCCACTTTAGAGCTCTCTTTTCTTTCAAGAGCTTCTACAAAAGCCACATTATCATGTGATGTAAGCGCATACATAAGACAAATATCGTCATACTTATCAAGAGCCTTACAAGCATTACGGTATAGCTCCCCCTTACGGTTCATCTTCCTTGTGTAGCCCTTTACAATCTCTAAAGTAAGCCCCGGCTTATGTTCCCTTATGTAATCACAAAAACTATTTAGTCTTCCTTCGTGAATCTTAGAATCAGAACGTCCCCCGGATACAAGCACTCTGCCAGTCTCAGGTGTAACTAGGGAAGCAAATTCTGCAGCAACCTTTCCTACCTGAACTTCTCTTGGGTGAATGCACATAAGCCCTTCAGGCGTGGTGATGTGATCATCTATAACTAAAACCTTTATATTAAGTGCCAGCAGTCTTTGTAGCTGCATAAGAATCTCAGGTGCCCTTGTAAATGAAAGTGTTATAACTCCACCATAGCTATCCGGACCTTCTCCTGCTATCTCCTTAAGTTGTACAAGCTGTTGTTCTTCGTCATCACATACAAAAGGAATTATCTCAACATTTAATCCTTTCAATTCCTTTGCACTTTTTTTAATTCCAAGCCATATGTAGTCGAAGTACATTTTCTTCTCCCACTTACCCTTTGGGAGAACCACCGCCACCCTCTCGGTCTTTCTCTTAATCGAAGCTGCGGCATAGTTTTCTACATACCCCATTTCCTTGGAAGTCTCTATGATTTTTGGCACGAAGCTCGTTGCTCACTCCCTCTTTGCCTTTAAGTGCTCTGTGAACAGAAACCGAAGATACTCCCAATTTTTTTGATATGTCTTTTTATTGTAATCATAGCTGAAGCCTTCTTCATAAAATCATCCATTTCCATCCGATAAGCATAAGTGATAGTAATCTTTTGTTCATCTATTTGTGAAAAATAAATTAACGATTAGCGTTTAAGTAATCGTTTACTTATATAACATTTTATGCTATAATCATTCCGATGTCAATATCCTTTGGTTATTTTTTATAAATTTTTAGGAGGTATTTATGTTATTGCACGATATTATTGAAAAACTGCGGCATTGTTCCTGTGGTAGTACTGGAGGATGCAAACAAGGCAGTTCCTCTTGCAAAGGCCTTACTCGCGGGAGGGATCAAGACCTGCGAAGTAACTTTTAGGACTGCTGCCGCAGAAGAAGCCATTAGGCAAATTGTACTAAACGTTCCTGATATGATAGTGGGGGCAGGTACAGTTATTACAAAGGAACAGCTTAAGAGCGCTGTAGATGCCGGAGCTAAGTTCATCGTTTCTCCGGGTACCGACATTGAGGTCGTAAGATACGCTAAGGAGCTAGGGGTATATATGCTTCCCGGGGCTGTAACTCCTACAGAGATAATGCAGCTTATGAAAGAAGATATCAAGGTAGTTAAATTCTTCCCTGCAGAAAACTATGGCGGACTTAAGACCATCAAGGCCATATCCCAGCCTTTCCCTAACATCAGGTTCGTACCTACAGGAGGAGTGAGCCTATCAAACCTCTCCACCTATCTTGAGTTTAGTAAAAATAGCTGCTGTTGGAGGCTCCTGGCTGTGCACAAAGGACCTTATAAATGAAGAAAAATGGGATGAGATAACAAGGCTGTCAAAAGAGGCTATGGAGATTTTTAGGAAAGTAAGAAACCTATAACGTCCACCATTTGGCTTGTAGCCTATGAAATATTGGGAAAGTTGGAATCTGTAGTGTTGACAATGTTGCTTGTAGCTTATGAAATAAACGATATGAGTAGATAGCCATTTTGGCAAAAGGCAAGCGGATTACGAATATTTTGCAATGATTATAAGACAAAACGAGGAGAGGCACAACATTTTTTTGATAACTTGTTTGTGCCTTGAGTGAAGCGAAAGGAATGATAAAATTATGAATTTACAGATTAAAAAGTAAGGAAGAATGTGCCTATGACGAGGTATCAATGGGAGAAGTTATGCTACGCCTCGACCCAGGTGAGGGAAGAATAAGAACTGCCAGGAGCTTTGCGGCCTATGAGGGCGGCGGAGAATACAATGTAGCAAGAGGACTTGCCAAATGCTTTGGATTTAAGACTGCTGTCATCACCTCTCTTGCAAAAAAATGATGTGGGTTATCTCATAGAGGAAATGATTGATGCAGGAAAGGTTGACTCTCAGTTCATACTGTGGAAAGACTTTGACGGCATTGGCAGGGCTGTTAGAAACGGACTTAACTTTACCGAGAGAGGACATGGAGTAAGAGGCGCCCTTGGTATATCCGATCGTGCCAATACCGCTGCCAGTAAACTTAAACCGGGCGATTTTGACTTTGACCACCTCTTTGGCAAGCTTGGGGTAAGATGGTTTCATACAGGAGGTATCTTTGCTGCCCTCTCTGAAAGTACCGCAGAGTTCACCATCGAAGCTGTTAAAAAAGCAAAACAGTACGGTACTATTGTAAGCTATGACTTAAACTACCGCCCTTCTCTTTGGAAGCACATCGGCGGTCTTGAAAAGTGCAGGGAAGTGAACCGCGAAATAGCTAAGTATGTTGATGTAATGATTGGCAACGAGGAAGATTATACTGCCTGCCTCGGTTTTGAAGTGCCTGGAAATACAGAAGATCTTACCTCTCTTAACTTAGACGGATATAAGCTTATGTTAAACGAGGCAACCAAGGTATACACCAACTGGAAGGCCGCAGGGACCACTCTCCGTGAGGTTAAGACAGCTACAGTTAATGACTGGTCAGCAATGCTATATGTGGACGGCGAAATCTACCGCGCAAATGAGTATAAGGCTCTTGAAATCCTTGACAGAGTGGGAGGCGGTGACAGTTTTGCTTCAGGTCTCATTTATGGCCTTATGGAAACAGGCGATCCAGCGAGGGCTGTAAACTATGGCGCAGCCCACGGCGCACTTGCAATGACTACTCCGGGCGATACCTCAATGGCAAGAAAAGCCGAAGTTGAAGCCCTGATGTCAGGCGGTTCTGCAAGGGTTAAGAGATAGATACTACAGTTAAGACACTGGCTTTCATTTTTGATGATTAATGCAAGTCCGCTGTTAGTTACAATGTAAATGACAGGAATAAAAAACGGCCACATTAGGAATTATTATCTGATGTGGCTGTTTTTTATTCTCTGTTTCAAATAGTCATTTCCCTTCATGCCTATTCCCGACTAATTTACCCCCTATATCTAATCTATGAAGTAGCTAAATAGCTATTAGCAATCACAAGTACAGTATTAAATTTTCCCAACTTTCTCAGGGATGTAGATGGCTACCTTAAAAACAGTCTCAGCAGCTTCTCCTTTAATCCCGTATAAGGCTGGTAGCGGACAGGCATATCCATCCAGGTCTTCTTATCCACTATGCTTCTTGTATGGCTAAATTCCTCAAAGCCTGCCCTGCCATGGTAAGAGCCCATTCCACTTTCCCCAACTCCTCCAAAAGGCATTTCGCTGGTAGCCAGATGAATTACCACATCATTGATACAGCCGCCGCCAAATCTGCATTTTTTAAGAATTTTCTCTTTAACTCCATTATCCTCCGTAAAACAGTATAGAGCCAAAGGATGGGGATGACTTTCAATCATCGAAACAGCCTCATCTAAGGTCTTATAAGTAAGTATAGGGAGTATTGGACCAAATATCTCCTCGCCCATTACTGTATCTTCCCAGCTTACATCAATCATAACAGTAGGCTCTATCCTCTGCTCCTTTTCATCCAACTTTCCACCCCAGACCGTCTTTTCCTCATTTATCAGTCCTTTTAACCTATTAAAATGCTTTTCATTTACTATCTTGCCATAGTCAGGATTCTCAAACGGTTTGCTTCCAAACTGTAAGGTTATTTCCTTTTTGATTGCAGAAACCAAGCTCTCTCTTATGCTTTCATCACAAAGGACATAATCTGGCGCAACACAGGTCTGCCCACAGTTTAAGAACTTTCCAAATACTATTCTCCTCGCCGCCAGGCTTATTTTGGCAGTTTTTTCCACTATGCAGGGACTCTTGCCACCAAGCTCCAAGGTCACCGGAGTAAGGTGCTCAGCCGCTTTTCGCATTACTTCTTTACCAACTTCCTTGCTTCCTGTGAAGAATATCTTGTCGAATTTCTGTCTTAAAAGTGCCTGATTTTCAACTCTTCCTCCTGTAACTACAGCCACCAGCCCGGGATTAAAGCTCTCTTCAAGCATTTTCTTTATTATATCAGAAGTCTCGGGCGCATAGGCACTCGGCTTTAATATGGCTGTATTTCCCGCAGCCAGTGCATCCGCAAGAGGCTCTAAGGTAAGGAGTAAAGGATAGTTCCAAGGGCTTATTATCAGCACATTTCCATAAGGAGACGGACTTCTAAAGCTGGTTGCCGCAAACTGTGCAAGAGGAGTGAGGACATATTTCTTTCTCATTAGCCCTCTAAGGTGCTTTATAAGCCAGTTTATCTCAGAAATGGCAAGTCCTATCTCACACATGAAAAGCCTCTGCCCTGCTCTTGCCAAGATCCTGCTTCAACGCTCTACACAGCTCATCTTCATTACTAAGTATTGCTCTTTTTTTAAGGCCTTAAGCGAAACAAGTCTTGATTCATAGCTCCTTGTAAGCCCTGAATTAAAATACTTATTCTGCTCTTTGATTAGTTTTTCTATATCCTGATCCGTCATTCATTTCCTCCCACAAAGAGTTTACTACTATTGTAGAGTAGTGTTCTTACTTAAACGACATAATTCTTAAGGTATCAACATTCTCTTTCTAGCAGTTCTAGTCGATTTTCTACACCTTTAATACTGTATCATCCTCTTAAAATTTATTGTGAATATGCTCAGCCGAGCAAAGTACATCCTTAAGCTCTATCTTTCTTCCATCGTCTAAGATGGCAGTACCACTCATCTTGCCAAATACCTGATGCTGGTCGGAGCAAAGAAGTTTTAGGTCGATTTTCGCCTTTCTGTCGATGATAGGTTCAAACTCCATTTCAAAGCGTCCGTCAGAGGAGATATATTTCCATTTATCCATATAGCGTATAGCTCTCTTTTTGGCTCTCTTTCCGGGCTTAACCTCTTCACCCTTTTCCTTTAGCGGATTAGGTCCATTGTCTCCCGGTATCACAAACATAACATCGTCAAGCTTGTGTCCTACCCCGTCATAGAAGAGGATATTTTCGCTCGCTGCCTTTGTATTGCCGAATCCATAGCCTATGTTAAAGCCAAAGCTGTGTCCGTCCAGGTCACAGCTGCAAGTTCCCCAGTACCAGGTATTTTCATAGGTCCATACTCCCCTGCCCCAGTCCAGGGTACCAAAGTCTGTCTTAGGGTTAAATTGATAGGTTTTACCGTTAAACTGCACCTCTCCTGAGGCTCTCATACAGTTTATTTTCTGATTATAGTAAAATGCGTGTTTTTTATTCCAAGGCGTAGCTATGACCAGACTGTCCATTTCAGGCTCATCAAGCCATACATCACACTTAAAAGGCTTGCCGTTATAAAAGTTCTTAAAATTGCAGATTATATGCCTTTTTCTACCATTTCCCGAAGGATTGGCAACAATCTCATAAGACAGAGTAAGTCTCTTATCTTTGTAAAAGCAGTTCCCCTCCTTGCTTGCCTCAGGCATCTTCAACTTGCCCATTGGAAATGGTGTTAAGATGGTTTCCGTATGTTCAAAAGGCTTTCCTGTAAATTTAAGAAAGCTTGCAGACTGCAGTCCCAGATAGCCGTCATCAGACATTGTAAGGGCTATACCAAAGTCTTTATTTAATATGAGATAGTAGTCCCACTCCTTAATCCTTACTGCAGGAGCTTTTATGTCCTTCCTCCTGTACCTTTGGAACTGCTTCCTAGACCACCCGGGCTCCGCCACATTTCCATTTTTGTCTAAAAGGTTTTGATACTCTGTGATTTCGTGATTTCTCATGTAGTTACCCCCTTTAAGCTTATAGTCACTATAAATTTGGGTTTTCTTTGATATTTTTAATTCTTACTCCCTTGCAATCTCTACAAACAACTCAAAGGAAGTCATTTTATTCTCTTTGTCAAAGCGGATTGTTGCATAATATTCATTCCAAAACAGATGGTCACTGTTTGTTCCCCATTTCAATCCATAGTACAACTGAGTAATATCTGCATTTTTTTGTCAGGTATATACCATATATTCCCTGGCAAATGTCTTTTTTACCTTTTCTTTTTTCAGAGTAGTAAGCAACTCCATACCGTTTAATTTATATGAAACTGACTTTTCTTTTGCTGCCGCTATGCAGTCCTCATCAGTCTTAAAGCCTATAATTTTACTATCTTCCAGTACCGTATCCTCTGTCTCACCACCATATAATTCTATGCTTCCAAGAACAAGCCCCTCTTTTACAAGAATATACTTAGCATTCTCTACAGAGTCATTAACCGGGTGAAATCCTTTTTCTATCCTTATGCTTTGGTCAGCCGGATATTTTACATAGCTCCCCGAGGAAAGAAGTTCATTATAGTCGGTGCTCCCTGCACCTGACCTCCTAATGTAGATATCACAGCCACTATCAATCAAATCTTTGGCAGTCGTCCTCGCTACTGTAACAGGAATGTGGTCTACCTCCAGTAAAGGTGCTTTTTGAGGAAGACCTATAAGCGCATTGGCCAACATCAAAAACAATGAGACCATGAATGCCATTACCAGAGCAAGCATGGCTCTACCGGTACGCTTTCTTGCATTAAAAAGTGCCATAACCGGTGGCAGAAGAACTGCCTTTGCAAGGATAGCAGAGCCTCCTCCTTCTTGTTCCTGCATAATCAGTACTACAATGAGAGCTGCAACAATAATTATAGAGCCATATACCAATAACTCTCCTGCCCCCATTTTGTCAGTTCTTGTCTGTTCATTTACAGGCTGGTTCATCAGCGGCTCTCCATTAACCAAAGTTTTCTTCATCCGGCGATACATAAAGAACCCGATGCCTGTGCAGGCCGCCGCAAAAAATACGAGCAAACCTATAAAAACCATTTTTAACATATTCGCTATCCCCTTTTTAGAACTTAAAATCACTTAGAAACCCATAATTTATACGACTATTCTTTTTACATGATAATATCACATTTTAAAAGCTTTGAACAAGGTAAGTCCTGCCTCTCCACTATAAAATACAGCTAATTTCTCTCATGATATGGTAATTATGCAACGACCCGTTGCATAGTTGTACAATCACCTAAAGCCCTACCTCTCCTCCATAAACCATAAATTATTGTCCTCATAATAAAGGTGGCTCTTACATCCATCCACTATGCAGGTGTAGCGGATTCCCACTCCTCCCGCTTTTAGGCTTGCTGCCCTGCGTATATCTGTCACCTTCTGAATCTCATAAACCTGTCCGTCCTTCCACACAAAGCTCTTCGGAATTAGCCTCCCGTCCTTGGTAAACTCAGCCGTTACATCCACATATACCTTATAGCTTTCCATCTAATCAGCCCTCCATTTTTAACATATACAAAGTACAGACCTCGCACACGAATCTCGCCCTCAGGCAAGTTTATATACCTTAGGCTATACAACATATTTGCAGCATTCTCTTTTATTTATCTGCCAAAAGACTGTAAATTCTCTTGCGGGCAGGTTCCATTTAATTTCATAACTTTGGCGCTTCCATCACCCAAAGTACCCGATAGGGTGCACAGTATGGTCTTCCTTAGCATTACAGGCAGATAAGATAGAATCTCTGTACATAAGCCCCCTCTGAATGCTGTAAAATCCAAATCTTTTTCTTATATTGTCAACAGTGACATCCATCTTCATCCTCTTTTCCCTAAGCTTAGGATCCATAAATATATCCATCTGCTCCCAGTAAAAGTCTGTCACAAGATCTGAGCCACTGATTCCTATACTCCTTAGAGGCTTTTGATAAAATTCCGTACCAAAGCTTTTAAGCTCATATTCATTTGCAGGCAGACTGTAGCTTTTTTTGTAAAGCATATAAGCTGCTTCAGCTATTTCACCTGTGATATTACTGGCATTTTTAAGCTTGGTCTGTTTTGAAAAATGAAATAATTCCTTGTCTCTGATGCTTATTTCCACAGTTCTGCAACGAAATCCATTTTCACGAAGCCTTGCAGCCACGCTCTCTGCAAGTATGTATAATACAATCTTGACATCCTCATCAGTTCTCATATCCTTCGGAGTTGTGGTGCTGTTGCCTACTGATTTAATCGGTGCGGAAGTATTTTCAATCTTTACGGGAGAGGTATCATAACCATTTGCAAATGCATGGATGATACTTCCCACCTTGCCAAGCTTTTTAACCAGAATAGCCTCGTCCATAAGTGCGAGATCACCTATGGTTTTTATGCCAAGCGAAGATAATTTTCCACCTGTCGCCCTACCCACGTACAAGAGGTCGGATACAGGGAGCTGCCAGGCTTTTGTGCGGTATTCGTCCTTACCCATGGTAGTAATGGCATCAGGCTTTTTATAATCGGAGCCAAGCTTTGCAAAAACCTTGTTAAAAGAAACCCCTATGCTTACAGTGATACCAAGCTCCTTCTTCATCCTGTCACTTATTTCCTTTGCAATTGAATATCCGTCTCCCTTTACGCTCACACTCTCTGTCACATCAAGCCAGGACTCATCAATACCAAATGGCTCTACCTTGTCTGTGTATTCTGAATATATTTCCTGAGCCATTCTTGAAAATCTAAGATAAAGATCCATCCTTGCAGGGAGAAAGATAAGGTCAGAACAGAGCTGTTTTGCCTGCCAGAGCGCCATACCTGTCTTTACTCCATACCTCTTTGCCTCATAATCTGCTGTGAGAATTATGCCATGCCTTGCATCGGGATCGCCACAAACCGCCACAGGCCTTCCCTTAAGCTCAGGGTGGTGCAAAAGTTCAACTGAAGCATAAAAACAGTTGCAGTCGCTGTGAAGTATGGTTCTACTCATATCTGTGGCCTTCCTTTCCCTAAAAATAATATATAAAATGCTAAATATCTTGTGACCCCCACATCACTCAATGATGTTGTATCTTGAAATCGAATCTATGTTCGAATATCTTGTATATAATATAACTCTAATTTTATTGAATTTCAAGTATTATTTTTTTATTTATTCTATTTTTATTGATTTAAGCTTGAATATTTGATGTTTCAATGATATAATGATACAAGTGTCAAAAGTATAAAAATTCAATGCAAGCTTGCTTGCAAGAGAATTTATTATCTTTTGACACGCAAAAAATATGAGTAAGTAGCCATTTTTTGCAAAAAAAATGAGCGGATTACGAATATTTTTGCAAGGATTGCTAAAGCTGCGCTGTAGCAATCCTGTATCAATGGGTGTCAAATACTTTTGACACCCACATCATTATAACACGAGGCTGAATTGAGATTAGAAGTTCCAGTTTATATACCCAACACAAACACAGAAAGGTGATTTACTATGAAAGATTTGGGAAAAACTATCGCAAAGCATAGAAAAGAGCATAAGCTGAAGCAGAGCCAGCTTGCTGACAGGCTTACAAGTTACGGTATCTTTGTAAAGCCAAATACTATAAGTGCCTGGGAATCAGGACTTTCTCTGCCAAGCTCCAAGCAGCTGCTTGCTATATGCGAGATTTTAAACATTTATGATATATACACAGAATTTATAGGGACTAATCCCGACAATCCTTTCCGTAACCTGAATAAAGATGGTATAGATAAGGTTATGGAATATACCTATCTGCTTGAAAAGAGCGGAGATTATAAGACTGCCGAGATTATTCCTATCAATGTGATAAGAGAGAGAAAGGTTTACTTTGCCGCCGTATCAGCAGGCAACGGCTCCTTCTTAGACGGGGAAGACTATGAGATGCATGCTTCAGCGGATATACCTGAGAAGGCTGATTTTGGGGTTCATGTAAGTGGAGACAGCATGGAGCCTGTTTATAAAGATGGTGAACTTATATGGATTGAGCAGACTTCTTCACTTGAAGACGGCGAAACCGGCATTTTTTTCCTTGACGGCAATGCTTATGTGAAGAAGTTTCAGAATAACAAAAAAGGGGCTTATCTCGTTTCTCTTAACAAGAAATACGCCCCTATGCCTATTACGGAGAACAGTTCATTTAAGATTTTTGGCCGAGTTTTAACAGGGTGAGGTAATTGACACTAACCACCCTGTTGCAGGTGCTTGATTTTTAATGTTGTATATTGTATAATCAAAATAAATAGAGGTTGTACCGTTCCCCCACAAGGTTTCTTTTGAAGCTGGGAGCGGCCACAATCTCTATTTTATCTCTTGAACACTTTTTAATATTTCCCCATTTTTTTTATCAGTATTATTTTTGTTGATGCTTTGGGTGTGTTTTTGAACTATAAATGGTTTTTATTTGTAAATATACATCGTCTATTCCTAGCACCGTATTATCTAGGCAGATTATAAAATTATCAGCCTGTGCCTTACTTTTCCTTACCAAATCATAAATTGTATTTTTCCCTGAACCTATAGGTATTTTCAAATCATATTTTTCACCTTCAATTAAATAATCAGGAGTTCTTATTTTTTTTGTGGATACAGAATTCTAGGAACTAATTGTATTGACTTTCCATACTTTTCAGAAAAATATATTAGCAATTTCCTTTTCTACTTGATTATGATCAAGTAATACGCATTTATTGTCCACCTTATAAACAGTTCCATTCGCTTCATATTCCGTTAAATCCCTAACCTCTTTCACATTCCTATGTGATACTTCTTTCCATTCATCTGTTATATCTTTCATAATAGGTTCTACTTTAACATCTTTTTTTGGTTCCTTCAAGTCTTTTTATATATTTCTTTTTCAATGCTTATGTGCCATCACTTATGCCTTTACAAGGTTGGTTAATTTGAGTTACTCGGTTATATGCTTGGTAGTCCACATAAAAAAGTGCCCTGTCACAGATACTTGATTTTTTTTAATGTATGTGCTAGTATAAAGATACAAAAGAGGTTTGTCGCTGCCTGTTAAGGCGGAGGGCTAACCTCTTTTTAATACTTTCATCAACTTATCATCTCTTATAATCACTATTTCATCAACAAAATTCGTTTCTGAAAAAGCGGAATATTTCTTCTGATTGTCTCGTAATTTCATCAGAGGATAATTTACTTTTTCTCTGTTATTTTCAAAATAAACCTCTTTGATTATTTCTTTTTATCTTTTACAGCATCTTTTTAATGTTCTTTTTCCCTGAACCGTAAATTCTTTTTTTAAATCATAAAATTCGTTATCGATTAAATAATCTGCTGTAGGTATACCGTCAGGTTTATTTATTTTAGGTAGCATATAAATTTTTCTTTCCTGAAACTTTTTGATAGTAATATAGCTATTGCCTTCTCTTCTTCATCATATTCAAATCTTACATCTGTTCCTGATACCTTATAATTCACATTATTTATTATAAAAATCTGTCAGGTCTTCCACTTTTTGGAACTATTGAACCTCTGTTGTTTGTCCACTTTTTTTGTTATATCTTTCATAATAGGTTCTACTTTAACATCTTTTTGGTTCCTTCAAGTCTTTTTACATATTTCTTTTCAATGCTTATGTGAAGAAGTTTCAGAACAACAAAAAAAGGAGCTTATCTCGTTTCTCTTAACAAGAAATACGCCCCTATGCCTATTACGGAGAACAGTTCATTTTAAGATTTTTGGCCGAGTTTTAACAGGGTGAGGTGGTTGGCACTGATAATATCGCCATCACTTCTGCCTTTACAAGGTTGGTCGATTTGGGTTGCTTGGTTATATGCTTGGCAGTCCGCATAAAAAAAGCATCCTGTTCGAGCACTTGACACAAATGGTGCTTAAATAATATTTGACTTTTTTTAGTCTGAAAAAAACTATAATACAGATAAGGAGATATCCACAGTACTCATAGTTCTATTTAGAACTGTACAGCTGAATATCTCCTTTATCTTTTAAATACTCTTACTATATTTTTCTTTTTTTCAATAAGACTATCTCATCAACAAATCTAGTATTAAAAGATTTATATATCCTTTCAATTTGAGAAATTATATCTCCCTCAGATAATGGGCACTCACTTATATCAAATATAAAATTTGAAGATTGCCTTTTTCTTCTTTTGAATAGCATTATTTAGGACATTCTTTCCCTCTGTTTTTTTATTGTCTTTAAATCATATCTGACTCCATCTATCAGGTAATCAGCAGTTGAAATTCCTTGCGGATATGATATCCTTGGTATCATATTTACTTCCCTGCCATATTTAATTGCCAATATGTCTGCTACTTCTTTTTCATATTGTGAATAATCAAGGACAACTATGTTTTGCCATCAACCTTATAAACAGTTCCATTTACTTCATATTCCGTTAAATCCCTAACCTCTTTCACATTCCTATGTGATACTTCTTTCCATTCATCTGTTATATCTTTCATAATAGGTTCTACTTTAACATCTTTTTTGGTTCCCTTCAAGTCTTTTACATATTTCTTTTCAATGCTTATGTGAAAAAGTTTCAGAACAACAAAAAAAGGAGCTTATCTCGTTTCTCTTAACAAGAAATACGCCCCTATGCCTATTACGGAGAACAGTTCATTTAAGATTTTTGGCCGTGTTTTAACAGGGTGAAGTGGTTATCAGGCAAAGTGGCACCCTCATCCATTCCTATAGCAATTATAGTAGATAAATTTTCATAGACATATTATCATAGTTTCGAATGCTTATCTCTATATTCCGATGGCGAAATTCCCAGCTGCTTCTTAAAACTAGTGCTAAAATAATACTGGTTTGTATAGCCACATTTAATACTTATTTCCTTCAAAGAAAGTGTTGTCTTCTCCAAATATCCCTTTGCCGCTTCAATGCGATATCCCATGATGGTATCAGTTATACCTTGTCCAACATTTTTTTATATAAAGCACTCAAATAGGATGGACTCATATTAGCAAACTTAGCTATATCATTCAAGCTAAGTGTATTATCCTCAAAATTGCTTTTTATATAATTATCTACTAGCTCACAAGTCTGGTCATGGTAAGATTTGAGTGAAACATTTAGTTTATTACACACCAATGCGCATAATTCATTCATCCATAAGAAAAAAATTGCTCATAAGTATGAAATGTTTCGAAATGGCTATATGCAGATATAATCTTCTCTTCTAAGTCACTTGTGTCTATGTTTTATTTCATATAAAAAAATTTTTAATATTTTACCCAGCAACGAATAAATTCGTATAAACATAAGATTTTTTTATTCTCATATTTCATTGATAAAGTTTTGAAAAATTTTTCTAACCAGTCCTTTATTGCCTCACTGTCTTTTTTACATAGGAGGCTTATAAGTTCCTCTTCACTAGAGTCAGAAAAGGATAATAAACTAAACTCTTTACCTGTTGCCTCCAGTGCATCAAATATATTCTTGTGAGGATAGAAAAAACGGTATTTTAGAGCATGACACGCATTTTCATACGAAACATGCAATTTCCATAAGCTGTCAACCACAGTTCCTATTCCTATGCTGACATTTAAAACAGAATTCCTACAACTATCCATAAAGGCTGAAACCACCTTGTGAATTACATACTGGAAATGTGCAGGTGTTCTACTATTTTGTGCTATTATAAAAATCAAGTTATTCAAGTCCTGAATACAATGTACAATATCAAAAACTTCGCATTTTGTCATAAATATATCCGATAGATTTAATATCTCCATCTGGTAGGTTAAAAACTCCATCACTCTCTCCAAGCAAAGAATCACTCTCTATCTCCAACTTTATTATATTAAAATTCGAATAATCTGTCTTTAGCTCCAAGTACTCTATGTATTTCTCAAAAATTCTCTGAAAGTTTTTTTCAGGGGAATAGTACAATAAGTCCTGAAAAAAATTTTTGTAACCATAAGTTGCCTGCTCTCTTTTAAAATGGATAAATTACGCTGCTCTCTATCAATTGCATCAAATGCATTCTTTATTTTTTTCACATAGAAAAAAATATAGTCTATAGGTTTTTCAATATAATCACAAACACCTAATCTTACCGCCTGCTTTTGCATACTCAAACTTATCATAGGCACTTATTAAAATTATCTTAACATGCGGATTAAGTTTCATTGCTTCACGACTCAATGTAATTCCATCGATATTGGGCATTTCTATATCCGTAATAATTAAGTCAACGCCATTAACTTTCATATACTCCAAAACTTCCTGTCCATTCTGTGCTGTAAATACTACCTCTGCCTCTAATCTATTCCATTCGACATTCATTTTTTTATTCCTTCAGAAACAATATAGTTATCGTCCGCTAATATAACCTTCTTCAAATTTTCTCCTCCATCTGCGCATATTTAATCGTTATACATGTTCCCTTTTCTGCTTCGCTTTCAATTAAAACAACACCATTTCCAAAATCTTCTCCCGAGATTCTCTTATTTACATTACATATACCAAAGTGCCTATCATAATCTACTATATGATTTCTCAGCTTATATCTTATCTGTTCCAATTTGTCTTTTTGTATGCCACATCCATTGTCTTCTATGGTTATAACTACCTCATCATCCCCATACGAAACTGATATCACTATATGAATAATCTGTTTGTCCGCTGAATATCCATGCAAAATGGAGTTCTCTAAAAACGGTTGTAAAGTGAACTTACAAATTAAATAGTTTTTCTATGCCATCTTCAGCGTTTATTTCCCAACTTAATTTATCTTTTACGACAAAGTTGTTCCATTTCCAGATAAAAGCCTTGCAATTTCCAGTTCATCTTTTATCTTTATTTTTTCTCCTGACTTTCTCAATGACATACGATAAAATTGTGTCAGGTTGCTTATCATATGATTTGCGATATCTATTTTCCCAATAGATTGACAGGTCTTAATCGTCCCCAATATATTATACAAAAAAATGGGGATTTATCTGAGATTGTAGTAACTGATATTTTAGCTTCTCCTCTGATAAAGTAAGTTCTAATATTGACTGCATATTTTTTTATTAATAGATGAATGCATATTTAAAAATGTAACTCCTAATTTATCTATTTCATCAAAATAATCAGGGTTCCCATCCACTGTCAGCGGAACATTCAAGTCCGTTTCTTTATTCCCAAGCTTAAAAATTCTCCATTGCAGATGATAGCTTACTTATTCTCTTTGTTAAGCTCCTTGAAAAGAGAAATATAACAACCAGAATTATAGGGATTGATATAAACATTATTAGTATAAATGTCTTGAGCAATAAATATATGTGCTTATATACATAATCTTTAGGGATTTCAGTCACCTGATACCAGCCGTTACTAAGCATAACTGTATGATAATAGATGCTTCCCATCTCTTCTATGTTTTTCTCTTTGATTCAAGATAAACTTCAAGTTTTTCCTCTTTTAATTTTTGAGCCTGTGAGTTTCAGATTAGTATGAGCTATAATCATACCACTCTTGTCACAAATATATCCCTTCAGATTTAGACTTTCGAAGGTATCAGCAAGCATTTCAGAAAATTCGCTTCCCCTTAACAATACCAGATATGCATACTCTGTATTTCCAGTTGTCTGGTTATGTAGTATCCTTACACAGGCTGCCACATCCTGTGATGTTCTTTTATTATCAAGCACATAAGGCAACGTATAGTTCCTTTTATATAGCCATTCAGAATCCATTTTAGTAATACCTTTTATACCTGATTTATCTATCTCCTTTAGTGAATGAAAAAAGCCCCTCCTTAGCTGCAATGTTTTCATCACCTATAAAAATATCAATATGATATAAGTTAAAAGTTGATTTAAGCAGCGAAATATTATCTCTGACATTAGTAAGTACAGAAAAAAATCTTTAGTATTGTTATGCATTTTCCGTATTAAAGAGTACATGTCATATCTAATTGAGTCTGCAACATTTTTTTTACCTGGTTTATGCGGTTATTTATTCTTATATCTAGCTGGTCATCCGCAAGGATAATAGAATTCAGAACGCTGTCTCCTGCAATCTTATGGGCAATGCCATAAAACGCAGACCCCATTATTATTAATGGTAATACTGTACATATAAAAAAAGAAAAATAATAGTTTGAAGCGGTATCTGGATAAAAATAAGTGCCAATAATTTTTTTCTTAACAGGCATAGTAAATCCTCCTCGTAAATATATAACAATTATAAGCTGTGTATTTTTTTCAAAGCAATACAAACAAAAAAATAATATAAACAAATCATAATATATTGTATTTTTTTGAAATACATATCATTTGGTATTTTATAAGTATCACAAAAGCAACGGTCCGAGCATTTTTTTAATTTGACTGTAAAATTGCAATTCTACAGTCATAACAAAAAACAGTTTAACTCGGACAGAATGGAGGAAAAAATGAAAAAAAGTATCGTAAATTTTATGTTAGGTACAACATTGGTTACAAGCCTTCTTGTGGGGGTGTGGAGGTAGTGCTAATCAGGCAGGGAACTGCTTCTACAAATAAATCTTCCACAAGTTCTAAAACCGGGAGCTATGATTTGACACTGTACAGCATTAATACTACTGATTCTGATTTTGAAAGCTGGCTTAAAAACGTAGAAAATGCCACCGGCTTAAAAATCAATGTTATTGCAGCTCCTACAGATTCTGATACTCGTCAGCAAAAAATAACCACAATACTTTCTACTGGTGATTCGAGTGTGGATATTTTGGAAATAAATGATGAGATGAGTGCATCATTTAAAAACTCAGGTTGGCTAGAAGGTCTTAATGATACAGTAATGACTGATGATATTCGTGGCGAGTTTGCTAAAGGATATTTGGAACAGATGATTACAAACAAAGACGGAAACATAATAGGTGTTCCAGGATATGCCGGTTACCTTGCATTCTGGGTTAATCAAAAAATAATGGATGAAACAGGGATTAAATCCCTCGATACAAAAAGAAGATTTTAAGAAATATCTCGAAGCTGCCTCAAAGGACGGACGATATGGCTATGGTGGTTCTTGGGAAAAAACATATGTATTTAATGAAATCGCACAGTTTGTAAATATGTTCGGTGGAGATTATTTTGATTGGACAAAACCTGAAAACAAAGAGGCAATCCAATTTTTATATGATATGGTTAAGAATAATCAGACTCCAATTGATCAAATTGCAGATAAATACGAGCAAATGAATCCTAAGGCTAATGACGGAAAGTATGGCTGTTGGTTTATGTGGGGACTGGGAACTGATTATGCTAAAGCTGACATGTTAGGACCGGATAAAATTCATATGGCAATGGTTCCTTCAATGACTTCTAACGGACAAAGAGCTATATTCACAGATTCTTGGAGCTATGTGCTTAATACCGCTTCCAAGAATAAAGATGCCGCAATAAAGTTCTTAAAATATATGGCTTCTGAGGGAGGAATGGAGGCTTCATATAAAGCATTTGACCGTTATCCTGCAAGAAAGGATGTTGCTGCAAAAATCGTGCCTGATACTGATCCGGCTAAAGAGATGTATAGCAGATATGCTGCTGAATGTAATGTAAACGGACGTCCTATGCTCCCTCAAACTATGGAATTCATAACTGATATGGGTACTATATTCCAGTCTTGTATGAAGGGCGAAATATCTGTAGATGATTTCTGTACAAAGGCACAAGAACTTGTTAACAAATATAAATAATCATAATTAACAATTATAAGTTATAAAAATCCTTTTGGTGGAGGTGTTTATAAACGTAATTCTCTTCTATAAACACCTTTGCCTAAGGAGATTTTTGTTTGTTGTTGATTAGTCGATTATTTAATCCTAACCTAAAGGAGGCGCACCTTGACTGTCGGTAAAAAAATCAATGAAATGGATTCCTCTTATTATGATTCTTCCTGTAGTGATAATAAGGGATTTACAACAATTTATCCAATCCTTGTTACTATGGTAAACAGTCTGTATAATATCAAGGTATTGTCAGGTATACATGAATTTACCGGATTATCAAACTATGTAGATGTATTTAAGGATGATAAAATCATTTCTTCTATCCAATTTACCGCTATTTTTGTTGTTGTATCAATGGCATTTCATGTTGTATTGGGAGTTATCTTAGCACTAATACTTAATATGAAATTTAGAGGCCGCCGCTTTCTAAGAACAATTGTACTTATTCCTTGGGCAATGCCTGCAGTTGTTATAGGTATGGCGGCAAAATGGGGATTTAACAATGATTACGGTTTAATAAATGATTTTATTCGCAGGTTCTTTTCTGACTTTCAATATAACTGGTTGATTAACAAAGGTTCTGCACGTGCAGCTGTTATAGCAATGGATTTATGGAAAGATCTGCCATTTTTTGCAATACTTGTGCTCTCCGGGCTCCAATTTATTTCAGGTGATATTTATGAGGCTGCAAAAGTAGATGGGGCTAGCAGTTTTCAGAGTTTTAAAAGAATTACTCTACCACTCATTACACGAAATGTTTTAACCTTATGTATTCCCTTTACATTGTGGCGTTTAACCTCTTTCGATTTAGTATATGCAATGACTTCTGGTGGTCCGGGAGAAGATACTTCGCTGATTGCATACCGTATCGCAATGGAATCATTTACAAACTTAAACATAGGATATGCCTCTACATTGGCGATTATGCTTTTTTTATTGTAATGGTCTTATTCAGCTGGTTTAACATCCGATTTATGCGCAGATACGCGGAATAATGGAGGACTAATATGATAAATACGACAAAATATGCTATATACAAAAAATGTACCATTGTGGGCAAATGGCTGTTATTCCTAATAGTTTCATTTGTTATTTTGTTTCCTGTATACTGGATTTTTATATCTTCAATAACACCTGCTGGAGAATTATTTAAAAAGCCAATTGATTATTTACCAGATCATCCTACTCTTGATAGTTATAAATTTCTCATTGAAAACGTAGGATTATTAAGTAAAATAGGAAATACAGTACTCATTGTTGGAAGCACACTTGTAATTGGTACTATATTATGCTCTATGGCGGCTTATGGTTTCTCTAGGTTCAGGTCAAGATGGATAAGTATAGCATTTGCATTTATTTTGGCAACACTACTTATACCCGAAGTAGTAACCGCTAGGCCTCTCTATGAGTTTATGAAAAAAGTTGGCTTATTTGATACTTATCCTGGATTGATATTGCTGTATGTCAGCTCTGTTATTCCTTTCACAGTATTAATCCTAAGTAACTTTGTAGGTAAAATACCAATTTCACTTGAAGAAGCTGCTGCCATCGATGGTGCAAATTTTATGCAACGACTTTTTTATATTGTTCTGCCTTTAATGAAACCTGCTATTGCAACTGTGTGTATTATCAATTTCATAAATTGCTTGAATAATTTTTTTACGCCACTATACTATTCCAACGGAATTCAGGTATTATCAGTTGCAATAGTTCAGCTTCCTCTTAGGGATAATATGTATGGAGTTCCTTGGGATCTGGTAAGTGCTATGGGATGGATAATTCTTTTACCAATAATTATCTTTGTAGCTGTATTTGAAAAGCAGATTATGGACGGCATTATGGCCGGTGGTGTAAAGTCATAAAATAAAAGGAGGAAATCTCATGTATGGATTATATGGAAGTTTAAGTACCCTGCCATTATTAAGTAACAGAAAAAGTCGGGCAATCAATGCCGAAAACCCTACAGGCGAAAAGGGAAAAGGCGGCATGGCGGCAAGTAATCTAGGCCCTTCAAGAAAAGGCAGCCCTTGTCTTAGGGATATACCAAGTGGTTCAACTGTAACCTTGGCTGATATAGATGGTCCTGGCATCATTAACCACATTTGGATAACTGTTACAAATAAAACTACGGAAGCAGACTGCTTTGTCCTTAGTGACTTAGTTCTTAGGATGTATTGGGATGATGAAGAAGTTCCGTCTGTTGAAAGTCCGCTAGGAGACTTTTTCTGCTGTGGTTTTGGAAGGGAGTGTACAGTAAATTCTATTCCTATAGCAGTAATTCCAAATCGTGGATTTAACAGCTACTTTCAGATGCCTTTTAGAAAAAAGGCAAGAATAACCTTGGAAAATCAACATCCAAACCCTATTCCTGCATTTTTTTATCAGATAGACTACTGTCTACTTGATGATATTCCTGATAATATAGCCTACTTTCATGCATCATGGAAAAGGGAAAAAATCACAACTCTTGGTAAAGACTATACAATCTTAGATAATGTTAAAGGTAAAGGACATTATGTGGGAACATATATAGCCTTAACAACTTTAGAACGTTACTGGTGGGGAGAGGGTGAGGTTAAATTTTATATTGATGGCGACATAGATTATCCTACAATATGTGGTACCGGAACCGAAGATTATTTTGGCGGTTCATGGAGTTTTGCTAAACAGATAAACGGTAAAACTGTAGAACAGAACTATAATACTTCCTTTTTGGGTTATCCTTACTATTCAAAACATGATGAACTCGTACATAATGACTACCACAATGATGATTGTATGCCTATGAGAGGCTTTTATAGATGGCATATACAAGATCCTATATATTTTGATGAGGATTTAAGAGTAACTATTCAACAAATTGGTGTAGGACATGGAGGGCTTTTTGAGAGGCAAGATGATGTAGCAAGCGTAGCTTACTGGTATCAGACAGAACCTCATTCCCGTTTTACAAAACTAGCAGATAAAGAGTTCCGTCGTCCTAGATAGGAGTGAATTTGAAACATACAATTCTCTGTCTGTTACTTTTTACCACAATGGGCTTGGCTTCTTGTAACAAAGCAGATACTCATATCAGCGAAAGCACTTCAGCCTTTCCCTGTAAAGATGAGATAACAATTATGCATATTGAAGCTGAAAATGATGATTTTGTTGATTATATTAATCAAGTTTCTCGTCAATTGAATATTAAAATTAATATAGTCCCATGTCCTCTTGATGCGAATAACAGGCAGGCTGAGGTTGCTACCATTCTCGCATCAGGGAGACTCATCAGTGGATTTAATATCCGTTAATGATGAAATGGTAAGTGAGTTTAAGTATAAAGGTTACCTTGAACCCTTAAATGACATCATGACAAATAAAGTCCTAGAGGCTTATCCGAAAGATTATATGCAATCAATATCCATGTACAAAGGAAATATTTATTCGGTTCCTTATCTAATGGATATTATGATGCTATGGGTTAATGAGAAATTTTTAAAAGTGGCAGGCCTTAAAAGTATTAAAAACTTAGAAGATTTTTCCATATTATTAAAAACAGCATTATGCCCACAATACCTATGGATATGGTAGTGCATGGGAAGAAACCTATATTTATAATGACCTGTCGCAGTTTATAAATATGTTTGGTGGAAACTATTATGACTGGGATAATCCTAACACCATAGCAGCTGTTCGTTTCCTTCATGACACGCTGAAAACAGGTAAAACACCTGGCAGTCAAATGATAGACCGCTATGAACAGATGGAGCAGAAATTTATAGATGGAAAATATGGTTGTGTATTTATGTACAGCGGAGCTATAAACATCTTTTTATAATTCAGGTGCATATGGTAAAAAAATAAAATACATATGTCCGAACTTCCTTTATTTAAAAAGGCTTCCACCAACATCGCTACTTGGCAATATGTATTAAATAAGTCTTCAAAAAATAAAGCTGTTGCAAGACGTTTTCTAAAATATGTCTCAGGAAAAGAAGGGAGTATTGCATATAGTAGTGCGATGAAACAAATCCCTGCCAGAACTGATGTTATTTTAACTGAAGATATTTCTGTTCCTGACATTGATATTATACGCAAATATGTACGTAACATACAGCTTAAAGCCAGGCCATTGTCGTCACAACCAATGAGGGATATCACAGAAATGGGAAACTTATTTCAAAAATATCTGTCAGATGAAATAAAACTATCAGAATTTTGCCATATGGCTCAAGATTTAACAAATGTCCAGAAACAAGGACACTGAATCTAGTGACTATACAATATAAGCTCCTCTACTTTTATAGATAGGGGAGCTTATAACATATAACGTTATTAATATTATCCCAAACCTATAAATAAACATAACTTCATCATAAAAAAGCACCTCCCTATACATTTATTGTATCAGAGAAGGTGCTTTTATTCCACTAAAATTACACTATTTTTTTCACTATTTTGCTTTATTACCTATCATAGCATAGCACTTTTCCCCGCACATTTCTAACAATATATACCTGTGCTTATTCAAAAGTGTTATAAGGGGGACTTTAGTCTTATTAACGACTTTATATAGTCTAATTTACGAGACAATTACCCTCCTAAAGTTCTCATTAGCCTCATAGACTTTATCGAAAGTTCCGAAAAGCCTCACAGACTCCATCATTTATAAAAAGCTACATAGTCTGCACTTTTAATAGTTGAGAGCCTGTGGGCTATCATTAGGGTTATCCTGCCCTTCTTTAATTCATTTAGAGACTCATTTATCTTGTTCTCATTTTCATAGTCCAGACTGGCAGTAATCTCATCCATTATCAATATAGGCGAGTCCTTTAAGAATGCTCTTGCTATGGATATTCTCTGCTTCTCACCGCCTGAAAGGCTTGCTCCTCTTTCTCCTACAACTGTCTTTATCCCCTCTGGAAGCCTGTTTATCAGATCCATAACATTGGCATCTTGTAAGGCTTTCTTTATTTCCCCATCTCCCGCATCTTCCTTTGCCAATTTTAGGTTTTTCTTCTATACTGCGGTTAAACAGGTAGACATCCTGCGGAATGACTGAAATCATCTTCCTTAACTCCTCTATCTTTATGTCTTTTATGTCATTTTCATTTATAGTAATGCTTCCCTTATCTACATCCCAAAATCTCTGTAAAAGCTTGATTAAGGTGGATTTACCCGAGCCTGAAGATCCAACTAATACAACGCTCTTTCCCTCTTCTACAGTAAATGAAACATCCTTTATAACCTTGTTTTCTGCCCCTGTTTCCCTGTCTTTATAGGCAAAACCGACATTGTTAAATGATAATTCCCCTACATTTTCACTCATTATATCTTTTGCGTTTAACCTGCCGCCATTGATAACGGGCTCTTCTTCATTTAGAAAATCAAATACCCTGCCAGCTGCCGCAAATATTCTTCCATAATTGCTCTTCATAGAGAGCATCTCACTTAAAGGGCTGTATACCATACTTGAAACTGCAATAAGTGGGAGTACAAATTCAGCAGAGTATTCACCTTTTATGGCAAAATACACTCCTGCAACAGCTGAGATTACCGAAGAAATGCCTATGATTAGATTGGTGTTGGTTACTTCCTCCACAGCCTCTCTAGAGTAGTCAAAATACGCTTTGTTATAATCATCATTGTACCTAAACATCTTCTTAAAATATGCCCTAAAGCCACGAAATGTAATGATTTCCTTAAGCCCCTGTATCCCGTCTATAATGACAGCGTTTAACTCGCCAAGCCTTGACTGCGTCTCACTTCCGTATCTGTCAGCCTTACTATTTTTCCTGCCTGAGATTAGTAGAATAATAATCGAAAATGCTATAAGGATGAGTGAAAATGCAGGAGAAAAATATCCGACAATGATGAAAGAAATGACTGGCAAAATGATTGCCACAAAGACCTGAATTATCGAATGGGCATAGAACCACTCCAATATTTCCACATCTTCAAGCACGATACTCATTATGTCTCCACTTTTTTCACCCTCAAGACCCGCCGGTGCAAGCCTTGCTATCTTCTCATAGGATACTCCTCTTAATGTGGTGAGTATCTTGTATGCCGCATCATGTGACACATAGATGTCAAGATAATTTAATACCGCCATACCTATAACCATCGCAAGTACGATTAGAAAATGCATCACAGGACTTGTCAAAGTCCCACTCATAGCCTTTGACACGATTAATGCAGTTTCAAAGCCAAGGCATATAGGCAGGCTCTTGTAAAGGGCATGGATAATAACGCAGAGTACGACATTTATTCTATAATTCTTTATATACTTTGAAAGTAGGAACACATATTTCATCTTACCCATATCTATTTCACTCCCCTTATAAGCCTTCTAAAAAGTTCACAGTTTTCCTCCAAATACTGCCTGTTTCCTCTGTCGATAATCTCTCCACCTTCCACGACCAGGATTTCATCAGCCATACTTATAGTGGATAATCTATGAGCTATAATGAGAATACCCTTATCAGGCTTTAGTGACTGTATAGTTTCCCCTATATATCTTTCATTCTCCCTATCAAGGGCAGAGGTAGCTTCATCAAAAATGAGAATAGGCGCATCCTTAAGCAAAGCCCTTGCGATGGCTATCCTCTGCCTTTCACCCGCAGAGAACCTGCTGCCAAGCTCATCTACACCATTATCAAACTCTTCAGGAAGCGACATAATCAGGTCATAAATCATAGCTTTTTTAGCTGCCTCATATATCTCTTCATTGGTAGCAGACGGCTTTCCCATCTTTATATTCTCATAAATGCTCCCATAGAACAGATGGTTATCCTGCCACACAGCAGCTATATTGTCGCCAAAAAATGCTGTATTTTCATTGTTCATCACCTTTTCATTCAGTGTCACTTCTCCACTATCTGCCCTGTAAAACCCCATCATAAGCCCAGCTATAGTGGACTTTCCACCGCCTGACGGTCCTACCAGGGCTATGGTCTTACCCTTATATAGTTCAAAGCTTATGTTCTTTAAGGTATCCTTTTTAGCTCCCTTGTACCTAAAAGACACCTTATTAAAGCTAAGCCTGACATCCCCATTTATAACCTTCTGAAAATGCTTCTCATCAAGTAAGGTCTCTAATTCCTGCCTGTTTTTTGCCTCCCTGCCTATTACATCATTTTCCATAAGATTCTCACTCTTGGTCTCAAGGAATTCACTCAAAGAATATGAGCCTGAAACACCCTGAAATCCCAGATGCCAGGCACTGATTAGATTTAACATGGGGGAAAATGCCGCCCCTATAGCAAAGAATGAATATATGAGATAATTTTTATCCACATAGCCATAGGCACACCTAAGCCCGGTAATAGCTATAGTCAGTGCAGTACCTACTCTTAAGAAGAACTCTGAAAACGTACCTTCTATGATTGTGACCTTCAGATGAGCCATAATAGCCTTTCTGTAATTCTCGCCGTAGTTCTTAATATCCCTTACATACTTAGCATCCGCATTAAATGCCTTAAGGCTTACCATTCCCTGCAAACCGTCCAAACACTCACTGTAGTAAGTAGCGTGTTCTTCCCACTCTTTCTTTCCCTTTTCTTTCATAATATCAAAAAACAGCATCGGGATGACAAGCATCATTACCACCGAAACAAGGGAAACTATGCCTGTATAGATATCTACATACATAAGGAAAATAATAAATATGCCCGCATTTAACACTGCACTTAGAATAACAGGAAGATACTTAGTATAATAATTCATTAGCCATTCTACTCTGGTAGTAAACATTGAAGTCAAGCTGCCTGTGCGGATAGTATCAGCATATTCAGGGCCAAGGAGAAAGAGCTTCTGGAGTATCTTCGCTCTTACATTATTCTTTATGTTTCTTCCTGCCTCATTTACCACTCTTACATTTAATCTGTGAAGGAATTTAATCACTATAAGTAGGATAAGTATAGAGCCTATAAGCATGACTACAGAGGGACTTCCTATCTTCATAGACTTTAGCAGCTCGTTTATTAAAATGCTCAGGCAGACCGATACTGCCGATGAAAACAGCGTTATTATTAACTGTAAGAAAATGGCTTTTGAAATTTTGCTTTCTGAACCTCTTGAAAATGTGAGCAGAGCCTTGTTGATAAAAATAAAATCACCTCCTAGTAGCAGGAACTTATATAATCTATCACTATTTTTTCTTCGGTCTTAATTATCTTTGCATTTATTTTGAAAATGTTCTTTAAGACTTTTTCGTCAATTATATCCTTAGGATTTCCCACTTCTACAACTTCACCGCCATTTATTAACACCACTTCATCACAAAACTTCATAGCTAAGCTAAGGTCATGTATAGCGGCTATTATGGTAAGTCCTAATCCTTTTAATATTTCCAGTGTTTTTATACTGATATCCAATATCCAAATGATTAGTAACCTCATCTAAAATAAGCACCTTGCTCTTTGTGATTAATGCTCTTGCAAGCAACACTCTTTGTTTTTCCCCACCTGACAATGTCCTGAATATCCTATTCTCACTGCCCCTTAAACCTACGAGACTTATACATTCTTCTAACAGCTTACCATCTTCTTCATATATTTTACCTGAATTAAATATATCGTGATAAGGAAAGCGCCCCATTAAGATGACATCAGCTACCGTATAGTCAAAATCGCTGTTATTTTCCTGAGGGAGAACCGCAAGCATTTTAGCAAATTCCTTAGTACTTATATCACTTATATTGGTGTTAGAAAGATAAATGGCTCCACTACTAGGTTCTAACGCTCTGTATACCTGCTTTAACAGGGTACTCTTGCCACTTCCATTAGGACCAATAATGCCGGTGAATTTATTTTTGCTAAATTCCACGTCTATGTTTTTGCAAATTCCCTTATCTCCAATATAGTATGACAAGCCCTTTATATTGATAACTCCCATAACTCACCTGATTTCTTTCTTCATTATGTACAAGAAAAACGGTACTCCGATAAGAGATGTAAGCACACCTATAGCAAGCTCCTTTGGTGCAAATATTACTCTGGATACCGCATCTGCCCATAAAAGAAACAAAGCTCCCAACAATGATGCCACAGGTAACAACGCCTTATGATTGGCTCCTGTAATCTTTCTGGTTATATGAGGCACTATTAGCCCCACAAATCCAATGCTGCCGCTTATTGATACAAGTACACCGACAACCATAGAAACGGTGATTAATAGTATCTTGTTCAACTGTTTTACCTTGATTCCCAAGATAACCGCAGTCTCTTTGCCCATTGATATAATATTTAACTGTTCTGCAAGTAGAAGTGCTATTACAAAACCAATGATGACTGCAATTATAGCAAACGGAACATCTTTCCAGTGTACACCTCCAAGACCTCCCATCATCCAAAAAACTATCCCCCGAACCTTTGAATTATCCGGTGCAAATGATATGATTAACTGGGTAATGGCGCTACACATCATAGATACAGATATTCCGGTAAGCACCAATGTAGAGCTTGAATAACCCTTTTCCTTGGCTGCGATAAAATATACTACAGCCATAGAAAGCATAGCCCCGATAAAAGCCATCAAATTGGTGCTGATTGTGCCCAATATAGGAATTTTCCCAAAAAATGCAATTGAGAATGCAGCAAACATCCCTGCCCCCGACTGAATGCCAAGTGTATAAGGCTCAGCCATAATGTTGCCTGTGATTGCCTGCATAATAGCACCTGTTAGCGCCAAGCCTCCACCTACTGCTATGGCAACGATAATCCTTGGAAGTCTTACATTCCATACAATGCTGTTTAGGCTCATATCATCTAAAACCCCTGAAAAGAAATGATATTTATATACCTCTAACACTTCTTTAAACCCCAAGTCTGCAGAGCCTAAAAATGTAGATAGGGGGATGGATATAATTATTAATACAAGTATTACCAAAGAAACCTTTTTATAATCTTTCAATTATCTATCCCCCTGATAATAGATTATTTTGCAAGTTCTGTTATCTTTTTGTTAAGCCTTTCCGCAGCATCAAAAATCTGTAATCCCGGAAATACTTTCCACAAGCTTTTACCACAACAAAAATTATCATTTTTTTGATTGCAGTTACATTTTCAAGTGCGGGATTTTTTTCTTGAGGCTTTCAATCTTTTCTTCAGTAGTACCGTTAGTATCTCCCACATCGTAGCTGTGAATTATTATGATATCCGGATTCCTCTTGGCAGCTTCCTCAAAGCTCACCTCTTCAAATGCGTTGTCAAGGTCTCCAAATATATTATTACCGCCTGCAAGCTTTATCATCTCATCTTCTATGCCTTTTCCTGATGTAAGCACAGCCTTGTCCCCACTATCAAAAAGCCATAACCTTAACATCTGTCGGCTTTTACATTTGCTCTGAGAGCTTCTTCTCTTGATTTAAGGCTGGCAATCAATTTAGCAGCCTCTTCTTCTTTTCTAAATATCTTCCCCAAGTCTTCTATATCCTTGTATATATCAGAAAACTTAGCTTCTTTTGAGAATGTACCGTTTATACAATAAAAGTTAATCTTCTCTTTTTGGAAATCTTCCACCGGAGCTACACCATACTTACCAAAGGTATAAACTGTAGCATAGACAAAATCCGGTTTCTCCGACAATAATACTTCAAATGTAGGTGTCCCCTCTACAATTACCTTTAACTTAGATAATTTTTCCTGATACTCAGGCAAGCAGTCCTTGTAGCTGCCCTCAGCAGTTGCAACACCTACTATTTTATCTTCTAGGCCAAGTGCCACCAGAATCTGAGCAGCATCATAGCTAAGAGGCACAACTCTCCGGAGCCTTGTCATAGGTCGTGGTTACCCCAAAATTATCTATAACCACACTATCCGTTTTGTCCTCCTTGCTTACACTGCTTTGTGGATTGCCTGAACTGTTTTGACTCGCTGTGACGGTTTGGGATTCACTGCTTTTTTGGCTCTGAACCGTACTTGCCCCCATTGAAGCCACAGCTTCCTTATCATCCTGTTTGCCCGTGGAACAGCCTGAGACAGCCAATGAAATGGCCAATAAAGAAATAATACCCGCATTTTTTAGATTAGTTTTCATAACACCTTTCCCCTTTTTAATGTGTTAGCCCCAAAAAACTGAAATGGAGTTAGAATATTTAATAGATTACATGAAATATACTACAACTTTTTGCAAATAATATCAATAGTCATTTTCAATTGCAACGGAAATGGTGTTCTTTCCGAGAACCATTTCTTTCTTCATATGCGAGAGGCTTGAGGGGAACTAAACTTAGTGATATAATACAAAATAACGAGGGTTAGAGATGAATTTACAATTTTTGCGGAAAATGATGTGCCAAAGCAAAGTTCTGCTTCATTAAAGCGTGCTATCAAAAATTTATCCAAAAGGATTAAGGAACATGAAGAATACATAGAGAATCCAAGAGAGGTGATTATGATGGCTAATGAGAAACTTACAAAAGAAGGAATTGAATATATAATTGGTCGGCTTTTTGAAAAATGCACAAGAAACTGTTGGAGAGCGGGAAAAGGATAAGGGCAATCTTTTCTATGATGGCAAGGCACTGGCTTATTATGAAATGCTTGACATAATTAAGGCAGAATTAGATATAAGGGAACAGGACTTGAAAGAGTTCGGGCTTGATGTTAATTTAGAGGAAAAACTGCTTGCATAAAGCAAAATTAATATTTAAAAAGCACCTTTAATTAAGGTGCTTTTTTTCGTGTAGAAGGTCACTAACTGCAAAAACCTCATGGTAGCTCCCATAAAGCTCGCATCTTGTTTTAACTAGTCTTATGACTTTGCTTTACACCTATCTGAATTAACAAAGCTCTCAAACGGATTATATGAAGACTTTCACGTTATGGTAGCTTTACACCTATCTGAATTAACACCCTTGTGTCAAGTATTGGATACATATTTTTTTCAAATTTCCAATCCATTTTCCACTTCTATTTTAACTGCAACACCGGATTTTTCAATAGGTTATTGATAAGGTCGGTGTAAATCATCTGATCGACCACTTCCGTTATGCTTGTAATTCTTTGACCTGCATCTTTGGAAGACGCTCCACAATGATAGATTCTCTGATGTTCGGTATTCCAATCGATAATAATGTACCTGTCATGAAACTCTCCGCCGGATTTTTGGAATGTTATCTTTCTAAACGGATATTCTTGGCAGAAATCCTGATATTCAAGGGTATGAAGTCCTTTGCCGATGTTATCGCTGAATATAATGACCTCTACCGATGGAGGAACATCTTTTAACAAGACCAAAGTTTTTCACTCCGATGTAGTTATCGACAATATAAATACTCTTTTTCGCTATGCTGTAAATGTCCTTATAAGCAAGATTTGCTTCAATCGGCTGTCCATTCAAAAGTAAAAATCCGTATTTGAGCTGTGGATTGCTAAGGTCAAGAATCAGCTCCGACAGCTCCGATTTATGCACCACATTATTTAAGGTATCCACCACTTTTGCTACCTGATCTTCCACATCTCTTAAATCTCGTCTTAAATCCTGCATTTCCACGACATTACTTGTGATTTGCATCGAAAGCTGCAAAAACTCTCTTTTCCCAATCAAGCCTTGATTTTCTACAATGTAGTCTTTCATTTGCTTGAAAGTACGAACTAAAGCTCTACTTTGCCTTACAGCAAGGTCACCCTTTAATACAGTCATCAGCATATAGATTCCCTGTTCAGTAAAGGCATAAGGAAGGTATCTTGTACCACCCCAACTTGAGGTGAAAAATTTTTGCACCTCAAGTCATCCATTTCTTCTTCGGTGAGCCTGAACATAAAATCTTCACCTTCAAATTTCTCAATATTATTCTTGACCTGCCTGTTGAAATTTTTCGTTTCATATCCATAAATTTCGGCTAATTCAAAGTCAAGCATAACCTTTTGTCCCCTAATAATATAAATCTTTTTACAAGGTATTCATGATTTACAATCATAATTTCATCTTTTTTTATCCATTTCTTTATCCTATTTATTCAAATTTCCAGTACATTTCATATACTCTATTGTATCATGATTTTACAAAATCAATCTCGATATCTTAAAAAAAATTAAAACTATACCAGTATCCCTATCAGAACACAAGCACAAAGCTCTCAAACACTTCCTTTTCGTGCCGTTCTCCCTGTTCAGCTTTACACCTATCTGAATTAACAAAGCTCTCAAACATTTCCTTTCTTTTATATATTGTTTTTTGAGCTTTACACCCATCTGAATTAACAAAGCTCTCAAACGGATGATTATGAGCTTACTAAGGACGGAATCAAGCTTCTCTCTAAAGGAGAGCCTTTTAAAGTGCCTTTAGGAAAGCTTGCAGCCTACCGAAAGACAAACGAAAAAGATGATTTACCACTACATAGAATTATTAAAAAGACTCTTGATGAGTTTTTCAGTAAAAATAGGTTTGATATTCCTATAGGTACCAATTTAAATATTTTTATTCGAGGAAACACCACACAAGCTTTTAGTACTGGGCATAAAGAATAATGCAGTTTCCGAATTAGTCAATGACTCCTTAAATAAAAAAACATAGAATTGCTAAACCTGTTTTCACTGCTGTCAAAAAAAGCAAATTTTCTGCAAAAAAATATAAGAAGTAAAAATTTTTACCCCTTACCGGATTTATTTGTCCGATAATGGGGGACATTTTTCAAAACGATGCTTTTTATTACATTAAAAATTTCACTATTTTCCGCTGTATTATACCTACTTGTTTACCCCCTATCTCCCCTACATATGCCATACTCCCACAAGCTTCCGGTTCTAAATCAGGGAAATCTTCGACCGATACACCCCAGATTACATTTCCCTCTAAAATCCCTTTCTCCTTACATTTTCTTTCAAATTCATTTAAGTCTGCAATATAATCTTTTGCCAGCTCTTGTACATTACATAAAGAAGGCCTGACAGAAAACCAAAAATCTTTTTTATCCAATTCTTCTAAGTCCATTTCCCTGCAAAATCCACATTTTAAGTCCTCGTTTGGTTTAGCTTTCTGTCCCTTCTTCCATAATTCTATTTCATTTTCATAGGGCTCATTATCCCAGTATTCTTCAAAATCACACTCTTCAAACATTCCAATCCATACATAATAAGTTTTCATATTATCCCCTTCATTTAATCCGCATCTACCCAAAGATGATATTTTCCACAATGCAAACACTGGAACAAATAACCACAGAGTGATCCATCTTTCTCCTTTAATGCTGTTAATTTTTATATTCTTAGTTTACTCTTTTTTACAAAAACGGCACATACCAATATTATACTATATTTTTATTTGGTATAACACAGTTTTATTCATGCAATATAAAAAGCCTAAGTAAGCCTATTTTCCAGTTCTTTTCAAAATTTTAATGTTAGTGTATAATTATCATTGGCAATCGGGTAGGAGGTAGATAATTATTTTATCTACCGACCTCCCACACCAACGTGCGTACCGTTCGGTACACGGCGGTTCTTTAGTTTTCACATATTTTCATATAGTACTCTGTGAATGTCGGATAGCCGAGTTCACGGAGTTTCTTATTGTTAAATGCAGTCTGTAATACGAAGTATCCACCACAATACCAGTTTCCATTTCGCATATTTGCGCATATCCACGCTTTCTCTTCATCTACACCTAACTTCTTTAGTTCTTTGAATTTAGTCTTTACTTTCTTCCATTGTTTCCAGTAGATTGTCCTTATTTTATGTCTCAGCCATTCGTCGGTTCTAAGAAGGATACTCTTTATATCTGCAAGCCCAAAGTAATTGACAAATCCACGTATATAAAGCGTAAGTTTCATTGCCCTGTATGAATTACTCCATCCGTTACTTCTTTTTGTCAGTTCCCTTATTCTGTCTTTCATCTTGGCTACTGACTTTTGGGGTGTATCCTCAGTCTGCATTCCCCTTGTACCTATAAAAGCTGTACCCTAGGTATTTGACCTTGCTGATATGCGCCACGCAGGTTTTCTCCTTGTTTACTTTAAGAAACAGTTTACCTTCTATATATGGCGTGATATTGCGTAAGGTTCTCTCTGCACTCTTTCTGCTTCTACAAAATATCATACAGTCATCTGCATATCTGACGTATCTGTGTCCTCTTCGCACCAATTCCTTATCTAGCTCATTTAGCATTATGTTGCTAAGCAACGGGCTAAGTGGACCGCCTTGCGGTACTCCTACCTCGGTCCTTTCAAATACTCCTCTGCTTATCACTCCTGCATTGAGATACTTGTGAATAAGAGATATAACCCTTCCGTCTCTGATGGTTCGTGATAGTACTTCAATAAGCTTACTTTGGCATACTGTGTCAAAGAACTTCTCTAAATCCATATCTACCACATATACATATCCATCATTTACGTTTGTCTGACACCTCTTTAGTGCATCGTGTGCCCTTCTGTTTGGACGAAATCCGTAGCTGTCTTCTGAAAAACTGTTTCTCGTAAATAGGAGTTAGCACCTGTGCGATTGCCTGCTGAAAAAAACTCTGTCAACAACCGTTGGCACTCCCAGTTTTCTAAACTCACCCTTTGTTTCTTTCGGTATTTCCACCCTTCGGACAGGATTGGGTTTATATTTCCCTTCCATCAACTGCTGTTTAAGTCGCTTTCCGTTGTTTCTGAGAAACGCTAGAAGTTCATCTACGTTCATCCCATCCACTCCGCCTGCTCCTTTATTCGATTTTACCTTTTTGTACGCTTTGTTAAGGTTATCGTTTGATAAAAATCTCTTCCATCAGTTTGTCCGTCTGAAAAATCTGTGATGGTGTCGTTTCTTTCAGTAATCCTCTGATGGTCGGACACTTCTGCATACTCTTTCTGTTCCGCAGATACCATTTGCAGATAGTCCTCTATATGAAGTTGTCTGTCCTTAACTCCATCATTGGTTACATTCATTTACTAACACCTCCTAAAGTTCAGTCCTTCCCATTATGTTTGCAACCGTAATGGTACTATGACTTTTGCTGACTTCTTGCCATTCGTTGTTACTATGGTTTCTTACTCTGTTTCCACCACTGGCAAGACCTCCCTCGGTACCACACATTTCTTTCTCCCCACCTATCTGCCACATTTACCATAGCTAATTCCGAGTAGTTATTGGACTTCAGTTTGCTATGCAACCTTATCCTTAGCCATAGCCTGATGTGATTTCTATTCGTCAGACCGGAGATTTGCCATCCGACTTCCTTCAGATTCCACCTCACGATGGACACCCTTGTCTTCGGCTATATCCTTCCCACTACTAGGGCGGATTAGGGACTTTCACCCTTTAGAAACGTGCGCCGCAAAGGCACACATCAAAAAAGGGAGAGGCTAAATTGCATCCTCTCCCCTTCTCTTCCTTATCTGGTCTACAGTTCCCCTGGACAGATGATATCCTGCCTCGTTCCATTCTTGTAAAATATCCATGAACTCCTCCTGATTAATATGACCAAATGGAATCCGGCTATATCTCATCACCTTGTAAAATTCGGTCTGTTCGGATATCTTATCAAGCTTGACAGGAACCTTGATTTCCTCATAAGGCAACTTGAGGTATCCCTTCCCCCAATCCCAGTCATCCCAGATACTTTCATCCTCAATCGGTTTATACTCCGTTTCATAGCCATAATTATCCTTTTTCTCAAGTATAGACGGAATCTGGCCAATCTCTCTCCAGTTTAAAGCCCCTTTATCGCTCGAGTATATGCATTTTGCCGTTACATCCACTATAATAGGGAATTCAGAACATTGTTCCAATTCAAGCAGATTCTCTTCCGTATCCTCCCAGATTTCAGGCTCAATTGATATGTATACCTTTTGGCGACCGTACTTTCTGTCCTTGTATTCCTCTATTGATTTGCAATCTCCATACAGCATCGCTATGGTCATGGCTTCATAGAACAGGGATTTATCATCCCAATTCCTGTAATATCCTACATCTGCGACATGATGGTTAATGTACACTGAAATTGTTGGCCTGTATGACATATTTTCGTCCTCCCTTCAAAAAAAGAAAGCCGACAGGTTTAATGTCCGCTTTCTAACTATCTGTATTTATGCATTTTTTTGTGACACTTGTATTATCCCGCAGGTTCCTACAGCCATATATCATCTTCGTCGTAGTAATCATCTATAAGCAGCTCCTCATCCATCGGTAAGTCGAGCGGAGCACAATCATATTGCAGACAGTATTCTCGGTTCCTTTTTAGAATCTCCTTCATTTTGACCACATAATCCCTGTTTTCCTCTCCTAAAACATGAACAAGATCGGCTTCATCCATGGAGTATAGTTCACCAAATGTCCTGACTCCTTGTGCTTCTAATAACCTGTGAGCTCTAAGACTTAAATTCTCAAATGTTCCGACAGACTTCACATTCCACTCCAGCTCAGCATTTTTCTTCAGACCCGGGATTTCCTTCTTGAATCTCAGCAGTTCCTCCCATAACTCATTCTTCACCCTTTCACAGATTTCCCTATGTTCAGGACAGTTCTCTCTGATCCATTCTACCTGTGCAAGAGAATCATTCCCCTATGTTACTCTCAAAGTCATTTATCTGCTTCGGAGTCATAACTCGTGTCATTTCATCTCCAACCCGCATTTCCATTTCATCCCTAATCAGGGTTGCGAACCTGTCCATCTCATCCTCGGTATTAAAATCAATACCGAGATTTCTAAGTCCTTTTGCGTCCAGCTTATTCACATCTCTCATAGCCAAATCTCCTTTCATCGAACAGTTTTTCATGAGGCTTTTTCCATCTTTAAGCGCTGCTTTTTCCACTTATTAAGCCAATCCGGTTCTTTTGGGTGCTTCCTTCTTGACCGACTTTGGTATAATCTCATTTACAGGGTTATGATTAATTTTCTCCGGGTGGTTAAGATAATCAAGTATTTCAGCTGAAGTCAGTGCCCTCTTTGACGCATAAGGTTTTAACCAGCTTTTCGATACTCCTTCTTTCTAATCCCTCGGCAATCTCATCCCCGTTTTTAAGTACCTTGGGCTTTATTGTCTCCAGTGTAAAGGGTGCTGTCTGCAGACCATTTATGCTTAGTGTAGTTATGGCATTATACGCATCAAGCCGAGATAACCTTGTTTCAACATCCTGTGAGTCAAACCGCATTGAAGAATACACGGCATCCCGTGGAGATAATCTGAATGCGCTGAAGTTTGCAGAGTTTGCTTCAAGTGCATCTCTGATTTCCTGAGTAAGCTGTCCTGTATGCTGGTGGCATAAAACCATGGATATCCCGAACTTTCTTGATTCCGCAAGCATTCTCGGCATTGGATTCGTCTGAAACAAAGCCGCCTCATCCACAACTACAATGTGGGTTCTATCCTTTTCTTTTCTTGCCATTGCCGCATTCCACAGTTTCATGAGTAGAAGGGTACCCACTATTCTGGAAGCGTGAGTGCCAATCACAGGAGATGCAAGATCTACCAGCGTTACCGTGTCCGTATCAATAGATGTTCCAAAATCCAATGCATTGGTGCCTGCTCCCAGAGTCTTTCTTAACTGTTCAACCGATGTAAGCCTCTGGAACTTGCACAAATACCAGTTTAATGTAGCCTGAAAATCATTGCTTTTGTCTTTTCCGTATTCCTCCTTAATCGTTTCAACCAGCTCAGGGTATCTGCTGTAAATCGCCTTACTTACCTTGAGCATATTATCCTGGCTCTGTGAAATCACTGCTATACTCTCAAGAGAAGCCCTTCGTCCAAGAAATGCAATTGATGCCTTGGCAAATGTTGACAGCCATCTTTCATATCTGGGACCGACAAAACCTTCCTTGTTCGGGTCAAAAATATCAGAGAACAATTCACAAAGGTCACTGATTGTACGTTCTTCCTTTGCTGGGTCATCGCTATCCCATATATTCAGGGGCACCGGATTATCTACATCACCAATCCTTACCACTCTGATTTTATCCGCATACTTTTCAGGAACACAACGAAGGACCGTATCTATCGTACTTCCGTGAGGATCAAAGAATGTAAGGCCATGTCCCTGCTCAATTGCGCTGAGTATCAATGTGGTAAGGAGCGTTGATTTCCCAGTTCCGGTCTGTCCAACTATCTGGTAATGCCTCCGAAGATCAATGTCGCCAACAGTTACATTTTTTTCTGATTCCTGATGAAGCAATAGCCCTGCCTATGGTAATAGCACCTTTTGAATCTGGGTTCTTATGACTCATCGGAACTGGCTTTACTTTTTCCTCGCATATCTCAATTCCGACCATTGCATCTTTTACCTCAGGCTCCATTATAAGGATTCTTGTCGCATAATCAGGCATAACCCTCGCATCCAAAAGTGGGCTGTTCCATATATTCACTACATCTGTATTCTCCATATTGCCAAGATAGGAAAGCTTTATTCCTGTGATAGACTCCTCAATCACTGATATAAGTCTGGTTGATGGTGTCTTTGCAAGCCTTAAAAGGAATCTTGTCCTGACGGGGGTTCCTGTATAATCTCTTGGATCAAGCCCTGAAATATCCCAGTTCCTTATGGTCTCCTTTCTGCAATACTGCCTCTCATCATTATCAGTGCTACCGATAACCGCCCTGAAAGCCCCTCCTGTTATCTGAAGTGCCCTGACCAGCTCATCAAACTGTGAAGAGTAGCTGACAGGCAATTTGGCAGGCTGCTCCTCATTGCTGCCATTGTTCAAGGAAGCCCCAAATCCGATGGAAGAGCTGCCCGCTCTGCTATACACAGGTAAATATATTTCATAAAGTTCATTGTGTTTCTGGTTCTTTTCGCTTCTCTCTGTATTAGCATTAGCAGTAATTGCTGTATCTTCAGCTATCCACTCAAGATCACCCCTTGACAGTGCCTTACTGCCAAACAGAAACATCTCTACAAGCCCTTTCTTTGGTACATACATCTCCCAGCCCATGAAATCTGTTCTATCTAAAGAAGATGTGCATTTTGTCATCCTTGTAGACATGCGGCTCTGCAAAGAAATCTGTTCCTTATGATGAATCAATGTGCTCATTTTTTTAATGCGGTTACTGTATCTAAAGGAAATAAATTCATATCACTACCTCCATATAATCAAACTGACTTGAAATGTTTTTTTGCTTGTGTTGCACTCCACCGAAGCTATTCCGTTGGCACGCTCATCTCATCGCGTGCTTCCCCCGGCCGGCCGCCCCGGCGTATGCAGATGAAGTTGTCAAGGTGCGATAGAACCGAAAACAAGTCAGTTCATGTAGCTGTAAACAGGCATAGTTATCCCGCATACATCTTTTATCTACATTCCCTGACCTTTTCTCGTTCACATATTGACTCATCATCTATTGCCTCGCTGTTATTAAGTCATTTTCCATTCCTCCGCTTTTCATGTTCGTATGATAGCAGTTTACTTATCGTAGATTATAAGGGGTATATTTCACCATGTTTTGACATTATTCACAATCTTTAGAACTTAATCACCCCCTTCTTGCTGATTGATTTCGGTACTATCCAACCCATTCTTCCATCGTGCCAAATGGCCACAGGATTTTCATTCCATCCGTCTTTTGCCTTGAATGCGCTCTTCTTTATTTTCTTTCCGAAATAGTAAAAATATAGCTTCCCATTTTCGTTGAAAAATCCTGTCTTATTCCTTATGTCAAGTTCATTCCTGTTAATCGCTCTTATTGCATAATTGCTATCGGCGACGTCGTCAGGAAAGCAAAACCAGTGCCATTCCCGGATATTCTGAACGAATTCCCCATTCTCAAAGCGATTGCCGCTATCTCCTGTCGGATCGCAGTTATACCAGACACCGTCAATTTTAGCCATCACCCAGGAATGAGCAGCCTTGTCAAAATCACTCACTTCCTCCCACGGCTGGTTATAATAATCAACCGTTTTACCATAGGCAACCACTGCTGGAATCCCACATTTTTGAAGCATATAGGATTCTATCACAGCATATCCCCAGCAAGTCGTTCTTTTGTTTGTAAAAGCGTTACCTGCATCAAGATATACAGTTTTCTCTTTGCCCGAATAAAAATCCATATCGTAATAGATATTTCTTGTTACCCATCTATGGATAGCCTCTAGCTTTTCCATATCGGTACTTTTACCGTATACAATCTTCTTTGTTTTATTATTCAGTTTTTTATATTGAGCCTTAATACCAGCCTTTTCTTTATCCGAAATGGCATAGTTCGGGTAAATATCATAAGATGTGTCACAGAACCCATAGAGTTTAACATAGTAGTTATCATTCAAGAGTGAGCGGATATATTCATTTCGATTCCTAACCACTTCTGCCCTATTCCTCGCATCATCCACCGGATCAGTATAATGCATCGCATAATATGCATACGTGGCTGATGCCTCCATTGGCGGATATAAACCCGTAACGAGTATAACAGCCATAAGAATAACAATTGAAAATCTGATAATCTCCTTTAACTTGCGCATTTTTTATTCCTCCCTCTCTCAATCGGTAGTCTTTATTCCGTCCTCTTCGTCTTCTGAATCCATCTTTCAGCTTCTTTCTTGTTTTCCTGTACGCCTTCTCCATTTGCATACAGATAAGAGAGACGCTTCTGTGCCAGAGCATATCCCATATCGGCTGATTTCAGGCTTAATTCAAAGGCTGTATTGTAATCCTTTTCTATGCCGGTACCGCCATTGTAATAAAGAGAACCCAGCTTATACAAAGCAACCTTATCTCCTTTGTCCGCTGCCTTCTCGAACCATCTCTTTGCCGTAAGGAAGTCCTGCTCGACTCCTATCCCCTCTGAGTATAAATATCCCATAACCACTTCCGCATCAGTATAACCAGAGTTTGCCGAAGATACCATATACTCAAAGCCTTTACTTGTATCCAACCTATCGGTTGGTGCATGAAAAAGGTAAAATCGTCCAAGATTGTACTGCGCCACTTCATGATTTTGTTCCGCTGCCTTTTCAAACCACGGAATCCCTTTTTCGATATTTTTTTCGATACCTATACCAGAAAAATATGCGTATCCCATCTGAAACTGAGCATTGGAATCCCCTGATTCTGCCGCCTTAGCATAATATGTTATAGCCTTTGCTTTATCTTGTTCAACCCCGGGTCTACCCCACCAATAGGCTTGAGCAAGGTTGTAACAGGCTTTCATCTCACCAAGATCAACTGCCGTCTGATACCAATGGATAGCTTGCACATCATCCTTTTCAACACCCTCAGCGAACTCATACATACATCCAAGCCAGAATGCACATGGACCGAAATTATAGGCATATTCCTCAAGGATTTCTCTGGTTTCATCATAGAGATGATTATCCAGAAGTTCCTTGCCTTTCCGGATTTTTTCTTTATCTGCTGCATTAATCATTTTAGTATCCAAACGCATCATCATGCCATGTTTCATATCCGTTACCATTCTCTTCATAATGAGCTATTCCTAAGTTTGCAAACGGACATTCCGAATGGCTGTAACTCCCTTCTTTAATATCATCCATAATATCGTGCAATATGTTAAAAATCCTCCTGTCCACCCACGTAGGACTTCTATAGTCCATAACATAATCCATACCCGACAGATATTCTGTTCGATACACAAAGTCTCCCTCATATACCGACAGGCGGCTTCTTACATTCAGACTGTAATAATTCCCGGAACACACCTGGATTTCGTTATCAAGTACAAATCTCGTTCCATCAGCATTGAAATCATAACAGATAGCTGTATTACCGTTTTCCTTGTAATACCCCCCCTTTATTATGTCCTCCGCACCACAGTCCTCAAGAAAATTTTCAAATTCAAAGATGTTCACATTGTTTCCATAATAGTCATGTACTGGCCAGTAATCACGGTTTCCAAGGTCATGGTAGTAATTGCGGTTCATTACAGCTCTGCATATTTCACGTGGGACTTCAACGCATGCTATTAGGAAAGAAATAATTCCTATCGCAATCAATAATCTCTGATGCCGAATAGAAAAAGCTTTCACATTGGTCAAAAATATCTGCAGTTTTGGATAGCGATTATATATTTCTTTGAATTTTGTCCTTATATCAAGCATGGCTCATCACTCCGTGATATCAATGAAACCACTATATTCAAAAATCATTACATCTCTCTGATGCCGCATCTTTTCACTCTGCAAAATGAAGCGTGCTTCCATCCGGCAGGGTCATTCCATTAGTCATAGCCCCATATCCTGCTATTCCTGCCATTCCGTCAGCGTACTCTGTCTGCTCATCCATGGTTAAGACATACCATTGATGCCTGTTTTGATTCTCATGGGTGTGCTGCCACTCGAAGCCCATATAATCAAGGATCCGTCCCAGTGCACGTGTGGAACCAGCACATGTATATACACCTGCTATGAATACGCCGTAGGGAGACCGGTAATATTTCGTGGTGTCCATCCCATAAGTGTCCGCATCACAATATTGCTTCACAATTTCAGTTGCGGCGGTCACTCTCTGCAAGTCTGTTGTATATGCAGTATTTCCCATAATGGACGCGGCAATGTCACTCGCAATCTGATCCGACAACTGCGCACCCTCGGAAGATACCCCTGTGTAGTAGTTATGAACTTAATTAACTGTATACTTGCTTTCCTGTTCAGCGTCGGCTTTCGTGTTGCTTGATATGGTAACCAGGCACCCCTGCTCTGTATATCAGCTCTCGCTCAGATGGCATTTATACCTTATGGATGTAGCATCGCTCACTGTTATCAAGGAACTCGTATAATCTTCACAGCCCTTGATATTCCTTGTTCCCCTTGCCACATTGATAACCGCCTCATTTGGATCTGATATATCTGCGGTATCATCCATTGATACAAGGCTTACTTGAAAGTAATATTTAACTGGTTTTTCGGTTACTTCCGGCGGATACAGATTATATTCTATGTAATTTTTTTCAGAAGCATGATAAACCTGCCAGTTCGATGGAATGAGAAAAGTTATCTCGGCAACCTCAAACATCTCAGAATCCTCGGTTTCGTCAGGTTCCTCTGTTGTATCCTCGCTATCAACATCCACAAGAGTTGAGCTGTCCACGTCAGCAACTGCAACTGTCGCCTCGTCTGTCACTGCTTCGGTTTCTGCGTTTTCTGCAACCTCAGCCGATTCTCCGGCACAACCTGACAGAAACAGTGCAACCACTATCAGTATAGGAATAATAATTTTTTTCTCATAGTCCGTTCTCCTTCAAATAAGACTCTGTATCAGGTCAAATCACCTGCCACATCTTAACTTTACATCAAGATTGCCTTATCATTTTTCAGGGGGTATATATTCCCCTCTTTCAAAAGAACGGAATATCATCAGTAACACCAAGCTCATCAAAATCAAAAAAATCAAAGGCAGTCCTGTCATCATCTATGTAAAATTGCTTCATTTTCGCATAAATATTGCCAAGCTCCTTCAAGGTACTCTCAGATATTCTCCAGAAATCAGGCTTGTCCAGCTGTTCTCCGAGAATATAGATCATTTCCCTGATAATCTTAATCAGTTCCGATTTATAGCCACTTATACCCAGCTTATCGTCTGAAGCATCCAAATCTCTGTTCTTCCAAGAAAGAAAAAGACCAAGAGCAAAATACTGCCCCATGTCATAAAGCTGTCGCCATTTGACTGAAAAGCAGTACCTGTCAAAGCAATATTTCGCAGAAGATTGAAGATGAACGGCCGGTTCTTCTCCCCAAAGCAGTGATAGTTCTCTTTCCCCTCCTGCAATTTTATACATTAACGAATCGGCAATGAATTCCGACCATACTCCGTATCCGATATGCAGGAAATCGTTCCAATCCGTTATTTGGGAGATTCTTTCAAAGATTTCACCATTTACACCAGCATCAAAGGCATGTCCCAGTTCATGATAAAAAGTACAGATGAACTGTTCCTCACATCTGATTGCCATCTGGTATATCATCACAGCATTTCCATTCTTGCCTCTTACCATTTCTCCCGAAACCGAGCTTCTATGATGCTTCCTGGGTGGTCCGCCCACTTCTTCTACAACCTGCATCATAGTTGCCTTCGTTGTCTTTCGCGGAACCATAACCGTATGCAGACATCTTATTGCATCTTCAGATTCCGGATAGACTTCAACAAACCTTTTCTTTAGTTCCACAGACATGAATTCCATTTTTCTCAGATACATCAGCTCTCCTTATCGCGCACTTCGTCATCTTCATAATCCTCGTAATGTGGGCGCAGCATATCCATAATTTGCGTTTTGTTTAAGCCTATACAGGTATCTAAAGCATGACTGATAAACATATGCGATAACACTGATCCAATGCTTAAAGTTATTAAAAGCCGGTTTGATGCGGGCATATCACCGAAATACTCCACGGCAAGATATGCAACAAAAAATACAACGCTCAGACTAACTATATTTACCGCTGCCTTAACCGGAATGCTATATTCATGGAAAATCTTGTCTATAACAAAAACCTCTAGCTTTCGCCACAAAAATCGCACAGGCATTTATAAGCAAAATTACATAAAGCCTTTGAACTGATTCAAATCTTTCAGTCATCTGCCTGTATGCCCATACCATACATGTGATAAACATGGATGCTTCTATAAAAGCTGAGAGAATTCTTTTCATAACCGATCTCCTCATATTTCATTCCTCTGAATCTTCTTGTTTGACCGCAGCACATTCTTCATCAATCGTTTTCCCATCGGGGATATATATACTTTGAAGAAGTCTTTCATAAACATCCCAATATATGTTCTCAAAGTCATCCTTGACGGCATAAGTAACAACAAGCAATCCTTCATCATGTACAGGAATCAGGCATTGATGCTCTGTCTTCTGTTTCTCCGTGTAATGGACAGAGAACCTGATAGCCTTTTCTCCCGCAACATCCTCAACATTGCTTTCGCTGACATCATCGTCTTCACTCATCTTTCCGCTGGTGTAATACTCTAGCATGATCTCGGATACATTCTCCCTGTTCAGGTCTTCCAACGATACATAGAACACGTCGACGTAATGTGCGTAAGTATTTCCGACAGGCTCTGGATAATAGTAGACATCCGCTGACTTATTCTCTGATTTAGTCTTCTGTACCCAATCTTCAGGAACCTCAAAGGTTATGCCTACAACACTGTCAGTCCTGTAGAAAGCGAGATCTTTTTCTGTAATTGTGCTTTCCTCAGTAGCCTCTTCACTTTCAGACACATCCGCTGTTTCCTCCTGCTGACTTTCAGTCGCATCCGCATACCATATCCGGGTCAACGCTAACGTAGCTGCAAGAGCCGCTAATATAAAAATCCTCTTCATACGCCACCTCCCTCAATGCCCGGATATTTCCTTTACAGTTGTCCCCATCGCAAGCACCATCGTGATAAGAGCAGGCGCTATCATCCACCAGTGCGCACCCGTGCCAACGGCAGCTACTCCCTTGTCTATCACCTGCATGTCTATATGTGCCCCGACTATAAATACCACAGTAAGAAGCCCGCCTGTTATTCCTGATACAGCGCTGTCAATCTCTTCTGACAGATAGCCCTCCAGAATGAGTGCCAGTATAGCCAGTACTATCCAGCCGATAATCGCCTTGGCTCCTCCTATGTGCCCAAGCCATAAGACAAGCACGGTAAACGATGTAGCCATTGCGGCGCAAAACCAGGCTGCTGTACTCTCCCCAAATCTGGCGTTGGCATTAAACAGGACAAAGAACAGTACCGGTGCTACCCATATAGCAATCGGAATCAGGTTGTAAAGCCGAATTGATTCGTAAAACAACTGCAGGTTCATCAGCAGTGGAACGCAGGCAACACAGGCTGCAATCATCATCCCAAGCACGATAATCTCATAAAAATTGAACTTGTGCTTCGCTTTCGCTGTATTTGCATTTTTCTTGTTTCCAATTGATGACAAAGCATCACCTATCTTTGATCCTCCAGCCATCGCCGCAATGTAAGACACTATCATGATTACAAAGAGTTTCCATGTCTGGCTAGCATTTGCCGCACTATAACCAAGCTGCGTGTAATAAACCGTTGCAGCCGAAACACAGAATATCAATCCCCATACGCCGGAAAGACCCTTCGCGAGACCCTGATGGGGGCTGTTGCTGAAATGGCTTCCTATGCATAACAGAGCTACTGCACAAACCGTAATGATAATATCTCTGTTAATATCAATCTGATACAGGTTGGTCTCATCCAGATGAATCGAACCATTGCTTATGAGTGGCATGCACACATATATGATGCTTGCGATGAAACCAAGCCACCCGGCAACATTCAAAACAGAAGCGAGCACCTCTTTTATCTTTAACGGGTTAAAATGCAGCATCTGCCCGATCCCAGCCGCAGCAGCAGTATTGGAATTCGACCCGCTTCCGGCATTAATCAGCTTTGATATTGCTGCTTTTGGTGTAGATACCGGTACAGAGATTGGATTATTGGGATTAAGCTTATTGTGGAACCTGACATCAGCCTCACACCATGGGCAGGAATGAAGCTTCTTTGAGTACATATGCGTTTTTTCCGCTGCGCAGGTCTTAAGCTCTCTTTCATAGTTTCCAAGCGCCTTGTACCATTCCATCGCATCGGGCCTCAAGATTGGATTCTTCCTGCCTGCTATAAATGCTCTTGTGAACAGTTCACCGATATATTTAGGATGCGTATCGAGCTTTGGTATTGCCACTGCCAGGGGCTTATTGCCCGGTTTAAAGCAGTAATTATCACGCCATACTGCCTGGTCCCCAGTACCCGGCGATGCGACAGAAGCCGTGGCATTTTCCTTCACGCCGTTAAAAGGAGTGAATCCGTTATTAAGCAGTTTGAAAATATGGATAGCCAGTGCAAAGTAATCCGTCTCCCGTGTAAATGTATCCAGTGGAGTCTTCTCGTAGGCATTGTTCTTATCACCCGGATGCTTTGCAATATGGTCATAGCATTTTCCCAGAAGCTCCGGTGCTGCATAACCGGCAGCACAGACATTACACCTGAAATCCTTGCCCTTAGACGCATCCAGCACAATATGGTAGCTGTCCGTATCAAGGAAGGCTACCGAACCGTTATTAATGTTTATTCCTATATTCCTCGGGTTAAAATCTCCGAAAACATAACCAGCCTTGTGGATCTCATGAATAACCACGCAGATGTTTTGGGCAAGGATCAGTTTCTGCTTGTATGAAATTTTATATTTAGGCGGATAGATATACACATCACTCAGCACATTTGTTATGTTCAGACGAGGCATAACGAATCCGCAGAATTTACCGTTGTCATCGTACGCAAGGTCAATAGGCCAGGCAATCTGTGTAAAAACAGAGGAACTTGGCTGATTAAGAACCATATATGATATCTTCTTCTCAAGATTGGCATTAATCGTTCCGGGATGGTAAATCTTCACCAGCTTGCTATTGTTGGAAATCACGCTGTGGATCTTTCCCTCACCGCCGCTGCTGATTGGATTTTGTTCAAGAGAGTATACTGTACCGTTCAATCCCTTTACTTTCATGATGTCTCCTCCGTTTTCCTGATCTGCTGTCAAGGCTATGTCCCAACATCCACTACCTTAAAATGGAACACACCCTGCTTTATGTTGCTTGTTACTGTTACCTGAATATTCCTTCCAACATCCATTTCCGTACCATTTATAATATCCGATATTTTCTCCTCCCCTATTTCAGGGGGTATATTATCCGGCAGCCGCACTGAAAAAGATGTATTCCCCTGCTTTATTTGGCTGATGAAGCATGACCTGAATGCCGCCTTGTCCTTCATCAGAAATCCATAACGTGCATGATAGTTGATATCCACACCCTCTGATAATGGATATACGTCATCATCAAATTCGTGATCCCTTCTTATCTGCGAATCGGTCAATGCAAAGTAATCAAACCATTTTCCCTCTCTCCAGTCTTTTCTCGCATCATAGGTAACATCCACATGCCGCCATTGTCCGGACAGCTGAACCATATTCCATGCATGGGCTCCTTCTTCTCCTTTAGAAGCGTTTTCACCTGTTCCCAGAACCACAAGGCACGGAATCCCAAGTTTATCCATAATCAACTTATAGGCCTTGGCGTATCCGTCGCAGACCGCCTTTTTTTCTGCCAGAGAACCCACTGTAGTATGCCTGCACCATTCCCCGTCATCGGTATACTGCACATTGGCGCAGAGCATGTTATGAACCATAAGAGCCTTATCATAATCGCTCCCTGTCCCGGCGTTTCTGGCTATAATATCCGCATTTCTATGTATTTCAGCCCTCAGAGTCTCGATTTCATCCTTCGAATAAAGATAAGAAGGCACAATCACTACACCGGTAATTGAGTGCATACAGTTATATCTATTGACAAAAAACAACTCAGGATTACTTGATGCCCTCATCACAAGTTTCATTATCTGTTCTTTTTTCATCGGAAAAGGGATTGATGTTCTTTCCGAATGGTCTCTTAGACCGTCCAAAAGTGTTCCATATGCTGAATCCAGCAAATCCTCCGCTCTTGCCTTGCTGACCAGCATATAAAGATTCTCCTTTACTGCTGTCGTCTCCTCTCTCAGGAAGTTTTTAGCCTGATTCACCATCTGCCCCGTCTTTTTCTTTATTTTCATCAACTCTTTCTGAACCGTCGCTGTCTGCATTTTTGCTTCACCTCTTCTGCCTGCTGAATTTCCCCGGTTTTTACTTCTTCCTCTTTGTATAAATCCGGATAGGCCATTCTTCTCCATGCATCGTTATGCTTCTTCCTCAAGACATCCCAGTCAGGTTCGTCATAGTACTCCTTCGGCTGCCTTGTACTTTGTACAGAACCGTTTACAAGCACAACGATTGTCTTGTCATCACTGACCTGCTTTCTGTCGATTCCATTGATGAACTTCTCCATACTGCTTTGAACAGCTTCTTCTCCTGTTTTCTCAAACATCAGGCTGTCTCTGTCCATAAAGAACTTCGCCAATGCCACATGGATATTAACAGGCTCATCCTTGATGTATATAGGGAAGAAGGTCTCGAACATGCCATCCGTAGCAAGCAGTACGCTCTCAACAGGTTTCTCGTACTCTCCGAAAGTCCAGCGGTCGGAATATATGAGCGGAAATACTCTCCCCTCCTCGTCCCTCTGCTGCTCGGTCACCTGATAAAAAGCTCCGTCTGTGCCCATTGCAAGAATTCCGCTGTCCCCGGACTGCCCGTAATAAAGCCTGTCATTTACCAGAATTGCCAGAGACAATGTGGTATCGTACTGGTCTATATCATGATCTGCCTTACGGGCAAATTTCTCTATGAGCATCTGCGATGTAGTAAAGCTGTTCTGAATAACCTCCAGAATTTCATCACGCGGACTGTTCTTCTTCAGTTTTTTCCAGCAGTATGTAGTTGATATATGCGCAGCCAGTTTTGATGCCTTATCGGTATACTTCTCACTCCCAAGTCCGTCAGCCACAGCAGCAATTATCATATCTTCCCCGCATCTTATTATCTTGTGGGAGTCCTGGCAGACCACACCATTTCTGATGTGGTCCGCGCCCTTACTGGATATTCCATATGCATAAAACATTGACTCCGCCTCCTTTCACTATGCCATCCAGCTGTTTGTATCCTTATCAACATTTGCAGGAAGAGGTACACCCTGTGGTACATCCCCCGGAGCCGTAACTGACACAGACCTCATGCTCTTGTTTACCCAGTCAAAGAATCCGGTAAAGTCATTCCCCTGTAGCTTCATCACTTTCTGGCCGGAGAGTTTATGTAAAGTGCTTGAATCATATCCTCCTACGCCAAGGGAAAAGAACTTCAGTTTCCCTGCCTCTTCCATGCTCTGAATCTCACTGGCTACCTGTGTAATGTCATCCTGTGGCGCACCATCAGAAATCATGATAATCCAGGGCTTGTACGGCTGTGTTCCTGTTTCTATGTAAAATTTCGATCTCTCGGTAACCATGTTGATAGCTTCCCGGATTGCAGGGCTCATGTTTGTACCGCCACCTGCTCCAAGGTTCACGGGCTCCATGAAGGGTACTGGCACAAAGCTCTGCACTACCCTCTTGTCTGAATTGAACTCCACTACCGCTACATCCAGCACTTCCTTTGTCGTCTCATCTTTACACACATCCTCTCTGAACTTATTGAGTCCCTTGTTCAATTCCTCAATGGGGGTTCCTGCCATAGATCCGGATGTGTCAAGCAGCATCAGACAGGCCATGTGTCTCTCATTTGCATTCAAAATCTTCGGTGCTACATCATCGTCAAAAGTTCTCTGAATCATTTCGTTTGCCATAATCGTTTCCTCCTTTAGGAATAAAATTGGTTTGTTGTAAATAGCTTCTGTTCTTTCATCAATGGGGTACATTTTATGTTTTCTTCATCCGCACCTCCTTACGCCGCACGGGCCATGTCCCAGATATACTCATTCGCCACAGTCACCAGATGACCGATGGTATTTTCCAGTTTCCTTGCCCAGTTCCTACGACATTTCAACCTTGGGTTAATGTCACTCCTCAGATATCTCTTTCCTGACAGAGAAGCATCTGAAATGACTCTTCTTGCATTTCTTTCAAGCTCCTCAATCCTCAAGCCATCCTTCAGTAGGGAATACAACCTGTCATTCTGCCTGTGTGGCATGAGATACTCCCTGTTCCCCGAGAAATCCAAATAGATGTCGAACCACCCATCCTTCATTCCGTCATCTGCTACAATCTTTACATTCCTGTTAAGCTTCTCTGCCATTTCTCTACCTCCATTTGTGTTATGTCTCTGTGTTTCTATGTCTGTATTCTATACCATGTTCTTCCGGCGAATTTCAGGGGGTATATTTTTCATCAGCCATGAACTTGCGGTATGCTTCACAGTTATTCTGGAGTTCTTCATGTTTCCCTTCCCCGGCAGTCTTGCCGTCCTGCAGATAAATTATCCTGTCATAGCATTTCATCGAAGAAAGTCTGTGTGTAATCATAAGGATTGCCATATCCGGTCTTTGCTTTGCTATTTCCTGAAGGATTTCTGACTCCATTCTTGAATCAAGATTTGCCGTTGCCTCGTCCAGAATAAGCAGCTGAGGGTTACGCAGAAGAGCTCTCGCTATAGCTATCCTCTGTTTCTGCCCGCTGGACAGATTTGCTCCGCTCTCTTCAACCTTTAATCCAAGTCCGGCTCCGGGCACATCATCCAAAAATTTCATCAATCTTCGTTATCTCACAAACCTTTTCAACATCCTCGTCCGTAAAACTCTCCAGGCCTAAAGTCAGATTTTTCCAATATGGTCCCTGAAAAACACACCTGTATCGCTGCTCACGTAGGAAATAACACTTCTTAATGACTCTACGGAATATCCGCTAATGGATTCTCCATCTGCAAGGATGTCACCACTCTCCGGTTCATAAAATCTCGTAAAAAGCTTTGCCAATGTTGTTTTTCCGCTTCCGCTTTTCCCTACTACTGCCACTTTCTGACCTGCATCGAAAGATAGAGTTACCCCATCAAGAACCGGATCCATATGCCCATATCTGAATGTCAGATCTTTCACCATCCAGTTCCTGATATTGCCTGCTTCTCTCAAATCCTGGCCGGCAACTGACTCAACATCCATGGTCATAATGTCTTCCAGTCTCTCAACTGCAACCACTGCAGACTGAACAACGGGCTGTAGGTCAATAAGGTTCTTAACGGGAGTAATCAGATATCCCAGCAAAGCATAGAAGGTTATCAGTGCTCCAAGTTCCATATCCCCTGAAATTACCTGTGCAAAACCCTGCCACAATATTACCGATATCCCAACAGTCTCAATCACCGTTACCAGGACTTCCTGGCCCATAACTATTCTGCTCTTCCTTATTGCAGCATCAAGGTACTTATTGAATTTATGAGCCATATTACTTATCACATGCCCAGAAGCATTTACTGACTTTACAGCCTGCACGCCATCTATGCTTTCTTTCATATATGACTGAATATAGGCACTGTTCTCCATGAACACCCTGTTGGAATCCTTTATTCTCCTATTGTTTCCAAACATAACTGCCGCATAAATTATGATTATTGCCATAGCTATCAGAAACAAACGGAAGTTCTGAAAGTAAAGGATCACACCGCAGCCTATAGCCATCATTGTGTCTACTATCATTGTTATAGTTCCGGCTGAGATTGCATTCCTGATATCCGAGGTATCCGAATACCTTGACATATAATCTCCTGTCCTTCTCGTAATGATTGATGATACCGGAAGATCCATAATCCTGTTGAAATAGGGAAGTGAAAGGTTCAAATCTATCTCCCTGGACATAGCAATTATCAGTCTTCCCCTGACATACTGAATAATCCCTGCGATAATATAAAGAACGATCAGGCAAATGAATATCTTTGAAACTCCTTCCGCTGTTAGATGACCGAAGAAATCAGAAATACCCTCAAGTGCATCATTCAGAACTTCACTATTCGTAAGGAATTCAATTTCATGCTCATGATGGTCATGAACGCCCTCTGATATCTCAACTATTTCGGAGGAATGATCGATGACAAGCTGAAATGCGAAAGCCCCTGCAATTCCTATTCCTGATATAATTGCGGAAATTAAGATGATTGTCGCCAATCTCTTTCCATGGCCTTTCAGCAGAGAAAAGAAAGATAAAACATCATTTGACCTGTTTCTCTGCTTCTTGAAGGATTCGGTAGGGACAAGTGACATAATGCAGCCATCCCATCTCTCCATAAATTCGTCGATAGCTACTCTAACTTTCCCCTTTGCCGGATCGAATATTACAAATCCATTGTTATCAATTTTAGATACGACCACATAATGAGTAAGATTATCCTCGGTAATCCAATGTGCTATAAAAGGAAGAACAATCTCTCCGTTAGAGACCTCTGTAATCAGATGTTCGATATCTCCTTCCAATGCATCAGATTCAAATCCGATTGATTCTGCGGCAATAATCATGTCATCAAGGTCGGTTCCATCCTGAGCAGTATTAGCAAGTTTCCTGAAATTCCTTACCGAGTCTACATATCCATAATGCTCAGCCACCATAGCAAGGCAAGCTGCTCCACAATCGCTTTCATCATGTTGTAATCTGATTCTCATAAGAGTTCCTCCTCGTATGCTATACTTACTTATTTAATTTCCTATGACGACACCGCAGTTTCCTGCGGTGTCGTTTCGACCGGTCATCATCCGGTCCTCATCAGATAGGTGTTGTGTATTTCACCTCACCCAGAATCCGGGACTATTCCCCGGACTCCAGCCAAGGCGTGCTCTCTTACCAGGTCTTGAAGCTGTGATGTCCGGGAATCATGTTATGGATGAAACTCGACAAGACGCCCCAGCCTCTCCTTCCGCACTTCCTGCACTGCCAGTTCAAACCGCCGCCTACAACCTTTTTTCTCTCTGTTCTGCTCATTTTTCTCATGGTATGTTCTCCTTTTCTTTTGAAGCGGTTTTCAGTATCTACCTCAGAATAGTTGAGTATGGGATTTTGACTTCCCATGACGGAACCGCCAAGGGGGTAGACGATTCCGTTTCGGCTGGTAGTCATCCAGCTCTCATCAGATGGGTTTTACTTTTCTGATTGTATCTCACACATACTGTACATTACTTAAGGGAGTATCTTTTCACCAGGAGTGCCGGGTTAGAACCAGCTCTTCTGCCTATAGCCTTTCTTCTTGCCGTCAGTCCCGTAGAAGCAGTCATTCCCGAATAAGTCCTTGCCATAGTAGCCCTGCTTCCGTCCATCAGCTCCATACCTGCACTTGTTGCCAAAGAGATCTGTTCCGGTATAGCTCTTCTTGCGTCCGTCGTTCCCGTAGTAAGCCTTGTTTCCCCAGATGTCCGTACCGGAATAGCCCTTCTTCTTGCCATCGGCTCCATAGTAGTTCGTGGTTCCAAATAAGCCCTTGCTGCTGTAACCTGTCTTCTTGCCGTTTGAATTGTAGTAGTTGTATCCCATAATTGTTTCCTCCTCATAGAAACTGTTTTTGATTGTTTACGCTTAAATCATATCTCAATTGCTTCTGCCACATTTCAGGGGGTATATTTTCCAGGCATTACCTCCTATCCTTACTCAATCTCATTTACACGCTACTGATGCAAGCAATTCCGCTGCAACCTGGAATAGCTCCGAACCAATTTCCTTACCAACATCTACTGTGTTATATAAGACCCGTGCTAATGCTGGATTCTCGATGACTGGAATTGAAATCATATCCCACTCCATATCCATATGTTCTCTCTCATCGTTAATGTTCCTCTTTTCTGTTTCGATGGGAGCATAATCATATCTCCGATCGTATTCCAGCACACACAGCTTTCCCGGATTACCTTCAAAAACTGCTGCTTTTATCTGTTCCTCTTGCTCTCTCACTTTCATATTGATTCTCTTAACCCGGAGGAGCCGCATATCAGCCTGGCTCCCCCGCCCGTCCTTTTATTACCATGTGCTCTTCCTCTTATTGCCTCTGTTGTCATAGTGGTCGTACCCACCGCGTCCGTTCCTCTGGCTGAATCCCGTCACATTATTGCGATTGTCTCTGTGTCGTATGATGCCATCTCCTCCTCTCTGGCTATAACCAGTCATGTTTCCATTGCTGTCGTAGTGCCTTGTGATTCCATACACATCTGTCTGACTATATCCTCTGCTCATGTTGATTTCCTCCTTATATTTAAAAGGTTATTTGGTTTACATTGAATATCCTACTTCAATCTTCTCTGCTACTTTTCAGGGGGTATATCCCGGAGGAGCTGATGCAAAATCCAACTCCTCCGTCCCACTTGGCTTCTTACCACCAGGAACTCTTCCTCTTGTTGCCCCTGTTGTCATAGTGGTTATATCCACCGTATCCGTTCCTCTGGCTGAAGCCGGTCATATTGTTGCTGTTGTTATAGTGGCGGGTGATTCCATCTCCACCTCTCTGGCTATAGCCGGTCATTACTCCGTTGCTGTTGTAGTGCCTTGTAATTCCATCTGCTCCACGCTGGCTAAATCCTCTGCTCATATCTCTTTCCTCCTTGTGTTTGAAAGGTTGTTTGGCTTACTCATAAATCCTACATCAATCTCTTTAGTTGCTTTTCAGGGGGTATGTTTCAAATAGTCCCTTCTGAAATTTCCGTATGACGTTGCCCCGAATGTCTTCAGCCGCTTTCGGTCGCTGTTGCCGAACTCTACGCCCCGGCAACCGGGCGATTCAATATTCATATTCAGTTATCAATGTGCGATTTCCTATGACGGAGCTGTTATAGGTGTTTACAGCTCCGTTTCGGCTGGTCATCATCCAGCACTCATCAGATAGGAGGTGTTATCTATTGGTTTTATCTTACTTCAAGGTTCTACGTTGACTTTCAGGGGGTATATTTTGCTATATCGCTTTCAATGTTGTGTGCTTCCCCTTTTTATCTTTCTGTCTGTTTCCGTCCTAATGTTATGTATTGTAACCCGTGGTCATTTTCATCTTTTCAGGGGGTATGTTTCTAATCCATAGCCTTGGTGGTTGCTGTCCTCTTGACAATATTCAGTATAGCAGGACGATATTTTGTGAATTTCAGGGGGTATAAAAAAATGCTGACAACCCTAAGGTCATCAGCAATTCACTGCAACGATATTATCAAAACGTCTATATTATTCCATATTTATTTCACTAATCCACGCAGATAGATAAGCCCATAAATCAGGATGTCTTAAATCATTAATCGAATATTTCCAAAAAGGTCTTTTCTTATAAAATTTGTAATAATCCCTATGAGCTTCTTCTCTTCCACCTTTAACACGTTTTGCATATTTTAAATCATAATATCCACAGAAAGAGAGAATAAGCATCGCATCTTCATCATACTTGAGCAACGTATCACTGGCCTCCAACAGTATATCTGTAACCTTACCGGCTAGATACCATTTTCGTCCAGGCAAGTCCTTTTCCTTTATATCACCCACATACGATTTTTTATTCAGAAGGAATCCGCCAAGTTCATCCACTTTATCTCTTTTACCAAATAATGGATGAGTTTCCAAAAAAAACATACATAAATCCCCAATCTGGGATTCAAGATGTTTTTGAATTTCATTCTGATCCATTCCGCATATTTCTTCATGCTTTTTCTCAACATAAGCTTCTAAGGTCATCGAATTTTTTTCATGATGAATATCCTCGTTTTTTTCAGATGAAATAATTCTTTTATCGTTTTCCTGCCTTTTCTTTGATATATCATTTTGAATTCGTATATCAGATTCTAAACCTGTGCTTTGCGCTACGCCTGACGAAAAGGTATGTGCCTTATCAATCCATTCAGCAGCTTTTGCAAAATCTTCTACTGCTACTGCATTATCATATAAGCGAACCAGGCATGTGATGTATAATCTTGTATCATGAACAGATTTGGAAAACATTGCAACATTTGCATAATACTCTTCGCCTTCCTTGTAATATTGCATTGAATCCTCAAATTTGTGCTCATCAAAAAGAAAGTCACCATATTTAACGCATGCCAATGCGGCATTTCTAAGGTCATCAGCACCAAGTTTTTTTCATCTATATCATTTGTTAAACTCTTGACAGCATATTCATAACACATTTTTGCGTCTTCATTCAAGTTTTCACTATGATAATAATCTCCAAAATTCATCATAAGAATAGCTTTTTCCGTCTGAAAGGATGGCAATTCGGAGAATTGTGGGTTATCAATGATATCTTTGGCTTTTTCAAAAGCATCTCTACAGCTAACTCTCTCGCCTGTCTTGAGATATATTTCGCCTTCTCGTCTGAGCAATTTCCCGGTTTCCAATAAAAACCGTGAATCCTTGAACTCTTCATATGACGATTCTAATTTTTTTGTCGCCTCCTTGTAAAAACTTATTGTTCCGGCATAATCCCCTTCAAACTCTCTTATATTTGCACAATGACATAAAACGGAGACCCTCATGCATCCGGTTTTGAGCACTATTGTTTTCTGATTCAATGTCAGAATAAGTCTTATTTTCTTTTTGAAACCAGTATTCTGCTCTCTGTATGTTACCACTTTCAAGGCATAATATCCCCAATCTGCCAAATAGAAGACAGCATTCTCTCACAATTCTTTTGTCATCATATACTTGGGCACTGGCATTTCCAACAACCATCGCTTTCTTAATCATTTTATCTCTTCCGACACCATCTCCTATATCATCACATATAAAAAGGAGCATGCGGATTGATTTAAGGAAATAAAAGTACGACTCCATATAGTATTTGCTATGGCCGCTATATTTTTTAAAGATATTTCCAACCTTACAGAAAATACTCTTGCCAACTGCCCCAAAAGCCATCAATTTACTGGCATTATACATGGTTTCGTATTTTTCTCGTGCTTTTTCATAATCGCCAGCGGTGTATGCTAAATTTCCCAAATCATCAATATGTCGAAGAAATACAATGATATTTTCCTCTTTCATTGTTTCCTCTGAAATATCAGTATACTTATCTACAAGTTTCCCTTGCCATTTAATGGCATCGTCATAACTTTGAGAAACTCCATCTCCATAGCTGTACATAGAAACAAGCTTCTCTAATGCATCATCTAAGCCATCATCAGCTGCTGTTTCAATTAAGGATATTGCCCTGTCCCTATCTACCTCTACATTAATACCCGAAAGGTAAGCCAGACCCATAAAAAAGGAATGTCTTGCATCCTTATTTTGCTTTGTAGAAATGATATCGGGAATAATATCTTTAATCCATCTATATATTTTATCTTTGTCTTCGCTATTCACGGCATTTGGTATACCGCTGTATAAAGCCGCTAATCTTTCCGGGTCAGTTGATTCCATTTCCACAGGCAAAAATCGGCTTGTGTTTGTCACATGCCATAGGATATTCTGTACTCAAAACATAATTTTCTTCATTTATCAAATTTGGAGTGACTACAAGAGCAAAAATGTCACTTTTCTCTAACGCATCGACAATGGACTGACTGAAATTTTCACCAGGTACAAGAAATTCATCGTACCATATGGCTATATCTCGACAGGATTTGCTCTCATGAATAAGATGCATTAATTTCTGTGCATACAGCCTGTCCTTTTTTCTGTAACTTAGGAATACATATGCATCGAAAGCATCCCTGATTTTCTCAGACAACTCGTCTCCCCAAAAGACCTTGGAAAGAAAGTTATTTAATTTTTCTTTGTATGGAATGGCGGTCACATCTGAGGGGTCATCAACAAGAAATTGCATGTTACCAAATTTCCTTTCAAACAGACTCTCTATTCCTGGCTCTATCATAATCGGAAGAACAGGAATGTGATTTTGTATTGAAAGCTGAATCATTCGGTCTGCATTTCCTTGATCTTGTGTCAGGAAATTCATTGTTACCGGAACAAGAAACAAGTTCATTGTCGATAAACCAAACCTGTCCTCTTCACTTAATGAAGCATCATAATTTTCAGCATACCAAACAGAACAATTTTGCAATTCAAGCACTTCATCGCTTAATTTCTGAAAATATTCTGCAAAATCTTCATTCACGCAACAGAAAAAGACCTTAGGTTTTCCTTGCGGTGATGAGTTCCCACGTGTCTTATAGTACAGATTCAATAGCCTTTCCTCCAAATTTTCCATTACAATACCAAAAGTTCGTCGGTTTATGACTGCAACTGTCTGAGTCCATAGATTTATCATTCAATAGCTATTATTTTGAATTCTTTCAAGTGCCGCTGCATGCCTGTTCAAATTGTCATCTGAAACAAATCGTGTGCACAAATCAAACTCATCCGGATAAATCATGGGTATATCATCGTTTTCAAAGTGTATCATAAGCCGATATGAAGTTTTTATCTATATACTCACATGCGCAAACGGTGCCAAGTCCATACTGGGTATTTGAAACTTCTTCACCATACGGCCACTCTTCAAAGAATCTATCTTCAAGTACCCCTCCATATTCGACATATGACCTATACATCCCCTTAAATGCTGCTGCATCAATTATCGCCGTTTCAGGAATTATCAATCTAAGGTTTTCACATCTCCAAAAAGCTGCTTCTCCAATATGTCTAATATTATTATGTAGTTCGATGCTCTCTAAGGAATGGCAGCACATAAATGTGCCCTGTAAAATTTCAGTTACCTTGGGCGGTATTATGAATTTCACCAATTTGCTGCACCACTTAAAGGCATACTCTCCAATTTGAAGTACAGATGCAGGAACATCAATATGCTCAAGGGATTTACAACCGGTAAATGCATTCTTTCCAATTGATTCAATGGTTATAGGCAAGACAATCTCCGAGACATCTCTTCTGTCTTCAAAACAAGCATCCCCTATATGTGTCACAGTAAGCCCATTGATTGTATCTGGCATTATTACCTGTTTGTTTTTGCCTATATATTTATCAATCGAAATGTCACCATCGGTAACCGAATATAAAAAAACAATTCCATCGCTTTTGATGCTGAAATATTATTACCTTCAGAACCTGTTTTTGTTGTCGATAATCTTAACCGACCTTCTTGTTCTATCCATTCTACTCGAGAATCCTTTTTTAAATCCTCCTCAATTGGAGTCCCATTGAAAACCATGGACTGAGCTTGAATAGAACCGTCAAAATCGAAATAGTAAAGGTTTGGGCAGTCTCCAAAGGCAGTTTTCTCTATGCGTACATATTCCGATTCAACTTTGACTTCTTCAAGATTTACACAATCTCTAAATGCCGATTTATGAATTTCTGAAACCGTTTTAGGCATAAAAACATATGCAAGGCTGTTATCTCCCCTAAATGAAGCTGCATGAATCTTGTTCACACCTACAGGGAATTTCACCTCCTCAATGCTTTCACAGTTTCTAAAAGCAGACGGTTGAATATCGCTTATTTCATTTGAGAAAATAACTTTTTTTAATTTACTGCAATTCCAGAAAGCACCATCCCCAATCCTCATTCTGACATTCTCTATTGGGACTTCCTCCAAGTTCACGCATCCATAAAATGCATAGTTATCAATCTGTCTGATTTGTGGCACAGAAACAGATTTAAGGTTATAACACCCCATAAAAACGGCGGGCGATAATGTATCAACTTTATCGAATACTACATTCTCAACACCTATGCACCTTCTAAAAGCTGCAACCTCGCAGACATTAGCATGCTTGGCAAACAACAAATCCTTAAGCCCAAAAACAATTTCTAAAAAGCACCTGCTCGAACTGATGAAATCTTTGTTGATGCAATAATCTCCTCCAATTGCTTGCAATCCTTAAAAGCAATCTACGGGAATATCATGAATACCATTCGGAATTTTCACTCTTTTTAAGGATACACATTCCCTGAATAATCCCCTCGTAAGTTTTTTTAGCCCAGCTGGTAAGCTTATGTTCTCTATCCTATGGCATCCAGCAAACGCATCATTATCTATTCTGGTAAGATTACGCTTATTGTGTAGATCTATTTCCAACAACTGATTACAGCCAAAAAATGCACTTGTATGTATCTCCTCAATCGAAGGTGGAATTTTTACCTTCTTTAATTGAGTACACGATTTCAGTAAAAACTTCTCTATGACCTTGATTCTTCTTGGAAATACCATTTCCTGCAGCATATAACAGTTTTGGAATGCAGCAATACCTATATATTCGATTTCTGTCTTGAATATATCTAATTTTTCTATATGTTGGCAGTCATAAAAGGCGTGTGGGCTTAGCGACTTCATCCCTATCGGCAAATATATTTCTTTCAGTCTTATACATCCCTGAAATGCCTCGTTAGGTAAACTGTCTACCTTTGTATTTTTTAATCCAATTACACATTCTAACTGAACGCAATTCTCAAAGGCTTGAAACCCTATCAGTTGTAGTGATGATGGTAATTCAATACTGGTTATAGAAGAACAACCTAAGAAGGCTTGATTTCCTATCCTTTCAAGACCATCGTTAAATTTTATTGTTTCTAATCCCTTGCAGCCATAAAACATACCATCTTCGATTCTTTTTAACCCGGACGGCAGTTTCATCTCCTTTAATGAATAGCAGTCAGCAAAAAAATTCTTTTTCCAATTCTAATACCATTTTGCAAGGAATTTGTCTCGCTTCCTATTTTTATGGTCTTAAGCGAATTACACCCTTCAAATAAGCCTTCAGGAAGAATCTTAATTGAATCAGGAATTTTAATGCTTTCTAAGGATGGTATTCTGGCAAAGTTATACTTAATTAATGATCTCACGCTTTTTGGTACTACTATTCGTTTTATAATTCTTGAGTTTTCAAACGGATTTTCAAAAAAACCAACACAAGAGAAAGGAATCCTTACATTTTCCCACTCTCTATATTTGCTAACAAAACGCATCTCTTCATGGTCAAATTTTTCTAAAAAAATAAAACCTGCAACATAAAACAACTTTCCTTTGTTTTTTATATGATATTGCGGAGATAACGTAAATTTAGGGCAATACTCAAAAGCAGCAAGTGATATTTGGCTACATTTTCCCTTGAAAAGTATTCTTTTTAACTCATAGCAATGACTAAAAGCATATTTCCCAATATTCTCTATCTCAGACCTAACCCTTATCGTTTCAAGCGAAGAACAGTTTCTAAACAAATTGTCCTCGATTTTTTTGTTACATTTGCATCCCCCGGCAATGATTGTAATTCTTTACAACCCCCAAATGCACCCTCTCCAATTTTCTTAACACCTGAAAAAGTCCCTTCAATTTTTTTCAGACAGGCGCACCCTCTGAAAGCCTCTTTTCCAATTTCAGAAACATCAGCATGACAAATCAATCTTTCTAAATAAGCATCATTAAAAAAAGCCTTTTCTCCAATTCTTGTGATGTTGCGAGATATCATAACTTCCCTCTTCCCATAATATGAAGTGAGAAAATCTATGAACTCATCATCAACATTCTTTACTGTAAAAGCACCGAAAGATCTTATGTTTTTTGCATTATCTCCAAAAGAATCCGATTTTAAATTACAGCAACCTGAAAAAGCGAGTTCACTTATCCCTTTAATGCTTTCAGGCAAACAAATCGTTTGTAATCTCAAACAGTTAAAGAAAGCTCTCGCCCCGATGTGTGTTAATTCACAAGAAAGTTTTACATATTCTATGCCCTCACATTCTTCAAATAAAGATTTACTTATTCTTTTTTTATTCCTGTTGAGCTCAAATCAACTATTTCAAGCCCTTTACACCCTTTTGAATGTGCCTTCACCAAAATCTGATAGCTTTTTGCTAAAAATGATATTCCTCAATGAATAGCAATTCTCAAAACCGCTCTTACCAATGTATGTAATTCTATTACTGTTCTTAACATTTCGCAGATTCACACAGTCCTTAAACGCCTCGCTCTGTATTGTTATTCCATCTCTGGATTCACTCTTAAATATAACAGTAACAAGGGATTCGCATGCTTCGAAAGCATTGTGGGGGATTGTTGTTATGTCTTTCGGCAATTCGACCACTTCAATACTTTTTACACTTTGCAAATATCCCCGTACCGATTTCCTTTACAGATCTTGGTATTTTTATATTCCTCAGTTTCCTGCAATTCTTAAAAGCACGATCACCAATACTCACAATTGACGGCACCCATCCCTTACCATCATCTGGCATTGCAGTTTCAAGTGCAACACAATTAAGGAATGCGGCACTTTCTATGATTTCCAAATTGTCCGGAAAATTAATCTTGTAAAGATGGTCACAATCCCTAAATGCCCCCTTAGAAATCGTTGTCACCTGATCATGCAATTTAACCTCTCTGATAAATCCACAGCCATTGAACATATTATTTTTTATATATGTATAAGTCAGCGGTATACTTATGGAGGTTACATACGAACTCCAATCTGCCGACAAAAACGGATCTGTATAGTCATCATAAATTTTGTCAATATATGAAACCATATCAATAAACATTGACTTATACATCGTCTCAAAGAATTGACGTACCAATTCAGGTTTTAAATTATTTAAAATATTAATACATATATATTCTCCTACTAAATCAGGTTCTATTCCTTGGATTTTATCCTTTATCCTGAGTTCACTTCCGTCCAACAGCATATTTGCCACTTGGTCATTAATATCTGTTAATCCCTTTACTGTATCAATAATTTTGCTTGAATCTACGCCACCACAAAAAGTCGCAAATAAAACGAACAAATCTAAGCTCTTTAGATACAGCTCTTTGTCTGCTTGATTTTTCGCATAACCATAAGCAGCACTACGAATTCGATCTAATTCTTTATTTGCTACGTAGCCTACTGCTCTTTCCCTATTCCAGTCTTCAAGTTCAAAACTGTTATCAATCCAAGCATCCGCAATAAACATTGCAAATAGGGGTCTTTTAATCCCCGGATCAACCATCTCAAGAGAACTCATTATGTTCTCCTTGTCCATCTTGCCAAGCATCTTATCATTACTAATATTCGTAATATAGTTTTCAACTATATCCAATATCTTCTCATCTTCAGGAGCAGATAATTTCAAATCCCCTCCCATAAAATGATACTCATTAATTACAGAACTAAATCCTCCTATAATCTCGCTTGCATTTCTCTCAATTAATATAAAACGAACTTTGTATCGAATTCTTCTATCAATAGCCAGTTGAATAATGCTCTCAACAATATCCAATTCAAACTTAACGTAATCAAAACAAATCAAGTATTCTCTATCGGTCTTAGCTAAATCATCACCAGAAAAACTTGTTGCATGAGCAGGATAAAACACATTCCACCCATCTTGTTCCATCATCTTGCAAAAATCGTGTGAGAGTTTTGATTTTCCAATACCTCCTTTCCCGCTGATAATTGTCCATGAAACAGGATAATTTGTGTCCGTGCAGAACTTTTTTTAGAAAAATCAATTTCATCTTCTCCCCAGAAGTTTTGTATATCCCGTTCTGTAATTAAATCTATCGCTCTTTTTATTGTTCTTTGGTATATATGAAGTATCTACATCCTTTTTGACTGTACTTTTTTGGGGTAGTATATTTTGAATTCTATCACATAGTTCAGTCACAGATAAAACATTAATGTCATGAATATCTTTTTAATATAAGCTCGTTTTCATCTTTTTTTAAGTTGACTAAAATCTATGTCTTTCCAATAAGCGTGCAGTTCACACCCCGGTTTTCTTCCACTAGCAATCAAATTCAAGAAAAGGCTCCATTCCCTCTTAACTTGACCTGCACGAACATAATCCAAGGATGTACCTATTAGAACAAGTATTCTAGACTGCTCAATTGCCTCGCAAATTTCCGGCCACCATTCGTCATGTTCAAGCTCATGATTACTAAAAAACGTATCTATGGAACGACTTTTTAGCTCTTTATATAGTTCTTCTGCTATATATGAATCCTCTGTTTGATTTCCTTTTCCATCAGTATTCTTAAAGGAAATGAAAACATCGTACATAGAATACCTCCTCGTATAATAAGTTTGTAGCCAAGAAAAAAATAAGGTTACAAACTTTTCTTTTTGAGTATAGATGTGTGGACATTCTTATCTGTCCGGAGGATTCTCCTCCATCAAGTGCTGGCAGTCCATTTCTCATCTATACAGTTTACAGTTACATTGCGACATGACATCCCAAATGCTATAATGGTTCCTTAGTGAATCCAGGCTGTGGTCACTTCTGTGCACCTCCTGCGGAGCTTATGCTACTGCTACGAAAGCTTGAAGCCCGGACGATACACTGAGATCTATTACACAAATGCTGCATCCCGGTTCTAAAAGTCTCCAGCAGGACGTTTCTACCGGACAATGCTGATAACGCGAGGTTTAGACTGGTGTATTGGTTTGGGATAAGCCATGTCCTCTATTTCACGCCCATTCTATGATGAGAGGAGGTGATTAACCATGAAGAAAACCGATTACCTGTCAACACTGTTTGTTGGGATTGATATAGGATCCCGTACAAATGTTGTTTCTGCCATTGATTTCAACCAGGAATTTCTTATCCGCATGAAGCCCGTACCTAATGCCAAAGAAGGTGCAGAGACTCTTGAATCCCTTCTTGTAGACGTTCTTTCAGCCCACCATGAATTCAACCATGTAATCATCGGGCTTGAGTCCACCAGATTTTACGGCGTACATATTGCCAATTATCTTTCAGCCAGTGATTTGTTGGCACCATTTGGTACAGAGGTATACTGTCTCAATCCGAAAGAAATTGCCAAGTACAAAGAATCATTCAATGCTCTCGACAAGAATGATGGTATTGATTCCTTTGTCATAGCCGACTTTGCAAGAGTCGGACGTATCAGTATAAAGCCGTGGCGCGGAGCCCAGTATCTGGCTCTTCAAAGGCTTACAAGACACCGTCTGCACATCGCTGAATGCATTGCACGTGAGAAGACCTATGTGCTTAACAACATCTTCCTCAAATTCAGCGAGTTCGCCATGCTGAAAAAGGAAGACCATCCGTTCAGCAACAAGTATGGTGCAACTGCAGAAGCCATCTTGGAACAATACGTAACCAATGATGATATCATAGAGGCTTCTATTGAAGAACTGGTCGAACTCATTGAATCCAAAAGCCGTGGACGCATTACTGAGCCGGAAGAAACTGCAAAGATTTTAAAAGCCGCCGCTAGTGGTTCATACCGTCTGGACAGAGTCGTTGCTGAACCGATCACGTTGTCTATCAGCAGTTCTTTTAATTGCATCAGAGCTTTTGAGAAAGAGCTCAAGGCAATTGAAAAGGCAATTGAACATACCGTGCAGGGACTAAACTCTGTCGAGTACCAGATACTGAAATCAATCCCCGGCATAGGTCATGTATATGCAGCCGGTATACTTGCTGAAATAGGCACTATCAAAGCTTTTACCAGCAATGGTGCACTCGCTAAATATTGCGGTATCGTCTGGAAAGAAAATCAGTCAGGCAACTTCCGTGCAGAAGATACTAAAATGAGCAAAGCCGGAAACCGTTACCTGCGTTACTATGTAATAGAAGCTACCGGAAGCGTTATCAATAACTGTCCGGAGTATAAGGATTTTTATGACAAAAAGTTTGCTTTAGACTACTACTCATCAGCACAAAAGAGCACTCGAGTTGACCTCCCGTAAATTTTTACGTATGCTTTTTGGACTGCTGGACAAAAGCCAACTCTACTCCCTGAAAAAGGAGTAGGTAATCAATAGAGAATAATGAACTTATGTTCTCCATTTCTATGGTGTGCATAGGTTTGTTAAAGTTACCCTTTTATCTAAAAATCTATTCAAAATACCTCTTGACATATTACCAAATTGCTCTCTAAAGCCGCATATGCCGAAAAATATCTAACATAACAGTTAGAAGTTAACAGTCTGGCGGAGTAATCGTATATCCCAGCTTCAATATAAGCTTAATAGTCTCCAGAGAAGTATTCCTGTCGTATTCCTTCTCTGATTCCGGAAGTTCATCATACTCCACCATGCAGGGTGTAATTTTTTTAGCGTCATCCCTCACTTCGCCATACTTCCATCCTTCTTTTATTCTCCCTACAGCCCAGACATCATGGGTGTTCTTGGCAATTTTCTCTGTAAGCTCAATCATCTCCTCCGGAAGGATAATGTCACTGGTGTCTACCGGATTGGGTACATATTTTCTCATGATTTTACACATTCCTTTCGCTTCGCTCAAGGCACAAACAAGTTATGAAAAAATGTTGTGCCTCTCCTCGCTTTGTCTTATAATATTTATATAGGATAGCAATATACTACAGAGCACGGGAGGATGAGTGGCGAATTTATTTTCGACCCCATATGATTATATGTGACGTCATCCTTACAAGCACAAACAAGTGGGATATTGTGCCCGGACTCTTATCATTGGTAATAAACCATGTTTATTTAGTCACAGGATGACAGTCAATGTTGCTATCCTTTTTTATAAAGGTGGTGATACTTATGATGAAGTTAAAATACTCCATCTGCTGTGGACTTGATGTCCACAAAAATGTTATCGTTGCAACCATCGTAATCACAAATGCCGATGGAATCTCTGAGTACAAGCAAAAATCATTTTCTACCTTCAACTCAGATATTAGAAAATTTCACAGCTAGCTGATCGAGAATAATAGTTATCATGTATGTATGAAATCCACTGGAAAATATTGGATTCCTATTTTTAATTATCTCGAAAATGACATGGAAGTCTGCCTTACCCATCCTAAATATGTCAAAGCCATCAAGGGAAAGAAAACTGACAAAAAAGACTCCAAATGGATTGCCGACCTCTACAAATTCGACCTTGTCAGATGCTCGTTTATTCCCCCTAAAGACTTCAGACAGCTGCGCGAAGTCGCAAGATACCGCTTCAAGCTTGAACTTGCCCGCAGCCATCTGGAGTATCTTGATAGCATGATTACTCAATCTGAAGTTGAGCTTTATGTAAGGATGAAGCCTTACTACAAGTTCGTTGAACTTGTTTCTACAATGCCTGGGATGACCGAACTAAGTTCAACAATCGTTCTTGCTGAAACAGGCGTAGATATGAGCATCTTTGATGACGCAAAGCACCTGTGCTCATGGTGTGGGCTTTCACCTACTAACAATGAGTCAGCCGGTAAAAAGAAGTCTGTGCGGATTTCAAAAGCAGGAGATTACTTAAAGCCTATGATGGTGCAATGTGCACTTGCAGCAATCAAGAGCAAAAAGCAGCCTTATTTTGCAATCAAATATGGTCGAGTTAAAAAAACGCCGTGGTCATAAGAAAGCAATCATTGCCATAGCACGAATGATGATAGTTTGCATTTATCACATAGTTTCAGAAGAAAAACCGTTTAATCCTATTGATTATGAAGAACTTATGTCTCCTAAAAAAATCATATAGAACGTGTGATTCTAAATGAAAACAATGTCTTTGCTTATCTTGAAAGCCTTGGTTATGATAGCTCAAAGTTAGTAAAACGCAACGATAACTAACATTTATTATTTATATAGTTACAAATTTTAGGGATCTTGCGACCCCTTATATAAGTGTGCCCAAAAAAATATAAGTTATTATTCACTCTTCCTCTTTTTATTTTTGTGAGCATTTCAATAGCATAACTGCCGATACCATTAGGGTTTTCCTTGCCATCTATGTCATCAAGCCTTTTTATGATGACTTTTCCGCTCTTCTTCTTGTATGTTAACGGTTCATTGCTATCTATCAGCAGCAAACCTTTGCAAGATATACCGAACTTATCCACACGGTCTTCCAGTTTTTCGATATATTCATCAATTTTATCGTCAGAAAGATTATCTTGTGCTTTACATTCTATAAGGAGGCTGTGAAACCCTTTTGTCACGAGACAGTCAATCTGTTCAGTCGACTTCTGATTTTCATCCAGGAAAGTAATGCTCGCTACATCATCGAAACAACTTGATGCTCCAACCTTTTCAGTATTCATTTCGGAAAGCTGATGATATACCTCAAATTCCAGATGTTACCTGCATCCCTCATAAGTTTCTTTATAGTGTAAGAACCATAAGTGAAATGTACAGCATTTACTTTACTACTCAGATTATGAATAATCCCCTTGCCATGGAATATTGTTAACAGCGATTTGATTTCATTTTCAGCCGAAATTTTCCCCCAGTCAGTATTTCTAACCTGGTTTTCTTCCGCAAGAGTATTAACATAGCCTCTCAAGTCAACATTTCCAAATTCAAGACCGTCAAATTCTATCCGAATACCTTCTACCTTTTTCTTCGCATTAAGTAGGTTTGTAATCCTGACTCTATCAGAATCTTCGAATGCATATGGATTTAAAAACATGCGGTCGATGAGATCCCGCATATGTGGCGTACACTTTGCAATCAAGCAACACACAGTATCGGAACACAATATGACGCTGCTTTCCTGACCAATCATGCCATTTTGCAGAAACGCATCCTTGCACTTCAAAATTGAAGCGTAGCATTGTGACGGCATATAGAACCTGAATGTGCCGGTATTATCCCCACAAACATCCTTCTTTTTGCATACAAGTAGCTCTTTGAAGCTGTGTTCATTCTTTGAAAGGAACTCCGAACACCTCTTCCATCTTGAACTATCCTTTTTGTAGATTTTCCATAAATCTCTATTTTCAGCTTTTCCAAAATCAAGAAAAGTGTCAATAATATATTTTCTTCCGGATAGCTCGGCAATGTCCCGCACTCCAATAGTCACCTTTCTTGATATATAATCTATCCATTTGCAATCTTCAGCAAAAGAAAACTCCCAATTGCTCCTATCGAGTTTGAAACATGATAACATCCTTCTAAAGCTACTGTTGGCAAGCCATCCATCAGTAACGGCATCAGTCTGTTGCGCCAAAACCAAATCAGAGGCCTTGGAAATCTCTTCTATATAACGACTGGCTGCTTGAGAAGGATCCTCCCTTTTAGCAATGTTTATGAACTCGATGCTGATATTCTCTCCATCAAGTTCCGACATCTCATAAATAGATTTTTGTTCCCTCTGTATGATAGAAAATTGCCAGGTTGATTGAAAATCTTAGTCCCTTTCTTTTTTTGGTATGACATCACACGCTTAAGCAACCCTGACAGCCTTTACAGGTGCATCAAAAATGTTGAACCCCGACATTTCCGTTGCATAGTACAAGTATGTCACCTTGGCTACATTAAGGATGGTTGGAGCAGCCACATGTTCGAAAAACAAACACTGAAGAAACATCAATATCCTTGATTTTTTTTCAACATTATCAAATTTCTCCATGGGATAAATCAAATGGATATTCTCATTATAGGTCAATATGTATGGAATGCTATTAATCAAATCCACATCTATCTTCTTATAATCTTTGTATTCGTAACGCAAAAATACAGGTGTAATCCTTATTTCTATAGACGCCACTATCTGCTTCTTCTGCGTTTCAGTTATATTTCCAGTATCGTCATTCTCAATTGCCCTTTTTAACCTAATCCAATACGCCTTAAAGGATGCTTCGGTATCCCTATCGCGTTGTTTTTGTATTTCGTTCTTTTTCTCAATCCACTCCTCAAATGCTGAAAATGCTGATGTTCCAGTTAGTTGTTTCCTTTCTAATTCAAAATCACCGAGATCGATATTCTTAGCCTGGTTTTCATAAAACCGATGCAATTCTACAGAAAGTCTATCAAGCGGATCTAATCTTGACACATCTATACCGCCGGCGTCCCACTTTGCTGTAGCAACTCCATCAAGTTTCCAATCTGCCTCTCCGTTTACAATGCAGACATGGACTTTCTTATCCAAGTTCCGAGTCACATCATCCTCTGTGTTAGCAACTTCATAGCACTGTTCAATGCTCCTCGTCGTCCATCCATCACAAATTTTCTCTGTCACCCATCTCCTATGTTCAAGCCCTGCTAAAATCTGAATTTCTTCAGGGGTTTCATCAAGTATTCGCTGCATTCTCTTAGCTGCTCCATAGATTCCTTCTTTATCTAAATCAATCCCCTCTCTCCACATCTTATACTTTATTGCAAGAACATTAGAAACGCAGGAGTCAAAGTTATACTTATCCAGGAACTCTACCTTTTTCTCCTCAAAGCTTATATCTCTGTTTTCATTCCACACCAAATGAGCATTAAAAGCCATCCTTTCAATCTCTGCAAAATCCGGAAGGCTTCGAACATCTAAAGAAACGTTTACAGGAACAAGGTATTCTGATGATGATAAAGCTGTTCCTGTGCCCTCATGGACATAACTAACTATCGCTCCCTGACATAACGAATGTAATCTCTCCGCTATTTCGGCATTAACAGAATTATCCCCAAGGTCAATGAACATATAGTCAGAATTTCTGCTGTAATCAGCTATACTATCGGCGGCTCCATGATTAATGGTAAATTCATCAGAGTTATCTATTAATGTGGCACTTTTAAACTCAATACTGCCATATGCGGTTTTTACTTTTTCACATCTCGACACATTAAAGAAGCTCCTTAATTCCGGTCTCTCCTCCAAATACAAATCCCTGTCAGCAGTATCATTGTTTACCGATGAATCAGAAATGATAACCGCATTAATATCGACTCCGAGATTTTGTGACATTTCAAGAACCATATCCAGAAATCTGAATCCGTACTTTCCAAATCCCACAAATAAAACCTGTAATGTTTCTTTACCCCTGGTCGTCATATAGAGTGGATATTTGTATAAATGATAACGGAGGCAAAGCGATGATGTATTCCTTTCATTCTCATCAAACCATTTCTTCGCATCCTGCAGCACCCATTTCTCCCCTGAAATATATTTCCTGGAGACTTCAAATGGAACTATATAGCTGATTGCTGTCTGAATATCCACAGCCAATGACTTGCAATCTTCATATCTGCCATCCTGTGAATATCTTGCGCATAAACACTTCCTTAAAATCCTTACAAGATAACTCCTTAACTTGGGGTACGAATTGCTCTCCGAAGAACTGATGAGTTTTGAATTTTTCACCAGTTCCGGCAATCTCTCATATAGGGAATCATTATACTTAAACCCAAGAGATTCTGTCTCGTCCGTGATAATCATGGCATAAAAACAAAGTAGCCCCTATGGAGTAGATATCTCTCAGGTTATCATTTCTCCGTTCATAGTCATTCTCCATAAAGCCTATGTGTTCCTATATCCTCCTCCGGAACAGGGTAGGCTTTGCAAATGGAATCTATATCAAACAGAGAAATTGACTGTGTCAGCAATTCTCCCCCTCTGTTTGTGAAGCCAAAATTATCAGGCTTTATATCCCTGTGAATCAGTCCAACAGGATGTATGGCATGCATTTCTCCAATGCATTTTGCCAATGATAACATTGCGCTAAGTATAGTGTATAACTTATATTCAGATTCAGCCTCAGGGGCATTATGAACTAATTCACAAAAAAATCAGAAAAATGTTTTTTTGTTTGGGGTGCGGGAGTCCATACATAGACAGTACCGTCATCCTGCGCCATGTCCTTGCACCCATAGCAGATTTCAAAATATGGGATAAAGGATGCCAAGTCATCATTCTCCTTTTCTCTTTGAAGTTTGCCCAATTCAACATACGGTGCCAGATAACGTTCCCTGCCATCCAGATATTCTTTCCGTTCTGCTTCAGATGACTCATTCATGTCCACATGAATTCTTCCATCTGCATCTCTTTCGAGCACAATGTCATCCTTTTGAGGATAATACTCCCTTAAGACGCCAATATTGCTGCTGTTTTGATGGTATGCCCTGTACGCAATGACAGAAGCTCCTTTATCACTAACGAGTTTTGTAATATGAAACTCTCTGGAATCCCTTCTTCCCTTTTCCTCAACGTAAAGTTCGATGGATGTTCCGTTCTCCAATATGCTGCGATTGATCATGCCGGTTGTGCCTCCTTTATATCTTCGAGATCCATAACTACAATACTACGATCATCATAACTTTCACCCATCTGGACTATGGAAATCATTCTTTTATAGTCTTTAGTCCTTAAACATTCATCAATATCCCCTGAAATATACCGGTCCTGATAAAATCCCTTCCACATTCCATCTGAACAGATAAATATTGAATCAAATTTCCCTGCATCCAATACTACGATATCCGCTACTCGTTCAACCCCTTTGGTCGTGGTTGTATAGCACCCCCTGCTATGTTTTTGAGGACTTATAATAGTTTCATATCCATCCTTACCTATCCCGCCTATCAAGGCATCTCCTATGTTGATACATATTACTTTGCTCAGTTCATAATCATAAACAACACTTGCCGCAGTACTAGATAAAGACTCCATCGTGTTTCCTGTTTTTTTCAGAATACTTCTTCAAATCATAAAGGATATGTGACACGGTCTTTTTTGCAATTGTTCTGCTGTCGTAAAATGCAAGTTTACAACCTTTACGGACAAAGAAATCGCAGAGACTTGCGCATGCCACTTTGGCACCGGCCTCTGAATTTTGGCACGTGGAAACACCGTCACATAATGCAACTGCGACATTCTTCCCATTCTTAAGAGTAACTATTGCATCCTCATTGCTCTTATTATTTTCAATATGAAATTTACCAGTCTCTGTCCATTCCATAAACATTTGCATTTCTCCATCACATAATTAATCTTGCGTACGATGAAAATGTTAAAACCACATCAAACAAATTCTTTCCGCTAATTTCCTGATAGCCACATTTTTCCAGGATAGGATCAAGTCGCCTCTTATACTCCTCAAAAACATCTTTGTAACCTGTAAATGCAAGCTGTTCATTATATTCGTGCGTAATATTGAAATAGTAGTAATACGCCGTCATCAGCGATGTCCGAGTGATTTCCTCTGGTTTGCTTACAGAAAGAGCTTTTATTCTGATTTTCGACGTTTCCGCATGTTCCTGATCTTCATCCAACTCACTTGTGCTTTCATTCACTGTATTTCCTATCATCAGATTTGCTCCCTTAAGTACTTCCATAAATTCATCGTATTTCTTTTTGTCAACCTCCGGATATCTATCGGGGATACTTTCTAATCCTTCCTTGTCGTAGGCAGCAACATCCACAAACCAGAGCCCGTAGTTGCAATCATCCAGTGTCATGTCAAATTTCTTTTGTTCATTAACAAGTTCATCCAGAATCTCTGTATATTCAGCATATGCTGTGTTCTGGTCTATATCTATCTGCAGTGCCCCGACCGCACTTTCAACAAGAACCCCCTTGCTCACAAAGGTTTTACCTGTGCCGGTATCACAGTCATAGTTTTCAAGCATAAATGCCCTAAATTCCTCTTCGTTTAGATTAAGAATGTCTTCACTGAACAACTCAGCACCGGATTCTCTGTCCTTATTCATAAAACGCATTCTATAAAAATTCTGTGCGTCTTACCTCCTTCTCTGCCTTTTTTCCACCAGGTCGATTGTCTTTAGCCGTCTGTGCGAGTTCATCAATCATCTTACTTGATGCGGCAATCTTCTCCTGAGCATTCATATCGTTTCTCGATATGTAATACAGATATACCATTTCGGCGAAATTCTTGAAATTTATGCCTTGGCCTGATGGGGTCTCAAATTCGCGCAAATGACCCTTATAAGCCTCTGTCATATACCTCTATGAGATTATTGCTATAGTAATCTCTGAAGAGGTTTTTCATAATGTCATTCTCTTCATCAGCCCCCGGAAGACCTGCAAGTCTCATGTCCAGCACAATCGCCAGAAAATATAATCCTTTCTTTGTTGCTCCCTGAGTACGGAATTTTCCGTATGCCAGATCATCGCACAACTTCAGCAGTCCAAACTTTCCATTCGGCCTTCTGTATTCCGGATTAGCTTTATCCGGGTCATCAAAATCCGCAAAGGCCTCCTCTGATATGACATCCGCTACATCCGAGGCAGTTAAGTCTTTCTTCTTTTTCCCGGATTTTTCGGCAGCACGCTTCTCTATTGTAGGTCTGCTCACAAATCCTGCATCTTCCAAATAGTTGCCATATTTCACAAACTGCTTCAGAATTCTTAATCTGAGCGATGCCTCACCCCAATTCTTTTTTTATCCTCCTCCTTTTGTAATCTTACAAGAATTCTATCCATGTATTCCGAGGGGGTAGAATATCCATTGTATCTATCAAAAAGAGCCAGAACCATTCTATCCACAAGAATCTTTTCACCATATTCATTAGAAGATATGTTTTTTTCTATCAGTTCCTGATAGTACTTGTCATCCATACCATATTCATATTCGACATCACACGCATCAAGCATTCCATACAAACGCGGAAGAAGCCGCGAGGATCTTGTCTGATCACTCGCACCTTTCATGTTATGCAAAATGCGTTCAAAGTCTTTTTTGCAGTACATTGTGATAAAGACATCCTCGAGCCCGCAAAAAGCCATCTCTGCTCTGCTGGTGATGGTTAAAGATTCATTGTTCATTTTCTCAGTCTCCTTTTTGGATGATTTTTATAACATACTCTTTCATTCATTCTTAGGGGTATTTTTTTCTTCAATTGCAGATTGTGCGCTTTTTGCCGCAATTAACCCACTCATCTAACTCTGCTTTCTTGAATTTCCACAGCTTTCCTATTTGATGTGCCGGTATATCGTCCCGGCTTCTTATCCACTTTCTCAATGTGACCGGTTTGATATTCAAATATTCTGCTGCTTGCTCTAAACTGATATATCCATCTTCCATGTAATTACCTCACTCCTTAAGTGATACAACAAAACCATTAAACACCATAACACATATCTGCGCAATTTCCAAGATATTTTTTTTCATCTTTATTGATATTTAGTGATATTTTATTCCTGTTCTCCCTATCTAAAGGGTAAATTAGGCAATTGTTAAATTACCAAACCCATTGATTTCATTGGGTTTTATTGCTTTTTCTATATAAATTTTCTCTCCACTTGTGATAAAAATGTAATCACCACAAAAACAAATTAAACAAGTGAGGAGAAAATTTATGTCTAATAAGTTTCACCAGATTTCTTTTTAAGGAAATCTTTTCTGATTGTCAGGATATGTTTATCGATGATGCGCCTTCCTTTTTTTGATCTCCTTGAGGAACATCTTGATATAAGTTCTTTCATTCCTGGCTCCTTTTTTAGTGCCTTTTACCGTTCTCTCGGGCGTAAGCCTGTTTACCCTCTTACCGGCTTCCTCTCAGCTCTTATCCTGCAGAAGATTTTTTCAATACCTACAGATTCAATGCTTATCCTTTTCTTAAATCTCTGCAAGGAACTCAGAGACTTCTGTGGATTTACCAAAGTTCCCGATGCTCCGTTACTTACCCGCTTTTAAAACAGGATTTCCTTCCGTTTATTGAAGATATGTTTAACAAACTTGTGGACTTTACAGAGCCAATCTATAAGGCTGTAGATTCTTCCCTATCCGATATACTTGCCTTTGATACATCGGGGATTGAACTCCATGTTGCTGAGAACAATCCTAAAGCCTTAAACACTCTAATACGTAAGCTAAAAGCCTATTATAAAGACAAGCCTGAGGTTGACCCTTACAAAATGGCTTATGGATTAATGCCTTCAAGAGCAGCCTCTTCTCCTGATGCTAAACAGCAATATATTAACGGGCATTTCTGCTATGCGGATAAGTTTGCCGTCCTTACTAACGGACTCGGCATAATAAGGCATATTGATTTCTTTGCACTGCATCCACACTTTAAGCCGGATACCTTCCTTGGTGATTCTGCTTTTGATACCATTGATACTTACGGTTCCTTAAAGATGAGTTTCATTTCTCAAAGGTTCTTATCCCTTATAACCCTCGGAATGAAAGCAGCCTTGACAAAAGTAGGTTATAATTCTTACGGCTATCCTACCTGTCCAAAAGATTCTTCCTTAGATATGAAATATCTCGGACTGTGTCACGAAAAAGGACGGGCTGACCGTTCCAAATGGGGATGCCTAAAATGCATATATCCAAAGGTTGATGTATTTCTCGCAGGAATCGCAAGCCAGCTTACCGTAATTGTTGCACACAGTATGAAGTGCCCAAAATATATCAGAAGCTTAAAGCCTTTAATTGCCTAAAAAAGTATTCAATTGTCATACTACTTTGTCTGGCTTATTTAAGTGCGCCTAAAATACTACAATCTATGTCAATTCAGATATTTATCTGAATAATGACCTTAATTTTATTCTCGTCTCTGTATTTTCTGTCGCAGGTAAACGAAGAAAACATTTAACTATTACCTAAAAATCACTTAACTCATAAGAACGAATACGCTCTTTTACTATATTAGGTACAACAAATCCATTTTTTACAAGAGTAGAGAGCCTATTGATTATAGTCTTATTTGTCACACCAAATTCCTTTACTTATCTCAATTGGAGTAAATATTCTTTTTTTCATTTTTTTAATTAAAAAAATAATAAAAAGCTCTTTTTCTTTATTTTTTTCAGATAAGACAGACTCCCTTCAAGTTCCTTTCCGTTCTCACTTTCAGAGAGTTCGCAGACTTTTCCTGAGTACAAAAGAACCATCCTTAGAAAGTAATTGATCCAGATTTCAGGATGAGGCGGATTATCTCTTCCCGAGTAATACAATGCAGGTAATCCCATCTGTATGGAATTATAATATTCCTCTACATCATAGGCAAAATATTCTTCCAACGAACCAATTCCATTAAAGCCATAGCCGTTAATGTCAAGAATATATCCGGAAAGTAGTCTGGCCGTCCTGCCATTTCCATCTTCAAATGGGTGAATGGTCACTAGCTGGTAATGTACAACTGCTGCCACTATAAGCGGATGGTCATTGGTAGTATTTACATAATTAACAAGCTCCTCTAAAAGCTCCGGGATGTCAACATACTCTGGAGGGATATAGTCAGGATTGCCACTCATAGAATCATATACAGCAAACAAAACTCCCGGAGGCGTCTGTCCTCTAAGTTCAATTTTTTTTCTTTTGAGGCACCCTTTTTCCACAAGTTTTTGAACATCAAAAAAATCAGTTTCTTTTGAAAAACATCTCTCTCTTTTTGCCTTCTCCTCCAGATAGTTTAATGCAAGAAAATAATTTCTCACTTCCTGTTCAGGTTTAAGATAATGTTTCCTGTCATCATTTTCTATAACTTCATCAACCTGCCTCTCTGACAGCGGATTCCCCTCTATCTTAGTTGAAGCATATGAGCTTTTCTTTTTTTGAATTTTTTTCCTAAGTTTGCTGGCAACGGTTCTTTTTAAGTTTTACTGTGGAAAAATTTATACCTGTTTTTTTATCTATCTCTGTAATGTATTTTAAAAATTTCATTATTCAAACTTACCTTCATCATAAAAAAAGCACCTCCCTGTACATTTATTATAACAGAAAGGGTGCTTTTATTCCACTAAAATTACACTATTTTTTCACTATTTTGACTTATCGTAGTAAACTGCCCTCAAAAACTCTCTAACATCATACTTTGAGCCTCATCACTTCCGATACACCACGGCCAACATTAAGAAGAGTATATAGGTCACTTTCTGCACACAGCTTCAACTGAACTGTCATAAAACGGCTTTGACCTTTTCATGTCTGTTTGTTATGCCTCTATGTAACCCCTATCTCCCAGCTTTTTCCGAAACTTTAATCTAGGTATTGAAACCCGTCATATAAAACTGTAGAATAGACTTAGTTTTTTAACATTTGAACCTACATCACTTAAACAGGAGGTATCTATGCCAATAGTATTTCACGAAAGTTCTATGACCTTTCATTTATCAAATGGAAAGATAAGCTACATAATAAGCGTCATTCAAAATGGAGGAATCGAGAACCTCTACTATGGAAAGGCCATAAAGGACAGGGAGTCATTCTCACACCACCACGAAGAAACTTACCGCTCACACAGTGCAGTTTGTGTCCCCGAGCCTGGAACCATTGCCAGACAGTACATTAGAAATGACTACCCAAGTTATGGAACTGGCGATTTTAGAAGCCCTGCCTATACAGTTTTGCAGGAAAATGGAAGCCGCATAAGCGATTATAAATATATGGGCTACAACATACTCAAAGGCAAGCCAAGTCTTGCACCGCTTCCTTCTACTTATGTAGAATGCGATTCTGAGGCTGACACCCTTGAAATTACTTTGGTTGATGATGTCACAAATACTGAAATGATACTCTCCTATACCATTTATGTGGATTATCCTGTCATAACGAGACATACCCGCTTTAATCACAAGGGAGAGGCTCCGATAGTTTTGCAAAAAGCATTAAGCTTTGCTGTAGACTTCCTTGATATGGATTATGAAATGATTCACTTCTCAGGAGCTTGGGCTAGAGAACGTTATCTAAAGAGAAGAAAACTTGAAATGGGTATACAGTCGATTGGAACCGTTACAGGAACAGGCTCCGGCGCTGACCACAACCCTTTTATAGCCCTGGCTAGGCCTGAAACCACAGAAAGTTCAGGTGAGGTCTATGGTTTTAGCCTTGTCTACAGCGGTAACTTTTTAGCTCAGGTTGAAGTTTCCACCCATGAAATAACACGAGTTATGCTTGGAATTCATCCAGAAAACTTTTCCTGGAAGCTTGAAAAGGGTGAGAGCTTTGTTACTCCTGAGGCTGTGCTTGTATACAGTGATAATGGTTTTAATTCTATGAGTCAGTCACTGCATGACCTCTACAGAAACCGCTTGATGCGTGGAGAATGGCGGGATAAGGCTCGTCCTATCCTTCTTAACAACTGGGAGGCTACTTACTTTGATTTTGATGAGGAGAAGCTGCTTAAGATTGCTTCAAAGGCTAAAGAAGTAGGTGTTGAACTCTTCGTCCTTGATGATGGATGGTTTGGAGCAAGAGATGATGATTACAGGGGACTAGGTGACTGGTTTGCAAATACAAGAAAGCTCCCTGACGGTGTTCCCGGACTGGCTGACAAGGTAGAGGCTCTCGGGCTTAAGTTTGGTATCTGGGTAGAGCTTGAAATGGTAAATAAAGACAGTGACCTCTACAGAGCTCATCCCGACTGGCTAATAGGTGCACCGGATAGATTTGAGTGCCACTCTAGACATCAGCATGTTCTTGATATGTCAAGGGATGAGGTGGTTGACTATCTCTATGGCTGCATGGATAAGCTACTCTCAGAGTCAAAGGTCTCTTATATCAAATGGGATATGAACCGCTATATGACAGAGCCTTTTGGTAGGGAGCTTCCTTGTGACAGGCAGGGAGAGTTCATGCACCGCTACATCCTAGGCGTGTACAAGCTCTACGACAGGCTTACAAAGAAGTTCCCTCACGTTCTCTTTGAGTCCTGTGCAAGCGGAGGCGCAAGATTTGATCCGGGTATGCTCTACTATGCTCCACAGACCTGGACCAGTGATAATTCCGATGCAAATGAAAGAACCAAGATACAGTATAGCACTTCCTATATGTACCCAATTGTATCCATGGGTTCACATGTATCAGCCGTTCCTAATCACCAGATGAGCAGGACCACCAAGCTTTCAACCAGGGCTTCTGTGGCTTACTTTGGTACCTTCGGATATGAGCTTGACCTCAATCTCCTAAACGCAGAAGAAATTGAAGATGTGAAGAAGCAGGTAAGCTTTATGAAGGAACACAGGGAACTTATACAGTTAAAGAGTGACTTCTACAGACTAATCAGTCCTTTTGAGCACAATGAAACCGCCTGGATAGTTGTTGCCAAGGATAAGAGCGAAGCCCTCGCTATGTATTATCAGAGGCTTTGCAAGATAAATGGTGCCTTCCTAAGGTTTAAGCTTGAAGGACTTTGCCCTGAGACCTGCTATGAAGTATCCTACAATCTCTTAGGTAAAGATATATCCTATAAGGCTTATGGAGATGAGCTTATGTCTATGGGTATCCCTGTAAATAAGGGAGACCTTGGAACTATGGGTGGAGATTTCTCGGCTATAATATTTGTGATTAGAAAAAGCTGCATAAACTGCAATTAAAAATCCCTATCCTTTAGAATATATTAGAAATTAGCTAAAAATTAAACAGGATTGTCATATGGCAGGCCTGTTTAATTTTCTTTATATGGTATAGCCGGTATACTCACTGTTGCTACAGTGCCGGCATTTTCCTTGCTTTCAAACTCTAAGCCAAACTCGGGACCATAGTATAGCTTAATTCTTTCATTTATATTTTTAACCCCGTAACCTGACCCTGCATGCTTTATCTCGTTTGTATCTTTTAGCAGATTATCTATCTTATCTTTGGACATTCCTACCCCGTCATCTTTGATAATTATATAGATTCTGTCTCCTTGATGTACGAAGTTAATTTTTTTATTATACCTCTACTATCCTCTTTTTCAAGGATACCATGCATTATGCTGTTTTTCAACCAGAGGCTGAAGTATTATCTTTAATATAGAATACTCCTTAAGCCACTCTTTTTCCTCTATATCAAGGCTGATTTTCTTTTCAAAACGCATATTTTGTATACGCACATACGCCTGTACATGGCGGACCTCATCTTGAAGCGAGAATATCTCTTTTCCTCTGTTTAGACTTAGTTTATAAAATTCAACCAAGCTATTAATCATATCTGCTATTTCCGGAACATCATGCTCGATAGCAAGGCAGTTAACCAAATCCAAGGAATTATAAAGGAAATGTGGATTTATTTGCGCCTGAAGAGCCTTTTAATTCAGCATTTTTAACCTCCTTACCCATCCGATACTTCTCATCTATCATTTCTTCCATACGAAGTGTCATTGCCTTAAAGCTTCTCATTAACTCTCCGATTTCATCTGAACCTACAGGCTTGATTTTGTGCGAAAAGTCTCCAGATTCCACACGTTTCATTTCTTTATTTAAAATAAATATCCGCTTTAAGTTGGAATTTATGGTCAAATATGCAAGACCATATGACACTGCTGCAATCCCAAAAAGCGCTATTAAAAGAGTCAGATATAAGGCCTGCTGCTTCTCTAGCACCGATGCTTGTGGCACAAGAACGTTCAGATGCCATCCATTGGCACTTAGCATTTCTGTTCTAAAAATATATTTAATATTACTGTATTTAATGAAGCTCCAGTCCTTACCAGCCTGCTCACCCCTTTATCTTAGCCAGTTTTTCCCTGTTTCAAATTCTTCTCCATTTCCTTTAAGGCCATAAATAATATTTTCTCCATTACTGAGTAATACAGATGTTTCCGGATTAAACTTAATTCTCTTTAATAACTCTTCTATTTTTACTTTTGTCTATATCTATTCTTAGCACTGCCATAGGCTCGCTTAATGAATCAGGCCTATAAATTATTCCCAAATACGAGAAAAACCTTGAGCCCTCTCCATCCGGTTCAATAATAAAGCCCGGCTTTACCCAGTGCCTGCTGTTCATTTTTGTATTAAGCTTCTTATACCACTCTGATTGTTCAGCCATATTTAGTGAAAATATCTCTTCATCATTTATGATAGATGGCCTGTCGCTTTTGACATAAAGCCTTATTCCATCAATTTGTGATGACTGATTTATATAACCTATTCTTTTCATAAATGCATTATAATAAAATCTCTGACTAAATACAGTATCACCATCTATACTTTCTGCAGCTAACTTATATACCTCGTCATTTGACAATATATTTCCGAGGGCTGTTTCCATAGCATCAAAATATCTATCTAAGATATATACTGCCTCATTATACGTATATGACATCGTATTTATCGTTTGTTTAAGGATTAACTGGTTGGTAAAATAATATGAAACTGCAGTAAAGAGAAGCAGTGGCAGCACAAGGAAGAATACAAAAACCAAGTTGATTTTTTTGTACTTAGAGCCGTATGCGCTAAGATTCCCATCCATCTTTTATAAAATGATTTCATACTTTTAGCCTTTCTAACCGCCCTCTATATGCTCTCCCTATACGCCTTTGGTGTTACACCTGTTTCCTTCTTAAATGCTTTTGAAAAATAGTTTGCATCATGATATCCTATTTTCCTAGCAATAGAACTAAGAGGCGTTCTATCCTTTTTTAACAGCGCCTTCGCCTTTTCTATTCTTACCTCAGTTATAAACTGATTTATGGTTTTGCCTGTATCCTTCTTAAATAATAAGGACAAATAATTGGGCGATAAGTACATTTTACCAGCTATCTGCGATATACTAAGTCTCTCATCTGAATAATGGTCTAGTATATATTTTGCAACCTTATCGGAAAGCTGTGAATACTGAGACTTACTGTCTTTGTTATTGAAATATAATTTTGCCGTATCCTTCAGACATTCACCCATTTCTTCAAGGCAACAAGCCTCTCCAAGAGCAGATAAAGCCGCTGCACTTATATCTCCAAAGTCAACGCTGTCCTGACTTTTAGCTCTTTGAGTCAAAGTAAGTAAAAGAGTAAGATAATAGCCACGTACGCTGTCTACTGTGGTTTCCGTGAATCGTGATATCTCATCTGCAAGTGTAGATAATGAATTCTCCAGTTCATTGTAATTTCCATACCTCCACAAGTTAAGTATTTCAATGGGTAGTTTACCTGAAAAATCATACCTTCCCATCCCCTGTTCTTTTGCATCTTTTATCACTCCACCTAAGAAACATTTCCTTCTGGCCGTCTTTGCCTGTATAGCAGAATCTTTTAACTCTTTTACGTCTCTTACAGATAATCCCACTCCCGCAAATACACGGCGTAGCTGTGGCAATTTATGCAGTAATCCTTTCCTTAGTTTTTCAATAAGACTACATACCTTATCCTTCTGTAAGTCATTATCTATATTGAATAATACAACAATATGATTTAAGTCTTTTACTGTAAATAGGCAATACTTGCGAAACATTGCATCATCAGAGTCATTTATATCAGGAACTCTGCTTTTAAGCAGTGAGGCGATTAATTCTTCCAATACTAATGACAGTGCATTCTCATCATATTCTACTTCTGCTGAAGGATCCTGAGGATAAAGCCTAAGTTCAGATGCAATATATTCCAAACCTCGTAAAAAAGGGTATTCTTCGATGTCAGCGCTTACTTTCTCTCCTGTCAGAATTTCCATACATATCTTTTTCTGCTTGGCATAGTAGTTCCTATTCTCAAGCCTTTGCTGTTTCTTAATTTCGTCAACCGCTGATTTGACTACCTCTTTTATCTCGTCAGGCTTGATAGGTTTCTCAACGTAGCTTACTGCTCTTAACTGTATTGCTTCTTTCAAATACTCTCTATCAGAATAAGCGCTAAGGAAGATAATTCTACAATCCTCCTGCTCTGCCTTTAAGCATCTTGCAAGCTCTAAGCCGTTCATTTTAGGCATTCTTATATCGCTTAGTACTATATTAGGCTTGAAGCCTTTGGCTATCTCAAGGGCTTCTTTTCCATCACCGGCAGTTTCAATTTTAGTGATGCCTATTTCTGACCAAGGTATATGGTTTAATAGTACATTTCTTGTGATTCTCTCATCATCTACAATCAAAAGCCGCATACCTGCTCCCCTTTTCCATTGATTCAAATATTGGAAAATCACGGGACCAAAAAAGTCCCGTGAAATTTACCCCTTATATTAGTTCAAATGAAGCTTTATTTTCTGTAGCACTACTGTTTCCTATAAACAGATTGAAGTGCCCCTTCTCGCTGCCTACTGTATAATCAGCTCTTACAAAGCGAAGCATAGGCTCTGTTATCCTGAAGCTAACCTTACCTTCTTCTCCGGCCTCTAACGTAATCTTCTTAAAGTCTTTAAGCTGTTTTATAGGCCTTGCTACACTCGCTGCTATGTCATGAATATAAAGCTGAAGTGTTTCAGTTCCCTTTGCACTTCCTAAGTTTTTTACAACAACCTCAGAGATAATTTCTCCATCCTCATTTAGTTTATCCGCTGACAAGGTAATAGGAGAAATACTGAAATCAGTATATGTAAGACCATGTCCAAAAGGATACAATGCCTCATTTGGTGCATCTAAGTACTTAGATACAAATCTCTCTCCCGCGTCTTCCGGTGTGAGTGGACGGCCCGTCTGTAAGATATCATAATGAATAGGAACCTGCCCCACATTGTAAGGGAAACTCATAGGAAGTTTGCCTGAAGGTGCATATTTACCTGTAAGTACATCCCAGATTGCAGCGGCTCCCATGGTTCCAGGCATCCACACTACAAGTATGGACTTTACTTTGTCACAAATATCGGTTAAAGCAAGAGGTCTTCCTGTAAAAAGAACAAGACTTACATTGTCATTTACATCGCAGATTTTCTCAAGCAGTCTTACCTGATTTTTAGGTATTGTAATATCTGTTCTGCTTGCAGCCTCACCGCTTTGTAAGAAGTGCTCACCCATAAAAAGAAGGACTTCATCTGCCTCTTTTGCTGCCTTAAGAGCATCTTCTTCCATAGCACGGGTTCTATCTGCATTATAATCTATTTCTTCCAGCTGCACAAAACCAGGCATTTTAGTTCCTTCAGGAAGTATTTGACAGCCTTCGTGGAATGAAAGTTGATAGCCATCAAGCCTCTCTCCAACCTCTTTTACCGTCTCCACAGGACCTTCATCACCCATTATCGCCCAAGAGCTTAAGAGCTTTTTACGGTCTGTATATGGTCCTATGCAGGCAATCTTTTTTCCTTTTTTTATTGGAAGGCTTCCTTCATTTTTAAGCAGTACAAATGACTCGCGCGCTGCTTTCTTCGCCAGTTCCTTATGCTCATCACAGAGGCATAATTCTTTTTCCTTCACTAAATCCAGTCCTTTGAATGGATTCTCAAATAAGCCCAAATCATTCTTTAGCTGAAGGATTCTCATTACGCTCTCATCAAGCAATTCTTCACTTATTCTTCCCTCATCTATAAGTTCACTAAGATGCCTTGAATAGTCACCCGCCATCATATCAATGTCACAGCCTGCTTTAAGTGCCATTTCAGCGGACTCCCTATGGTCCACACATACTCCATGCATAACAGCCTCTCTTATAGCCGCAAAATCGGATATAAGAACTCCATTAAATCCCATCTGTCCTCTTAGAATATCCCTCATAAGCCTCTTATTGACTGTTGTTGGTATACCATCAATTGTATTAAATGATGTCATTACCATCGCTGCTCCCGCATCAATTGCAGCTTTATATGCAGGCATATAGTATTCTTCAAGCGTATGTTCAGACAGCTCAACTGTATTGTAATCTCTACCCGCCTCTGCTGCTCCATATCCTGCAAAATGCTTCACGCAGGCAGCAAGAGTATCCTCTGCCTTAAGGTCATCTCCCTGATAGCCTTGTACTGTACTTTCAGCCATTACTTTATTAAGATAAACGTCCTCGCCTGTTGACTCAACAACTCTTCCCCATCTTGCATCCCTAACCAGATCAACCATAGGTGAAAATGTTACATGAAGTCCGGCTGCTGCTGCCTCTCTTGCAGCCATCTTAGAGCACTCTTTAAGTAATTCCGGTGAAAATGTCGCTCCCATCGCAAGCGGCATAGGGTAAATGGTTTTATATCCATGGATGACGTCAACCATAAATATAAGAGGTATATGGTGAGGATGGTTCTCCATATATTTTTCCTGAATCGCCTTTAGCTGTGCTCCACCACTACTGCCAAGTCCAAGGATGGTCCCGCATAGTGCTAAATCCTCATCCGACAGCCCAAGATCCTTTAGCGGACCTGTAAGCACCGCATCGTCTGACAGCATATGTCCCATAATCTGAAATAGCTGTCCTATTTTTTCTTTCCTACTCATAGAGTTAAGAAGTTCTTTTAACTTGCTCTGTTCCATATTTTTTCCTTTCTCGTTAGGATGATTGATATTTAAGTTAGATTATGTATCCATTTATCAGACAGGACTCTCGGGATGCCCCATATAGGTTTAATCATATCTTCAGCATTGACAAGCAGGAAGACTATCCACAGCGGAAAGCCTAGTTTCACGCCTATAAACCCAAAAGGTACACTAAAAAGCCAAACCGGCAATATATCCAGGAAACAGGCAAAGGTCGTATCACCACCACTCCTTAGAATGCCTACAACCATGACCACACTGAAGGCCTTCGGTATAAAAAGTATAGCATGTAAAAATAAGAGCAATCTGACACTTTCCATCGTTTCCGCACTAACTTCGTATATTGATAGCAGTAAAGGCCTGCTTATAATTAGGATTATACCGACAAACGCCGCCAGTACGGGAAGGATAACAAGAAACCTTCTGCTGTCTCTTTTTGCGTCTTCTTCCCTGCCCTCTCCTATTGTATTGCCAAGCATTACCGCAGTAGCATTCCCGGCACCCCTTACAAATACAAAAAGGATTTGTGCAACGGCAGAAGCAATCTGTACTGCTGCTACCGTGGATGTTCCCATAAGCCCAAAGGCTACCATGTACAGGGATGTGCCTACTGACCAGGCGATTTCATTAAATAACACCGGGGCTACTTTGCTAAAGTACTCCTTTACAAAGCCTCTATTCCATCCTGTAAGCTCCCCTATACCGGCCGCTCCTATAAGCTTCTTTTTATAGACTGTAATTAAAATTATAAGCATTTCTATGAGTCTTGCAATCACCGTAGCTATCGCAGCTCCCGTAAGCCCTAAGGCAGGTGCTCCGAAGAGACCAAAAATAAGTATAGCGTTACCAACTATATTGGTAGCCATAGAAATGAATCCGGCAACCGTAGGAAGCCCGACATTCCCTGTACATCTGCAAACGGTTGCAAGAGAAGTGCTTATTGCTGTAATTATATAGCTTATACTCACAACAAAAAGGTAACTGCTCCCATACTTCACAGCATCCGCATCGTGAATATAAAAACGTATAACCTGCTCAGGTAAAAATAATCCTAAGCAGGTAAAAAGGGATGATACACCTCCACTTAATACATAGATTAGACCAAGTACCTTTTTTATGTTTTCATTTTCTCCCGCTCCCCAGTACTGGGCGATAAACACCGATGCTCCGGAACTTATACCAAACTGTATAATTGTAAGCAGGAAAAATATCTGATTAGCTGCCCCTGCCGCAGCTATCTGAGCATCACCAAGCTTTCCTATCATCATAACATCAATCAAATTAACAGTAGATGATATTAAAAACTGGATTGAAAACGGCAGGGTCAGTCTAATAAATTTTCTTAAAAAATCTTTATCCTTTAGCACTCAACATCTCCTTAGGACAAGTATCTAACTGATTCTGTATAAACCTTGCAATTCTTGTCTGGATAAACTTCTGTCCTGAAATCCTTAAGCACCTTTTTAGGTTGTGGATTTGCCACAAGGCACTTATAAACTGTCTCTTCGCCTTTTTTAAGAGGGAGAGTAGCAAAAGACATTTCAAGAAGATGATCTGCAAGCTTAAAACCATTATTATATCCTGGATCACCATCCTTGGTACGTTCCCATTTTACATCCTTATTTCCAATGTTATATCCGTAAGTCAAAGGTACCTTTTCAGTCTGTCCATCTTCATATTCAAAGACTAGCTGTCCAATCTCATATACTTCTTTCTCCGGGAACACTCCGTCAACAAAAAACTTAAACTCAACCAAATAATCTGTATTATGAATAAGCTCAATGTAAGCAGGATGTCCATCGTGACTCTCCTTAGCATCAAGTCCCTGTGCATCAGAATATTTATAATGGTACAGGTACTCAAAGGTCTTATCCCTAATTGCTTCATAGTCTCCGTCTTCATAATTATGATTCCAAAACATTTCATAAGCATAGGAAATACCAAAGAATATTGCATTTCTCTGCAAGATTACCTCATTTAATGAACTCCAGTTTGAGATAAAAGGCGCCATGGCGACCACTCTTTTTCAATATGCGTCTTCCAGTTTGAGAAATAATAACCCTCGAAGTTACCATAACGGATATTGAAATTTTTATCCAAGAATTCATCTTCAAGATGCTCTCCAAGATTCCAGTTCCAATGTAAGATCAGAAGATCCTTAGGGCACCATATCGATTGCCTGGTATGTTGCAGGCATAATACCTATCTTTTTGCCATCTTTTTGGTGGAACTGAGGGCATATACATCTGTATTTCAGCCCCACCAAAAGGTCCTGCATTAGGTACCTTAGCATTCTTCAGAAGCTTATCACCCCAAAGTAAAGTTTTTACACCCTTTGATTTCAGGTAATTATATATCTTATTCACATCACCTGCAAAGATGTCAGCCCCGCTCTTTCCTCTGCATTTTTCACAAACTCCAATTGTATAGTATTCATCATGACCTATATTAATTACTTCAGGATTAAATACCTCTATAACTTCATCAAGTACATCAAATAAGAGCTCATAAGAAGCAGGATTTGAAGGGCAGTAAGTATCCGCATATGGGTCCTCCGGTCTTTCAGCTATGTCCATGTGTCCCATCATAAGATAGTCACAATGTCCAAGCGAAGGTACTTCAGGAATAACTTCTAACATCCTACTCCTACAGTAAGCTGCCAATTCTCTGACCTCATCCTGTGTCAGGAAATTACCTCCACCATTTTCCATATGTATGGCATTTTTGTACCATGGATAGGTGTAGTCCTGTATCTTTGTTGTTTTTCCTGAGTATTCGCTCATTTCTTCACAGTACTTAATCCATCCTTCATTTATCTCGGGATGTCTCTTGTACTCCATTGCCCCGCCGATTTCTATCATGATGCTGTTAAACTTAAAGTAACAAATCATATCGACGAATTTCTTGAAAAAAATCCTATATCCTTTGATGCAGGTAAAAAAATACCTTCATTCCTCTTTCATCACATACCGGATAGTCATAAGCAAGAAGCTCATCAACACAGCCTTTTTCCATCAGGTGGATTATAGATACTGCACCGTAAAACAAGCCTCTTTCACTTAGTGCATATACCTGTATCTCATTACCTTTAGCCTCAATTATGTGGCATTCACTATGCGAAGGCTTTGGGACATTAAACTCATTGCTTATACGCTCACCAATAGCGGCAGGTATTTCCTTATGAAAACAAATAACTTTGTAGCCTTCTTCAGTACCGGTATTTTTTTATCTTTTTCCACAAGGATTTCCTGTATCACCGGGATATCTGTCTGTATTTTTGGTCTGTTTATTTATGTGTCTGGCTATACCTGTCTTTTTTATATACTGCGGAATAATCCCTCTGCTCATCAGAACCCCTTTCTATTCTTTCATATCATTTAAGTATAAAAGCAGATTTATTTTTTAGCAGCATCAAAAACTGCCTGTGCCTGCTTGGTTATTTCCTGATTAAATTTCTCCTCACCAGCTGCTTTAAGCTTTTCTTTGAATTCAGCTAAGGTTGCCATAGGGTCTTCAGCAAAGCCCAAGTACAAGATAGGTGAATACTCAGTTCTTACATTATATACATTTGCCTGCTCGGTATTTACAGAATCAAGGACGAATGACATACCATCTACAGGATTGAATACAAGCTGCTTAAAGTAATATGACGCCTGAATTTCACCATAGTTAGGGAAAGAATCTATAGGAAGGCTTGGAGCATTTGCAAAGCACCAGGTACTGATTCCGCCGTAAGCATCAGGTTTAAGTACCTCTACCTGCTGGAAATCATGTCCATCTATCTTAACAGTTCCAAGAAGCTTACTGTGAACTCCAGGTATACCGTTGTTAATAAGGAAGTTAAGATCCTTATCATAGTTAAGAAGGTCTGTTGCCATCAAAGCTCTTTCAATATTTTTACTTCTTGCATTGAATCCAACGCCGTTACCGGTAAATCCTGCAGAACCAAGTGGTTTATTCTCAAGAAGGTTGATATATTCTACTTCCCAGTCAGGGTGATTCTGTTTAGCGTTCTGCCAAGCAGTGTTTGCATCACCTATATTGCCGAATTTAACTGCACTCTTACCAGCATCAAAACGATTTGTGTTAGATGATGTAAGATCACTCTTTGAAATATAACCCTTCTGGTTCCAATCCTTCATACGCTTGATATGTTCTTCAAATCCAGGAAGATCATAAAATGGCACCAGATCAAGCTTTTCTGAATTGGTATAATCGTATGTCAAGGTATGTGAGAGATAGTAACGTCCCTGTGGATACATAACAAGAGCTCTCATAATAATCTCAGCATTGTTACTTGAGACATCTAGAGGAATCATTCCAGGCTCATTCTCTTTAACCTTAGCCATGAACTTCTCTATATCCTCAGCTGTCTTAAGTGGCTCCATACCGTATTTTTTACGAAGGTCACCACGGACAAATGCGCCGTAATGATTTGCCCAGTAATTATTCTGTGGGATCATATAGTTCTTTCCCGCTACCTGGGTATTTGTCCAAGCGGCCTCAGGAAGTGCTGCCTTTGCAAGAGGACAATATTTATCTACCATCTCAGGTGTTATTTCATAAAAGCCACCCTTTGATGCTGTTTCAGCATAAAATGCCCAAGCAGCTGTATAAATCATATCAAAGTCTTCACCTGATGAGAATAAAAGCGGATATCTCTGCTGATAATCTCCCCAAGATAAGTAATGAGGCTCAATTGTAGCGTTGATTTTCTCTGTTAACTTCTTGTTGATTTCTTCAAAAACCATGTCGTTGTCAGACTGTGGCTCTCCTAAGAAATACATTTTAAGCGTAACCGGCTCCAATGTACTTGCTTTGCTCTCTGTGCCTGCACTTGATGACTTAGACTGAGTGGAAGCCTGCTTTACGGCACTTCCATCTGCGTTGCTTTTGGTGTCATTCTTTGCCCCGCTTCCACAGGCAACCAAGGCTAATGCCATAGTCATTGACAATCCTGCTGCTAACAATTTTCTTAACTTTCTCATAATTCTCCTCCTTTTATTTTAACCTTTTACTGCTCCAATCATTATTCCGCTTACAAAGAATCTCTGTACAAACGGATACAGTAACAAGATTGGTCCTATTGTTACCAAAGTCATCGCCATCTTAAACGATTCCTCCGGTGGTGTTACAGCTGCTAACTGTGGCACCTTTGCTATCAGATTCCTAAGCATTGATATCTGTGACAACATCCTGTAAAGATAATACTGCAAAGGAATAAGCTTCTGCTCATCTACAAACAGCATAGCGTTAAACCAGTCGTTCCAGTAATTAAGAGCCGTGAACAATCCCATCGTTGCCAATATTGGCTTTGAAAGAGGAAGTATCATCTTAACAAAGATATGAAATTCTCCTGCTCCATCAATCTTGGCTGACTCTGTTATTGAGTCCGGAATACTGTTGCTTATAAAGCTTCTTATGATAATGATATAAAAACACATTAAAGAGGTTTGGCAAAAATAAGAGCCATAATATTATTCTTCATGTTAAAAATATCTAATCATAAGGATGTACCAAGGAACTATTCCTCCATTAAATATAGTAGTGAAATAGAAGAAGAAGGAAAAGAAGGTCCTTGGTCTAAATTCTTTTCTCTGTAGCACATAAGCTGCCATTGATGAGAAAAAAATATACCTACTACAGTACCAACTATTGTAATAAAAAAATTGTGACTCCATAAGCATTAAAAAAATGTTTTTCCGGTACTGCAAATACAGCTCTAAATGCTTCAAGTGAATACTCAATCGGAATCAATGAGAAGCCGTGTTCCAGAATTGACTGCTCTGATGAGAATGCACCTGATATTATAAACAGAAAAAGGAATCAAACAGCAAAGTGATAAAAAAATATAAGTATTGTATATGCGAAAAGCCCGAATCCCACATCCGCTTTTTGATATTTTCTTAGTAAACATATAAGTTCATCCTCCTTTCTCAGAATAATGCGTAATCTTTCTGGTATCTCTTCACCAGGCTGTTTACCCCGAGAAGAATAACCAGACTTATTAATGACTGGATAAGTCCAGCGGCAGATGTCATTCCCACATCCTGTATCTGTAAGAGAGATCTTACTACATAAGTATCAATTACGTCTGTACTATCGTATAAAAGAGGATTATTTGCCGTAACCTGATAAAACATATCAAAGTCACCCCTGAAAATCCTACCTACATTAAGCAGAGTCATTATTATTATCTGAGGTGTAATAAGAGGAAGTGTAATAGAAAATATCTTACGGACTCTTCCTGCACCGTCTATCGCAGCTGCTTCATACATCTCACTATCTAGCCCGGTAATGGCTGCCAGGTATATAACCGAGCCGTATCCAACCCATTTCCATGCATTAGCTATTACAAGTACATATTTCCATATACCAACATCATTATACATGTCTACAGGTGTAGCACCTACCGCCTTAAGCATAGTATTTAATGAGCCGTATTCGTAGTTAAACAAATTGTAGAGGAAGCCACCCACAATTACCCACGAAATAAAATATGGTAAAAATATAATGGACTGTGAGGCTTTTTTAAAAAACTTTGATTTTATCTCAGTAAGTAAAATAGCTACTCCTACCTGTAGAATGAGGTTTACCACAATGAATACTGCGTTGTAAGCTATTGTGTTAAAGGCAACCTTGAAAAATCTTGCCACCACTGAAAAGAAATTCAAAAATTTTTTTGAAGCCCGACCACGGTGAAGCAATAATTCCATCCGCATAGTTAAACTGCTTAAATGCAAGTACCGTTCCACCCATAGGAAGATAAGCAAAAAATCAGATAATAAATCACTGCCGGAAGTATCATAAGATATAATGTGAGGTTTAATTTCTTAAAAACCCTTTTTTTGGCAGTTTTTTTAGGTTTAACCATAAAACCACTCCCTTCTCCACTTTCTCTTTGTATATCTTGCTCCATATACTGTATATTAATCTTATGCTTTTAGTATATTTGACGTAAAATATTATTTCAATGGTAAGAATCTATGATTAAGGTAATTTTCTACTTATCAGGCTGAGTGCTATAAAAAAAGCTGCCGCGCCATAATTAAACGCAGCAGCTTTTAATAAACAAATTCCGGTAAGACTACTTAGTTAAAAAGCCATACAGCTATTTCTTTCTTTTTATCTTTTCCTGCTGAAGCATAGTCTTTTAAGTATAAATCACCATCTCTAGTCTTAACATTTCCTTCAAAAATCGATTGGCAGTCCTCCTTGTCTGAAAGAGTCTCAAGACTAACTGATAAATTATCATCAGTTTCAATTTCAATCTCTCTTGACGCCTTTGACTTTGAAGAATCTTCGACAGCCAGCATAAGCGGACCACGTTCAAGCGCAATATGTCTCTTTGCAAGCGGATCTTCCAAATCAAAGGTAGGTACAAGATAGTCATACTCAAAAAGCATGTTATTTACAAGCAAATCTTTACCGTATGGAACAGGATGTAAAACAAAGGTTCTCATGTCAAAGGACAGTAATACCTCGTCACCCTTTTCCCACTTTCTTTTTATTCTTAAATATCCACTTCCTTTTTGTAAGATCAGAAGCAGATATTACCGGTTTCTCATCCAACGCTTTGTCATGTATCTCTTCACCGTTAAGTCTTGCAGTAGTAACTCTGCTCCAAGCAGGAATTCGGAAATTCATAGCAAATTCATCATCTTCGCTTTCCTCAATCCTTATTTTTACATCTCCTTCAACCGGATAAGCTGTTTCTATGCTAAGGCTTAACTTTGAACCTGACGGGCTGACAGCCTCAATTCTCCCTTCTTCGTAAAAGTTAAGACTATATCCTTCACTGGAATAAATAAACATTATTTTAGGTATGATGCCAATTCCTGCAGAAGCTATACTTGCACAACAGCCATAAGTATTTCCTTCTTCAAGAATCATAAATCCACCAGCCTGCTTTCCTCTTTTTCCCAGAGTTAAAGGTGCATAACTGTCATAAGGAAATCCTTTTTTTACAATTCCCTGCATTTTTTCAGCCCTATCATCCATAAATCCTTGTGGATTTTCTGCCCCAAGATAGGCATTGTAAAATGAACGCTCGATAGCATCTGCAAAGCGGCTGTCTCCGGTTATCTTTAATATTCTGCCAAAGAACTTCATAAGTGTAACTGTCACGCAAGTTTCCTGCATAATAAATTCATTGGTTGTGTTCGCCTGTCTGACTGTTGAATGATCAAATAACTCGTGAGTACATCCTGCACTTCCTATAACAGTGAAATCTGTATCAAGTATCTTGTAAGCATAGTTTATCGCAGCCTGTTCCCATTTTTTATCATTTTTTACCTCTGCATACTCCAAAAGCCCCTCAAAGCAAGAGGTCATTTCATAAGCCTTTGTGACCGGAAACTGATAAGGACTTGCTTCATTTTCCATGGCAAGTTCAAATATATTGGCAATTGACGTTCCTCCATGGCTTACTATATGCTCTGCAAAATCAAGATACTTTCTTTCTCCTGTTAGTTTATACAGTTTCACAACAGGCTCAAGTATCGAGCTTGAATTAAGTCCCCTCCAGCAGCCTGACGCAAAAACTATCGGTGTTTTACCATCCTCATCTCCAATAAATTGCATTATGTAGTCTACCTGCTTTTTTTAATGCAGCCTACTACATTTTCCTTAAGCATGTCATCCTTACATATCTCAAGGAAATACTCCATACCTAAAATTACATATTTTCTGCACCACAGATCCCACCCATTGAACTCGGTTTCTACAGAGTAGCTGCTTATACGTCCGGTAGGAGCAGTAACTAAAATCATCTCTCTAACAGTTTCATCAAGAATATTATATAGCTCCTCATTTTCAGTATAGCTGTATACAAGCGATGCACCGCGCATCATTTTACCCCAAAACTCGCCTCTCCAGCCTCTGTCACCTTTATCTGTCTCTCCCTTAAATTGACTTACAAATCGTTTCCATAGTTTAGGGTCAATTAGCTGTTTATTTTCTGCAAAATGCATTGCTTTATCCGCTAAGCCCTTTAATGAATATTTTATCTCCATTTTTCCACTCCTTTTATATATGACTACAGGGGACTGTACTTAAGCACAAATCCCCTGATTATTAAATTTTACCAATTTTCTGTTGTAATCTTCTCAATTTCTTTAAGCTCTTCCTCAGAGAACGGAGCACTGTGTATGGCACGAATATTGGTAAGCAGCTGCTCTGCTCTGGAAGCCCCTACAAGCACAGAGGTTATTCTAGGGTCTTTTAATAGCCATGCAAGCGACATTTCCGCAAGACTCTGTCCTCTCTTGTCTGCAACTGCTTTCAGCTCCTTTGCCTTCAAAATGTAGAATTCAACATCCTTCTCCTTTAGGAACCTTCCGTCTGTTTTTACACGACTGTCTTCAGGAATACCATTTAGATATCTGTCAGTAAGCACACCCTGTTCAAGCGGACAAAAACAAATTATTCCCTTTCCTAATTCTCCGGCAGCATCCTTAAGTCCGTTCCTTTCAATCGTCCTGTCAAAAAGATTGTATCTATTCTGATTAATTATAAATGGTACATGACGTTCTTTAAGAATAGCAGAAGCCTCAGCCATCCTTTTACCATCGTAGCTTGAGAGCCCAACATAGAGTGCCTTACCGCTCTTTACTATCTGTGCAAGAGCCTCCATAGTCTCCTCCAATGGAGTATCAGGATCAGGCCTATGATGGTAAAAAATATCAACATAATCAATTCCCATACGTGTAAGACTCTGATCTAATGACGCAATCAAATACTTCCTGCTGCCAAAATCACCATAAGGACCCGGCCACATGTCATACCCTGCCTTGGTGCTTATAATAAGCTCATCACGGTAAGCACTTAAGTGCTCTTTTAAAATCTTTCCAAAGTTAATCTCAGCTGCACCGGCTTTTGGGACCGTAATTATTAGCAAGGTCAAAATGTGTTATACCATTATCAAATGCTGTAAAGCATATATCTTCCATATTTGAATACGCAGCAGTGTCTCCAAAATTATGCCATAATCCGAGGGATACTGCAGGAAGCTTAAGCCCGCTGTTTCCTGAACGGTTGTAGATCATACTTTCATATCTTGATTCATTTGCCTTATACATATATACCTCCTTAATATAATAAAAAAATTTTTCATATTTTTTTGCGTGTCAAAAGATAATAAAAAGCGAGTTACTTATATCGTATCAGTTCCCTCTTCACAGGCCACCAACGCCCAAAGCACTGCAGCAACTGCCTCTTTAGCATTTACACATCTCGTATAGTCCACATACTGATCATAGTTATTCTGAACACATAACCCGTCACAGGCATCTGATATATTGTATCCGCCATCAATCCCGGCAGAGCATTTTGAGAGAATTGCTTTATAGCCCTTATCTATAACCTCTTTTGCATATTCATTGTCTATGAGTAAGAGATCATACGCCTTTTTTTAGTGTATACACAAACATTGCACTCCCGGAGGTGTCATGGAAATTCCTTGGGAATCCGGGTTTGTCAACCACTTGATACCATAGTCCACAGTTCCAGTCCTGAGTTTTCAGCAAATCCTCACATAACAGAATAAGTTGATTGCTAATATCCTCCCGCCCATTAAAATTCTCGGGGATTATTCCAAGTGCTTCAACCAAAGCCATACCATACCAGCCAAGCCCTTCACTCCAGACCTCCGGAGAACAACCGTTTAGCGGGCTTGCCCATTTTGTATACGGATTATCACTATAAGCATGGTACACAAAGCCTGTTCTATCCTTCCTGGCATTTTCAAAATATAAGCTTAATTGTTTTACCGCCTCTTCATAGCTATTCTCTTCATCCCCTATGTATTTCCCATATCTTACCAAAAACATCAATTCCATAAATAGTCCATCTGCCCACATTTCTCCCGGAAGATGCTTTCCATGTAAGAACCCACCTTTAGAATTCCTCGGATATGAGTCTAGTGCCTTACGAGCCTTTTTAGCAGCAAGCTTAAATCTTTCTTCACCTGTTTTTGTATATAGCCAGATAAGGATAGATGCCGGCATAATATCATCAAGGCAGTCTCCAACAAACCTGGAAATTGTCCCTTCATCTCCTACGTGAGTGTTACCATAAGCAAGCACATAATCGTAGTATCTTTTATCTCCGGTTTTTTCAAATAACCTAACTATAGCCCATAGATAAAAGCCCTGTGGATAACTCCAGCTTTTGTAAGGATAACTATCAGCCAGAGGATATTTCCTCATTAAATACTCTGCTAATTTAGTAGCATTACAGCTCAAGCTCGTCCCTCCTATCTCATTGTTTCACCATTGTTGTTTATAGTTGTTTCATGATGTGGTTGTCAAATGTACTGGCAACCATTGATACAGTATTGCTACAGCTATACTTTTGACATTTGTATCAGTATATTAATCTATATCATATTTTTTTCAACAGTAATTATCTCTGAAAAATAGCTTTTATTCTACTTTTTATCCCATTAATTATATAAATTTTTATTGAAAATAACATAAATGTCAAGGTTAAAAATATGTGCAATCCTAATATTAATAGTAATTTTCAACAAACATTTTTAGATATTATAACATTTTTATTGACAAATATAAACCTTGAACATTATAATTATCGAAAAATTATCATGATAATTACATAGTGTTATAAACAAACTTAATATTGTGGGTTCAAACTATCAGAAAGGGGTGTTATTCTATTGAAAAGAAAAACAGGTAGTATGAAAAAAAGTGCTATGGGACTATTTTTATCCACAGCTTTGCTTACATCTGCAATCTTTCCGGCAAATGCTCTAGCTGGAGAAATGTCAAAAAGCCTCAATATTTTTGAGACTGCTGATAACGCCATTCCACTTAGCTCTGCACTTGCAGAAAAATACTGAGATGGCTGTCCAAATGTCTAAGGCAGAGAAGAAACGTGCTATAAAACAAATGGGTAAAAATCAGGGTAATGTTTGGGTTTGGTCAAAAGAAAACGTGGTAAAAGATCAGGAGCGTGGCCCAAACGGCGGACCCGGACAATTTAACGGCGGCTCTGTAGTATTAGGTGGTAGAGCTTCTTATGACCCACCAGCTGACTGGTATTATTTGGGCTATAAGCGTGATGGTATGACTGATGCGCAGGCTAAAGAGCTGTTTGACAGCCAGCGCGGTAAATACTTAGACCGTATGGATCCTTGGGGAGTTGTCATGGAAATGCAGGATAACAAAGCCAAAAATGCCTGGTTTGATGTACGAAATATGCAGGCTTTTGTACTGCGTGAAAATGAAACAACCTGGGAAAATCTTATAAACGATCCTTTAGCTGTTGATTGGGTTGATTATTTTGAAGGAAATATGTACGGATGGATAGGACAGGCCGAACGCGAGAAAGTATATGGCTTTGGTACCTCTGTAAAAATGCGGCCAAAAGAAGACAAGGTCGCACATTGGGGCTCTAAGCAGATTTTAAATGTTCCAAGTCCTGAAAGTATCCGTGCAGTATTGATTTCAGTTGAAGCGAGGATATCTGAAAAATCTGATCCTAATGCAAAATTAGGCATACAGGTAGGTGCAGATTGGAAATTCTCAGATGAAAGTCCTGCTGAGCATCCACTATGGTATCCCGGCGCCGGTCTTTCAGGTGTACAGCGCTTACAAAAAGACTGGGCAAGGTATTACTTCGTAAGTGTAGAGGGTATCCAGGATGCAATGCCTGAACGAGCAATTTCTGAAGATAAATTTTACTCAACTGTTGTTCCTTTAGCTGATCTTAGCGCAAGTAATGATGAGAGTACTTCAGTTACCGTTAGCAAAGAGGACTTAAAGAGCACCATAGAAAATAAAGAAAAAAACCGTGACTTTGGCAACATCTGCCGCTAAATTTGAGCTTGATAAAAAGGCATTTGAGCCACTTTCCAAAAAAGGTGATGTTACCATTTCTCTGACACCTGCAAATAAGCTTAACAAAGAGGTTAAAAAAGCTATAGGAAATAGGCCTGTATATGATATTGTCTTAAAAGCAGGGGATAAGAAGGTTGCTAATCTTAAGGGAAAACTGAATATCAGCCTTACTTACAAGAAAAATGCTAAGGAAAAAGCAAAAGGACTTTTTGTTGCTTATGTAAATAACAATGGAAAACTGGTTAGGGTAAAAGATTCTTCCTACAATAGCAAAACCGGTAGAATAACCTTTACTACAAAGTCCTTAAAGAGATTTGTAGTTATGTATAAAAGCCCCTAAAAAGGCCAAATAAAAAAATCAGAACTTCTGATTTTTAGTCAAAATTTGAGCTGTGCAGCCAAAATCGGTGCACAGCTCAAAATATTAGATTCTTAGTACATTTGCCTTCTATTTCTCAAACTAACTGCCTTACGTTATTCTTGTTAAATTTGTTCTATAGTGTTAGTGAGGTACATACTCTGCATTACCTCCCTGTGCCTAATCGACCTCCCTGTTTAACCTGCGTAAAAACCTCTCAGTTCTAGGATTTGCTGCAGGCCTTTTCGCCGTGGTTTCAGCTATTACTTCTACTACTCCATTTAATCTCCTGCCTTTACTGCAGGAGAGCTTATCCAGCGGACACTGCCAGCCACAGCCCTTACAGACTCCTGTAGCTGTATTTTTCTCTACAATATTGCTATTATTTTCCATTACTATGTTCTCCTATATCCCAATTAAATGATCTTTTACCAACTCTCTTACACTAATCCGCATCCACCCACAGGTGATATTTTTTACAATGCAGGCAACGGAATAAATAACCGCAAAGAGATCCGTCTTTTACAAGATATTCCTCTATATCTGCATACTCGTCTCTTTTGGCATACTCGCTAAATACCTCATCTGCTATATCCATAGCCTTTAATTCTTTTGTGCCAACTGTTCCCAGATACTCACAATAATCATTACAACAGGAGAGCCAATGCTCACCCTGCCAGCTTAAATACCCGGGTGTACGGCAGAAAAGCTCTTCATCCTTCTCTTTATCCGGTTCACCACTCCACTCTGCATCCTGTATGAAGCTGGCATCATATTTTCTTGCAGCCTCACCTGATGCAATGCAAAAAGGACAGAGATTCTCCACATTTTCAATACAATATGGCTCACTATAATAGTAAACTGTACTCTCCTTGCCGCAACATGGACAGGTCCTTGCCTCCCCCTCTTCAAATACACCGGTACCCACAGGATCCGGATAATAGCGAAAACTTAGGTAAGTCTTTTTAAACGTTCCTTCCTTGCAGTTTCTTCCTTTTTGGTAAGAGGACGAGGAAGAGCAAAGTTATCACCCTCATCTTTACTTGCCTCCTGCAAAGTAGCAAGCTTTTTTAATTGCTTCCTATCAGCCTTATTGACAATGGTTGAGAATAACTTGTAAGCACTCTCCATCATCCCCAATAAGCTGTATACATCCACCAATACCACTTTTGCTTCTTTTTCATCTATTGCAGAGAGTTTGTCTGCAAATTGATAGAAAGCCAGCACACTGGATTTACTCCCGTCTTTTTTTATAATAATTTTCTTTCAAGCTAATAAATTCTTTAAGATACTCGTTCATTTTGGCCTCCCTGTTTTATTTCAAACCCTTAATAGGTTTCATAAATTAATTCTTTATCAGCCCGTAGCTGCTTATCAAATTTTACCAGAATATACAGCCTGCCTGCAGGTGATTCTCCCATATCATATCCGAGAGCAAACTCTTTATAACAACCACTTTTATCAAACATAATATCCGTCAAATTTAACTTAGACGCATCTTCATCCGGATGAACAGCTTGTATTACCTCTATGGGCATTATAGTCTAGCTTCTCCAATTCCCTAAAAAGTCTTTGCATAAAATCATCCGGTATTAGAGACATATCCTTCTCAGTAAAACCGGTGAAGTTAAAATTTACCTCTTTATTACCATATTTGCCTGTAAAATATATCCCTGCGTTATTTTTATCCCAGTCTTTTACATTCCATAATGTGAGCAAATCTTCTTTTTTTCATTTTTTTGTCTCCATTTAGTCCCTACTAATTGCAAAAAAATGTATTAACATATCCATCATTTTAAGGAACTTTTATATCGATTTTGTTTTTCACATAACGTCTGCTTTTAGTTGTTCCTGTACATTCCAGATATCCTAATTCAACTAATTCATTAAGTAATTGCCTTGTTCTAGAACCCTTTAAGCCAACCAACGCAGAGAGCTGATCTCTACTATAAAAAGTATCTTTCTTCATCACTTCAATAATTTGTTTATGTCTTTTTTTGTTAATATACCACCTTCTTTTTTTCTGCCGATTTTTTTCTGCCGATTTTTCTGCCGATTTTTTTCTTAATGCTTCGGCAAATTTCTCACTGTCAAACACCAAATCCTTATCAAATTTGAATTTTTCACCTATTGTTGACAACGAATTTTGAATCTGTCCCAACTGATAGTCTGTTATTTTAGGTAATCCCTGAACAAATGCTTTCATTGCACCTTCTACCCCATCAACTTTAAGTGCATCGAGATTCCCGATTGATGTTTGTAACGCCTTAGCAATAGATTGTACATTTTCTTGATGAGTAGGTAAATTTGCAATTATCTGATTTTCCAGTCTTTGTAGGTTATCCATCCATGCCGGTACCATACTAAGTTTTAAAGTAATCTGATTTAGTATAGTATCTTCAATCAGCTCAGGTTTCACCCAGCCTTCAGCATCCCACGCTGCAACTATAGTAGGAAAACCAGAGCCAGCATTATCACCAAAGCCAACCATTCTAAGCATAGTCTGCATATGTGAGTTACGGGGTTTAGAATTACCGCCACGAAAAATATCTTCAATCGGCAGTTTAAGTATTCCCGGATTGGTAAATTCAAATGACTTATTCTTCTTTATTACCTTCAACGTACCCGCATCCATCAAATAATCTGCATGGATTATAAGATTAACAAATGCCTCTCTAACTGCTTTATGAAGTGGAGTCTCATCAATTCGTTGTATCCCTTCAAGCTTAAATGGCTTTGGTAAATCCTCAGTAAGTTTTGGCGTTACTTTAGAAAAGAAATTAAACAAATTATTCTCCCAAGTTCCATCATAGGTAATTCTATCGTTCCAGCGTACATCAATTGTAACTTTAGACTCTTCACGGTAATCCATGAAAATGTTAGAGAATCTTTCCCTTATAGCACGACCTGTACCGAACATTAAAAGACCTGCAACTGTAAGCCCTTCTACGCCGGTTTTACGATCACGATTGTACCCACCTAGCTGTTCAAGAAAGGCCTTATCATCCAATGGATTCCAGACATGTCCGTCATTTCTAATTTCAAAAAAATCTGACGATACTTTCTCAGGGTTTCTTTGTCAATGTCAGCCATAGTGTAGTGTTCCAAAATCGTTCCATCATTACCTTCCAAGCTCTGATCTCGAATCATACTTCTAGTCTCATGTTCTGTTGCATGATAATCACCATCGTGATTTCTCTTATATGTACCTTTGTACGGATTCTCACCTACATATACCGGACGCATATTAAAGTCGGCTCTAGGCACATGAATAACAAGAAGTTTTATATCCCCGTCTTCAACTACAAAAACATCTTCATTTTTTAAAACGTTAACATTTACTTTATTACCATTGATGGTATTCCAAAAGTCCTCTTTTTGAGCCTCAGGATTTTTAATTCCTCGAATAATAAAACGTTCCTCCAGAACAGTTTTTGTTTTGTCTTCTATAACACCCAAGATAATATATCCGCCCTTTGTATTTGCAAATGCAGAATATGATTCATATACAGATTTTGGCACATTCCCATCTGCTTTTTTGCATTCTATATCCACTTTTTCGCCCTGATATATAAGGCTTTTTAATTCCTGTATGTTCATTGCCACACCTTCTTCCCTAAGACTATACTCTATATCTCTCTTTTAGGGAACTTTTATGTGTTTTTACATTCAAAAAGTTCCCTAAGCTTCACCAGTCACACCCCAAATCCTTCTAAGCCTTTAATATATCTTATATTCTTCCCAAACACAAATATTCTATAGGCGGTTTTCCCATCCAGACTGTAGCCCGGCACATCGTTTCGCCAAAAGGAAATGAACATTTCTTTAAGCTTCTTTTCCGCCTCCAAAATCTCTTCCTCATCCATTGTAAAAGCTGCCAGGTGAGAGTCGTCTACTTCTCCTTTAGAAATCTGCTCAAGTACATAGGAAACCGCTGCCTCCTCATTGTCAAAATGCTTTATTATATCCCTATGTCCTCTCTCTTCATAGCCATAGATAAATCCGCTTCCGTCCCTATCCAAAAATAAACCCTCTAACGCCCTATATTTCCCAATTGAAAATGAATCAAAGGAATAGCATTCCTCTTCCATAAATTCCACCAGCCTATCAATTGTCTTTATCCCAGATGCAATGTAATTAAACAAGATTCCACTTATATAATTCTCTTTATTTCTGCTAATACATTCGGTAGCAATAGCCATTGGTGCAATCTGGGGCTCCCCTTTATAGGATGCATCTGTTAGTGTAATTACGGGATGATGCGCATCTTCCTTATTATCAATATCTATATCCCACTCACCGCCTAGATACCTCCTAAAAGTTTCTCCGATATAAATGGTAATATAGTCCAAGGTCCTGATATCAGCAATCAATTCGTTAACATCTTGATAGTGAGCAATAATCCAGCTTTCCAAATCATTCAGTGAAGCCAATGTGTAATCAAGAATCAAATGATTATTTCCTGCAAATTCATGCGTAAATCTATTCATTTTATCGGGTATACAAGATATCCATTCTTTACAATTTTTCCTTTGTATCTGCCATAGTTTCATTTCCTCCGGCGGTCTGAGATTTTTTTCTATCACTGCAAATTCTAAGTTGTAGGGCTGTTGTGTTTGTTTTTGACTCAGTTACACCTTCGCTGATAAATGTCCAGACTCGCTCCGGTTTTTCTGCAAGGTGCTATTTTTAAGTTTTTACAGGATGACGAAAAACCTGATGCGCTCGCTTAGGCATTATCAGCTCCGGCTGTTTAATTGATGAATAATTGCAAACAAACACATCAGCCACATGTGGGCAGGTTGGGGGAGCTGCCTTTCATTTGGTATTCTAGTTATTATTTGTATAAATTTAAGGTGCCAGCTACGAATGATAAATTCTAAGCGAGCGCATTAGGCGTAGCGAAGCGGATGCCGGAGCGAGTCTGAAATGTTATCATTCGGAGCGTCACCCTAGGTAAGTTTATATAACTCGACAACAGGCGCTATCTTTGATAGCGGTATGGCTATCTTGGGACAGTCTTTATAGTTCTTTTTTAAGCATGATAATTTCACTTGTTCTGTATTCTTCAATAAATCCTTTCTTTAGAAACATCGTGACGGCTGGATTATCTATTGCGATATCGTCATACAACAGCTTTATGCCATTTTGTTTAGCAGCACTACATAACAAATCCAATCCAATACTGCCATAGCCTTTTTTTCTATATGGTGCATAGACTATAACATCAGCTATATAAAGGTTTCGATTGCTATCGTAATGATAGGCAATCTCTCCAATAAAATGACCAGCGTTATCCTTCAAATATCTGTAATAACGCTTGCCCTCATGATTTACAATCCACAAGTCATACCAGCCAGGCCACTCCTCTTTAGGAAAAGGAGTTATACCTCCCCAAGCGTGGTTATACGACATGGTTTCCGTATCTGCCATCATTTTCTGCCGAAACCAAAGTTCTTCCAAAGATGGTATATAAAGCGTGATGAGGTTTTCCCATTCTTCTTTTGTTAATAGGCTTACGTGTCCATTTCTTATTTCGCCCAACAGCGGAACCGGCACATCCCGAATTAGCTGTCAGCTGTTCTCTTCACTTGTGAATTAATCATTAATTTGCCAATGCCCATAGCGCTTACCGCCGACACGGAAGATACGTCCAGACTCCTTTAGAGCATTAATGTGTTTCTGAATGACTCTTCTTGTCATTCCAAGTTTTTCTCCTAAAGCCTCCTGAGAGATATTGGGTTCTTCTCTTAATATTTCTATGAGTCTAAGCACCATTTCACTTTCCAAAGCACCATCTATAACAGTATTTTGGTGCTTTGGTGCTTTGAACTGATCTATAAGAGCACTTTTGAGTGCTTTGATATGCAGGTGGATGCCATTTCCCAGTACCTCATATTGTGGAAATTCCGCTCCGAGATCTCTGCATTCATCACATATTTTTTGGATGCCACGTCCTCATGTTTCAATATATCCCATCCGGTAAAAGACGTTGGCTATATCCAGATTATAGGGGATGGAATCATGCGGTTCCATTAGTGTTTCCGCTGTCCATCCATCTGGAAGAATGCTTCGATTACTGATGATCATTTCTTCATCCTCAATCCGAATCTGGATTGGATTCCCAAACATATAGCAGTTATGCGCAATCGCATTGTAGACTGCTTCACGGACTGCCTCACGTGCAAATGGATAGGTTTCAATGCGCCGGTCATGCTCATATGTTATTTTAGCTTTCAGATGTTTTTCACCCGAAACCATTGATTTTCAGGACTATTATATTATGATATAGCTTCACCTTACAGGTAAATTGTAATAATGTACAGCACTTATAATAAGCCTCAGTATTGCAGGCTTCCTCATAAAAGTAAGATCTTTAACTTCACGGATTCAGGTTCTACTTAAACTTAGTAATATATGCCTTCACAGTTTTTTTCAATTCTCTAGTTTTCAAAAACTTAGTCCGCTAAAAATCAAGTTTATCTACAACCTGTTATTTCTCTAAACATATCCCTTTAACTTATCAAGGAGTGAGTGACGTCTAATCTTTTGCAATGCTTTAACTTCAATCTGTCTTACTCTTTCTCGGGTAACACCTAAATCTGCACCTACTTTTTCAAGCGTCTTTTCCTCACCATTATCAAAACCGAACCTATCCCTTATTACTTTCTGCTCTCGATTCGTCAATATCTTTAATATCGATTTCACATTCTCCCGCATATTCTTGCGTTCAGCTTCCATATACATATCGTGTGAATCCTTAAGTCTTTCTAACAGAAGTATTTCAAATTCATTTTTAGGTTTTTCAAAAACTTCATCTTCATCTTGAAATACTTCATCTAGCATCGCATCAATAGAATCTGAAGGAATCATCTGAAGAATCACATCTTCTATTTGTTCATTGGAGCAATTAAGGCGTTCTTGTATTATGTCCCTAACTTTTTGGCATTTCCATATTTTTTCACAGGAAGTGCATCCTCGGTCTCGTAAGATAGGATACATCGTATAGTACTGCTCTTTTTTATGAACAGGATAATAAACTTCCAGTTGCTGCGTTTTCTGTTCTCTTGATATATTTTGTAACATCCACAAAGAAGCATAAGAACCAAACGGTCCACTCGTATCTGGATTATATCGTTCTACTGCTGTAAGTAATCCAACACATGCATCTCCAATGCAATCCACAAGATCGGTATCATACTGTTCAGCTCTCTGCAATCCTATTCGAATAGCGATTCGTAGATGCATCTCAACTATGCGATTACGGGCATATTTGTTTCCCTCCTTTGCCTGATAGATAATTCCAGACAATTCTCTAAATTGCGGAGGACGAATTAATCGAATCTCATCAATTAAGGGTTTTAATGATGGTTCTAATTCAATTACTCTTTGAAATACAGCCTGATAATCACTTTGAGCATAATCGCTATGCTCGTCATCATCACTTACTCTATTCGTCATTTCTGGAGCCTCGTCATAGACAAGTACGCCCCGTGTAGTTATTGAATTTGACAGCCAATCAACCTCGTTAATAGGTAATTCCCATCGATTTGCCACATCAATTATGTTGTCAAATGTAATATAACCTTTTTGCGTCGCCAAATTCAACAGGTAAGCATATGCATCCTGTCTGTTATCTCTGGACATTAGCGTATCTCCTAACAGTTTACTTTATGCACAGCGCAAGAATATCGTCACTGCTGACTGATGAATTAAACCTCTCTCCGAATTCCTCGAGGAACTCATATAGTCTCGTCATGTAATCATTAGGGCTTTCGGCACCTTCAATGAGTTTTTCGTAAAGCACATCGACACCGCCACGAACATAACTATCAAAAAGTTCCTCATCTGCAGGATCTTCACCCATATGTCGGAAAGCCTTATTTATTCTTGTATCCTTATCAGGCTCATAGCCGGCATCCAACAGCATTATGAGTCGGAAGTTGAACATTAATTCTTCCTGCGAGTAGATTACTCTGTCGCCCATAACATTCTGATTGTATACTTGTCCCGTCTCAGGATTCTTCTCTTCATCCGGTTCTGCAAGCCTTCCATAAAGGAAGCCCACCAACGGAGCATTAGTGTAAACATCAACATTTCTCTCAAAAAAACTTCGCTTTACTGACTATATCAAAGGCAGCTGTCAGCTGATCAACTCTTAATGCATGACGTCCTTTAAATCTATATTGTTTATCAAACATACTGCTACCTCCTATGCAAGAACAGTTTCAAACTCGTTGCGCTTATCAAAGCGATGTCTGCTACCAATTTTATCTCCCATATAATCCTCGGCCAGCTCACCATCCGTATCTTTTATAAAAAAATAATCACCTGTTCTGCCGTTTTGGGTAAAGCCTCACATACAGTCTTAATTCTACGCTTATCAAATGCGGAGAGCGGAGCATCCATTACCAGCGGGTACGGTTCTGATGAAAGAAGCCTTGCATCATCATCAGAGGCATTTCGGTTCTCTCTGGCCATCTTAATAATTCCGGTAATGAAAGCGAAGATAACAGAAATACTCTGCGCAGTAGACGTCTCTACATCACCTTCATAATCATTGGCATATACCGAAATGTGATACTTATCATCTATGGTAAGATAAAGACCGCCTTCATAAATCTGCTTAAAAGATATCGTTAATTGTATCCTGCAGCATTTTTCCGGATTTCAGCTTCACTTGTCGAGTACACTTCTTGAAGCTCTGAGTAAATCCGTTCAGCATAAAGCTTTATAAATCTCAATCTTTCTGTTCCTTTCGTCGAGAAGCGTAAGATTTCTACGTTCCGCATCAGCCCGATCTCTCTCCTTGATGTAACCACCAATCCCACGGTCGCACTTCTGTTTTTCATCTTCGCTCTTTCTTATCGTCTCATCGCAAATCTGAATCTCAGCATTAATAGTCCGGACTTTCTCGCGAACATCACCGCCACTGAGTTTCTTGTCAATGCTTTGGATATCATCCATTTTGTCAGCAATGTCGTCATCCTGAGAACTGATAACCGCAAGATTTTCCTGTACCTGTGAAACGATGTCGTCAGAATTTCCGGCTCTTCTCCGAGCTTCTTTCTTGAAATCTGATATCGTGGTGCTGATAGATTGAGGCGGGAGATAGTTTATTAATTCCATTACCTTATTATAAGGAATGGACCCTTCATCCAAGTGCGTGCCACAGATACATACCTTCTGCTTAATCAGATATTCAATTGTCTTGGTGTGCATAAACGGAATATCTTTTTCCGGTAAAAATCCTCTTGGGCAAGAAAAGCCAAAGCTCTTTTCATCAAGGTCATAGAAAAGAACGTGCTCATTGAAGAATTGAAATCCTTGCAGATTGCCTTATAAACATTAGAACGAGTTGTTTCGGCATTTCTGATTTGCTTCTGGAGTTTTTTTCCTTTTGTTCCTGAAGTTCTTCGCCTTCAGCGTACTGCTTTATCTTCTCTGTTTTTTCGCCCTTACGCTGCTTTGCAGATTCAATCTGAGAATCAAGCGTTTCCAGCCTTGCTTCAAGCCTCTCGATTTCACGATTGCATCTATCAATAGTATCAGTATACTCGGATATCTTCTTGTTGCTCTTTGCGTCAAAGCTGCTATCGTAACTACCGATTACACAATTTTTGCTGCGTGGATTAAAATGCGCAATGGCACTGATAAAACCATTGAGACCAAGCAAGCCTTTTACAGCTTCGGCAAAATCCGACGACTTCTTTCCAGAGGATATATCCTTACTCATTTTTTTCAATGCGTTCACCATCAAAGAAGAAATATCTAGACAGCTCCTTGGGAAGTATCCCTTTGACTTCCGCTTCACATTGAGTTTTCTTCAAATAGTTTGTATTACCCCCTGCGTCTTTAATTGCGATATCGAAGATTGTGTTATCACCCTTCACGTTGTTGTTATAATCTTTGTGATAGACCTGTTCACGTATCAGGGTGTATCCAACCACACCATGACGCAGAGATAACGTCACTTTAACTCTTTCTTCCTGCCCTGGACGCATTTCTGCGGCTACCACCTTATTCAAAATGGTCTTATCAGAGAATTCTGTTTCGCCATACATGCACCAGAAGAAGGCCTGAGCAAAAGTAGTTTTACCTGTTCCATTTTCACCTATGATGATTGTGACATTTTTACCGTTTTCTCCTTGAGCAAAATCTATGGATTCATCGCGGAACTGTCTGAAATTATGTAAATTTATTGATTCAAGCAGCATTGCACTTCCTCCTCTATCTTGCTCTTAATCCACTTAACCATTTCTGCATCACTTTTTTCTCTTGTTTTGAGATTGATGTTTTCTTGGATGACAATTTTCCTTTTTAATCGTTCCACGATCTTCTCATCAATCTCAATGTTTGTATCACTCATAAGTGAAACCTCCTTCCGTTGCTTCATCTGTCAAATAGTATGCTTCTTCGATATCCCAAATCAGCTCATTGGATATCATAGAATTCTCTGATAAACGCCCTGAATTCTTTTTATTCGCGCCAGCTCATTTTTTTCACAAGGGCTTTGTCACGTTGTGCCTGTTCCGCCGTCAAAGACGATACCTCATCTAACGGTCTTGGCAATGTTACAAAATCGTATATTTCTGCAATATCTTTATTTTTAGCCTTCCTTAGAACACGTCCACGCCTCTGAATATATTCTTTAGGATTTGTCGTACTTGCAAGAATAAACGCTGTTCTTATTCCAGGAATATTTACGCCCTCATCTAAACATTTTATTGCTACAATTGCTTGTAAACGATCTCCCTTAAGGAATTGTTCTTTTATCATAGCCCTGGTCTCTATATTTTCTTGAGAAGTAAAGCGAGCAACTTCCATCCCCAAATCATTACCAAGAATCCTGGTTACGGCTTCTATTTGTCTGACTTCGCTTTCATCTATGTCATAAACATCAGCATTTTCATCTAATACATTTGTTGCTCCGCAGTATACAAGGATATTATTATCTTTTGCGTACGGTTTTATCTGCTCCTTTAATGCTTCAAGTTTCTCTTGGGCACCGGCAACAATCCGGGCTCGTTTCAGAGCAAGACGTTCTCCTCTCTTGTTAAGCTTGTAACGTCCGTTCTTTTCCTTAATCAAGCATTTTGACATCTCGTAAGAAAGCTGCTCATATCCTGTCAGTTCGTCTTCATTCAAATAAACCAATACAGGGTAATACTTATATCGCGTAAGCTTATCTTCTTCGATTGCACGCTCAAGTGTATATTCAATACACTTCTTTCCAAAGAAGTTATACAGCAACTCTGTACCTTCTTCATCCCTGTGCCTCTCAAGCGTTGCCGAAAGAGCAAGCCGATATGTAAATCTATCATCAAGAAGCCGCGCATAACTCCTTGCCCCAAAATTATGTGCCTCATCCACGACTAAAAGAATCGGGCTTTTTATCTTACTAATCTGCTCTTGCACATAGGCATTGGTAAAAGTTGCGTTCGTGCATACAAAACAGAAGAAACTTTTATCCTTGCGTATTTTTTGATCAAGGACTGCCTTGGAAAGTCGCTTTTTCCAGTCTTTCTGAGCTGAACTGCTATGTCCTATGATAGGTTTTATATTAAACCTGACGATATCCTCAACCCACTGCTCCACGAGGTGTTGATATGGACATACAATGATAATCACAATATCATCATCGAGGTCTTCTGATAGCTTAGAAATCGCACCAAGTCCTGTATATGTCTTTCCTGTTCCGGTCGCCATATCAAAGATGCCTCGATAGTTTTCGCCCACCCAGACCGATATAGCTTCCTCTTGATATGGAAAAAGTGTAACATCAGCAGGAATCCTTGCACCAACAGGAAGAGCCTTTGAAGACGCTTTCTGAAGTTCGCGATGATAATGCATTATTTGCTTAAACTGTTCTTCATCAAGCCCGAAGTTCGGAGGACATTTCCGATAACGTTCAATAAGCGCATCAGAAATTGCCAAAAACTCTCTAACTTTGATGTTGGGTTCACTGTCGTTCCAGATAGAATAAAAGGCATTACTCTTAAGCATTACTCTATCCGAATCAGATCCTTCTCTCCAATTGCAGAAAACATCTATGGTTTCATAGTTAACTGCCATTGCAGTTAATGACTCGTTCATTGAACCAGAGAATGCAATCCTATTTCCTTCAGTATCTTCGATAATGCCCATCTTTTCATGGTACATTCCGATTCCGTTTTTATCTTCGGTATAAGCAATCCTTATATCAAGAATTCCATCAGCAATCAAAGCAGCAAGAAGGTTTAACCTTTGCATTGAATAGTAGTCAGCATGTTCGTCAGAAAGAGACCTTAACAGAGCGCCTTCAATTATCTTTTCTCGTTCTTCATATCCGTTTTTAATAGCCGCCAAATCCTCATCGGATAGATATGGTGAGGCAACAATCTGAATATGGCCTCCTCGTTCAGCCATCGAACCAATGCCCTTAGAAATCTCTATCAGTGCAGTAGAAGAGAAAAAGCCAACCGCTCTTTTATAAGAGTCAGCTTCTTTAAGAAGGGGAATATAAAAATCCTGCACTACATTATCAATTAATGAGCGGTATTCAGACTTTATTTCCGAATCATAATCTTTAAGGCTCATCACATTTCTCCTTCAATATATTCCAAGGCTGATTTGAGTTCTTCAAAGTCCTCGTCAGAAGTAAAGTAACTCACACTAAACCTTATAGTCCCTGCAGGAAAAGTACTTAAAAATTTGTGGGCTAGCGGTGCACACTGCAGACCTGTTCTTACCGCTATACCTTGTTCGCTGAAAATTGTTCCCGCACTATCACTACTGATGCCTCTGATAAGACAAGATACAATGCCTACATAATGGTTTCCCGGAACATTTCCTACAATTTTCAACCAATCATAACCTTCTAAGATTGAAATGAGTTTATTTCGGTTTTCATTCTCTTTTCTTGAAATTACATCAATTCCGATATCTTTGTTCCACTTCAACGCCGCATTCAGCCCTGCAATCCCCGATATGTTAAGAGTTCCCATCTCGAATCGATCCGGTATGCTTTCAGGCATATCCTGATTTGCTGATTCCGTTCCGGTTCCTCCATATAAAACTGATTGCAACTTTATTTCTGAATTCATAACAAAACCAGATATTCCCATTGGTCCGTACAATGTTTTATGTCCAGCGAATACTGCGAAGTCAAAAGTGGATAGACCTACATTACAATCCACGAGTCCGGCTGACTGTGACATATCATCAACCGTGAACGAATCATATTCTTTTGCCAATGCAAATATATCTTCAACCGGAGCCACTAATCCTATAACGTTACTCGCATGACTAACAACCACAAGATCAGGCTTGTTATTATCAAATTGATATTTGGTTCTCTCCAAGTCATATTGTAATTCAGCATTAACCGTGAGCTCGTGCAGATGAAAATCTCCTTTAGTCTCAAAGGCATGGAGAGTTCGTGTTACTGCATTATGCTCAAACGGGCTAATGTACACATTTTTTAATCCGAGATTAACCAATCCCTGAAGGATAATATTAAGAGCAACTGTTGCTGTCGGAGTAAAGACGACCTGCTTTGTAGGACAATGCAAGAGATCTTTAATCAGCTCTCTTGTTTCACCTATTAGTCTGCCTGCTCCTTGCGCAATTCCATAGTTTCCCCGACCTGCATTAGCACCTGATTCCCGGTAGAATTTATCCATAAAAATCATATACTTCAACAGGCTTTGGATATGTGGTAGCTGCATTATCAAAATAAGCCACAGAACTACCTCCTTAACATAATTTCTTAAGTACCTCCATGAGAATCTGTCTCTTTTCTTGTTCGGAAATAGAATGTCCCATGGATTCAATATCAGCAAGTAATGAATTCATTAACAACTTGCCTCTTTTTACTTTGCTCTACCTTGTCAAATCTCTTAGTAACAGTACCCCCTGTTTCATCAATATATGTCAGGGAATACGCATTTGTGCTATCCCCGATATCTGATACAGTATCACCACTAAATTCTTCCGCAGTTAACTTATATTCCTTTAGTCTTTCGATAAATAGATCAACTGTTTTCTCATCCCAGTCCTCAAGCCTTAAGTCTGTTACGAGCTTTGCTAACCGAATCACAAATGTTTTTTTCATCATTTGTAGCCTCTCGGAAGAATCCTATACATCTATCAGCTCCGTTATCAAACAATTGCTCGAAAACTGCTGGATTTAAGCTGTCGCACCAATCCTTAATTACAGATGTAAGTGAACTTCTTTTCTGTATTGTTCTGCCTATTCCGGTAGCATATATTTCCTTAACTTCTTCAATCAATTTCTGTGTAAGATCAGAGAGAATACTATCGTAGTATTTCTTTGCCGCTTTGATATTATCGGCAAGGGAAGAGTTAAATGCATCCATGCCAAATTCTCGAGGAAGTTTTACAAAGAACAAGTCGTAGCTACCAATATTCTGTTTCAATAGCTTTATCAGGCTCCTATATCTTTTAGCGCGAGCTTCCGATACTCTCTCCTTGGAATACTTTGGTAGTGCCATATACCAGCGTTTCATCGCTGATACAACATAGTCATAGGAGTTGATCGCCTTTTCTGCTTCTATCACATACTCATTGAATATTTCTTCAAGCTCATTTATGAACTCTTCTTTCTCCGGATCCCAGTCCAAGTACTGAAGCCGGAACAAGCTAGGCTCAGCCTCAATCTGAAGGAGCGTATCAACATTTAATGGCTCCTGTCCCATGTTGCCAACTATCACTGCCTCTTGCTTATACTCATGCAGGACTGCTGCAAGGTATATCGGTATCAAAGACTTTCTAATACCTATACCGCCTTCTGGGGACATAAGCTCATGATATAGTTCGCCAAAATCACGGATTCCTTTACGCTTTGCATCCTGAATAAAACCTGAAATAACGCCCAACATATAATCGAGGTTATCGTCGCCTGTGATCAGATTGATTCTGGTCAGTCCGCCAGCCTCTGTAATCAGAACATTTTTACGGATCAGGGTACTCCGCATAATTGATACTTCTTGACCTGTTCCTGTCAGACCAAGATTTTCTTCAAGTGTATTTCGAAGAAGTCCGGCAATAATCTTGTTTCTACTTGTTGAAGCAGCTCCTGTCAGTTCGTTTTTATTTATCGCTTCATTATTAATTACCGGAGTTCTTGCATAAATCTTTTCACAGATTTCTGACATCAAACCGGTTAGAGCAGCTTTTCTTGTTATAGATTTCTCAACACCATTATGTATATATACAGACTTGAAGTATTCCGGGTGTGTGTAGGAACTTATGAATTCTGAGATGACGTCCCTAAGATCTTCATAAATAACTTCATATTCATCGAAGAGAAGATCATCTCCCTCCGCAGCTACCCTGAGCTTCATAACCGCATTAAACTGAAGAACGATATCCTTTATTTCCGAATACTTCTTGGGAATAATGAATACAAATCTCTCGAATCCCTTACTCGTTGTTAGTGTAAGCTTCTTGATCTTTTGTAATAGATTCCTCGCAATCGGGGATTATCCCTGTAAATAACACCATCCGATATGATGGATTCACTTTTAATGCCCCAATCAGTATCTTTTAGTCACTTCAGACGCATCAATAAACTCAAATGAAAAATACCTTGTCATTTCCCGTTCATCATTATATTTTGACGGATACATATAATTATCAAGGCTCGCCGAATTAAGCGTTGCTTTGACTGAAAAATCTGCCGCATACCTCTCTATGGTATCTGCAATTTCCTGCTTAACATCTACTCCCGATGACTGTTTAAGGCGGAGATACTCGTTGCTAACCTTTAAGTAAATCACATACTCTTTGTTGATGAGAGCATCAATGGCTTTACGGATTTCATCATGTGTATAGTCAAGAGAATACATTCCATCAAGTTCGTCCGCAGTTGGTTTAATCTTGTCAAACTGCTCCAAAATATAAATCAGTGATAATGCCTTTATTATTTTTTCCTGAAGAGAACCATCCTCTAACTTTTCGAGAATAGCTTTTGTAAGAATGTAATTCTTATGGAGTTCGCTGGAATATGACTCTTTTCTGAACAATGGTTCAAAATAATCGAACACCATATCAGGAGTAATCACCCTGAAGCAATCATCGTGATAATCCGCCAGGAAAGTCGGTAATGTTGAAGTCCCTTTTGCTGAAAGGAAAGTGAAAATAGTTCGTTCATTTTGCGCCACTCTTTCGGACAAACGAGGCAGAACAAATGTGGTTACCGGGTGAAGAGGATAGCAGTCGTAAACCGTGCGACTGCACTCATCCTTCGTCATATCCGCAAAAATAGCATGTGAACCATATCTCTTCAGCAAAGAATCGAAAGAATCAGCATAGTCCTTCTGAAAACGCCCCCAGCTCCTTTTCGTTTTCTTAATAACTGAAGAAATAATCTCATATGTCTGTGTAAAATTGTTATTAAGATGAATATGCTTAAATCTCTCGAAACTCCACGCCAACCGTCAACCTTCTGTTTCGGTAGTTTGTCAATATAGTTCGATATCTCCTTGTGTGAAATAAGCATAAGGTGCAGCTGATTTTTGCCGCTTCGGTTACATTTTTCCGCAAAATCCTGCAGCATCTTGGTATCGCTAACTGATGCTTGTTTTATGTTGGCTTCGAGAAATTTGCTGAATTCATCATATACAACAAATATACCAGCATACCCAATCGGTTTTATGCATTTAACAACGCTCTCGTATAGCTCGGCAATGTCAAACCCTAAGAATGGATTAAACATGCTGCCAGATGTAAGTTGGGGATAAAGTTTCTCAAAATCTCCATAAGCCTCGAGATCGTAGTTTTCCAGCTTTTCTATAAATTTTTTTCTACCGGCTGTCCTATTTCCTTTTTAAACTTCTTGTAAGTGTCAGGGAATTCGTCTTCCCATTTCTTTATGGCTTTTAATTGCAGCCTGATAATTTGTATCTGGCATAACACCCATCAAATCATTTTCTGATAACGCTTTCTGGAGTGCCAGCAGGAATGCTTGTTGCATGCTTTGTGCTGCTACCATTAATGATTATCGGAAGCAGTTTCTTGTTGCTTTCATAGTAGTTTTTTTCTTAATCTATCCAGATCAGGATTGTTGTCTACTTTCTCGCTCAACTTTGAGAACAGCCCCCAGTCCTTGCCCATCAAAATTGAAAGAATCGTCAATACAATGTGGGACTTTCCCTTTCCATATGCGCCAACAAGAACCCTCGCCCTCTCTGTAGATGATTCATTCGTGCTTTCCAGAATATCCTGCAAAAGCTGCAGCGAGGATTTCGTCGGTATGAAATTTTGTAATTTGTCGTCATGATTTATGTCGTATCCAATGTTTACTGAATACTGGAATCCAGACGCCACGGAAATCATCTCACTCATGTTGTTCTCCTACTCTACCGTTTCTATTTCTTCGTAATAGTGTTCTACGCATTCTTCGAATCTATATGAATGTGTAAGATTAATCACATCCAAACCTGCGGTTCTTATTATTTTCAATTCCCCAGTTCTCTCCGCCACATGAAGTACATCAAGCATAGTTATCGAATCGAAGTTAAAAATCTTACCTATATTATTTTCTGCGGTAAGCAGCTCGTTTAAACCTATTTCTTTTCTTCCATTCGCATTTGCATGAATAACAGCAAGAATTACCCACGGATTAAAGGTTGACGCTGACGGTACCGCTTTTTTGTAAACGACATTATTGCGTTCTTTCTTCAAGATATCTATCAATCCCAACTCCCCAAGCGGGCAATCGATATTATTTTCTGCAGACACTTTGCTCGGCATGGTCTTATATCTTGGTAAATAAGTATTGATAATGCAGGAAAAGTCGTCCTCCAAAGACCTGACTGCCACATTAACATCATTATCTTTTATCTTTATGTAGTTTCCAATCTGCAACACAAAATCATCTTTTGTGAAATCAGAAAGTCCCAATTCGTTAAAAAAGAAATACCAGGATGTTGCCAACTTCTGATTACTTGCCAATTTATAATGAAGGAGATAGAGTGTGCCCAATTCCTCGATATACTTGTCATGATTAAAAACAAGCTGGCCTAATTCTGTAAATCTCTGAATGCGCTTCCCGCTATTCGGTTCTTCGGTAATACCAGTAGCCTGTAACCAATATCGAAGTGCCTTCACCATATTGGCTCCGATACCCAAAAACATCCATAGGGTTTTCTTTTTATCAATAAAAACCTCACCATAGCTCATATCTATATAGCGCATGCTCTTACTAATCCATCCTTTTCTAATGAAGAATGTGTCATGCGCTCGAAACTTCATTTCTGCCATGAATTCCTCCGATTACTGCTTAGTTCGTAAATATTTATCCATAGTACAACCACCATCCAGATACTTAGCAGTCATACACATCTTGCAGTGAACACATTTCTCTGGATCTATGAAATACTGCCCTCCGGCGACAGATATTGCTCCAGCTCTGCAAATCGACTCACATTTCAGACATTTGCGACAAGCGTTGAATTTACGTATCTGGTATCCAAACCATGCGCTGTAAATCATCAGGATCCACAACGTTCATTGTTTTTGACTTTAACGGCATAGTTCATACCCGTCATGTTCAAATGGCTGTATCGACAGAATTGGAACATTCACCCTTGAATCTAAAACAATAACCTCATGAAGAAGTTTCTGTCCAAGTTCAGGAGCAACCCGCCCAAACGGAACAAACATCCCTATCAAATCATCATCAAAAGGTCTCACCAAACGGTATATCTTCGCATGCTCTTCACTGGTGCAATTAGAAAATTTGATTTTCACATCTCCCGCTGCCGATATTCCATTACCTCCCTGTCGTGCTTTCCAGCATCCATCATCAACATATACTTCAGGGTCAGGCTTTCCTATTTTCTTCGCAAAAGAAATTAGAAAATCTCGCCATGCTTTTGACTTCTCAGACATATAAATTCTTGATAGGAACTGAGCCCTTTGATTATTGTTTGGACAGCACCAGCAGCCTACTCGATCATATCCGAGCCTGTAAGCCTCATTAAAGTCAACACCTTCTGAAAGTAGGTAAAGCCAAACATCCACATCTTTCCAGAAAAAGATAGGGGATGCGACTGTCTGCTGCTGTATTTTTATCGACTCAGTATCATCCTCAACGCGGTTATACTTTGAACGACTTACTGATTCAGATTTTCTAATGCCGTAAAAAGTCAAAATCTGCTGATTCCGGTATAGGCTGTTTATTACCCTTGTAATTGGTCCAGTCTTGAACATCGAACAGCACCATCTCATCATTCTCGCTGGAGGGCCGATGTCCTCACAGACATCCATAAAAAAACCTGTTCATTATTTCTCGCAATCTTAAAGATGGCCTGTGGATGATCTTCTCTGTAGCGAATCGCGTACTCTGTCGTATAAGGAAACTCAAGAGTAGTGTCTCCAAAAATATGCACGAGACTCGGATTGCTCAACGATTTGATAACTATATCCGCTGTTGCTGTGGAATCCTTGCCTCCCGAAAACGATATAACAACATTCTCCTCTGAATATTTGGAGGCTTCATGATTTACAAATCTATATGCCTCGTCCTTCAAGTAATGTAGTCTTGAAGCATTCGCTTCAACAAAGCGTTTAATAGTTTTGTCAAAAAAAGTATAACTATTATCATTCCTGTGCGCTTCCAACTTTTTAGCTATATCATACGCATCTGCGCTCTTAAAAAGCGTGCTTGGAAGAGACACTGGTTTACCTTCGATGTAATATCTGCTGTTTACTGCCCATACTGATTTATCAATATATTCATTTGGCTTTTTATTAAGTAATATTTCAAGCAGTAACCTCTCTTCAGGAAATACAGGTCGAATATCCGAAGCCATATACTTCATACTGTTTTCACATCTCGGGCACACACCTTTATCAGCCTGAGATATGTTCTGGATAACAGGAATCTTACATTTACTGCACCAATAAATCTCGACAGGTATATCTTCGACCGTACCACTCCCACAAACCGGGCACTTTTTTTCACTCAATTCAATATTACAATTTCTACACCACATATTCTGATATCCTTTTGCTTTACAGTACTTATTATACTAATCATTCTGTGCCATTATTTATGTTCTACTATAAGTTGACACTTGTAGCTTATAATTTCACTAACATTGAATCCTAAATAATTCACAAACTTTCAAAAAAATCTTATTTAAGACTTACTCCGCTTTTTTTCAAAAGCTCCTGCTGTTCAAAAAAATATTTGCTGTTACTACTTGATTTTTTTCTTTGTGCCTTTAATATTCATTTTAGATACCTCTTGTGTTTTTTTAGATTTTTACTAACTGGCAGGTCAGTAATAATCTAAATTTACTTGAGGTATTTCTTTATGTCAATCTCTTGACCTATTTATAGTATACAGGAAGCTTTCACCATCTTTGCAACAGTCAAATATCTTAAGTCACTTTTATTCACTAAGTCCCTATTTATTAAGTCCCTTGTCAATCAGTATTCTCCATAATCCGTTATATAAAAATTGTCATAGTTATAGTATCTTTCGCTATTCAATAACTCCTATAGTCTGCCGAAATCAGTATAACATAATTTTTTTCTAGAAATTCACCAAATTATTCAAATAAATAAAAGCTTTTTCTTTCAAAAAGGTAAAATGAAATAGTTACTTCCAGTTATCTTTCCTTATCCTGATTTTTAGTTTTTTTCAATAAGTACTTTATGAAAGACTTACTTCCTGTTATCCTATTACTTGTGGCTGTTCATAGGAGAAAGGATAATTAAAATGAAAGCAAAAACATTTAACCCTAGAGGATAGGAAAAGCCATTCAGGAAGGCATCGAAAAAAACGTCTTTCAAAAAAACTGCCATAGCTAAATCTATTTCCAAAGATCCTACTACTGTTGCCAAAGAAATAAGACGCCACAGAACAGTTAAACAACGTAACCGTTTTAACTCGCCTGTCATATGTGCCAAATTAAAAGAGTGCAAAAAACCGCGTAAATCCTGCTCGGAAAGCTGTATTGATTATGTAGAACAGCCTTGTTCTGTGCGTGACCGTTCCACAGGTGCATGTAATCATTGTGAAAAGGTAAGCCGATGCAGGCTAGACCATTACTTCTACAACGCAAATGCAGCACATAAAACCTATCTGTTTCACCTTTCTGATTCAAGACAGGGAGTTAATCTTTCCGAAGCTGAACGCTCCATAATTGCCCAGACTATAGCCAGACCGCTTAAATCCGGACAATCCTTATATCAGATACTTACTAATCATCCTGAGCTTGGTATCTCAGTTAAATCCCTTTATACGTACATTGAAGGTGGCGTATTTAAAGAATTCGGTATTGATAACTTCTCATTACGCAGACAAGTTGCCATGAGGGAAAGAAAAAAGTTAAAAAAGCGCAGGGAGCCTGTCAACTATGAAGGGCATAAGTTTACTGACTATCTGGCTTTTATAAAAGATAATCCCTTCATTCCTACTACAGAAATGGATACCGTTTACAACCAGCAGGAAGGACCATACATACAGACCTTTTCCTACCAGAACACCTGCTTTATGAATGGATTTATACATCCTGAAAAGACCTCAGAGTCAATGGCTTCTACCCTGAACCATCTTCAGGATTTACTCGGAAATGATTATTTTAAGCTGTTTTCGCTGATCCTTACAGACAGGGGAGCTGAATTCGAAAAGGTATCTCTCTTTGAGCTTGAAGCTGAAACGGGAAAACTTAGGACAAACATTTTTTACTGCGATCCACAAACACCAAGTCAGAAGCCCCATGTGGAAAACAATCATAACTATGTCAGGGACATACTTCCTAACGGCAGAAAGCTTGAAGGGCTTACCCAGCAAGACTTAAACCTTTTATTCAGTCACATTAATTCTGTACCACGAAAGGTTCTTGGTGGCAGGACACCTTATGATGTATTTTCCTTTCTCTACGGAGAAGAGATAATTCATAAAATGGGAATCAGGCGGATAGACCCTGATGAAGTAACACTGCAGCCATTTCTCCTAAAAATAGAATAAGCCGGCACCAAAGACCGACTTATCCTAAAACCATTAATGCTAAACCTATGAACACACCACCCTTTTCACCCTTTTAGGGCAGTGGAACTTAGTCTTTCACGAATGAAAGAAATGCATCCCAGTGTCCTGTTTCGCATGCGCAAAAATAAGAAACTGTAAGTAAAGTTTACACAAAAACCGCATTTTTTGCAACAAGAATATTTTTACTTCCCAGCAAAAACAGAAGTTTCTCGTTCACCTGGAAGTTACTTTTATAAACGGATGTTAGATTTTTAATTCACCTTTTCTTTCAAAATGGATATAAACCTGATAGCAAACAAATTACAGCAATTCTACACATCAAATCTCTTGATAGCGTGATATTTTCAGCAGTTCTAACCTATCTCACTCTATACAAAGTACATTTTCAAACACTCTCGTATACTAATAAGCAAGATATGATTTTTATAGTCTCCGCCTGTCTTTATACAGTCATCAGCTTTGTTTGACATGCAACAAAAAAAGAAATTTTCAGATATTAATAGTTTCATGAATATGTACACATAATCCCATTTATTTCATGCCAATCTTTGCTTCCTTATTTTGTCACACGTGACATCCTCACCACACTCTCCACATGCACCCCCCTGGAGAACTGATCCACTGCCTGCACCTTATCCAGTCTATACCCTCCATCCCCGCAAAGCACCTTCAAGTCCCTCGCAAGCGTAGCCGGGTCGCAGGAAACATAGACCACCCTGCTTGGCTTATAATTCATTATCGTCTCAAGGAGCTTTTCATCGCAGCCCTTTCTTGGTGGGTCTACTACGATTACATCAGGCTTTGGGAGCCTACGGGCCTCATCCTCAGCTTTTCCTACAGTAAAGTGCACATTCTCTATTCCGTTTAATTCGGCATTTTCCCTAGCATTTACCACTGCTGCCTCTACAATCTCCACCCCGTAGACTTCCTTAGCCTTCTTAGCTAAAAACAGACTTATGGTACCGATGCCACAGTAGAGATCCCAAACCACTTCTTCTCCCGTAAGATCTGCAAACTCCAAAGCCTTGCCGTAGAGCTTCATAGTCTGAGCAGGGTTTACCTGATAGAATGAAAACGGTGATATCTTAAACTTAACATCCTCTATCATATCCACTATGTAAGGCTCTCCGTAGATGCATTTAAGCTCATCTCCGAATATCACATTGGTGACCTTCTTATTTATATTCACGCAAATGCTTGTTATCCTTACATCACTCCTGCCCTCAAATGCCTTAAGCACCATAGCTGTAAACTCATCAGCCTTTGGCAGTACATCTCCGTTTATTACTACGCAGATGCCTATTTCACCTGTAGCAAAGCCCTTCCTGGTCATAATGTGGCGCACCAAACCCCTCGCCGTTTCAGGTTTTTTTCGTCTTTGGATTTATTTTTTTTCCTCGTAGGCAGAGACTTTATACTTCTTCATAAATGCCATAAGGGTGTCCAAAATAAGCTCATTCTCCTCAAACTGAATGTAGCATTTGGTCGTATCCACTATCTCGTGGCTTCTCTCAGCATAAAATCCCGTAACTGTCTCGCCCGCTTTATTCGCACCAACAGGAAACTGAGCCTTATTCCTATAATGCATAATCTCTTCACAGCCAATTATAGGGAGCATAGGTATAGCCTCATCGCTAAAACCGCCTATACGCTTTATGCAGTTAAACACCTTCTCCTGCTTGAACTTAAGCTCTGCCTCGTACGAAAGGTGCTGGAACTGACAGCCTCCACATCTCTTTGAAATGGGACAGACAGGCTCTATCCTATCCTTAGACGGCTCTATGATACGCTCACATCTGGCATATCCGTAGCTTTTTTTCCTGCCTTTACCACCCTAGCCTCTATCCTGTCCCCCGGCACTGTATCCTTCACAAAGAGGGTATAACCATTTACATGCGCTATACCCTCTCCCTCACTTCCAATTGCTTCAATCTGAAGTTCTAAAATTTCATTTTTTTCAAACATATTATTCCTTATTCTTAGTAGCTATTCTTATATTTGACTCAAAAAACTTGTTGTAACCAAGCCAGTCCGTTCTGCCCTCATTTACCTCCAAAAGCTCCGTAAATGTCTCCATCTTCGCATCCATGTTGTCAGCAAGGCTTAGTGCAAAGGCTTCCATAAGTGCAGGCATCTTAGGCGAACCAAATTCCAAAGAGCCGTGGTGCGATAAAATGCAGTGAATAAGCTCATCTGCCAGTCTTTTTGGGAAATTTTCAATGCTGTTAATCTTCTCATTTATCATATTTGCACCAATGTAAATATGACCTAGAAGCTGTCCTGAGTCAGTATATTCATTGGTCGGAAATCCGCTAAGCTCCACCATCTTACCTATGTCGTGCAGTGGTGCCGCAGTTATAAGCAAATCTCTGTTAATCATAGGATATTGATTAGACATGAAATCACAGACCTTTACCACTCCCAGAGAATGCTCCAAAAGCCCTCCCACAAAACTATGGTGGACTGTCTTTGCCGCAGAATGATTCTTAAACTTCTCTGCAAATTCCTTGTCCCTGAAAAATGCATCCAATAACTTTTTATAATAAGGATTCTTTACTGTATCGATGATGTCTAAAAGCTTCCCATACATCTCATCTCTATCATACCTTGAAGTAGGTATGTAGTCCGCCAGGTCGTATTCTCCTTCACCACATCTTCTGGCTCTGATAATTTTGCCCTGCAAAGCTCCCATATAGATAGAAACCTGTCCCTGAACACAGACAAAGTCGCCACCTGCAAAGTCCTCTATTCCATTTGAATTCGTATCCCATACCTTAGCATCAAGACTGCCCGTTTTATCCTGCAAAGTCATTGAATAATATGGTTTATCATTTTTACTTCTAAGCTCCTTCTTCTCCTTACAGTAATAGATGCCGTTTAACTGCTCTCCGTCCTTAATATCCTTTATATATCTCATTTTATACCCCTGCTGTCTCCTATCTCTACTTCTAATTCTATTTTCTTACCCTCATTCCTTGTTACCCTGTAAATGAGGACTTTTACCTTATTCTTTGGCTTTTTACTTTCAAGGAAGCTCTCATAGTCGCTCATATTTTCAATGTGTACGCCGTCCATCTCGTATATTATATCGCCTTCCTTAAATCCCGCATCATCCGCAGGAGAACCCTTGGTGACGCTGTCTACCATTACCCCTCCTGATATTCCTGTCTTCTCCTCAGCTCCGTCAAAAGCCTTGGACTTGATTCCTATATAAGGCAGGGGCTCATCATTCATCATTTTCTCAAGTAAGGTCATTATCTTTGAAATGTTAATTATCTGAGTTACATCCTGATTTCCCTTATAATATATGCCTACGACATTTCCATCAAAATCAACGAAGACAGCATCTCCATTCTTAGCTATATCTATGTCTGTAAACTGCGAATCAAAGCTATAATCATCCATAATAAGGGCTGTCTCAGTACCTGTTATAACTCCCGGTAATACTGAATAGATGTTTCCATTCGGATTACCTATAGCCATAATAGGCTCACCTATACTCTTGTAACTAATTCCTCCAAACTTAAGAGGTTCAATCTCATCCTTCTTTTGCGATTCCCTTTAAATTCACCATTACAAGGGCAAGTTCCAAATTGACAGAATAATTCTTAATTATGCCCTCTGCAAGAAATCCCTGCTTAAACTTTACCTTTATATTATCAGCAGACTTGATACTCTTATAATCCGTTAATATATAAGCCTCGTCATTCTGAACTGCAATTATATAACCTGCAGCCTTATTTACTGCGTCATAAGGATTTTCAAACCAGTCCTTTCCCTTCACCACAGATTGCATTTCAACGACAGACTGATTCTGCTCGTTGGCTAACTTACCAAACTGGCTTAAAGCCTGCTTATAGTCGAACAAATCAGCAGAAACTTTTTTTCTCAATTATCTTAACCTGCTTTTTATCCGTCTCAGGTTTACTCTCCTTAGCCTCCTTTACTGAACTTTCAGTAGCTATCGAAGCTCCGCTTACCACCTCTTCATTTTTTCTAAGCTCAATCGAGTGATTTTTCTTAAATAAGTTAAAAATGCGGTAGCACCTCACCTGTCACTTCAAATATAATTCTTTCCGTAGCTCCGAAAAACAACACCCAAAAAAATAAAACTGCAAACAAGCCAATAAAAAAATTTCTTTACAGGATGCATCTTTTTTTCGGAACTATTTTTTTCATTAATGAATTTATAATCCTTATCATCACTCATAATCATACCCCTGCTTTTACTAATTGTAAATACAAACTCAGTTCCTGCGTTTTCAGTGCTGATTACATCAATTTCTTCTCCATACGACTGGATAATTTCCTTAACTATAGCCAGTCCCAGACCACTGCCCTTCTTGTCCTTCCCCTTGAAGTATCCGTTTTATAAAAACCTCTCCCATATTTTCTTAAGACTTTCCTTCGGTATACCAATGCCATAATCCTTAACGGACACTATTACCTTATTTCCCTTAGATTTTTGTAGTTATATTTATATCTGAATCGTTGTGGCTGAACTTGATTGCATTGTCAATCAGATTGTAAAATACCTGCTCAATCTTTCCCTTGTCAGCCATTACAAGCGACTCATCCCCTTCAAATATAAGATTCAGCGAAATATGCTTGTCCCTGCATTTTCCCTCAAATGCCTCCACTGTCTGCTTTATCATACTATGTAGGTCAAACTCTCTGATGTCTAAAAGAGCCTGATGACTGTCAAACTTATTAAGCTCAATCAGTCCACTTGTAAGCTTTGTAAGTCTGTCTGTTTCAAAGCAAATGGTACTTAGATACTTGTTGTAAAGCTCAGGAGGAATAGTTCCATCAATCATTGCCGTAGCAAAGCCCTTTATAGAGGTTAGTGGAGAACGGAAATCATGAGAAATATTTGAAATAAATTTTCTCTGATATTCCTCCATTAGACTTAGTTCTTTAGCCATGTATTCAATGGTGTCCATCAAATCCCTAAATTCATCGTGTCTGTTTTCCTCAGTGGCAAATACATAGTCAAAATTTCCTCTGGCATATTCTCTGGCAGCCTTAATTACCGCTCTTAAAGGAATAATCGATATCCTGTAAAGAAATAGCAGGGCTATGAGAAATACTACTCCAAGTATCAAAAAGCAAATATTCAAGGTATCTATACTATACGAGGCGTCTTTCTCAAGCTCTGACACCTCCATGGAAAGCACTACATATCCTTTAAGTACAAAGTCTATATCAATAGGGGAAATTACCGCCACTATAGCTTTATTAGATAATTCCTTGATATTGCCACCCACATATGAATCCTTCTCTAAGAGCCAGGCAGGAAGCCTTCTTCTCTCATTTTTATCGTTAAAAGAAGTTCCTCTTGTATCAGAAACTACTTCACCTACAGCATTTATTATCATTATTCTTGCATCTGCAAATGTATCGATAGTCTTTAGCACATTGTCTACGTCAAAAAGAGACATATTTCCGGAATAATACCCCTTCATATAATCGCTTGTTATTGTCTCTGCCTCTATCTTCATAGACCTTATATTGTCATTTATAATCCCATTTCTGATACGCCCTGCTCCTACTGTGTTTAGTATAATAAGGGAACTAATAACTATTAGGAGGTAGCAAACCAGGTACTTAAAAAACAGATTTGCTTTCATAAAAATGCACCTTCACCCATTGTTAATACACTTAACTACAGTATAGCGAAATTTGATGTATTTTACAATAATTATGTGATTTTATTTATGTTTAACAATTAGTTTTTTGCATCTGGATATTCATTGCATAAAAGCCTGTATGGAGGCTCATCTTCTTCAATTTTGGGAAATCTTCCGATTTTCTCATAGAACCTATTATCTGTTTCATCATCATTGCACTGCGAAACTTCGCCAATAAGCACACTTCCACTGCTAGGAACTACGATGGAATTCATGATAAAGATAAGGAGTTATAGTTATACTTTTCACCCGGTTTTTAGCTCAACCATTCCACCCGCCTCTATAGTATATTCTCTTCCATCGGAATGTACTATTACATCTGTGTCCAAAAGATTTCCATCTTTGTCAGAGTTATACAGTTTAATAAGCATGGTGCCTCCTCCCCTGTTTATTATATCCTCCGACTTAAACCAATGAAAATGCATTGGTGCCATCATATTATCTCTTAAAAAGAGGATTTTTTCTGCATATACTTTTTTATATTTCGGATTATGCTGGTTTCCATTTCTTATAGTAAAAAGTCCAAATCCAACTTTATTAAAGTCACCCAACCCAAAGTCAGTTATATCCCATCCCAGCCTATTATCTCTTATCTCATCATATTCTCTTCCTTTTGTTTCCCATTCTTTTGGAGTCCATTCTGCAAAAGGAGGTAGTTTAAAGCCATTTTCCTTAATAAGTATTTCCATTTCTTTTATTATATTATTGATTTCTGAACGCTTCATTCTATTTCCTCCTATTTCGATATATATTCCTGTACCTTTCTTTGGATAATCCTCATTGCATTGTCCAAGTCTACATCCTGAGTATAATAATTGTTTATTTCTGCATCTGCTATCTGTATAGCGCCTTCATATCTTTCAAATTTTGGCTTTACACTTCCACTATCTATGACTTTTCCAATAAATTCTCCATCAATATCCTTTATAAGATTTTTTTATCTTCAGTTACAGAATGTAATACAGATGCTGCTGGTGCATTTAAAAACATATCTTTTTGAACTTCTTCATTTCCTGTCATATATTTTAGAAATTCCCAAGATAATTCCTTATGTTTGCTATCTTTTCCCATCCCTATATTTAAGCTGTCAACCACTGAAGAATTACTTCCTTTTTTTACCTCTTGGGAGAGTTATACAGTCCCATTGAAAAATCAGTATATTTTTTTAATTTTATATGGGTATGCCTTATAAGTTCTATACTCCGCATAGCTAAGTGGCATAAAGGCAACTTTGCCCTTATCAAAAAAAGCTCTTTTTGTGACTTTTTGATTTTCATCTAATTCACTTAAAGCTTTGGTAAATTTAATAGCTTCCTGTAGTTTGGTGCTAGTAAAATAACACTGCTTACCATCATTTGAAAACAACCTAGCTCCGTTAGAAACTGCTGCCTCCTGCCAACTATACTTAAATATCCCAAACTGGTCTATAATTCCATCTCCATCTAAATCCTTCGTTATTTTTTTGCAGACATAATATAAGTCATCAAAAGTATAATCTTTATTGGGAATATCTATACCCTCTTTATTCAACAGAGTTTTATTTACAAACATAAGGTATGGAACGGTCTCAAAGGGCAATGCATATTGTACATTTGCTATTTTCCCCGATTTTAATGCAGTTTCGTAATATCTATTAGCATCAAATTCCTTATCCTTTTTCAAATAATCATCCAGATTTTCCAGTATTTCAAGCTCTGCAAAGCGGTTGAAGTCTTCGTCCTTTATCATCATGACATCAGGTGCATCCCCTTTTAGTATCTTACCACTAAGCCACTCCGAATAATCTTCCTTAGGTATACCACTTACGTAATGCACCTTTACCCCTGGATGCTTTTTCTCAAATCTATCAATAGCCCTGTCTATAAAGCTATAACTATCCTGTATTTCCACATTCCAATTACTACCATTAAACATAGCAAATTCTAGAACCACAGGTCTTTGATTTAACCAAATGACATATGACAATATAACAATGGCAGTAATTATCATCCCTATTACTAATATTTTTCTTCTTAATCAAGCAAATCTCCTATCTTAATGGCTTCTATGTGACTGTATCGCCCAAATCGCAAGCTGAGTTCTGTCTCTTAAAGACAGCTTTTCAAGAATAACTGACAGATAGTTTCTTACTGTTCCCTCTGACAAAGCAAGAGTCTCTGAAATCTCTTTATTAGATTTTCCCTTTGCCACCTCGTCTATTATTTTCCACTCACCTGCGGTTATATCTTTGACCTGAAAGTCTTCGATTTTTTTATTAGCGATTCATCCTTAGCCATATCTGAGAAAAAAATTTCAATACCTTTTGTTGCAACATCAGGATTAATCATAGACTGTCCCTGATGTGCAGCCCTTATAGCCTCCTGTAGTCCTTCCATGCTTACTCCCTTTAGCAAATAGCCACTAGCTCCAAATCTCAAGGCATTATAAACATACTCATCATCATCAAAAGTTGTAAGTATAATAATTTTTATATCCGGATATCCTTCCTTAACCATCTGAGTACACTGAACTCCATCAACTTTGGGCATTCTAATATCCATAAGTATAACGTCCGGTTTATTTTTTCTTATGCTCTGAATGACCTCAAGTCCATTTGCTACTGCATCAGTAACCTCAAAATCTTCTTTACTGTTTAATACAATTTTGAGGCTTTCTCTAATCATTTCCTGATCATCTGCAACCAATACTTTAATCATATTCTTTACCCCATCTTATGGGAACCACTGCCTCTACCACAAAGCCATCCTTATTGGCAAAGTTAACAGTTCCATTCAACATTTCTACTCTTTCTTTCATATGTCTTGTTCCAAAGCCTTCTTTAATTTCAGCGCAACCTATACCATTATCTGATATTTTCAAATATATTTCAAACTGTCTTTTTTTCAAGTAAAACCGTTATTTTCGTAGCCATTCCATGTCTAATAGCATTAGTAATACACTCCTGTACAATTCTATAGATTGCATTTTCCTCATCTTCATCAAGTTTAAGTTCCTCCTCATTACAATAGTATTCTACCTCAACCCCCATAACCTTTCTTGTATTTTCAATAAGATTATACAGGGTTTGATTAAGATTCAGCCTCTCTAATGTATCAGGTCTTAGAGAACTTACTGAAGCCCTAATATCTTCAACTCCTTTACGGCTAACCTCTGAAATCAATTTTAGTTGCTCTCTTAAGATTTCAGGCGAGTCTTTTGCAAGTGCTATACAAGCGTCTATTCCAGCAATTATTCCTGTTAAAGTGTGCCCCATGGTATCATGAATTTCCCTAGCTATACGGTTTCTTTCTCTTATTTCTGCCAATTTTTCATTTTCTTCAACCATGCATTCAAGTTCTTTATTAACTTTGATAAGATTGCTATTGGCAAGTGATAACTGCTCGTATAAATCCTTTGTTTTCTTTATTGTTTCATCCTTTTTCATTATAATAAAAAGGCAGCATGCAAAAAATGCAATTATTGTCATAATGTTTAGTATATTATAAGTGAGATAGAAGTAGCTCTGCTCATCCTTAGAATATGCCGAAATATAATCTGCAATGTTATAATTTTTTTAGCCACATAGATGCAAGGTTTTTTTATCTGTAATTACATAGCTGATTACCCTCCTCCAATGTATAATACTGAGAAGCGGCTCTTTATAAGATGTGCAAGGAAGTTTGTAAATACCCATAACAAAAACCCCATTATAATTAAAGTTTAATAAAATAATAATACGAAATGCTATTAAATAATCTACAACAAGAGTAATCGTTATTATTTTTTTACTTTTTTTACCAAAAATAGGTCCTAAGCCCAAATGTAACTCCAAACATTAGTATGTAAAAAAATAGTTTTTTTGTGCCAAAACCTCAGCATTGCCTGGTAGTCCACTTATCTCAGCAATAAATTCCCTTGCACCAAAGTTAAGTGTTATCTTATCTATACTTAGGCATACAAACTGGGAAATCCAGATTGCTGTAGAAAAAGCATATAAAAATACATAAAGATAAGAATCTTGTTTGTTTTAATACTAGAAGTTCATTTTCCATATCTATTGCCATTCATTTATATTGGTTTTATCCATATTTTCTTTAGTTACCATATCAACATCTATAGTAATATTTTTTTCAACTTTTTTTATTCTTTAGATATTTATACGCTGTATCTGCTGCAGTTCTTCCCATGATTATAGGATGCTGTGCTGCAGTTCCAACCATGTATCCTTTTTGATATTAACTGCTTGGCATACGGCGAACCATCTACTCCATATACCATTATCCCTTTTTTTCTGTCAGCTTATTTACCTCGAGCGCTGCAAGAGCACCAACAGCTGTTGGGTCATTATTTCCAAAAAAACAACATCAATATTAACTCCTGATTTAATAATCTTATCCATCTCCATGGTTGCAACTTCAATTTCTGAGCTCTTGTACGAATTGGCGACTATTTTGTACTCATCATGTCCTTTTATTCTATCTAAAAATCCCTTTCTTCTTACCTGGGTAGATTGCACATTGTAATGGGATAAAAGCACTATATTTGCTCCTTTGGGAAGCCTTTTCATCATATCTTCTGCCACAAGTTCACCTGCCCTGTAATTATCAGACTGAATAACAGAAACAACATTGGCTCTATCCTGAACCTCTGTATCTACAACAAATACTGCAACTTTAGCCTTCTTACAAGCTTCGAGTGCAGGCTCTATGGTCTTAGAATCGACAGGGTTGGCAAACAATACTTTAATACCTTCATCTATCATCTCAAGTATTTGTTGATTCTGTCTATCCTGACTTTGTGCAGGGTCTCTTGTAAGTAGTATATCTCCATTTGCTTCAATTACTTCTCTAAGGCTTTCATTAAGCACGGAAAAAAATAAGGATTATTCATAGTCATATAAGTAGCACCAAAAACTCTAGGTATATGCTTGTGAATACCATTATATGTTATTTTTAGCCCAATTAATACCGAAAAAAGAATAGCTCCTGAAATAATAGGAATTATCCAATCTTTAAGGTATGTTCTTATGTTATTTTTCATGTTACCTCTAAAACAAAGGGGTGAGTCATCCTCACCCCTTTTATATTATTTATTCTTTTTAAGTGTACGGATATAGTCTAAGAATACTGCAAGGAGTATAACTACACCCTTTACTACGGTCTGCCAAAAAGAATTGACATTCATAAGGTTGAGTCCATTACTAAGTATACCTATAATCAGCGCACCAATCAAGGTACCTCCTAATTTACCTGAACCACCAGACATAGAAGTTCCACCAACTACAACCGCTGCGATTGCATCCATTTCTGCACCGTCACCAGCTGTAGGCTGTCCGGAGTACATTCGTGAAGCAAGGATAATACCTGCAAGACTCGCCATTATTCCGGAATATGCGTACACAAAAAATTTAACTTTTGATACATTAATACCTGAAAATCTAGCTGCCAATGGATTTCCACCTACTGCATATATATGTCTTCCCATCTTGGTTTTATTCATGATAAGTATAGATAGTATGAATACTATTACCATTATTATAACAGGAACAGGAATACTTGCAATATAACCGGCACCAAGCCACTGCCATTCTTTAGATACAACTCGTACAGGAGAACCACCTGTGTATACTCCCGCTAAACCTCTAGCAATGTTCATTGTTGCAAGTGTCACTATGAACGGTGGTATAGTTGTCTTTGAAATAACAAGACCATTAAATGCTCCAGAAACAACACCTATAACAATACCTATCAGCAAGGCCATCGGTATGCTCATTCCATTCCTTGAAACTAAGCCGGCTGAAATAACACCTGTCAGAGCTATAACTGAACCAACTGACAAGTCAATTCCACCCAGTATAATAACCATAGTCATTCCACAAGCTAAAAGCATATTGGTAGAAATCTGTCTCAATACATTCATCATATTTTTCACAGTTGGAAAAGTTCCACTTGTTCCCGGAAAAATAGATAAGAATATGCATAAAATAACCAGTGCCACCATTATTCCCATATTCTCCTTAAAGAATACAGCTACCTGGTTGGCAGATACCGCCTTGCTGTTGGATGTAACAATTTTTTTATCTTCCATCTTATTCACCTCTATTTTTAGATTGCTGCAAGATGCATGATACTTTCCTGAGATATTTCTTCCCTATTTATGCATCCTCTTACTACTCCACCTGCCATTACATATACTCTGTCACTCATGTTAATAATCTCTGGAAGCTCCGATGAAATCATTATTATAGACACTCCCGTTTTTACAAGATTATTCATTATTGCATATATCTCTGACTTGGCTCCGACATCAATACCTCTTGTTGGTTCATCCAAAATAAGTATCTTAGGGTTTGTAGCCAGCCATCTTCCTATCATCACTTTTTGCTGATTTCCACCGGAAAGATTTCCTATTTCCTGTGCCTGCGATGGAGTCTTGGTAGACATAAGATCTATATATTTCTGAGTAATTTCAGTTTCTCTTTTGGCATTAACCCTAAACTTGCCTATAAACTCCTTAAGTACCTCAATTGTAGTATTATATTTAACACTTTGTACAAGGTATAATCCCTGCTCCTTACGGCTCTCTGGAACCAGCGCAAGCCCATATTTAATGGCATCTTCAGGATTATTTATTTCTACTTTATTTCCTTGTATATATATTTCACCCGTCACATTTTGTGTGAGACCAAAAAAATAGCCTGCATTGTTTCACTTCTTCCTGCTCCTACAAGTCCCGCAAATCCAACAATCTCACCTTTTTCTTATATTAAAAATCGACACCGTTTACCTTGTCTCCATCAGAAAGCCCAACTACCTTTTAGTATTTCTTCTCCTGGCGTGCCATAGTCTCTTACATAATAATTAGTCAGAGTTCTTCCAACCATCATTGCTATAAGCTCGTCTTTAGCTGTTTCCTTTACATTCTTAGTACCAACATATTCACCGTCACGCATGACTGTAACTCTATCACATATCTCATCAAGTTCACTCATTTTTATGAGATATATAAACTATTCCAACTCCTTTTTTTAGTCAAATCTCTCATTATCTTAAATAGGTTTTCTACTTCTTTATCACTTATAGAAGAAGTTGGCTCATCCATTACCAATATCTTAGAATTTACTGATACTGCTTTGGTTATTTCCACCATCTGTTGCTTGGCTATAGGAAGATCCTTAATTAGACTTCTTGCATCTATATCCATTCCTAAATCATCTAAAATCTTCTGTGCATTTTTAGTCATTTCTGATCTATTTACAAATATACCACTTCCAACCTCACGTCCCAAATAAATATTCTCTGCGACGCTCATATGTGGAACTAATACCAATTCTTGGTGAATAATAGCAATTCCGTTCTTTTCTGCATCCTGAACACTTGTTATGCTAACATTTTTGCCTTCAATCTCAATATCACCCTCTTCAGCATGATATATACCGCCAAGTACCTTAATCAAGGTAGATTTACCGGCTCCATTTTCACCAAGTAAGGCATGTACTTCTCCACTTTTTAACTCAAAGTTAACATTTTTTTAATGCATAAACTCCGGGAAAGCGTTTATTAATGTTTTTCATTCTAAGAATAATATTATCGCTCAACTAATCATCCCCTTACTCTATAAATTTACATAAAATCTTCATGGTTATTCCAAAACCAAATAACCCATTTTTTTCATATAGGTACCAAACTCCTTTGGCATCTACATACAGATATAAAAACTTTAATAGTTTGTAAAAAAGGTGCTAACTCCTTCCATCCGGACGAAGAAAGCACCTTTGCTTCCTAATACAACTTATTATTGTTAAAAATTTACTGCCAACCATCTGTGCCATAGTCTTTTTACATTATCTGCAGTAATAAGGAAGGTATCTACCGGATATTCTTTTTCTACAGCCTTTCCTTCTACGATGATTATACATAATCTCAACTGCCTTTTCTGCAATTGCCACTGGAGACTGGGCACCTGTTCCTTCTATAAGTGATGTTCCAGAAGCAAGTTCTTTCTTGATATCAGGAGATCCATCAATACCATAAATGAAGCATTTACCCTTCTTGATACCTGCTGCATTAGCTGCTGCAAGAGCTCCAAGAGCTGTAGGATCATTTCCACCAAAAATAGCAACTACATCACCATGCGCCTGAAGTAAATCTTCTGCAATCCCCATAGCGACCTGTAAGTTACCCTTTGCATCCTGCTGAGCTACAATTTCAAATCCATGATCTTTAATCGCATCTAAGAAACCATTAGTTCTATCAACTACTGACTGCATTGTAGGAGAATCAAGAACTATAATCTTACCTCCCTTTGGGCATTTCTTAACTAAATCCTCACCAACAACCTTTCCTGCGTTGTAGTTATTAGATCCTGTGTATGATACAAGGTATGACATATCTCCAACCTGTGTATCAAAGCCTACCATTGGAACATTGGCTGCCTTAGCCTGATCAAGTGCAGGAATAATTCCCTGTGCATCTACAGGATTCATAAACAGACCATCCAGATTCTGTGAAAGCATATCTTCAACCTGTGAAATCTGCTTTGTAACATCATTACCCGGATCTGTTGTTACCAACTCGTCTCCCTTTGCTGTAACCAGTTCTTTCATCTTATCCTGAATTGTAACAAAGAATGGGTTAGTTCCGTCCATACAAGTATAACCAAATTTATAATGTTTACCTGTTGTACTTGTTGTTGTGCTTCCAGCAGCACTTCCTGTGTTACTTGCCGCACCGCCACTCTTAGCAGCACTTCCACTGTTTGAATTACTGCTTCCACAAGCAGTAAGTGAACCTACCATAGTTGCTGCCAAAATTAATGCTAGAATTTTTTTCTTTTCATAAGTTTCTCCTCTTTAAAAACTATATAATTTTTAGTTCCGAGTATATAGTAGCAGTTTGTTGCTATTTTTTCACCTGTTTTTTGTAATCATTTTAGATTACATTTGTCATTTTATTTCAAGTTGGCAAATACCCTGATTGTATCAGTAAAGGTTTTTTTCATAGATTCTAGTCCCCATAAAGCTATGTCATGGTAAAATACATTACCTGAACTCTCCTCTATTTTTTTCTTCACATATTCACCTGCATACTTTGCCGCATATGTATAAAAAGTTAATTTTTTTCTAACCCCATTATCAATACATTTTCTAAAATCTTCATCACTAATACCTGAGCCACCATGCATAACAACAGGAATTCCGGTTGCCTTTCGAATATTCGCAATTCTTTCTATGTCAAGTCTTGGAGTACTTTTATATATTCCATGTACGGTGCCAAATGAGCAGGCAAGTGCATCAATGCCGGTTTCTGCCACAAATTTCGCAGCTATATCAGGTTCAGTATAGCATCTCTCATCCGCCTCACCACCCTCTTCACTTACTTCTGCCCCCATTGAACCAATTTCAGCCTCAACTGATGCAGAGTACTGACTTGCCAAATCTACCACCGTCCTTGTATTTGCGGCATTAAGTTCATAAGGAAGAGCAGAACCATCATACATAACACTTGTAAAACCTAAATCTAATGCTCTTTTAACTTCTTCAAAGTCTGCACCATGGTCAAGATGTACACAAACTGGAACACTTGCTTTATCCCCAAGTGCTAGCATAGCTGGTGCAATGTTTTCAAGAGATACATACTCCTTATGTGCTGCATTTGCAAATTGTAAAATTACAGGTTGTTCGAGTTCCTCGGCAGCCCCTATAACTGCCCTTATTCCTTCCAGTGTAGTAAGATTAAATGCTCCTACTGCGATATTTTTTGCTTCTGCAATACCCAAAACTGATTTTAACGATACTAACATAAACTCCTCCTTATTTATGAATAAAATTTTGTTCCTTCCAGCCGTTTTGTATCTTATTTTTTAGTATACTTATCGGTAGTAATCCCGACAAAGTGTCATATTCTGTTATACAGGATGCACCGGTACCCGCAGCTATCTTTAAAGTATCTTCAGGTGTCATTCCTTTGCATATCCCATATATAAATGCCGCTATTGACGTATCTCCTGCTCCTGTACCGGACAAGATCCTATCAGGTGTATAGCTATTTTGAAATATTCTCTTGTTTGACCATTCCTCTATACTTATTTTACCATCAAGTTCATTCATTCTGTTTCTGTCTGATGTCATGAGGTACATTCCTGCTGCTCCAACTTTAATGAGTACACCTTTACAACCGAGATTTATCACCTTTTCTGCCATAGGAACAATATCTTCTGATAGTGATAAATGCATACAGATATCATCACTTGCTCTATTTTGGATCTCGTGATATTTTTTCCTATCCAACATAAAACAAAGCTCTTCGATGCTTGGTACAAAAAAATCTACATAAGGCAAAACTTCAGAAAGCCTTTTATTCCAGTCAATATCTGCCTGCTCACTGTCTGGATCTATTGTAGTTACATCTAGACTTGATATAAGTCCAAAATCCTTCACCTTCTGAAACATCTTTCTTAGTTCATCTTTATCTTCCCTAAAAAATTCTTTCATTAAGGTAGGGTATCCAAAATGAAAATAGTCCGAGTTCTTTACTACTTCATAGTCTATATCTTCTTCACAAAAGCTGTCATTAGCCGCGCTATCATGGAGAAATGCCCTATCACATCCATTGAGTGCTAAAACTATTGTATATGATGTGGTATCTTCCCCACTTACTATAAAATTGGGTTCAACACCTTGTTGTCTGTATTTCTCATATAAAAATTTCTGCAAATTCATCATTACCAACTTTTTGCAATAAGTTTAACATCCACACCAAATTTTTTTTAAGAGCCAGTCCTGTATTTGTAACACAGCCTCCAGGTGCAATAGCAGCTTTACCAACATTTATCAATTTTTCCTGCTTTTTATTACGCTACCTATAGAACTTACTTTAGTCTTCATATTGAACTTTGGTGTAATATCAAGCGATACGTGCCCCGCTACTACAATTTTTTTTTCTTCCATACCGATTCTCCATTTATCTTTATAATAAGTATAATAATTTAATAGAGAAAAACTTTTCTCTATATTCTTTATTCAATAATATCCTTTACATTATTATAAAGATATTATTGCTAAGATTAAAGTTACAATAGTAATCTTTTTCATACAATCCTATATTTTTTTCAATCGCATAAAATGATATTTATCTTGTTTGTAGATTTTTATATCATTATGCTATACTTTTATAAAAACGATATATGTGTCAAACTTATTTGATACTTTTTATCATCACATTATAAAAATTACAACTTTTGGGAGATTATATATGTTACATTTACCTCATGACCATCACCACGACAAACAGCATGAAGATGCAATATCCCGTCTTGCAGTTATAGATGATTTCAATCTTACAGCTGAAGTTTTTAAGCAGCTTGGGGATGGCAGCAGACTTAGAATATTTTGGCTTTTATGCCACTGTGAAGACTGTGTGCTCAACATCAGTGCAATGGTAAATATGTCTAGTCCTGCAGTTTCTCATCATTTGAAGCAGTTAAAAGCAGGTGGGCTTATTACAAGCCGCAGGAGCGGTAAAGAAATGTTTTATAAGGCTGCAGATAATGAAAGAAGCAGACTTTTACACTCGATGATTGAAAAATTGATGGGTATAATCTGTCCTGAATAGGATGAGACATGTACGACAAGAAGAAGTATGATTAACAGCTCAAACATTTGCGTTCGAAATATGTACGCTTTTCTCTCGACTTTCGTCCTGATGAATTAGAAGAGTTTAAGCGGATTTGTAAGGACATTGGTACAACGCCAACAACTGAGATAAAGAAATTTGTCATGACATTTTGTGAGGAAAACAAAATACATAACTAATTTTTTGAAATTTTATCAAACCTAAATTTTTTTAAATATGATATGAAAATAGATTTACAAGCCTAATGTATTAATAAAATTTATTAACACAAGATATAGTGGTTAAGATATTATTTTTTTATACCTGTCATGATATGAAAATGATATATTGATGCAAAAATGATGCATTTATTTTCGCCAAAATCGGCAAAAATCAGGGCATAAAGCAAAAAAATAAGAAAAAAAGGCTTAAACCCTTGAAACTACCGAGTTTAAGCCTTTTTTTATCTTCTGAGACATGGGGAATCGAACCCCCGACACCTTGATTAAAAAGTCAAGTGCTCTACCGGCTGAGCTAATGTCCCATATTAAATTGATGTCTTGACAAGACAAAAATGCCCAGAGCCGGAATCGAACCAGCGACACAGGGATTTTCAGTCCCTTGCTCTACCGACTGAGCTATCTGGGCAAAAATTGCGGGGACAGGATTTGAACCTATGACCTTCGGGTTATGAGCCCGACGAGCTTCCAGACTGCTCCACCCTCGCGATATTAAGTTTAGAAAATATCTTGGAATATTGCACTGTCCTACTATTTTCTAAAGTGGGTGGAGAAGGATTCGAACCTTCGAAAGCTATGCTAACAGAGTTACAGTCTGCTCCCTTTGGCCACTCGGGAATCCACCCAAAAAAGCCGATGATCGGACTCGAACCGATAACCTGCTGATTACAAATCAGCTGCTCTGCCAATTGAGCCACATCGGCATATCTAATATGTGATTAAATTAAATGGGGCCTACAGGGCTCGAACCTGTGACCCTCTGCTTGTAAGGCAGATGCTCTCCCAGCTGAGCTAAGACCCCATAAATAATATCCGAAGATATTAACGACCCAAGCGGGACTCGAACCCGCGACCTCTGCCGTGACAGGGCAGCGCTCTAACCAACTGAGCCATTGGGCCAACTAATATACCTTGAAAACTGCAACCGAATCAACATCTTCCTTTTCTTTGGTCAAGCCTTCGACCTATTAGTATCAGAAGGCACACGGATTACTCCGCTTACACCACTGACCTATCAACCTCATACCTCTAAGGGGTCTTATTAGCCTACGCTATGGGATATCTTATCTTGGAGGGGGCTTCACGCTTAGATGCCTTCAGCGTTTATCCCTGCCAAACTTGGCTTCCCAGCCGTGCAGCTGGCACTGCAACTGGTCTACCAGCGGTTCGTCCATCCCGGTCCTCTCGTACTAAGGACGGCTCTCCTCAAATATCCTGCGCCTGCGCCAGATAGGGACCGAACTGTCTCACGACGTTCTGAACCCAGCTCGCGTACCGCTTTAATGGGCGAACAGCCCAACCCTTGGGACCCTACTACAGCCCCAGGATGCGATGAGCCGACATCGAGGTGCCAAACCACTCCGTCGATGTGAACTCTTGGGAGTGATAAGCCTGTTATCCCCAGGGTAGCTTTTATCCGTTGAGCGATGGCATTCCCACTTACATACCACCGGATCACTAAGTCCTACTTTCGTACCTGCTCCACCCGTCGGTGTCGCAGTCAAGCTCCCTTCTGCCTTTACACTCTGCGAATGGTTTCCAACCATTCTGAGGGAACCTTTGAGCGCCTCCGATACACTTTCGGAGGCGACCGCCCCAGTCAAACTCCCCTCCTGGCATTGTCCCCTGCCCGGATAACGGGCAAAGGTTAGAAACCAGATACACGAAGGGTGGTATCCCAACATTGACTCCGCAGAAACTGGCGTCCCTGCTTCTTAGTCTCCCACCTATCCTGTACATCATATATCTAATCCCAGTACCAAGATGGAGTAAAGCTCCATGGGGTCTTTCCGTCTTGGCGCAGGTAACCAGCATCTTCACTGGTACTTCAATTTCACCGGGTGCATTGTTGAGACAGCGCTCAAATCATTACGCCTTTCGTGCGGGTCGGAACTTACCCGACAAGGAATTTCGCTACCTTAGGACCGTTATAGTTACGGCCGCCGTTTACTGGGGCTTAAGTTCGTACCTTCGGATTACTCCTAAGCACTCCCCGTAACCTTCCAGCACCGGGCAGGCGTCAGCCCATATACATCACCTTACGGTTTCGCATAGACCTGTGTTTTTGCTAAACAGTTGCTTGAGCCTATTCTCTGCGGCCTGTATCTCTACAGGCACCCCTTATCGCGAACTTACGGGGCCATTTTGCCGAGTTCCTTAACAATGCTTCTCCCGCCGGCCTTGGGATACTCTCCCCATCCACCTGTGTCGGTTTACGGTACGGGCTCTGACTACACAATAGCGGCTTTTTCTCGACGGCTCTCCCAGGAGCTTCCCTACTTATATTTCGGTCCGCATCACACAGTTCACTTACCCGGACGGATTTGCCTGCCCGGCATAAACCATGCTTGCACCTGAATCCTTTACAGGCACTCCCTGAATCTCCGTGTCCCCACATTTCTGATAGCCAGAGGTACTGGAATATCAACCAGTTGTCCATCGCCTACGCTTCTCAGCCTGAGCTTAGGTCCCGACTTCCCCAGGGAAGATCAGCTTTACCCTGGAAACCTTGGATATACGGCCTGAAGGATTCTCACCTTCATCTCGCTACTCATTCCGGCATTCTCTCTTGATAACTCTCCACGGCTCCTTACGGTACCGCTTCTTCGTGTTATCAATGCTCCCCTACCAACATACCTTACGGTATATTCCATTGCTTCGGTGTTATGTTTCAGCCCCGGACATTTTCGGCGCAGGACCTCTCGACTAGTGAGCTATTACGCACTCTTTGAATGAATGGCTGCTTCTGAGCCAACATCCTAGTTGTCTTCGAAACCCCACATCCTTTACCACTTAACATACACTTTGGGACCTTAGCAGATGGTCTGGGCTGTTTCCCTTTTGACTGTCCGACTTATCTCATACAGTCTGACTCCCGGTAAACATCTATATGGCATTCGGAGTTTGATACGCATTGGTAGACTTTGACGCCCCCGCAGCGATTCAGTGCTCTACCTCCATTAGACTATACCGAGGCTAGCCCTAAAAGCTATTTCTGGGGAGAACCAGCTATCTCCGAGTTCGATTGGAATTTCTCCGCTACCCACAGCTCATCACCGCCTTTTTCAACAGACGTGTGTTCGGACCTCCATCCACTTTTACGCAGACTTCATCCTGGCCATGGGTAGGTCACCCGGTTTCGGGTCTGCCGTTACTGACTTACCGCCCTATTAAGACTTGGTTTCCCTTCGGCTCCGTACCTTAAGTACTTAACCTGCCAGCAACGGCAACTCGCCGGACCGTTCTACAAAAAGTACACGGTCGAGCGTTAGTCGCTCTTCCGCAGCTTGTAGACACAGGGTTTCAGGTTCTCTTTCACTCCCCTCCCGGGGTTCTTTTCACCTTTCCCTCACGGTACTATACTCTATCGGTCACCAGGTAGTATTTCGCCTTGGGGGGTGGTCCCCCCTGCTTCCTACGGGGTTTCTCGTGTCCCGTAGTACTCCGGATACCACTGAATCACAGTCTGTTTCGCATACGAGGCTTTCACTCTCTTTGGCCGGCTTTCCCAAAACCGTTCTGCTACCTACTGCTTCTTCGTATGTGGTCCTCAACCCCAAGGATAAATCCTTGGTTTGGGCTTCGTCCCCTTTCGCTCGCCACTACTTAGGGATTCGATGTTTCTTCCTCTTCCTCCGGCTACTTAGATGTTTCAGTTCGCCGGGTTCCCTCCGTATGACTATGGATTCATCATACGGTGACAGAAGTTCTTTCTGCCGGGTTTCCCCATTCGGATATCTGCGGATCAAAGGATATTTGCTCCTCCCCGCAGCTTTTCGCAGCTTATCACGTCCTTCTTCGGCTCCTGGTGCCAAGGCATCCGCCCTGCGCCCTTTGTAACTTGACCAACGTTGAGATGGGATAGCCAGACGGCTATGGGGCGTCGTGCAAGCTCGCTTGCAAACGGCGACCTATAGACGGATGGTGGCGTTTCTACGAAACGCCTATCACGAGCAGGAAATGCGCAGCATTTCTGCGAGTGACCCATCTCAACGGTATTTTTAGATAACTCATTATGGTTCTCTTTAATTTAACACTGACTAGCGTATCAGTATTAAATCTTTTTAATAAATACATTGTTTTTATTGATTTCTAAACCGCACTTGTTTTTTTCAACTTGTGCTAATCAGAAATTCAATTTCTCGATGTTGTTTCATATCTAGCTGTATAACTTCAAATTGAAATCATACTTGCTTGAATATTTTATTCGGTATGCAGTTTTTCAAGGTACATTTCAGGATGTTATCCTGAGTGGAGATAAAGGGATTCGAACCCTTGACCCCCTGCTTGCAAGGCAGGTGCTCTCCCAACTGAGCTATACCCCCATAAATCTGGCAACCACCTACTCTCCCACACCGTCTCCAGTGCAGTACCATCGGCCGCCCAGGCCTTAACCTTCGTGTTCGGGATGAGAACGGGTGTGACCCCTGGACGCATCGTCACCAGAAATATTAAGTTATTCTTTGATAACTAGATAGTAAGACAATCTCTACTTCTTCTTCCTTAGAAAGGAGGTGATCCAGCCGCACCTTCCGATACGGCTACCTTGTTACGACTTCACCCCAGTCACCAGACCTGCCTTCGGCAGCTCCTCCCTTGCGGTTAGGCCACTGACTTCGGGCATTTCCGACTCCCATGGTGTGACGGGCGGTGTGTACAAGACCCGGGAACGTATTCACCGCAACATTCTGATTTGCGATTACTAGCGATTCCAGCTTCATGTAGTCGAGTTGCAGACTACAATCCGAACTGAGGCAGCCTTTCTGGGATTTGCTCCGGCTCACACCTTCGCTTCCCTCTGTAACTGCCATTGTAGCACGTGTGTAGCCCCGGTCATAAGGGGCATGATGATTTGACGTCATCCCCGCCTTCCTCCGAGTTATCCTCGGCAGTCTTTCTAGAGTGCCCGGCCGAACCGCTGGCTACTAAAAATAGGGGTTGCGCTCGTTGCGGGACTTAACCCAACATCTCACGACACGAGCTGACGACAACCATGCACCACCTGTCTCTCCTGTCCCGAAGGACTACAGACATTACTCCGTATTCAGGAGGATCTCAAGACCGGGTAAGGTTCTTCGCGTTGCGTCGAATTAAACCACATGCTCCACCGCTTGTGCGGGTCCCCGTCAATTCCTTTGAGTTTCATTCTTGCGAACGTACTCCCCAGGTGGAATACTTAATGCGTTTGCGACGGCACCGAAAGGCTTATGCCTCCCAGCACCTAGTATTCATCGTTTACAGCGTGGACTACCAGGGTATCTAATCCTGTTTGCTACCCACGCTTTCGAGCCTCAGCGTCAGTTTTTGGTCCAGCAGGCCGCCTTCGCCACCGGTGTTCTTCCTAATATCTAAGCATTTCACCGCTACACTAGGAATTCCGCCTGCCTCTCCCATACTCAAGTTTAACAGTTTTGGGAGCAGTCAGGGGGTTGAGCCCCCTGCTTCCACTCTCAACTTGCCAAACCGCCTGCGCTCCCTTTACACCCAGTAAATCCGGATAACGCTTGCCCCCTACGTATTACCGCGGCTGCTGGCACGTAGTTAGCCGGGGCTTCTTAGTCAGGTACCGTCATTATCTTCCCTGCTGATAGAGCTTTACATACCGAAATACTTCTTCACTCACGCGGCGTCGCTGCATCAGAGTTTCCTCCATTGTGCAATATCCCCCACTGCTGCCTCCCGTAGGAGTTTGGGCCGTGTCTCAGTCCCAATGTGGCCGTCCGACCTCTCAGTCCGGCTACCGATCGTTGCTTTGGTAGGCTTTTACCCTGCCAACTGGCTAATCGGACGCGGGCCCATCCTATACCTGATTGCTCATTTCCCGACAAAAACCATGCGGTCTCGCCGACTTATGCGGTCTTACCAGCCGTTTCCAGCTGCTATCCCCTGTATAGGGCAGGTTGCCCACGCGTTACTCACCCGTCCGCCACTAAGAATTACAGTCTTCCATCCGAAAAACTTCCGTCTGTAATCTCCGTTCGACTTGCATGTGTTAGGCACGCCGCCAGCGTTCATCCTGAGCCAGGATCAAACTCTCATAAAAAGTGTTTGCCTTGTTCAGAACAAGCTGACATTTATCATCTCTTGCTTATTCCGTTATCAACCGGCTAAAGTCGATAATTTTTACTGTTTTTTAAAGGTGTACAAGTATTACTACTCATACGCGTTCGTTTGAATTTTCAAGATTGTCTCACTATTTAATTATCAAAGTTCTTAGCGCTTCATTGCTTCTTCGCAAGTCAGCTTTGTTATTCTATCACATCGTCTGGCTCCTGTCAACACCTTTTTTAATTATTTTTAATTTAATTTGAAAAAAGGAACGGAGAAAGAGGGATTCGAACCCTCGCGCCGCTCTCGCGACCTACACCCTTAGCAGGGGCGCCTCTTCGGCCTCTTGAGTATTTCTCCAAAAACCGAACAATGCGATTATAACTATAAAGTTTTATACATTCACTAAGCGAATGCATATATAAGTGTATCAAAAGAGAAAGTTAATGTCAACAGCTTTTTTTAAAATTTTATTAATTGTTTGCTCATTTAATACAATTTGTAGTCATGGTTTTGTTTCTACCTATATATAGTGTTATATTTTAATTTCTCCTATATAATCTAATTTTCTTCTTTAAACCATTTTACTTTTGATTATGAAATTAGCAGCATTTTTTTATAACCTGCTTTAGTGTAATATTTTTTTCATGTAATTCATCATTGACTGCTTGCAACTCTATGCAACAAGCACCCTTTTTCTCTAACTTTAGTTTCAATCTCTTTTAACAAAAAGATTTCCATTTCCTTTTTGCTGATATTCTGCTGCAATAATAATTTCTTCCAAAGTGTATCCTATAATGTCATCATACTGTTTTAAAAATATCCCATAGCAAAACCAATAACAATATCTTCTTCTGTTTTCATAATCAATGAAAAAAGAATCCATCATAGATAATACTTGTTCAAGTCTTTTTCTTGCTTTTTCCTCTGTCCAGCAATATCCTTCGTTATTATTATAATAATCAATGTATAACTTTAATACTCTTTCAATATCATTCAGATTCATTTCTAAAAATAATCATGCATTATCTCCATAAATTCTAATTTGTCGAGTTATATAAAAAACTAACCTAGGGACGCTCCGAACGATAACATTTCAGACTCGCTCCGGCATCCGCTTCGCTCCGCCTGATGCGCTCGCTTAGAATTTATCATTCGGAGCTGGCACCTTAAATTTATGCAAATAATAACTAGAATACCAAATTAAAGACAGCCACCCCTAACCTGCTCTATGTGGCTGATGTGTTTGTTCGTGACGACTTATCAATCAAACAGCCGGAGCTGATAATGCCTAAGCGAGCGCGTTAGGTTTTTTTCGTCAACAGCATCAAATTATAACAACATCTTATAGAAAAAAACCGGAGCGAGTCTGGACATTTATCAGCGAAGGCGTAACTTAGTCAAAAAAACAAACACATTAGCCCTACAAATTACTAGTTTATATGATATACCATATCACCGTTATTCCAAATATACATAATTCCTGACACAGGCTCTTTTTCCTTTTGCCCAAATCCATCCTGTATAAGTTGTACAATATCCAAAGTATCCTTCTGTCAAAATTTCAAACTCTACGTTTGAATACTCTTTTTATATAATCTTGTAAACTAACGGCTTTTTCCCGAAAAAAATCACCTTCATAAACTGTTCTGTCAAATATTAAAATACTACATTCATCTAAATCACAGCCATAGAACAAAACTTCTCCTGAATATATTTTTTTCTTCGTCTTCTGTATATTGAAATATTTTTATTAAGGTGCAATGTTAAAAATATTATCCTTAAATGTGATTTTCTTTATCTTACTGTCATGTAAACTGAACAAGATATTACTATTCCTATCATGTATATAGTCCATTGTTACCTCACTTTTTCTTGTATTATAATAATTCCACCTTAATACCTGCTGCATCGAATATCTTCTTTATTTTATCAAAATCATCCGTCAGAATTGTCGCTTCAGTTAGATTTGGAAATTGTCTCAGTTCTGCAAGGCTTACATCGTTCAAATCAAAATACCCGTCTTCGCCGTCCCACAGCGGAATGATATTCATATAAACCTCATTACCGCCATCCATGTAAAATGATCCAACTTCTTTTGCTAAGCTCTTAGGAATCTGCAAGTTCTTAAAATACTCAAGTGCAGGTTTAATTGCAGTTTCACTTTCTGTGTCAATTGCTTCACCCTTATACTCTTTTGCAAATTCATAAATATCAAACTCAGGTTGTAATACATTTATGTCATACATCAACTCTTGGATGATTGCAAGCTTAAAATTAAAATTGTCAAACTGAAGATAGCCTTCTTCCATATTATTATAAAAATCTTCACTGTACTTCTCATTCGCCTTGTTTTTCTATAGCCTTAATAATTTTTTTCTGCTTCAGATTTGATATGTTTATTCTTATCTAAAATAGCAGATATTAAAGGATATATTATAACGGTAAAGACTATAACCCTCCTATAAATACAATATCAATATAATAATTTTTTTCCGGTACTCTCTCCAGAAATGTAATTAATTAATTTTTACTATAAAATCAAATATTCTTTTACCCCAAAAGCATTAACAGCAAGAATAAAAGCCACTGCTGACTTCATAAAAAAATCAGTCATCATCTCCTTTGCTGCCTTGTCACATATATCCATTTTTTCTTCCATGCTTATTAGTTCGGCATTGGGGATACCTCTAAACCATTTTTCTGCTCTTTCTTCTCTTGTCATTAACCTTATCCTTTTAACATTATAATTCAAATTATTTTCTCTAAAAACCACGGCTACTCCATGTTCATTTTCCTTTTCAATTCCGGTCTCAACAAACCCGCATTTCTGCCAAAAATCTACTACTTTGAGGGTTTCCCTTCATATAGGCAAGCCTCACTTTTACATATCCTTTTCGCTTAAAAACATTTAAGGCTTCATCAATTATAGAACTGCCTATTCCTTTCCCGGACTCTTTAATATCCACCATAAATACCTCCATATACACTATTCACTTTCAAGAATTTCTGCTATCCTTTCAAATGTATTACCATTTCTGATTGTAATTTTTTTATAAAAAAATCTTGTTTCATCAATTTCTTATGGTAGGATGTTTTCAGGTATTCTGACTCATTATATTTTCCCCAAAAATACCGCACATTTTCCAACATATACTATTTTCATTATAAAAAAACAGTTTTATCTAAAAAAATTAAGAACACTTGTTTTGTCTAAATCACTTGAAAAAGAATAAAATATCCCTTCTTGCCAAATCCTCATTCCACCAATCAGGTAATTTTTTTCTCTTTCTTCTAAATACTCTTCTTTGGTGAGTAAGGCAAATGGAATAGAAAAAAATCGTAGTTAGTTTCTAATAAATACCTTATATTACTGACACAACTTTCCTGGTCCTCATCGCTATCAAAAAAACAAATTTCCACTATTTATGTAGGAAGTAACATTCTTAAACCCTGAATTTTTTTCAAAAGTTCTTTGAAGTTACTCATAGACACCTTATTCTTCCCTCCTACATTTATTCCACGCAGTAAAAGTATATATCTCAAATAATTACCTCCGCAAATTCTATTTTACTGTAGACAGATAACGTATTCCCTTATCTTTGTATTCAGCTCATCATTATTTTTCTCTAACTCCGGACAAAAACCTGTTATCCCATATCCAATCATGTTGTAAAGTGCAGTTAGACGCGTAGCATTGGCTGATTTCTTATCGCCTTCTGCCTCAGCTTCTTCTATTTCATTTATATCACAAACAGAATCTATAGTCTTTCTCGCAAATATTTTTTGCATAAAAGCCCAAGCCTTTTCTTCTGTATCAGATGCATTTTTAGGAGTTGACCAGACTTTCTTCATCTGTGCTATTCTCTCCTCCTTATCCCTAACTCTTCCGTTCTCATTATATATATAAGCCTCAAGCCCCCATATAAATAGAATGAAATCCCACACATTGTAGTTTATCTTTGTAGGAATATCTATATTGGTAAACTCACAAACCTTTAAGGCATCTTCCTTAGCTCCCATAACATATAGCCTATATGCAAGTTCACATAAATTAGCTGCATCTGCTCCACTTGCAAATGAACACTTCTTATTTAGTTTTTTTGCAGAGACTCACTATTTTTCTTATCATCTTGTCTTTCCATAATTTCTTCAAATAACATATAACCTCATTTCTATTAAAAAAATGCTAAGTCTGAGATTTATCCCTTTACTTAGCATTTTTCAATGTTTAATTCAAATTATTTGCGATATATCGTAATCAAACCTCAAGTCTCACTTACGATATCTTACAGATATTTGGTTTAATTAATTTACTATATTAGTTATTACTGTTTTCAGTTTCTTCTGTGTCTTCTTCAACTGCCTTATCATCTTCCCTTACCTTGGCTATCTTTTGCAATCACATTGTCTCCGTCTACATTCATAAGCTTAACTCCTGAAGTAATTCTTCCAAGAGTTGAGATGCTTTCAACTGCCATACGTATAATGATGCCTGCTTTTGTAATGAGCATAATCTCGTTATTGTCATTTACTGACTTAGCACCTATTACAAGTCCTGTCTTTTCCACTATCTTATAGCATTTCACACCCTTGCCGCCTCTGTGCTGAGTAGTAAATTCTTTTTATTTCCGTTCTCTTTCCAAGTCCGTTTTTCAGAGACTATAAGGAGCTGTTCTCCCTGGTCATCAAGCTGCATTGCAACTATTTCATCAGTATCGTCTATGGTCATACCGATTACACCCATAGAAGCCCTGCCTGTAGGACGCACATCTTTTTCGTTAAATCTAATGCACATTCCGTTCTTTGTTATAAGGAAGACATCGTTTTCGTTGTTAGTAAGTTTTACTTCTATGAGGTCATCATCTTCTCTTAGATTAATAGCCTGCAAGCCCGTCTTTCTTATATTTGCATATTCACTAAGGGCAGTCTTTTTAACTATTCCCCTCTTTGTTGCCATAAATAAATATCCGTCAGTCTTTTCTTTTCTAATGTTTATAACTGCGGTTACCTGCTCCTCCTGCTGGAGCTGCAAGAGATTTACCATAGCTGTTCCTCTGGCTGTACGACTGGCTTCAGGTATCTGATAAGCTTTAAGCCTGTATACCCTGCCCTTGTTGGTAAAGAAAAAGTATATAGTGGTGGGTTGTAGTCATAAGAAGATCTTCTATAAAATCCTCCTCAATGGTCTGCATTCCCTTTATTCCCTTACCGCCTCTATTCTGGCTCTTGAAATTATCGGTTGTCATTCTCTTGATGTAGCCCATATTTGTCATTGCAATTACGGTATTTTCATCAGGAATGAGGTCATCATTGGTAATGTCTGAATCGTCAGCTACTATCTGGCTTCTTCTTTCATCACCGTATTTATCACGTATTACATTTATTTCTTCTTTTATTACACCAAGTAATTTCTTGATATCCGCAAGTATTTCTTTTAATTCTTTAATTCTTTCCTGTAAGCTGTCATATTCGCCCTGAAGCTTCTCTCTTTCTAGACCTGTAAGAGCTCTAAGACGCATATCAACTATAGCCTGAGCCTGTACGTCATCAAGGCTGAATCTCTCGATGAGTTTTTCTTTTGCCTCTGCAGTAGTCTTTGAACCTCTGATTATGCTTATAACTTCATCTATATAATCAAGAGCCATAAGCAGTCCCTTTAATATATGGGCTCTCTCTTCTGCCTTGTTAAGCTCGTACTGACTTCTTCTTCTTACTACATTTTCCTGATGCTCAAGGTAGAAACCAAGCATTTGCTTAAGGTTCATAACCACAGGTTCATTATTTACAAGCCCGAGCATATTGGTGCCGAAGGTAGTCTGAAGCTGGGTGTGCTTATATAATTTTTTGAGAATGATATTTGGATTTACATCACGCCTTAACTCGATACAAATGCGCATACCACTTCTGTTTGACTCATCACGCAGCTCGGTAATTCCATCTATTCTCTTATTTTTTACCATGTCGGCAATGTACTCTATGAGTCTTGCCTTATTGACAAGGTAAGGTAGTTCGGTCACAACTATGCGGTTTTTGCCATTTGCCATAGGCTCTATGTCTGTCACCGCACGAACTATAATCTTGCCTCTTCCTGTCCTGTAGGCCTCTTCTATACCGGCTCTTCCTAAGATGTGCGCACCTGTTGGGAAGTCAGGACCTTTCACTATCTGAAGTATTTCATCTATTTCAGTATCTCTGTCTTCTAACACCTTATTGTCTATTATCTTATTTACTGCATCTATAACCTCTGTGAGGTTATGCGGCGGAATATTGGTAGCCATACCAACTGCTATACCTGATGCTCCATTTACAAGGAGGTTAGGATATCTTGATGGAAGAACTGTAGGCTCTTTTTCTGTTTCATCGAAGTTAGGAGTGAAATCAACTGTATCCTTTTTCAATGTCAGAAAGCATTTCCACGGAAATCTTGCTAAGCCTTGCCTCTGTGTACCTCATAGCTGCTGCCCTGTCTCCGTCCACAGAGCCGAAGTTTCCATGTCCGTCTACAAGCATATACCTGGTAGACCAGCTCTGAGCAAGATTTACAAGGGCTCCATAAATAGAACTGTCTCCATGATGGGTGGTATTTACCCATGGTATCGCCGACAATTCTGGCACATTTTTCTATGTGGCTTATCAGGAGTATTGAAAGCTCCTTCATTGCATACAGTATTCTTCTTTGTACAGGCTTAAGTCCGTCCCTCACATCAGGAAGGGCACGAGACGCAATTACTGACATAGCATAGTCTATGTAGGAATCTTCCATAGTCTTCTTTTAAGTCTACTTCATTAATCCTGTCAAAAAAATATTCTCGTCCATTCTCTTATCCTTTTTCCTTGAAATATTTATATAAGTCTCAAATTTCAGTTTTCTCACTCTAATACAGTATTATACCATAAATTCAAATTAAATAACATACTTTAGAAAAAAATCTTATTTTGTAATATACTGATTATAATGGAGGTGATTATATGGTTGAATTTATAATATGCTGTTCAATTCTTTGCACTAATAGCTTACTTACTTTTTTTCAAATATGAATTAGTTTATAAAATTACTGAAAGTTGGAAAAAGTTACAGTTCATCAGACTGTTCAGATTTATATAAATTAGATTGTCAACTTGCAGGCATTATTGCTTTTTATAATTGATTTACTTTTTAATCATAAGTTATATTACAAATATTAATTTATTTAGTTATTTCGGTTTAGACTAAATATTTTGCAATTGTTTAGTAATATCCTTCATAGTCACAGACCTGTTGTGTTATACGACACAACAGGTCTGTGACTTATGGAGAATTTTGACTTAGACTTTTACTTTAATAATCCGGATTATATATCCAAATTCCTTACATACTTTGCATTTTGCTCAATGAACTCTCTTCTTGGCTCAACCTTATCTCCCATAAGGGTATTAAAGGTTAAATCTATCTCAGAAGTATTTTCTTCATCCATCATAACCTTGAGAAGCACACGCCTTTCAGGATCCATGGTTGTCTCCCAAAGCTGTTCTGCATCCATTTCTCCAAGACCTTTATAACGCTGAATCTTGTTATTGCCATCTCTTCCGATTTCAGTCATTATATTCTCAAGCTCTTTATCATTGTATGCATACCAGATTTTATTACCCTTTTCCACCTTGTAAAGAGGCGGCTGTGCAAGGTAAACATGCCCCTTTCTTATAAGCTCAGGCATGAAACGATAGATAAAGGTAAGCATCAATGTATCAATGTGAGCTCCGTCTATATCCGCATCAGTCATTATAATAATTTTCTTATATCTTAATTTAGATATATCAAAATCATCATGAATTCCTGTACCAAAGGCAGTTATCATGGACTGAATTTCTTTGTTTTCTAAGATTTTATCAAGCCTTGACTTCTCTACATTAAGGATTTTACCTCTAAGCGGAAGTATAGCCTGTGTAGCCCTGTCTCTGGCATCTTTTGCTGAACCACCGGCAGAATCTCCCTCTACAAGGTAAATCTCGCAGTTATCAGGGTTCTTATCCGAGCAGTCAGCAAGCTTGCCCGGAAGATTCATATATTCAAGGGCTGTCTTTCTTCTGGTTAAATCTCTTGCTTTTCTTGCTGCATCCCTAGCTCTTTGAGCTAAGAGTGCCTTTTCAACTATCATCTTACCTACAGCAGGATTTTGCTCAAGGAAGATCATAATCTGCTCACTTGCTATACTTTCAACTGCTCCCCTGGCCTCGCTGTTACCAAGCTTTTGCTTAGTCTGTCCTTCAAACTGTGGCTCAGGTATCTTGATGCTGACTATGGCTGTCATACCCTCTCTGATATCCTCACCTGTAAGAGCCGGATCATTATCCTTTACAAGCTTCATAAGCTTTGCATATTCGTTAAAGGTCTTTGTAAGTGCATTTCTAAAGCCTGTAAGGTGGGTTCCACCCTCAGGAGTATTGATATTATTTACGAAGCTGTAGCAGCCCTCATTATAACCGTCATTGTGCTGAAGTGCCACTTCTACCTGAACTGTACCCTTTTTTCCCTCACAGTAAATAATCTTATCGTAGAGAACTGTTTGATTTTTATTAAGGTAGCTGACATACTCCATAATTCCACCCTCATAGTGGAAGCTATCAGTCTTTTTACCCTCTTCTCTTTTGTCTGTAAGGCTGATTCTAAGCCCCTTTGTAAGGAAAGCCATTTCTCTTAGACGGTGCTTTATGGTAGAGTAGTCAAAAACTGTTTCTTCAAATATTTCCTTATCAGGTAAAAATGTTACAGTAGTACCATGTCTGTCAGTAGTTCCTATTTCCTCAAGTGGAGTTACCACCTTTCCTCTTTCATAACGCTGTTTATAAGCCTTTCCATCTGTTTCAACCAAGACCTCAAGCCACTCAGAAAGAGCATTTACAACGGAAGCACCTACTCCGTGAAGTCCTCCTGATACCTTGTATCCTCCACCGCCGAACTTTCCACCGGCATGAAGAACGGTAAATACAACCTGAACCGCAGGAAGACCTGACTTTTTGTTTATTCCAACAGGAATTCCTCTTCCGTCATCTACTACAGTTATAGAATTATCTTCATTGATGAATACTTCTATGTGGCTGCATTCTCCTGCCAGAGCCTCGTCAACAGAATTATCCACTATCTCATATACAAGGTGATGAAGTCCCTTAAGAGAAGTAGAGCCTATATACATACCCGGTCTTTTTCTAACCGCTTCAAGCCCTTCAAGTATCTGAATCTGATCAGCTCCGTATTCTGTACTCATTTTTTTACACCTCACTTTTTATCTATTTTACCGCTGTTTATCTTATATATTCGTCCGTTAGCCTTTTTATTTTCAACAAATTCCTCAAGACCTGTACAGGTGATGATAGTCTGGATATCTCCTATACTTTCAATGAGATAATCCTGCCTGCTTCTGTCTAGTTCTGAAAGCACATCGTCTAATAATAAAATGGGATTATCACCTGTTTTTAACCTTAAAAAAAGCTCAATCTCAGAGAGCTTAAGTGAAAGAGCCGTACTCCTTTGTTGTCCCTGTGAGCCGTATTTTCTCACATCATTTTTTTATTGATATAAAAAGGTTATGTCATCTCTTTGAGGACCTGTCAGGGTGGTTTTCTGGTAAATGTCACTGTTTCTGCCTGATTTTTAATCTGTCCATAAAAATCCTCTTCAGTAACATTTGGATTGTACTCTATCTCAAGTTCTTCTTTTTCCACCGGTAAGCCTTTCATGGATAGGCTTTTATTATCTTTCCCAACTCATCTATGAATTTTTCTTCTGCTCTTTATAATCTCAGTGCCTGTAGTCACAAGCTGTTCATCCCATATATCAAGGGTGTCTGAGAGCCTGCTATCTGCATATATCTGTTTAAGAAGATTATTTCTTTGTAATAATATTTTATTATATTTTGAAAGATTATACAAATATATCTTCTCTATCTGGGACAGCTCCATATCTATGAATCTTCTTCTTTCAGCAGGACCGTCCTTTATCATACTAAGGTCCTCTGGAGAAAAGAATATGAGCTGGACTATACCAAATACATCGGCAGAGCGGTGAACAGGAATTCCATCGATTGCAACTCCTTTAGACTTACTTTTCTTAAGATGCATGTCTATTTTTCTATCCAAACCATCTTTTTCCAAAATAAGCCTTATATGAGCCTCATCCTCTCCTATACTTATCATTTCTTTGTCTTTACTGCCCTTGTGTGACCTTGTAGTTCCTGCAACATAGATAGACTCAAGTATATTTGTCTTTCCCTGTGCATTGTCACCATATATGATGTTGAGTCCCTTATCAAACTCAATATTCATATTTTCTATATTTCTAAAAATCATTAAGTGCAAGTGACTTAATTATCATTTGCCTCTACCTTTATCTCTTCATCCTTATATTTAACAATGTCTCCCGGAACTATCTTTCTGCCCCTTCTGGTATCTATCTGACCGTTTACAAGTACAAGACTGTTCTGAATGGCGTATTTTGCCTCAACTCCGTTATCCACCAAACCTGCAAACTTTATAAGCTGCCCTAATTTGATATGTTCGTCTTTTTATTTTAACAATCTGCATAGATACCTCCATTTTGAATAGAATTCAAGTTAAATGTCTTCAGGATTGAAGTTTACAGGAAGAATTATGTATAAATAACTCTCCTTTTTATTTTTTTAATAAAAGCATGGTGCCTTTTGGATTGAAGAGGAAAAATGTCTATGTTTTCATCTTCAATTACCTTGAGCGCATCCATAATGAGTACAGGATTGAAGCCTATAATTATGTCTTTACCCTCTTTAGTAAGCTCCATATCAGTATTCATATTTCCTACTGTGGTCTTGATACTTAAGTTTAGGTTATTTTCACTTAAATTGAGTATTACAGGCTTTTTCTCCTTTTCAGTAATGAAAGGAAGGGCAGAATCCATATTTTCAAGCAATTCTCTTCTGTTTACATTTATCTTAGTCTCATAATCACTTGATATCATCTGGTCTACATTGTAGAATTCTCCGTCAATCAGCCTTGAATTAACTGTAGTGCTGCTAAACTCAAATACTATATGCTTGTTTGAAAAATAAATAACTACCTCGTCAGCTACCTCGCTTGAAAGAATCTTACTTATTTCACTGAGAGTCTTACCTGGTACAACTGCCTTTATATTCTCGTGTTCACCCTCAATTACTGTCTTTCTTATGGAAATTCTATGTCCGTCAAGAGCTATGATTCTGAGGTTATTATTGTTAACCTCAAGAAGTTCACCTGTCATTACTTTCATGTTTTCATTATTTGAAATTGAAAATAATGTCTGTCTAATCATTTCCTTAAGAGAAAAACTGTGAAAGAGTAATGCTTTTAATCTTCTCTATTTCAGGAAGAATAGGAAATTCTTCAATGCTTTGTCCTGATATTGTAAATACTGACTTTCCGCATTTGATAGTAGCCTTATAATTATCATCAGTCTTAATCTCAACCATGTTGTTTGGAAGCTTCCTAACTATGTCAGAAAATAGTCTTGAATTAAGTGCTATACTTCCATTTTCAACAACCTCACCCATCACTATGGTTTCAATTCCAAGTTCCATATCATTGGCAATGAGCTTGATGCTATTATCTACTGTCTTAATAACTATACATTCAAGTATAGGTAAGGTGGTTTTGGTAGAAATAGCCTTAATTACAATATTTATGCTTTTAATTAAATCACTTTGATTTACTCTTATTAACATTAGTTTCTCCTTAGTGGTAGTTGTTCTTGTCAGGGTGGATAATTCCAATATAGATATAATATATACCTAGTAGTAGTAGGTCTCGTGGATATGGTTATAAGCGTAAAAAAGCAGTCAAAATCAGTATTCTACGCATTTTATAAGACTGTGGAAAATAAATTTACGCAAAAATAACTATTCACAGCTTATAAACATAACTTCACACTTATACAAAATTTATCACAAGGTTATAAACAGTATTTTAAGAAGAAATTAGCTTGGTTATTACATCCAATTTATTGGACAAATCATTCTTATTAGCCTTTTTTTCATCATCTAAGTCCTCTTCTATCTTCTTAATTCCATGTAAAATAGTAGAATGGTCTTTCTTACCAAGCTTAGCGGCTATTTCCTTAAGAGATGCAGGTGTGAGCTGCTTACATAAGTACATGGCAATCTGTCTTGGATAAGCTACATTGCTGCTTCTGTTAGCAGAACATATCTGGTCAATTGAAAGCTCATAGTGGCTTGCAACTACATCTATAATGTTGTCAATGGTTATAACATTTTTAACATTTGGATTGATAATGTCCTTTAAGGCATTTTTAGCTATATCAAGAGTGGCCTCTGTATTTACATTTACAAGCTTATTGAGGGCAGTAACTTTCTTATAGGCACCCTCAAGTTCTCTTATATTTGAATTAACATTGGTAGCTATGTAGTCAAGAATCTCATCACTTAGATGCTCGTGTTCAAGCTCACAGCGTTTCTTTAAGATAGCCATTCTGGTCTCATAGTCAGGAGGATTTATCTCAGCCATCATTCCATTACCAAATCTTGACTTTATTCTATCTTCTATATTTGTAAAGTCCTTAGGAGGGCGGTCTGAAGAAATGATTATTCTCTTTCCTGCCTGATAAAGGTCATTGAATGTATGGAAAAATTCTTCTTCAGTACGCTCTTTTCCTATAACAAACTGAATATCATCGATAAGAAGTGCATCTATGTTGCGGTATTTCTTCCTTAACTTGGTTGAGGCAAGCACACCCTCTTTGATAGACTCAATAACTTCATTTGTAAACTGCTCGCTAGTAACATAAAGTACCCTTGCATCCTTTTGATTCTCAAGGATTGAGTGGGCAATAGAATGCATAAGGTGAGTCTTCCCAAGTCCAACTCCGCCGTATATAAAAAGAGGGTTCCAATCCGTATTGGGATCCTTTGCTACAGCCTTTGCAGCGGCTGCAATAAAGTCATTGTTAGGTCCGACTACAAAGGTATCAAAGGTATAGTTAGGATTGAGATTTGCACTTGCTGCCCTCTCTATAAGCTGATTATTCTCACTTTTTTCAGTATCATAGGAATCAATGTCTTCCTTAGATATGAAATTAAGATTGTATGATTTCCCCGTAACAGCCTCAATTGAGTTCTTTATAAAGGTATAGAACTTTTCCTTTATATAGGAATCATAGTGCTGATATACATCATCATCTAAAAGAATAGTTACATTTTCATCGTCCTCGTCATATACCTTAAGAGGTTCAATGAAGGTTTTAAATAATACCGGCTTTATCTCAAAATCATTTTTAAGCATTTCCAGTATTGCATCCCAGTTTTTTTGCTGACTAATTGTTTCATAAGACAAAAAATACTCCCTTTTATACTGTTATATTTTATCGCAAACCAAAAGAAAAAAACAACTAAAAAGAAATATATACTTATTCAACTTATCCACAGTAAAATGTTGATAAGTTGTGGAAATCCTAGTCAATTTACATGTATGGTAAAAGTTGTCAACAACAGTAGAATAAATTTATAAACATGATTTTATAGGAGTAGAAAGTACTAAATATCATAAATATTTTTAAAATCGGTATTTTTATCCACAACTTATAAAACAAATTGTGGATAAGTGAGTACATCGCTGTAGAATGATTGTGGATAAGTCAAAAAAATTATATTCTATAAATGTAGAATTAGAAAAAAATGAAAGTTTTTTTCTTGATTTTTTTCGCTAACATCGTTTGATATTATAAGGGTTGATTGTATTTAATCGTAATATTTGATTTTATTAAGGAGGTGTACCAAATGAAGATGACATTCCAGCCTAAGAAGAGGCAGAGATCAAAGGTTCATGGATTCCGTAAGAGAATGAAGACAGCTGATGGCAGAAGAGTATTAGCTAGAAGAAGAGCTAAGGGTAGAAAGAAATTATCTGCATAATCAGTTACAATAAGGACACAGGCCATGCCGGTGTCCGTTTGTTTATCAGGGAAAAATATGTTACCTAATTCGTTGAAGAATTCGATAGAATTCAAAAGAGTCTATGACTACGGGAAAATCTTTTGCCAACAAATATCTGGTTATGTATGTATATAATAATGAAACAAATAATAACAGGATAGGTATATCGGTTAGTAAGAAGGTTGGCAACAGTGTAGTCAGACATAGAGCAACCAGATTGATAAGGGAAAGCGTAAGGCTTAACGAAGAGATTGTTAAAAAAGGTTATGATATCGTTATTATAGCCAGAGGAAATATTAAAGATAAGAAATATGCGGATGTAGAGAGTGCTTATATTCACCTTTGTAAATTGCATCACTTGCTTAATGAGAAAAGAGATGATAAGAATTGATAAAGAGATTTCTTATATTTTTTTAATAAAGATTTATAAAAAAATCATATATCTCCTTATAAAAGGGAGCCCAATGTGCAGGTTTATTCCATCTTGTTCAACCTATGCCGTTCAGGCTATTGAAAAGTATGGAGCCTTAAAGGGCTCTTGTTTGGCTGTAAAGAGAATTATGAGATGTCATCCTCTGTCTAAGGGCGGTGTCGATTTTGTACCTTAATGAAAGATTTAGGAGGACGGTAGTTTGATCCAACAGGTATTTGCACTTACACAGTATAATGGTGCTATAGTGGGCCCTATTGCAAGAATACTTGCATACATAATGAATGGGATTTATTCTGTATTTTCTGCAATCGGCATAGAAAATGCAGCTATTTGTATTTTATTGTTTACATTTATAATGAGAGCTTTGATGATGCCTATGTATTATAAGCAGCAGAAAGTAGGAAAAGCTCACTTCAAGAATGAGTCCTGAACTTCAGGAAATATCAAAGAAATACAAGGGAAAGCGTGATCCTGAGTCACAGAGAAGGATGCAGCTTGAAACTCAGGCAGTTTATGAGAAATATGGTTCTAATCCGCTTGCGGGCTGTCTGCCTATTCTTATTACCCTGCCTATAATGTTCGGTCTTTACAGAATAGTCCAGAGCATGCCTGCTTATATGCCGGCAATCAGAAGCTTGTATGAGAATATAGCAACCCCTCTTATGGGACAGAGCAATTATGCAGCTACTTTAACAGAGATAGCTAACAGCAATACAGTTAAGCTTGTTACAGAGGGTGATAATGCTACTATATTAAACTCTGTGATAGATGTACTTGCTACATTTAATCATGATAAATGGGAAGCACTTAAAACAGGTTTTAGCAGTATTTCAAATGTAATAGCTGTTAATTCTGCTGAAATAGAGCATATTAACAGCGTATTTGGACTTTTTCAATATCAGATGTACCGGGATTTTCTAAGCCGCTTACCTTTATAGTACCTATACTTGCAGGTGTACTTCAGTATATCAATGGTAAGCAGATGGTAAAAAACCAGCCACAGACAAATGGAAATGACCAGGCTGCTGCTCTTAGCAAGAACATGATGAATTTCATGCCTTTTATGCAGGCTTTCTTCTGTCTGACCTTCCCTATCGGTATTGGTGTATACTGGATTGCAGGTAGTATATTTATGATAATCCAGCAGTATTTCTTTAATAAAATGCTTGAAAATGTAGATGTTGATGAAATGATAAGAAAAAATCAGGAAAAGGCTGCCAGGCTTCGTGCAAAAAGAGGAGAAGCGCCTGTAGCTGAGAAATTTAATCAGTTTGCAAATACTTCAACCAAATCTATAGCAGCTACTAATACAAAGAAGATTGAGAACGATTCTTCAGAGACATCTAAGAGTACTGAAAAGGGGATTACAATTAAGGCTAAGAACAACTACAAGATAACAGATTACAAAAAGCGTGAGGGTGAATATAAGGCTAATAACATTTCTGATGTAGCCAATATGTTAAAGAGAGACTAGGTATTGGAGGGTAGATTATGAGTAATGAATGGATTGAAATTTCAGCAAAAAAACAGTTGATGATGCTATAACTGAAGGTCTTGTAAGACTTGGAACAACTACAGATAAAAATGGATGTGGAAGTGCTTGAGAAGGAAAGTTCAGGATTCTTAGGGTTTATCGGTAAGCACGATGCAAGGATAAGAGTTAGGATTAAAGAAGTTAAATCTTCTTCTATGCCTTTGAAAAAGGAAGTTAGACAGGAAAAAGCCTGCTAAAGTTAAGGATTATACTGAGGCTAAGGCTGAAGAAAAAGCATGTGACTGAAGTTCATAGAAAGCCTAAAAAGAAATTTGATGAGAATGATAAGGGCGAGCCTGTATCTTCTGAAAGACAGGAAAAGGCTAAGGCTGACGCTGTTAAATTCCTTACAGATGTGTTTAAGGCTATGAATCTTGAGGCATCTATAAATGTGGAATTTGATTCTGCTGAAAATGAGCTTACAATTGATGTAAAGGCTGAGGATATGGGAGTTCTTATAGGAAAGCGTGGACAGACTCTTGATTCACTTCAGTATATTGTGAGCCTTGCAATCAACAAGGATTGCAGTGAATATGTAAAGGTTAAGCTTGATTCTGAGAACTATAGAGTAAGAAGAAAAGAGACACTCGAGAACTTAGCAAAGAATATAGCATCTAAGGTTAAGAGAACCGGAAAGGCTGTTTCACTTGAGCCTATGAATTCATTTGAAAGAAGAATAATTCATTCTGCTCTTCAGGGAGATTCTGATTGTGAGACCTATAGTGAGGGTGCTGATCCTTACCGTAAGGTTGTAGTTAAGCCAAAGAATGAAGGAAAATCTTATTATAACAGCAGATACAACAAGGGTTATAGCAAGAAGCCTTATGGAAGAAAGCCATATCATAAGAATGGCTACAATAAGAATTATTCCAAGAAATATGACAATTACAAGTCAGATGTAGAAGAATAGTATACTTCCCCGTAGAACCAATTGATGGTTTTGCGGGGATTTTGTTGTTTATATGGGGAATTTGTGATAGTATGGGATAAGAAAGAGTAGGTAAATGAAATGTTCCGAAATGGGAAAAATTATTTTAGATTTAAGAAAAAAATATTCTGAAATGGAAAATTTATATATTTAGGTCAACAATTTGATGTAATAGCTATTGGAGGATGATATAGATGAATGAAAGCATAGTTTTTGCTATGTCCTTTTTGATGAAAAATATGTTAAAAGAAATCTGGAAAAATTGGTTTCACTGAGATTAATCCTGAGTGGATAGAGTGGAATGCTCCTTATTTTGATGATTATACTAAATATGAGTCATTTGAAGAGTTTAGTAACTCTAATGAAAAAGAAATTTTTTTATGACAGAAAATGTGCTAGGAATAAAGGTTGATGGAAAGACAATCGGAATGGTTTCAAGATACTGGGAAGATAAAAAAACCAGATGGCTTGAAATAGGAATTGTAATTTATGATAAAAATTACTGGAATGGCGGTTTTGGTACAAAAGCTTTAAGAAAGTGGATAACAAAAAAACGTTTTAGAGATTTTAGTGAGATTGAACATGTAGGGACTGACTACCTGGAGTGGAAATATTAGAATGATGAAGGCAGCTGAAAAAGCTAGGTATGTTACAGGAAGCCAGAATAAGAAAAGTAAGATATTACAATGATGAATATTATGATAGTGTGAAATACGGAATTTTAAGGGAAGAGTGGAGTGATAATTATGAATGATACAATCACGGCGATTTCCACTGCGGTTGGAAATTCAGGAATAAGTATTATAAGAATAAGTGGTGAGGATGCCTTTAATATAGCGGGAAAGCTAATGAAATTATCTTCTACTGATGTAGATAAAATAGAAAGTCATACTATTAAATACGGGCATATTTATAATGAGACAGATGTAGTAGATGAGGTCTTGGTTTCATTTATGAAGGGACCAAGGACTTATACAAGAGAAGATGTAGTGGAAATAAACTGCCACGGTGGAGCATTTATAACAAAAAAAGTGCTTGAAACTGCGATAATGGCAGGTGCAAGACTGGCAGAACCCGGAGAATTTACAAAAAGAGCCTTTCTTTCAGGACGAATTGACCTCACACAGGCAGAAGCAGTTATGGATATAATAAGGGCAGACAGCGACTATGCCATAAAGAGTGCAGGAAGAAGGCTAAACGGTGGAATAGGAGATAAGTTAAAACCTGTAAAAGAGAGCATTTTAACTGATATGGCCTACATAGAGGCAGCCCTTGATGACCCTGAGCATATGTCACTAGATGGAAAAAGCAGAAGAAATCAGAGAAAATGTAGTTAAGAGTATAAATGCCCTGAATAATATTTTTGGAAAAATGCCGGAAAAGGCAGGATAATTAAAGAGGGTATTAAAACTGTAATAGTAGGTAAGCCTAATGTGGGTAAGTCTTCATTTCTTAACTACATTACAGGGGAAGAAGTAGCCATAGTTACTGATATTCCGGGCACTACAAGGGATGCTCTCATGCAGAGTGTGAGTCTTGGGCGATATCTCTCTAATATTGTGGATACTGCAGGAATTAGGGAGACTGACAATGAGATTGAGAGAATGGGAATTGAGAGGGCGAAGGAGCATCTAAGTGATGCAGACCTTGTGCTTATGATAATAGATGTATCTAAGCCACTTTCCACAGAGGATAAAGAATTATTAGAGAAAATTAAGTCTAGGAAGTCCGTTCTTATCTTAAATAAAACTGACCTTGAAAGAGGGTTAACGGATGAGGAATACAAGGCTTTTTTTCGGAGTTCAATCCTGTGGAAATTTCTGCAAAGAAGAGGGTTGGAATAGAGAAGCTTACTGAAATTATTAAGGAAATGTTCTTTAACGGGGAGTTAGACTTTAACAATGAAATCTATCTCTCTAACCTAAGACAGGAAGGTGCTATAAGAAGGGCTAAAGGAAAGCCTTAATATGGTACTTGAGTCCATAGACTCAGGAGTTTCTGAGGATTTTTACACTATTGACCTTATGAATGCCTATAATGCCATTGGAGAAGTTACAGGGGATACCACAAGCGAGGATTTGGCTGATAAGATTTTTAAGGATTTTTTTGTATGGGGAAGTAGGTTGTGGTAATGTACTCGTTTAATATACAAAGTTATAATGAGATGGTAGATTATAAGTGACGCCCCTAATGATAACATTTCAGACTCGCTCCGGTTTTTCTGTAAGCGTCAGTTTTTAGTATTGTTATGTTGACGAAAAACCCTAATGCGCTCGCTTAGAATTTATCATTAGGTGCTGATATCTAAAAATATTTAATGGTAATATTATTCATAATAGTGATAAAAATAACGGTACATTAGCCACAATAGAGAATTGTGTACGAGATTATGATTTTATTTTAGTATCTTTAATTTATTGTTAGTCAAACCAAGTTTTATATTTAAAACTTGTATTATAAAATGAGAAAAGAAAAGGAGAAATGTTATGCCATTTATTAATTCTAAAAATTACTAAGAAGATTACAAGAGAAGAGGAAGTTGTAGTTAAGGAGAAACTTGGAAGGGCAATTGAACTGGTACCCGGGAAAAGTGAGGCTTGGCTTATGCTTAATTTTGAACCTGAAAGCCACCTTTACTTTAAGGGCAGTAATGATAAGGATATAGCCTATGTTGAAGTAAGTGTATTTGGTAGTGAGAATAAGGAGGCTTTTAATAATTTCACTGCCGAGATAACAAAGATATTTAACGAGGTTCTTGGAATAGAGCCTGAGAGAATCTATGTAAAATACGAAACAACCACCAGCTGGGGATGGAATGGAAGGAATTTTTTTAATGGAAATCGAGATATACAGAAAACTTTGTGACGAATCAGAAATTATGTGGACTGCACATTGTTTACAGAGAATGCAGGAAAGAGATATAAGTCGTGCAGATGTAAAAAAATGGAATTGCAACAGGAGAAATAATAGAGGAGTATCCCGATGATTTTCCAAATTATAGCTGTCTAATTTTTGGATATAGTATAAATGGAAAGATTTTGCATATAGTTGCTGGATGTGATAATATGAAAATATATGTGATAACCGTGTATTATCCTGACACAAAAAAATTCGAAGATGACTTAAAAACTAGGAGGAAGGAGTAAAGAATATGTGTATGTATTGTAAAAATAGCACAACAGTAGCAAGTACGACTACACATGTAGTAAATTATAATAATTGTATTATTGTTATTAAAAAAATGTTCCTTGCCTTGAGTGTGAGCAGTGTGGAGAAAAATACTATACTGATAAAGTTGCTGAAAGACTCGAAATGATTGTAGATACAGCTAAAAAAATGATGCAGGAAATTGCTGTAATTGATTATCCACAGGTTGCTTAGAGAATATAGATTTAGGAGATGGTATGTAATTCATCTCCTTTTCTGTTATTTTTTTAATAGTACTAATAATGTAGAAAGGATAAAGTATATGGCAGAAAGAATTGAAATGCTAAAAACCATATATGGGAAGTTTGATGAGGATAAAAGGCTTACCTCAAGCAGACAGGGGCAGCTTGAGTATTTTATTACGATGAATTATGTGGATAAGTACATCAAGTCCGGTGATAAGATACTGGAAATAGGTGCAGGGACAGGCAAATGTTCCATAGCACTTGCAAAAAAATGGTTATGATGTTACTGCGGTTGAGCTTGTGGAAAGTAATCTTGAAGTCTTAAAGAAAAATGCTAAAGGTTTGGAGAATATATCAGCTTTTCAGGGTGATGCACTGAATCTAAATAGATTTGATGACAATACCTTTGATGTAACCCTTTTATTTGGTCCCATGTATCATCTATATGAAGAAAAAGACAGGCATAAGGCTTTAGATGAAGCAATTCGTGTAACAAAGCCTGATGGAGTTATACTTGTAGCATTTTTTTATCAGCGCATGCAATTATTATGAGTAATTATCTTTCAGGCAATTTTAAAGAGGGTTTTACAGCTAATTTTGATGAAGACTATAAGGTGAAGCATTTTACAGAACAGGCATTTACAGGTTTTGATATAGTGGAATTTGAAGGTATGTTTGAGGCTAAACCAGTGAAGTATATAACTACGGTTGCTGCAGACAGTGTTTTAGAAATAGTTGAGAGAAATCCTGATTTTAAAATGTCAGATGACGATTTTTAAATTATTTTTAGACTATCAGCTCCATATTTGTGAAAAAAGGGAAATGCTGGGGCTTTCTTGCCATTTGTTGTATATTTGTAGGAAGTAAATGTGGAAGATAATACGGAAGTAAGGTGAAATTATGGAGAAGTACAAACCGCCTTTTTATAATTACAGATAAGATATTGATGTATGTATCGTCTATTTCAGAAAAAAATAGGAAGGATTATTGCAACTGGTAATCTTGATACAAGACCATATCTTAGAAGAAATAATAGAATTAAATCCATTCATTCATCACTTAAAATCGAGGCAAATTCACTTTCTTTGGGACAGGTAAGAGATGTAATAAATGGAAAGACTGTATTAGGAGAGCAGAAAGAAATTCTTGAGGTCAAGAATGCCTATGCTGCTTACGAACATTTATCTGATATTAATCCTTATGATATCAAGGATTTGAAAAAAATACATGGAGTTATGACAAATAATATTTTGAGAGAATCAGGTGAATTTAGAACCGGTGAAGAAGGTGTATTTAATGGTGAAGAGTGTATATTTATGGCACCGCCTGCAAAGTTTGTCCCACAGCTTGTAAGTGAGCTTTTTGATTGGATGAAGAAAAATCATAATCAGGTTCATCCGCTTATAATGAGTTGTATATTTCACTATGAATTTGTGTTTATTCATCCATTTTCTGACGGCAACGGCAGAATGGCAAGATTGTGGCAAACAGCTATTTTATCGAAGTGGAAGACGATATTTGAATATATTCCTATTGAAAGCCAGATAGAGAAATTTCAGGAGGAATATTATGAAGTGATTGCAAAATGTCATATTAATGGGGATTCTACGATTTTTATAGAATTTATGTTGTCACAGCTTGATAAAATTTTAGACGATATCTCTATTCAGTTTAATGAAGCAAATGAGCATATTTCAGAAGCTGTTAAAAGGTTACTTGATGTGATGGAATATGACATTCCATACACGTGTAAGACACTTATGGAAAAGCTTGGTTTGAAATCAAGAGAGGGATTTAGAAAGAATTATCTAAATCCTGCAATAGACATGTGTGTTATTAAAATGACAGATCCGGATACACCAAGAAGCAGAAACCAGAGATATATCAGAGTTTAAATAGATGGAAAATGGGGATAATATAATGGATGTAAAAGAATTTTGGATAGATGTGCTGAAACAAAATAGAGAAAAGCTTATTAGCTATTTTCATAAAGATGCTGTAATTCGTTGGCATTGCAGTAATGAACTTTTTACAGTTTCGGAATATATAAAAGTCAACTGCGAATATCCGGGAGAATGGGAAGGTAAAATTGAACGCATTGAAAAAACTGAAAATATGATAATAACAGCTGTAAAGGTTTATCCCGTGAATAAAAGCAGCTCTTTTTCATGTTGTAAGTTTTATAAAAAAACAGAGAATAATTTAATTACTGAAATGGATGAATATTGGGCAGATGATACTGAAGTACCTGAATGGAGACACAAGATGAAGATTGGGAGTAAAATATGGAATTAAAGATAGTTTTTCAGTGATGTAGACGGAACCTTATTAAATAGTGAGCATAAGATGCTTGATGGAACAAAAGCATGCAATACAAAAAAATTACAGAAAAAACGATATTCCTTTTGTAATAATATCGGCTAGAAGTCCATCAGGAATATATCCTATTTTTAGAGGAAAAATGGATTTTCCTGCCCTATTATATGTTACAGTGGAGCTTTAATATTAGATGAGAATAAGAATACTGTGTATTCATCAGGTTTTAATAGGAAATAGCAGAAAGTAATCAGTTTTATTGAGAAAGAGAACTTCGACTGCTGTTGGAATCTTTACTCAGGTGATAACTGGATAGTTAAGGATAAGAGCGATGAAAGAGTGATAACTGAGGAAAATATCGTGAGAACTGAGGCTGTCAGTGGCTCTGCAGAGTCATTATCTAACGATGCAAAGATAGGAAAAATTCTTTGTATCTGCAACCCTGAAAAGACTGATGAAATTGAAGATAAGATAAAGAAGAACTTCCCTGATTTATCGGTAGTTAAATCATTTCATACTATGATTGAGATTATGGCTCCCGGTATAACAAAGGGAAGTGCGGTTTTGGAACTATGTAGATTGTGGAATATAGATGTAAGTAAGGCAGCAGCTTTCGGAGATAATTTTAACGATGTGGAAATGCTTGAGGTGGTAGGACTTCCATTTCTTATGGAAAATGCACCAAAAGAGCTTAAACTTCGTTTTAAGAATATTACCGATAGCAATGATGATGAAGGAATATATAATGCTCTTGTTAAAATAGGAGCGATTTCACCGAGGTAAACTATGGATAAAAATTTTAATTATTATTGCACTTTTAGGACTAGGAATATTTTTTTATAGGAAAAAAATGTTTAATACCCCAGTTGGACCTAAATATAAGTTAAAGTCAATTCTTTTTAATCCTGAAAAACAGTCAGGTTTCACAAGAACTTGGAAAACAGATTTTTATATCAAAGGGAAAAAAAGAAAAAAATTATTTTGCCAACCGAATTTGATTTATGGACAGAGGCTAAACTTTTTTTGAAAAAAAGGGATTGTTTTAAAAGAAAAATAAAAAAAGAAAGGACAATATTTTTTTGGTGAATTATCCTCTATAGAGCCTTTTTTTAGTTAATTCATTATTTGTAAAAGGTAAATATTTCGGATATTCATTTACATTGAAAAAAATAAAAAAAGAAAAAAATAGATTTAAAAAGCTGTGATATGAATGATTTAGATGTATTTATTGATGAAGTATGTAAATTATTTTCGCAGGAAACAGAAAAGGTAGTAATAAAGGAGGCAGGATGAAAGCTTTTATAAAGAAATATTATGTTTATATTTTAGTAATGCTTGCATTTTATGTGGCAGCACCGTTGTTGTGTAGGGATACAGGGAGTGCTATGTTTACACTGCTCTGTCTTTTACCGGTTATATTATTCATACTTTCACTTGTTTATGCCAAAATGAATGGATTTAAATGGTATTTATCTCTGGCAGTTGCATTACTTTGGTTACCGACTGTTTTTTTATCTATTATAACGAAAGTGCAATGATATATGCTCTTATTTATGGAGTTATAAGTTTTGCCGGACAGGGAGTAGGGTTTTTGATGAATAAAAATACTAAATAGTGGAAAAATAGACTGATTAAAAATATCGCAATTACTTTAGTAATTAATATAAAAAAACTGTTGTTTGAGAAAGGAATTAAATATGTCATCAAGTAAGGAATATTTGAATTTTATCCTTGAGCAGTTATCTGAATTAGAGGATATTAGTTACAGGGCTATGATGGGAGAATATATTATATACTACAAGGGTAGAATAGTTGGCGGAATATATGATGACAGATTGCTTGTTAAACCTGTAAAATCAGCAATTGACTATATGCCGGATGCAAAAATATGAACTTCCTTATGAGGGTGCAAAAGCGATGTTGCTTGTGGATAATGTGGATAACAGGAAATATTTGACGAATTTATTTGAAGTTATGCTTGATGAATTGCCGGTTTCGAAGGTAAGAAAGAAAAAAAGTAGAGTATTAACTTTTTATTTACGGATATTAGGGTACAGGGTGAAATTAAAGATACATTGTATGAGTTAAAGGATTTCAGAAGAGATATAATTAGTTTGATAGAAAGGTTAAATGCTGAAATAAGACGATATCAATAATTTGGGTTAAATATTGGAGTAAAACTATGCTTGGTAAGCTTGTAAAAGTGACAGTTGACAGACCGCTCGGAAGCTATCATCCTAAACATAAGGATATGTATTATCCGATTAACTATGGTTATATAGAAGGAATAATTGCAGGAGATGGTGAAGAACAAGATGCCTATATAATAGGTATTGATGAGCCGATAAAAGAGTTTACGGGAAGGGTAATTGCCATTATTCATCGTTACGATGATGTAGAAGAAAAGTGGGTGGTTGCATCTGAAAACAGTCATTTTACAAAGGCTGAAATAATGGAAAAAGTTGAGTTTACAGAAAAGTATTATAAGTCTGGAATTATAATGATGGATGATAATACAAGCAGTTAATATTAGCGTTTTTGATAACAAAAACACCAACATTAAAATTGCAATTATAGGAGATTATATGGGGAAATTTTTTTATCCGAAATAAAAACAAAAATTTAAGCAGTAATTCACTAGTTTGGATAAAGCCGATAGAAGATGAAACTGACCTTTGGTATGCGGTAGAAGAATGTAAGATAACAAGTGGACAGATGGAATATGTAAATCCGGCAAGTTTTTTTCAGTAGGAAGAGCATATTTAGATCCTGAAAAATAATGTGCCTTGTGTTATTTACAATAATGAAAAATAAAAAGAGTGGGCTTTATTTCGTTTAGAAAAAAATAGTACTTAATAAAAAAAGGGTTTAATTGAGTTTTTATATAGATAAGAATTATCAGAATAAGGGTTTAGGAAGAGCAACTGCAGAGTGTGCGATAAAAAAACTTTGAAAAAAATGTGGACAGCAATATGCCGATTTTACTGACTACTGAACAAAATAATGAGTTGGCTCAGAGATTATACATTAATTTAGGATTTAGAAAAGCGGATTTTTTGGATGGGGATGATTTGGTGTTTATACATGAATAAATCTGTATTTTGGAGATATTAGAATATGAAAATTATACCTTTTGAAGAAAGCTATAGAGATGATCTAATATTTATGATTTTGCAAGCTAAGGATGCTTTGGGTAGAAAACCAGGATTAAATGAAGACCTGTTAGATATAAAATCAAATTATTTTGATAAGAGAGGCAGATTTTGGATTGCCATTGATGGTAATGACAGAGTTATAGGAAGTATAGGATATGTAAGAGTTGATGGCACAAATGAAGCATTCATTCATAGGTTATTTGTTAAGGTGGCGGAGAAACGTAAAGGAATAGGAACTGCTTTTACTTACGCAGGCAGAAGATTGTATGAAAAAAATAATAAAACATTGGTTTCAAAAAGTTCATCTTGGAACTCCTAAAGAAGACTGGTTTGAGTCTTATTCCTTTTTATCTAAAAGCATGGATATGTGGAATATGAAGAGAGATATATGAGAAAAATTGTTGTAAGATATGAATATAAAAACCGAAAGGAGGATTTTTTTATGATAAAAAAAGAATAAACTTTTTTTCTGCATATATTTGCGTAATAGTGTTTTTGTATTTGCTTGATAGGTGGATTCTTTATTAAAAGCTTTGTTTATTTTTTTGCTATTGTAGGTTTAGCAGGATATATTCTGATTGATAAAAAAGTATTTGAGATGCCCACATTGCGGTTGTTTTGAAAAATTTGGAAAGACTTTACATGCAAAAAAACATATTTATCACTGTAGGCATTGCGGTGAAATTATAGAGATTGAAAAAGTAAAAAGAAATGTAGAAATTCATCTTTGGAGGGTTAAACATGAAAAAAACGAAATGTGGTTATTGTATGCATCTTGTTAGCTGTTTTTTTCTTCTTATACCAATTCCGTTGCGATTAAAAGATGGAGGTACTGTGGAGTATAAAGCTTTTAGTTTATAGAGTTTTAAAAGGTTCATAGGTTAGCACCTGTTGAATCGGGAAAAAAGAATATGAAGAAGGAATTATTATTAAAGTTCTAGGTATTGAAGTTTATAATAATGTTGAATAAACAATGTATCTATATTGAAAAATAAGAATAATATTTTTGCAAAGCATTTTATAATAGATTTAATTATGCATCTAACTCGTTTGTAGACTATTATGATTATGAAAATGTTTCACGTGAAACATTTATAAGACAAATTCTAATTTGTCGAGTTGTTATATAGACTAAACTAAGTGACGCTACGAATGATAACATTTCAGACTCGCTCCGGCATCCGCTTCGCTCCGCCTAATGCGCTCGCTTAGAATTTATCATTCGTAGCTAATACCTTAAATTTATGCAAATAACAACCTGAATACCAAATTAAAGACAGCCACTACCACCTGCCCCTTGTGGCTGATGCGTTTGTTTGCAATCATTCATCAATTAAACAGCCGGAGCTGATAATGCCTAAGCGAGCGTGTTAGGTTTTTCGTCATCCTGTAAAAACTTAAAAATAGCACCTTGCAGAAAAACCGGAGCGAGTCTGGACATTTATCAGCGAAGGCGTGACTTAGTCAACAAAAAACACATTAGCCCTACAACTTAGAATTTGTGAAGAAAATTTACGAAGTGGAGATGCAGCGTGAACATAAAAATTAGTTAGAATTGGAGTTAATGAAGTGGAAAAACTTATGGAATATGCAAATCATTGCATTCAAAAAGTTTGCTAGAAAAAAATATCAAGATTTTGGAACAAGTCCGGGAGCTGAATCGAAAGAGAAGATTAAAAGCAAAATTACTACAAGATTATACTTATTTCTATTATATCTATGTGGATGAAAAACATTGTCGGTGCTGTTAGGGTAGTTGATAAGAAGGATGCGAGTAGAAGAGAATTGCTCCTATTTTTTTATAGTTGAAAATTACCGTAATAAAGGTATCGCACAAAGAGTTTTTTTGAAATAGAAAGAATTCATGGAGAAAAATAACTGGAAGCTTGATACTATCTTTCAGGAAAAGGGTAATTGCTATCTGTATGAAAAGTTGGGATATAAAAGAGTAGGGGAACTTGAAAGAATAAAAGATGGAATGGATATAGTTTATTATATAAAGGATTGATTAGCACAGAGTTGTTCACACTATCATCCTGACCATATCGGGTTAGTTAGTGAGTGGATTAAGCAAGATGTGCAACTATTATTAATTGATACTCAGTATCCGTATATTCATTTCTCAGATTATATTTTTAATAGGAATAATACTGATATATGAACCGATAGACGAAGAAATGGCGAAGATTTTTCACTGAAAAAGAATAGCAGAGAAATTCTTAAGTGTATAGTTATAGATGGAGAAGTTATATGCACATGCTAATGAAAAAAATGATGCGATAGACAAAACCTACTATTTATATAAGGAGAAATCTATGGAAGTAAGATACATTGATTCATCTGATGATAAAATGAAAAATTAGTAAAAATATTGGAAGAGGGTTGGAGATATGCTTATAGAGGTATAGCTCCACAAGATTTTCTGGATAAAATTCCAAGAGGATATTGGAGTAACAGACTTGAAACTGAGGGAATGTATACTATGGTATGCATTAATGATGGTGAATATATTGGAACAAGCAGCTTTTTGTAAATCAAGAATTGAAAAAAAGATGAAGAATCAGGTGAAGTGATTTCAATATATTTATTACCAGAATATATTGGAAAAAGGATATGGTAAAAATAATAATGGATACTGTAATAAATGAGTTAAGAAAAGAATGCTATAAAAAAAGTATTTCTCTGGGTTCTTGTGGAAAATAAAAAAAGCCAGACATTTTTTTATGAAAAACTATGGATTTGAAGCTTGTGAAGATTATAAAGAAGTTAAAATTGGTGGCAAAGCGTTAATGGCTGTAAGATATGTTATCACTTTGCCAAGAACTGTATAAATATTTTTTTATTTTAAAACAAAAGTAACATAATCTTCATATTCAAAGGTTTTTTTATAGGATATAGAAGAAAACGATGATATTAATAAGGATATCTGACTCTCAATCTGATATAATAAGTACGAGATAGAAAAATGTTTCACGTGAAACATTTAATTTTTGAAGTGGGGAATGGTATGAAAAAAATAATTACAGTTCAACATACTGAATCAATTCATCATATAAATGGAATGGTTGGTTCTTGGACCGATTGGAAACTTACAAATAAGGGTAAAGAAGAAGCCAAAAAAATTGCTTTGCATTTAAAAGAAGAAATTCAAGGAGAAAAGTTTACCTTATTTTCGTCAGATCTCATAAGAGCAAAACAAACTGCAGAGCCAATTGCAGATGTGTTAGGCATAAATGCGATATTTAAAAAAGAGCTGAGGGAGAGAAATCTGGGGAAATGCTGTGGTAAATCAATAAAGTGGCTGAAAGACAACCTTCAATGTAAAGAGGTCACAATAGATGACAAATTATTTTCAGATGCAGAAAGTAGAAGAGACGAGTGGAATAGATTAACTCCGTTTTTCAATGAGATAATGGAAAGTCATGATGAGAATATAATTATAGTTTCACATGGAGACTTACTAAGTGTTTTTTTAACACAATGTTCCTTGGCCTTCCAATCGAGTCTTTAAATCAGCTTGAAATTTGGGGTAATTCCGGTGGGGTTTCTCATATGTATATAGATGATGAAGGAAGAAATTCATCAAAATGATTAGTAATATGGAATATGTAAAAATAAATTTGAAGTTGCCATATGTTTGTTTAATATACTAAGTAATCCTGCTCTGTCACTATTGATTTGAGATACTCGCGCCAACGGTGCGAGAAATGGAGAAATATATGAGAAAAAATGAAATTGTGGGATATGAACCACTTCTGAATGATATAAAAAGAAATGATTCAAAAATAAACAATATCAAACTTTGAAAGTGCTCAATTCAGAGACGATAAAAATTATACTGGGAGATTGGAAAAGAAATCTGTATTCAACAAGAAATAAAAAGGTTGGGGAAAATCGATTGTTCAAGTATTATCTGAAGAATTGCAAAAAGAGTTTCCTGGATCAAAGGGATATTCAGCAGCTAATTTATGGAGAATGCGCAATTTTTATTTGACTTATCGTGACTCTAAAAAACTCGCACCGCTGGTGCGAGAAATTAGTTGGAGCAATAATATTATAATTATGGAAAAAAATGTAAGGATGATTTACAGTGCGAATTTTACATTCAAATGACTAAAAAGATATGGATGGACTAAGCGTATTTTTGGCTAATTTTATTGAGGCGCAGACCTATGAGAAATATTTATTGAATCAGACAAACTTTGATTTAACATTACCGGATGAGCAGAGAGCACAAGCTAAACTTGCTGTAAAAAGACGAGTATACTTTTGATTTTGCGGAATTGTCACCAGAATACTCAGAACATGAGTTAGAAATGCAGCTGGTAAATAACATAAGAGAGTTTTTGATAGAAATGGGTGGAGATTATACATTCGTAGGAAATCAATACCATCTAATGGCTGGCAACAGAGACTTATATATTGATTTAGTGCTATTTCACAGAAGGCTGAGAAGCCTAATAGCAATAGAGCTGAAAATCGGTGAATTTGAAGCAGAATATGCTGGAAAGATGCAACTTTATTTGACCGCATTAGATGAACAAGTTAAATTACCCACAGAAAAATTCGTCGATTGGAATTATTATTTGCAAAAGTAAGGATAAAACTTATGTAGAATATGCCTTAAAAAAATATTAGTGCTCCAATTGGTGTGGCTACATATCAATTAAGAAATACATTGCCAGAAGAAATGAAGGCAATGTTACCGGAGCCCTGAAGAGATTGTAAAGAAGTTGAGATTATTTGATAATAAAATATAATTTTTAATTAGAGCTTTGACGATAGATGAAATCAATAAATTTCGTTTTTGTTATAGAATAATTTAAATTTTATGAATCAATTTAATCTCAATATTAGTATTGTTACTAGAAATTAAGAATAATTATAGGTGAAAAGCTTAACTATCAGGAGGTATAAGAAGTATGCTGCTAGATGACAAAAAGATATGAAGCTATTATAAACTATGGTAAGGAGGCTATAAATAAGTTAAATGCTAACGAATTAGAAGAAGGTTTTGCTTTAGCTGAACAAGGGTGGAAGGCGTTTCCGGAATCAGGAGCAAAGTGGAATCAAGGGCTACAACTATGCTAAGATGTTTTTTTGGTCGTGCACTTCAAAAATAACAATCTGAATTTTTGCTAAACTTTGGTTAGATAGAATGACAGAGAATAATGACACTTTACATTTGTTTGATTTTTGAAATTGATCATATGAAAGCAAAATATGAATTTGAAGCTGGAAATATGGATGAAGCTTTTCAAATATGGGATAATCTTGTCAAACAAAAAGGCGTTAAGTATAGATACTTCGAATATGACGATCCAAAATATTTGGAATTTTACAAGTCAAAAAAATAAAATAAGAGTCTAAGTCAATGCAATAAGGTAAAATCAAAAAAATAGAGGGAAATATATGTTAAAAAGAAAAAAATCTATGTCAAAAGCAGGAAAAGTATATGGACTGGGATAATATGCATTCAAGCTTGGAAGCCTTGTTTGTTTTAGATAATGCTTTAACTGAGCCAGAAGATGATGACTTGAGATTGATACGGAAGTTCGAGACTGATAATATGATAAAGTATATTGTTGATAATGGTGCAGGAGATAAGTTAACAGTATTATTTACAGAAACTGAAGTGCTAATAAAAGGTTTTGCTCATGAAAACAGTTTGAATCAATATGCTGCTGATGAATGGAATCAGAGTATTATAGACAAGATGTATTATGGCTTAGATGAGAAATTGAAGAATCTTTTTACAGATGATGAAATGAAAGAAACAACATTTTTCATCTGGTATGATGGTGAAGTTCATCAAAATAAGATAGATGACAATGATGGAGGCTGTTGGTTACTCGGATATGCTTTCGATACTTATGAAAGATTTAAGGAGTTTGTTACAGACTACTATGATATTGAATTTGATAATGATTTACTTAGGCAATTATACAGTTGTTCTAATTTGTCAGAATTAGAATTGTCAAAGCTAATACAGGGGGTGTAGATAACAATGGCTGTAACACTGTATGTTCACTTGAATGAAGAACAAAATTACAAATTTGATGTTAAGAAATTTAATGAAGATATTGATGCAAAAATATCCCGGCACTAATATTGAAGTAAGCGATACTGCCAGAACTTATGACATTTGCTGGGAGAACTATTCAGGACCATATCAATTTGAATTGAGAATGGATAGAAATCGTTGTACATTTGCAATCGAGTATTTTAATTCTGAGAAAGATTTATACGAGTTTGCAAGATTCATAGCTTAGCTTAGAACTTATTTTGATGAAGATAAGAATGTGATATTGCTATATGAGACGGATTGTTCACAGCTTAACTTATCCTGTGATAAGACAATTGATGATATAAAGAAATGGCTAGAAGAAACTTTTTGGTTAAGTTCTATTTGATAGAGGGAAAGTATAGCTTTTAGGCTGGTTTATTTTAGTATCATAAGAACTATAAAATGTTTCACGTGAAACATTCTAATTCAAATACAATTGCTATTGATAAAATTATCGATAGACAAAACTCAGAAAAAGCTTACTTATGTAAAAAAACTATATTTACAATTGTAGGCATTATAGTGAAATAAAAAGAAATTTAAAAATATAAATGTTTCACGTGAAACATTTTTTTGGGGAGGTTGTTATGAGTATATATAATTGGATTCAAAAAAACAGTATTTAATACATATGAAGAATGGCTCTTGAAAGATCCAGGCCATAATAGTAAAGGTTTCCATATTGATGGTATCAACAATACACTTAAGGCTATGCAGGATGGATATTTTTATTATGGAGAGATACATCCACCCTATGCGATAAAAGGTTGCACCTTAATGAAGGCTGTCGTCGCAAAGAATAAAGACTATGTAAACTTATACCTTGTAATAAATGGCAAAAAGTACTGTATCTATGACTTAAGCTACGATGATACAATAAAAATAATGAGAGCATTTGTACAAAAGGAGATTCTTCCTGATGAGAAAACCTATGTAGAGGTTGTGGAAGATGAAGACGAAAAGGTTCGAAAGGCATTTGCGGAATTATCGGAACTTTTAATAGGAGATACTAAGCTTGCAAGGAAATTTCTTAAGAAGGTAAAGGTTGAAAGTATCCAAGATGTTGAAGATGCATGGATTGAACTTTATGAAGAGTTATTGAAAAAGAGTAGGGCAATTGAACTTGACTGGAAAATAAGAAAAGATGATTTTATGATTGCTGTAAATAAACTAAGTACAGGACTAGAGCTTGAAGTAAACGAAGAAATATTGGATAGCGATGAAGATATTCCAAGGTGGGGCAAAATAATTAACACTCAATGGACAGACTATGTTTTATCTGCAATGGATGTGGGTAGTGACAGCTATGTATTGATGATACTTAGTAAAGATAATTTTATAAAGGCTAAGGAACTGGCAAAGGATATATTACAAAGAATAGCTGTTATCGAGGAAATGTAATTTATGTTTTAAAAAGATGTAATGGAGGGTATGAGTATGCTGGAAAAAAAGCTAGAAACTTCGTTAGGAGTAATTCATTATTGGGTAAATAACCCTAATAAACAATTAGAAATTGCTCTTATATTTTTGCATGGACTCACTGCTGATCATCGATTGTTTGATAAACAGATAGAATATTTTGAGGATAAGTTTAGAGTACTGGTTTGGGATGCACCAGGGACATGCATCATCATATCCTTTTTAAATTCGATTTTTGATTTGTTTGATGAAGCAAAATGGCTGAATGAAATATTGATAAAGGAACGTATTGATATGCCTATATTAATTGGTCAATCAATGGGTGGATATTTAGGGACAGGTTTACGCAGAATTATTTCCTGAAAAGCTAAAGGGTCTTGTTACAATTGATTCGCCCTCGCTTCAAAGGAAGTATTATACTGCAATAGAGTTATGGTTGCTAAAAAAATTGTGGAGCCAATTTATAGGATTTATCCTTGGAAAAAAACTATTAAAGGAAGGTGCAAAAAGGTGTATCAACTACTGAATATGGAAGAAAGTTAATGTTTGATATGATGATGGTTTATGATGGAAATAAAAAAAGGTACTCTCGTCTTGCCGGACATAAGCTATAAAAATTTTAGCAAGTGCAGTAGAAAAGAATTTAGCATATGATATAAAAATGTCCTTATATTATAATATGTGGAAAAAGAAGATCGTGCAGGATCTTGTGTTAGATATTTAAAAATCATTTGAGAAAAAAATACAGGAAAAGAGTGTTGAATGGATTGATAATGCAGGTCATAATTCCAATACAGACAAACCTCAGATAGTAAATGAATTGATTAATGAGTTTGTAAATAAGAGTGTTGTATAAATTCTAAGTTGTATGGCTGATGTGTTGTTAACTTACTAAGTCACGCCTTCACTAATAAATGTCCAGACTCGCTACGGTTTTTCTGTAAGATGCTGTTGTAATATGGCTTTGTTGACGAAAAACCTGATGCGCTCGCTTAGGCATTATTAGTTCCGGCTGCTTGATTGATAAGTCGGTACAAACAAACACATCAGCCACATGGGGCAGGTGAGGCGTGGGCTGCCTTTAATTTGGTATTCAGGGTGTTATTTGCATAAATTTAAGGTATCAGCTCCGAATGATAAATTCTAAGCGAGCGCATTAGGCGTAGCGAAGCGGATGCCGGAGCTAGTCTGAAATGTTATCATTCGGAGCGTCAACTTAGCTGATTTAAAATAGCCCTAAAACTTAGAATTTGCGGAGGTATTTATGTTTGATTTTAGTATACTATCTACAAAATACAAAGTCAAAAAAATGGGAGAAGAGGATGCGCCAAATTATTTTTAATTTGTTATCCGGAAATCCATTATATTTTTGAGTATTGTCCACCAAAAACCAAGCATCGAATCTGTACTCAATGATTTGAGGGCACTACCACCGGGGAAGAGCTTAATAGATAAGTTTTATCTGGGATTTTTTAATGATAATCAGCTAGTGGCAGTGATGGATTATATCGTATCTTTCCCACAAGAGGACACCATTTTCATAGGATTATTTATGGTGGATATTAAAGAGTCCGGGAAAGGAATAGGCAGTTCTATAATTGATGAAGCCTTAAATGTTTTTAAGCGAGAAGGATATGTAAAAGTGAGGCTTGCCTATATGAAGGGAAACCCTCAAAGCAGAAGATTTTGGCAGAAATGCGGGTTTGTTGAGACCGGAATTGAAAAGGAAAATGAACATGGAGTAGCTGTAGTTTTAGAGAAAATAATTTGAATTATAATTTAAAAGGAGAAGGCTAATGACAAAAGAAGAGAGAGCAGAAAAGTGGTTTAGAGGTATCCAAGATTCTGAATTAATCAGTATCGAAGAAAAGATGGACATATGTGACAAGGCTGCAAAAAAGATGATGCCTATATTTTTTGGACTGTTAGTACTAGCTTGTATTTTGCTGTTTATGATAAGTTGCGGTGAGATATTTGAGTTAACAGCAGGCTTTATTAACTATATTGCAGGAGAGAGTGCTACAAGAAATCATTATGTGGGTCTAGCCTTTGTGGGTGGGCTTATAGTCCTTCCTGTTATAATACTTCCTTTAATTATAGCCATTTTATATAAGAATAAATATATCAAGTCTGAAGCATCAAAAATAATAGCTACGGTATCAAAGAGCAGAGAAAATGAGCAGTATTACTCTAGCACTAACGATACCACAGAGAAGGAATATCTGGAATTTGATAACTTTAATTTTAAGCTTGCAATCATCCAAGAGTTGATGTATGACATAAATGTATTACAGCCTGAGTTTGATATTTATGAATTTGCAAAAGAGTATAAGGGTGAAGAGATTGACACAGAAAGTGAAACTGTAATTGAACCTGCACTTGAGTATTTTAAGAATTTGCAGATACCTAAGAGCTTAGCAAAAGAAGTCGGATCATTTTACATGGATGGTGGTAATGAAGTGTATATGAATATCATTCCGCTGTGGGACGGCGAAGACGGATATTTTGATTTGAACGATGTAAGCCTCACGGAGCTTAGACAATTTCCAAATCTAACTGAAGCGACAATTCTGACGGATGATTTTGATAAAATAAAGAAGATATTTGATGCAGCAGGCATTAAGGTGGAATTATTATAATACAAGAAATAGTGAGGTAACAATGGATTATATAAAAGAGTATTCAAATGTAGAATTTGAAATTTTGACAGAAGGATATTTTGGATATTCTACAACTTATACAGGATGGATTTGGGCAGAAGGAAAAGAGCCTGTGTCTGCAATTATGTATATTTGGAATAACGGCAATATGGTTTATCGTATAAACTTCTAATTTGTCGAGTTATATAAACTAACCTAAGTGACGCTCCGAATGATAGCATTTCAGACTCGCTCCGGCATCCGCTTCGTTCCGCCTAATGCACTCGATTAGAATTTATCATTCAGAGCTGTCGTGAAACATTTATATATAAAAACATCATTTTATGAATAAAAGGGGAGAAAAAAATGTTAACCAATTTATCATTAATAGGAGGTTCAGATGGCCCAACAAGCATATTTCTGGCAGGTAAAAATGAATTTTTGGTTGGATGAATGTATTTGGGCTGATAATTATAGTTTTATTTCTTATTCCAAATATTATTTACAGGGTTAAAGTAAAAAAATTATCAAAAAGCTGTATGCCAATAAGTTTATGAAAATTTTAGAACAAATTAGTCAATATGGTTGTATGTTTCTTATGGTATTTGATTTTTGGAATGGGTGAGTTGGGATTTGGCTCTATTGAGGCATTCTTGGTTTATGCTTTTGGAAATATTATTTTGCTGATTTTTTTATTGGATACTGTGGATGTTATATTTTTATCAAGGAAGCATATTGGAAAAAAAGATTACATTGGCAGTGATAGGCACTTGTCTGTTTCTGTTAAGTGGAATAACAATGATGTACACTCTTTTTGATTATATTTGGTATAATATTTGGAATAGGACATATATACATTGTAAGTAAAAAATAAGCCAAAATTAAAGGAGTAAATCTATGAAAAGAGTTATTATATTATTAACCTGCCTGATTTTAATATTTAATATAACAGGCTGTAAAAAAGAAGTTGTTGTAAAGAATACAATAGAAGGAAATCGCAAAAACCTATAGTGAAATGAGTGATGGCAGTTGGACTTGTGGTAATCATACATATAAAAATTGTCTTGAAATAAGTGGTAGAATACCTAATGCTGTTGTAGATACGACCTTTGTATATCTAAGTAATCTTGAGGAGATAACTTTTGAACAGGCGTGGAAGGATTACGGATTTAGCAGTAATATGAACGATTATTTTTCTTTGGAAGATGCTGTACTTGTGGATGTTAGGGACGAATGAAAAAAATTTAATTTTATGGAGGAAGAGTAATGAAATCTATATGGAACAGTTGGCTAAAGCAGGCGGTTTTTCTTTATTCCGCGTTATACACATTTGCGACAATCTCTAATAGCGTGTTATATCTTTTAAATGGATATTACGAAGATCCTAATGGAAATTGGCATGAATTGGATAGAGCTATAATTGTATTTATTATCACCCTTGCATATATCTTGGTTAAAACTTTGAAGCTTAGAAATTATTGGTTAAAGGCTCTCGTGGTATATGTTCCTACACTACTGCTAGTGTTTGTCTATATTTGGGTAACAGGGATTAGGGAACCGCTTGCAGCCAATGCATATAGAGACATATTCATAAATTATACGATAGGTTATACGGCTGCTTCTGTAGTTGGATGGTTTCGAAAACTTTCATTAAGCGTAAGAATATAGAAAACAATTAGTTCCAATCAAGTTGTAAATAAGTGTAAGATTAGATTATCGAAAAAAAGAATATTATGTGGATTTATGTGGATAAATTGATTAGAGAGTAAATCAAAAATCAGTAAGTATTTAAAAGTGGCTTAGTTGTAGGGAGAAACATAGGATGAATTTTATAGACAAAAGCATTTGCACAAAACTTAAAAAGGTGATGATTTCTTGCAGGCAATGGCAGATATTTATTCAGAGCCGGAAGTGTATAAAGAATTAAAAAAATATCCACGCTTTGTTGCAGACATAATTACTGTTATTGATTATGATACTGCATTGCAAATAGATGGCTTGGATGATGTTATAAGTGGTAATTTAAGTAATAGGTATAAGGAAATCATAAATGCTCTTGAGAATTGTGGTGCAAAAAGATGAGGCAGATGTTCTAAAAAAAGGCTAAAGAATTATATATTTTTGGATGACGGTAGTTATGATAAGGAGTATAATAATCTTAGCAGCCGGCTTGCTTTTAAATAATGATTATGATAGATTTTTGGGATATGGTAAGAGCTTATATTGACAGAAATTTAAGCTGATTAATTTATTGGGAGAGTTCGAGGAATAATATGATTTATGTTCATCATTATGCAAAGAACAAAGACAGTTTTTACTGAAAATAACCAATGTACTGTAAAGGGGTGCAACTGTAAGGGAGACGGTTATTAAAAAAATGAAAAAAATATAGACATAATATATAAAGGTCAAAAGCCTAACTCTAACCAGATTTTTGGGGTAACAAAAAGCTCTGTTTATGGATTAAAAAAATCCGAGCCAGAGAGATATGCCTAAAATGGAATTTGTCAGGGGGATATCCGGATGAATGGTGTATTTTTCATAGAGAATTTGACAGAAGAGGAAAAAAAGGACAGATTATGGATGTGAACGGAGAACTTTTGGATGTAGAGAGTATATTAGAAAGCGAAGATATATTATGAAGATGGAAATAGGGAAGACTTATATTGTCAAAAAAAGATATATTTGATTTTATAAAAGGAGAAATCGTAGTATTAGAAGATAAAGGTTATCAAGCTTACTATGGTGAGCATAATTTTTGTTTTCGTTAATGAAGAAAACCAAAGAAAGTGGCTGGTATTGCGAGATAACGAGGATGATGATAAGAAGGTATATTATAATTTGGAAGAGTATTTCGAAGAAAAATAAAGATTAGGAGAGTCAAGATGCCTGTTTTAACTGAAAAGCAAATTGAATATGGATTTGACTATTTTCATAAAGATGAACCACAGAAAAAGTCAGTAATAGAAGTTTCTGAGTATAATGGTGAGAGTGAACTTATAATAAACTGCACACAGTTAGGTGATAGCTTTACACCTCAGTATAAGAGCGCAAAAGAGAAAAAAAGCGTGTATTACAGGAGTGGTGTGACTTTTTAAGGAACAATAAGACGGCCTTTACAGAGCTGTCATTTTGTACAAGGATGCCTCAAGAATTATTTGATGCAGTTTGTGAGCAGGAAAATCTAATAAGTCTTGATGTTAAATGGGGTGTATATCCCGACATTTCAAAGCTTGCCAACCTCACTAAGCTTCGTTACCTGTCTTTAGGTTCAGGTGCAGGTGTAAGCAGTATAGAGCCTATTTCAAAGTTAAACAGCTTAGTAGCTCTATCAGTTGAAAAATTTCCAAAAAAATCGTGGATTACAGTCCGTTTGCCATGCTTAAAAAAACCTGGAGAGTCTTTCTATTTGTGGAGACGGACTTGGACCTAAGTACATTCAGGTAGATTCTCTGGACTTTTTAACTCGGATGAAACAGCTTAGATTCTTTTCTTTTTTAATGGCTAGACTTAAAAGCAAGGACTATACTCCGGTTTTAAGCCTTGAAAATGTGGAATATCTAAGCCTTAGACCATGCAAGGAGACAAAAAAACTCTACAATGATATAATTAAACTACCAAAGTTAAAAATATGGATTAATAGTAAAAAAAGCCTGAATTATATGTATAACAAGATGAGCTTGAATAAAAACAAAGGATGTAACAAGTGAAATATTTAATATTAGGACGATATTATTAGAACGATAATTACACATATATTTGCAGGCAGATAAAAGGAGACTGATTATGCTTAAAATAGGAGATAAATATTCATTTGAAGTAAGTTACGCAGATAGGCAGAGCTGTCTGATGTTCTTTAAGGAAGATGAATCTGCGTCTTGGTCATTGGATATTGGCTTTTGCGAAGGAGATTTTTGGTGATGAAAGTGTAGCGCCTGCTATATGCATTAATCCGATAGATACAGATAAAAAAATTCTGTAGAAGAATTGGTGGGAGAAAAGATTTGAAGTAACCACAGTAAAAGAGTGCGATGAGAGAGAAGATACATTTTATATTTTTGAGTCCGAGCCAATGGTTTCATACGAGGTAGAAGTCCTTGAAATAAAGGATAGCAAGGCTCATATCCGCTGCAGTGGTATAATGATAGTAGATGGATATTCTGATCCTTATGAAGAGGAAAAAAATTTGAGATAGACTGTCTGGTGCCTATTATTGAAGCTGCTAGTGACTGGGCAAAATTTGAGAATTGATAGAATTTTTATACTATGGTTTAGAAACTAAAAGAACTTAGAAAGGCGTCATTATGAGCAAGTTAAGAGAAAAGACTTTGGTTACAACAAGAGAAGAGGTGACAAGTGAGTATCCGTTTTATGGTGACCTGCCTATGATATATTTAGGTGAGATAGCCAATATGAAAGAGCATGGAATATTTATAGGCAAATCGGGTAAATGTTATTTTGGATATCATATTTCTAATTTTAGAGAATTAAGCGAAGAAGAAGTATAACAATACTAACAGAAAAATATTTGACGGGGGTTATAATGAATAATCAGATAGATTTTGTACTTCCTGCTTTTATATGATAAGTTTTTTTATCAGAAATGGGAGAGGATGGAGAACTTAATTTAGAGGATAGCGGTATCATTTTATATTCAAAGGCGGATTTGGTAGAAAGAAATACTACTTATCAGATAGAAGAATGGGAGCCTGATTACTTTATGATTGGGCAGGACGGTGATTTGGCTTTCTTTATAAAAAAAGATTCTGATGATACTATTTACAAGAATGATTTGGGAGCCTTGGGCTCGATTGAAATGGAGAGTGTAGCAACTGATGTGTATGAGCTTATTAAACAATCAGGTGAGTATTTTGATTAGGGTATAAATAATTATAAATTCGTTGAATTAGTTTGTGGCTAATAGGAGGGGTTAATGGAATTAATTGAGTATATGAGACTAAGAAATAAAAATGACACAGAGTGAATGGGAAAACTCTTTTGAGAAAGCAGAAAGAGAGATTATTATTCTAAGACATGAAGGTGGTGGTGGAAGTCTTAGAAACGGTTTTTGGGACTGGGAGGCTTATTTTTTAGCCTATGTGGACTGTAAAACAGGTGAACTGCATAAGGAGGAAGGACGGATAGCATTTCCTGTAACAGACACAGAAAATCTGCCATATCAATTTGAAGATGAAACCATTTACAGATTAAAGGTACGTGAAAAAGCTACCAGAGGAAGTTCCAAACGGTGCATTGCCGATAAAAAAACTTGTTTTTTTGGTTGTGGAAGTTTTTGAAAAAAACGTAGCTTGTCCGGAACTTGAAGAAATACTTACAGAGTATAGAAAGCCTGTGGTTTTACAGGATGATGTCTTGGGAGAGCTTACTTATGATAAGCAGCTTAAAAGCTTTGAGGGAAATCTGTCTTGGCTTGGTGGCAGGATACATATATCTTTATATGTGGACAAGGATAATAAGAGCGGTATAACAAAGGCTAAAAAGGCTATAAAAACAATGGTTTTGGAACAGGAAAAATGGGACGTGGACCTGCGTAGTTTTGCGGCAAAGAAGCTAACCAAACTTGCCTGTGAATGGGCAGAATCTGATGAAGAAGCTGCTTTAATTACAGAAGAAAGCTTTGCAAAAAGAATTAGCTTAAGCTTAATATGGGCGACATCGGGAGGTTCATATACAGCTTATCTTGATGATGATGACCTTTTCTTTGGGCACAGCATCACAGTTAATGGAAGCCCTAAGAAGGGAATATTGTCGGCTGATATTGAGGGATAAAACATATACTGATATTTTTGGTAGTGAAAGGAGAAAAAAATGGAAAAAAACAAGCACTTATAAATCAATGGTTACTTGAGCAGGAAGTAGCGCATATTAAGGGTTGGGATTTCTCACATATTAGAGGAAGATATAAAGAAGAGGATGATCTCCCTTGGGATTTTGAAAACATTATAAAATCCTATTTGAATGATACAGATTACTTATTGGACATGGAAACAGGAGGCGGCGAATTTCTTTTGTCTTTTATGGTAAACGCTAAATATACTGCTGCGATTGAAGGGTATGAACCAAACATCAAAATATGTGAGGAAAGACTTCTTCCGTTAGGAATAGATTTTAAAGCATGTGACGGAGGAGATATTCTTCCTTTTGAAGATAACTACTTTGACATTATTACTAACAGGCATGGTCAATATAACATAAACGAAATTAAAAGAACTCTTAAAAGCGGAGGAGTATTTCTTACGCAACAAGTCGGTGCAGAAAATGACAGAGAACTTGTAGAACTTTTGATAGGTGATGTTGAAATTCCTTTTCCGGAAGCATATTTAAGTATTGCAAGACAGAAATTTACTGATAACGGATTTGACATTGTGGAAGCAGATGAAGTCTACAGACCGATAGAGTTTTTATGATGTAGGTGCACTGGTTTTGGTTTGCCAGAATTATTGATTGGGAATTTCCGGGTTTTGAAGTGGAGAAATATCAGGATAAACTTTTTAAAAGCACAGGAAATTCTTGATAAAGAAGGTGTAATTAAAGGTAAAATTCATAGATATTATTTTTGTGGCTAAAAAAAGAAATAATAGATTTTAGTTTGTTTTTTTGAGTAAAACAGTAAGCTATAGGAGATTAATATGAATCGGCAGGATAATTTTTGATTTCACTTTGGTCTGCACTGTAAAAATTTTTATAGAGGAAAGAGAAGCTACCACCTGATTTGAGTAATGGAAAAATATCGTCCTCATTTTATGATAAAAAAACAGATACAAGATATCTGGGTATTTGTTTTTATTGAAGGGCAGAAGGCGGACTTCGAGACTTTAGTAAAAAAAGCCTGGTTGTACCATTGTATGAAGAGGTTGATTATTCCGGATTAGTCTGTGGAACTGAGTTTTTATATAATGGAAGGGCAAAAATAAAGTTGGAGAGGGAATTATAGATGAAATTATTAACAATAGATGAAATAATATCTTCAATACTGGAAGAAACAACGGGACTTGATGCTGAAATAACTGATGGAATTATTCTTTGTAAAAAAAGAAATTTCTCCGTCTGAGATTGAAAAAAATTAAAAATCTGAACTTGAAATAGAATATTTAAATGTTGTATTTACTGAGAATATTTTTAAGTTATAACTGGGGGAATTTTTGGTTTTCTTAGCTATCAGTTTGGATATGGAGATGAAATGAGCCTTAATTGGCTGTTGAACCGTAATCTGGAATATGAGGATTATCAGGTATTACATAAGAAGGGTTTAATAATTATTGCAAATGGAGATCCTTATACTATTTTACTAGAATGTAAATCGGGGAAAAATATATGCATTTACAAGTGATAAGAGCTATGATGAGATAATACCTATTGCTTCCGATTTTAGAGAATTTATAAGAGCGATAGGAACTGCTCAATATGCTGTTTGGAAGAAAGATGAAAAAGAATTTGTAGAAATGATGAGAAGTATAGTTGTTGATTGTGGACTTAGTTTTTGGAAAGAGCTGGTAGGAGTATATTAAAAAATATATAAGGAGGACGCAATGGAAGAATTTATAGTAGCAGAGGAGGGCATTCCTTACAATATAGGCTGTGAAGGGGCAACGATAGCATATTATGGAAGTGAGATAGAATTTCACTATGAAACAGTGCCGCCGCATGGAGATGAAATATTCTCTGCAAAATTGCCACTGCTTAATGTTAATCTTCCATTTTGGATGTATGGGAGAAATCTTATATTTTTAGACGCCTATTATATGCTCGCAGAAACTGTAGAGAAGGGTACTTGGGATCCTATAACGAGCAGGCTCATCAATATACATACGGGAGAATATGTGGGCCTTGGCGATTGGTATAATAATGTGAAAGTTAAAGAAAAATGAAGTTGAATTAAAAAAATGATTATAGCGGGAAATCAATGATATTGAAAAAAATGTTAAAGAACTGAAATGGAGTTAAAATATTAAAAATAACAATAATTTTGTAAGTAGAAATCGATGTTTTATGCTAATGAAATGTATATTATAACTTATACCTGATAAAAGAAATTAAGGATGTATTACAAAATGATTTAAAATAAAAACCAAGGAGAAGAATAATGGCTAAGAAAAGAGTTACCCTGCCAAAAGACTTTGATGAATTGCTTAAAGCGGGAGATATTGAAGCACTTAAAGCTGTCTATGATAAATGTGAGCTTACTGCCTATGATGGAAAAATTCGGTCTGCACACTGCACTTCATTACAAGGGTGTACCTGACGAGCTTGTTATATGGCTCGTTAAGCAGGGCCTTGATGTGAATATACCTGATTATTATGGCTGCACACCTTTGTACAGTCAGGCAACCTTTAGCATGGATACAGTAAAAACTGCTTTATGAGCTGGGAGGAGATATACAAAAAGCCAGATAGATATGGAAATACGCCACTTCATATGGCAGCAGAGTATTTCCGCCCTAATACAGTACGCTTTTTGATTGAAAAGGGTGCAGATGTCAATGCTAAAAATGAAAGAGGCGAAACTCCTCTACTAGCTGCTCTTACAGTGTGCGGAGGACTCAGGGCAGTGCCTTTGGCCCAAATAGCAGAAATGTTAATAAAGGCAGGTGTAGAAATTACGCCTGAGATGGCAGAAAAAAAGTAGAAATAATCGGTAAGGATTTTGAATTCCACAGGGATAACTTTAGTGAAGCTTCCTGTGAAGAGGTAGATACAGCCCTGTCAAAGCTCTACAATATCTTTGGTGCAAAGCCTGTGGCAAAAAGAATAATACATGACGGCGTTTCTCCTATTCTTGTAAAGGGGAGCACTTGGAAAGAGCAGTATAATGAGCTTTGGGATTTACTAATTCCATCTACAGGAGCCGCAAAAACGGTGCAGGGTGAGGTTATCCGCATAACAGGCAGGGTGGACGATGAAATTAATAGAAACGGTGGAATAAACTGGGATAGGAGTTATAGAAATATGCTAAATTCGCTGCCGGTTCATTTTGCAGAAGGAAATGTGCTGACAGAGAAGGAGATAGAAGAGAGTAAGGTGCTTATTTCAAAGATAGATGGAAAAGGTTTGGCTGAGGATGGTGTAATTACAAGATTATGCGAGCTTGCAGTTAGTTGGGTAATCTTAAATCCTAATCCGCTGCCACTCGGGGAAATAAATTATAGCAGATAAAACTATAGGAGATTTTATGGTGAAAATAAAAGACATTGGAGATTTTGAGTCTGTTCCCGCCATTGTAAATGACATTTTGCAGGGAAATACCGAGGCTTTAGATAAGCATTTATCAGAGGGCTTCGATATAGAAGAGGACATAAAGCTTGGCAAATATACAAGACTCTCGCCTTTAGACCTTGCCCTTATTATGGAGAATTTTGACTCTGTAAAATGGCTGGTGGAAAAGGGTGTGAATCTGAATGTAAAAAAGAATCCTTCATTCTTACTTGCAGTAAGGTATTGCGATGAAGAGGTTATCAGGTATCTTGTAGAAAAGGGTGCGAAGGTAAATGTTGTAAATGCTGTAAAGTCAGAGGCCTTTAGTCAGGCTTTATATGGACATAAATATGAGAATCTTCCTCTTATTCACGAGCTTGGCCACAGTGTGGAAAAGTACGGTGGAGAGGCATTTAGAAGTGCTGTAGATGATGGGAATTATGAGGTGCTTGATTTTTTCATTAAAAACGGAGTTGATATTAACTACAATGCAGCTGACTCAGTCTATCCGTTTAAGCCTACTCCGCTTTGTGTGGCTGCAAGATATGTGGACCTTAAAATGTGTAAATATCTTGTAGAAAAATGGTGCAGATGTGACAATTACGGAAAAAAAGATGGAATGCGTCCTTACAGCATAGCGGTTGAAAAAGGCGATGAGGAAATGGCAGAGTATTTTAAGCAGTTAGAGCCTGAAGAGTTTCATAGCCTACATAATAAATTTGATGAGCTTAAGCCATTTAAGTTGCCTAAGACAGTAATGGATTTTCTTCAAGGTGATGAATTACATGTTGAACTTAATGGCTGTGACTTCAAGTGGATTGAGTTTTTCTCCCTGGAGGATACCATACCTATGAAGAAAGGCAGAGCTAAGTTCCTTCGTCTGTCAAAGGCTACAGGAGATTACGATCATATTTACATAGTGTGGAATCCAAAGAGCAAGAAGGTGGCCTTTTTATGATGAGGAGCACGAGGAAATGAGCGATATGTGTGGTTTCTTAGAATTTATAAATGATATGCCGTCATATATGCAAAAAATAATTGAAGGTGAGTACGAATAAAAAAGGGGTGAAGTATATGCAGCTGGTCGATAACTTAAAGCAGATAGTAGAGTATGTTTGTGAGAATTTTGAGGAACTGGATATGGATGATCCTGTTGAAGAGGGTTATATAGATGATTATGAAGAAATCTGTGGAGCAACAGATGAAGATATAAAGAACTTTGAGGAGAAGTTTTGGATAAGCCTGCCAGAGGATGTAAAAGAGCTCTATAGGTATAAAAAAACGGAAGTAAGTTTTTCGCTCTCTTTCCTTGTATTATTGGTGAAAGAGATATGGCATTTAACCTTATGAGCCTTGAGCAGGTAGAGAAGTCAAAGGGATATTTTCAAAATAAGGATGCCCTTTTAACAGATTTTCCTGATTATTTTACTAAAGAAGATATTGAGAAGATGAAGGATGAAAGGATAAAGCCTTATCTTTTCAATAAAAAATGGTTTCCTTTTGCTGAGTACTGTGACAGCTGCTATCTTATGCTTGACTTTGACCCGGGGGTAGAGGGAAAAGAAGGGCAGATTATCTGCTACATCCATGATCCTGATGAGGTGGTGTATGTGACAGGAAGTCTTACAGAGTTGGTTGAAAAATATCATGGAGGAGATTGAGTCCTGAACTCTAAAGGTGTGATTCCAAACTGCTTTTTTTGAAGGCGGTTTGAAAATGGCTCTGGCTAGAAAAAGCAGAGAAAAATTGCTGATGGTACTTATGGATTTGCCAGTATAAAGCAGCAGTTTTTTTGCTTCTTCCAGCTTGCAGCGAAGGATAAATTCACTTATTGAAAAAGCCTAAAAATCTGCTTAAAAATAAGTGGTAAAATAAGATTTACTAAAAGCCCACATAGTCAGCCACATCTCCAACACTTAGGTGCTGATTTGTGTTTTGCTTGATATACTGAAGGGCTTTCTTTATGCGCTCGTCAGAGGATACCGGAGTCTTGGCCTGAGAGACTTTTTCAGCAAAGGTATAGCTTATTTTACCAAGCAAATCGTAAAGGCTGTCGGCATTTACAAGTTGCTCGGAAGTTCTGATAAAATAATCCGAGAGCTGATAGGCGCTATCATAGTCAAGCCCACCCTCAATAGCGGCACGGGTGCATATAGTTGTAGTTATGATAATGTTATTTTTTAGCTGGCGTATGGCTGTTGAGCCGGTTATTCCTATGTTAAAGTTGCTCTCGCTATATTCGAAGTTTCTAATTCCTTCATAATTCCCCGTACGTACCAGATTAAGAATCTGCTCTTCAATTGCATAGGTCTGATTGTGCTCTTCACTCGCTATTTCTCTATAGTTTTGCTCAGTAAGCAGAGAGGCATCTGTGACCTGGTTAGTATCTGCCGCGAGAGGATTTGCCCCAGTTAACTGCTCAAGCGAAATAACCTCCTCATGAAGGCAATAATTTAGAAATATACATTTTTTAAGCAGAGAAGCAAGGGAGAGACAGGGTATCTTTCTTAGAAAGTGATTAAACGCCTGTCTAAGATTGTTCGGTGCCGTATAGTCCCTGTATAGATTTTGTAACTCAGAATCCGCATAAGGCACTTCGGTAACAGGTCCAAAAAAACAAGAAAACTGTTTTTAGGCGCATCTATCTTTAATGCACAAAAAAATGCTTCCATAGTCTGACACAATATAAGAAATCCTATTCACGGAAGTAAAAAGCTCCATAAGATATTTAGTGGGTGGATAGGTGAGGTCATCCTGCTCAGGCATAGAGAAAGTGCAGCTTTCTCCTGTATAAAGATACATTGGAATATTTGAGTCAACATAGTACATTTTTATAAAAATCTATCAGATTGTGCATTTTTCTTCATACATTGTCCTTTCAATATGTTTCGCAGTTTTTACGAAACTTTTTAAATAAGTTTTAATCTTACCTATTTTTTTATTTCAATAAGTATTCTTATCAAAAACATATCTTTAATATAGCTTCTATCCTAATCAAAAATATTACCCTAAGTCAATGGAAATCATCCAAAAACAAAGTATAAAAAAATATAAATAAAAAGTATAAATATGAAATAAATAAATCTTGCTTGAGTATATTATCTATAGCATAAGTGTTAAAAAGAATAAGACACATAATAAACTAAAAGAATTAAGAACAATTTTACTGAGATATGGAAAGAAAGCCAAATAGAGGAGGTATTAGCTTGGAGAAAAAGAAAATTAGAGAATTAGTATCTGAGATGACACTGGAAGAAAAAGCGGGAATGTGCTCGGGAGCGGACTTCTGGCATCTTAAGGGAGTGGAGAGGCTTGGGATACCACAGGTAATGGTGACAGATGGGCCTCATGGCCTAAGAAAGCAGGCAGAGGGAGCTGACCATCTTGGAATAAATGCAAGTGAGAAGGCTATATGCTTTCCGGCAGGCTGTGCAGCGGCATCCTCCTTTGATCGTAGCCTTATACGTAAGCTTGGAGAAACCATAGGAAGTGAATGTCAGGCTATGGATGTAAGTACAATCCTTGGACCTGCAATGAATATAAAGCGCTCTCCTCTTTGTGGAAGAAATTTTGAGTATTACTCAGAAGACCCTTATCTGTCAACAGAGATGGCAGCAGCAATGATTGAAGGTGTACAGAGTAAAAAGGTAGGTACCAGTCCAAAGCATTTCTTAGCAAATAATCAGGAAAAAGCGCCGTATGACAAACTCTTCCGATGTGGATGAAAGAACACTGAGAGAGATTTACCTGGCCTCCTTTGAGGGTGCGGTAAGAAAAGGCAAAAACCTTGGACTGTGATGAGCTCTTACAACCGTATAAATGGAGAGTACGTGGGGGATAGCAAGGAATATCTGACAGATATTTTAAGAAATGAATGGGGCTTTGACGGCTATGTGGTTTCTGACTGGGGTGCGGTAAATGATAGGATAAAAGCACTGTCAGCAGGACTCGACTTGGAGATGCCTCCGGGCAATTTTGAAAATGATGAACTTATAGTAAAGGCAGTAAAAGAGGGCAGGCTGGATGAAAGCACCTTGGACCTTGCCTGCGAGAGAATAATTTATGTGATTTTTTTAGCTATGTGGAGAATAGAGATAAAGACGCGGTATTTGACTATGAGAATGACCATAAAATGGCAGCCCAAATAGAAGCTGAATGTATGGTGCTTTTAAAAAATGATGATAACATTCTTCCTTTAGATGAAGGTAAAAAGACCGCATTCATAGGTAAATATGCAAGAGAACCAAGATATCAGGGAGGAGGAAGCTCACATATTAACAGCTGGAAGGTAGAAGCTGCACTTGATGCAGCGAGTGAATATCCTCAGCTTAAGGATGTTACCTTTGCAGAAGGTTATAGGGATGACAAAGATGAAACTGATAATGAGCTCCTTGATGAAGCAGTGAAAACCGCCAAGGAAGCTGATGTGGCCGTTCTTTTTCTTGGACTTCCTGATAACTTTGAATCTGAAGGCTATGACAGAAGTCATATGAACCTGCCAAACTGTCAGAATGAGCTAGTGGAAAAGATTCTTGAAGTACAAAAGAACGTAGTCATAGTCCTTCATAATGGGGCGCCGGTTATACTGCCTTGGAAGGATAAAGTAAAGGGAATAATCGAAGCATACCTTGGAGGAGAGGCAGTAGGAAGGGTTGTACTGGAGGTACTTACAGGAAAGAAAAATCCTTGTGGACGTCTTGCCGAGACATTTCCAAACCGCCTTGAAGACACTCCTTGTTATCTTACTTACGGTAAAGGCTTTGATAATGCAGACTATAGTGAGGGTGTATTTGTAGGCTATAGACATTATACTTCAAGAAAAATTGAGACAGCCTTTCCGTTTGGATATGGATTGTCTTACACGACCTTTGAGTACAGCGCTCTTTTAGCAGATAAAGAAGAAATGTCTGACAGAGAGACTGTGAAAGTAAGTGTGAAGGTTAAAAATACAGGGAAGCGCTCAGGTAAAACAGTGGTTCAGCTATATGTAGAGTCACCTCAGACAGAGCTGGTACGTCCTGTAAGAGAGCTTAGAGGATTTGAAAAAATATTCTTAGAAGCAGGAGAAGAAAAAACAGTAACATTTTCACTTGATGAAAGAGCCTTTGCCTACTGGAATACAAAGATTCATGACTGGCATGTAGAGGAAGGCGTATACAGGATATTGATTGGTGAGAATGCGGAGAAGATGTGTGTAAGTAAAGAGATTAGAGTACACAGCACTAAAGAGATACCTAAGGTATATTCACTTAATACCTGTCTTGGTGAACTCTTTAGCGACCCAAAGGCACAGCCTGTAATTGAGCCTTTTAAGCAGGGAATGGCGGCTAATCAGGCTGCTATGGATATAGCGGATGAACAGAGAAATGATGAAAGCGGAGTAGTAAATCAGGAAATGATGGCAGCAATGATGGAAGGGATGCCGCTTAGACAGCTACTAAGCTTTTGTACCGGGAATGAAGAGAGAGATGCTTGAGCAGATGGTTATGGCATTAAACTCACTAAATGCATAAGGAGGAAGATATGAGTAGAGCTAAGAAAGAACTGGGGGTAGATTCAATGGGAGTTCAGAAGTCGATGAGACTTACGGACTATCTGGGTGATGGTATTGGACAGCTCCCACTTAACATTATGACATGTTTGGTAGGACAGCTTACATATTTTTATACGGAAAAGGTAGGGCTTGCTGCCGGAATGGTAGCAACAATGCTTTTGATATCGAAGATATTGGATGCCTTTACAGACCTTATTATGGGTAAAATAGTAGATGAGGGTAAGTCAAAAAAAGGTAAATGCCGCCCATGGTTTATAAGGATGGCCATCCCCGCATTTGTTGCTATAATTATATTATTTACAGTACCAAAGAATGTGGATGGTAACCTACAGGCAGCATACGTACTTATTACCAATATATTGATAACAGCTGTTGTGTATACAGCCATTTCAATTCCTTATGGAGCACTTATGGCAATACGAACAGAGAGCTCTGAAGAGCGTGGTAAGATGGGTATATGCCGAGCAACCTTTGGGTATATTGCGGGAATGGTAATAGTTATTCTTCTTATTCCTATTACCAACATGCTTGGAGGTACACAGGAAGCCTGGATAAAGGCAGCAGTTGTATTTGCACTGATTTCACTTCTCTCCCTGCTTTTTCTTTACAAGGTAACAAGGGAAAATAAGGTTTTGGAGACAGATAGCGAGGAGAAGGTTCCGTTTCTGGAAGAACTTGGAATGCTTTTTAAGAATAAATACTGGATTATGATGCTTGTTCTCCAGTTTATAATGAATATTTCTTATGGACTTAGCACATCAGGCGGTACTTATTATGCTAAGTATATTCTTGGAAATGATAATATTGTAGCCCTCCTTGGGGCAGTGGGACTTATTCCTACCTTCCTTGGATTTGCTCTTACCGGACCTCTTGCAAGGAAATTTGGTATGACAAAAACCTGCATGATTGCAAGTGTAATGGGTATTATAGCCTGTGTAGTCAGAGTATTTACTCCATATAGCCTTGTTAGCTGTATTGCTGGCGGTTGTGTGACCACATTTGCTACCATCCCAATGATGTGTCTGTTTGGCGCCATGGTAAATAACTGTGTGGAATACAATGAGTATAAATTCGGCAAGCGCATAATAGGTATGACAAACAGTGCGAATTCATTTGGAGGTAAGATAGGCTCAGGTATAGGTGCCTCTCTTATAGGATGGCTCCTTGGCTGGGCAGGCTACGATGCCGCGCTTAAAACACAGCCAGCGGCTGTGGATACATCCATATTTGCATTTTCAATCTATATACCACTTGTACTTTTTGTAATTATGTTTATCATTTTATTAAAGAATGATTTGGAGAAGAGATATCCTCAGATTGTAGAAGAGCTCCAGAGGAGAAAAGCTGATGAAAATAATTGATTTAAGAACTGAGTATAGGGAAAATCCTATTGGACTTACTGTTAAGCTTCCAAGATTCTCCTGGAAGCTGGAAGCAGTTAAGGAAAATACCAGGCAGAGCTCATACAGGATAATTGTTACAGATGAGGGGGATGTAAATGTATGGGACAGTAAAGAAGTAAAGTCTGAAGATTCCGTGCTTGTACCTTATGCAGGCAAGCCACTAACTTCTGAAAGGCTCTATAAGGTATCTGTATATGTCACAGACAATTATGGAAATAAGGCTGAGATTAGCGGAAGTTTTGAAACAGGAATCTTTGACAATGGGCAGTTTACAGCCAAAATGATTACAAGTGATTTTCCCGAAGAAGAAACAGCCTGCCCTGTATTTACTAAAGCATTTTCACTTAAGAAAAATATACGTAAGGCGAGGCTGTATGCAACAGCACAGGGCGTATATGAGGTAAGCCTTAATAAAGAGGTGGTGGGAGACTACCGTATGGCTCCGGGCTGGACGAGCTATCACAACAGGCTGCAGTATCAGATTTATGACATAACTAATGAGCTAAAATGTGAAAACGAGATTGAAATTGTAGTCGGAAATGGATGGTATAAGGGGATATTTGGATTTTACTGCAGGCCTAATATATACGGAGATAAGGTCGGTGCCTTTGCCGAAATCCATGTTGAATATGAAGATGGCAGCAGGGAAGTGATTGTAACTGATGAGAGCTGGTCGGTAAGGACAGGTGTTATACGCTACAGCGAGATATACATGGGTGAAACTATAGATACGGATAATCCTGAGATAGTAATGGGAAATGTGGCAGTTAAAGAGTTTGATACATCAATACTTACTGCGCAAGAGAATGAGCCTGTACGCATAACAAAGAGGATAAGCGGTAAGGAGCTTATAATAACACCTAAGGGAGAAATGCTTGTAGACTTTGGCCAGATAATTACAGGAGTGGTAGAACTTCGTATAAAGGGAGAAAAGGGACAGAAAATAGTTATAAAGCATGGAGAAGTGCTCGATAACGAAGGTAATCTTTACTCTGAGACCCTTAGGCAGGCAAAGTCTATAGATACATTTATATGTAATGGTAAGGAGCAGGTTTTCTACCCTAAGTTTACCTTTCATGGATTTCGCTATATCTGTGTAGAGGGGCTTACGGAATTTGCTCCCGATATGTTCACTGCCTTAGTAATTCACTCAGATATGGCAAAGACGGGAGATTTTAGCTGTTCAAATCAAAAGGTAGACAGACTTCAGAAAAATATTGCCTGGAGCCAGAGGGACAATTTCCTTGACATCCCTACTGATTGCCCTCAAAGAGATGAGAGGCTTGGCTGGACAGGGAGATGCTCAAGTATTTGCAGGGACAGCGGCATTTAACAGAAATACTGCTTTATTCTATGCAAAATGGATGAGGGATGTGTCTGCTGAATCATCGCTTGAAAAGGGAGTCCCCCACGTAGTTCCTGATATTCTTGGCTCATATAGCTCTTCTGCTTGGAGTGATGCAGCTGTTTTAATACCTTGGACAGTATATCAGGTGTATGCAGATAAGGGGATTCTTAGTGAAAACTGGAAATGCATGCACGAATGGGTTGATTATATAAAGAATCAATGTGGTAAAAATGGACTGTGGCAGAGCGGATTTCAGTATGGAGACTGGCTTGCACTTGATAAAGAAGAGAGTGCCGACAGGACGGGTGCGACAGATAAATATATGATAGCCAACGCATATTATATCTATGTTACCGATATAGTGGGAAAAACTGCCAAAATACTGGGATATAGCGAGGATGCGGCAAAATATGAGAAGCTCTATAATGAGACACTGGAGGCATTTAGAGAGGAGTATTATACTCCTACAGGGCGCATAGTAAGCGAGACTCAGACAGGTGCTGTGCTTTCTTTGTACTTTAACCTTGCAAGGGAAAAGGACAGAGAGAGAATCCTTAGTACATTGATTACTAATATTGAAAATCATAAAAATCATCTTTCAACAGGCTTTGTAGGAACACCTTATATCTGTCATGCACTTTCTGAAAATGGAGCACACGAGATGGCAGCCACAATATTTATGAAAGAAGATTATCCATCCTGGCTATATGCGGTAAATATGGGGGCTACTACTATATGGGAGCGTTGGAATTCCATAAAACCTGACGGAACCTTTGATGAGTCGGGAATGAATTCTCTAAACCACTATGCCTACGGCTCCATCGGAGACTGGATGTATAAGAAGGCTGCAGGCTTATCTCCTTTAGAACCAGGATATAAGAAATTCCAGATAAAGCCAATGTTTGTAAAGGGTATAGAGGAATGTGAGGTTTCATTTGATTCAGTGTATGGGAAAATTGTGGCTAAAACAGCCTGCAAGGCAGGTAAAATCCACATTCATGCTGAAGTACCTGCCAACACCCAGGCTGTCATCATTCTTCCTGAAAAAGAAGAAAGACTTGAAGTCGGTTCAGGAGTCTATGATTATGAATATGACACAGAGACTTCTCTGGCGGTAGAGCGCTATAGTATGGACAGCACCCTCGGCGAGCTCTTAGAGCAGCCCAAAGCAGTCGATATGTTTAATCAGATGGCACCGGGCATGTTAGACAATCCTATGATTCAGTTTGCCTGTGGAATGACACTTTTAGAGCTTCTTGGTGCAGCACCTGAAGCAAGGCCTTTATATGAGGCTGTGGTACTGGAGCTTAATAAGTTAGAAAATATATAATCGATGGCTCAAATTGACCTATCCTAAAAAGGGTAGGTCTTTTTGCATCGTGGGATAATGTGGGAGATAGACGGATGGGGTTGAAGATTATGAAAAAACATGATATATTTAGTTCAAATTGATTTTAATAAAACTGATTTGAACTAAATGCGAGGGTACAGGTATGTTTATAGGAAGAGAGAAGGAATTAGCTTATTTAGATGAATTTTACAGGAAACCGGGAGTTGGCCTTACTGTAATATATGGACGTAGGCGTATAGGTAAATCTACCCTAATCACGGAATTTGTAAAAGATAAAAAAGTGATTTTTTTATACTGCAACCAAGGTTGGTAAGGAGAGAAATCTGGAGTTGTTTTCAAAGCAGGTAGCAGAGATGTTCTTTGAAGGCATCGAAAATATCAGCTTTCATACAGATGAGGCTGTATTTGACTTTATTGACAGGAATATGACAGAGGAAAAACTATTACTGGTAATAGATGAGCTGCCTTATTGGGCTGAAAAAGATGAAGCTCTGCTTTCTGTCTTACAGAAGTATATCGATACAGTCTGGAAGGATAAAAAAATCTGAAAAATAATACTCTGTGGTTCTGCGTTAAGCTTTATGGAAAAATAAAGTACTTAGTGAAAAAGAGCCCGCTGTTTGGCAGAAGAGATTCACAGATTAAACTGGAAGCTTTTGATTATCTTGATTCAGCAAAAATTTGTCCCTGACTATTCATATGAAGATAAAAGCAGTATGCTATGGAATCACAGGGAGGGGTTGCAAAGTATTTGTCAATGATTGATCCGTCAAAAAAATATTGATGAAAATATAATAAGCCTGTTCTTTAGAACAAACGGATATATGTATGATGAAACCAGAAACCTGCTGATACAGGAATTTTCAGATATAACGCTCGTTAATAACATAATAGAGCAGATTGCATCAGGCAGCAATACCATTAATGTGATAGCTAATAAGATAGGTGAAAAGGAGCCAACTATTTTGTATTCCATCGAAAAATTAATAGCTGTAGGTTTGGTGGAAAAGAAAAAATGCATCACCGAAGAAAAGAACAAGAAAAAAACACAATATGTCTTGAAAGATTACATGTTTTAAGTTTTGGTATAAATTTATACCTAAGGCTGTTAGCGTGATAGAGATGGGGCAGGGAGAACTGTATTATAATAAGGTGGTTAAACCTACTATACACTCATATATGGGACAGGTATTTGAAGATATGTGTAAATACTATACTTTGAAGCAGGGAATTATAGGAAGTTTTGATTGCTTTGTTACTACAGTAGGCAGCTGGTGGGGAACGGAGACAGTAATAACTGATAATGGTGAGAAAGTGGTACAATCCACGGATATTGATGTAGTCGCACTTTCAGAACCTGAAAAAAAGCAGTAATAGGTGAGTGTAAATTTAAGAATGAGAAAGTAGATAAAGCTATATATGACACTTTACTGCGGAGAATAAAAGTGATACCTGCAAAATACAAAGTAGTAAAACTAATTTTATTTTCCCTATCAGGCTTTACGGATTGGTTTGACACTCCTGGTGATGAAAAGCTTGAACTAATAACACTTAAAGATATTTATCATTGATAGGTAGGGGGATAAGCATAGAATACAATTGAAAAAAATATTTAATTGCCATAAATATCATAGGCTTCCTTATGTATTTTATAAATTTCATGCTTTTATAAATATACCAAGTCTGCCAACATAGATGTGATTTTAACACTACTTGCACTGGCGGGTGGCTCACTTGGAATCTTTGCATTCATAGTGCTTTTTGATAGAAAAATCAGTCAAAGATAATATGATGTCTAGGGTATTTCTAATCTGTGTACTAATCATTCAGATTATAGCCGCGCTATTTATCAAAAGGCTTCCATGGAGATGAGATAAATTTTTGCTTTCTGGGAGTTTTTCGGCAGGAATAAGATTCTTATGATTTATTTGGGAATTATAAATGTTATTACCTTTTTTTAGCCTTTGCAATTGATAAGCTTCACGCTGTAAAAGGCAAGAGAAGAATAAGGATAATTACACTACTGGGGCTTGCCTTTGTAGGAGGCTCACTAGGGGCACTGCTAGGTATGTACACCTTAAGGCATAAGACGAAGGTAAATTATTTTACTGTAGGGATACCGCTTATTATGATAATGCAGGCAGTGATGGTGTTTTTTTCGTGATGAATATTAGAGGCTAAGTTGAACGATATATAGAAAAACGTAATAAATCAATTTATTTATTGATGAAAAATAATTTTTAAAAATAAAAAAAGATTATGTTAGTATTAATACGTAATTAACTGACAAAAAAATAGTTTTTTTCAAAAAAATACCACACAATACATACGAAAAGCTTTTTGTATATATTAGAATTTGAAGACGAAAATTTATAACAAAAATTCGCCAGAAAAAAATAAAAAGTTATACTTTAAGGGGTTTATAAGGTGAAGCAGATAAATAAGAAAGAAATATTACGATGTGGATTAGTATTTCTAGTAGCAATTGCAATTAGTGGATTAACGGCTATTCTACCAATATTTTTTTCAGTTCCAAGAATAGTTTATGCTAATAGTGTTCCTACCTTTTTGACAACTATGACTTTGGGTCCAATATCAGGAATGGCTTATGCTGTAATAATAAGCTTGGTGATTAATAATGTTGGAATGGGGAGTGGACCTGTTATTTATACACTTTTGTTTCAGATTTTTGGAAGCGGTGACAACTGGAATAATATGGAGTAAAAAGGGAGATTTATTCTACGTTATATTATTACCGTGTGCTGTCTTACTTTCTTGATAAAAGCCATTTTTCGTACTTATTTTACTATTTATTTAACTACGACAGCTTAAAAAAATAGAAGTATTTTCTTGTATATTTTTGAAATGTATAAGGAGTATTTGACTATGGGGTGGATGGATACAATACTCTTGTATGCTACGGGTATATTGGCAGCATATTTAATAATGAGAGGTATCAATACAATTACAAAAAATGAAAATAAGGAGAAGGAACAATGAAAAAACGAGTGTTTTTAACGCTTATGTCGGCACTGATGATTGTGGGGTTATCTGCCTGTGGTAGCACAAACAAAGCACAAGACGAAAAACCTAAAACAGAATCAACTAAGTCCGAATCGGTAGTCAACCAATCAGAGAAAACAGGATCAACAAAGACAGAGAGTAATACTTTAAGTGAAATCGCTAAAGTATCAGTTAACAAGCTGGATACCGCTAATATGCAAGTTGTTGATATTAGAGAGGAAGAGCAGTATATTGGATGGGACACTGTAGATGGAAAAGGGTGGACATATTAAAGGAGCGATTGATTTTCCAAAGTCTTGGCTTAGCATGGATTTTGATAAAGATTCAGCCATTGGAACAACAATGGAATCTGAGTTAAAGCGTAGAGGCTTAGATCCTGAAAAGCCAACTGTATTATATTCTAATAAAGATGTGTCAGATGAAGAAGCAAGACAATATCAGAATTTAGGATTTAAGAATCTCTCTGTATTAGAGGGAGGGTACGAATCATATGTATCTGCCGGAAAAAGAAACAGACAAGCTGGCACATTATGAAATGTATGTTTATCCACAGTGGGTACAGGATTTGATAGATGGTAAATCACCTGCAACGTTTAAGGGTGGAGACTACAAAATATTTGAAGTATCATTGGCTACCCCCGACAAAGAATATGAATTGGGTCACATTCCCGGTGCATATTACATAAAGGCTGAAACTACTAATCAGGTTCCGGGACCTCGAGCTTTAGCTGATTACGAGAATATACCTATGGAAGAACAGCTAAAATATTGGAATCGACCTTCTGATAGTGAGATACAGAAGATAGTTGAGGAAGCAGGAATAACAAAAGATACAACGGTTATTCTTTATGGACTTACTAAAGCAACTACCGCGGCAGCACGAACTGCGGCCATTTTGAAATATGCAGGCGTTGAAGATATACGTATTTTGAATGGTGGTGAAACCCTGTGGCTACTACAAGGTAGAGAGTTAGAGAAGGGAATTAACGAGGCAAAGAGAGTTTCATTCGGTGCTAAAGTACCGGTAAATCCTGATGTTTTCTACGATTATGATGAGGAATTGAAGGTGGTTAGTGACAAAAACAGCGTTGTAGCTTCAGTTCGCAGTTGGGATGAGTATCTTTGCAAAGTTAGCGGATACACATATATTGGTGAAGCAGGTGATATTGCAAATTCAAGATTTGCTTACGCAGGAGCCGGTCCATATAGTATGGAGGATTACCGAAATGTAGACAATACTATGTTTAACTACAACATAATGGCAGAACGTTGGAAACTATGGGGTATTACTCCGGATAAAAGAGTAGTATTTCATTGTGGAACAGGCTGGAGGGCGAGTGAAACCTATTTTTATGCGTATGCAATGGGATGGAACAATATCCACATATATGATGGAGGATGGTATGAGTGGCATAAACATAAAGACAGCCCAAGAAAAACTCCAGGCCTTCCTGATGATGCGCCTGAGCAGAAACCTCAGGAGTACTTTTATTGTAAAGGATAAATAAGAAAATCAAGCAAAAGAGTATTTAATATTTTAGGCGGCTAACACAAATTTTGTGCTAGCCGTCTATGTAAATTATTTGATAATGAGGTAAGTTATGGAAGAGAAAGGCAATGTAGTAACCAAGTTAAAGAAGATTATTAACGCCAACGGGCTGGATTTCTTAGGTAAAAATCCATATCAGACATATACAGAACTGATGAAAGATGGTGCTGTAGACAGAAAGACAGCAGGTGCAATACTGTGTTTCTTGGTAAATGGTCTATCTAAGTATTTGGATTCCAATAACGATATCACTGAATTAACTAAAATAATACAGAATGAATGTGGATTTAATGAAGATATATCTTATAGTATAGCAGAGATATTTATTAATTTGTACTCAAAAGAGAATATTAAAAAATGGAAAAAGCAAAGAAAAAGAAGGACTAAAACAGTTTTTAAATGATGAATTTACATATAAATGGACTGGGTTCACAATTTGGTATGTGAATAATGTGAGCATGGATTGCCACTACCAAGCAGAAATCGTATTATCTCCAACCCAAGATGTGATTAATGATCATGAACTTATGAAGTTGCTTGAGAAAAATCCATTTTTAAAAAAGAAAGCAATACGCGAATATTTTGAGGAAAAACTTAAAACTTATCTTGATGATCAGTTTAATGAGTACTGTACCTGTGAAGAGTATTATGAACCTGATGTAGAAGATTTTTATATTGATGATTGTGTAGAAGAATGGTGCAAGATGAATGGATTTAAGTTTATATCCTGCGATGGGAGTGGATATGATGACGGATATGAGCCAAATTAGGGTTGTATTGCTACCTGATTGGTATTAAAATATGGAAAAGTGTCAAAATAGGGGGATAAAAGTATTGGAAAACGCACAAAATTAGAGTATAATAATACTGGAAAACGCACAAAGTGGTGTGGAGGATTATTATGCTAAAGAGAAAAATTGAAAAAGATATAGAAAAATGGATTGAAAACAGTGAGAAAGCTATCCTTATTTACGGGGTACGCCAGGGCGGGAAAGCTATCCTTATTTACGGGGTACGCCAGGCGGGAAAGACATTTATTATTCGTGAATGCTTGAAGAGAAATGAATGTGAATATATTGAATTTAACCTTATTAATCAGCCTGAACTTGTGGAAGTTTTGAAAAGTTCAACCAGTATAGATGACCTGATATTAAAAGCTTTCGTTATATAGTGATAAGAAGATAATTCCCGGGAAAAACAATTTTTCTTTTTTTGATGAAATACAAAGATATAAAAGAAATTGTGACCAAGATTAAATTTCTTGTTGAAGATAAAAGATATAGATATATTTTTATCAGGCTCATTACTTGGGGTAGAAATAGTTAATCTCAAATCAGCGCCTGTTGGGTATTTGCAGACTCTAAATATGTATCCTATGGATTTTTGAAGAGTTTTTGCAGATATTTAACGTTGACGAGAATATTATAAATAACTTGCGAAACTGCTTTTTAACCAAAAACAAAAGTTGATGAGATTATCCATAATAAAAATTATGGAAATGTTTAACCTATATCTGATAATTGGAGGTATGCCTGCGGCGGTTGAAAGGTATCGTAATACTGAAAAATATAGATGAAGTAATGGAAGAACACAGGGCTATTATAGAACAGTATAAGCTGGATTTTACACAGTATGAGGAGGAAAATCGTAAACTAATTATTACTCATATATATGAGCTAATACCTGCAGAACTGAACGAGAAAAATAAAAGGTTTATGATAGCAGATATTAATAAGAGTCTCCGTTATGAGCGTATATCAGACAGTTTTGTCTGGTTATGGAAGTCTGGGGTTGCATTGGGAGTATTTAATACCACAGAACCTACGATTCCACTTATGCTTAATGAAAAAAGTGCTTTATTTAAGCTATTTATATCAGATGTTGGTTTGCTTACCACAATCTATGGCAAGTCCTGTAAACTAAAAATTGTAAATAAAGAAAGCGACATCAACAAGGGAGCGGTATTTGAAAATGTAGTGGCACAGGAGCTTCATGCTCATGGATATCCTCTATATTACTATAACAGTAAAAAACTGGGAGAGATTGACTTTATTGTTGAACAGAATGGCAAATCTTTACCAATTGAGGTAAAAAGCGGTAAAGCTTACAATAAACACTCTGCCCTTAACAATTTGATGAACACAAAGGAATACGGAATTGAAGAGGCTTTTTATCTTCACAAATGATAATGTGAAGATAGATGGAAAACTTAATTATCTCCCTATGTATATGGTTATGTTTTTAAGAGATGAACCGATAGAGTTTGCTGCTATAAAGTTGGGGAGGTATTCCCAGGATTTTATGAAAACTCAAGAACAAGGAGCTACTGCCATGCATGGTCTTCTGCACCTGTAATGTTAATGCAAAAATATTTGTTGGGAATTAAGAGAGATGATGATGGATATGAGCCAAATTAGAGTCTACTACTGCTTGATTAGCGCTAAAACAATGGAATAGTGTCAAAATAGGGATATAAAAGCATTGGAATACGCACAGGTATTTGTAGAATAAAAATCATAGAATAGGAGGTCACTATGAGAAAAATCAAAACCAGAACTTTTATGGGAACCACAGACACAGCCATTTCTGAGCGTGAGAAGCTTGGGATGGAGATTGCGAGGGAGGCAGCGGCAGCAGGCATTGTGCTTCTTAAAAATGAGAATAATGTTCTGCCTCTTGAGAAGGACAGTAAAATTGCACTCTATGGCATAGGTGCAGCCAATACATTTAAGGGAGGCACTGGCTCAGGTGATGTCAATGAAAGGCAGAGCGTGAGTGTGTTTGAAGGCCTTAAGAATGCAGGCTTCATCATAACCAATGAAGAGCAGGTAAGAGATAGTGTTAAGCTCTACAATAAGGCAAGAGAGGACTGGAGAGATGACATCCTTAAGAAATGTGAGGGAAAGGACGGAGTAGAATTTTTCATTATTTACTCAACCAATCCATTTACACTACCTGAAAACAAGCAGGAGATTACAAAGACAGATGCCGACACCGCCATCTATGTTGTAAGCCGCATAGCCGGTGAAGGAGCCGACCGTCATAATAAAAAGGGAGACTTCCAGCTTACGGATGCAGAGGAAAAGGAAATCTCTGCTATCTGCGGTCTGTATGAGAAGGTAGTGGTTGTGCTAAATGCGGGAGGAGTCATGGACGTATCCCCTCTTGATAAACATCCTAATATATACGGAATTATAAACCTTGGTCAGGCAGGCATGGAGGGAGGCAATGCACTTGCTGACATAGTATCAGGCGCTGTTAATCCATCGGGAAAGCTTACTGCAACCTGGGCCTATAAGTATGAGGACTATCCTAATGCTAACGAGTTTTCGCATAATAACGGAAATGTAGATGAAGAATATTATAACGAAGGAATATATGTAGGCTACAGGTATTTTGACAGCTTTGGCATACCTGTACGCTACGGTTATGGTTTTGGACTTTCTTATACCGAATTTTCCCTTGAATTTAAGGGTATTCAGGAAGATAAGGGAAGAGGAGTTATACTTGATGTAAATGTTAAAAATACAGGCAAGGTAGCAGGGCGTGAGGTAATTCAGGTCTATGCAGCCTGCCCGGATGAAAAACTTGCGAAAGAAAGAAGAAGGCTGGTTGCATTTAAGAAGACGAAGCTGCTCTCTCCGGGCGAGGAAATATGCCTCTCACTGGATGCACCATTTGAAAGGCTTACTTCTTACAGCGAGAATGAGTCAGGCTGGTATCTGGAGAAGGGATTATACGCTTTCTATGTGGGTAATTCTCTCACTGACTCGACTCCCCAGGCGCTTATGGAGCTTGATAAGGATGTAATTACCGAAAAAGACAATGCATATATGTAAGCCTGAAAAGCCTGTAGAAGAGTATGAGGCTGACCTTAAGCTTGTAGAGGGAAGAAGGGCAGAAATAAAGCGATTAGCAGGCACTCTGCCTGTAGTTAGTGTAAAGGCTGAAAGCATAGCGGTAAAAGAGATAAAAATATCTTAGCAATGAAGAGCTTGCGGCAGTAAAAGAGATGGAAATAGTCAAATCTCTTACTGAAGAACAGCTAAAGAAGCTTGCTACAGGAGATCCGGGAAGGGCACAGGAAGAATCAGCCCTTGGTACTGCAGGAATCAGTGTTCCGGGCTCAGCGGCAGAAACTTCATTCTGCGCAGAGGATAAGGGAATAGCAGGAATTGTGCTGGCTGATGGTCCTGCAGGACTAAGACTTAACAGGTATTATTTTGTGCGTGATGGGAAAATGGTTCCTATGTCATTTATGTTCAGCCTTGAAGGTGGAATTTTGGTTCCTGATGCGGACAAAACCGAAGGAGAGCAATATTTCCAGAACTGTACTGCATTTCCGGTGGGTACTGTACTGGCACAGACTTGGGATGAAGAGGTTGTGAAAAAGGTTGGGTGCCACGTAGCAAAAGAAATGGTTGAGCTTGGCGTGACTCTTTGGCTTGCACCGGGCATGAATATCCAGAGGAATCCGCTTTGTGGAAGAAACTTTGAGTATTATTCAGAAGATCCGTTCATTACCGGTAAGATAGCTGCTGCCATGACAGAAGGAGTGCAGTCTGTAAAGGGCTGTGGAACTACCATAAAGCATTTTGCCTGCAACAACAATGAAGATAACCGTATGGGCTGTGACAGCATACTTTCAGAAAGGGCTCTTCGAGAAATCTACTTAAAGGGCTTTGAAATCGCTATCAAAGAGGCACAGCCTATGGCCATTATGACCTCCTACAACAAGATTAATGGCATACACGCTGCCAATAACTACGACCTTTGTACCAATGCTGCCAGAAATGAATTTGGCTTTATGGGAATGATAATGACAGACTGGACTACCACCCAGAATGGACCTGATTGTACTGCAGCAGGCTGTATGAGGGCGGGAAATGATGTGGTTATGCCGGGCTGTGAAAATGACCAGGTAAATCTCTCCGCTGAACTTGCCTCAGGAAGTCTTAAGAAGGCAGACCTTGAGGCCTGTGTATCAAGACTTGTAAGATGTGTGCTACAGTCTAATGAATATGTAGAATAGGCTAAAATATGTGCACACGCTAAACAAGAGGTGCTGTAAAGGCAGATAGTATCACTAAAAAAATTATCACTAATACAAGAGGTGCTGTAAGGCGCACAGTATAACTAAGTAGTATTTAACTAAAAAGAACAGGGGCTAGACGAGTGATTGTCAGTCCCTGTTCTTTTGCTTGTCAGTTATTTTCACATATTATACATGTGAAAACGCTTGGTGAAATTAGGAAAAGCACTATAGTAACTTTTTACCTGGTAAATGCGTGAACATTACTGTAATTATCAATGGTCAGTGCTTACCTTGTTTATTTCTTAATCTTCACCGTTTTTGTATAACTTCCCTTATACCTGCCCTTTCCGAGGATAATGATTTTTATCTTGTCCTTCATCTTCCTAAAGAATACCTCATAATCTCTACCTTCTTTTAAGTCCTTTGATGCTGACTTTTTAATATGTTTCAATATCTTTAGTAACCTTAAATGAACCAAGATTAATCTTAAGTTTCTTATACGCCTTCTTTATGAAGGTTTTTATGTCCTTCTTCTTTGCCTTTTTGTCAAGGGCATTAAGCTTCTTTACGATATTTTTCAAGTGCTTTTAGCTTCTTTTCAATTTTTTTTCCAGAACCTTAAGTCTCTTATCGAAAAGAACCAAGAGGAGTAGACTTTTCATCAATTATGGAAATCTGCTTTTCAAGTTTATCTTCCATTTCCTTTAATTTGTTTACGGCTTTATCGTCTTTATTTTCTCCTGCCTTCTCCCCGCTAGGAGCTACACTCACAGGTGGAATGAAAGAATAGCCGGGGATTGTAAGAAGGAGCGGGTGGAGTTGAAGGAATCGAAGGAGTTGGAGGTGTAACAGGTGGAGTTTCAGGCTGTTTAGCAGATGAGACCTTCTCGGTTTCTATCCTCATCATCTACATGCTAAGTTCGCCTGCTTCATACCAGGCGCCGTTTATCAGCTTAAATATCTTGCCTGCTCCCCTTGTACTTTCATCAACAGCAATTCTTGGAACAGCATCGCCCTCACCAACCTGAGTGTAGGCAACATAGATATCTCCTTTTACAAATAAATCAGGGATGACTATGTCGGTGAAGTCGTTATCTAATGCCACAGTAGTTGTAACAGGGACCAAGTAAAATGTTTCCCGGATAACCATCTTTTATCGTTTTTCTCCATAAATGCTGTAGGTAAATGGCTTTTCCTACTATGCTTTCGGTAGTAGCCTTTTTTTAGTCCCTATGCGAAGCTTTTTCAGGATGACTTCTTCGTCAAAAATGATACTTTTACTGCAACGCTACCACCATTTTTTTAGAGGTGCCAGAATCTTTGCATTAGCGAAGTCTCCACTGTCATTTGCTATCTCTTTCTTCTCACCGCTTGTAGTTAGTTTGGTTAGGACAATTGTAGAAAGAGAGGTATTATCTTTAATAGTTACCATCTTCTCGTAGGTCCTATATCCTGATGCCAAAACGATGACCTTATACTCACCCTCAGGAATATTTGTAAGTATTACAGTTGATTTAGAGGAAGAGATGTACTTAGGAATATTGCTTCCCTTTTCATAAATCTTCACATCACTTTTTCACGCTGTTGCCTTCGTTATCTTTAATATCAAAAGATAAACCATAGGTTTCAAGTGAAGCCATAAGGATGTCCTGCTTTAAGCACCTCTCCCTCTTTAAGGGTGATTTTAACAGGCTTAGACTTGTAATTATCGTTATATGCGACCACTGTGTAAGTGCCTGCAGGGTGCTTTATTAAGAACCTTCCACTTCCTGCCTCGCTTCTTACATAGGTATTGGTCTCAAGTATCTTCACTATGGCAGCAGAAGGGATGGTAGAGGTGGTAGTGGTATTTTCACCTGCTTCATAGAACTTTGTTCCAAGCAGAGTGAAGCTCTCTCCTGAAATATCTACCGGTGTAATAGTCTCAGGGTTTTTAATAGTTTCATCAGAGGCATACTCACCGCCGGCATTGTAGGCTGCTTCTTCGTTTATAGCGTTTGCCGTATTAGTGGTTGTTGAAGCTTTTTCGTTTATAGCCTGTAACTCATTAGCGGTAGATGTTTCTGCCACATTAGCTGTATCGAAAATGGCTACATCATCAATGTACCAACCTGCTCCAGAATAGTCGTTACCTGATTTAAGTACAAATTTCATCTGAAATGAATCTTTTAAGAACTTAGGGCTCTATCTCAAATCCATCCAGAATCCAAGCAGAGCTTCTTCTCTGATGACCGTTGATGTTTCTATTATCTATATTGTCATTTAAGTTGAAGGCTTTTTCCCACTCGCTTTCAGCAGTCTTAAACCAAATTTCATAGCTATCGGTATCCTGACTACCTATTTTATACCAATTCTGATAATAGAGATTGGCTTTTTTTATGTTTGATAAGTTAATTACAGGTGAAACCAATTCGTAAGTTGAATTATGTTTTCTGTGTATGTTAAGCCCTGTCATAAAGACGTTAGGGCTGTTTGTATTCTTGGTCTTTGAATTGGTGGCTGGACCATCAGAATAATCGTTACTGGTCTCTCCCTTTCCCACTTTGCCTCTGAAGGCGAAGTCCAACCCTGGTTATCCTGTTCAAAATCAAATGACTGAATCTTATTACCCTTGGTAAAAAGTAATTGACACAGGTTCACTAAGTTCGCTCTCAATACTTCCTTTTATAGAAGCAATCTTATAGAAGTAACTTCCTTCCTGTGGGGTTGGTATGTCGTCAAAACAGGAATTATAAGAAGAATAAATTGCATCGGTCACTTTTTCGTATTTCCCGTTCTCAGTAGTGGAACGATATAGAGCGTACTCTGTAATTAAAGGATTATTTACCTTTTCAAAATTAATCCTGATTTTTCCAGTACCTACAAAGTTTTCGGCAGAAAGACCTTCGCTTGGTGGGAGTGGTATGTCATTGGTTAATGCTTCAAGCTTAAAGTCATCAATATAGTAACCTGCTGCCTTTCTTTCACTGTAACCTGCCCATCTGAGAGCAAACATGACAATAATTTTTTTGCCTTTGTATCGTGAAAGGTTAATATAATGTTCTTTCCAGTCGCGTTTACTATGACTGTTTCTAAGTGCAGGCTTCTGACCATAAACAATTTGATCAGTTGAAGAACTGTTCTCAGGGATTTCACCAATCCAAACTTCGGCTGTATCCTCAAAACTACCCTGATAATTGTCAAGTTCAGACCAATCCTTAAATCTTAAAAATAGAATCTGAAGTAGCATCACTTAGGTCAATAGGAGGGCTGATTAATAAAGAATTCACCAAGCCTTCATAGTTCCCATTAAGCCTTGTGCCTACTACATTTTTGCCGCTTGGCGCTGATGTTGGTCCATAGGTTGGCGCTCCGACCTCCCACATAGGTGTCTTTCCACCAAAGACAAAGCCGTCTGCACCATTCTCAAAATCATTGGAATATCCCGGCTTTATGCCTGTTTCAACAGTAGCTTGGATGGTATTGGTCTTATATGTATTATCGGAGTAGTCGACAGCCTCAATGTAGTAGCTTGCATTTCCCACAGGCAAATCAGAAGGATGGATGGTAACGGTATAGGTTCCACTCTTTTTATTACCTGAGTAGAGTTCAAAGCTTCTTGAATTAAATGTCTCAGCCACGCGTGATTTGTAGTAAAGAGTCACGCTCTTAACACCTACATTGTCAGAAACCTTAGCCTCAAACTCAAAGTCATAGGCGTTGTACAGTTTCTTAGGTGTTGTCGCTTCGATAGCAGGGAGGACATTGTCTGTTCCCGGAATGAGGGTTTGTCCTGTAAATGTAGCGAACTTGTCTACATCCTTTCCAAGAGCTGCCTCCACAGCCTTAAATACATTCAGCTTGCCGTAACCATAGCCCATATTTGGCGAGCTTATATAATGGTCATCCGTAAGAGGGGTGGCAGTTGATTTTAAGATTTCTTCCACCTTATCAACGGTTAAGTTTCTATTTGCTTCGAGGATTAGGGCTACTGCACCGCTAACATGAGGTGCAGCCATAGAGGTTCCTGTTTTAAGCACATAGCCTCCCTTGTAGTCAGCAGAGAGATATTTACTCCGGGTGCGGAGATCTCAGGCTTAAATTTGTTGGTGTGCTTGGATGGTCCTCTGAGAGAAAATTTAGCCAATTTGTCATCTTTGGTCAATGCTCCTACTGAGAATGAGTCTTCCAAAGAGCCGGGACTTCCGATGGAGCCCTCACCACCTGCATTGTACTCTCCGGTATTGCCTGAGGAGAAGATAGGGACTATTCCTGCGGCCTTCCATTTCTTAACAATGTCATCGTAAAAGCTGTCATCTCTGTTGCCTCCCCAGGAGTTGTTAACCACCTGAGGTTTTTTTCTCAAGTATCCACTGTCCGGCAGCAAGAAGTCCATCATCACTTGCCTCTCCTTCTTTGTTAAATACTCTGGCAACGACGAGCTTTTGCATCCTTTGCTATACCTATGGTTCGTCCTAAAATGGTACCTGCAACATGGGTACCATGCTCCCTGTTTCATCTTTTTGGCTCAGTATTTGAAGGCTCAACAAAGTCTTTAGAAACCTTCGGGAATTAGGGCATTCTGAAGTTCGGGGTGATTTGCATTTACACCGGAATCAATAATGCCGACTACGATATTCTTGCCGGTCTTTGTCACGCGGTCTGCCTGAATGGATTCAAGATTCCAAGGAACATAAGAAGTGACTTCAGATAGGCTGCTTTTTCTTTTTACAATTTCTTCCTTATCAGAAACGATGGTATGATTTAAGCGAATGCTTTCTACATCACTCCTACGGGCGATTTTCTCTATGAGTTCTGCCCTTCCTTTGATGTAGATACTGTTTATAATGAAGAATGAATTGTACTCGGATATGTCTCCGTCTTTTACTTTTCGTTCAACAAATGAAATAAGGCTTTCCTGGCTTTTTTCACTTGTATCCCTTAGGGTATCCACGACATCTTCGGGCTTTACTTTAGTTAAGTCTGCCTCTGCCTTCAAGGTGACTATGAATTCGACCTCTTTAGATGCCGGGACTTTTTTTGCAGTGATTTTTCTATCTTATCCAAATAAGAGGAATCTGTTTTTGCAAATAGATTCATAGGAAAGATAGAAATCACCAAGAATAATACAAGAAATATTGATAGTGCTTTTGGTAGATTTTCTGACTTTTCATTTTTACTGTCTTCCTTTCTCTTTGTTAAAAGTGCAAATTTTTAGTTTAACAAGTCGACAGAATAAATGCAATATAACAGTTAGTAAAATCTAACTTATTGATAAAAAAAGTCAATATGACTAAAGGTGGCCCTTTTCTTCATGTTAACTGAGATTTTTTTCCTAAAAACCATTTTTTTACCTCGGCGCCGCTTTTTGTATCTGAATAATTCTTTAAGTACAAATCTCCATCATTTGCAGTAACTATCCTTTTTACGATTGACAGACCGATACCGTGTTTTGAAGTTTCATCAGTCTCCTTGCTTGATATGAATTTTTTTCGGTAAGTACAGGGATTAGGCTCTCATCAAAGCCGTTTCCTTCATCCCTTATAATTATTTCAAACTGAGTTACAGTGTCGTTAAATGAAACTGAAATATCGCTGCCCTTTGAGGAATGCTCGACAGAGTTGTTTACAATGTTTTGCAAAGCTACGGCTATTGCTTCCTTATCAAGCTTTATCTCTGAAGAGTTCCTTTGCGCTATATTCACATTAAACTCATTTGCCCTGCATATGGCTGAAATTACATCTATCCAGTAATCAATAACACTCTCGCTTACTGTATCCTTCTTACCCTCTATTAGATATGAAAAGTTCGTTAGCTTACGAATATAGCTTTCAAGCCTTGTCATACCGTTTGTAATATCAGCAAACCTCTCAGATGAAAGGTCAGGGTTTTCCTCCTGTAAAAGCTCAAAATTGCCCTTTATTAGGGTGATAGGAGTGCGGATGTCATGTACAACTGAGTCTATCAGCTCTTTTTGGGCATTTTGTATATCCCACTGCCTGTTAAGTGAGGCTTTCAGATTATTTGCAAGCACATCAATGGAGGTCAGCACACCGTCTATTTCCCTGTATTTAGAGGACTCCCTTGTGTAATCCAAATCCATCTTTTTAATATTTTCATTGGCAGAGGCAATCTTTTTAATTTCTCTTCTCAACAGCTTCGACAGCCTTATAATCAGCAGTACAAAGCCAACCATCCATATAAACAGGGTGATAAGGATGTAGAGGCTTTCAAAGTTGTTCACAAGCTTGTACAGGCCTTTGATTGCAAATATTGCACTGACACGGTATTTTATTACCAGAGTTTTACCTCCCTTTGTATAAGCCTTAAAATACTTGGCTCCTATTATCGTATTGGTGGCTGAGGAGCCTGTTTTTAAGGCCAGTTCTACCTCTGCCTTATAATTATCTCCTATGGTATCCTGTATTACTCTGCCATTTTCCATATACAGATAATCATAATAAAAACGGGATATCACTCACATTCAGGCTGCCCCCGTTAAACTCTTTTTTTCGATGATGGAGGCATTTGAACTTGCATAGTTGGCAGGGGTAGATGATGCCGTTAACTGCAAGTAAACTAAGGCCTGCAAAGAAAAAGTATAATGACTCCAAAGGTATAAGCAAGCTCAAGAGCCGCATATTTCCATACTAAATATGTTAAACTTCTTTTTATTTCCCATTGATAACCCACTCCCCATATAGTTTTTAATCGGATCTATATTATATTTACCAAATTTACTCCTTATAAGCTTGACTCTCTCGGTTATGGTAGTAGAGCTGTCGCCCTCTGCATCATAACCATAAATTGTAGTATAGATTTTCTCTTTTGAAAATACAGAGTTTCTATTCTTTAGCAGGAGCTCGCAGATTTCATATTCGCTGTTTGTAAGTTCAACTACCATATCGCCGCAAAAGATTTTCTTAGAAAGCAAATCGCAGGATATAGGATAATCCACGAGCCTTGAGTGCCGTTCCCTGTTTTCACGCCTTATATGGGCGGCTATCCTTGCTCTGATTTCAGCCAGAGAAAAAGGCTTTGTAAGGTAATCATCTGCGCCCAGGGCAAGCCCCTCAAGCTTATCCTTTTCAAAATCCTTTGCTGTAAGCAGGATAATGGGGGCATCTATAAGGCTCCTGTATTTTGCAAGGAAGTCAAAGCCGCTCATTTCCTCCATCATAACATCAAGAATAATAAGGTCATACTTACCAAGCACTTCAGGTTTCACAGACTTTGCCAGGGGAGCGGTATCAACTTCGTACTCCTTTTCAAAAGTCAGCTTAAGGAGCTTTAGCAAATCCTTATCATCATCAATTATCAGAAGTCTCATCTCATTCCTCCATCTTAGTAGTGCCGTCCCAATTATTATACCAAAAACAAAGCAGAGGTAAAGCCATTAAGGCTATAAAAAGGGATAAGGCAAGAAAAAACAGTACCTCTGTCGGTGTAAATTGCCTCCTTATATACCCAAAAATCAGCTTAACAGGATAGACAAAGGGACAAAAATACCAGATACCCGCTCCCAAGTCCGTTGTTCCAAGAAGAATGGCTGTGAGTGTAGAAATGGCTCCCACAAGTATGCTTCCGGAGTAGCTGTATTTGAGGCTAACGAACTGATAAATGGGGATAAGGCACATAAAGGTTACCGGACAAATGCTCGCACACAGGATAAAATGGATGCCTGAAACAGTTATACCCCTAAGTAATAAAAATGTCAAAAGGGGCAGGGTAGCAACCAGCTCGATTGCTGCTATAAGTAGGAGGATAAAGAGAAATCTGGTAAGAAACAGCTTAATCCTGCCTATACCGCACCTTAAGTCGTTGGCATAGTTTCCTGCCTTTTTGTCAATGTCATACAGCATTGGTACAAAGAAGCTGATTGAAAAGCAGGCAAGTATGGTAAATACAGCATAAAATGATGTGATTTCCTTTCCTTTTAGCAGGGCAGAGGTCTGCAGGTAGGCGGTGAAAATAAAGGAAAACAGCAGAGGACACAGAAATACCACCACCCTGACAGGAGTCCTTTTGGTTCTCTTAAAGTAGGAGACTAAAATATTAAGCATGGATTTTTCTTCTTTCTTTAATCAAAATCAATATATCTGTGACCAGCCAAACAGCAACGCTGATTAATAAACCTGTGTAAACCGCTCCTATTTCCATCATAGGAGAATCCGGGTTAAGGAAGGTGCCGTTTGGATGCACTCCTATAATGGGGCTTAGTATACGAAGGTTGTAAGCCCAGGGAAAGAACTCCCAATAGTTAGTAACTGCAATTACCGCAGATGGAAAGGTGAACAGAAAGTTGGTTATAATAACGGGAAGCCTTTTGTTAAACAGCCTGTATATAAGGAGCGATAAGGTGGCAATGGGCAGGCTTCCAACAAATAGACAAAGTGTAGCTATAATAAGCGTATGGATGAAGATTGTTTCGCCAAGTATCATCTTCCCTACAAAATATATGAGTAAAGATGAGATAAAAAGTATGGCAAAAAGCTCTGAAAAAACTACGATATTCTTAGCTATTATCATCTTTCCTATGCTTAGATTCAGGCTGTTATCTCTTCCAAGATGTTCAGGCTTCTCTTTTAGCCATAATATTTACAGCTAAAAGGCTTAGGGACAATAGGCAGAATCATAACAGGATACCAGTTAAATGATGTAGCTAAGATATAACTTTTACCAGCAGAGCTTTTGCCCCATAAGGCTTACCATAAGCAGGTTAAATACTACAAACACCACAGGTACAATGAATATAAGCTTTGAATTTGCCCCTCTTTTTTCCTTGATAAATTCCGCTTTAATCATATTAATCATTATTATTCACATCCTTTTTTATAATTTCCATAAATAAAGCTTCTAAGGTGTTGCTGTCTGTATGATTCTCGCCCTCATAACTTAGATGACCTTTGTTGATTATTCCGATTCTGTCTGCTACCTGCCAGACTTCACTCAAAAATATGGCTTGATAAAAATGATTGTAATTCCCTGCCCTGCTAAAGATTTGATGAGTTCTCTAAGCTCCTGTATGCCAAGGGGGTCAAGTCCGTTGGTAGGCTCATCAAGGATGAGAAGAGATGGGGAGCCTATTAGTGCCATAGAGATACCAAGTCTTTGCTTCATGCCTAAAGAAAAATTCCTTTGCCGGTTTCTTACTGTTATTTTCTAAGCCGACCAGATTCAGAACCTCGTTAATCCTTGATTTATCAATGTTTAGCAGGGTAGTAAGAACCTCCAAATTCTCGTAAGCTGTTAAGTTTAGGTAAATTGCAGGAGCTTCGATTATTGCACCTATCTTAAGTAAATCGTCAGTATTTAGTTCGTGTCCTTCAAAGACAATACTGCCAGAGCTTTTTAGGAATCATCCTCGTTATCAGCTTTAAGAGTGTGGACTTACCGGCTCCGTTTGGACCAAGCAGACCGTATACACTGCCTTTTTTTCCACCTGAATAGATACATTGTTAAGGGGCTGTTTGATGTTTGTACTTTTTGGTAAGCCCATTAGTTTCAAGCATTATACTCATGTTATTTCCTCCTTTTCTATGAAGGTAGTGTAAAACACAAAAAAATAACTAAATTATAACCGGAATAAGATTTTTTTGAAAAAAAGTGTAGAGCAGGAAATACTTGTTCCTTTGACAATTTTATCTTGTAACTTCTCCACATATCATTTAAAAATATAATTTAGCACTACTATAGCATTGTGTGATAATATAGGAGAAGAATTATGTTTTATGTGAGTGAAGTAAAAACCAAGGCGCCGGAGAATTTTCAGAGTGAGCTTCAGCAAAAGATTTATGAGACTTTGGCTCATCTTGATATTCCCTTTGAGAGGGTGGACAATGACCCTGCTATCACTATGGAGGACTGCGTTTTAATCAATGAGAGACTTGACATGAAGACGGTTAAAACCCTGTTTCTATGCAATAGGCAGCAGACTAACTTCTATCTCTTTGTAACCCTTGACGGTAAGCCTTTTGTAACCAAGGATTTTAGTGCGGCACTTGGAATATCAAGGGTTTCATTTGCCACGGAAGAGCTGCTATTTAGTATGCTTGGCACAAAGATTGGGGCAACAACGGTGCTTAGCAGTATTATTGACACTGAAAATAAGGTAAGGATTATATTTGATATAGAGGTGCTTAAAAATGAGTGGTATGGCTGTACCGACAGCACCACAACCAGCTATATGAAGCTTAAAACCGCAGATGTTTTGGAGAAATACATACCTTTTACAAAGCATGAGATAACAGTGATTGAGGTGTAGGGGAGCTGTTATGAAGTTAAAATCAGATAAGATTTCTGAGTGGACAGGAGGCTATTATGGCAATAGACGGGGTAAAGATAATTGACAGTGATGACGGTTATGATATTTACAATACAGTCGTAGATAGATATAAAAATGGAGAAGATGTCGAGAAGATAATCGAAGATGTTTTTAAAATGATGAGAAGAATTTTTGCACAGACAGCTTTTTATACTGAGATTTATTGGACAGCCTTTGCTTATTCTTTGTGGAAGATAGGGCATTTACCTGAGGAAATAAAAAATAAAGCTCTTAAGATAATAGAAAAAGGCGCAGATGAGTTCTGGCTTGAAATCGACAGCAAGGCAAAAAAGCAAAGACAGAAGGTGCTTGATAAACTTGCTGTTCAGTTACAAAGCGAAAATCCAAAGCCTCTTAAAGTTCCAAAGACAAAAAAATAAAGAGAGAGCCGTATTTTAAGGTAGGAGATGTGCTTGCAGTTAAATTTGAAAATGAATACGGAGTGATTTTTGTTTCAGATGTTGATGTGAGTCCTCGAAAGATAGAATATCACCTTGCCTGCACAAGGCTTTTTGCAAAAAGGATAAGCCGACTATGGAGGATTTTTTTAACAGCGAAATTGCCTGTAAGATGTGTAACACAAAATATGCACTTGATACTGACTGTTGGTTTAATCACAAGGATTTGGGGCTTTTACTTGATAAGCTTTACAAAATAGGAGAAGTTGTATTGGAGGACTATATTTTGGGTATGTTGGCACCGGCACATACCCTAGATGATATATACGAGGAAATTACGGCTGATAAAGAAATATGGCATCTTAGGTTTAAGGATACTTATTATCTTATAAAAGATATGAAAGTAAGTAGCTGAGTTACAAAGGTAAACATTTATCCTAAATACATCAATTAAATGGAGTAAGCTTATGTCAAAATATAAATATTTGCTGTGGGATATAGACGGCACTATACTTAACTTTGAGAAAGCAGAGAAGAGGGCGATAAGGACTTTGTTTGAGAAGTTTAACCTCGGTGAGTGTACAGATGAAATGCTATCGCATTACATAGAAATCAATAAAAAATACTGGAAACTCTTGGAATGTGGTAAGATGGAAAAGGAGAGGATTCTGGTGGAGAGATTCGAGGAATTCTTCTTAAAAGAGGGAATAAGGACTGATGTTGCCTCTGAATTTAACAAGGCATATCAGCTTGCCCTCGGAGATACTATAGCATTTAATGATGATGCCCTCGAAATAATAAAGGCTCAGAAGAAGAATTATCAAATTATCATTGTGACCAATGGGACCGCCATTGCTCAGAAAAAGAAGTTAGAGCGTTCAGGTCTTGATAAAATAGCTGACAATATTTTTATATCAGAGGAAGTTGGCTATGAAAAGCCTAGCATTCATTTTTTTGATAGGGTAATAGCTGAGGCAGGAATAGATGATGTAAGTCAGGCGGTTATTATAGGGGATTCGCTTACAAGTGATATACAGGGTGGTGCTAATGCAGGCATTGACACCTGTTGGTACAACCCTAAGGAAGATGTAAATGATACCAATCTTAAGCCAACTTATATAATCAAAAATCTGCACGAGCTTTGTGAGATAGTATAGGAGGAAGCAGAATGAGAGCTGAAGTATTTCCACTTGAGAAGATAAAGCTTGATGACAAAGAAATTTTACTTGGAATGAAAGCAGATAAGGTGCAGGAGCTGCTTGGGAAACCAGACAGTATTTTTTTCAGAATTATGGGGAGATTCCTATAGGCATTTTTTTATTTTAATAGTGAATTAGGACTCGATTTTGATAAAGATGGTAAACTGGAATTCATTGAGTTTCTTGCAGGAATTGAGGGTATTCTCAGACCGTATATCTATGGCATATCAGTTTTTGAAACAGATGCAGATGAATTGATTGAGATAATTACAGAACATGACAGGGAAGTTGATGACAGCGAGGCAGGATTTTGTTATTCTTTTTAAATGTAAGTATAGGATTGTGGCGTGAGAATGATGAAGAAAAAAACATTGGGATACAATTGGTATCGGTATGAGGGACTACTATAAATATGAATAATATAATACAGAATATAACCATAGAAAAATAAAAAGAATCGACAAAGATAAATTATTTATGGTGGGATATTGTCTGGAGATTGAAAAAAACATTTGCTCTGTGTGCATATTTCATGGGTAGCGGGCTATGACAGATATTATGTATTGGATGAGGAAGATATAGAAATATATGAAAAAAAGAGCCTGAAGAATTTTATAGGAAATATGAAAAAAAGAAATTAAAGCAGTCAGGACAAAGAAACTGATTGGCGCAGGGGCTTTGAGGGATTATAATTTTAGAAGTATTCCTGATGAAGTATTAAAAGATTTGGATAAATATCCTCCGTTTGAGGGATATTTCTATCAGGATGGAATACTTTATGCGAGGGTAAAGATTGAGGAGAGGTATGTAAGTCTTCCACCTATTTATGATGAAGAGTGAAAGAGTGAAAAATAACTTATATTATTGGGCGCACTTATATAAGGGGTCGCAAGATCCCTAAAATTGGTAACTATATAAATAAATGTTAGTTATCGTTGCGTTTTACTAACTTTTGAGCTATCATAACCAAGGCTTTCAAGATAAGCAAAGACATTGTTTTTCATTTAGAATCACACGCTCTATTTGATTTTTTTCGGAGACATAAGTTCTTCATAATCAATAGGATTAAACGGTTTTTTTCTTCTGAAACCATGTGATAAATGCATACTATCATCATTCGTGCTATGGCAATGATTGCTTTCTTATGACCACGGCGTTTTTTTAACTCGACCATATTTGATTGCAAAAATAGGTCTGCTTTTTTTGCTCTTGATTGCTGCAAGCGCACATTGTACCATCATAGGCTTTAAGTAATCTCCTGCTTTAGAAATCCGCACAGACTTCTTTTTACCGGCTGACTCATTGTTAGTAGGTGAAAGCCCACACCATGAGCACAGATGCTTTGCGTCATCAAAGATGCTCATATCTACGCCTGTTTCGGCAAGAACGATTGTTGAACTTAGTTCGGTCATCCCAGGCATTGTAGAAACAAGTTCAACGAACTTGTAGTAAGGCTTCATCCTTACATAAAAGCTCAACTTCAGATTGAGTAATCATGCCATCAAGATACTCCAGATGGCTGCGGGCAAGTTCAAGCTTTTTAGCCTGATCAGATTCTATGTTATACCCCCTGATTGCCTCAATGATTTCATCGGATTTAGCTTTTTGCCCCTTTTTTTAATGAGTCTGCGGACAGCTTTTTTTCATCAATGGAATCAGAAGTATGTGTAAGAAGATACGACATGATTTCTGTGGCTGTTTTTTGCCAAAAAGGATCAGACAGTACACTGGCAATGCCGACATTGGAAACAGTCATGCAGTTTTTGTATGCGGTTTTTTTCTCAGAAGATTTCATACATACCAGTTTGAAACGGTATCTTGCGATTTCACGCAGCTGTCTGAAGTCTTTAGGGGGAATGAACGAGCATCTGACAAGGTCGAATTTGTAGAGGTCAGCAATCCATTTGGAGTCTTTTTTTATCAGTTTTTCTTTCCCTTGATGGCTTTTGACATATTTAGGATGGGTAAGGCAGACTTCTATGTCATTCTCGAGATAATTAAAAATAGGAATCCAATATTTCCCAGTGGATTCCATACATACATGATAACAATTATTCTCGATTAGCCAGCTGTGAAATTTTCTAATATCTGAGTTGAAAGTAGAAAATGATTTTTGCTTGTACTCAGAGATTCCATCAGCATTTGTGATTACGATGGTTGCAACGATAACATTTTTGTGGACATCAAGCCCACAGCAGATGGAGTATTTTAACTTCATCATAAGTATCACCACCTTTATAAAAAAAGGATAGCAACATTGACTGTCATCCTGCGACTGAATAAACATGGTTTATTACCAATGATAAGAGTCCGGGCTCAATGTCCCACTTGTTTGTGCTTGTAAGGATGACGGCACATATAAATATACGGGGTCGAAAATAAATTCGCCACTCCTCCTCCCGTGCTCTGTAGTATATTGCTATCCTATATAGATATTATAAGACAAAGCGAGGAGAGGCACAACATTTTTTCATAACTTGTTTGTGCCTTGAGCGAAGCGAAAGGAATGGTAAAAAATATGGATAATACTGATATACTTTATTTAAAACAAAAACTTGAATCAATAGATTGGAACGCTGATTTTGAAAAAAAGCGGACAAGGAAAACTATGAGGTTTTGGATAGCTTATGTGAATACATAGAAAAAGAGCTTGTTAATAATTCAAAATCAGAAACGATAGAGGCTGCTCTATTACTTCTTGCTGAAAATGTGGGTTGTGCAGAGGATTTTGAAAGATATGAAGTAAATTTTGTAAACAGGCTCGTGGATAAGGGGTTGCTTTCAAAGGAGAGGGATAAGTTATTTTATAACAATACAAATAGGAGACAGGGGTAGATGTGATGGGAGTTTTGTTTTCAGAAGATAGAATTGATTTTAGAGGAAAGCTAACAACTGGTGAAATAAAGCAAATCGTTAGAAACGGTGGTGCAGATACTTTACAGACAGACACACTTCCTTTAGATGTATCTACCCTGCAAAGGCTAAATGAGGAATATTTTGCTAAATATCCGCACACTGAGCTTCGCATTTACACATATGGAAGCTGTGATTTAAGCCTTCTTAAAGCCATGGATAAAGTAAGAAAATTATCTGTAGAAGCTTCCTCGGGGATATTGGGGATTGATGCAATTTATCAACTGCCTGCACTCAGGCATCTATGTGTGGAAACACCTAAGATAGAGGATGAGGATTTCCTTGTTAAAATTCTTGTTTCTTTAGAAAGCCTTGACTTGGATATTGCAGCCAAATCCTTTGATTTGAAGCCTTTAACAAGGTTTACCGAATTAAAAGTCTTAGGCTTACATAAGTGTAAAAAAAATATAGAGGCAATTTCAGAGTTAAAGCAGTTACAAAGCCTGAAATTACATGGGATTACCCTAGATTCATATTCATTTGTAAATGAGCTGCCAAGGCTTAAAAATCTGGTGATTTCAGGCGGCAATACCGGGGATTTGTCTGAACTTTATGGAAATAAGACGATTACCGGCTTATACCTGTTTCACCTGCCTAAAATGAATGACCTTGATATACTTGCTAATCTGCCTAATTTGGAAGCTGCAGAAGTGTGTCAGCTTGCAAATGTAAGTAAACTTCCTGATTTGTGCAAGTCGAAATTACAGCATTTATGCTTTGAAAATATGAAAAAAACCTCTTAGACTTTAAGCCATTACAAGTTGCACCCGCACTAAAGACTGCCGCTGAAACAGTATGTCCTGCTGCCATTACGGCAGATACCATACTTCCTGTTATGCTAAATCTTAAGACCAAGCAATGTGCATTTTATACAAGCAGCTCTAAGAAGAACAAAGAGTTTGAGAAATTGGCTTCTAAGTACGATAAGAAATATGAGGCAAATACCCATATAGTAAGACAGATTATATTTCCTGATGGAAGGATGTAGCAGGCGTAGCATTTTCTAACTGCTTAAAATCTTTAGCAAAGCTTTTTCATACAATTCATGATTACTGTAATCATCATTTCCATTTCATCCGGTTTTGATTCAGCAATCATAATTGTGAGGGGCTACAAGTGTATGGTCATCAATTGTTTTCTCGCCATTAATAAATAGCACTCCATTTTTATCAAGAAAATACAAAAATACTGTAGCAGCAATTCTTTTATTTCCATCTAAGAAGCTATGATTCTTTGTTACAAAGTATAATAAATGCGCAGCCTTCTCCTCCAGAGTCGGATATAAATCCTGCCCTGCAAAAGACTGATAGATATTGCCAATACTTCCCTCAAATGAGCCGTCTTTTTCTTTTCCAAAAATGTCTGATTCATCACCGAATCTCATACTTGCAATTATATCCATACATTCTTCATATGTGAGCACATATGTCGCTACATTGCCTTTTGGTCTGGACATATTCTGATGATCATAAGCATCCAGCAAATCTAGGGCAGTACTGTATCTCTCAATAACTGAAAGCACTTGCTTACTATCCAAAGAATTCTGTGTACGCTTCATAATCTGTATTACCTCGCCAAGCTGTGCAATACGATTATTATTCACCGCATATCCTCTCAATATATACTGTCTTAACACAGAGTTTGCCCACTTACGAAATTCCACACCACGCTTAGATTTTACACGATAGCCGACTGAGATGATAACATCGAGGTTATAATACTCAATAAGCCTTTCAACCTCTCTACCACCCTCATTTTGAACTGTCGCAAATTTTGCGACAGTTGAATTATCCAATTCCTCCTTCAATGCATTATTGATATGCTTGCCAATAGTCTTTATATCTCGGTCAAATAGCTCCGCCATTTGATTTCTACTCAGCCAAACCATCTCTTGATTCACTGGCACTGTCAATGTTACAGACCTGTCTTCTGTTTCAAATAGAATAAGCTCATTACCTATATTACTATTGTCTTTCATTTTCTGCATCCTCCTCACTTACATTTTTTTAAATATCCTTTTCTTTCATCAATCCTGCATGCGGATATAATATTCCCGAAGTTCTCTCATCCTATTCTAAAAATGTCTTTTTCTTCCATAGCAGCCTTCTTTACTCATTGAGTAAATTATATCACGTTTCGTAATCAAATGAAAGGGCTGATTTAAAATCTTTTTGGAAAGTACTTGAATCTTGTCCCTTAAGTTTTGTCAGAATTATACCTCTTAACCTGTAAAGATACTGAAAAATCAGACTTTATAGGCTTGCGAAGTATTTCGGGAGTATGTAGGTAGTAATAATGATGTGATAGTCTAGAAAAAAACTACGGTAAGAAAAATATCGTTTTGTTATAAATGGTAAAAATAAAGTGTCAGTATAAACGAGAAAAAAAGTACACAAAAACTATAAAAATCATGTTATCATAAATTCGACCAAAAAAACTATGAAAGGATTTATAGGATTGTGGCGTGAGAATGATGAGGAAAAAAACATTGGGCTACAATTGGTATCGGGGTAAAGGATTTTGAAAGATATGAAGTAAATTTTGTAAACAGGCTCGTGGATAAGGGGTTGCTTTCAAAGGAGAGGGCTAAGTTATTTTATAACAATACAAATAGGAGACAGGGGTAGAATAATATGAAGATAAACTTAGAAAAGATTTCTGAATGGACATTACCGGGATTTAAGCTGGGAAGTCTGGCATATCAGTACGCACCTATAAATGCCAAAAAAATCACTTTGCAAGAGGAAAAAGATGAATTTGTTATCTGGTGCAGCAATGATGGAGGAAACAATGGTATTCTCCTGATAAAGGGTGAGCAGAGTACATTTATACCTTTTTCTGTACAAAAGAAAAAATGGAACAATCCTTTGTTGCTTGATGCAGGCTCCGACATTTTAATTGCCTGCGGAGAAGATGGAGAAGTTCTTAGATTATCTGATTCGGGAGAAATACATAAGGTAGAAAGTAAGAATAAATGTGCAGGTGAGTATATAACAGAAATTTCTACGCTTTCAGAAAAAGGAAAATTCCCTGTTATCTGCCGGGTGGGTGGAGATGTTTGTGCGGCAAACAGCTTTACATTTTTTAATTATGACAGAGAAACCAACACACTTTGCTGGGATAGTTCCTTAACTCCTGTGTTTACAGAGGAAAAAGTAAGGAAGAGATTTATGGAATCCTTAGAAAAGGCAGATGGTGTTTATCATAAAATGGATTTTAACTACTCTTATCCGCAGATAGGCAGCCTTATGATAAAGGATGAGGCGATTTATGCCTTCATAGAAGCTGATATAATTAACCCTTGCGGTCTATCTCAGTTTAAGTATTATTGGTATGTGGAAATTACTAAAGACGGGATTTACAAAAAGAAAATCTGGGGAAATGAAAAACTTGCAAAGCTTCCCGGTAAGCATGGCATGAGAGGGAAATTCAGTGCTGATAAAGAATATCTTATTTTATCACCTGTATTTAAGACAGACGAATGGAAGGGAAAACAAAAATTGCTTAGACTATCTGACAATGAACTTCTTGATGTCACATTTCCAAGGGGTTTTACAAAATACAGGATAATGGATGTTTTAGAAAACAGTGTATTTATCAGTGATGAGGCGGAGAAGCTTGTGCTTTGTAAAATGACAGTAAAGGAGTAAACAGGAGGTTGAATATTAGAGATTAATTGATATATTTTTAAAGAATCGACTTAATCCAATCGTACACTTGCTTGGCAAATTTCGACTCATCAATTTCTCCAGGAAGTACTAATGTTATCCGGCTTACAGTTAATGAATAATCGCCATTAAAAAAATCAGTAAAAATGGGCCTTCCCCGGATGCTTTATCAATATAAAACCCCTTTTCATCCATTAGCTGAAACATCTCTTCATTTCGGGAAATAAAAATATCCGTTGTTTCATCTTCATTATCAATAACAATATATGGCTTTTCCCAGAAAGGAATACTCTCTTTAATTTTTTTTGGTAAAAAGCATCCTGGCTTTTTATTCGTATATAAGATATAATCAACACCGGTAATCATAAATTCACCTACTTATACTAAGATTTATTGAAACCTGTCACTCCACGCACATATGTCGCTATCTTATGTTTTTCTCAACATCCTTTTCTTTCATCAACTCCTGCATGCGGATATAATATTCCAAAAATCTAAATACATACGGAGGTGCATTTCTATGTCCTAACTCCCATTCTGTTACCGTTCTGTAAGGAATATCAAATTGCTCACAAAAATTCTTTTTCTATTAAGCCCTGTAGATTCCCGCAGTTCTCTCATCCTATTCTGAAATGTCTTTTCTTTCATAGCAGACCTCCTTTACTCATTGAGTAAATTATAACACATTTCGTAATTAAATAAAAGGGTTTATTAAAAGTTTTTCGGAAAGCACGGGAATTTTATCTTCTATGTTATAACCAGTCGTAGGGTTAACGAAAATTATAAAGCTTGTCCCTGGAGTAGTTAGTCCTTTTGGGTGGTTAAATGATAAGGGGAATAGCAATACCGTTTTGTGCATATAAATAGTGACTTTAGTTAAGATTAGTGTTAAAATTATGGAAACACACAGTAATGATTGTACTATTAAATGAAAGGACAGTAATATGGTAAGAGCTTATCCACTTATACTTGAAGGTGTTCATTTTAGACACCATGGCATAATAGGTATCTATCAAATAAAAAGAAAAGATCGCAGTCCTACACGATGCATTTGGCTCAGCGCCGGAGGAACAGCCGGCTGATGATAAAAGAAAGCCAAACTATATTATGTTGGATATGTTTTCAAAGGATTTTAAGGAACATAGTAAAGCTCATTTATGTTATTATCAGGAGAAATTCTTTTCTGCCTCAGACGCTCTGCTGTATGAAGATGGCGGAAGATTTATATTAAATACAAAAAAGTACAAGGGATATATAGCTACAATAGAAAAGCTTATTGAAGTTTCGGATACAGCCTTGGTTGAAATAGGACAGTCACCGGAGCCGGTAAAGGAAATATATAATGATAGTAAAAATTATAGATTCGGAGACTTGGAAGTGTATATGCATTCTCCATTTATTATGGCTTGTAGAGATATTCACTCAGGAGAGATTGTCTGGAAAACAAAAACAGGCGGATATTTATATACGGAAGTAAAGGAAGAAAACGGTATTATTTATTTTGGAACTGATGGTAATGGCGGCAAGTTCTTCGCCCTTAATTTGCAAGATGGCAGTATAAAGTATCGTTATAACACAAGAGGAACTTCAAATTTTATATTTTATAAAGATTATGTATTACTATCGAATGAAAAAGAATAAACCGATTTTAATAAAACGAAATAATGGCTCGTTATTTAAGGAGATAGAGTTTGAAAAAAATATAATAACCGCATATCAGCAAATGATTATTGTAAATGATAATTTGTATGTTATTGCATCTAAAAAAAGGATACTATTTATGCGGTATGTACCGGATTGGCTTGAATGTAAATAAGGAGAAGCAGATGGACGAGAAAGAATTAAAACAATATTTATCGGCATTAGTTTTGGAATTTGCAACAAAAATGAATGAAATAGAAACTGATATTTATCTAAAGTCAGAAGAAGACGAAGATGATGAGAAAAGACTGGTTTGAGGAATTTAACAAGCAGTACCAACCTGTTTTTTTGAGGCTTATTGTACGGATAAAAAGCGCGTTTATGGTGGAAATCCCCGCAGCTTTGGCTGCCCTCCGGAATATTCAGGGATTGAAGCTGCATACGAAACAAAAGTTGAGTTTAAAAATGAGCGTAAAGCAGAAGTTATCTTTAAGACAGAAACTAAAGAACTTGGTGATACAGGATATTTATTCGTTGTTGTCAAAAAGAAAAACGGCTGGAAAATTGACAGTTATAAAAGATGGAGTAACTGGAAGAAAAAGTGGGTAAATGGGATTTTGTAGATGCAGGAATCCCCCCCATTTCATCAATTTGCTGAAACATCTCTTATATGAAGCCAGCCATTACACGCATATAAGCTCTGCTCCGCCACTGTATACAAGACCTTGTGTATAGTGATGGAGAGGACATAATTAGTACATCATATTTATTCTATCAGCTTGTTGTAGTACTTTTCTAACTGTTTAACATTTGCGGCTCTTTTCAGGGAATCAGCATCATTTTTGTCTGTATAAGCCAGCCATTTCCTATACAACGGGTGTAATATCTGCTGCCCCTCTTTTGTTAAATCGTTATTTGTATACGATAGCTTTATGATTCTTCCCTCAGAATCAAGAGGGTTCACCTTTAGCAGCTTTTTTTCGTATGCAAAGTGCAGAAAAGTAATGTGTTCCTGATACAGTTTATATATTCTATCAGGATAGCCCCTAAAGCTTTGAAATAAAAAAATCCTATATCAATTACGATATCTTTGGCAAAAAATATAACTCATAGATAAACATAGTTTATGATGTCCTTTAGCTTCTCTTTATCTTCGATATTCTTGATTTCAATAAAGCTAAGATATGCCCAAGAAAAATAAATTAACTGTCTCAAAAATCGGAAATCATTTCTTCTACATTTTCAAAGGTAGGAGTGTAAAAGCACATAGAGCTTTTCCTGATAAATTACTCCAACTCTTTTTCCTGAAACAAGAACTACGTACTCTCCAAATAGAGGTTCCAGTGAAAAGTTTATTATTTCTTTACATTGCTTTTTCAAGATACTTAGCAAATTTTTTTTGTAGTCATTTGTTGTCTCCTTTTTATGTGGTTTATCTCAATCTATTTGACTGTTAATATGTAAAAAAATACAAATTCTAAGTTGTAGGGCTGTTGTGTTTGTTTTTGACTAAGTTACGCTCGCTGATAAATGTCAGACTCGCTCCGGTTTTTCTGCAAAGGTGCTATTTTTAAGTTTTTATAAGATGACGAAAAACCTAACGCGCTCGCTTAGGCATTATCAGCTCCAGCTGTTTTAATTGATGAATAATTGCAAACAAACACATCCGCCACATTGGGGGGCAGGTGGGAGTGGCTGTCTTTAATTTGGTATTCGGGTTTGTTATTTTCATAGAGACTATGAAGATAAGTCTGTAAATAAAAAAATCTTCTATGATAATAAAGGGCGGAAATCTTTAAGATAGGGATTTTCACCCTTGTGTTATATATAACAGTTAAAAAGTGTATGTCAATACAGAGTGGCTAAGCCACCCGTGTCTTCCACTGTATTCTATTCAGGCAGTCGTCCTTCATACATAATGCTTAACTCACCGTAGACCTGTGCCCAGTTTCGTATCGTGGCAGTCCATTTCTTAGTTGCCTCAAATGTGGCTAGATACAAAGGTATGAGGGAGGGCTGTATCGCTTGGGAATACGCTTCTTTGGCGGTTTAGTTTACGGTATGTAGAATTAAGCGATTCTATAGCGTTAGTTGTATAAATAACCTTTCTAACAACGGAAGAAAACTTGAAAATAGGAGAAATAACATCCCAGTTATCTTTCCAGCGTTTCATTGCGTTAGGATATTTTGGTGTCCATTTTTCAGTCACCTGTTCCAAAAGCCACTAGAGCTTTCTTTTCATCAGAAGCCTGGTAAATGGTCTTCAAATCTGTCGCAAATACTTTCCTGTCTTTATCAGGTACATATTTCAATGTGTTTCTTACCTGATGAACAATACATCTTTGATACTCTGTTTTAGGAAAGGCTGCTCCAATGGCTTCCTTTATTCCTGTAAGTCCATCAGCACAAATGACAAGGATGTCCCTTACTCCTCTGTTTTTAAGCTCATTTAGTACAGATAGCCAGTATTTTGAACTTTCGTTGTCACCTACCTGTATTGTAAGCACTTCTTTCTTTCCCTCAGTATTTATACCTAAGATGACATAGGCTGCAAGCTTCCGTATTACGCCGTTATCACGGACAGAATAATGGATAGCATCAATATAAAGGATTGGATAAACTTCATCTAACGACCTATTCCGCCAGTCTTCAATCTGAGGCAGGATTTTTATCTGTTACATCTGAAATGAAACGCTTCTGACGTTTCAAAACCATAGATATCCTCTATCGTCTCTGAAATCTGCCTTGTTGTCATTCCTTTTTGCATACATAGATATAATCTTCTGGTCAATATCTGAAATGTCTTTTTGACGTTTTTTAACAATCTGAGGATCGAAAGTAGACTTGCGATCCTGAGGAACCTCAATTCCGACCTGCCCATAGCTGCTGTTAACCATCTTAGACTTATAGCCGTTTCTGTAGTCATCACTGTCATCTCTCTCAGATTTACCATATCCAAGATGTTCATCCATTTCTGCTTCCATCATCTCTTTAATGGTTCCACCTAGCAGATCTTTAAGTGCATCCTGAATGTCTTCAGCTGTTTCAATATCATACTCTTGAAGTAGTTGCTGAATGATGTTTCTTTTACTGCTCAGTCATTACAACTTTGTGTACTGGTTTCTTTTCTCTTTTTGCCATAATAAAAAGTATCCTATGATTTATATTTTATCATAGAGACCCTAATGCTTAATAGCTATTTACAGAAAAAGTTTCACATACTCTTTTCATAAATTTAAGGCATCAGCTACGAATGATAAATTCTAAGCGGGCGCATTAGGCGGAGCAAGCGGATGCCGGAGGCGAGTCTGAAATGTTATCATTCGTAGCGTCACTTAGTTTAGTCTATATAACAACTCGAGAAATTAGAATTTGTTTACTTCTTATACATCATTCCAACTATCATACCTAAAAAGCATACCGATAGACATTCCAAGCGATAAATTACCTTTGCCTATTGCTTTGTCCCAAATGCAGCACCTAAAGCACATACCAACAGCCATTCCTTCCGGCAATGTGGTTATCTGTTTCATAATTTTCTTTGTTATCATATTTTTGACTTTTTCTTTGCGATAATAATTACAAAAATTGCAAGTAAACTTACTAATATCACTGGCAAGACTATTTTTATTATTTCCATTTTAACTAACCTCAAAGTATAATTTTTAAGAACTTTCCAACATTATACCATTTTAGCTATGTGTTTTCCACTATCGGAACTTTACAGTTGTAATACCTGCCATTTAACTTTGCAAAAATACTGAAATTATACTAACATTAGAAATTCCAACTGCAATTAAGAACAAAGATGAAAAGCGAGGTTAAGGTAAAATGCAAATTAGAAGAGCAAAAGAAAAAGACATATCTAAAGTAATAGAATTATTAAATCAGGTATTAGAGCTTCATCTACAATTCGCCCCTGATATTTTTGTTTCAGGTACAACAAAATATACAGAAGAAGAATTGACTGAGATTTTCAAGGATAATACAAAAGCCTGTCTATGTTGCAGTTAATGAAGATGATATGGTTATTGGATATGTATTTTTGTGTAATTAGTGAGACTTCGGCGTCAAATAACTATGAAAACCACATAGAAATATTTTTCATAGATGACCTCTGTGTGGATAAGGCAGCACAGGGACAAAAAGTGGAGTCGGAGACTGTTTGAATTTGTAAAGGAAGAGGCTAAGAAAATGAACTGTTATGAAGTAATATTAAATGTTTGGGGAAGGAAATGATAATGCCCTGGAAATTCTATCAAAAATGGGAATGAAAACAAGAGCAACATTGATGGAGATTATAATATAATAAAAACCTGTTAATTGTTAGCTGTATTTGCCTATATTGAGTGAACTTTCATATAGGCAACATAAAGCTAACAATTTACTGAGGATATATTTTTAAGAAAAATTATAAATCCTGAAAAGAGAATACTATGAAATATACAAAAGAAGTACTGGATGAAGCCTTAGAGGGTTTTACAGAAAGCGAAGATGTAAAGAGCGCAGGGGCTGCCGCTACTGTTTTTATAGAGGCTGCCTGTGCAGAACTTGGTACAGCTAACACTAAGCCTGTAAAAAGTGGTTTGTATCGAGATATAGAGGACTATATTACTGCAATAAAAGATGAAACAGACAGTGAGAATATCTGGCAGCATCTCTACACTACCCAGCAGTTTTTGTGCAAGGTACATCAAGGGCTGATTTATTTATAATAAACTCTGGAAATAATAACAGAAGAAAATGAAAATGTTGAAGAAAAAGCCAAAAGAATATGTAGATTCCTTGCGTAAAAATACAGAAGAATCCTAAGGTGTTACAGGGGATTGCATCGTTTTTCTGGGTATGATAGAGAGCTTTGTATGGGATATTTTTTTACGGAAGTGCTTAAGAAGAAAAAGATAAGCTGACCTTATCACATATAGGGATAGCCATAAGGCAATACCGTAAACTGTCGGAGGAAAATGGGTGAGAGACACCTATATTTCAGATGAACAGAGAAAGAATTTGCTTGAAGTATTAGAGAACAGAATGTATTAAAGAATGAAGCAGAAATGCTTAAGAGTTGGAAGTAGATTTAAAATACAAGTTAAGAGGGTATAATTTGAAAAATGTAAAATTATACCCCTTAACCTAAGAAATTTGATGGGGAAATATCCATAAATATAAAGAGTAATTGAACAAGTAAATTGGATAATAAAGGAGTATAACATGAAAGATAAGACCTCCCTCGTATTCACAGGGGATATTGGCTTTGACAAATATATGGATGGAAAAATGGGATGATGAGGAGCTTATTTCAAATGAAGTGTGATTTTTACATCGCGGAAACCATCATAATAGCCAATGTGGGAAGGGGCTTTGATAGATAGCGCTTACTTGGAGATACTACAGGTGTGGGACAGCTTCTTCATTCTATGAATCCAAAGGCAGTTAAGGTGCTTGACAGGATGAGGGCAGATATCTGGAATATTTGCAATAACCATGTATGGATGCAGGCGAGGCGGGTGTGGGTGAGACGCTTGGGCTTGCAAAGCTTAGTGGCGCCAAGAACCATGGGAGCAGAGCATGAATATAGACAGAGCTTCAAAACCACTTATACTGGATGAGGGCAGGTGGAATAGTAGTATAAGCGTGGGCTACAGGAGAGGCTGTAAGCCTGCGGATGTAGATAAGGCTGGCTGCTTTATGTGGCATGAGAATGGAAATGATAGAGGAGAAAATAAAAGAAGTTAAGAAAAGCTGCCGCTGGTGTGTAATGGTAGTTCATGGTGGTGAGAATTTACCTCGCTTCCGTCTCCTTACACAAGAAAGAGGTACCTTAAATACCTTGAAATGGGGGCTGATATCGTGGTTTCACATCATCCGCACGTGCCAATGAATTATGAAAAGGTCGGAGAGAAAATCATTTTCTATTCGCTAGGGGAACTTCATCTTCGATACGGATTACCAGAGGCGCAGTTTAATACAGAATTTGGACTACTTATAAAGCTTAATTTTACGAAAGACAATTACACTTGGGAAGCCTTTGGACTTAGGATTGATAGGGAGTGTGAGAGGGTTGTAAAGGAGAAGCTCCCTAGGATATTTGAAAATGTGGAGGAAGAAGAATACAACCTCCTTGCACCTCTTGCAGCTAAGATGCTGGTTGCGGCTTATAAGAGGCAGCAGATTTATTTTAAGCGAATATAAGGATGCAGATGATAAGATGTGAGAGAGAACTTCTTTAACCCTAAAAGGAGTGGCAGAGTCAGAGGAGAGGGGCAGTTTCTTTATTATGTATCCACTTGCTGAAAAAGCGGCTGATGGAGAGTGGAAGAAAGTCAAAAGCTTGAGAGGTTAAGGAGTATATATTGGAGCAGATATAGAATAGATAATGCTGTGCATTTTAGCCCAAAAGCCGTAAACTATTGAAAAAAACCAGCTGATATTGTATATTTATCATACAAGAGAGAACTGTTACAGAATAGTACTATGAGATAGTGAGGTGATATTATGACATTACAACAGGAGCTTACAGTAGGATTGATCAGGATGACTGATGATGGGATACGTGTTCTGATAGAATATGATTGATAAAAATGAAAACAGTGTCAGTAATAGGTTTTTAAGAATACTAGTGTAACAGATTCGAAGGTTAATAAAGAGGTATCAAGAACTGAAAGAAGAGACAGTTTTTGCAGTCTGCGGGGAAAATAAAGGTAGATGCTAATTCAGTAAAATGAACTACGGGAGAGGGTTTAATCTAATGATTTTGGCAGACACTAATATGATTGACTTTTGGAATAATCCAACCAAGGAACTGGTGGAATGTTTTTGAGAATCATTACCTGAATCAAGCCTTACCAAAAGGGTTTTGTCAATAAAGCTTCCCTACACAGGTTTATTGTCTCAGTAAGTATCGTCCTATCATTAAAAGGTTCTTTCAAGAGAATTTTTGTTTTAGTCTGCTAGCTCATTTAGTAAACATTCTCATAGAAAGTTCTTTTTAATGATATAAGACTCATTTATTCACTCTGCAACAGCCTAAATCTTACTTGTTAAAATAGCGGACAAAGACTTTTTCCAATATGAAGTCCTATAAAACTACCAAAATAGGAACAAGTAACATACCTATAATAAATGTAGGCAAGGTAACAAGGTCTACTAATCTTAGAACCATATCTATAGGCATTCCTAAAAGATTCTATACTAGGTTATATAGTAATCTCTTGCAACAAGCATAATAAGATATGTTGAAATATAGAAACAAATCAAAACCCTATATAACCATACAAAAATACTTCTCATGGGTGGAATTTTCCATTTTTATCCAAAAAGTTATAAAACTCTGCAAGAACTCCTCCAGTAACATCACTAAGAGCAATAAAAATAAGGTGAGCCTCAACAAAAGTTAGAATAGATAGTAGGGTACATTGAATTAAAATGCTATATTTTCGCTTTAACTTTCATCCTTAAATAAATCCACACAATACCAACTGGTATTAAAGTTATAGCTCGCCGTGAAAGGGATATACTCCAGGAATTAATGATACCAAAGAGGAAACTCTTATCAAAATATACAACACTACTGTAAATATTGCCAGTTTAATCATTGTTTTAACGTCTAATTTGTTTGTCATATTAATACTCCTTTCAAGTTTTAATTTAAAAGATTAGAAACTACACATATCACTGATATGCAGAGTGCAAAAATTATGTCATTTTAACAAAACCTCCTTGATTATAATATATAATCTTGGTACAAACTTCTGAAAGTAACTCATAGTCATGAAACTTATAATGATGATTATTTTTCCTTTTTCCTGAAGTATTTCATCGGAAATAACTAACATATTTTTGTAATCAAGACCTGAACTTGGCTCGTCCAGAAGAAAAACATCTTTATTGTCTAAAGAGATTTATCAAAATAGCGAGTCGCTGTTTTTCACCCCCTGACAATTTTAAGGGATCATTATCTTTTATGTTCTTTAAATTCATATCTTGCAAATACTTATTGAGTTTATTTTTCGTCATAGTTTTTATACCGAAAGTAAGTTCTTTTTCTACACTTTCCATAAAAATTGATAACTTGGTTCTTGCATAACTAGTGCATAAGCTTTTGTCTATCTCTTCTATTTAGTTTTTCCATTGAATAAAAATTTCGCCATGAAATTTCTTTAATCAAACCAGATATTGTATTTAATAAGGTAGATTTTCCCGAGCCATTTTCACCTATTATTCCAAGTACTTCACCGCTTTCTATTTTCAAATTCATCTTACTAATAAGCGGTTTTTATATCCAACTGAGAGATTTTTAAATTCTAGCAAATTGTCATCTTTCTCTGATGGCTTGTTTTTAATAAGAATGCTATCGTCATTTAAAGAGCGAAGACCATATTCTAACCTCTTCCTATCATTCATGGAGTATAATTCGTATCCCTTAAAAAATATTTTTATTTCGCCATCTTTAATATAAAAAGCTCTATCAACTAAATCTTTAAGGTAATAGAGTCTATGCTCTGAAATAATGACTGTAGTTTTATTTGATTTGAATATTTTTAATAACTCTATCAAATCAGAAATACTAGATCTGTCTAGATTGGCACTAGGCTCATCTAAGACTAAAATTTCTGGATTTAATGCACAGGCACTTGCGATTGCAACCATCTGCATTTGCCCACCTGAAAGCTTATAAACATCTTTATCTTTAAGATGATTTATATTGAGGTCATTAAAAATATCAAATACACGACTTTTTATTAGCTCGGGATTTATTCCATGGTTTTCCAAATTAAAAGCAAGTTCGCTTGTGGTATCCAGAGTAAAAAATTGGTTTCTTGGGTTTTGGAAGACAGTTCCTATCATGCTTGATAAATCAACCATACTAAGAGTCCTAGTTGGTTTTCCCAAAACATTAACTTCGCTTCAAAATCTCCGTCAAAAATTTAGGAACCAAACAATTTATAGTCCTAGCTAGACTGGGTTTTTCCTGATCCACTTTCTCCAAGGAGTAAAAATTAATTCTCCCTTTTAATATTTAAGCTAATGTTATTTAGAGCTTTCGGTCCCTTATAATACGAAAAAGAAACATCTTTTAATTCAATCATTTAAAATACCTCGTATAAAAACAAGCCAGCCAGTAAAAATATTGCAATATACTCATAAAAATAAAGAGGTTCTGCAAACATACTTGTACGTGGATTATTAGATTCAATACCTCTTAGTACTGCAACTTGAGATAACTCATCAGATACAAGTTCAGCTCTTCTCATTAATGGAACTACTGAAAAGTAAATAAAGTAGTAAAAATATTCGCTAAGTTTAGACACTTTATAGGTTCTTAATTTGAAAGCTCTTGTATTATTTTTCATCTCTAAATAAAAGCTTGGAAAAAATCTAAAAATAATTGAGAGCATTATTACGATTTTTTTAGGCAACTTAAAGCTTGAAAGAGCATAAAGTAATTCTCCAAAAATGGCTAGTTTTCATCATTGCTGTAGCATATTAGGAAATAGCTTTTTGCAATAATTAAAAGTAAAAACTATAGAGCCTACAATTAGATTATTCATTTGAGGCTAAACAATATATTAGCTAGAGATATAAGCGAATAAATTGCAAGACTCTTAAACACAAACTTAAATTCTCTTTGTAAAAATATAAAATAGCGATATATAAATTATTACAAAAAGCTCTGTATTTAAAGATGTTTGAAGAGTTATTAATAGGTTCATTAAAAATTAAAAATTATGATTTTTGTTTTTCATTGAAAATTTAATCATATTATATACCTAACACCCCTATCCAACCATATCTAAAATCAAATAACAAATGCAAATCATTATCTAAGTTATTTATATCATCTTCAGTTCTCATTAGGGCAAAAATCCCCTGATACTGTGCTGAAATTAAGGATTTTTAATTTTTAAAAGTTAAATGTTCATATTGGCTAATATTTTTCTTTTCAATCATAAGCTGAGTCATTTTTGTTTCATTTTTCAACGATTGTATTGAAAAATGTTTTATAAATTTTTAGTTTTATCATTTAAAATTAAAAATTCTAAATATTTTCAATTATCATAAATATATTTCAATAAATCATTAGTAATATAGGACAATTCTTCGCTAATAATGCTAAATTCATCCCTTTCTAAACTATCAATAAAATCCTTATTTCTATCATTTTGTTATTGATATAAAACCATCGCAAAATGGGAGAAACAATACAGTCATACAAATCTTCTTTTATTCTTAAAAATGCTGATAAAGAGCTCCTGTAGTTACTTTTTGCTAATTTAGCAATTTCAGCTACCTTTGCATTTTCAAATCCTTTGCTTAAAAATTCCCCTTTTAGCACATTCTAAAAATTCTATGTTATATCAGAGCAATAAGACATATAACTCTCCCTCCCATATTTTGATAATTAAATTATCTTAGATAATTATATTATCACTTTTCGGTTTTTAGTCAATATATCACCAATCCTATAAAATTATCATCTAAACCTTTTACCGGTATACCCACTCTTTTTCAGAACCTTGATTTTCTCCTGTTTTTCTCCTCTCTCCTTGTCTTGTATCTGTCCTCATATTCTTTTTGCTTGCTCTCGTATCGCTTGATGGCTTTTTCAACCCATCGTTTTCTTTGCTAAGTTCCCTTTGCTCGCTTTCTTCCATTTCGTTTTTGAATGGAATGGAGAAAGGCTTCGTTATCATCATCAAGGCTTTTCTTAATGTCTTGTAGGGTTCTTTGAATGAGCTTTAAGACTACTTCTGCTTTTTCATTTCCCCAGGAAGCGCACCAGGCTCGATATTGTTTGCAAACAGCATTTCAACATTTTTCATTAAGAATCTATTCCCTAAGGCTGTCTCCAATGTCGTCCATATGTTGGCGTTGAGTCTCCTCGTAATTCCAAGAGCAGTCTTATAAAACTCCTTGTCATCATCCATTTCATCACTGCCTCATAATACGATTTGCCCATCACGAGAACATGCCAATGTATGTAAGAATATTTTCTCCCGAAACCATTGATTTACAGGACTATTGTATCTAATATGGCTTCACCTTACAGGTGAATTGTAATAAAATATAAAACTTTTAATAAACCACGGTAATGTAGGCATTTTCGTAAAAGTTAGATTTTTAACTTCACGGATTCAGGTGTTAATTAAATTTATACTTGCATTTTCTTATTAACAATGCTACAATTAAGTTGTAAACAATCTAATTTAAGGAGGACTATTTATGATAATGATGTATGGAACCGACCTTTGTCCTGACTGCGTTGCAGCAAAAGAAGCGCGCTTTTGAGGAGAACGGAATTGAGTACAAATATATCAATATAACTGCAAAGCCTTGGCTCAATGAAACAGTTTTTAAAAGCTTAGAGATACTCGGGGACGAATTTAAGAACATAAGAGGTGGCGGAAGTATTGGAATTCCTGCCCTTGTAGTTAGCCCTACAGAGCTAACCCTTGACTGGGAAGGTTATATAAGCAGTAAAAAGTAATTAAATAAGACGAAATTAAAGGGGCTGTGCAATAAGAAAAAGTACAACAAGATACAGTAGATTTATCATCAAATTATCACTGTATTTTGTGTATATGTTACTCTTAATGCGACAGCCCATTTTTATTGAAAACATTAGTATAAATTTCTTGTGAATAGAGGTCATTACAGCAGTCCACAAAGCACCCTGCGTCCTCGTATTCTAAGCCACTAAGCAGAGGCTTACAGGTGAGAAGAACTTCCTTTGAATAGTAGTAAAAGCTGTAAAATAAGTCATCCGGGAAGACATTGTCATCTTCATAACGAGAGCTCGTCCGCATCTTCATCATAGACTTGCAGACCATAAATACTCTTCTTTTAGTAAATCTAAAAATGAGGCAAAGGCTCGCGTGTTCAAGCATATTTCCATCATTCACAGCTTCTGCAACTTCTACAAAGAGCTCAAGCAATTCCTTTACAAGATAGTCTGCTATGCTATTACTCTGCCTTTTAATAGAGGGCATCCTTAAAAATTCTGACAAGAAAAATAAGGGCGAAAGGTGTTGAATGCCAAAGGGTAGACTGGTGCGATATATTAATACTAGCTGCTCACCAGCCTCCTCCATAGCCTTAATATCCTTCATTTCCGATAAAATTCTCAGATATTCAGGAAAATCAGTTGCTCTGCCATAAGCTGTAGTCAGCCTGTGCCAAGGTATTTCATCTATTTTTCACTGTTTGTATAAAGCTGTTGTGATCTGTCATATTTCCTCCACAATCTTAGTATATGATACAAGTGTTAAAAAGTATAAAAGTTCTGTGCAAGCTTTGCTTGCAAGAGAATTCTATTATCCTTTGATACGCAAAAATATAGAGTAAGTAGCCATTTTTGCATGAGGCGAATTATTTCTATCATCATTGATTATACTTTAGACAAAATGTTTTCAAACAAAATCTAAGTTTCCCTATCCTTGACTTAGTGCATATCGAGTGATATCCTTTCTCTATGTGCATTGTATAAGTCTATACAGCAGAAGCACCAAAAAGTGTAAGAGGTGAAAGCCTGCTTGAAAGAAAACTTATATACTTTTGACGCCATAATAGTCATAGGAGAAAAATGAAAAAGAGATTGTTAAGCTGCACTGCCAGTGATATTAGGAAAATGTCGGCTTCTGATTTGAAAAATTCAATCATAGCAAGCGAAAGCAGAACCATACTTGGAGAAACAGTTGTTACTGCGGCTCCGCTTTTTGAAGATGTTACCAATGCCGAGGTGATGTCTGCGTTTGGAGCAGATTTACTCTTTCGCTAAAATGAATATGATGTGTTTACGAAAATATATCAATCGGACTTGATGAGGCTGAGCCAATTAAGTTTATTAAGCATTTGACAGGAAAGCCTGTAGGTATAAACTTAGAGCCTGTGGAAGAAAAATGTGGACAGTGTGGAAGATTTGATTACACTTCCTGCCGGCAGAAGGCTACAAAAGAGACTTTTTATAGAGGCGGCGAGGCAGGGAGTAGACTTCATTCTGCTCACAGGCAATCCTGCTACCGGAGTGTCAAAACTCAGGGATAATGGCTGCTATTGAAGTTGCTAAAAAGTATTTTAGTACTTTGTTTTTGCCGGGAAAATGCACGCGGCAGGGCTTTCTGAGAAAATACCTCTGAGGAAGTTATACTTGGCTTTATGGATAGGGGTGCTGACGGGTGCTTTATACCCGCAGTGGGAACTGCTCCGGGCATAGGAGAAGCTGAGTCTTCTGCGATAGTAGCCAAGGTAAAGGCTAGGTGGAATTACCATAAGTGCAGTTGGCACTAGTCAGGAAAGTGCAGATGCAGACACCATTCTGTCAGATAGGACTTTGTAACAAGAGGATAGGCTTTGATGTGCACCACCTTGGAGACGGAGGATATGGCAGTGGGTACCTGACCCTGAGAACCTTATGGCACTTTCAATTTGCATAAGGGGAAAGAGACATACCTATATGAAGATGAGCCGTTCCTTAAACAGGTAAGATGGAGCTTCCCTCCTGAATAGTGAATTTCTAAAAAACCCTATATATGCGGATATCACATAGATTGATACCAATATTTAGTGGTTTATTTTAAATAGTTTGATTAATGTGCAGATTTTTAAAAAGTTCAAGAATTTTAAAGAAAATCTTTTGCAATTATGAGAAATCTATGCTATAATAGAAATATGTATATTTTTAAATGTCACAATTCAAGGAGGGTAGTGACTATGGCAATCGAAGCGCATAAACACAGGAAGTGGATATAGCGGGTACGGCGGTGGTAAAGGAATAGGTTCTTTAAGTCGTGAAAGCATCAGTAAAACATCCGGTAATTCCGCATCTCGCCGGTAATGGAGCCGGCGGTGTAAGTGAGTGGCTTAGGCGTGAGCGGTGAGCCCCTGGAGAATCAGGTCGCAGTTTTCGCCGGACGGAGACACCGTTCAGATTAGCAAGAGGGCTGTGGCTAGGGCATGATGCGGCAAGTGAAGCCAAAAAGAGCGAAAAGCTTTGACGAGAATGAGCAAAAGGAAGCATTGGGTAACGTTAGGCAGAATAAGGCTGAGCTAAAAGCTGACGAGCAGTCGCAAATGCACGCAAGGCAGAAAAAGCCAAGTCTGAAAAAGGAATGCAGCCCTTAAAGAACTGGCTCAAAAAGAGCAGAAAAGGGAAGCTGAAAAGTCAGAAAACAAAGAGGATGTTTCTTTTACAGGCAAGTCAGACTCCGATATTAAGAGGCTTTATCTTGAGAGGCGAGATATCAAAGAATGACTATGACTCAGAAATGAAGCGTCAGGGAAAAACTGCGTGAAGTGCTTGCTAAAGAGGAATGAAGATGCTATAAAGATGGCTGCCGAAAGAAATAGCACAGCTAAGAAGCTTGAAAGATTTTGCTGAGAGCATAAAGTCTGCATTTTTCAGATACATCATCCAAGACCTTTTGATGCAGGAGTAAGGCTTGATGCAATTGATATAGCTGAAGCGTACGAAGAAGTGAAAGGGATGAGGCTTCAAAGTCCGATAAAAAGGAAGTGAAGTTTGTATATAACTAGGATTAGTGCGTCAAAATGACGATGACAATTATATCTCGAATAATAAAAACCCATCAGGTGAAGATTTGCCTGATGGGTTATTTTCTAAAACACAATTGCAGGAGAGGCTAATATAGGACTATAATGTATTTAATTGATACAAGTGTCAAAAATTTATTATCTTTTTGGCATCAATATCTTTAGATAAAAAGCGTGCAAAATTCAATTGCGGCTTGCAGTAGAAGAGTACATTTTCTATATGAAAAGGCGTAAGAAGTGAATTTTTGTGGGGGAAGAGAAGACTAAGAATAATTTAGGGAATTACTTGATAGGGTGAGAATATGGATAAATATAGAGTTAAGGGTGCATTTTGACAAGATAGACCGAAATAAGACCATAAGGGTGGAAGTGTTCCAGGCTCAAAGAGTATAACCAACAGGGCTCTCCTTACCCTAGCAGCTCTTGCTGAAGGGGAGTCTATTCTTAAAGGTGCTCTCAAATGATGCCAAAAATATGCTTGCCTGTCTCAGCATTCTTGGCATAAAAATGGAGATAGATGAAGAAAATGAAACTATTACCGTACAGGGTCGTGGAGGAGGAAAGCCCTGTTAGAGAAGCCCTCTGTAAATGTAGGCAGTGCGGGGACAGCAGCCAGATTTCTTACAGCTCTCTTGGCATTTAGTGCCGGAGTATATCACTTAGATGCTTCTGAGCAGATGAAAAAGCGCCCTATGAAGCCGCTTTTTAGATGCCCTTATAAAGCTGGGTGCTCTTATAAGCTATGATGAGACAGAGGACATTTCTCGTTTACCATAGACTCAAGAGCCGTAAAAGGCGGTGAAATAAGCCTTGATACCCGTATTAGCAGTGCAGTCAGTTTCTAAGCAGTAGTAATGACGGGGATTTTCTACTGCCCGATGGACTAAAGGTAAACATAGCAGGAGGAAGAGAAAGCCTGCCCTATGTGGATAAGGACAGCGAGGGTAATGGAAAGCTTTTCTATGAAGCCTCAGGTAGTTTGTGAAAAATGGTTCGATTTCATACATATTAAAAAGATGGCGATACCTATAAGGGTAGAAAAATACGAGATTGAGCCTGATGTTTCTAGGTACTACTATTTCTATGCGATGGCTGAAATCCTTGGGTGCAGGGCTCAGGTAAAATGTACATTTAGACAGCATTCAGGGGATATAGAGTTTGTTAAACTTGACAAAATGGTGCAAGGTTAGAGGATGAGGCGGATGGAATTCTTTTATATGGGGGCAAAATGAGGGTCTCTACGATGGAATTGAGGCTAATCTTAACAGCTTTTTCAGACCAAAGCCTCACCCTTGCGGCAGTTAGCGATTTGCAAAAAGTCCAAACAAAGATAACCGGTATAGCCCATATCCGTCATGCAGGAGTCAGACCGCCTCCTTGCCATCAAAAATGAACTGGAAAAGCTTTTGGAGTTGGGGGCGGTTATGGGGGATGGTGAGATAAGCATTTTCCCGAAGCGCAATGGATGAAAAACGAGGTTTATATAGAGACCTGATCACCACCGTGTGGCTATGGCTTTTTGCGCTAGCTAAGAAGAGCTGGTGTAATAATTAAAATCCAGATTGCTCAGCGAAAACTTTAAGGATTATTTTTAAGGTCTTAGACGAAATCGGATAATAATTGAAAAATCAGTAGGCATTGCTATGTATGAGAAAGAAATTGAAGAACTTCAGAAAATAATAGACGACAGCAGTAGAATCGTATTCTTTGGAGGAGCGGGAGTGTCTACGGAGAGCGGAATACCTGACTTTAGAAGTGCTGACGGGCTTTATCATCAGGAGTATAAATATTCTCCGGAGCAGATTATAAGCCACAGCTTTTTCCTTAGATATCCTGAGACTTTTTATGAGTTTTATAAGGATAAGATGATGTATCTAGATGCAGCCTAACCCTGCCCACCTTAAGCTCGCCGAACTAGAGAGGGCAGGCAGGTATGTAGCTGTTGTAACTCAGAATATAGACGGGCTTCACCAGCAGGCAGGGAAGTAAGAAGCGTGTATGAGTTACACGGAAGCATACATAGGAATTATTGCATGAAATGTGGGAAATTCTATGATGCAGACTATGTAAAAACTCTGAGGAGTTCCACATTGTGAGGTGGCAGCATCGTAAAGCCTGATGTAGTCCTGTATGAAGTAGCGACTTGACCAAATGTAACCCAAAGGGCTGTTATGGCGATTTCAATGGCTGACACCTCATTATAGGGAGGGACTTCTTTGGTCGTATATCCGGCAGCAGGCTTTGTGGACTATTTTCACTGGAAAGCACCTTGTGGTGATAAATAAGTCAGAGACCGAAAAATGTAAATGCTAAGCTGACAATCAATGCTCCAATTGGGGAGATAATGAGAGGGATAAGGGTATAATATTAATGCATTTATAAACTTTCTATGGTAGAATAAAAGCCGTAGGAGATTTGAAATATGAGTGTTGAAGTTAGGAAAAATAAGGCTTGGCGTGAAAGAGTATGACTACACCCTGAAAAGAAAAACCGTAAAGAATATAAATCTAAGGGTGAAAACCCAGCGAGATTATCATGTATCTGCCAATAAAAAGAGTTCCTCCGTGGATGTAACTTGAAGTGATTTATAAAAAGCAAAGAAGAGTTCATACTGGAAGCTTTTTGAGAGATTTGAGAAAATGGGGAAAAATGCGGAAAATAACAGAGAAATAAGTTATAATACGGGAGATGAAATAAATTATTTTGGGAAAAATCTTAGCCTAAAGGTCGTGCAATCACCTAAAGAAAGCGTGAAAGCAAGCAGTGAGGTACATTTTATATCTTTGTAAAAGATGTAAATGACAGGAGAGAAAAAGAACGCCTGCTAAAGAAATGGGAGTTAACCTTAGCAAAAGAAGTATGACGAAGATGGTTGACTTTTTGTTATCCTGATTTCAAGGAAATGGAGTTGTATATCCCAGCATCAGCATAAGGAAGATGACCAGCAGATGGGGCTCCTGCAAGCCAAAGGGAGGCAAATTACCCTGAACCTTGAGCTTATTCACAAACCCAAGGAATGTCCCAGGTATGTGGTAGTTCACGAAATGGCTCATTTCATACACCCCAACCATTCCAGTGACTTTTGAGGGTTGTAGGAAATATTATGCCTGATTATAAAAAGAGAAGAGATGTGCTAAAACGGCAGATAATACAGTGGAGGAGAAAAAGTAATGTCTGAGAAACAAAAGATACTTATAGTGGACGATGATGAGGATATATCTGAGCTTATATCGCTCTATCTCGTGAAAGAATGCTACGATACAAAGAGGGCAGAGAGATGGAGAGGTGGCGCTCACCCTGTTTAAGGAGTACCAGCCTGACCTTATCCTGCTTGACCTTATGCTTCCGGGAAAGCGATGGCTATGATGTGTGCAGGAGATCAGGAAAACCCTCGAAAGTGCCTATCATTATGCTGTCTGCAAAGGGAGAAATCTTTGATAAGGTGCTGGGTTTAGAGCTTGGTGCTGATGACTATATGATTAAGCCCTTTTGACTCAAAAGAGCTTGTAGCAAGGGTAAAGGCAGTACTTAGGAGATTTAGTGCAGATACAGGAGCCGGTAGCGACAATAAGATTTCTGCAGGAGTAGAAGAAGATGCAAATATCAATAGAGTCCGTTATGCAGATTTGAGATAAACCTAACCAATTATTCTGTTACTTACTATGATAAAGGGTGGATATGCCGCCCTAAGGAGCTGGAGCTGTTTTATTTTCTCGCATCTCACCCAAATCAGGTATTTATAAGGAACAGCTCCTTGACAGGATCTGGGGATATGAGTACATAGGTGACACCAGAACAGTAGACGTCCATGTGAAAAGGCTTAGAAAGAAGATTAATGACCATACAGAATGGAGGCTTTCTACAGTTTGGGGCGTGGGATACAAGTTTGAGACATTGACAAGGAGTTAAGGTAGAATGAAGAATCTTATAGTAGCCCAGTCAGGCGGTACAACAGCGGCAATAAATGCGACTCTCCACAGGAGTAATAAGGGAGTGGTGCAAAGGGAAAATAGGGAGCTAAGGTATGTGGCTCAAGATTTGGAGTAGAGGGGATACTGAGGGAAAATATCATTGATTTGACAGAGCTTTCAGAGGATGATTTGGACAAGCTTGAGGTGTACACCTGCTCTCAGCTCTTGGCTCCTGCAGTTACAGGCTTTTCAGACCCAAAGGAAGATGAGACTGACTTTAAGAGGGTTGTGGAAGTATTTTAGATACGACATAGGGCATTTTGTCTACATAGGTGGAAATGACTCGATGGACACAGTATACAGGCTTTCTGGACGTATTTTAATGAAAATGAAATAACAGACATTACTGTAAATGGTGCTCCTAAGACCATAGACAATGACTTAACAGGCATAGACCACTGCCCGGGCTTTGGCTCTACTGCAAAATACACATAGCTACCGTGTGCAGTGAGCTTGCGAGGGAAGTAAAGGTATATGACAGGAAAAACATCCTTATAGTCGAGATTATGGGAAGAAACGCATGGCTGGCTCACTGCTGGCAGCACTTGCGGCTGAAAAGGACAGCGAAGTTCCTTATCTCTATTTTACTTTAAGCGAGGTCACCCTTTTCTGTAGACAAATTCGTGGCTGACCTTAAGGAAGTGATGAAGAAGTCAAAGAATGTAATTGTTGCGCATAAGCGAGGGGTACGGTCATTGAGCAGGCTGGTGGACATCAGGAAAAACGCAGGAAGGAGAAGTAGATGCCTTTACTATAAACAGCTTGCAGGAAGTAGGAAGGATACTTGAAAAGGTCCTAAAAGATGAGCTTAAATACAAGGCAGAGGTATATCGAGCTAAGCCTTGTACAGCGCTGTGCATCGCACTGCCTAAGTGAGACCGATATAAAGGGAGTCAGAAGAGACTTGGCAGAGTGGCTGTAAGACTTGGGCTTAGCGGACTGTCAGGGGAAGATGGCAAGGCTTATAAGAGTTTCTGATGAGCCTTACAAGGTGGAATATTCATCAGTTGACATAGCAGAAGTTGCTAATCTTGAAAAGAAGGTTCCTCTTCAGTGGATAAATGAGGCTAAGAACGGAGTTACAGAGGAGATGATGAAGCATCCTGGGCTACCTAGTCCAGGGAGAGAGATGAGCTGCAGGTATAAGGACGAGGGGTGCCTGATTATCTGATTTTTGAGAGCTTGAAATTGCCAAAATGGAATCTCAAATCTAAATTCTAATTTGTCGAGTTGTTATCGGGTCGACTAAGTTGACGCAAAAACTGATAAATGTCCAGACTCGCTCCGGCATCCGCTTCGCTCCGCCTAACGCGCTCGCTTGGGCATTATCAGTTTTGCTGTCATCAGCTATCTAGCCCTCCGTAGTAACGCTCCGAATGATAACATTTCAGACTCGCTCCGGCATCCGCTTCCTTTGCTCCGCCTAACGCGCCGCTTAGAATTTATCATTCGTAGCTGGCACCTTAAATTTATACAAATAATAACTAGAATACCAAAATGAAAGGCAGCCACTCTAACGCTCCCTTGTGGCTGATGCGTTTGTTTGTCCCGACTTACCAATCAAAACAGCCGGAACTAATAATGCCCACACAGTTCGCTGTTTCCACTCTGACATCGATGCTGCGCACTCGTCACTCGTGACAGCTATTATATAGGCTAGATCTGCACCTTGCTTCGTTGCTTCGCACCTTGCAAAGTGCGAGTCACCTGCCAAAAAGCGAGCGCATCAGGTTTTCGTCAACAAAGTCATATTACAACAGCATCATACAGAAAAACCGTAGCGAGTCTGGACATTTATTAGTGGAGGCGTGACTTAGTTAACAAAACAATCACATCAGTCTACAACTTAAAAATAGCAACTTACAGTCTCGACATATCAATTTTCCTTCATAATCCCTTCTCCAAAAAGCCCCATTTGACACAATCACATCAAAATCAGAAAAATCAGCGAGCTTAAAATACCCCTCCTTAAACTCCTTGCTATTATCAAGCAAAAGCACAGTCTTGAAAGAGTTCTTTATCATTTTCTTGCAGAGGGGCTTGAGAATCATCACCCTCAAATATTCCCTGAGTTGTAATCGCCTTGCTTGATATGAAAGCGTTGCGTCAGCACGGAAATTGCTGATAAAGCAGAAGCATACTCTCCTATTATGGAGAGACTTTGTTCTTTAGCACTCCCGGACAAGATGTAGCACTTGATATTGGGATAGGTATTTACACTCAGCTTGCTATATCGATCCCGTTGGTTATAACAGTGAGATTGCTTAAGGCTTTAAGCAAGGGATGAAAAGGCTTACAGTAGAAGAGGAATCAAGGAAGATGACCATGTTATCCTGCAAAAAGGGTGCGGGCGCTTTGCAGAGCCATTTTCTTATCCGTATTCTCCATTCTTCTTATATTGATGGAATTCTCTAGAAGAACTCGGAGACCATAGTTATACCACCATGATATCTCTTTATTATCCCTCTTCCTCAAGGGTAATCAAATCCCTACGCAAGGTTGACCTTGATACATAGAGCTTTCTTGCACATATTTGTAATGTCGCCAACACCATTTCCGCTTGAAAGATATACTAAAATCTGTTTTCTTTCGTTCAATATATTTCATATTAAGTCTCCATATCCCGGTTTAATAAATGCTACTGATATCCTGATTTGTTATTTAATAATCAGCACATAGGTAAACAGCTTGAACATATGCTCAAAATGTGTAACTTTATTACCACATATCAGCTACAGGTAGTATAACATTTTTGTTCATAAATCAAAAGGAAAAATAAACCAAAATGAACATTTTAGAACAAAAATGAACCAGAAAACAGATATTTTAAAATAAATTCAACTAAATCTCCAAGTATAGCTAAAATATTCATAATATGTTATTATCAGTTCAAGATGATTAGTACTACAAAGAAATTCTAAGATCATCTCAAAAATTCATAAAAAATATAGTATAAAAACCGGATTTATATTTATTAAAGGAGCATATATGAAAAAGCACTGGCAATAGATATGGGAGCTACCTCAATCAGAGGAATAATAGGCTATATTGAGGATGGCAAGATAAAGCTTTTGAAGAGGTTATGAGATTCTCTCTATGAAATAAAAGTTCAAAATGGAAGACTGCGTTGGGATTTTTGATGAACTTTTTGATCGTGGAAACCATAAAGGAAAACGGACACGAGATATCTTCGGTGGGTATAGACACCTGGGGAGTTGACTTCGCTATGGTAGATAAAGAAGGAAAGCTGGTTGAGCCTCCTGTCTGTTACAGGATCCAAAGCATCAGAGAGCGCTATGAGGAAGCCTTAAAGAGCCTTAGCGAGAAGGAAATATTTGCTGAAACGGGAACTCAGATTGTGAGTATAAATACCCTTTTTCAGTTATTGGCATTTAAGAAGCTTAATCGGATGGCTGTGAAAAGGCTGATAAGCTGCTTATGATGCCTGATTTGATACAGTACCTCTTAACCGGCAATATGACGGGTGAGGAAACCATACTTTCAACCACTCAGATGCTTAATCTTAAAACAGGAGATTATAGCGATAAACTGCTTGAGGTTTATAGCTGAGATAAAAACAAAGCTTCAAAGATAACAAAGGCTGGCTCTATCACAGGCAATGTTAAGACAGGACTTGTAGATGAACTAAAAGACCTGGATGTAGATGTAGTTTCAGTCTGTGGTCGATACAGCAAGTGCAGTACTGCTTACCAAGGTAATGACAGATGCTGATACTATGTTTCTGCAGTTGTGGGAACCTGGTCTCTCTTTGGAATAAGAGCAGAAAGCCCTGATTTATCCGAGAGAGCTTTATGAAAAGGGACTCTACTAATGAGCTTGGCTTTGATTCTACTCACTTTTGTTTAAGAATCTTACAGGACTTTATCTACTTGAGAAATATAAAACAGCTATGGAGAAGAAGCTTGGAAAGAAAGCTTGGTTTGACGAGATTACAGTCTATGTGGAAGAGTCAGCTTAAGAAGGAAGAGACCATAACTAATCTGATAGACATGGGAAGATCCGAGAGTTTGGAAGTGAAGAGGCTGATGCCAAAGAAGTAATAGATGATGAGTTTCTTAAAGAAAGGGGCTTGCACTTCCTGAGAATGAAATGGACTATTTCAGAGTTATCTATGAGACATGGTAAAGAAATATCTTGAAGTAAAGACCGCTCTTGAAGAAATATCGGGCAAAAAGTATAAAGACGTCCATATGATAGGCGGTGGGGCAAAGTCTTCACTCTATGCAAACTGATAGCTAAAAAGACTTGATGTAAGCATTACAGCGGGACCTTATGAGGCTTCCAGCTCTTGGTAATATTATATGTTCAGTTGAAGCGCACTCCGGAGAGATAAAGACCATTGAAGAGGGACTTTGAGGCTGCTTATAAATCGCAGGAAATGAAAACATACTAACATACATATTTTAAGGAGGAAAATGACATGAGTTATCCAAAAATTGGTATTAGACCAACACTGACGTACCGCTGGGGCGGGAGTTAGAGAAGGCGCTTGAGGACCAGACAATGGGAATGGCTAATAGAGCTAAAAAGCCGATTGAAAGCGAACTTAAATATCCTGACGGCACACCTGTTCAGTGCGTGATTTCACCTTGTACTATAGGTGGTGGCGGCGAGGCTGCTAAATGTGACGAGTTTTTCTCAACTCAGAATGTAGTTGGTACCCTTACAGTAACACCTTGCTGGTGCTACGGTACAGAGACTATGGACTTAAACCCCTAACACAATAAAGGCTGTATGGGGATTTAACGGAACTGAAAGACCTGGTGCTGTTTACCTTTGCAGCAGTTATGGCTGCTTATGCACAGAGGGACTTCCAGCATTTTCAATTTACGGACACGAAGTTCAGGATAAGAATGATGAGACCATTACAGAAGATGTAAAGAAGAAACTTCTTGACTTTGCAAGAGGTGCAATTGCAGTGAGGTCTTATGAAGAATAAGTCCTATGTAAACCTTAGCTCGAGTATCTATGGGTATTGCAGGTTCTGTTGTAAATGTAGATTTCTTCCAGAAATATCTTGGAATGAGAACTGGAGTGGGTAGACATGACTGAGATTCTAAGAAGAATCGAGCTTGAAAATCTATGACCACGAAGAATACGAGAAGCGTCTTAAGTGGGTTCGTGAGAACTGCAAAGAGGGCTACAATACAAATGCCGGAAAGGATTTCCTGAGATAATCAAGAAATCCAGATGGATACCTGAGGACAAGCAGTGGGAGTTCTGCGTTAAGACTATCACTTGTAGTAAGAGACATACTTAAGGGTAATCCAAAGCTTGCAGAAATCGGCTGGCACGAGGGAGTCTCTTGGTAGAAACGCTATAGCAGGCGGTTTCCAGGGACAGAGAATGTGGACAGACTGGCTTCCAAATGCTGACTTTACAGAGGCTATTACAGCTTCAGGCTTTGACTGGAACGGCAAGAGAGAGCCTATTCCATTTGCAACAGAGAGAATGATACATAACGGCGTATCTATGATGCTTGGATGGCTCGTAACCAATAAAGCAGCAATCTTTAGTGATGTAAGAACATATTGGTCACCTGAGTCTGTTGAGAGAGTAACAGGAAAGAAAGAAGCTTACAGGTAAGGTATGAAAGCGGTATAATGCCTTATCAACTCTGGTGCAAGCTGCTTAGACGGCTCAGCTGCAGCTAAGAATGAAAAGGGCGAAGGCTGCGATGGAAGGGAGTGGTGGAACCTCACAGACGAGGACATCAAGGCTCTTACAGAGGCAACGAGCTGGTGCAGAGCGAACTACGAGTACTTCAGAGGCGGCTTCTCATCACACCTTTAAGACAGCCGCTGAGATGCCTGTAACTATGATTAGAACCAATATCGTTGGGGTGTTGGACCTACCTTACAGATAATAGAGGGTTATACCTGTGTACTTGAGGATGATGTGCATAAGGTACTCGATAGAGAGAACAGATAGAAGCGGTAAACAACCTGGTTTGCACCAAATCTTTCAACCAAGTCAGCTGACAGCGTATACAATGTAATGGCTAAGTGGGGTGCTAACCACGGAGCAACAGTTCATCGTACGTAGGTGACAGACTTATAACTCTTGCTTCTATGCTTAGAATTCCTGTTGCTTTCCACAATGTAACAGAGGACAGAATCTTCAGACCACATTCATTTAATGGTTGGAACTACAGATTTAGAGAGCCAGGATTTTTCAGAGCTTGTGCTTATTACGGACCACTCTACAGATAAAACTTGGAAAGTTTTTGTAAACTTGAGAACTATTGGGATCTCGATATCATAATAAGCTAGAGAAATCAGGAATTGCCTCTAGGAGACGCTCCGAATGATAACATTTCAGACTCGCTCCGGTTTTTCTGTAAGTGGAATGTTGGATATTTACACCAATTGACGAAAAACCCTAATGCGCTCGCTTAGAATTTATCATTCGTAGCTGGCATATTAAAAGTATATACGCATACTTGAAGCAAAGGTTTTCAGCAAAAGCATGATAATGCCTAAGCAGAGCGCATTAGGCGTAGCGCAAAGCGGATGCCGGAGCGAGTCTGGACATTTATCAGTTTTATGTCAACTAGCTAATGAATTTACAACATAGATTTATGTAGTAGTTTTGTGTAATAAGAGTGACAGCACAAGTCTGAAATTTATATAAGAGGTGGAGGAGATTGGGGTTAAGTTTGGCTCTAATTAGAAGATAGAAAAAGAAAATAGAAGCGGTCTTATGACCAGCGGAGGATGATGTTATGTTAATGGAAAAAGCTAGAGGGAGCTTGTGAAATATGGTAAGAAGCTTGTGACAGCAGGACTTACCAAGCGGAACAGGCGGAAACTTAAGCAGTATTTGATAGAGAGAACAAGATGGTGGCTAGTACTCCATCAGGAATCGATTTCTTTGAGATTCAGCCTGAGGATATAGTAATAATCGACCTCGATGGAAAAACAATTGAGGGCACACGCACACTTCTTCAGAATGGGAAATGCACCTTATGCCTTATAGGACAAGGGATGATATAGATGCAGTTATTCATGCACATGTTATGTACACAACAGTACTGGCGTGCCTCACGCGAAGAACTTCCTGCAACTCACTATATGATAGCAGTAGCAGGACCTACAGATTAGATGTGCAGAATACGCAACCTACGGTTCACAGAACTTGCTGTAAATGCTTGTAAGGCGATGGAGGACAGAAAGGCAGTTATCCTTGCCAACCACGGAGTGCTTGCAGGAGCAAATGACCTCCTCAATGCATTTAACATAGTTGAAGAGATTGAATATTGTTCAGAAGTCTATGTAAAGGCAAGAAGTATAGGTAATCCTGTTGTACTTCCTCCGGAAGAGATGACACTTATGGCTGAGAGAGTTTAAGACTTACGGACAGAAGAAGAGTATAAGAGAATAGCTTTTGCTAAGGAGTTAATATGGGTGATTTAATACTTTCAATGAAAGGAATTTGCAAAATCCTTTTTCAGGCGTAGCAACACTTAAAAATGCAGCACTCGACCTGAAGGCGGGTGAGGTAGTTGCCCTGATGGGAGAAAATGGAGCCGGCAAATCTACTCTTATGAAGATTTTGACCGGTATATATTCAAAAGATTCCGGTGAAATACGGTATATGGGACAGGAGGTCTGTTTTCTGAAAATATCGCTGAATCTGAAGAAAGCAGGAATCTCCATTGTTCATCAGGAGCTTAACATGATGAACGACCTGACAGTAGCTCAAAATCTTTTTTATCGGACGCGAAGAAATGAACGGATTTTTAATAGACGATAAGAAGATGAATGAAAAGCTAGAGAGTTATTCAAGGTATTGAAGATAGACATCAATCCTGCTGATCAGCAACCTGACTGTAGGTAAGCAGCAGATGGTGGAGATCGCAAAGGCGATTTCATCGAAAAGCCAAGGTAATTATCTTTGATGAGCCTACAGCAGCCCTTACAGACTCTGAGATAGAGGAACTTTTAAGGTAATAAGAGACCTGAAAAAGCAGGGAACCGACATGGTATACATATCTCACAGAATGGATGAGATCGATGTTATATCAGACAGAGTTATAGTAATGAGAGACGGAGAGTATGTAGGAACCCTCATTACCAAAAGAATGCAGCAAGGATGATATCATCAAGCTGATGGTAGGTAGAGCCATATTTGGTGAACCTAAGATAGCTTCAAATGTTGCTAAAGATGCCCCTGTAGTGCTTAAATGCGAGAACCTAAACAGAGGTAAGGCAGTTAAGGATGTAAGCTTCGAGCTTAGAAAAGGTGAAATACTTGGCTTCTCAGGCCTTATGGGAGCAGGCCGTACAGAGGTTGCCAGACTTATCTTTGGTGCAGACAAAAAGGATTCCGGCAAGATATTTATAAATGGCAAGGAAGTCTCTTCGAAACACTCCGCAGGATGCGGTAGCACATAGTATAGGCTATCTCTGAGGATAGAAAGCGTTACAGCTTTATAGTTGATAAGTCAGTAGAAGAAAATACAGTTATTTCCTCATTAAACGACTTCGTAAAGGGAATTTTCATAGATAAGGCAAAGAGCAAGGAAGTTTCACAGAAATACGTAGAGAGCCTTAAGACAAAGACTCCTAGTGTATCGCAACTAGTTAAGAAGCTTTTCCGGCGGTAATCAGCAGAAGAGTAGTTATAGCTAAATGGTTGGTGAAAAACTCTGATATCCTTATATTTGACGAGCCTACGAGAGGTATAGACGTGGGTGCTAAGAGTGAAATCTACGCACTTATGGAAAGGCTTGCAAAAGAAGGAAAATCGATAATAATGATATCCTCAGAGCTTCCTGAGGTACTTCGTATGAGTGACAGAGTAATTGTAATGTGCAGGAAGAATTACAGGAATTTTTGGATATTGCAGAGGCTAATCAGGGAAGTCATTATGCAGTCTGCTACAAAACGTTAAGGGAGAGTAAACCATGGATATTATATTTTCTAATCAGCGTACAATAGTTATAGCTGCACTGGTACTTATTTGTATAGCATTTGCAGCCATTACACCTGATAAATTTTTACAGATAACAACATTTACCAATATTGCAAAATCCGCATACTATGTGGCATTTATGGCAATTGGTGTTACCTTTGTTATCGGAACCGGAGGCATAGACCTCTCAATAGGTACAATAGCAATCTGTTCAGCCCTCATAGGGTGGAACCCTTATGGAAAAGGAGTGTTCCAATGGGTATCGTACTTCTTGTAATCCTTTTTAAGTGGTGCGTTCTTTGGACTTCTTAACGGACTTATGGTTGCGAAAAATGGGATTGCCGGCATTTTATAGCTACCCTCGGCACGATGATGATGTCAAGAGGTCTTGGCTCAATCGTATCAGGAACTAAGACAATTTCTTTCCCACAGGGAGATTCAGCAGGAGCTTGGTTTAGAGAGTTCTTTATGATAACAAAGGATGGTGGAATCTTACCAAAGAACTTCCTACAGGTTTTTGTACTTCTTGCAGTGATTGCTATAGTTATGGCTCTTATCTTAAATAAAACAAAGACAGTAATGTTACATCCTTTCAATCGGCTCCAACAAAGAGGCTACAAGACTTTCAGGTATCAACGTAGTTAAGTATGAGACACTTGCTTATGTATTTTCAGGCTTATTCGCAGCACTTGCAGGTATTGCTTATGTGGCGGTATTTACAACAGCGCAGCCCTAATACAGGTAATGGTTTCGAGCTTGATGCAATCGCAGGTGTAGTTATCGGTGGTACTTCACTTGCGGGCGGTGTAGGCACCATACTTGGAACTATAGTTGGTGTCTTCATTATGACAGTGTTAAAGATTGGTTTCCCTTATATAGGAGTACAGTCACATTATCAGCTCTTCATCACAGGTATCATCCTTATCTTTGCGGTATATATGGATGTACTTAACAGAAAAAGAGGAAAAATAGTCAGTATTTTTAGCTAAGAACCTATTAATTCCAAATCACTCAAATATTAAGGGTGTGAAAAGTTTGGATTAATACAATAAAGGAGGAAAAACAGATGAAAAACAAGGAAACTTATGGCGGCACTTCTTAGCACAGTTATGGTAGTATCAGCGCCATACAGCCTGTGGCGGAAGCGGTAACAAAAACTACTTCAACAAAGTCAGCAACAAGTGCAGCAAAGCACAACCAGTAACGCTAGCGCAGCAGAGTCAAGCGCAGCAAAGTCAAGTGCAGCAGCAAGCACAACAACAGATGGCGGTACAAAGCACATTGACGTTATCGCTAAGGGCTTCCAGCATCAGTTCTGGAAAGCAGTTGAGCTTGGTACACAGAACGCTGCTAAGGAGTTTGGTGTTGAGGTTACGCTTCCAGGGGACCTGACAATGAATCAGCTATTGCACAGCGGGTAGAATAGCTTAAATACAGCTATAGCTAAACAGCCTACAGCTATCTGCCTTGCAGCTCTTGATACTAAAGGCAAGTATCCCATCCATCCAGTCAGCTATGGAAGCAGGCATCCCTATTATCGGATTTGACTCAGGTGTACCTGATGCTCCAGAAGGAGCTATCAAGGCTAATGCTTCCACAAACAACTCAGTGGCAGGTGCTTTGGCAGCAGAAGAGCTTTATAGTTAATCGAGTCAAAGGGTTAAAGATGCAAAAGAAACTGTAAGAATCGATGTAGTAAGCACAAGAGTCCAACTCACAGTCCATCGTTGAGAGAACAAAAGGGATTTGTAGATAAGATGACAGAGCTTTGCGGTGCAGACAATGTATCAGTAGAGGGACATGATGAGCTTAAAGAATGAGAGGCTGGAGCTAAGGTGGTTCTTGATGTAGGTATCCTGCAGAAGTTAAGGATGTATGATGCAGCAGCAGTTGCTTCTGCTATACTTGAGAAGAAGGATCTATAGCTATTTACGGTTCTAACGAGTTTGCAGCAAACGCTATTATAACAGCTAACGAAGGTCTTGATAAGCTGAGGTGCTGACAAAGATAATTGCAGTTGGTTTTGATGCCGGTAGGAAGCTTCTTGACGCAGTTAGAGCTAAAGACATTTGCAGGTGCTGTAACACGGGATCATGTACAGATTAGTTACCAGGCAGATCAAGCTTGCGGTAGAAGCAGCTGACGGCAAGAGTGTATCTGATGTGGATACAGGCGCTAAAGTGGTACAACGCTGACAATATGGATGCAGATGACATTAAGCCTTGCTTATATGAGTAAATCTGTGGTAAAATAATAACAACAAGGGGTGCCTTGCAATTAGGGCACCCATTATGTAAGGCAGCAATGTTAAAACATTCACAATCAATTAATAATTAGGAAGGAAGAAGAAATGTTAAAAAAATATTCCTAAAATACTATCCCTGAGCTTTTTGGCGGCACTGTGCGAGATGGGACATTCTGACAGACTTGTAATATCAGATGGTAATTTCCTGCTCATACCATGGGCAAAAAAATGCCAAGGTAATTGAGGCTTGACGGACTATGGAGTTCCTGAGGTACTCGATGCTATACTAAAGCTATTTCCACTCGATACCTATACTGAAAAATCAGTTTCTCTTATGGAAAAGGTGCCGGGAGATACTGTGGAAACCTATATGGGAAGAATTTGAGGAAATAGTGGCAAAAATACGATGAGCGTGGTGCAGCTACCATCAGCTTCATCGAAAGATTTAAGTTTTATGAGGAGGCTAAGACCTCTTATCTCATAATAGCAACTTCTGAAAAGGCTCTATAGCAAATATCTATGTTGCAGAAGGGTGTAGTTACAGACTAAGGTCTGAGAAAGTGGAGGAAAAAGATGGCGAACAAAATTGTATTGAACGAGGACTTCTTATCACGGAGCAGGTGCAATCAAGGGAGATTACTGTAGAGGCTAAGAACAGAGAGCTTTGAGAGAGCTTTCGTATGTTCAGATCCTGACCTTGTTAAGTTCAATGTAACAAGCAAGGTAACTGATTTGCTTAAGGCTGAAAATATGGACTTTGAAATCTATTCTGAAATACAGCCAAATCCGACAATCGAAAATGTACAGGGCGGAGTAGCCGCATTTAAAAGCAGGAGGCTGACTATATCATAGCTATCGGCGGTGGTTCTTCTATGGATACAGCTAAAGCTATCGGTATCATTATCACCAATCCTGAGTTTGAAGATGTTAGAAGTCTCGAGGGACTTTCAGCTACTAAGAAACCTTGCACGTACCTATATTTGCAGTTCCTACAACAGCGAGGTACAGCGGCAGAGGTTACCATCAACTACGTTATTACAGATGTAGAAAGAAGCGTAAATTCGTATGTGTAGAGCCCACGATATCCCTGTAGTTGCATTTGTAGACCCTGAGATGATGAGCTCAATGCCTAAGGGACTTACTGCTTCAACAGGTATGGATGCACTTCACACACGCTATCGAGGGGTTATACAACTCTTGGTGCAAATACAATTACAGATATGTTCAACAAGGCTATCGAGCTTATTGCAAAGAGCCTTAGAGGAGCTGTTGAGAATACAAAGGAGAGCAGAGGGTATGGCACTTGGTAAGTATCTTACCGGTATGGGCTTCTCTAACTGCGGTCTTGGTATAGTTCATTCTATGGCACATTCCTTAGGTGCTGTATATGATACACCTCACGGAGTTGCTAACGCCATCCTCCTCCCTACGGTAATGGAGTACAATGCAGAGGCGACAGGCGAGAAGTTAAAAGATGTAGCCATCGCAATGGGTGTTGAAGGCGTAGAGAAGATGAGTCAGGAAAGAGTATAGAAAGGCAGCAGTGAGACGCTGTTAGAAGCTTTCTAAGATGTTGGCATCCTGCTGACCTCAAGGCTATAGTGAAGCCTGAGGGACCTTGACTTTCCCTTACACAGTCTGCTATGGATGATGCCTGCAGACCTGGCAATCCAAAGGAGCCTACATTTGAAGATATTAAGAATCTGTATCTTAAAGCTATGTAATTACTTATAAGATAATATTTTGCTCGAATTTACATAAAAATAATTTATCCCTATCAAAACTGAAAGAAAATATATCAGGTTTTGATAGGGAATTAATTTTTATATTATAAATCCAGTTGTACAAGTGTAGCAGGCATTTCATGCTTAGTATTTACCTTATCCGGACCGGTAACAAGGTCAAAGCATGAAACTATAATTCTACCATCCCATACTATAGGTTCTCCGGGCTGGTCAAGTCCTCCATCCACTCCGCTGCAGTCAGGGCTTTCGGCAATACGCTCAACATTGCCGTCCGGAGTTCACTGCAATAGCATTTGCAGAGAAATCGGCAATATAAAGATTACCGTTATCATCAAAAATCATACCATCCGTACTCTGCAAATTTTTGGAATCCTGTGCAAATATTTTATTTTCAGCAAGGCTTCCGTCTTCTTTGAAAGTTAGACGGTATACCGCTCCATCACCAAAATTACCAACATATAGAGCTCCGTCAGGTCCGAACACAATACCGTCTGCTCCATACTGACAATCAGGATTTTTCAGTTACAAAGGTGGCAAAGATATTTTCATCTTTCAGAGTATTGCTTATATGTATATCATGTTCGTCTGTTCCAAATCTATAAACACAGCTTATCAGCTCACCGTCCTCACGTTTCACAGGATGGAGATAGCTTTGTGTAACATACATATATCCGTCTTTTATGCGTATACCGTTTGGATGTTCCATCCCATATGCCACTACAGTAGTTTCCAAAAATTTCTCCATCATCCGTAACCTTTAGCTTGAGTACACGTCCTTTCTAAATATAAGATCGAGGGTGTTCGCTCCAACCTTGATTATCACATAAATATACATTCCAATCGTCGTCGCAAAGGCTATACCCATATTTCGGGCTATGCCTGTTTCCAGGATGAACCGGAACATCAAACCATTTTGTTACATTTCCTTCTTTGTCAAAGGCGCACTACTATTCCCGACATAGTTATCTTCGGCATAATTCGGACGGGAAAGTACAAGATTACCATGTCTGTCTATAGCCATCCCATCAGGCGTACATATATATTCAGGTAAAATACTGAAAAAGTTTTGATTCTCTCATATTGCCTCCTTCTAAAAACTTGATTAAAAATTTTGCTCAAACTTTTTGCATCAAACCTTAAATGCTTTTGTAGTATTCAAAAATTTGTATTATTCTTTTCGATGATAATATTATTACTAATCAAAGTCAACGTACAAAAGCTAATGCTTTTGGGTAAAATGCAACACTCTTATCTGTAGTCAATGAGGATAGAAACATTCCGCTTTTGGTATAGGCATAATTCAAAGATTATAAATTTTTGTTAAAAATAGAAAAATAAAATTGTGATACAAAGAAATAATTTTCATATATACATTTCTTAGATATTATGATAAAACTATGATAAAAAGGAGGATGAATTATGATAAACATAAGACCTGTACCAAATTTAAGAAATAAATTCTCGAAATAGAAGAAGAGATAACTACTACGAACTCACCTATAATTTTAACAAATAGCGAATATGAAACTATGAGTATAGGGCTGAGTTCATCTCTAATTGATTCTGTTGAAAGAAGACTTGACGAAAGCAGACAAATACGCAGACGAATGATAGGAGTTAGGCACTCCAATGATGATATTTTTAAAAAGGGTTAGGAAAAAAGAATAAATGGGAAATCTAAGATTCTTAGAAGAGAGCAGGAAGAAACCATGAAAGCTCTGCCAGAGTAAGTTATTAATGACGCTATCCATAACTGAATATTATAGTATTTAAATTTGAGCATTGTCCATACCAAATCCTGTCAGAGAAAAACAGCTTCTGATATGGACATAGTGAAAAGTTAACTTGTCCATACCAAATCCTGACAGACAGCTTTTGGTATGGACATTTGCTTTTAAACTTATGCTGACGAATAAATATTAAAAGTGATATGATTATGATATCAAATAAATTCTTTGGACTAATACTCCGGAAAGGAATCACTATGGAAGAGAAAATTCTTAAAAAGCACAGGAAAGGGCTTTCGCTATGCTCTTTGTGAGCCTGTTAATCATACTTGCAGGCTGTGGCACCACTAGCCTATGGCGGCATTTATGATATGACATTTTGCATCCCTATTGGGATTGTTGTTATGATATGCTGAGCTTTATACTTATAGCCGGGGTGAAGAGTAGTTAGACCTCAGGAAGCTGTGGTTTTATACACTTTTTGGTAAATACATTGGTACACTCAAAGACGAAAGCTTTCACTTTATCAATCCATTTGCAACATCCTTCCAATCCAGCTGCTAGGACAGAAACTCGGACAGAGTAGCGATGTGAATCAAGTGTCAATGCAGAAGTTGCAATGGGCAATAAAAATATCCCTCAAGGCAATGACACTCAACAATTCAAAAGCAGAAGGTGAATGACGCACTTGGCAATCCTGTAGAAGTAGGGGTTGCAGTCATCTGGAAAGTAGTGGATACAGCGGCTGCGGTGTTCAATGTAGACAACTTCAAAGAATACCTGTCACTTCAGTGCGATACCTCTGTGAGAGGGATATAGTTAAGCTCTACCCTTATGATGTAGCCCCTGACATAGACACCACAGGCGATGGAATTGCAGATGATGGAAGTCTCCGTGGCTCTACAACTGTAGTGGCTGAGCGTATCAGAAAAGCTCATTCAGGAAAAGGTTGAGATAGCAGGACTTGAAATAGTAGAGGCAAGAATTACCTATCTTGCGTCATGCTCTCGAAACTCGCATCTGCGATGCTTCAGAGGCAGCAGGCAAATGCGATAATTGATGCAAGAAAGGTGATAGTTGAGGGTGCTGTAGGCATGGTTGAGATGGCACTTGAAATGCTTGAAGAAAGGGGACAGTTGAGCTTGATGAGGAGAGAAAGGCTGCAATGGTTTCAAATCTCCTTGTAGTACTTTGTGGCAACCACGAGGCTCAGCCTGTAGTAAACTCAGGTAGCCTGTACTAGTCATTATAGAAACATATGAACTGATACACAAATTTGAAGTTGTATAGTTCCTTAGAGTAATGTATGAGCATTGTGTATTGTCTGAAACTATAAAATTGTTCTAAAATGTAATATTATAGGAAGTGAGAGAATATGGATAAAAAGTAGTGATTATTGGAGCAGGTGTTTCGGGCTTGAGTGCTGGAATATATGCATTACAGGCTGGATATTCAGTAGAAATATACGAAACAAAATGCCCGGTGGTGAGTGTGCAGGGTGGAATAGGCAAGGATATCATATAGATAATTGCATTCATTTTCTCGTTGGATGCAATAAGGATGAACAATTATATAAAAATGTGGGAAAAATCTAGGGAGTTCTTTCTGATAGTTTGGAGACTTATCGTGAGCCATATTTTTATTGTATGGAAATGGACGGGGTAACACTACATTTGTGGAGAAATTTAGAAAAGCAAGAAAAAGAGTTTTTAGAACTTGCTCCAGAAGATACCAAAGAATTAAATTTGTTTTTGACTGTGCTAAAAGCTTAGAGTGTATAAAAGCCACCATCATCGATATTTCAATTGCTCATATGAACCTAATACAATTTATTAAACTCGGAATAAGCATGAAAGACGCTAATAAGGCTATAAAAGGAATATGGAAAACAGTCTATGGAAGACTTTTACAAATCGTTTTACAAAATCATTACATTAGAGCGATTTTTAAAAATTACTTTAATAGCAACTTCATTGCCCTCTCCTTTTGTTGCATCGTATGCTTTTTATACAAGTAATACAGCAGCTATTCAGAGGGAGGTTCTGTTGTACTGATTAGTAGAGATGCTTGCAAAAATTTGAATCATTGGGTGGAAAACTACATTTTAGGCGTTAATATTGAAAAATAAATATTGCAGACAAGCAGGGTTGTTAGTATTATTGGTAATAATGGAAAGATTATCAACTCAGATAACTATATTTGGTGTACGGACCCATATTCTCTTTTCTATGACTTTAATTGATGAAGGATATTTGGATAAAAATCTTAGAATGATGTATGAGAATCCGGAGGGTTATGTTTCTAATACAGGTTATCAGGTTGCATTTGGAATAGTTACTGGAAAGCAGATTTGAAATTACCTGGAAGGAAGCATTATTTTTCCCTTGTGACTGAATATGATGTTGCAGGAGAAATACACAATTTTTGTGGAATGCGTATTTATGATTATGATGAAACACTATTTCTATGGGAAAGAGAGTTATTCAGTGTAATGTTTTACAAAATGCTGAAAATTATGCTTACTGGTTTGGGCTAAAAAGATAATAAAGAGAAATATAATCAAGAAAAAAACAGCGAATTGCAGAAGAATTGAGATTAAGGGTTGAAAAATAAGTTCCCTCAACTTGAGAGGGAAACTCATTGTACTTGGAACATATTCTCCGGTTACATTTACAACTTGGTGTAATGCATATAAAGGGGGTTACATGAGTTTTAATCCACAGAAAGGATATAAAAACAAGTATGTTAAGAGCACTATTAAAGGTTTTAAATAATTTATATCTTGCAAGTCAATGGATTCAAACTAGTGGAGGACTTCCTATTGCTGCTTCAAGTGGAAAGTTTGCTATAGATATTATGAAATCTAGTAGATAAAGCTCAGTTTGTCGACGTAATACCTTTTAAACGATAACCTTATATTATCGTTGAAAAGGTATGTGGATATGTTCACACATACGAACGCAACTACTTGACATACTTGGTGTTCACTCAATCCATTGTGAGATGGTAGCACTGCTTGTACCGAACTGAGTAATCAGCAAAGTAGAAGCAGTGATACTGCTGTATGCGATAGCTGTCGTAGAGTTAGGAGATTACGACGAAACTATGCGGTTACAGCTAACCGCTGAGTGTGTAGCTTTGCTAGTAAAGAAGCCTAAAAGCTTGGTATGAATCAATAATGAAAAGCCTTGATTGTACGGTTTTGTGTTTTTGTGATAGAATATAGGTAGTTATAATCGACAGCAACTAAAAGTAGTAAAAATGTTATTCATAAAATAATCAAGATAAGGGTGATAAAATGACAGAAATTGACAAAAGAATTTAAAAATTATATTTATTGTACATTTGGAATTACTTATATAGCTTGGGGCTTCTTGTCATCTTTACTCAATCTCATATTTTGGGATTAGAAACATTTATAGGGAGAATGTTACATATAGTAGGTGCACTTGGTCCAGCTATTGCAAGTGGCTTTTATTTGAAAAGTAATAATATAAAATTTAAACATTTTGTATTTAATAAAAGAAAAAATAGTAGTATTTACTTCATTATTCATTTGTTAGCAATCTTGATACTATTTTCTGTATCTTCCTTAGAATTAAATGGAGTATCAATTTATCTGATGCCATTATTCTTTATACAACTAATGGTGGTGGACATGAAGAATTAGGATGGAGAGGTATACTACAACCCTTACTTGATATACACTTATTGGCAATCTAATTTGATTGTAGGTTCAATCTGGGGAATATGGCATCTGCCTTTATGGTTTATAGTTGGAGAAAGTCATCAAGGATTTCCTTTTATTTTATTTTTTATATATACATTATTTTTAAGTTTTGTTTTAGGGCTTCTTTATCGTCAAACGAAATCTGTGGGGTACTGTATATTATTTCATGCGTTCGCAAATTTGTTAAATCTCTATTTTGTGTTAAAAATTAATGTTATTTTTATTATCATTTTTATTGGTTATTTAATTTATACTATATTGTGAGTAATAGAATTAGTAAAGAAACAACAGTTTCATTTAGATCGAGATATCTATTATAATTTAAAAGTGGAGTGATGAATGTTTCTCGGAACTGGCGAAAATCTTTCCGTTCCACAGTATCATTTTAAAATAATTTTTTTATTGCCTTTTGTTTATTAGTATAAAAGAAAAATATTATCATATGTTGAGGCAGTTACCCTTTTTAGTTAAGTCGGATACTTACACAAAACTAAAAGATGGTACTGCCCATCCAAAAGCTCTGCCCAAGAGAGAACAGTGAACTCGAATTTCGATTGGCTAGCGTGCTTACTGCTGACTGAGGGTGTATCAAAACCACAATGACACTCAAGATTTGGATAAAAGGTAGAAAACTAAGGCTTATTCTAAGGCTAGAACAATAATTAAAAGGGTGAAGTGAAACAAGTGAATGCATTGCATATAAAGAAAATAATGAAGAGACCCTTAGCCACTGCACTCGATCATGAACTTATCGCGAAGATTTGCTAAAGGGTTTGCTGGAATTATATAATGAGATTTATTTAAACAAAGACAAATTAGAATTTATAAGTGTAAAAGCAATCAATCCATATAAGAAGAGAGGGAACCATGAGCAAAAGAAACAGATACCTTTAAGAATAGGAGAAAAACTATACGATGCGCTGGCATCTTGGGCGGAGGATGATTTTCGCTCACTTAACGGACAGATAGAATATCTCCTCACAGAATGTGTAAAACAAAAGAGACAGAAATATATAGGTGAAAAGATAGACGAACCGATAGAACTGGATATTGATTAGTGGAATTTTGATATATTAAATCTAATTAGCTGGGGAATGGCAAAGCTGCTGTTCCCCTTTTAAACAAAACAATCTCTCGGAATCTCAGCCTATAACCGCTTATAATTCCGAGAGTTCAGAGTTATTTATCTTCTGTATTTCCGATTCGTGTTACAAAAGTATATGGCGCATAGGCATTAAGGGCTTCAGTTCTGAACTTTACCGCTAAAATATCACCTACTTTTGGTTCTGAATCAGAGATGATGTCTTTTATTAAAATTTTGAAATTATGTATAGCATCAGTATTGCTTTCTTTACCATAAGCATCAGCCCAGACAAATTCTCCGTCTATTTTGGTAATAACAAAGGTTTCCTCCCGGGGTGCAATATCAATAAAGGATTTTGCACAAATTTTGCTTAAATACTTCTTAAATTCCTCGTCATCTATACGGTAGTACGAATTATTAGATAATAGTCCTGCAATTTTTGCATCATCGTCATACCCGATAAGGCTAAATTCCTTATATCACTTGAACCTGCCTTTATCATAAATAAAGGAGTAAAACGCTTCAAATCATCATCTTTCCTACCTATTTTTGAGATTTTTAAACAGGAATGCAACTCATGAATTTCTATTATAGTTAAATCTTTCATAATAATGCCTTTTTCGGGTCGGTAATCTCGTGGTTATGTGCCCGATCGATTTTAATCAGGCTGAAATTTATAGGAGGTTTTTGAGGGATTTGTTAAAAAGCAAACTGATAGGATGGCACAGATGATGACAGCTACAAACATAACCAAAATGTCGGCTTTTTATAAGTTAAAAATTCCCTTAATGCGTTGTTTGACACCGATTTCACCAAATGATAGAGGACAGATAGTTACTATCCTTTTTCCTTGTGCTACAGTCTAAAAGTGTCTGTGAATATGCTGCAATATAATTTTTGTCTGTGTTTTTATAACCTCTTCATCACATCGCCATTTCAATATCTCTGCAGAGGAGGACATAAGAGAGTAAACAAAGAGGATTAAACCAATATACTGACAGTAGCAGATATCCGAAAGCTTTTTAGGTGGTCAAGCCTTTTTATATGTGCGCTTCTCGTGGCTTATGACATGGTCTGCGGCTGAATCTTGAAAGAGTGAGAAGGCAGATAAATCATTGGCTTAAAAATGCCAAATACAAAAGGTGATTCTATAAAAATCACATATCATTATATTATCTCTTAACCGTACCGATGCAGCTATTTTTCTTTTAAGATGCAAATGAGCTTAACAGAGCAAAGAGAGCATAATTAAAACTCCTGTAATCCAAACAGTAGTACCGATAGAAAGTGCAGTTTTGCAAAGGATTAGTGCTTGCATAGGGAATTGAAACATAATCATTAGAGATGATAGGATTAACTGCATTATTAATAATTGCTACACCTGAATTAATGGCAGGGATTTAGCTTAAATTCAATGCCGGGCGGAATAGTTTCACTACTCGGAATCAGGCTGAAAATGCTCTCTATAGAAAAAGGAAGGATAAGCCTTATCGCGACTATTGCCCAGAGTAAACACAAAATTCTTTTTGGAGCTTTTTAAGAAACGGACGAATGATGATGATTGCTAAAAATAAGCCAGCTTGCGGCTATGCTCATATTGAATATTTTTCAAAAATTTCACTCATTTTCAGCACCCTCCTTTTTAGAAGTATCAATCATTTTTGGATTTCCTCTGCTTCTTCAGCTGTAGGAGCTTTCTTTGATATAAATGAGGCAATGAAAGCCGGGAGAGAACCCTTAAAAGACTCATCAATAATCTGCTCGCTTCTTGCAGAGTAAAATTCATTACGTGAAATGATTGAAGTTACAATTCCGTTATTATTTTTAAGAAGTCCTTTTTCACACAATTTGCGAAGCACGGTGTAGGTTGTGGGCTTTTTCCAATTTAGGGTTTCTTCACATATTTTTACTAAATCTCCTGAACCTATCGGTTCATTTTTCCCATACTAATATCCATAAAACGCTCCTGTCACAATACCCAGTTCTATCTCAGCCATATAAAACTCCTTTCTCAGTTTACTCTAATAAACCTTAACTTGAGTTTACTGCAATAAACCCCAAAATGTCGAAAGTAAAATGGTTGTGTTGACATAACAAGACTGTTATGATATCATTAAAAACAAAAGAGTGATATTGAGCACAACACACAAGAATTGAATAAAGATTGTGATGATGTGCTCTTATTTTTTTCATTTGATATCGTGAATTCGACACTTTATAAAACGATAAATAACTATCAGTGGGTATATACTATTGATAAAATTCTTAAGCTGGTTAAAGATAAGATAAAAAGCGAAAAATACCACGAGCAGAAGTCTGGAGAGTTTTCGGAGATGAAATTATGTTTAGTTATGATAGTTGAAGCGTAGATTAAACATATAATAACCCATAAAAACTACCACAACTAAAAATCGGAGATAAGCAATGAAAACTGATTTGATACAAAAGCTAAAAGAGAGGCTTCTTATTGAGTTTAGTAAGAGAGACCGTTCGGGGATATATGCTGTTACATCAAGAGAACTGGCATATAACTCCAATAAAATTGAAAGCGCTGTATCCTCACGGAGAACCAGACTGCAAGCCTCTTTGATACAGGAATGCTCCCTGTGAGCGATAAGCGCATACAGGGGCTAAGGACATAGAAGAGATGAATGGGCATTTCCTTATGTTTAATCATATGCTTAAAACCTTGGACGAAGAATTATCTGAAGACCTCATAAAGAAATTTCATTACGAGCTAAAAAGCGGAGTCTTTGAGGATAAGGCAAACGGCTATAACATAGGAGAATATAAGGCACGTCCGAATATCGCAGGCACTATGCAGACTTCTTTGCCTGCAGATGTACATAGGATATGAAAGAACTCTTAAATTGGTATAAAAATGCAGATAAGAACCTAGCGACTCTTGCACTCCTACACACAAGGTATGAAAAAGATGCATCCCTTTCAAGATGGAAACGGACGCACAGGAAGACTAATCTTGTATGAGGGAGCACTTAAACTATACATAATTCCACCTATAATACACGATGACAGCAGAATAGAGTACATAGAATGGATAAGAGAATACGCCGAAAAAGGCGTGTCCGAGAGAATGTGCAGACTTCTTGAAAGAGAACAGGTAGAATATGAGAAGACATTAATCTTGGATAGGCTAAAGAACTCTTTATATCAATGCCGATATATTCTTCGCTGATGAAATTTTGTAAAAATAGGCTAAACTAGTCTTATGACCTAAGAGAGGAAATAGATATTTTTGCAAAAACCCTATTGAGCACAATGTAAAAATATACAAAAGTGACTGGTTTAAAACCTATAAAATATATCTGTTTTATAGGGATTGCCATTTAAATCGCAGAAGTGCTATAATCAGCCACACAGCTATAGGTCAAGGTATCGGTAGCTAAGTATATTTAGGTATTGCTAGATATACGATTATAAAAAAAGGACTTTATAATTATAAGATTAAGGAGAATATTTACAATGAAAAACATTTCTATCAGGAAGACGTTAGTTATTATCTTTGCAGTAATATCATTATTGTCTTCATCAATCGCTACTCTGTTCGTAGAGTCATTCACCTTCCAGTCCACAAAAGAGAAGATTATGTCATCCAATGAAACGGTGACAAAGCAGGTGTCCTACGGTATTGAAAAAGTTTATAGATTCTTCAAAAATTCTTGTTTCTACTATGGCATCAACCCCAACAATGCAATCAATGAATGTGAGACAAAATCGCTGAATACATCTCATCTGTAGAGGATAAGATGGCTGATTTTTGAGCTCATTTTTGTGATTAACCTTGATGGTGACCAGATTTACAGAACATCAGGAACCCCTTGGAAACAGGGCTGACAGACAGTATTTTTAAGGAAGCCATGCAGGAAAAACTTTTTCGTGTCAGCGCCTTATATATCAGCATCTTCAGGTAATCCTTGTGTTACAATTTCTACTCCTATCTATGATAAGGATAAGATTGTAGGTGTATTTGCTGCTGATATCGCCCTCAATGTGCTTACAGAATTTGCTAATAATGTACAGATTGGCGAAACAGGATACATCAACATTATTGATTCTGAGATGAAAATTCTCTATTCTCCTAACACCAGCTTAGTAACTGACGGTGTTACTGTAGCTGAAGAAGAATATGCTAAAAAGGTAAACAATGATGAGTCAGGCTCTGTTGGAAGGCGTTGGTACAAATGGAGAAAAGGCTATTATATCCTATTATCCATTAAAAGAGTCTTAAGCTTTGGAATTATTTCCTATTACGCAAATGATGATTTGACAGAAGGAAAAATGTTGAATCGGCAAGAAGCGCTATTGCGGTAGTTGTTATAGTTGCATTATTCTCTATGTTACTTGCACTTCTTGTAGCGGTAAGAGTAATAAAGCCTGTTAAAAAGTATCAGACCTCCTTTCAAGAATGTCTAACCTTGACCTTAGTATTAATGATGATGAGGATTTACAGAGTTTGGCAAGACAGAAGAATGAATTTGGAGACATGGGAAGAGAGGCTTAGCGAGACAGTTGTGGCTCTCAGAACCCTTGTTCAGAATATATCTTCACACGCACAAAATACTGCGGCAACAGCAGAGGAGCTTACAGCAACAGCTCAGTCTACAGCTGAGTCTGCAAATGAAGTTTCACAGGCTGTATTTAACATAGCTAATGGTGCTACAAGTCAGGCTCAGGATACTCAGAATGCGGCAAACAATATAGAGGAATCCAACAAGCTCATCAAACAGATGACAGAGATACTTGAAGAACTTCACAAATCAATTGATTATATCAATGATAAGAAAGAAGAAGGCAGCAGAGCCTTAAGGAGCTTGTTGAGGCTACTAAAAAGGTTACAGCTTCATCTAACGAGATAGGTGAGATTATATTACAGACAAAATGACAGTGCAGACCAAATTTCTGCAGCCAGCGATATGATACAGTCAATCTCAGACCAGACCAATCTTCTTGCGCTTTAATGCGGCAATTGAGGCTGCAAGAGCAGGTGAGTAGGAAAGGGCTTTGCGGTAGTTGCTGAGGAGATTAGAAAACTTGCAGAACAGTCAGCAGGCTTTACAGGAGACATCAAAGAAACAATCAACGGACTTAAGAGCCAGACAGAAAAGGCTGTAAATACAATAGATGTGTCTAAGACTTTAGTATCAGAGCAGGGCGAAAAGATGAATGAAACCGGCGAGAAGTTCAGACAGATATCAGAGTCAGTAGAAAACAGTAAGAAGATAGTAGAAGAGATAAAAGAAGGAACCAAGAGCATAGTAAGCAACAATGAGGATATGACTAAGGTTGTGGAGAGTCTTTCAGCAATTGCTGAGGAGAATGCAGCTACCACAGAAGAGACATCTTCGGCAGTAACTACTCAGGTTCAGTCAATAGATGATATATCTAAAGGCAAGTGAGAACTTAGCTGAGATAGCTGTAGGCTTGCAGGAAGAAATTTCAAGATTCATCATTTAAAAATGAGGGTAAAAATTTTTCCTTGACATACCTTGTCAAAGGTGTTAAACTAATAAAGCTGTAAACACAGCAACCAAGTGAAGTATCCACTTCCACCTAAGTGCAAATGGGCACCGTGGTCTTTAGAAATGAATTATTACAGCTATATGCTGTCTGTCTAGAGTGGATACTTATGTGTATTCACTCTATTTTTATTATAAGTTTGGAGGGATGTTTTCTATTAGCTGAATTAATGATCGATGAGCAGATTAGGGATAAAGAAATCCGTCTGATTGGAGAAAAATGGTGAACAGTTAGGAATTATGTCATCAAAGGATGCAATGAAAATGGCTATGGAAGCAGAGCTTGATTTAGTTAAAATTGCACCTACAGCAAAACCGCCTGTATGTAAGATTATCGACTACAGAAAGTATCGCTATGAGCAGGCTAAGAGAGAGAAAGAAGCGAAGAAAAACAGAAGTAACTGAAGTAAAGGAGATTCGCCTTTCACCAAATATTGATGACAACGACCTTAATACTAAGGCTAACCAGGCTAGAAAGTTCCTTGAGAAGGAGATAAGGTTAAAGTAACTCTCCGTTTCAGAGGAAGAGAAATGGCTCACATTTCTTCTAATAAGCAGATTTTAGATGTATTCCTAGAAAGCTTGGTGATGTAGCGTCAGTAGAAAAACAGGCTAAAGCTTTGAGGGCAGAAGCATGTCCATAGTTTGTAACAGGCAAGAAGTAATGCTATTTTCACGAACTTTGTGAGGATAATAATTAGATTATAGGAGGAAAGAATTATGCCAAAAATGAAGACAAAGAGCGCAGCTGCGAAGCGCTTTAAAGGTAACAGGAACAGGTAAGTTAATGAAGATGAAAGCTTACAAGAGCCATATCCTTACCAAGAAGACTACAAAGAGAAAGAGAAATCTTCGTAAAAGCAACTGAAATTGATAAGTCAAATTTAGCTCCAATGAAGAGAATACTTCCATATAGCTAAATAAAGTTAAATTGTTAAGGAGGAATTAAAATGGCAAGAAATTAAAAGGTGGCTTAGGTGCCAAGAAGAGACATAATAGAGTATTAAAAGCTCGCTAAGGGTTATTAGAGGAGCAAGAAGTAAACAGTATAGAATAGCAAAAGCAGTCAGTTATGCGTGCTCTTGCATCTGCTTATGCAGGCAGAAGAAAGAGAAAGGGCGACTTCAGAAAGCTCTGGATCGTAAGAATCAACGCAGCAGCAAGGCTTAACGGACTTTCATACAGCAAGTTCATCACGGTCTTAAGCTTGCTAACATCGACATCAACCGTAAGATGCTCGCTGGAGCTCGCTGTAAATGATGCAGCAGGCTTCACAGCTCTTGCAGATGCAGCTAAAGCTAAATGCTTAATTTGAATTTGTTAATATTGATCTTTATAACTGCCATCAATTCAAGGTTACTTGGGTTTGATGGCAGTTTTTATTGTGTAATATAAAAAGGAATGTAGCTATCCCTTGAGATATCCAGCATTCACAGACTTATTGGCATTTAAGTAAGATTGATATATAATGTTCATATATAATCATAATAAGTAAAGGTGGGATTGAAAATGGTATAATATATGCTCCAAAATGGCACAGTTACAATAACAGGTTACGATGTTATATTTGGCGGATGATAATAGCCAATAAAAATATTTATAACAAGAACCAATACTGAAATTACTAATACCGTTGATTTAAGAAAGCTGGAGGGGTGGGTATGAGATATGTAGTAAGGACAGTAATTAATGCAATAATTTGTTGTTAATACTGTTTATATGTTTATTTATAGTAATGGCACAGATGCTGATGTCCAATGTAATTGGTTATTTACTGCAATCAGTTATATCCCTTATTTTTGCTATATATTGTTAATAAAGGATTAAATAAGGCAGAAAATTTAAAAAGCTGTCAGTAGGTGGGAAGCTTATGGAGTATTACATCAGGGATATTAATTTTGGGTATATATCTTTTAGGCAGGGAACTACTGATTGAACATGCTAGTGAATATGGTATTTTGGGTGGATTTAGTTTATCTTTTGCAATTAATTGTTTAATAATGCTTATACTGAGCATACCATTAAATATGATTTTTGAACGTTCTGATGAAGCATTTTATTAAATTAAAAGGAAAGAGATATAATTTCAAAATCGAACTATTAAAAATATTGGGGGATAGCGGATTCACTGTTCCCTTTAAGTAAAGAAAGGGACGTTTATTCTCTAAAAACGGTGTAGTACATGTGTGTGGCTACACCGTTTTTTCACTCAAACGATTTTTATGAGAATTTTGCTCTAGATTAACATTAGAGAGAGTTCAAGATTCCAAATTGAAATCTTTAACAGCAGTAGTGGCTTCATGACAGGTATTTCACTATTTATACCGCTCCCGGTGCAATATATACATCCTTAAGTGAAGGGCTCTCCTGACCTAAAAAGCCGTAGCCGTCATCATTTTCAGGAGTTCCCATTTTTCATGGAGTAGATATCGGGGAGCTTTTTCAAACTTAGCTATAGCCTTATCAAGCACCGTCAGTATCTTAGTCTTATCCTCAGGCAGACTTCCCTGATGCGCTATGAGATCCAGTCGTGGAAGCTATCCCATTTGATAGGAGAGCTGGGATTAACATCTAAAAAGTTCTACAAGCTTTCGCTCTTCTCTTAGGTTTTCAAGCTCGGTGGCAGGCTTAAAATTACCGTTTCTAATTTCCTCTGAAAGCTTATCGGCAGATAGGAACATGGAAAAATTGACCACATTCTCAGGTTTTTGTTTTTAGTAAGGAACTCTGCCATAGCTATAGCTGACTCTTCCCACCTGCCACTTCCTGCAACCCCCTGTCATAAAGTGGGCTGCATAGCTAAAAGCCGGCATCCTGCAGTCTTTTTTATTTCCTATAAGCCTCGTCTACGCTGTGGTCCTTGTCCATATGTGAAAGTACATCAGGCAGAGCATTTTCAATCCCTATATATAGCTTTATTATAGCTAAGAGAATGAAGAGTCTTAAGCTCTTCATCAGACTTAGATTTTTATACTGGTTATGGTTGCGTCAGAGTTAAAGGCAGCAGCTTTTTGGGAAATAGCGTTTTACAAGGCTTATTATTTCTGCAAGTTCATCAGTCTTAAGCTGGGAGGCGCTTCCATCCCCAGATAGATTAGTTCGGGGTTTCCGCCGTGTGCACTCACCCTCTTTAGCTCATTTTTCGATATCTTCCATCTTATTTTGCGATACCTTAGGGTCCGTAAATAAATCACAGAACTTACATCTGTTATATGGACAGCCTACAGTTACAGGCAGCATAAAAGCCCTTATTTCCATAGGACCACGGCATATTCTTCCCTCGTATTCCATAAGCAGCTCCTTTCGATAACAATAAAAAGACGGCTTGATTTCGTTAAGTGTTCACATTATATCACATAATAAAAAGCAGGGAAGTTAAACTTCCCGCATTATATTATCTCATATCCTCAGGACCTTTTCGCTGTGACATCTTGTCCTCGTACATTCTCTCGTCAACAAGCTTTATAACCTGGCTTTGAATAAACAACACCAATACCTGAATCAGCAGCTCCTCCGACAAATTCTCTATAGGTCGCAACACCGATAGAAACGCCAACAGGAAATGGAGTACTTTGCTTATTTCTAAGTTTCTCCAAATTGGACCTTATATTTCTTGTAATAGTGCTAACCTTAGCCAGAAGCGTATGGTTACGCAGATAAACTCGTCTCCACCGTTTCTTCCTGCAAAACCATCTAAATTGTCTTCCACTAGCCTCCTTAATAGAGGTGGCAACCATTTTAATCAGCTGGTCTCCTGCCTCGTGTCCAAAAGTATCATTTGCATATTTCAGCTTATTGATATCCACGAAGATAACAGCATAATCCTTCTCTCTGGTCAAATCCAAGATGTTAAGCTTCCTCTGTAAGAACTGTCTGTTACCAAGCCCTGTAAGATTATCGGTATAAGCCAGTATTTCAAGGTGCTTTTCTCTAAGGCTCTTCTGCAAAATGTCCTTTACCTTAAAAATATAAGAACTGAGCAAGGTAAAAACAAGAAGAAGGATGAGTATGATTGAAAAATTTACCCTTAGCAAACAACTGTAAAAGGAAATGACGCAGTTCTCAGTAATCTGTGCAGCTACAATAATTCGTATCTGCTCCAATATACCAAAGAGGGCTACAATTATGAGACCATTGCCCATAATCTGCTCAGAGTATGAACTGCGCTTTCTGCCCGGCAAGAGAAGACTCACGAGTGATGAAAATACCATCACTATCTGCAAGCCTTGCATGATTCTTAGGTTCCATACATAATTGAAGCCGGTAGGAAGTAGGTATAGAGCCAAACAGAGCCAAAACACACCAAACAGTATGCCGCCTGAAATCCTCAGGTATCTTTAACCAGAGGACGGTCAGTCTCAGAAGCTTGCGTATATAGGAGCAGTAGAAAAGAGTAAGTACATACCTACATATTCGCCTACTGCACTTACATTATCATTGGAAGCAAACATGTAAAGCATTCCTGAATTGCCCATGTACCAAAGTGTGATGGCAAAGATTAAAGCCATAAAGCCAGGTACGCTTCTTTTGCAAAATCAACTGCCTTATATAGAGAAGGCAAATCCAATCATCCCCAAAAAGGAGAAGATAAGGATTACACTGAATACAGCGTAGAAGCGTTTCCAAACCGAGTATGGGAAGTATCTGTCTTGTGAAGAATGCATAAGGACGGGTACCTTAAAGGTATCCTCAAGTACATTCAAAAGTGGGATAAATCACAACACGAATCTCATCTCCATAGGTACCTTAGAGGAACAGGTATTGAAATCAACTGATTTCCAATCATATGTCTGTCTATGTTTTTCTCCATAGGAAACCAAAAGTTTATCTTTATAATAAGCTTTTACAACGCTGTTATAGAAAAAGAAATTGATTGAGCTGAAATCGTCCTTCCAACTCTCGTCAAGCGGAAGATGCATCGTTATCACATCATCCTTCGATGAAAAACTAAAACAAATGACTGTGGAAAGTATCTCTTGTCCCATCTGTATGTTCTACTTCAACAGTCATATTGGTGAGCTCCCTGTAACCGGAAAGAGGCACTCTGCCAAATAAACCAAAAACAAGGTACAACAGAACGACTCCGGTTAGTAGAGCCGACATTAATAATAAAAATGCTTGATGTTTTCTAAAAACCCGTATTTAAATATTTCATTAAACCTCCGACAATCCGCACTGGTCAAAAGTTTAGACGGTGCCATAATTTCTTTCCCTCTACTTACATCTCATAATAGACATTCAAAGCTATTATGAGAAAAGGGTTAGTCCACATTATCCAAATAATTATAGCATAATCACATAATCAAAAACAAGGACAGATAACACTAAACTTAATTTTTCGGCATTGTGTCAAAATAATGAACAATTAAATCCCATAATAATAAAAATTAGATAAAAATACATTAAATTGGAAGTTAAATTAATGAAAACTTGCCATTTTAATCCCTGGTAATTATTAGCACTAGATTGGTAATTGTTCTTGTTTACAAAGAATATCTCAAGAAATTTAAGAAAAATTACAGATTTTTGTAGACTAATTTGAAAAATGATTTACAATTAGTATATGAGGATTTATTAACACATAATACAAGTTTCAAAAAGCGCAGCTTTAGTAGTATACATAGTTTTGAAGAACCTAAGGAGGTAAAACATGGAATTTAAGGAGAATTACGAGAAAATATGGCTTGAGGACGAAGCAGGTAAGGTAATTGCCTATGTGAGTTTCCTGAAATCGGCGGAGTTAACAATGTTATGCACACAGTAGTAGACCACTTCACTCAGAGGACAGGGGATTGGCGGCAAACTCTTGGAGGCTCTGGTAAAGAAGATGGAAAGAGAGGGTAAGAAGATAGAACTTACCTGTTCTTATGCTATTGGTTGGTTTAACAAAAACAGGGGACATGAAAATGTGCTTGTCGATGCCAAAAAGGAGTATGCAAAAGGCAGTCAAATAAGGATAAAGGGGTATTGAACATAGAAGTGTATAACTCAACCCTTGTTTATATCGAAAAAGAGGATAAGTATCTTATGCTTCACCACCAATAAGAAGGCTGGCGATATAAATGAGGGCAAATGGATAGGGGTAGGTGGAAAGTTTGAATTTGGAGAAAGTCCGGAGGACTGTATGGAAAAGGGAAGTCATAGAAGAAACAGGGACTTACACCTTTTAGGCTATTATTATTGTGGTATAGTTACCTTTGTTTCTGAGGGACTTAGATAAGCCTGAAAAGAATGAGAAACGGAGTACATGCATCTTTTCAATGTAAAGGACTTTGGAAGAAAGCTTAAGGACTGTGATGGAGGGAACTGGTCTGGGTTGAAAAAGACAAGCTGCTTACTCTTCCACATTGGGAAGGGAGATGAGCTCTTTCTTTCTGTAATTAAAAATGGAAACAGACAGTTCTTTTTCGATGAAGCTCTCCTATGTGAATGGTAAGCTGATTGAGGGCTGTTTTATGATACTGTTCCCTGCTTTTATTACGGAAAGGCTAATCTTAAAGGTAGTAGCACATGGAGGATGTGGGGATTTGTTTAAGTATGCCTCAGATCCCGATGTAGGTCTGTCAGCGGGGTTGGAAGCGCATAAAGATGTTGAGGAAACATGGAAATAATTGAAAATGTCTTTATGAAGCCCGGTGTTTACGCCGTCGTTTACAAAAGAAACCAACGAGGTTATTGGAAGCATTGGCTTATCACAGGCAGCAAAAACGAGCAGAGGACTGGGCTCTGACGAGAATCAGGCAGAGATTGGATATTGGACTAGCCAAGCCTTATTGGGGAAGAGGGCTTATGACTGAGGGCAGCCAAGGAGCTGGTGGAGTTTGGCTTTCTGGAACTTGGTTTCTGAAACAGGATATGGATAGCCTACTTTGACGGTAATCAAAAAAATCAAGAAGAGGTAGCTGATCAGCTTTGGCTTTACCTATAGCCATTTTGCAGAAAAAGTAGATGTTATAGCCCTTGAGAGACCAAGAAGGAGCATTGCATGGTGCTTAACAGGGAAGAGTTTGACGAGGGCAATTAAGTTAAAATACCGTCCTCTTTTAGCTCAGAGGGTCGTAGGATGCCGGTAAACATCAAAGATAATAACGAAAAACAAAGACTGTACTTTTATTCTATTATAATATAGAATGAAGTACAGTCTATTATATTTTAAAGGATATAAGTGTCAAAAAGTATAAAATTCGATTGGAGCTTGCTTGAGGGAGAATTTATTATCTTTTGGGAACCTAATCCTAATATATAATTTCTCCGATGAATGTAGTACTAATGGAGGTAAGGCTGCCTATAGCATCACTTACAAAGTGTATGTAGATGTACATTTGGTAAAGAAGAAGCGTAAAATGAAGAAAATTAAGATAGCATTTTTGACATTGACGGTACGATTCTTAGGTTTGGTAAGTCTGATATGACAGATAGGGTAGAGGAAGCACTAAACAGGCTTCAGAAAAAGGCAGGTACTTATCTGTCTTGCGACAGTACGCCCTCTTGCCAGATCATTCCAAAGTTTGAAGGGTGAAATTCGACCTTACCATAGCCTTTAACGGCTCTGTCTGTCTGGCGGGGGATAAGGCAATCACTAACCTGGTAATACCTTATGAAGAGGTAATGATAATCATAGAAAATGCTGCCAGGTTGGGAAGGGCTGTAGCTATAGCTACAAAGAGCAGGATAGTCACAAACTGGCGTTGATGGAAGCACTAAGAGAGTATTTCGAGCTGGCAAGCCTTAAGGCAACCCTTCTCACAGAGTTTGATGAAGCGGTAAAAGAGGAAGTATATCAGATGATGTTAGGATGTGAGAGAAGTGAATGGGACGAGGTGCTTAAAGGTACGAAAAAGGTACAAAAATAGCGGCTTGGTGGGACTGTGCTGTGGACATTATTCCTGACGGAAGCAGCAAAAGGAAATGCAATCACCAAGGTGGTTGAATATTTTGGTTTTTCTCTTGATGAGGGCTATCGCCTTTGGAGACGGAGGCAATGATGTGGATATGCTAAAGGCTGCCGGGATAGGGAGTGGCTATGGGCAATGCCTCTGACAGCGTAAAGGCAGAGTAGGTGAAGTCTGCTTAAGTGTTGATGAGGATGGTATTTATCACTATCTTAAAGAAAAAGCAGCTAATATAAGATATGGGTAAGAGTGAACAATGCAGAGTAAGGCTTGGTACAAAAGAGTTCATATACTCTTGACTTGTAAAAATAAAAGTAAGTAACGAAGCTTTGTGAGAAGCCTGTGAATATTGTGCTGTGGGTGTAAAAGATAATAGATTATAGAAGAGGTGTTATGAGCATAGGATTTAAGATATCTAAGGAACAGTTTTATAAAGAGCTTTTTGCCCTGGTTATTCCTATAACCATTCAGAACTTCATATCAAGTGCAGTAAAACTCAGCCGATGTACTTATGCTTGACTTTGTAGGTCAGAGCGAGCTTGCAGCAGTATCTCTTGCCAATCAGTTCCAGTTTTTACTCTGGGGCTTCTTTTATGGAATAAACTCAGGTGTGACCATGCTTGGAAGCCAGTACTGGGGTAAAAAGGATACGGATTCAATTCAAGCGGTTATAGGGAATTGCCATTAAAAATTTCCATAGTTATTACAGTTATCCTTTCCTTTAGTGCGGTAGTATTTCCCAGAAAGAACTTATGAGGATATATACCAATGATGAGAAAGCTTATGAGATAGGGCCTCCTACCTAGTATAGTGGGGATATCCTATGTTTTAATGAGTTTTTCACAGGTCTATGTCTACAGTCAGAAGTATGGAAAAGAGTAAAAACAAGTACCATCATCAGTTCTACAGCCCATTTATCTTAAATGTAACCCTAAATGCAGTATTCATATTTGGACTGTGCAGGCTTTCCCCTAGCTTGGAGTGATGGGAGTTTCCTTTTGCAGCCCTTATATCAAAAGTCGTGGAAACAGCCTTATGTATGATAGATGCTGCAAAAGGCTAGAGTATTTAAGATTAACTTTAAGCTGATGTTTGGTCATCACAAACTGTTGTTCAAGGATTTCTTAAAATATGCAGCACCTGCTCTGGGAAATGACCTTAGCTGGACTGTTGCCTTTTCTACCTATGCAAGTATTATGGGACACATGAGATGGAGACATAGTAGCTGCCAGTGCTGTCGCAAGTACAGTGCGTGAGCTCTGTGCCATAGTATGCTTTGCAATTGCAGGAGGCGCATCAGTTCTGCTTGGAATAAAAAAATCGGAGAGGGAAGGATGGAAGAGTAAAAAATATGCCACCTATTCCTGTAGAACAACTTTTTATAATTGGTATAATTACAGGGTTAATTATTTTTGGCAATTCGTCCGATAGTATTCATAGGATTTAATCTGAGTGCACAGGCACATAACTATTTGAACATAATGCTCTTCATTGGTTCAGTACTATGTGCTTGGACAGGCGATGAACACTCTTCTTATAGCCGGTATATTTTAGGGCGGGCGAGTTCACGCTTTGGACTAATCTGCGACACAATAACTATGTGGGTAGTATCGGTTCCGCTCGGCTTTTTTTAGTGCGTTTGTACTAAAATTACCGCCAATGGTGGTTTACTTCATCCTTTGCCTTGATGAATTTTGGAAGATTCCTGTAGTCTATAAACACTATAAGAGTTTTTAAGTGGCTGAAGAATATAACCAGAGATTTGGGTGATTAAATCTACATCTATTAGTCTTTTTTTATTTGAACTTATTTTATTTAACTCAAGGAGGATGTTAAAAAGATGAAAAAGAAGATGGGATTTAGAAGCATAAGAAGCCTAATTATACTAGGCAGCTTCGTCATTGTAAGTGTTATTTGTGCTATTATGCTGCTTGTAAGCTCAGTTTTATCAAGAGAAGCATTTAGGGACACAGGTAGAGGCAGACATGGAGGTGCTTGCACAGGAGACTTCAGAAAAAGCTTGTAAAAGACATTCAACACACAGAAGCTATCATAGAAGAGCTTGCGGTAAATCCGATGCTAACAGATGATAAGTATAAGTGGAAAGAGATTGCAGATTTCTTTGAAAATAGGGCAAAAAAGCAACAGGGTTTAATCTCTTTTTTACAGTTAAGCCTGACGGCAAGGGTATAAACCTTACACAGGGTGCAGAAACCTTTGATGTATCAGATACAGAGTATTTTAAGCAGTCTATACAGGGAAAAACCTTTACAAGCTCCATTATAACCGATGTTGTAACAGGCGGTAAGATTATAGTTGTTTCAACTCCTTTACTATGAGCCGGGAGCAGTAAGATTGTGGGAGTATTTGCAGGTATTATGAATACAGACTTTATCTCCCATTTATGTACGGATTTCAAGTGGGGCGAAACAGGTAATATAGCAGTGTATGACAGAGATACCAATGTTGTTGGACATACTAAGCCTGAGATAGTTGCAAAGTGGATTAAATCTTGTAGAAAAAGGCTAAGTCAGACCCTGAATATGCGTCAGTAGCCGAGTTCTTCAAGGACAGATAGAATAGCAATACCAACGGAATGAGTACTTATAATTGGTTTGGTAATAAGAGAATAGGTGCTGTAAATATAATTGGAAGCGAGAGAATTTGTTACCCTCGTTGCCGTAAATGAAGCTGAAGTATTTAAAAATATGAATGACTTACAGGTTAAGCTCATTCTTGTTACTACCTGCCTTGTTGTACTGGGTATGCTTATTATGTACTTTGCGTTTGGTATTCCATTCTCAGAGCATTTAATAACTTTAGAACAGACTTACTACATATAGCGAACTATGAGTTTAACCAAAGAACCTACAAAAGATTACTCAGGCAGACGTGTATGAGGTAGGGTGACATTTACAGAGCTATAATGACTCTTAAAGAGAATATAGTGAATATAATTACAGGTATCTCAGCTCACGCTCAGAATACAGCGGCTACTGGAGGAGCTCTCAGCTACAGCTCAGTCTACCTCAGCTACAGCAGATGAGGTTGCAAATGCAGTAAACAATATTGCAAGCGGTGCTACCAGTCAGGCTGAAGACACACAGGAATGCAACTAAGAATGTAGAGCATTCAAACGAGCTCTTAAACAAGATGATGTCAGTACTCGATGAGCTAAACGGCTCCACAGAGCTTATCAATGATAAGGAAGAAGGAAGTAAGAGCCTTAAGGAATTATCTGCGGCTACTGTGGAAGGTTACAGAGAGTCTTCTGAGGAAATTGCTGCAATTATAGCACAGACAGATGAAAGTGCAGATGAGATATCAGCGCCAGTGATATGATTCAGTCTATCTCAGACCAGACCAACTTACTTGCACTAATGCAGCCATAGAGGGCGGCTAGAGCAGGTGAGGCAGGGAAAGGGGCTTTGCCGTTGTTGCAGAGGAAATCAGAGAAGCTTTGCAGAGCAGTCTGCAGGATTTACAGGAGAGATTAAAGAGACAATAAGCGGTCTTCAGGGAGCAGACCAAGAAGCTGTTGAGACTATGGACTTTACAAGAGAAGCCGTTGCCGAGCAGGAGGCTAAGCTTCAGGAGACAGGTAATAAGTTTGGTGAGATTTCAGAAGCTGTAGAAAAGAGTAAGGACATAGTTAGAGAAATCTCCGAAGAGCTAATACTATGGTTAAAAAACAATGAAACCATAACTCAGGTTGTAGAGAATCTCTCAGCTATAGCCGAGGAGGAATGCAGCAACCACAGAGGAGGTATCGGCTTCTGTTGATACACAGGTTCAGTCCATACAGGATATATCAGATGCAAGTGAGGAACCTTGCTGAGATTGCAACTGAATTACAGAGTGAAGTTGCTAAGTTCATTATCTAATGACATACCCAAATATGATTAAATGGTTATCATAAAGTATGTGGATTACAAATATTTTTAAAAAGGATTGCGATAGGGAGCTATGGTAATCCCGCATCAGTGGGTGTCAAATACTTTTTGGCACCCGTCATCTACTCAATTATATATAATAGGAGGAGTGCATATATGCGCTTAAAGAATAACAATAAACTAACAGTCTTGGCGTTAAAGTCGGACTTTTAATTTCCATCATACTATTAGTGGTTTTAGGGTGGAAGAGTCAGCTTATGACATATTCAGCCAGTACAATGAATCTATCACTATGACACGTAATCTCAAGCTTGAAGAGTCTAGAAGTCTTGCACACATGCTTGAAACCACATTTGCAACTACCTATCAGGGTAGGATATGACTTAGAGGCTAGTATTGGCAATACAGTTTGCCAACATTCCTGTAGAAAGAAGGAAACAGGGGAGCTGGTTCTTAGCAACGCTCAGCTTGTGTTAAAGAATAATGAAAATATAACAGGGTATCGGTGTATATTTTTGAGCCCTAATAAGTTTGATAATAAGGATGCTGAAAAAGGGGCAGGTTTTTCACACTATGTGTTAAAAAGAAGGTGATAAGACTGAAATCTTCGAGAGAAGACGGAGAAGGACCATCAGTATACCAATACCTTGGAAGGAAAAAAGAGGTAATAGTTCTTAATCCTTTTTAAGGATGGGGATGGAAGACTTAAGACTTCATACTGCTTCCCTATAGTTTCAGACTCTGAGGGCAATTGGTGTACTTGTAGTAGATATGTCAGTTAATGATATACAGGATGAGCTGAAGAAGGTATCAAACGGTCCTGATGATTATAAGGGTCTTCTTACAGACAAAGGTATCTATGTTGCCAATGCGGCTTGATGACAAGATGATACTATTCAACCTCTTTGAGGCTGTGCCTATGTGCTAAGAGAAGGCGTTGATAAAAGCAATTAGAGAGAAGGCTATGAAATATCACGGGGAACTATAGCAGGTACAGGAGAAGCAGGGAGGTTCATCCACGTTCCTGTTAACCTTGAGGGAGTGGATACTAAGTGGGTATTTGAGTCAGTTACATCAATTGATTATCTCCTTAAGGATGTAAGAACATCAATGGTAATCAACATTACATTTAGTGTTCTTGTTATCCTTGGTATGGGCATATTTATCATTCTTCTCCTAATTAACAAAGTTGTTGAAAAGCCTCTTTCAGCTATTGATAAGGCGATGGAAAAAGATATCTAATTACAACCTCTGATGTAGCTGAAGAAGCTGTAAAGGTTGAAAAAAGTATAGAAATAACAAGGGATGAGGTTGGAAGCCTTGTACGCTCCATAGAATACAATGGTAAAAGAACCTTGTAGGCATTGTTGGAGATATCAGCTCATGCCCAGAATACAGCGGCTATGGCAGAGGAGCTTACAGCTACAGCGCAGTCAGCATCTGAATCCTCAGGAGAGGTATCTACGGCTGTTAACAACATTGCAGAGGGTGCTACAAGCCAGGCAAGTGATACCCAGAGTGCGGCTATGTCCGTAGAGGAATCCGGCAATGTATTAAATGGCATAGATTGCCGAGGTTGGAGAACTTTCAGAGTCAATGGAACATATTGACAGCTTGAAGAATGACGAGTAATCAGATTATGGGAGAGCTTGTTAAGATAACTAACGAGAATAAGGAAATATCTGAGAAGGTTGAGGGAGTAATTGTTGAGACTAACAGTGCTACCGAGACAATCGCTAAAACAAGTGAGATGATACAGTCTATTTCGACCAGACCAATCTCCTTTCTCTCAAATGCGGCTATTGAGGCTGCAAGAGCAGGTGAGATGGGTAAGGGCTTTGCTGTAGTAGCAGATGAAGTAAGGTCACTCGCCGAAGAGTCAGCTAAGTTTACAGGTGAAATCAGGTCTATAATTGATGAGCTTAGGAAGAAGTCCAAAGAAGCTGTAGACATAATAAAGATGTCAAATGACATGATTAACAAGCAGGGGTGAGAGTAAAGGAAACAGGAGATAAGTTCGTAGAAATCTCAAGAGGAGCTTGAAGAGAGCAAGAGAGAATTGTTGAAAAATATTAACGAATCCTCTGTCAAGATTCAGAACGAGAACAACAATGTAATCAGAGTGGTTGAGAATCTTTCTGCAATTGCTGAAGAGAATGCAGCAACAACTGAAGAAGCGGCTGCATCTGTGGATACACAGGCTCAGGCAATCAATGATATATCACAGGCTTCTGAGAATCTTGCTGATATTGCTACCCAGTTACAGTCTGAAGTATCAAAGTTTACACTGTAATTCAATAAGATACCGGTGTCAAAAGCATAAGAATTCGATGTAGGGGAATTGCTTTCTAAAAGTTATTAGCTTTTTGACATCTAAGGAATAAAAACATAATAGAGCTGCCATAAAGAGAAAGTCATTACAGGAGATAACCTCAAGGCTATAACTGTAAATCCAACCTCTTCGTGGCAGCCTGTTTTTATTTGACAGGGAAATTTCTCTGAAATTACATGCAAATAAAAATCTCTCGAGGATAGCACTGCTGCGGATATCAGATTAAAAACAATTGTTTATAGCTCATTTTTCATATTGCACTTTAAAAGTAGTTGTGCTACAATCCCCTCTATCAAAAATTATTTTTATTGGATGTAAGCGTCAAAGTCATGTGGCAGTCAATAAATCATTGTTAAGGAGGCAGTTATGAGTATAAGAATCGGAATACTTGGTTACGGTAATCTATCAAGAGGTGTAGAAAGTGCAATAAGACAGAACCCTGATATGGAGCTTGTTGCCGTATTTACAAGAAGAAATCCTGAGAGCCTTAAGGTAAGAAGTGGTGTACCTGCTCTTAATGTATCTGAACTTGAGAAAAATACAGGGACAAGATTGATGTGCTTGTCTTAGGAGGTGGAAGTGCCACAGACCTTCCCTACTCAGACGCTTGAGTATGTAGAAGTATTTTTAATGTAGTGGACAGCTTTGACACCCACGCAAGGATACCTGAGCATTTTTGAAAATGTTGATAAGGCTGCAAAGGCAGCAGGGGAGAGGTAGGAATCATCTCTGTAGGCTGGGATCCAGGAGCATGTTCTCATTACTTAGAATGATATCTACCTCCGTACTTCCTGAGGGAGAAAACACTACACGCTTCTGGGGAAAGGGAGTGAGCCAGGGACACTCGATGCCATTAAAGAGGATAAAGGGAGTAAAGGATGCAAGACAGTACACCATACCTGTTGAAGAAGCTGTAAACAGGGTAAGAAAGGGTGAGAATCTAATCTTTCCACGAGAGATAGCATACCAGAGAATGCTTTGTAGTAGTAGAGGAAGGAGCGGATAAGGCGGCAATTGAGAGCGAAATAGTCAATATGCCAAATTATTTTTAGTGACTACAATACCACTGTTCACTTTATATCTTCGGAGGAAATGGAAAGAGACCACAAGGGACTGCCTCATGGCGGTTTTGTGCTTAGAAGTGGTGTTACAGGCTTTGAAAAGGAAAAATAAGCACATCATAGAATACAGCATAAGCTTGATTCCAACCCCTGAATTCACAGGCTCTGTCATAGCCGCTTATGCAAGGGCTGCGGTCTAAAGCAGCAAAGAGGGAGTAAGCGGCTGCAAGGCGTATTTGACATAGCACCTGCTTATCTCAGTCCTTTAAGTGGTGAAGAATTAAGAAAGACTATGCTGTAATTATGCACTTTTGGGATACACATCACATTATAAACTAAAGAGTAACAGAATATACAATCCTGCAAGATATGGTTTAGACATATGTATCGGCAGGGGATTTCTCAATGCCAAATATAAATAATCTGAAACTATATAAATAAATCAAATAATACACACAATATTATATATTATAAACAATTAATATCTAATTAATTAAAAATATTTTTAAAAATAGTGTTGACAAATAAAAACTAATATGGTATAGTGGAGACAACAAAGAAAGAGACAAAAGAACATAACAGCTGACAAGGTAAGGTCAGCAAGTATGAAATATTAAAAAGATAGGGTGGTGTTTCCGATGCACAGTTTAAGAAGAAGTATAAAGGAAATGGATAATGAAGTGAGTTTTTGTTTTAAGTTGGTTAAACATATATTGAACTGAAACCATTTGCTTAATGACAGTATAGTAACCATTGAAATATGCGAAAGTGAGGTACAGTCCACCAGCAAACTATAAAATAATGGCAATAAACGGAATACTGGATGATTAATAAAAAGACTTATGAGGTGAGCTCTCTATGGTTGAGGGCTCATCTGGTACCTACACAGAATTTTTGGATTGTTGTGAGACAAATATTTTGGTCTTTGTTATTTGAAAAAAAGCAAATTCCACATTAGTATGGATTTTACTTTACCATACTCCATATCTTTAACTGTAGATTTTACTAATTCTATATATCATACTTTTTATCTATAGACTTTACTGATTCCATGATTAAAATATATATTGGGTTAGATTTATCAGGTTAAGGTTTTATATACAAACTGAAAGGAATATTTTAATTATGGGAAAAACATTCACATATTTCTTTAAGCCAACGTTCTGACATAGAAGTCATGCTTTCTAAAAATGAGCTTTAACAAGATTGCTTTTGGCTATAGGAAAAGAAAACACAACTGTTTAAAAAGAAATAAAAACATAATTACAGAACAGATAGGCTCATACGGCAGGTCTTTTAATGACTGTCTGCATTCAGTGAACAGATCATCGTAAAAAGATTTGTATGCAGTCACTGTCTTAATAAAAACAGAACATGTGGAAGCTGCGGGAAATGCATGCCATTGTGTGATGATTATGTCAGACATATCTGTCCCAAGCTTCTAATCCACCTTATGTATGTAACGGCTGCCCTGACAGAAACAGGTGCCGAATCGAAATAACAATCAACCATTCTGATGAAATCTATGGTTTCCGATAGAACTCTCTATAAATATATAAACAATAGTCTGTTTTCTGCCAGAAACATAGACATGCCACGTACTGTAAGAATGCGTTCAAGAAAAAAATAAAAAGCCAGGCTTTGAATATTGATAAAAGATTGCAGAAAGGGAAGGACTTATGAGGACTTCCTGAAGTCTATGGAAGAAAAACCCCGATTCAGTCGTATGTGAAGGCGATAGTGTAGAAGGATTAAAGGGTGGGAAAGTACTTCTCACTCTCTTCATTGTACAACAGAACCTGCAGCTTGCTTTTCTGAGAAACTACAATGACTCACGTTCTGTTACGGAGATATTTGAAAGGCTATATATTGAACTGAGACCTGATGACGATCCACATCAATTCATATTCAAGGGTGAAGCTCTGAAACAAGAGCTCTTATGATATTTTTGCATTTCAATACGGCAAAAATATTAAAGAGCTTAGGGTATTCAAAAATTTCACCGGATGAAATTACCCCTAACCCCTAAGCTCTTAGGCAAATAAAAAGGAAAATCGCCGGTTAAAAGATGAACTTCTAGCCCATGTATAAAGGGTGGATTTTACTTATTCCTAGTTTCGAAAGTAAACTCGACTCCTGTTTGCTATGAAAAATTAGGTCACGTTCTTCCTGTAAGGCTAATTATAGCATCAGATAATGTATACATCAAGCTCTTAATTTATGAAAGATTTGTAAAAAGTAACTTCCATACCGTATCTAAAAATAAAAAAATTAAAACTCAGGTGTGGAAGTTACTTTTGCAATTCACCACTTTTAAAACACTATTTAGGTAATGGAATAAAGTAAGTTGCTTATATAGGGGTTTGGGAATATTCCCCAACAAGCAAATTTTTGATTAAAAAGAACTCGAAGTGAAATCGAGGCTTAAGTCAATTTTTCGTAAGTGCATATGCACTTACTGTGCTTGCTCGATAAGAAGCATAATGGGGCGAATATATAAATTAGATGAATATTATTTAGAAATATATTGTTGACATAAATATGAAATTGTGGTATAAATCAACCAAGGAGGTAGAGTTGTGTTAATAACAAGAAGAGTTACAAATAAGAAAGAATTGGAAGAAATATTTCGAGAAAAGGTATAGAATATTTGTTGAAAGAGATAGGGATGCACCAATAGAATTATATCCGGATGGAATTATGAAGGATGAATGTGATGATAATGCCATTCATATTGCTTGCTATGATTCCTTAAACGCATCTTTGAAGATGTTTCGATTTGTATAATCTTACATTAGGAGGAAACCTATGAATGAAAAAGTTATTTTGGCGTTTCTCATGAATTTTTGTGTTTTCTATGCTCACCACATTACTGCCATTGATTGTTTTTAATATTAATGAATCGACAAAAGACATCAATGTAATAATGATTACATTCATTAGCTCATTATTAGTTACGCGATTGTTTTTCGATTTGGAATTTGTTGAAGGCAAAAAACAGAAATTGTATTAGGATGTATACTTTTTACTGTTAGTTGCCTTATTTAGCAATCGAAAGTAATAGTATGGAATGGATGTTTGTGGGATCGTCTTTATTCGGATTATCTATCGGGTTGGTTCCACCTGCTATTTTTGGTATTACTTAGTGAAAAACAAAGATAAGAGAACTTTTTAATTTAGGCATATACAATTCTATAGTGGCTTTTTAGCTTCGATATTTTCTCCATCATCGGTGAAAATATATATCATAAGAATCCATATTTGCTTTTTCTGTTGGGTTATATTTGCAAGCATAATGACCATAGTGGCATTATTGTTAAAGAAGGAAAAAGACAATGAGGAGAGTACAACAAATTATAAAGCGATTTATAATTTCAAAAAGTCGTGTCAAATACAAAGTTTTCAAATTTCATTTGTTATTCTCTTATTTTTCATCGATATCATATGGGTCAATAGTTGCTTATTTGCCTGTTTATTTTGAGACATTGAGCTTATCAATTGGAATATATTATTTGCTTTTTGGGCGGGATATATTTTGATACAGTTTGTCAGGAGAATTAGGTATAGTTTTATAGGATGTTATGCACCTTGCTTTTTGTTTCGTTTGGGCAACTTTCTCTTGTATTATTTGAGGCAACTTTTTAGTATATTTTTGCGTGGATATATGGGCTGGAGCTATGGTAGCTTATTTAAAGTATTTTATGTAGAGATTGGGAACTTCAATACCGAGGAAGAAGAACGATCATAGGTTTTTCTATTTTAAGTCTAATTTCGTATATTGGGGTCGGAATAGCTCCGTTTTTTTCTTGATACCTTTTAATAATAACTGGAAAAACGATTTTTTACTGGGAATCTTTTTATAGTATAATAGCAATAATAATATTTTTTTGTTTTTGAGGAAAAGGTCTTTGAAAGATGATATCTAAAGGGGAGTCACCTCTCAATACTAGGATCTGTAAGAAAAGAATTTAAATAAAGTAATAGGCTTATAGAGTACTTTTAAATAAACTAAAAATTATAAGGAGAAAAATATAACACTTTTTGAATTGTTATATTGAAAGAAAAATATGGAACTTAACAATAAAAGTTAAAGAATTACTACCTCAAAAGGAGCCGTTTTAGGGTTTTGTTGACTGTGTAAACGATGTGGATAAAAATAATAAGATTATTCGATGTAATTATACTTTTAAGAGTGATAATCCTATTTTCTTAGGGCATTTTCCCCAAGAACCTATTGTTCCCGGCGTTTTGCTCATAGAAGCGATGGCTCAGTCAGCAATCCTATTAATGTTGTGCGTAGGAAATGAGATTAGTTTGGGTGGGGATAAGTATTTACTAAGTAAAGTTGAAGAAGTAAGATTTAATAAACCTTTATATCCGGATCAAGAAGCAATTATTGTTTCTAAAATAGAGAGAAGTATACCACCATTTTACTCATCGATAGTATATAATGGTTTTCGATCAGAAAAATTTTTAGAAGGGAAGTTTAGAGTTTTTAAAAATGAATATGACAGGTAAAGATATTATACTAGGTTTGCTCATTGAGAAGAGTCGAAGTGGATATGAAAATAAATGAAGTATTTGAAACTGTATTTAGATATTTTTATAAAACCAGTTATGGAATGATATATCCAACTTTGAGGAGGTTAGAAAAAGAGCTATTAGTAGAAAAATGTAGTGATTCAAGAAAGGAAAACCGAATAAAAAAATATTTACAACATTACAAAAAGGCATTGAAGAATTTCACTGTTATTTAAAAATCTCCTATTGATCCAGAAAAAAAGAGAATCGGAGTTTCTTGTTAGAATGTATTTCGGAGAGAGGAGGAAAAACTGTAATAGCCAATTGGCTTAGAAACCGATTATCTTTATTAGAAAATGATATTAATCAGCTAATGTCAAACCATAAAGAATGGAGGGACAAAATGTCATACACACAAATTATTGCATATGAAATTGGTCTAGCACAATTTTTAGTGGAAAAACAAGTAATAGAAAAATAAGCTAAAAAGAATTAACCGAAAAGACCAGATAGATATTAATTCGTTTTGAGCTATAATTCCTAAGGAAAGTATCAGATTCAGAGCAAAAATAGAACAGATTCTTCTGAAAGGTTAAATCTGCTCTGAATGTGATTCTTTTTCAATTGTACCAAGTCGCGGGACTTTAGCTGCAAACTGTATGGGGATTGCTTTTCTTTTTACAAAGCTCAAGTGCTGAAATCATAGCGGTCTGTAATTCCAAACGTGGCATTTCCTGCTAACCTTTGGATTTTTAGAACACTTAACATACCCCAGAAGCAGTACTAAAAACATGAGAAAACAATAAATCAGGAATGTGAAAAATACAAGGGAGCCACTTTTTATCAGCAGACACTCCAGAAGTGGCTCAGCGCAGCATCTGTGAAAAGCCCATATGAAAGTTTCCGGTTACAGTAAATGAGCGGATTCAGTAATCACTCTATGGTACTCACCTGCAAGAGAGTCAAAAGAGGGCTTATGGCTTTGCGGAGGGTACCGGCGGACAGGTGGACATAGATTGTGGTGGAATTCAGGGACTTATGTCCCATAAGAGCTTTTATGGTAAGCAGGTCTGTTCCGTTTTTCATGCAAATGTGTGCCAAAGGCATGACGGAAGAATGGCAGGTAAGTCTCTGTTTCCAACCAAGTCGCTTTTTCATGAGACATGTATGTGTCTTGAAAAGGAAGAAGGTATCAATGGGGTTTGTCATCCCCACGCTGCTTTTGGATAAAAGGAAGTCACGGGGTCTGCCGTGTTCAAATCAGTAACGGGTAAGAAGGTCAAGTGCAGCATTGGAAAAGGATGGCATAACGGTCATTTCTGCTTTTTGAATGGGCAATATGCAGTCTCATATTTTTACGTTCAACATCTTCGTAACGGAGGCGGCATACTTCACCAATACAGAAGCTAGAAGGCACTTTTTACATCATCAAATGTATAATATATGATCATGCGCCAAAAGAAAAAAATTATTATTATTTCACCCATATCAGTATCATTCTATAGGGTAGGCTAGTAGTGCAAGCAGATAATCGCACCAAGCCTGATAGTCGCTGCTATTTAGGTGCAATCCGTCATTTGAATACAGACTGTTTAGATAGCCCTCATAATCAGAAAAATACGGAAAAATACATCCAGATATATAAGGCTCTTTCCGTCACATCTGGACTTTAAGAGTTCGTTTCTGTTCGAGTACTTTGGCATTGCTATAGTGATAAGCGATCACCTAGCTCCTTGTTCTTTGTCACACCCAGTATGGACTGTATGTAGATGACAGCATCAGGCTGTAATTCCTGTATCTGCCTGATAGCATCAAAAACTGGGTTTCAAAGTCTTCAAGAGGTATTATAGCGGCATCATTTACACCTATCATTATGTAGATTTTCTTGTACTGTCTCTGAAGCAGAGTCTGAGTTAGGGTAAGCCCTGTATTCTCATCCAGTGCAGGATAGATGAAAAATGAATTGACGCTGATTCCTGTCTTAGCAAAGTAGGACGAGTTCACAAAGCTTCCAAAGGCTCTAAGTCCCTACAGTACGGCTGTCTCCAAGGAAGAGAGCATCGTCAAAGTAGGAAAGATCCACTGGGACCAAGCTCAGGTTCGCTGCTTATAGAAGATGAGGTTGCTATAGTGGAAGATGTTGAGGAGGCAGTGCTCTCCTTATTGTTATCTTCTTTTTCTCAGTCTTTTCCTTCTTTGCTATTTCATTTGTTTCCTGATTAAGTGAGGCATTGATTATCTGATAAGCTCTTGAATCCAACCAGGGCAATTAGCTCAAGCAGTACAGTTATCAAAAGTGCGATTAATATTATTTTTTATTTTTCTTTTTCATACGCTCTTTTAGAATTCTCAATAAGCTCCTTACTATATTCCGGTTCAGCTCCGGTCTGGCTCTCGTGATAAAGGGGTTGCCTGATTACGTACTTTCTCTTTGAGGTATAAAGCGCAATATCAGCTTTTTCAACCACCTTATTAAGTGGAAGCCCGGTTTCTATACCGGCTATGCCGGCACCTCAGTGTCAGATGCATTCTCTTGCCGGTTTCGGTATCTGCAAGTTCCTTTGATAAGACTCTTATCTTTTCAAGTGATCGGCAACAGTGGAGAAAAACACACCTATGAATTCATCTCCGCCCCATCTTCCTATAAAGCCATCGTGGTCAACGCAGCTACCCAGCTTATCAGAAAGGGAAAGGAGAGGGCCTCATCACCTGCAGACATGTCCCAAGGTATCGTTGATAGTCTTAAAAAGTCTATATCTATCAGGAAGAGATGACCTCCCTCAAGCAGATGCTGCTTCGAAAAGTATTCAAATCTCGCCATAAATGACTTACGGTTCATTATCTTGGTAAGCTCATCAAGGGTGGCAAGCGAAATAATCTGATTGCGATATTGCGATATGGTATTTATTATAACAGCAATCATCAATAAAAAGCAAAACTGCCAACATTCCAAGTTGTAAGGCGAGCTGAGTGACACTTTGCTCTTATAATGGCGTCACCACTGCCATATATTATAAGATACCAGTTAAATGCTCCAAGATACCTTTATTTCACAGAAATGCTTATTTATCCCAAGTTTTTCCGTCATTAATCCATTTTCTGGTAACTGCACCGTCTAAAGGAAGAGGGTTTGGATTCTATGTTGTAGAATATACCTCCTCTGCTAAAGATATTGGAGCCCTTAGGAAGTGCTTTATCCTTGGATATCATTATATTGCTTCTAAGGTCTGAAAAAGCAACTCCTACATTGTACTCATTGCCTATTTCTACTATACTTCTCTCCACTACTCCAAGGTTGATATTCATACCTATGGAGCCAAGAGTCTTGCCGTCAGAGCCTCTTAGTTTGTACACAATAAGCATTGACACATTGTTTGAATCATCACTTGCCTTATAAGGATTGAGGCTGAACTGATATTGGAGATTTGAGTCCATAAAATCAAATATCCATTTATCTTCAGGGTTCTGGGTAGACATCTTTAGGTTTACTCCGTCCTGATAGTAGATGTTCTCAGTAGTCTTAGAGGCATAAAAATGAAGTTATAGTTATTTCCCTCCTGATAGGTCTTCAAATAGTTGTAAAGCTTTGTTGATATACTCAGAGTCGGTAGTATGGGTTGCCTCTTTTTCTGCCCAGTCAATGACAAAGGAATTTCCCGCCATTATCTTGGCAGCAGACACAGAACTCATCATACTTTCATCTATGTTGCGTATAAGGTTCATATGGTCATTATGATCAGTCACCTGTTCTACAAATGCCCTGGTATTCTTAAAGCCTGACACTGTAAACATAATGGCACTTGCAGCAGTACCACTATGATAACAACGCAGATTAGGACTATCTGTCTGGAAGAGTTCAATTTATTATTCATATATTTTCCCCTGTGTTCATCCCTGCAGAAAAATCTGCACGATATAATAGCCTTCCTCTATTTTGCCATATTTTAGAGGGAAAGTAAACAATAAAAGTATGTGTTACCTATAGTACAGGATTGCGATAGGTTCACCGCATAACTTCCTGTATCATATATATCGGAGAAAACTTGCAAATAGACAAGGAAAAAAATTCAAGAAAGAATTCTGCTTTTCAGGATTCACTGCCTGCAGGAGTGTAAGCGACATCTACATATCCGCCGCAGTGGAATCACTCGAGAGATTTTTATTTGTAAGGTAATTTCTCCAAAATTGCTCTGGCAAATAAAAAGACACCAAGTCAAGTGACTTAGTGCCTTTTATAGTAATTAAAAATTTATTCCTGAGTAATAGCTCCTGTTGGGCAAGCTTCTGCAAGCGCCACAGTCTCATACAAGCAGAAGCATCTACTTCATAATGCTCTGAACCTTCTGAAATACATTCAACAGGACATACAGAAGCATAAGCTCCGCAATTGATGCACCTCATCGTTAATTACATGATGCCATGACATTACCTCCTTAAAAATTATATATATGAAGAGTATAACTGTTTTTAAAAAGGTTTGACAAGTGAATTTTTATCAAAATCTTCAACAATTTGATAAAAATCAGTTAATTTAGAAAATGAGTATTATTTTCAAAAATAAATTATCTGCTCAAAATCCCTAAATCTGTCCGTATTTTTCAAGTATCTGCTTGATTCTGTCAGTTGGGCTGAGAAGCTCGCTGATAGAAGCGTCATGGTTTAACTTATCTATGATGAGGGCAACATATTTGCTCATATCCGCACTTATATAATAAGGGCGACTAAGAAGTTCAGGAGTCTGGTATACAAGGTTGGTAGTAATAACCTTGTGGATGAGTCCGTCCTCATAAGCCTTGTCAAACTTCTCAAGTCCGTCTGTAAAGAGTACCGAAGGTAGAGGCTACGAAGATTCTTCCTGCATTTCTCTTTTTAAGCTCACTTGCCACATCTAGCATACTTTCACCTGAAGAAATCATATCATCAACTATGATTACATCTTTTCCGTCAAAGCTTTTTCCAAGATATTCGTGTGTCCACTATAGGGGTTTTCCATTTACTACTGTAGCATAGTCACGGCGTTTGTAGAACATACCTACGTCTACTCCGAGTACGCCTGCAAAGTATACGGCACGGTTCATAGCACCCTCGTCAGGACTTATTATCATCATGTTATCTGCATTCATCTTGATATCAGGCACATTTTTAAGTATACTTTGATGAACTGGTAGGTAGGCATGAGTTGTATCAAAGTTGTTGAGAGGAATAGCATTCTGCACCTTGGGTCGTGTGCATCAAAAGTGATTATACTGTCAACGCCCATGTGTATAAGCTCCTGAAGTGCTACTGCACAGTCAAGCGATTCCCTGCTGGAACGCTTATGCTGGCGACTTTCATAGAGGAAAACAGATGATTACTGTTATTCTGTGAGCCTTGCCCGCACAAGCCTGAATCACGCGCTTAAGATCCTGATAATGGTCATCAGGTGACATATGGTTCTCGTGACCAAACATATTGTAGGTAATGCTATAGTTACATACATCAACAAGGATATAAATATCCAGTCCTCTTTACTGTGTTTGAAATGGCACATTTTGCCTCTCCGCTTCCAAAAACGAGGGCAAACGGCATCAACATGGTAAGAATCCCTCCTATAGCCTGAAAAAGGCAAGGGAGGAAGTATGTTCGTTGTCTCTTCCGTTTCTCCATTCTACAATGTAGTCTTCAACGGTGCTGCCAAGCTTTATGCAGCCTTTCAGTGAAACGATACCAAGAGGTCCCACGGGGATAGTCTCGATATAATCTTCTTTTGGCATTGTTCTTCTCCTTATCTAAAAAGAAAAATATAGGGTGTATGATTATCACCATTAGGTGGTTAATCCTTATAAAAGCCATACGGATGTCGGCTCCGGTCAGTTTTAGGAATTTGTAATGTTTGGTAAGTCTTGAAAAATACTCTATCGCTGTAATTTGCCTTTATATGGGCAGGACTAAGGTTTGAAGATATAATTGTTGGCTTATTGCTTAAAAATACGCTCATTTAAGCAGTCAAACAGCTTTGAATTGGTAAAGGCATTGGAAATCTCAGTACCTATATCATCAATCACCAGTAAATCACAGTTAAATATAGGCTCTACCTCAGGTATCTTGTCCATCTCATCTGAATCGCTCTCTTCTAAAGGTATTTTTCTCAAATATGCTAAAAATCTATAAGCAGATAAAAATACTACTGAATGTCCGCTCTCTATAAGCGAATTGGCAAGCGCAGAGGTAAGGGAAGCGTCTTTCCTACTCCAACACCTCCGTAGATGACGAAGTTTCGTGAATTACTGTCAAAAATCATCTGCCATAGCCTTTAGCATAGTAAAGGCTGTGAGGGCATTTTTCCCTGGATGAAGCCTCGGTATCAGAGTCATAGTCATCAGGAGAGTAATAGTCAGCCCTAAAGTCACTAAAAAGCAGCGCCCTCATCAGCCATCAGGTATGTTCCCTGTCTGGCATGGGCAAGTCTTGCAGATATAGCCTTAAAGCAGTCACATTTTACTCCATCAACAAAGCCTGTATCCTTGCAGAGAGGGCAGGTATATATCTGATTCAGATAAGCCTTATCAAAGCCCCCTGCCGTAAGCAGTTCTTCTTTCCTCTTGGCAAGCTCTGCCACCTTTTTATCAAGCTCACCTTTAGAGGCGGCATAGCTTTTCATTGGAGAGAAAAGAGCGCTTCCTTTTGCAAGGTTGGCAAAAGTCGGTTATGATTTCATCTTCAAGTTCTTTGATTTCGGTATTTTTCTCATATACCTCTTTGTACGGTTATGAAGAAGTTCGACATTCTCATAGCGGATGCTGTCATACTCGCGCATAACTGCTTCATAATCTGAGTTAGTAAGTCCCATAAAAACCACCTTAATATTATAAAATATTTTGCTAATTATTCAAGTAAAAAGCCTACAATTATTGAGGATATTTATATTAAATTAATGCAATTATCTAAGCTTTATACCTTGGATAGCCCGTGTATAGATTGCTGCTATGCCTTTTTAAGAGCTTTTTAGTGATGTCAGCCATCTCTTCATCGCTGTAGCTTCTCTGCTCGAAGTTGTTGAAACGGTTGTTTAGCGGCTTAGGTGAATTGTCCTTTATACAACCTGCAGACTCTGCTTTGTCATAAAGTGAATCTTGTCATCTTCTGCGACACCCTGAAAATCTTTTATTCCCTTTGCATACCATTTCTTAAGTACCTTCTGCATAGTTAAAGTCAGGCTTTTGTAAGGGTTTTTAAGGTACGGTCACAGGCTTCTGCAACCATTTCCTCTGACATCTTATACTCGTGAAACCATCTGTCTATGTACTGCTTCTCACTAGCGCCAGGAAGCCTTGAGAGACCAAAGGACTTCATCACAAGTGAGTTTTTCCTTATTGGAAGCGTTTCAGCCTCATTCTTTGCAGCCTCAACCGTCTTAATATTCTTCTCAGCCCAAGCTGAGGGCAACCTTTTGGATATAGCTAAATCTGCTTATTTCCTTGGTAAGACAGCAGTATTCATAGAGATAGCTTATAAGTTCAGCACTAAAACCAAGCTTTTTCATTAAGGTCGCAGATAAAGTTCTATCTCTGAGCCTGACAAGGTCCTGCCTGCATACTCTGCGTACTATAACCTGCTTTAGGGTCAAAAGTCACAGCCTGCCCTTTCCTCTTCTTTATATGTGAATAAAGAGAGAGGTTCATTAGTAATTACGTCTTCCGGAGTTATTTCCTCTGCCTTTATTTCTTTTTGTCTTTGTCCTCCAGCAGCAGGTGTAGAGGCTTCATTCTCATAGTCGGAAATAGATTGATCGGATATGCTTATAGCAGTAATAGTGTTTTTATCCGTTCTTGTAACCTTAAATACCCCTGCTTCTCCCAATAATTGATGGAGCGGATTACATCTCTTTTCGCTGTCATCAAGGAAGTCACAGGCATTACTTATGGAAAAGCTCCCTGTGATTCTTGGAATAGTACATAAGATACAGATAAAACCTTATATGTGAAGCATTGGCATCATTAATAAAACGCTCTATAAAAGCGTTTGAAATAATGGTTGCATCTCGTATTTACCGTTACATTTAGATTGATTTCCGACTATGATTTTTCTCCCTCATTTGCTACTGTATAAAGGAGTATATCACAAGATTATTTAAAATAAAAATAGAGGGGAAAAATCAGGGGATATAGGCAAAAAAATGTGGATAATGTGGATGCTTTTTGTGGATTGCTTATTAAAAAGATGTTTTTAGATAAAATGGATGTGGATAAGTATGTGTAAAGAATAAGAAAAATCCACAGCAAAATAATTTTTTAAGAATTTTTTGTTGTGGATAATGTGGATAAAAACTTAGCTAAGCATATTTTCCCCGACTTTTACTATATCTCCGGCACCCATGGTTATCAACAAATCACCGGGCTTTATAAGTGTGGATAAGAAAATTTTGAACTTCTTCAAAAGTTTTGAAAAATAAGCCTCATGTCCGTTTTCAGACATTATTTCTCTTATATTATCAGAGGAGATATTGCCCGGATTTTCCTCTCTGGCGGCATAAATCTCAGCAAATACCACCATGTCAGCTATGGAGAGAACCTCTGCGAATTCGTGCAGGAAGCGTCTTGGTTCTGGAATAAAGATGAGGCTGGAAAGCTACTACAAGGCGGTTATGTTTAACCCTCTTTGCAGCCTCAAGCGTAGCCCTTATCTCTGTTGGGTGATGGGCATAGTCGTCCACTATGGTGTAGCCGTCACGCTCTCCCTTGTACTGGAAGCGTCTCTCGGTTTCCTGTGTAGTTCTTAATTCCTCTTTAACCCTGTCAAGGGCTATTCTGTTTTTGTAAACTGTAGAAGCTCTAGGGATGCTGCTATAACTGCAAGTGAGTTAAGTACATTGTGCTCTCCTGTTACGGAAAAGTTCTACAAGTCCCTTATTTTCTCCCTTACTATCAGTTCATAGCGGGCAAAGCCTAAGTTGTTGTAGGTAATGTTTTTGGCAGTGTAGTCAGGAGTCTTGCCATTTACAGGGTGTAGTACGTAGTGAATCACTCTTATATTCTTATTTTGAATGAGTCCGTCAAGGTCATCTACCTCATTATTGATAACCAAAAGCCCGTTCTCAGGCAAGAGGTCAATGAACTTGGTAAAGGAGAGTCTTTCATTTTCAAGTGTGCCAAAAAGTCCAGATGCTCTGCTTCGACATTGAGGACTATGGCTGTAGTAGGAGTGAAGCTATGAAGCTGTTTGCGTACTCACAGTACTCCATAATGAAGTTCTCCGATCTTCCCAGTCTCATATTGCCCTGGATTCCGCTTAAGATGCCGCCTACAGATATGGTAGGGATCAAGGTCTGCCGCAAGATATACATAGGAGAGCATAGAGGTTGTGGTGGTCTTTCCGTGAGTACCTGCGACTGCAACTGCATTTTTATAGTGGCTCATAATCTGTCCGAGACAGTCGGCTCTGTCAAGCATAGGGGATGCTAGCTCTTAACCCTCATAAATTCAGGGTTGTCCTCGTGGATGGCAGCAGTGTATACAACAAGTACCAATCTCAGGAGTGATATTTTCTGGAGACCTGAGAGTAATATACCTTTATCCCAAGGCTTTTCAAGCCTCTTTGTAACGGCTGATTCGTGTAAGTCTGAGCCTGATACCTTAAAGCCCTTTGTCAAGGAAAAGCTCAGCTATACCGCTCTATGCTTATACCGCCCTATGCCCATGAAAATGGACTGCTATGGAGTTGTTTTTGTAAGTCTAATTTATACATAATTCTACCTCTTTTACTTGTGGTTGTAGATAATTGTGCCTTTATTATATCTGATATTTTTGTCATAGTATAGCATAAATGAAATTCAATGGCAAAAATGTGAAAAAGCTGAAAATCATGGCTTTTAAAATGGCAACATAGTCATTTAAACAACAAGAAACGCCTAAAAATGAAAAAGTTACTAAAAATGGCGGGTTTTTCGACACTTCAAAAACTATATATAACTCTATTAACCGCAGAAATGCGGTATTTTTGTCAAATTTCTTAAATTTATTCGTTGTATGGTGTTGTATTCTTATTAAAAGTGTGATATAATAGGTGCATGAAACTATGGTATGATAAAAATCAGGATCCAACCTACTTTATACAGCTTGGTATCCGTAACGGAAAAGAAAAACAACAACAAAAAAATGTAGCACGTATTGGAAAAACATTCTGAGCTTCTAAAGATTACCGATGACCCGCTTGCATATGCAAAAAGACGAGGTTAATAAATATAACGAGGTTTATAGAAAGGAAAAACAAGGTATCTTTTAGAGATTAAGGTTGATTTTTGCCGAAAAATAAAGTCTTCAAGCTCAACCTGTTCGCAGAGCACCCTTTTTAAATATTGGCTACCTTTTCTTCAAAAAGTTTTTATAAGGATCTTGAGATTGCATCCTTTTTGAAACGGTTACTGCTGATATGAAAAACGAGTTTGACCCAAAACCTGGTTAACCGCTTTCTTACCTGCTCACGCATTCTTGAGCCTGATTCAAAAACTCGGAACACATCAGAACCTTAGCAGGTATTATGAAAAAGCCTGATTTTGACTATGTGCATATTCTTCGCACTATGGATATTTTAGAGGAGCATTATGATGAGTATATCAGCCATCTTTATGAAAAAAGCTGTAAGATTGTGAAAAGGGATACATCGGTCTGCTTCTATGACTGCTCAAACTATTACTTTGAAACCGAAACTGATGATGAGGATTATGTAGACGAGGTAACCGGTGAGTTTATAAAGGGGCTTAGAAAATATGGTACTAAGCAAAGAACACCGCCCTAATCCTATTACGCAGATGGGTCTGTTTATGGATAGAGACGGAACCTTTGTCCATGTGTATTACATCAGGTTCTGACAATGAGCAGACTACAGCTATACCACTTGAAACCAAACTGACAAAAGATGTTTAAGGGTAAAAAATTCATTTACTGTGCAGACGCAGGACTTGGTTCGTTGAACATACGCAGCTTTTAATTCTATGGGTGGAAGGGGCTTTTATTGTAACCCTAGTCAATTAAAAAGCTGTCTGAACAGCTTAAGCATACTGTATTTAGCGACTGTGATTACCGCCTGCTGTCAACTGATAAGCCAGCAAGCATAAACTCTATGAAGAGCTTTGACAGGTTTGATGAAAAATATAAACCTGTATAACGACAGAATATATAAGATTATTCCTGCTGATAAAGCTTTTGATTTGGGGCTTTATGAGGAAAAAGGTATGTAAAAACAGGTGCAGTTAAGAAAGTGAAATCAAAAGCGGTAATTCCTCAAAATATTATCGTTTCATTTTCAAGAAAAATGATGGAATATCAGAGAAATATAAGGAACCGTCAGATTGAACGTGCAAAAACCTTCTAAAAATATTGACCCCGAAACCTATAAGAAAGGTCCAAATGATGTAACACGCTTTATTAAGCGTATATCAAAAGGTAAAATCAGGAGAAAAATGTTACTGATACATATATACTTGACCAGTCAGTTATTGATGATGAAGAAAAAATATGACGGCTTCTACGCTGTTGCAACAAACCTGGAGGATTCAGCAAAAGACATACTTACCGTAAGCGAAAAACCGCTACAAGATTGAAGACTGTTTCCGTGTAATGAAAACAAATTTATCCGCACGCCCTGTTTTCCATCAGAAACGAAACAGAATAATTGCACATTTTATGATTTGTTACACAGCCTTGCTAATCTACCGTCTTCTTGAGAAGAAGCTTGATAATTATGGCAATACATTTTTACAATAGAGAACACAATAGAAACGCTAAAAATATGAATGTGGCTAATCTTGAGGATATGTGCTATATGTCAACATACACAAGCTCAGATCTATGTACTGCTCTGAATGCCATCACAGGTCTAGGGTTAGATAAAAAAATACTATGAACCAAAAGAATTAAATAAAAATTAGAAATATTTTTGAAGTAGCATTTCCATACAACGTTTTTAGATATAAAAAGTGGCGCAAACCCTGTATATACATAGGTTACCGCCACTTTTATTCTTTACTAAGTGTCGAAAATGGGAGTATAGCATAAATGAAATTCAATGGCAAAAATGTGAAAAGCTGAAACATGGCTTTTTAAAATGGCAACATAGTCTATTTAAACAACAAGAAACGCCTAAAAATGAAAAAGTTACTAAAAATGGCACTAATCTCTATAATTAATGCATACATACGCTAATAGAAATTTTACCAAAAATCTGTTATAATTATACTTAAAATTAGAGGGGCTTATAAAATTAAATATTGTTTTTGGTCGGACTCTGATTTGCAACTTAATCATCAGTGGCGGTTAGACTACACTGCCCGGGAGATAGGGGGTCATATGAATATTACAGACATCAGGATTAGAAAGGTTGCTAAGGAAGCGCAAATTAAAAGCAGTAGCTTCCATAACAATTGACGGTGAGTTTGTGGTCTATGACATTAAGATTATTGACTGGCGACAAAGGTCTGTTCATAGCTATGCCTAGCAGAAAAGACCAACGATGGAGAATACCATGATATTGCTCACCCTATTAATTCGGAGACTAGAGAGAGATTGCAGAAGTCAATTGTAACAGAATATGAAAGCGGTAACTGGACAGAATTTCCTGTAAAGGAAGAGAGCTAAGAGTCAGTACGAACATATTGAATAATATGTGATGGGAGGTCAGTAGACCTCTCATTTTTAATTATACCTGAGAACAGTATATGTAAGTAAAGCTCAGTCTTAAGACATGTTAAACCTTAAGATATACAATAAAGTATTGCAAAATGTGGGGTAGGAGGTATGGGAGAAATATTTGTTGATAACTTTAAGGATATTCTGAGGAACTTTAGGGAGTATTTTTGGCTTGAAGAATTCTCAGATTTATCTATGGTTTATGTCTGAGGAGACAGGTAAAAATATGAAAGTGGGGAGCTAAGTCCTGATTTATTATTATTTTTACTGTACTGGAAAAGGTTAGGAATATCAAGTGAAAGATTTGAAATAATACTGCCTGATGCATGCTTATGAATTTATTTTTATGGTATGAAAACTGCATTTGTTACGCAGAGAATCAGGATGTGATAAGGTTTAAGGATGAGAAAGAGAAGTTTCAAGCCCTGTATCACGTTAATAAAAAAATTCAATTCCAACAAAAAGCATTTATTGATTACATAGATTATAGAGTTTTGAAAAAAGACCTAGAAAAGGCATACTGCAATATTGTCAAAGCGATTCGATATACTATTGAAGATATTGATAAAATAATAGAACAAAACCTATATTTATCAATGTTTGAGTGGCATCTTTTAATCAACTATTTTGATGTTTTATATGAATACAAAAAAGGAAGATAAGGCTGATATTTCAAAGAAAAGTTCTATGCATTGTCACAATATCTGCTTAAACTTCCTATAGATGATTTGATAAGTGCGGGCATAATTCCAAAGCTCGTTCTTACAATGTTTAGACAGGATGAGGACTTTTTATCAGCATCTAAAAAGGCTAGAGCTGCTAGATAGTATTTTCAAAAATGTCTATCAAATATATGAGGGTTAGGAAATGCCTGAGATTTTAAGTCTCTTGATAAAAGAAGAGCCTGCCTACTATAGAAAAAAATGCCTATACTTTTTGGAAACATTCACTGGAATATATATTTAGCTTATGTGGCTTGAAGGGAGATTTTAGAATTGAGTTCTTTAGTAAGGAATTAAAATACCTCGTACTTAGTGATGTCTTGAAGCAAAAAGAAAGAGACTGGGGATGACGATTGAAGAAGTATGTGAGAACATTTGTGATGTTAAAACCTATAGAAGAATGGAAAAAGGACAGGGGGTTCCGTATAAAAGTATCCTAAAGGGAATATCCGACAAACTTGAATTGAAGTTTAGGTATTTTAGAACAGAGGTTGTTACAGATGATGTATATGCACTTTTCCTCGCATATGAATGTAGGAGACTACTTGCCATTTGGGATATAAAGGAATTAAAGATAAAATGTGATGAGCTAAAAACTGATAGGTACAAATGATATGGTTAACAGACAGGAGATAGAATTTATAGAGCTTATAATTAATGATAATATGGGCGAAAAAGAAAAGGCAGAGCACCTTTGGAAGATATTCCACTATACAGCATCTGAGTTTACAGGTGAAGAATTCCTATCAATAAGGGAGATTGAGATACTTACATATATAGCGGGAATCATGGCGAAAAATCAGGTAATGGAGAAGATTAACCTATTAGAGAAAAATTTTTAGAAAGTGAAAAACAATAGAAAGTGTGAGTGATCATTATGCAAGATTAGCAGTTCCATTAGGGCACTTAGTTGGTGCCTATAAGGATAATAAAAGAATATGATAAGGCGTATGCTTTTGGAATAGAGTTTCTGAAAAAGCAGCTTTAAGAATGATAATGCAAACCTTCCTACTGACTATCATTGATTATCTTTCTACAATAGAAGAAGAAAAACGGCGACATAAAAAGTACTGAAAAGAGCTTTGCAGGCATCTCTTTTTATATCGCCGAGTTATACGAAAAATATAGTGATACTGAAACGATAAGGGCTTATACTATGAAAGGGTGTTTAATCCTAAGGAGGTCATGGTATTTGGCAGGGGTATAAGAATTAATATTTACCGGTGGAGGGTAGTTTTATCTTCACAAATTGAAGATTTGGTAGAATGTTTGGATATGTCATCTGAATTAGCATTTGCAAAATATACAATGCAACAGACATACAATAGTACTAAAGAAAAAGCTAAGAACACTTTTGTTTTGCTTTACAATCATTACCTCGTTTCTTTTGACAATTGGTTATATAGTTGGAACCAAAATAATTGTAACTATGATAATGAAGATTAACAGCACTAGCATACCCTACTATTAAAATAGGTATGCTAGTGCCCTGTTTGGATGAAGAGTACTGTGTTAGACTGTAGGCGAGATGAAAGTTACGTCTGTTTACATTTTAATCTTGTAAATTGTGTTCAAACCTAATGATAATGAAAGGATGGTAAGATTTGTGAAATTATTACAGAATGAAGTTACAGAAAAAGATGCCCTATGGAGGTATAGAATGACTCAGGTGATGGAAGGATAGTCTCAACCATTATGAAATACAATATTATTTCGTATTTTAGATATCCTGCAAAATATTTTATGGATGATAGGTGCACCTGTTGTTTTTTTCGATTATAGGTCTGTTGCTTGTTGATTTGCTAGGTGCGGAACGCTTTATTTCACTGATTGGAGGAAATCAATCCGCTTTTATATTATGTTTTGGTAGGTTTTTCCGTATTTTCTTTTTCTAATTATGCGTGGCAGAGCAATTCAAAGATAGAAAGTGAAAAATTAACAGGGACATCCAAGACCAACTTTACACTTCCAATAAACAAAATTTCTTATGTTTATGGTCTTTCGATTGGAGGGCTAATAACATCAGGAAGCTTTAATATCCTTATTTTTGGTGGCTATGATTTTTATAAATAAGCTAAGTCCTATACAGTTATTAAATTTTTGCCATATTATTAATACTGTCAGCCTTTGTTTTTAGGTATTTCACTAATCATATCCAGCATTTCATTTGCATTTATTCAACTAGGCTCTTTAACCAATATCGTGACGTTTGGACTTCAGATGATAACAGGAATGATTATTCCTCTTAGGGTTTTTCCTGAGAAGATGCAACAAATCTTGCAGAGAATGCCTACAAGTTTGGCAATTGATTCTATAAGATCTCAACTTTTATCATTGGAACCAATGGATTCTTTAGATAGAGCTTATTTTATTGGCAATTTATGCCGTTGGACTTAATTTACTAGGCTATCTTCTATGTAAAAAGCATTGAAAATTGTGAAAACCAAAGGAACCATTGATGTTTACTGATAGGGGAGGAGTTCTATGTATCGTTTTGAAAAATGTTTCAGTATATTTTAATGATAAAAAGGGTATTGAACAATGTTTCTTTTTTAACATAAAGACAGGAGATGTAGTTGGGCTTATTGGGAAGAACGGAAGTGGTAAGACTACGAGCCTAAAGCTTTGATGGCGAACCTTTTAATTGCAGAAAAAGGGTAATGTCTATTACAATGACCGTTTGATTAAATGTGATGATACTGATATGCTTTCAGAGACTTCTGTTTTCTTAGATCCCTGAAAGGTCCCTGTATTGGAGATTATCCGCTATAGAAAAACTTAAAAAGGATGGCTGTTTTTCAAACATTTGGACTATAAGAAAGAAAAAGAAAGAATTGACTTTCTTCTGAAAGAGCTTCAAATCTATGAAAATAAAGATGAATATATTATGAATTATAGTAAGGGAATGAAGACTAAGATTCTTCTTATTTCCTGCCTCATAGGAAATCCGAAAGTGATTTTTGTTGGATGAGCCTTTTGCAGGGGCTTGATTATGAGGCGAAGAGCAAGGCGGTACAGTTACTTTCAGATTATATAAAAAAACGGTGGTACAGTTATTATAACAGAGCATAATCTACTTGACTTATGAAGAATCTGCAACCAATTTTGGTTCGAAAAAGGGGAATATTATATTAAATGGGACAGCAGAAGATATTTTGCAAAAGCATTCCCGGTGAAGGAGTTATTGAAGTAATCTGTAGAGATAACAGAGAATTTGCCAAAAACTAGACAGCCTTAATACATATTATTCAGGGTAAAAAGAAAGGATGATAGGCTTTTATCTTCTTACCACTACCCTGACTTATGACTTTTGATTTGATACGAAGGTCATCTTAGTGATGATATTTACCATATTGAAAATTCATATAAAAAGGTATGGAGGATGTATACATTTTTGACAAAAGAAATGTCTATGTTATAAAATCACCGCCGAATAGGTAGTTTTTGTGGGAATTTATTGATTTGACATTTCTAAAAATTTGCTATACTTTTGGCGAATAAAAGGGTGTCCCACTACCATTAAAGGTGGAGCATTAAAGAAGGTGTCTCACTACCTATATCCCAAAAGGTGAAGATTAAAGTAAGCAGAGAGGATAAACTCTCTGCTTTTTAGGAGAAGGAAATGACAGAAACGATTAAATACGGGTTTTTATACTGTAAATCCTGATTACCTCTGAATATCTAAATCAAATAGACTCAGAGGTTTTATTACTACTCATCATATAGAAACAGTATTAAACCATTTATTGGAATTATTGTTGGGATAGAAAATTATAATTATTTTTATTCCAATCTCTTCTGCAAAGGAAAAACATAAAAGATGGAAGAATGTTTTGATGAGGCATTTTCTGATTTACGAGGTAATTGATAATAGCATTATAAACGGAGATATTTACAAATATTATTCTGATGAAGAAAAATGCACATATTATCTATATTGGATATATATGATACCTGTACCGAACGGTTGCTGTGAAAGAATTGAATTTGATGAGCTTGAGGATGTTAGATACAAAGACTTATTTGAAAAAGAATATGCTTTTTGCCTTAAAGATAAAACAAAGGTTTTGAAAAAGGTAGAAAAATTATACCAAAAAGCAAAAAGAAAAACAGGAATTATCAGAAAAAGCAAATTGTAATTTTACAGAGTTAGAAAGAGCAATGCTAGATTGGAATTAAAATTGACTTTACATACCCATATCATATGAGACAGTTAAAAGATTTTTCTTTAATACAATGGGGTGTTATACTTGAAAAACGAAGTTAGACAAGTACTCTACTATAAAAGCAAAAGAAGAGGAAAGATAGTTGATATGATGTTTATAAAGGGATTGATTTATGTATGTGGTTGCAATAAGGCTAAATGGCTTTATGACGCATCAAATTAGGTTCATTATAGAAAATAGGGGCAAAAAGTACTATGAAGAAAATCAATTACAGGGTTGCTGATGCTGTTTTTAATCATAGTGTTTGTGGGTTTGAAAGTATTTGATAAATATATACTTGAAACACTAGAATATAATAAAAAATTCAATTTTTATGGCTATAAAGCGTTTCATTAATATTTTTAGGCATATACATTAATAGGTATTTTTAGACCATCGTATAAAGAAATAACGCAATTGAAACGAAGAGGTGGAAAAATTACAGGATATTATTCAAGCCTTTCACTCAGCAATGAAGATATATATAATAAATCCTATGATTTGTGGATTAAATATAGTTGCTTTATTACTTTTTAACCCAGTTGTTTGGACTGCTGGTTTTATATAGTGCTGAATGGATGTTTTTAACAAGCAGTATGTTTTTTTGCTCATATTGCAATGGCTTGTATATCACAAGTTGCTGCTGGATTATTACATTGAGGAGAGAGAAGAAGTATTGGAAAAGATATGTAAGTTAAAAACGAAAAATTATTATTTGGCAATTATATTATTATTTGTTAGTAACATCTTTATGGTTACATTGTTGTTTTTTGAAATTCCCTTATGGCTGATGCAGCTATAAGTGGTAAAATGAAGTTGTTTATAATTGCAGTGATTGCTGAAATGATAAAGCTATCTTTAGTAGTGTCGTTAATAAATTATCTTACTAAACAACAGCAGAATAAATACAAAATATCAGTATGCTATAAGTTTAAGAAACAGATTTTTCAACAATGTGATTAAAAAGAAAAGTATCAGTAAGGATGATACTGAAAAAGCAGCAATTGCTCGAATGACTAATGATGTAGAGTATATTATAGAAAATGATGTAAATCAGAACTTTATAAAAATTAATGCACTTATGGGTGTTATTTTTTTCCTCTATTAGGTTCTGCAATAGTACATTTTTCCTTTATTTTTGGTATTTCAATAAAAGCTGCTTTTGATAGCATTTTGCAATTGTGGGTAAGTCTTCTTCAAAGATAGAAAAATCTATCTGCACAAAGGAGTGAATCTTACAGCAAGTTTATTAATATTATCACAGGAGTTGTTCAATGGATTTCAGACCTTTAAGATGTATAACGCATATAAAATAATAGAGACTAAACTAGGTACCAGTCTCAGGAGGAGATGGAGAAGACCAGATATCAGCTTTTGGCAATAAAATATCATATTTTTGAAAGTCTGATTATGGTTGGAATGGTTGTATCACAGCTTTTCTACGCTGTAAATGCGGCAATACTGGTATTTTATAGACAAATTACTCCCGGTAGTATAGTTGGACTTATGGAATGGCTCAGTCGTTTTTGGAAATATGAATGGTTTTGTACAAACCTCTCTATACATCAAATCAGTAAAGCCTATTATCGAAAAGATGATGAGTATTAATGAAAGCGAGGAACAAAGAACATTAGAAAAATCAGCGATAAAATCTCGGTGGATAAGTTGTCATTTTCGCTTCTGGGGATAAGGTAATTTTTAATGACTTTTCCTGTGATTTTGAGTGGAAAGAAATATCTCATCAGAGGGTAAGAGTGGGGCAGGGAAGTCCACTTTGTTAAAATTATTATCCAAGCAGATAGATAATTACACAGGGAAATATATACTATGATGGGGTTGAGCTGAAAAACTTATCGGATGATACGATAAAAGCCAAATAGCGTATATATAGCCCAAGATGTATTTATTATGAGTGATACTATAAGAAACAACATTACATTGGGTGATGATGTAGATGAAGACAGACTAAATTATTCAAGGTCTCTTAGTAATCTTAAGGAACTTAGAGGTAGAAATGAAATTATAGATGACAAAACCATTTCCGGTGGACAGAAGCGAGAGAATTGCGATAGCAAGAGCTTTATATTATAGCAGACAATTCTATTGATAGATGAAGCAATAAAAGGACTGGATGAAGAAAGTGCGGGAATCGTTGAAAATAATCTGCTTGGTCTTAAGGATGTGACAATAATTATGATTTCTCACAACGAGATAAAAGACAAAAATGCTTATGATGGGATAGTTAATGTCCTGAATCCGTGAAGTTAAAAATCTAACTTTTACGAAAAATGCCCACGCTACTGTGGCTTACTGAAAGTTTTATATTTTTATTACAGTTTACCTGTAAGGTGAAACAATTTTACCAAAAAAACTCAACCATATGGATGTGACTAAGAACCGTTCCCAGCACCAGATTCTAAGTTGTAGGGGCTAAAAATAAGTTGCAAAAGTAGACGCAAAAACCGATAAATGTCCAGACTCGCTCCGGCATCCGCTTCGCTACGCCTAACGCGCTCGCTTTTTGGCAGTGACTCGCACTTTGCAAGGTGCGAAGCAGCGAAGCAGGTGCGTTAGTCCTGCCTATATAATAGCTGTCCGCAATTGACGAGTGCGAAGAGCACGAAGTCGAAAGCGGAAACAGCGAACTATGCGGCACTATCGGTTTTTGCTGTCATCAGCTATCTATCCCCGCAGTGACGCTCCGAATGATAACATTTCAGACTCGCTCCGGTATCCGCTTCGCTTCGCCCTAATGCGCTCGCTTAGAATTTATCATTCCGAGCTGGCATCTTAGATTTATACAAATAATAACTCGAATGTCAAATTAAAGACAGCCACCCCAACCTGCCCTTGTGGCTGATGTGTTTGTTTGCAATTATTCATCAATTAAACAGCCGGAGCTGATAATGCCTAAGCGAGCGCGTTAGGTTTTTCGTAATCATCGTAAAAACTTAAAAATAGCATCTTGCAGAAAAACCGGAGCGAGTCTGGACATTTATCAGCAGAAAGGCGAACTAGTTAAAAACAAACACATCAGCCCTACAAATTAGAATTTGTGACACCAATGGTGACATAAATTAAACTAAAACTTTTACAGGCAGAGTTTTTAATCCGTGTGAAGCTATTATGTTTTTTTCATTATATTTATTGTCTTTAGGCGTGGATAATGCTAGAATGAGAGGCAGGAATTAATATGAATATTCCCATAGATTTAATGTGTGAAATGAGAATAATGGAGATGAAAGGCTCTTACTATATCCATGCAAATATAAGTGAAAAAGAAGGAAATTTATGTATATAATAGCAGGACTAGGGAATCCGGATAGAAAATATGCAGGAACACGCCACAACATCGGCTTTGATGTAATTACTTTATTTATCTGATAAATATGGTATTTCGCTCTCAAAGACAGGGCTTTAAGTCAAAGCTTGGACAGGGGCTTTATGAGGGGCGAGAAAGGTTCTTCTTATGAAGCCCCAGACCTATATGAACCTATCAGGTGAGGCAGTGGGAGAAGCTATTGCTTCTACAAGGTGGATGAGACTACTGAGCTAATCATCATACAGGATGACATAGACCTTGAGCCAGGTAATATCAGGATAAGGGTTAAGGGTAGTGCAGGAGGACATAACGGCATCAAGAGTATCATATCTCATCTTGGCGGCAATGAATTCATCCGCCCTAAAAGCTCGAGTGGGTGGAAAGCCTGGAAAGGAGGCTGACCTTGCAGACCACGTGCTTTCAGGCTTTGACAGGGATACCGAGCCACTTATAAGGAAGGTCATAGAAAATGCAGGGCTGCTGTGCTTACCATAATGGAAAGGAGGGCAGAGGGCAGTATGAATAAATATAACGGAATGAAGATTGAAGCCTAATTTTAGCAGAAGCAGTTTGTCAGGCGAAGTCTTCTACATATCGATGGGTACTCAAGCTCAGGAATAAGGTCGGACAAGCTGTATGTTTTATAAGTCATTGTGAAGTATTTATCAGACCCTGAACCCCAGCCGCTTTGGTGGTTTTTCATAAAGGAGGGCAATATCTCGGCTTTGTTGCCGTTGCCGTCTTTTTAAAGCTCAGTGAGGCAGGGAATACATAAACTCGAGATTGTGTTGCCCCTCTTAGAGGGTTAGGAAGCCATTTGACAGTGTTTTCGCTGTCATCATTTAGAATCCAACAAAGATTTTGCCATTCAGGCGCATGACCTCCCTTTGAGATTGGCTCTCCCAATGATGAGGTAGAGCGCTTCTTCGTTAGGACCTGTGGGACAGGGTCAAAAAGAAGTGGTTTTATTGTTTACAGGCTTAGAATATACTATGGCAGACATCTGAGTGTTGGTATTTACAGTGATATCTGTCTCTACCTCCTTTTTCCAGCTGTATGAGGCTGCCTCTGCCAAATACTCTACATCTATATATTTTAGCTTTGTATTTGAATGATGACGTAGAAAAACCTCAAATTGCCGTTAGGAAGCTCGATTACAGCACTTTCGGAACTGCTTGTATCCACAGGCATATCACAGCTTCTCACCAGGTTTTGCCCTTGTCTGCAGAGTAAATGAAGCTGGTTTTCTACAGTTCCTCCATCTGCGTGGTTTAAGTAATAACAAGGAAGATGATATACCTATTTTCGTATATAGACCTCTTCCGGGACTTGCCAGATCAGCTTCTTCTGTATTCTTTTTGAGCGGAATAAGGGTAGGAGCCCCCAAAGTGCCTGCCTCCATCATCAGAACTTACAAGATAGAAATAAACATTCTTTGCACCTTGTCATGGTGAGATCCTTAAAAACAGATTAGAATCCACTGTCCCGTCTGCGCTCCTTATGTTAAAATGCGAGATCTATAGTATAACCCTCTACAGCTTTATTTGAAGCATTGTCATATATCTTATAATCACCCTATATCCAGCCTATAAGAATAACTTTGATGGTTGTCACTGCTAAGCAGGAGGTTTCCTTGTCATCAAAGCCGACTCCCTGTGTAGGGCTTACATCCATATCTCCATTTAATGCTACTCCATAAGGGTAAAGGGTCGCAGAGCATCCATACTTTTTGCCAAAGTCTATGACTAAGGAAGGGTCTATAAAGCAGGTGGAATTTTTACCGTCATATTGTTTGCCATTATCCCCAGATAGTTTACAAAGGAATAGTTCAGTTTTTGGTATTGTCGTCAGAATAGCTGACTATGGTGTCAAAACCGCCCCCATCTACATTGCTGTTCCATCTGGCATCTGCCGCCGCGAGTACTCTGCCATTATCAAGAGTAATCAGGGCAGGGATACGAAAACAGGTACTTCCTGCAGTTTCCTTTATAAATGGTTCGTGCCAGGTAGTGCCGTTTTTAGGTTTGTTATCTCATGTTTTGCTCTATGGGCAGGCATTTTATCTGAGGTTTGTTTGCTTTTGTGGGGTAAATGGACGGAGTCTTTTAAGTCAGGCTTTTTCATGGATGATTTCCTTTCTTATGGTATCCATAGTGCACTCGTACTTAAGATAACAAAAATGTGGTTATGGTTTCAAGACAAAAATGTTGTTTTAGATGCATAAAGTTAAGCCTCAGAAATGATGGGGATATGATTTGCAGGGGTATCTGCACTCTGCGTTTTGGTCAAATAAGTGTAGTATCAAAAATAATGAAATTTAGATATGAAGATAACAGACTGCCAAAGGATGAAAAGCGGATAAATAGACATTGGCATTAAGAAGATGTAAGGAGAAGAGATGAGCCTAGTAACAGAGCCTCTTTTAGAGTTAAAGGGAGTAAAGGAGGCGTAAACTGCGTCAATAAAAGGAGCTGCCTGTACTTATCTACAGGCTGTATGGATGCTCAAAGAGTGTAATATAATCAGAAACCCTGTCGGAGTAGCTGGACAAAAGGCATAGGTAATAATAACCTATGACGAGATAAGAGCCAGGGAGTTCAGGCGGATATGAGCTTTTATGATAAAAAGCTTTGATATATCCCTGCAAAGGGATATTATGTTTTTGCGGCAGATGTGCATGGCAATGCGATGGTGAGTGGCAGGCTTGAGGGTAATGAAGAGGCTGATTGAGGAGGAACCCTCAACGGTGATATTAAGTTTAGAGGCGGGAGCTTGACAGGGTGCTGCCACTTTCCTATGTAAAGGAGAGGATAGTAAGGATATCAGTGGGTGAGGTCCTATGATATCACTCGAACTAGGGAGAAAGCTTGCAGTCCTTGGCTATAGAAAAGACCTCTCAGGTATCAGGAAAGGGGCGGTTTGCGGTGAGGGAGATATATCTGACATCTTCCCACTGACTGAGGGAAACACCTATGAGACTCCGAATTCTGGGGGAGATGAAATCGACTCTATTAGGGCATTCGACGTAGAAAAGCCAGCTCCCATAGAAAATGTGGAGGAGTTACTCGTCTATCCTGCAACTGAAATAATTATAGACGAAGAGAGAAAGAATGGAAGGACTTAAAAGGCTGAATGAGGAAAAGGAAGAGTGTATGAGAGGCTTAGGGCTAATATGAAGACGGAGGAAGCCGCCAGGATACACAGCACTATAGAGGAGTTTAAGGATAACTTGCAAAATATACGGCGGTTCCTTCGGTATAGAACAGCTACATCAACTATTTCTTTGAAGAAACTGAGACATTTTTGATTACTTTAATGAGGAAGACATCTTCTTCATAGATGAGCCGATAAGGATAGAGGAAAAGGGTAGGCTGTTTCCTTTGAATGGCGTGGCTTATGGGAAGCAGGCTTGAAAGAGACTACATTCTCAAAGCAGGCGGATACAATCTGGGATTATAAGACTGTGCCCTGCAAAGCTTGCAGGAAAAAATACAGTGCTTTTAAGCCTGTTAGAGACGAGAACAGGTGATATAGAGGCAGGTTTGATGTGCTTTCAAGGAATGTCAATCTATATAACAACAGCTTTGAAACCCTTATCAAAGATTTAACAAAGTACAAAAAGAGGGATGACAGGGTAGTGGTTGTAAAGCTCTTCAAAGTCGAGGGCAGAGAGGCTTGCTGAGGACTTTAGGAGAGGGAACTTATGGCAAACTACCTCGAAAAGGGAGAAAGAATACCTATAATCGGGGAAGTTGTTACCATACAGGGTAATCTTAGGAGGGGCTTCGAATATCCTTCTGATTAAGTTTGCCGAATATCTCTGAAAGTGATATATTTGGCGCAGAAAAGAAGAAGACAAACAGAAAGAAAAGAAGAAGATGACAGGGGCTTCCATAGCGAACTTTTTCGAGCTTCATGAGGGAGACTACTGTCATTCACGAAAACCATGGAATCGGCGTATACAGAGGTATAGAGAAGCTACTGTGGAGGGGTAACTAAGGACTGTGTAAAGGTTGATTATGGCGGTGATGTGAGTATCTTTGTACCTACCACCAACCTTGACATACCCAGAAGTATTCAGTGCAAGCGGAGCCAAACCAAAAGATAGACAGAGTGGGTGGACAGGCGTGGAAGAAGACCAAGTCCAAGGTAAGGGAGTCTATTGGTGAGATAGCTAAGGACTTGGTGGAGCTTTATCACAAGGAGGCAGCGGAAGAAGAGCTTTGAGATATGGTAAGGATACAGGGTGTGGCAGCAGGAATTTGAAGAAATGTTCCCTTACGATGAGACAGATGACCAGTTAAATGCAATAAAAGATGTCAAGGCTGATATGGAAAGCATAAGGATAATGGACAGGCTGGTTTGCGGTGATGTGGGCTTTGGAAAGACTGAAGTGGCTATAAGGGCTGCATTTAAGGCAGTATCCAGGTGAAACAGGTGGTTATGCTTGTACCAACTACCATACTTGCAGGACAGCACTTTGCAACATTTTCAAAAAGAATGCAGAATTTCCCAATAACAGTGGAATTCTATCCAGATTTAAGTCTGCGGCTGAGACCAAAGAAGATAAAGGAGAGGTTAAAGGCAGGCCTTATAGACATCATTATAGGTACTCATAAGGTGCTCTCTGCTGAGATAAAGTATAAGGACTTAGGCCTCCTCACTAATAGATGAGGAGCAGAGATTTTAAGTGAGCCATAAAGAGAAGATAAAAGAAACTTAGGGAAAATGTAGATGTACTTACTCTTTCTGCAACCCCTATACCAAGAACACTCCACATAGAGCCTTGTGGGAATCGAGGGACATGTCGGTGCTTGAAGGCCTCCTGTGGACAGAATCCCTATTCAGACCTATGTGCTTGAACACGATGATGAAATAATCAGAGGCGATAAACAGGGAGATTGGGCGTAACAGTAAGATTTACTATGTGTACAACAGGGTAAAACGATATAGAAGATGTGGCGGGCAAGATAGCCGAAATGGTGCCTCATGCAAGAGTTTCATATGCACATGGGCAGATGAATGAGAGAGAGCTTGAAAGGATATGTTTGAGTTCATTAATGGTGAAATAGATGTCCTTGTATCTACGACCATTATGAAAACAGGGCTTCGATATCTCGAATGTGAATACCATCATCATAGACGATGCCGATAAGATGGGGCTTTCGCAGCTTTACCAGCTAAGAGGAAGAGTGGGTAGAAGTTCGAGGACATCTTATGCCTTTCTTATGTACAAGCGTGACCGACTAGCGTTTAAGGAGATTGCAGAAAAAGAGGCTTGCCGCAATCAAGGAGTTACAGATCTTGGCTCGGGTTTAAGATAGACTATGAAGGACTCGAGATAAGGGGAGCAGGAAATCTTCTTGGAAAAGAGCAGTCGGGACATATGGAAGCTGTCGGCTATGACCTTTACTGCAAGATGCTTAACGAGGAAGTAAAGAGGCTTTAAGGGAGAGGCTGTATCTGCCGATGAATATGAGACCTGGTGAATATTGAGGTATCAGCCTATATTCCTGCAGAATACATCAGAAATGAAGTGTCGAGGCTTGAAATGTGCAAGAATAGCTACTATATATTCTGATGAAGAGCTGCTTGAGCTTAAGGATGAGCTTATAGACCGCTACTGGCGAGATGCCTGATGCCCTAGATAAACCTATATAAATATCTCCTATATAAGACAGCTTGCCCACGAAGCAGGTGCTGTACAAAGGTGGAGGGCAGGGATGAGAAGGTAAGGATAGAATATATATACTGACATTAAGTTTGATGTAACTATAAGCTAGGCTCTCTTATGGCTGAGAGCGAGGGCAGACTGAAGCTAAAGAGCGGTAAGGACACCAGCTTTGAATACAGATTTGGAGACGGAGTACATAAGATAAAGGCGGAGGATAAGATTAAGGCTCTTATGGGGCTTGTAAAGGAACTTTTCGCTTTGTAGAGTGAAAGAGGAAACGGAGGGTAATGATAAAGGAATCTGCCGGTTAAGATTATGGTGTTTGTGGTTATATTTGTATGCGTGCTTTCAGTCATTTTCTACTATGGAAACCAGGATATACCGAATGTGGGAGAAAGGGCGGATGAGATTATACTCACAGGCTCAGATTTATTCTCCTGAAAGGACGGCGAGTGCAGAGATACCTATAATTAAAAATAGGCGATGATACAGTTTATTATCCTGAATTTGAGTTTTATCTCCTGGCAACCAAGAAGGACTTCAAAGCTTCTCTGGGAGATGAGGTCTGGGATGTGGTTAAAAATGGCATAGGCGTGGAAGATGCTCTAAGTCTGACATTATAGAAGAGATTGCGAGGCTTAAGATAATAGTTAATCAGGCTCGAAGTGAGGGTTAGTAGCCTGACTCCTGAGAAGAGGACGAGATACAAAAGGACTGCAAAAGAGCAGCTAAAGGGCATAGATCCCTGTCTTAAAAGTGCCAAGTATTATCTGGATGAGGAGTTGATTACGGGGATTTATTTGGAAAACTATCTGGCTACAGTTTTTGATGGTTTTTCAAAGGAAGCAGGCTTAAAAGGTGATGAAGCAAGGAAAATATTTAAGGATGCTTATAATTCTTGGGAAAACACACTTATACAGCAGAGATTTATTGGGAAAACATTGATAGAATCGACATTAGCGAGCTTGATGTAGATGGCAAATAGGGTGGGAATTTGATAAAATATTCTCGATATGCCGAAAAATCAACTATTTTCATTGAAAATCACTTGACAAATCCGATAATAAGTTTATAAAGTATCTTGTAGACTTATTTTGTGAGCGGGGTTATGCTCGCACTAGAAAATTATAGGAGGATTTATTCTCATGAATAAGGCAGAACTTGTATCAGCTCATCGCTGACTGAGTTGAAGAAAGTTGAGGCAGAGAAGGCTGTTAAGGCTTTTGTGGAGGTTGTTACTGAGGAACTCAAGAAGATGGTGGAAAAGGTTCAGTTAGTTGGATTTGGTACATTTGAAGTATCAAAGAGAGCTGCAAGAGAAGGAAGAAACCCACAGACAAAGAAGACTATCAAGATACCTGCATCAAATGCAGCAAAGTTTAAGGCTGGTAAAGGCTCTTAAAGATGCTATTAACACAAAAGTCAAAGAAGTAATTAACTCATAAGAGGCGAGGAGCTGTCTGCAAAGGATGGCTCCTCTTTTTAGTTGAGGTATATTGCTCGAGGGATACAAGGCTTTTCGGAAGAAATGTATATTTGGAAACTTTTGGTTAGAGTAGACAGTGTGTAAACAGACTTAGTTATAAAGGGAGAAATATGAGATTGAGACAAGTATATTAAAAGTATCAAGACTGATAAAAAGAAGAACAGTGGCTAAGTCTGCCTGCGATGCAGGAAGAGTATATGTCAATGACAAGCAGGCAAAGGCGGGAACCGAGATTAAGATAGTGACATCATAACTATTGGCTTTAGCGACAAACAGCTTAAGGTCAGGGTTACAGAATAGCCGAGACGGTGAAGAAGGACGAGGCTAAGGAAATGCTATGAGTTTGTGGAATGATGAACCGTGAATCCTCCTACATGTAAGATTGTAGGAGGATTTTATAGTTTCGTCATTTTGTTACAGAGGTTACTTTGTTTTGCTTTTGTAAGTGAAAATGATAAAAATTCGATAGATTATCTAAAGAAATTCTATTAAAAATTCATAGATTTATACTATATAATATTCTCATGTACATAAAATTCGACAAAAATGCGTAAACGGATTTGGCATTTTTGAAAATAACCTATATTTAGGAGGAAAACATAGAGAAAGAGAAAAGTTTGATAGCGGCTCTGACCATGTCGCTGCTAATTCGGGGGTGACCGGTAACATGAATGTTGACAGAATTTATGCCGAACAGTCTGGTTCTGAGGTCTGTGGTTCAGATGAGCTCTGAGAAAGAGGTGGTTAATCTATCCTCATTTTCAGCTAAAGTCAAATCGTACGGAGAATTTCAATGGCGGCTGGAAATTCTACCTGGGTGATGCAGGGAGAGTGCTGAGGGACTGACCTTTGATGATGCTAAGTGGGAGGGTCATCCCTCCTCACGACTACAGCATACATCAGAGCTACAGTAAGAGTATGGAGGCGAGACGTGATATCTGCCGGAGGGTATGAGGCTGGTACAGGAAGCATTTTCAGCCTGTCAAAGGATATGGCGGATAAGGAACTCCGTCTTGATTTTGACGGAGGTATATATGGATGCAACTGTTTGGATAAATGGACACCGCCTCGGAAGCCATCCATACGGATATACACCATTTTCGTTCAACCTTAGCAAATACCTTGGGTTTGATGGAAGTGACAATGTGGTGACAGTGACAGGAAACCACCAGGTTCCTCAAGCCGCTGGTATTCGGGGAAGCGGTATCTACAGAGATGTGAAGCCTCAGGTAATGAATAAGGTCTCATGTTGACCTAAACAGGGGTGAAGATTGAAACTCCGGGCTTGCAGAGGACAATCAGACTAATGTTGATGTGAATATTAAAACAAGGCTTGTAAATGCTTTGACAGAGAACAAGGATGTTAAGGTAAAGCTAAAGTATTCAAAAGGGCAGTGAAGATGAGGTTGTAGGTCAGCAGAAACAAGCAAGTCTATGGAGGCGGGTAAAAACCTCAGAAGTTTCTCTTAGCCTCACAGCCAATTCTCCCAAAGCTTTTGGGATACTGAAAATCCTAATCTCTACACAGTCCGTGTGGAAGTGCTTGATGGCAGAAGAGTGGCTGACACCTATGACGGTGATTATGGTTTCAGATGGTTCACTGCAGATAAGGATAAGGGGTACTTTCCTAAACGGAAAGCCTATTAAATTAAAGGGCGCATGTATGCACCATAGACCAGGGTGCACTTGCGTGCGACTGCTTATAAGAGGGGCTATAGAGCGTCAGGTGGAAATCCTTCCAGGATATGGGCAGCAACTCTATCAGAGTCACCATAACCCTGCTTCTCAGGCTCTTATAGATATTTGCAATGAAAAGGGCGTCCTTCTTTATCGAGGAAATGTTTGATGGCTGGATGTATGCAAAAACAGCAATAACTATGACTATGCAAGATGGTTTAACAAGGCTGTAGGAGCCGGTAATGAGATAGTGGGCGCTCAAGGCTAATATGACCTGGGCTGAGTTTGACCTAAAATCTGCTATTGCCAGAGGACAGAATTCTCCCGCCATGTTATGTGGTCTCTTGGAAATGAGATTCAGGAGGGTGCAGGTGGAAGTGGTTATAATCTTAAGGCAAAGGAACTCATCAAATGGGCTAAAAGAGGCTGACAGCACCAGGATGCTTACCATTGGTAGTAACGCTGTGAAAGGCGGTAGTAATGAGCATACAAAATATTGGGTGATCAGCATTTGACAGCTGTTGGAGGTATGTCGAGAACCAATTATTCTAACGGTGCCAATTATGATTGACTTACGGAATGCCCATCCGGATTGGATAATATATGGCTCAGAGACTGCTTCTTCAGTAAACAGCAGGGAGGTGTACACCTAACCGCAGTTCGGCGAGACTTGATGGTAATAAGCAGCTTACTTCTTACGATGAATCATAGGGTTAGCTGGGGTGCACTTGCAAGTGAAGCCTGGTATGATGTAGTTACAAGAGACTTCGTTGCGGGTGAATATGATGGACAGGCTTTTGACTACATGGGTGAGCCTACTCCTGCAAACGGAATAGACGAGACGGGTATAAGACAAGCTGGCATCCTACAAGAACTCATACTGGTATAATCGATACAGCGGGCATTCTAAGGACAGCTACTACTCATCTCAGGCAGTGGAACGATAAGAAGCATACCCATCATGTTCTTCCAAGTTGGAATGAGGGCTCTTTATGAAGTCATATGATGAAAAGTCAAGGTAGTGGTTTATTCAGATGCTGACAAAGTGGAGTTAAGTTAAACACGGTAAATCTTTAGGCACACAGGAGTATGTAGAGCATACTACAGCTATGAGCTATAAATATAAAGGCTCCAAAGGGTCAAGAGTGGACACAGAAGCCTTTATATGGTTTGGGAAGTCCCTATGTGAGGCAGGAACCTTAGAGGCAGTTGCCTACGATAAGTCAGGTGGTGTTATAGCTGAGACTGAAGGACGCCCAGTTAGCTAAAGGGCTTCAGGCGGAGCTGCAAAAGCTTAGGTAAAGGCTGACAGAAACGTGATTAAGACAGGAGGAGAGGACCTCTCCTACATCACTGTTGATGTAACTGATGAAGACGGCAATATAGTGCCTGATGCAGCTAATGATACTACCTCTCTGTGAGGGTGAGGAGAAGTAGTTGGCGTTGACTACATGGAAGTTCACCTGACCACTCTCCTTATAACAGCCTCACAAGAAAGGCTCACGCAGGAAAGGTTTTAGCATAGTCAAGTCAGGTAAGAGGGCAGGAAAAGTAACTGTTAAGGCTAGGAGTTCAGGCTCACAGAGGGGAAGCTGTTATAGATACAGAGGCTGTGCAGAATGTAAGTGGGCAGAGGCGAAAGAGGGGTAGATGCAGTAATTTTATCAAGAAACTATATGTAAAAGAAAGGCAATCCGACCTAAAACTCCCTAAAAACACTGGTTTGTGCGTTACAATGACGACACGACTGCTGAAAAGGAAGCAAATGGGATGCCTTTGATGAAGAACTCATCAATAGCAGGAACATTTACAGTAACAAGGAAGCGTTGAAGGAAAGAGCGTATCAGTCCTTTTGGTAACAATGATTGATGAAGTAGGCGGAGTTCTTAATTATTCCACAGCTACACAGAAGAACAGGCTGTTGTACTCCTGAGTCGAGTACTGGCTGTGCTTATGGATGGAAGAAGGCTCAGTAGTCAGCTTCCCTGTAAAATGGGATGAAGTGCCTGCAGAAAATACGCTAATGAAGGCATAGTAGAGGAGTTAGCGGAAGAGCAAAATGCATTTGGAAAGGAAGTTCCTGTATACGCAAGTATAAGAGTTTCCGAAGAAGAGATAACCTTTGGTAAGAGTGTGACCTCTGCTGCTCATCTTTCACAAGATATACCTGAGAATCTTCAGTCTGACAACATTGAAGCTATCAAAAGATGGAGAGTACGATTGGCGATAGTGTAAAGCGACTATAATGCAACTGTATGGACAAATTATAAAATTCTCACAGACTGAGGGGAAACTAACTGGTAAAATCTGAAATAACTTTCAGACATGATGCTCAGCAGAGAATAGGAAAGGCTGTTGTGTGCACTTTGAAAAGATGGCTGGGCTATGCAGTATCCTGATGCAGGAACTACAAAGCTTGATGGTATCTGAAAACGGTAAAGACTAAGGAAGGATGTAACAAGTAAAGAAATCATAGGTACTGACAGTAACAGAGTTCAGCTTTATACCTATGAATTTGAGCCTCTAACAGCGACCTATGTAAAGCTTATGCGTGACTAACTCGACAAAGCCAAGAATGAGGGCTAATAACTGTATAGGTATTACAGAAGTCGAGACTGCTTGGTGTAACAAGCAGATTCAACATGGGCGGCGATGCAGCTTTAGCGGCTCTTATCGTAAATGAAGAAGAAGTATCTGGAGGATGCGCTTGTAAGCGGAGTATATGAAACTCCCACAGATTGCTGAACATATGGCATTGAAACAGTTGACATGCGGCTATATACCATACTTCCTGTATGATGAAAATGAGTAAAGATTATCCTTGAGTCAGAGGATCGTGGCACAGTTAAGACTTTTGTGATTAAGCTTGATAAGGAAGTTAAGGATGAAGAGAGTAACCCAAAGAGTACCCAAGAACAAAGTTAACTGCATCAGCGGTGAGTGAATACAATGGTGGCAAGAGACATGAGGGACCAGCCTACGCCATTGATGGAAAGAACTGATACTCACTGGCATACAGACTGGAGTGGTGGAAAAACTGCAAACTCGAAGAGAAAAGAACTATAACGCTACTCTTGCAGAAGCTGAGGATATTGCTGCTTTTATGTTATTATCCAAGGACTTACGATGGTTTCAATGGCTTTATAACTGAATACAGAATAGAAGTTAAGTCTTTGACCGAAGATAAAATGGGTTGAGGTTGCGAAAGGAAACTGGAATACTGAGAGGCTAAATGGTATGATGTTAACTTTGCTCAGCCTGTGAAAAGCAAGGGAGATAAGGCTTGTAGGGGTGCATACTACTCTGACCAGCGTAATGGAATGGATAAACATGCGTCTGTAGGTGAACTCAAGGTTATGATTGCAAACGACAGTGATAAGCTGGAAGCTAGCAATACTGTGGTAGAAATTAGCGCGTTTTAGAGAGGGTAATTTGCTATGGATGTTGTTAATGACAAACATCCTGCAATGCCACAGGTTAAGGTGACCAAAAGAAGTAGAGTGCTTTAAACCTGGTATCGATTATAAGGTTAAATACCTCCAATAATAAGGCGGTAGGTACAGCAAAGGTTGAAGTTTCCGGAATTATAAAAGTACAGAGGAAAGCTTTGAGAAAAGAGTTTGAAATTGCAGAATCCAAAAAGGGTAGAAAAGATTATCATTTCGGAAAATCCTGTTAAAACCATATATACAAGATTGGCGAGAAATTCGAAGCTAGTGGATTGGAATTGATAGTTGTAAATTCAGATGAAACTACCGAAAGAGTTAAGTTTTCCTCAGATAACAAGGATGACTTTATATTCAGCCCTTCGCAAGAAGAAGCAATTAAAGCGGAACATAAAAAGTAAGGGTAAGTTATAAAAGGCAAGGATGCAGAGATTGATATATTTGTTGAGGAAACTCCGGTACAAAATGGCGGGAATAATAGTGGAAACCCCATCAATAATTCCGGTAGTACCTGTAGCAGCGGAGACTAAACCGGAGGTTACAACTCCTGAGACCGCACCAGGTGCAGAAATAAATGATGATTCTACTCCTCTTGGACCCTACTGATGATTCATATCTTCAACAGGTGCAGTTAACGAGTCTGCCTTTTAGTAGCTGCTTACTAAGCTAAATAAAGAGCAATAAGACCAAGGCTCTGGCTATTCGTAAGAAGATAAACAAGAAGAAAGGTCTTACTCTTTGAGCAGTTTGCAAAAAGGAACTTGTGAACAAGAAGATAATCAAGAAGCGCTACTAGAAGGAGAGCACTAAACTTCTTAAAGGAGTAAAGACATCAAAATGGGCAAAAATCCTATGTAGCAGCGCTTATTAAAACGGGAGTGCTGAGTAAGAAAGACCTTAAAAATGTAAAGAAAAAGGTTACAGAGGATTATGCAGCAAAGGTACTTGAAAAGCTTATGGTTAAAAATAAAAAGGCTAAAAAAGTAACCGATATATATAACTTGTTATTTACCACAGTGCTGTCGGAATAAGTAGAAGTACGACAAGATATAGTAGATTTATTATCAAATCATTACTGTATTTTGTGAATTCGCCTCAATACGACAGCCCTGTGGTTTTATTCTTTATATGATGTCAATAACCCTAATAAGAACAAAAGAAAAATTCATTACAAAAGGCGTAGAAATGGCGAAAATCCGAAAAATTTTTGTTTGACAGAGCTTGAAAATTATAATATAATATCAATTACGCTATCGTTTAACAGGCGTGAATTTGTGCTAAGATGCACACGGAACTAAAATAAGAAAATAGAGAGGTGAAAATTAATGCCAACTTTTAACTCAGCTCTGCAAGAAAGGTAGACAGACAGCTGCTAAGAAGTCTCAACTCTCCTGCTTTGCAGAAGTCGTTAACTCTTAAGAAAGACTACTGTTGAACAGTCTTCTCCACAGAAGAGAGGCGTGTACAGCAGTTAGAACAGCTACACCTAAGAAGCCTAACTCAGCGCTAGAAAGATCGCCAGAGTACGTCTTTTCTAACGGTATCGAGGTTACAAGCTATATCCCAGGTGGAAGGACACAACGCTTCCAGGAGCATAGTGTTGTTCTTATCCGCGGCGGTAGAGTAAAGGACCTTCCCAGGTACAAGATATCATATTGTTCGTGGTACCCTTTGATACAGCAGGTGTTGCTAAGAGACGTCAGGCTCGTAGTAAATACGAGGTGCTAAGAGACCAAAAAGAAGCTAAATAATTAGCGAACAATCGAACAAAGATTTTAGGATTAAAAAGTGCGGGATTGATTTTTACATAAGAGATAAATATCTCTGCTCTCAAATCAAACCATACGAAAAACACCGCATAAGTTTACTTATGTAAGGTGGTTTCGGTGGTTTGATTAAGGAGTGAGGCTTTAGCTCCCCACTCAAACGAGCGAGAGATGCGAAGCATCTGCGAGTTGGAGAGCGGGATTACTAATATTAACGTAAGATTTACTCAGCACTGGACACTAATAATGATAGTGAGTACCTAAGAATCTGTAATCAGAATTCTATATAGGAGGGAAGAAACGTGCCACGTAAAGGACATATAGTTAAAAGAGACGTGCTCGCGATCCAATTTACGATAGCAAGCTTGTTACTAAATTAGTTAACAAACATCATGCTTGACGGTAAAAAGGGCGTAGCACAGAAGATCGTATATGGCGCTTTTGCTCGTGTTGAAGAGAAGAGCGGCAAGAAAGCAGTAGATGCTTTTTGAAGAGGCTATGAATAACATCATGCCTGTACTTGCAGTAAAGGCTCGTCGTATCGGCGGTGCTACCTATCAGGTGCCTGTTGAGGTTAGACCTGAAAGAAGACAGGCGTTAGCACTCAGATGGCTTACAACATTTTCTCGCGCTAGAAGTGAGAAAACACAGGAAGAAAGACTTTGCTAACGAAATACTGGATGCTATCAATAACACCGGAGCGGCAGTAAAGAGGAAGAGAGGTATGCATAAGATGGCTGATGCTAACAAGGCATTCGCTCATTATCGCTGGTAATTGGAGGGAAAAATCGTTGGCTAAAAGAGAATATCCACTTGAAAGAACCAGAAATATCGGTAGTATGGCTCATATCGATGGCAGGTAAGACTACTTCACAGAGCGTGATCTTATTCTCACACTGGGTAAATTATAAGATTGGTGATACCCACGAAGCGTACTGCTACCATGGACTGGATGGCTCAGGAGCAGGAAAGAGGTATAACCATTACATCCGCAGCTACAACCTGCCATTGGACTCTTTGAAAAAGAGGGTAAGCCAACGCCGGGCGCATTAGAGCATCGTATCAACATCATTGATACACCTGGACACGTTGACTTCACAGTTGAGGTTGAGCGTTCACTTCGTGTACTTGATGGTGCTGTAGGTGTATTCTCGGTGCTAAGGGCGGTGTTGAGCCTCAGTCTGAAAACGTATGGAGACAGGTCTGATCAGTATAACGTACCTCGTATGGCTTATGTAAATAAGATGGACATACTTGGTGCTAACTTCTATGGAGCAGTAGACCAGATTAAGACAAAGCTATGGCAAGAACCCAGTGCTTCTTCAGCTCAATCGGAAAAAGAAGATACATTTGTAGGTATTGTTGACTTGTTTGAGATGAAGCGCTTTACATCTTCGAAGGAGATAAGGGAGAGATATCAAGGTTACTGATATCCCCTGATGATTTAAAAAGATGATGCGGCAATTCATCATGACGAACTCGTTGAAAAGTGCTGTGAGCTTGATGACGAGCTTATGATGGAGTATCTTGACGGCAATATTCCCGAAGTTCCAGCTCTTAAGGCTGCTCTTCGTAAGGGAACAATTGAGTGTAAGGTTATTCCTGTTTGCTGCGGTACAGCATATAGAAATAAAAGGTATTCAGAAGCTTCTGATGCAGTTATCGAGTTCATGCTCTGCACCTACAGATATCCCTGATATCACAGGTGTTGATTCTGATGGTAATGAGGTGGTTAGACACTCATCTGATGAAGAGCCATTCTCAGCACTTGCATTCAAGATTGCGACTGACCCATTCAGTGGAAAGCTTTTGCTTTTCTTCAGAGTTTACCAGGTATCCTTAAGTCAGGCTCTTATGTGCTTAATGCGACAAAGGGCAAGAGGAAAGAGTGGCGTGTATCTCCAGATGCACGCTAACAAGCGTACTGAGATTGAGGAGGTATTCTCAGGAGATATAGCCGCTGCTGTAGGTCTTAAGATTACAGCAACAGGTGATACCATCTGATGAGCAGCATCCCGTTATCCTTGAGTCAATGGAATTCCCAGAGCCTGTTATCGAGCCTCGCTATCGAGCCTAAGACAAAGGCAGGACAGGGTAAGCTTGGTGAGGCTCTTGCTAAGCTTGCTGAAGAGTGATCCTACATTCAAGGCACATACCGATGCAGAGACAGGACAGACAATTATCGCAGGTATGGGTGAGCTTCACCTTGAGATTATTGTTGACCGTCCTCTGTGAGTTCAATGTAAAGAGGCTAACGTTGGTGCACCCTCAGGTTGCATACAGAGAAGCTCTTACAAAGCCTTGCGAAGTTGAAGCTAAGTACATCAGACAGTCCGGTGGACGTGGTCAGTATGGTCACTGTAAGGTTGGAGTTTGCACCACTTGATGTTAACTCAGAAGAGAGCATTTAAGTGCGAGTCTCACCGTTGTCGGCGGTGCTATTCCTAAGGAATACATCCAGCCTATCTTTGATGGTATCGAAGAGGCTACAAGAGCAGGTATCCTTGGCGGATTCCCTGTTATCGGTGTACACGCAAACGTATACGATGGTTCTTACCACGAAGTTGACTCCTCAGAAATGGCATTCCACGTAGCATGATCTATGGCTAGGAAGGACGCCATGAATAAGGGTGGTTCAGTTCTGGTTGAGCCTATCATAGCGTTGAAGTAACAATGCCTGAAGAGTATGATGGGCGATGTTATTGGTGATATCAATTCACGCCGTGGACGTATTGAGGGTATGGAAGACATCGGTGGTGGTAAGATGGTTAAGGGCTTTGTACCTCTTGCTGAGATGTTCGGATACGCAACAGACCTTCGTTCAAGAACGCAGGGACGTGGTAACTACCAATGTTCTTTGATCATTATGAGCAGGTACCAAAGAACGTTCAGGAGAAAGTTCTACAGCAAGAAGCCAGGAGAAATCCGGTCAAGTAATTATAATAATTATGCTTGCAAATAGACAGTTTTTAGAATATAATAGGATTTAATATGGTTGGCTTTAGTACATTTTAACAAAGTTGTAAAGCCAACCCTGATAATTAGAAAAGTGATGAAGTAATCACAATATTTTCCATAATTAAGGAGGAAGATTCAAAATGGCAAAGGCTAAATTTGAGAGAAGCAAAGTACATTGTAATATTGGTACCATTGGTCACGTAGATCATGGTAAAACAACACCTTACAGCTGCTATAACAAAGGTTCTTTCTGAGAGAGTACAGGGAAACAATGCTGTAGATTTCGCAAACATTGATAAGGCTCCGAAGAGAGAGAAAGAGGTATTACTATCTCTACAGCTCACGTAGAGTACTCAACAGATAAGAGACACTATGCACACGTTGACTGCCCTGGACATGCTGACTACGTTAAGAACACATGATCACAGGTGCTGCTCAGATGGACGGTGCTATCCTCGTTGCTGCCGCTACAGACGGTGTTATGGCTCAGACAAGAGAGCACATCCTTCTTAGCCGTCAGGTAGGTGTTCCTTACATCGTAGTATTCCTTAACAAGTGTGATATGGTTGATGATGAGGAGCTTATCGATCTCGTAGAGATGGAAGTTACAGAGCAGCTTTGAAGAGTATGGCTTCAAGGGATGCCCAATCGTTAGAGGTTCAGCTCTCAAGGCTCTTGAGGATCCACACGGTCCTTGGGGGAGATAAGATTATGGAGCTTATGGATACCTGTTGATTCTTATATCCCGATCCAGAGCGTGATGTAGATAAGCCATTCCCTTGTGCCTGTAGAGGATGTATTTGACAATTACAGGTCGTGGTACCGTTGCTACCGGTAGAGTAGAGCGTGGTACACTTAAACTTAACGACGAGCTTGGAGATCGTTGGTGGTCGTGGAAGAGAATAGAAAGACAACAGTTACAGGTATTGAGATGTTCCGTAAGCTTCTTGATTCTGCTGAGGCTGGAGATAACATCGGTGCTCTTCTCCGTGGTGTTAACCGTGATGAGCATCGAAAGAGGACAGGTTCTTTGTAAGCCAGGCAGCGTAACTTGCCACAAGAAGTTTACAGCTCAGGTATACGTTCTTTCAAAGGAAGAGGGTGGACGTCATACTCCATTCTTTCAACAACCATCGTCCACAGTTCTACTTCAGAACAACTGACGTTACAGGTGAAGTTACACTTAATGGCGATGCAGAGATGTGTATGCCTGGTGATAACGCAGAGATTACTGTTGAACTTATTCACCCAGTTGCAATGGAAGCTGGTCTTGGTTTCGCTGATCCGTGAGGGTGGTAGAACAGCTTTGATCAGGTAAGGTTGCTCACTATCATCGAGTAATTTTAGCTGATCAGCTTAAATAACCATAACTCAGCCCTCCAGGGGGATAACCTTTGGGGGCTTTTGAAGCGTTGTTAAATTAAACCATAGCTATGATAACATAGGAAAGGCGGTCTCGCACAAAATGAGCCAAATAAGATCCAAAAATCAATCCAATTTACAGGCAGAACGGTTGGTGTTAGATTGAAGCACTTGATGGAACTGAATATTATTAAAAGGAATGGAACTTTGACAGACCCTAAGCAGACATATGAAATGATTTCGAAGTAACTTCGAAGTTCTTCTAAGTAAGACTTGCTTTTATTGTGATAAAATATATTACAGCCACAATATATGGGTATGTACTACAAATAAATGTAGACTTGTTACACTAGAATTTAGCTTCGAAGTAATTTCAAAGTTACTTCGAAGCAGAATATACGTTTGTATATTTTCTCTTTAGCTGATTGCTTATCAATTAGTAAATTTTAGTCCTCCAGGGATTTCTATGGAGGGCTTTTTAGGTTTATCATGACACACAAGAACTATAATTCTATGCAAAATATTGTAATAATGTATCAACTATAGTACTACCAACTAAAAACGGAGGCAATGTATATGAGGATTAGTAAGCAGATAACGCATTATGTTTAGCTGGAACTACGATACTTTCAGGACTTTTTCTTTCTCCCGATAAGGTGCAGGCGGATGTAAAGACTGAGCAAGCTGTAGACGGTGCTAAGGTTATAGAAAGCCAAGGGTATGGAGAGATGTATTTGGTGCTTCATCTGATGAGAAGAATATATATTATAGTATCAACTCGGAAGCTTAGAAGTCAAAGTACAACACAATAAAGAGAAATATTAAAACCGGAAAAGAAACGGGAGCACTAAAAGGCAAAATACGGCTACTATGGGTTTGATAGTCTTAAACTCTATAAAAATTATCTTCTGGGAGTGAGAACTAATGGTTCCAACCCAGTATGGCGCCCATATACAAGGTTACAAAAAGACGGTAAAGTTAAGGAATCTAGCAATCGGTCGTTCTCCTGTAGTATCAGGTAACTCAATATACTATGTAGCAGAAAAAGTACAGAAATATGGTGATAGCAAAACCCTAGGCATTTATAAAATGGATATGGATGGAGGGCATAAAAACAGGTTAAAAAGGGAGAGTATTACACCCTTGGGCTATCAGGTAAGGAATTGTACTACCCAGAGCAAAGTAGTGGGTGAGCAGCTAAACATTAAAATGGTTTGACTTTAAGACAGGAAAGAGGAGAAAAATGTTGTGCTCTCACAGCTATATGATGCCAATACTAGAACAAAACTTGCATTTAACAATAAGGAGCTAAGAGCAGGGCGTATATAAAGATGGAAAATGGAATACAAAACGATATTAAAGGTCAAAAAGCAGATGACAATTATATGGGAATTGCACAGGTAAGACTGTGGAGGTAAAGTCCTTGTACAGATAAATGGTGAAGCTCGTTTCTAAAAATATACATAATAGATTTAGATGGCAAGCATAAAAAGCTATTAAAGGAGTTCATATTGGTTGGTTAATATAACGATGTATTAACTGATTGACAGTGTAAAATTGAAATATCATGATTTGTGATACCGTGCATAAAAATTAGAGTCAACAAAGCTTGAAAAAGCCTGATTATAGGGGTATCATAGTATTGTTACACTGATATTCAAAGCTACCGATATAAGTGGGTGCAATAAACTATAGGATATTGTCGCAAGCTTGAAATGAACGAACAAAACAATATAAGGAGAGGTAGAAGAAACATGAGTAATCTTTAAGAGAAAAGTGCGTTAGCACTTGCGATGATGCTTACATTTGCAACGGTTTTCGGGGTGCTTAAGCCTGAAGAGGCAGCCAGCCTGGGCCAACCTAACCATAGCGCAGTTTGATACGATTTACGAACACAATGGTTCTAAAAGAGGTTACTTATAAGTTAACTCTTCCTACATCAGAAAGCTTTACAGTACTACTGTAACAAGTAATTATCTTGACTTTGAGATTAAGGATGCTTCTGAAAACAGAATAGAGAGTTTGTCAGAAGCGCCACTAATAACTACACCTCACGATATGGATCTGATTGCTGGAGATTATTATATAGTAGTATCCTCAATCTGGACAGATGCAGCTGCGAATTTTAAGTGGATATTTACTCCATCTGAAGAATCATTCAACGAGAGTCAGGATGAGAGAAATAATGACCTCTCAAATAAGTTCCCGATTTCTGTCGGACAGACTGTAAAAGGACAGTAGCAAGGAATGATGATGTAGATTACTATGGTTTTTCAGTAAAGAAAACAGGAACCCTTAGTCTTAAACTGACTGCTAAGATGGAGGGAAGAGTGAAGTAAGCCTCTTAAATGATGAGGGAAGCTACAATTACAAGGGTTCAGACATAATAAAGGGAACCAAAACATTTACCTCAGATACCAAAGGGAAATTACCCTTGATGTGTTCAGGAAAGAAGACAGGAAATTATCAGCTTACAACCCTCATTTTGCAAGTGGACCTTCCAAAGTAAAGCTTATTTCAGTAAAAATATAAAGACAGGGAAGCGTTAAAGGCAAGCTGGAAAAAGGGAAATCTGTTAATGGTTATGAAATCCAGATTTCACCAGCGCAGACTTTTAGCAGCAATGTAACCACAAAGCTTGTAAAAGGTGCTAAAAAGACTTCATTCACATTTAATGGGCTTAACATAAGCAATTCTTGGATAAAAATATACTTATTATTGCCGTGTAAGAGCCTATAAGGAGAAGAATAAGATTAAGGTATATTCAGACTGGAGCAATGAGAAAGTGATTACTATTAAAAAGTAAATACTATATCATACAGAAGAAAGAGACCGTAAGTAAACTCGTGAAAGGTTTATTTACGGTCTTCTTATAAAAATCTAGTAATCGTAAACCCTACTGACACTATTATAGCTAAATTACTTGTTATAATTAGCACATCAAAGCAAGATACGCATTTTATAAAGATAAGTGAAAAACAGACTGAGGGTATTATGAAAATGCCATAATAAAGGGAGGTTACAATGAAGCGTTAATGGGTTATCGTTATTATTAATTGGTTCGTTTGTTATTTCAGGCTTAACTGCAGTAAATGAAAGAAAGCAATTGCAGGGAGCATTGTAGGCACTAAAAATATAGTTGCTGACATAAAACCCGGGAGTGTGAGGTCTCGCAATGCACTGGCTGCGAAAGGTTATACTGATGATGAATATGTAAGCTTGCAAAAAGTATTTTGGCAATAATGGCGAGGAAAAACAAAGCTATCGTGGAAATAGACAGCGTAGAGGGAGATATTGTAAACATACATATCTATGAAAAAGTGTGGATGATGGAAACGGTGAAAGGTCATACAGCGACCCACAATTGGTATTATATATCGAAAAAGACTGGTAAAGGTGAAGACTTCTGACGGCAACAAAGTAGACTTAACCGAGTCTTCAGCTAAGAACACAAAGAAGATGTACTCTGCAGGTAAGGTAACAATAGGAGACTTAACTTTATAAGTTGACAGCAAAGAAATATGATAAGACCGGAGAAAATGAATGTTAGAAATATAGTTCAGGTATCAAAGTCAGCAGGTAAGACAACAAGTCTTGTAAAAGAAAAGCTACTCAGAAAAGATTGTTACAAACGGTAAACAGCTGTATTACTCCAAAAATGTGAGTAACAAGGGTGTGATATATAAAGCTTTCGATATCAAGACCAAGAAACCACTAAGATACTTTCAGGCAGTGCTATGTCTTGCTTGGGGCACAGATAAGAATTCTACATAGGGGTATCAAGCACCAAGAACAAGAGTGGGTATGATAAATATACCTATAACTTGAAAGCTAAGAAGCTAATAACAGTCTACGATAATAAGTGATGAAATGTGAAAATAACTAGTGAGTATGATATTAGGTATAGAAAAGATCTTCGCATGTCGGAAATGTCTTTTGTATTTAGAGAGTTAGTAAAAATCATATAAAGCACCATATATGAATTGCTCAAAGAAATTTATCAGGTAACGGTTATCGTCTTAGAATAAATTCAGATGCATAGTATATGAGTGAAAGTTGTCATAGGGTAACAATGTATATAGTGAACATACTAATTAATTTAGTGATTTAAAGTGGCAAATTTATGAATAAATATAAATAACCACAGCTTATAATATCATTAATAGCAAAAAGAATAAATTAATAAATGATGATTATTGTACAAATATACCAAATAAGGGTTGACTTAGTTGTAAAATGGTGCTAAATTTAAGAAGAAAAGAATAAAAATTGAAATACACGAAAAGAAAATCATATCCGGATTTTGGATAATTATATAAGGGGTGTAAGGAAAAGAGAGTGAAGAGAGCTTTTTAACAAAATAATCAGTATTGATGGATGATATTTTAAACATCCAAGACAAAAACTAACCCAATACTAAGAGAGAGGAACTTTATGAGAAAGAATTTAAGAAGTTTAGGCGCTGTTGTTAATCGTATGTCTTTTTAGTTAGTTGTAAAAGGTGCAAGTGGGCGGAGATACTCTTACAATCGCACTTTCGGGTGATTCAATTTCTCGATCCGGTACTAACTAATGACAACCAGTCAAGTAATGCTATGGCTCAGATTTACGAAGGACTTGTAAAGATTGACGACAAAACAGGTGAGATTTCACCATGTCTTGCTGAAAGTTACGAGCATCCTGATGATTTAACCCACATATTTAAGCTTTAAAAAGGCATTAAGTTTCACAATGGAGAAGAAATGAAGCGCATCAGATGTGGTTTTCAGCTTAAAGAGAGCTGCTGAAGCTCCTAATGTTAAGCATCTTTTTGCTTCCATCGATCCTCTTACTATTAAGGCAACAGACGATTATACAGTAGAGTTCAAGCAGACTAAACCTTTGCAGGTAGATTGCAGCACTTTTGCCATACTGGTGGCTCAATCGTCAATGAAAAAGGCAGTAACTGAAGCAGGTGACAATTACGCTCGTAATCCCTATAGGCACAAATGCACTTAAATTTGTAAGCTGGTCAAAGGCAGACAATATGGTATTAGAGCGTTTTTGAGGATTATCACGGAGAAAACTGATTTTCAGATATTGAAGTTTAGAATAATCCCAGAGCCAAGTAACCGCGTTATCGAGCTTGAGTCCGGTGGTGTTGATATTGCACTTGATATAGTAGCAAATCCATCTTGATAAGGTATCAGGAAATCCTGATTTACAGCTTGCTAAGTCACTTGACTACGGTCTTACTTATCTTGATTTAACTGTTCAAAAGGCTCCATTTACAGCATCCAAAGGTTAGAGATACTATCTCTTACGCACTTGATACTGATTCCATTGTGTGAGCAGTATTCCACAACCTTGGTAAGACAGCTACAGGTGTATTGCCTCCAACTCTTGAGTTCTCAATCTCCTGATCAGCTAGAGCTTAAAGGAAGCGGATGTTGAAAAGGGCGAAAGCGATTAAAAGAAGCAGGTCAGTCAAACCTTAAGCTCACCATTTCTACAAATGAAAATAAAGACCGTGTAGAGATACTCACAGCAATGAAAGAACAGCTTGCAGAGGTAGGTATTGAGGCATCTATCAACGTGCTTGAGTGGTCAGCATTTAATGACTTAATTAAAAAGGAAATCATGACTTGTAAGATGATAGCTTGGACAGCAGATTCTCCCGATCCGGATACATTTATGTATCCTTGCTTCCATTCATCCGCTAAGGGTGAGGGAGGTAATTACGCATTCTTAGAGGATTCGAAGCTAGATAAAATTACTGGATGACGCCAGATACGAGGGTGATAAGAGTAAACGAGGAGAACTTTACAAAGAGGCTCAGGAATATGTTATGGGGAATCAAATGCTATACCTCTTCACAACAAAGAGATTACAGCAGGTGCGAAGAAGAACATTGAAAATCTTCAGCTGTCTCCATTTGGATGGCATCATTTTACACAAATCAAACGCGCTAAATAGACGGCTTTGATGATATTGTTAGAATAATGTGGGGCTGTGGATGGCTTCAGTCCCCTTTGCAAAGGGTAGGTGTAACATATGATTAAATACATTATAAAGCGAATACTTTACCTTATACCCGTTATTATCGGCGTAAAGTTTCATAGTATTTGGCTTTTTATACCTGACTCCCGGGATCCTGCTCGCAATGCGCCGGACCTCTGGCTCCCGGAGTCAGCAGTTAAGGAGCTGCGTGAAGAGATGGGACTAACGAGATCCTTTCCTTGTGCAGTATGGAAGATATATTAAAAATATAGTATTTCACTTTGATTTGGGGAATTCATACATTACCAAAAGCTCAGTGACGAGGGAAATATTATCACGAGCAGGCGCAACAGTTCGCCTCGCGTTTACAGCAATATTATTTGCAGTTTTGCTTGAGTACCTATAGGAATTATCTGCGCAAGGCGGCAATATTCCATATTTGACAACATTGCTATGATATTTGCCCTTATAGGTATATCAATGCCGGTATTCTGGCTTGATCCCTGCTTATTATGCTTTTCTCTGTTAAATTAAGGTTACTTCCATCATCAGGTTTTGAGACATTCCCGCAAATGATACTCTCCGACTATAGCGCTTGGTTCTAGCTCGTATCTGTTATTGCCAGAATGACGAGATCTGCGATGCTTGAGGTTATACGTAAGGACTACATACAGACCGCAAAAAGCCAAAGGACAGAAGGAAAAATGAAGTTATATGGAAGCATGCGCTTAAAGAATGCCCTTATTCCTATAATCACAATTCATAGGAACACAGTTTGGACAACTCCTTTGGAGGAGCACTTATGACTGAGGTTATATTCTCTATTCCGGGCATCGGAAGACCAATGGTAGACCTCAATAAAATGCGAGATGCTCCTCTTGTTTTAGGCTCGGTATTGTTTGTTGCGGTGACATTCAGTATTGTGAATTTGATTGTGGATATATTGTACACCTATGCGATCCGCGTATCAAACGCAGTATATATAGGAGGGCATTATGGGGAAAGACAGTAAAAAGCAAAGCAGCCACGGTCGCTTAAGAAATCTTAGAGATATTTTGGATTCAGTATGAAACGAAAACAAGTTGGCGATGGTAGGACTGGTAATTATAATTTTTCTTGTATTGGTTGCCATATTTGCAGACCAGATTGTTCCCTTACAGTTATGCACAGCAGGATCTGAAAAATCAGTTCCAGCTTCCAAATTCTAAGCACTGGTTTGGCTACAGATGACCTTAGAAGGGATATATTCAGTAGAGTTGTTTACGGTTCAAGAGTATCACTTAAAGTTGGTTTTATATCGGTAAGTATTTCTCTTATTATAGGAGTAACCCTGGAGCGTTAACAGGGATATTACGGTGGAAAAGTAGATATCCTTCTTATGAGATTTATTGATATCTACAGGCTGTTCCCTGATACTCTGCTTGCAATCGCAATCCATGACGGCACTCAGGTCCCGGACTTACCAACCTTATGATGGCAGTCGGTATAGCCTCAATCCCGAGTTATGCGAGGCTTGTAAGGCATCATCGGTATTGTCGCAATTAGAGACACTGGAATTTATAGAAGCAGCTACAGCTAATGGTTCAAGTGACTTTAGAATAATATTTAAGCACATTATTCCTAACTGTATGGCTCCAATAATTGTGCAGAGCTACATTGGGTGTTGCTTATGCAATCATCAATGCAGCAGGACTTAGCTTCATAGGCTTGGGACCTCGAACCACCTACGCCTGAGTGGGGTGCAATGCTTTCCGGAGGACGTGCATATATTCGTGACTATGTGCATATGACACTGTTTCCGGGACTTGCAATTGTTACCACCATCTTTGCATTAAATGTACTGGGTGACGGACTTCGAGACGCCCTCGATCCAAAGCTAAAACGATAGAGGAGGAGAAAAGGTGGCAGATTTATTAGATATACGCAATCTATCGGTTGCATTGACACAGATTCCGGCAAGGTCTACGCTGTTAACAATTTAAGTCTTAAGATAGGAAGAAAAGAAACCTTAGGGTCTTGTTGGAGAGACAGGTGCAGGTAAGACAACTACTGCACTTTGCGGTTATGAAACTGATACAGTCGCCTCCAGGCAAGATAACTTCGGGCGAAATTATACTTGAAGCGTCGGGATCTTATGAGGGTACCTGAAAAGGATATGTTTAATATTCGTGGAAATAAAAATATCTATGATTTTTTTCAGGATCCTATGACGTCTTTGAACCCTGTAATGACTGTAGGTGAGCAGATAAGCGAGGTAATTGAGCTACATCAGAAATTATCAAAGGATGAACTTCGAAAACACAGAAGAGATGTTAGAGGTGGTTGGTATCCGCAAGGAAAGAATCAACGATTATCCCTCATCAGTTTTCGGGCGGTATGAAGCAAAAGAGTAGTTATAGCCATACTCTGCCTGCAATCCTGAACCTCATTATAGCAGATGAGCCTACTACGGCACTTGATGTAACCATTCAGGCACAGGTGCTTGAGCTTATGAAGAATCTCAAAGAAAAATACGATACTTCTATGATTCTTATTACACATGATTTGGGAGTTGTAGCTGAAATCTGTGACTATGTATCGGTTATTTATGCAGGCTCAATAGTCGAATACTGTCCGGTAAAGCGACATGTATGAAAATACCCGGACATCCTTACACAAAGGGATTGTTTAATCTCGATTCCAAGTTTGGATGAAGATGTCGAGTCTCCTCACTACAATCAAAGGCAATCCGCCGATCGTCCAGCACTTCCAAGTGGTTGCCGTTTTCATCCCTCGTTGTGATAAGTGTATGGAGATTTGTAAACATACAAATCCAGAACTCCAAGAGGTTAGTCCCGGACATTTTATAGCCTGTCATTTGTTCAAAAAAGGGAGGGGGGAATCTGAAAATGGCTAATGAGAGAGAGACTTTAGTGCAGGTAAAAACCTGAAAAAGTATTTTTCAGACTAAAAGAAGTACCAGCTCCATGCAGTGGACAATGTCAGCTTTAACATCAAAAAGAGGTGAGACCTTAGGGCTTGTAGGGAATCAGGCTGTGGCAAATCTACTGTAGGACTGAGCTATTATACGTTTACACGAGCCAACATCAGGAGAGGTACTTTTTAGAGGATAAAAATATATTACAATATAAAACTAAGCAGGAAAATGCGTACCCTTTAGAAGTGGATATGCAGATAGTATTTCTGGATCCTTATTCATCGCTTAATCCTCGTATGAATACCTTTGACTTAATTGCAGAGCCATTAAGGGTAACTAAATCATACAATGGACATAGTGAGCTTGAGAGCCGTGTTATGGAAATGATGTCAACGGTAGGGTACCTTGAGGAGAGGCTTTGCCAATTCCTTCCCTCACGAGCTGGACGGAGGAAGCGCAGCCAGCATAGGTATAGCAAGAGCACTTATAGTAAGACCTAAGTTCATAGTACTTGATGAACCAGTATCAGCACTTGATGTATCTATTCAGGCTCAGGTGCTTAACCTGATGGATAAGTTACAGCAGGAGTTTGGGCTTACCTATCTTTTCATTTCACACGACCTTTCAGTAGTACGACACATATCGGATAGGATTGCTGTTATGTATCTTGGACAGATTGTGGAACTTGCGGACTCACGACCAATTGTTTAGAAACTGCTTCATCCATATACAGCTTTGTTATCAGCCATACCTATACCTAAGTATGGCTTGAACCGCCAGAGAATCTTCCTTGAAGGTGATGTACCAAGTCCTGTAAATCCACCTGCGGGCTGCAGGTTCTCAGGTCGTTGTAAAGAATGTATGGCACATTGTAAAGAAACTGCAGTTGAGCTTATAGAGATGGAGCCAAATCATTTTGTTGCCTGTCATTTATATATAAGAGATAAAGGGATTAATAAGCCTCCGAGGTCATACTCGAGGGCTCCTAGTCCTTATTCAGTCTATACTTTCCAAGAAAATCTCATCTTTGCTAACTGTGAAAACAGGTTTAACAGCTCTTTATTTTTATTTATGACTCATTAAGCATTTCCAGAAACCGCATTATTCTTTATGCCCAGTACCAAAAGCTGTGTGGTGTTTCCTTGAATAAAATACTTAAATTGGTACCTATAGGAATATCAAACCTATTTTTACTGAAAAACTCATCAAGAGTCTTCCTTATAACTCTATGTAGTGGTAAATCATCTTTTTCGTTTGTCTTTTGGTAGGCTGCAAGCTTTCTAAAGGCACTTTAAAAAGGCTCTCCTTTAGAGAGGAAGCTTGATTCCGTCCTTAGTAAGCCTGCATAATCATCCACGCCTCTTTTCGCCATATCGTGTATCCAGCCATTTTGACCAACTCCCGTACTTATATTTCTGGCGGACATCAAGGAGATGACCATCCTTAAACTCAATATCGGTATAAGCATTTTTCTTTATAAATACCATTTTCTGAAAAGTATTTCACCCTTTGAGGATAACAGACCTAATGCTGCACTTTGTATAGTTGGAGTACTGCTTTGACTTCACTTCTAACATCTCGCTGCAACCTTTTTCTATAACATCCTCTCCGTCCTTTGTAAAAAGCTGCCGTCTCTGCCTCCAAATCCCTCATATCATATCCGGTATATCTGTAAATTTTATTTGCTAAATTCCAAAAGGCTGCTCATTGCTATACTGCTCAGACTTAGCAAAGCGATGAGGCAGAAAAATGCAATATGTAAAGATAATACCTCAGGATTCTTACCTTGATTTAGAACGCTCTCACTCTTTGTTTTAAGCTATCATCTACCTCGCCTAAAAACAGAAATTTTATTTGTATATAAATCACTTCTAAAAGTAAGAGTAACCTCTTGGTATGTTAATATTATTTTTCTTCAAAGTTTAGACATCTGAAAATCCATAGTTAAGCCTGTCATATGATGGCTCGATCGAAAGCTTTCTATCTCCATGAATACTAGGTGCTTCTACAGCCGCGGTATGCATAATCCATAACAGAGTAATAGTAAGGTTTGCCTCCATTTAATACTCTCATCTCGTTACTATAGGCAGTCATGCGTACTGCAGAATGAGGTTCACCGTCTAAAACCCTATAGTGACAATAGCTTGGGTCAAAGTATTTTCTTTCTATATGATATTCGGGATCAGCAAAAACCTTTATTTCTACGATTTTCTTTTTTCGTAGACTCTATCAAGTTTATCAGCCTAGTTCTCAGATCTACACCCTTTATATAAATTTTAGCTGTTCGTCCTTCCAGTTGATAGGAAGAACCGGCATAGCCAGCAGCAGAAGTTTTTGATATATCCATATTTCCCCTCCTGTTAGACATTACATACAATATAACTGCATATTATGGGTTCTAATAAGTATATCCGGATAATATCGTTAAGTATTGAGTTCATTTCACATTTGCTGCAGACACGTTAAATAAAACAAATATAAAAGAACCCCACATTACTTATCCACTTGACATAAAAACACCTGTAAGACTATACTAAGCATAAGTTGTTTTAAAACTAACTACTTCAAGCTTGAAATCAATTCTA